>BNJV01003126.1_pt1 | contig 552884 bp, 968 predicted proteins | sample 8540591 | NCBI WGS metagenome assembly BNJV01 (sample SAMD00202457, study PRJDB9452) | human saliva metagenome | host: Homo sapiens | reverse complement strand
GTCTGTGTGGAAAAATATCCACTAAACTATCTAACGTAAGTGTCATAAAACAGTTTAATGGTCAGATGGTCAGACAATTATTTATTTAAAATCTTGTCATAAATACGCATTTTTATAAGATCTAACGTTGCTGTTTCTATAAGTCCAGCATTCTTTCATCCAATAGAAAAATCCTCTACACCAATGTATAAAAATTCCATCATCATCAAATCTAGGTACTATGTTATTTCTAACTATAACAACTTTTCTTAAATGAATCTCCTGTTCTTCTCAGAGATTCCGTCTCTTGTACTTGTTTTTCTTTTTGTATCAACATTAAGTGCCGATTGAATATAATATCTATTACTTCCTCTATTGATAATAAAGTCTACTTCTAAATTTTTCTAATCGTTTTTATTCTCATCTTTGTAGTTATATTCACAACCCCAACATCTATTTAACCCCTCATACGAAGTTCATTGTATATTACATTCTCCATAATATGTGACTGCTCATTTTGTCTGAAATTTAGTCTTGCATTTCTAAGCCCAATATCTGAAAAATAGTATTTATACGGAGATGATATATATTTTCTCCCTTTCACATCATATCTTCTGGCTTTTTCGATTAAAAAGCATCAATAAAATAATCCAAGTAATTACTTACTGTAAACTGAGATATCTTTATATCTGACATAAATGTATTTGCCAGTTTAGTTGGATTTGATAAAGAACCAATAGATGAAGATATAATATCCAACAAATCATCCATTATAGATGCATCTTTAAGAACTTTATTACGCTCCATTACATCCTTAATGTAGGTGCTTGTAAAAACATTTTTCAAATATTCACTCTTTTTGTTCATGATTACTAAGCTGTACAGACATTGGCATGCCACCGTACAGACAATATTCATCAAAAAGCCTTTCTCTTATCTCCTTCATAACATGAATAAAAATTCTGCAAATGAAAATGGATATACTCTTATTTCATCACCACGATCTCGAAATTGTGTTAATACATCTGATGATAGCATTTTTGAATTACTACCTGTAATGTATATATCTGCATTTGGAATTTTCATGAGTCCTAGCACAAGATCTACAAATGTTATCTTAGAGTGTTCTCCTTCTAAATATGGATTAGAAATTTCTTCTACAAATTGAATTTCATCAATAAAAAAATATAATGTTTAAGTTCATTATCTTGGATTTTATCTCTTAAATAGTTATCTAGCTCTATTGGGTTTCTATACTTGATATTCTTCAGACTATCAAGTGCAATCATTATAATTTGCTCTTCACTCACTCCACTTGAAAGTAAATACTTCCTATATAACTCAAATAAAAGATAAGATTTTCCGCATCTTCTAATACCTGTAATAATCTTCACTCTTCCATTATCTTTTTATCAATAAGTCGATTTAAATATCTCGGTCTTTGTACTTCCATCCCCCACACTCTTTTAACAATATTTTGTAAATACGTAATTTCATTAAATTCATTTACAATATTATAGCATTCTCTATTAAAGACCTCCAGGTATTCTTTTTAAAAATAAATGCGTATTTACTACTTTTATTAAAATCTTTGGTGCCTTGCATGAGACCTACACCAGCTCAGCAAACTGTGATTTTCTCATTTCATTAAATCAGCTATTTCTTTTCTTCCCCTACACCTTTACATTCTGAATTACATCCTGTTTCCTCTTGATTGATTCAAGCAATGATATATCTAGTATATTTACGAATTCTTCAAACTGAACCTGTCCGATTCTTCTTATTTCTTTTAAGTTTCTCAGCATCTCTTATCTTTCTCTCTGCCTCACTTTTGGGATATCCTTGCCCAAATGACTCCGAGAAAAGAGCTTCTATTGTTTTTTTCAAGATTTTCAGTACCTGACCATCTATAATCTATATGTTGTTTCTTCATTATTATTAGCTGTTGGTGTCCAATTATATGAGCCATGCATTATATAGTCCACATCTATTATACAAGACTTCTATTCATTCAGTTCCCAGTGTCCGCTATTACCACTTCCTACATACTTCAGATTATCTATTTCCTTCAAAGTTCTTTGTATCGTCTTTACACTTACCCCTGCACCTTCTGCAATAGTCTGTCTTGTAATTTTATTATTTAATCTTACTTGTGCTTTTATAAATTCAATCAGTTCATCTCTGCCCTGAGGGACATCGTGAGGGACAATGTGAGAGACATCGCGAACGACACTCTGAACGACCCCCTAAGCGACATTGTCGCCTCCAACCTTTGTGTCGCTATCTTCTTTTAGAGGAATAATCGTTCTGAATATATCTCCCTCCTCAAATAGCGGGTTTTGTCCTGAATAAAGCTGTGTGTACTTGTAGGTATTTCGCATTCCTGAACCAAGTTCATCCGCAAGACCTATTTCTCTAAGTATCCTATCTCTTGCATTGACATTCATAATTCCGTCCAAGACAAATAAATCATTCAAATGCTTTTGCCCAAACTCTATAAGCCTGTCATAACTATCAATCAGATTTGATATGACAACATCTCTATCGTCATATCTATCCTTGTTTTCAACCCTAAATATTGCATCTGTTTTTGTGTTGTGGAAGAACGGACATAATAGAGTTATCTTTTTCCAAACAGAAGAATAGCAGCTAATGTAATTCCTTCATGCTTTGCTTCGGATCTGTCAAAATCAAATTGGCACTTCTATTTTCAATTATTAAGTTCTTTCAAAAATCTTAATTTGCATCATACCTTTTATTACAGTTTTGCATATTCATTTTTGAATTACTCTTTTTTTGCTTTTTATGAAAAATAATCCAACTCTCCTCCACATAGTGGACAATGCATCAGTCTTTCTGACCACATGCTTTTCAAGAATCTGACTACTTCGTCTCTATTTTCCATATTTAATTTTTATAATATCATTCACTTACAATCTCCATATTCTAATTCAAAATGACCTTATTCTATCATTTTATCCCTTGAAGAAACGCTATAACAGTTTGCTCCAACCATCGGTATTCCGTATGGGCTAAACAATAATCCTAATACCAATGCCTCTATACCCAGTAAGGTTTTTATTTTGGATAAATAAAGCTATCAACTCCTACAACGAATAATATCCTGAAAAAAAGTATAGCAATACAGTTCCTATACTAAGCAAAAAGTCAGAAAAGCTATTAGGATACTTAATAGCAAGCTGATTGGAAACAAAAGTATCTTTATGATCAATCTCAACATTGCCTAGTCCTCTCTTTCAAAATCAATCTTTGTATCTCCACACACATATCAATACAAACATTCACATCGGCATAATTTTTCAGGATCTTTTTTCTTCCTCCATCAGAATCTTCTACGAAGACGAAATGCTTGTAAAACTGCCTAAAATGGAGGATTTTTACGATTCCTCTTTTTGTAGTAATGCTACCGTCTCCACATGCCCTGTCCTCGGGAAAATTATCAACGCCCACCCATTTCTCGAGCGTATATCCGCCTTCTCTTAGGTACTTCATATCTCTAGCCAGGCTTCCCGGGTCACAGCTCACATAGACAATTCTCTTGGGGCTGAGTTCTAAGACCGCGGAAAGGCAAGCTTCGTCACATCCTTTTCTGGGGGGATCTAAGGAGACCACATCTACCAGATTTCCCACGTCCTTGCCCTCTCTCTTCTGTTCCTCCACCCACTTGGGAAGGACTTCCTCTGCCGCACCCACATAGAATTCTGTATTGTGGAGACCGTTCTTTTTCCGCATTCTTCTTGGCATTTTTCAATGGCTTCCGGAACGATTTCAGTCCGTAAACCTGCTTAGCCTTTTGGGCAAGAAATAGGGAAATGGTGCCGATTCCGCAGTAGCAATCCCAAACAGTTTCTTCTCCGGTTAAAGGCTGCATATTCGAGAGCTTTCCCATAGATTTTCTCGGTCTGGGCAGGATTTACCTGATAAAATGAAGGTACGGAAATAGAAGCTGAGCTCCCCTGATTTTATCCTCTATACTGTCTTTTCCGTAAAGGCAACGGGTTTCTCTCCCTAAAATGGCATTGCCCCTACCTTCGTTGATATTCATAGAAAGGCCGACAATCCTTCCTGGAACTGTCCCATTTCTCCCGTAGTGCTCATCCGCTTCGCTTTGCGCGTCCATTCCACAATGTATATCTGCTTCACTTTTTGCGTCCACTCTACAATGTATATCCGCTTCTCTCTCGTATCCACTCCACATCGTCCATCCGCTTCACTTTCTGCATCCATTCTACAGGAAACCTCCGCACCTCTCTGTAAACCACCTGCCTCAGCACGGAGCGAAAGCCCCTGTAGCTTCTCCCACAGCTCTTTTCCATGAGGCAGACTCTTTCCGTTTAACACAAGGCAAAGTAGGATTTCTCCGGTAGAAAAGCCTTTTTCTTAGGAAAAATGTGGCGAAGCAAACCTTTTCCTGTTTCTTCCTCATAGCCGGAAATCTTGTATTCCCTCCCAGTCCTTGATACAGTTTAAAATCAAAGGATTTTCTGCACTGTTAATCAGGCAGTCCTCGGCTTCGATAATACGGTGACTGTGAAAGCCATAAAAGCCCATCGTCAAGCCCGAAAGCTCTTTTCTCACTACGGACATGGAATTTATATTTCCTTCTCTTTTTCCCGTCCACAATGCAATTTTTGCCGTTTTCTCTTTGCCATCAAGACTGGAATTTTCTCCTATCTGCCCTTTTTCCAACATGCAATTCTTTTCCCGTTCTGCACCGGATACTGGGCTTTATTCCGATAGCGCTCGGTCTCTCCCCGAGGATTCCTCCCCTCTCTTACGCACTTCCTCTTCCGGAATTCCTGCAATCCGAATGAGACTTTGGGCGATTCTATCCTCTTTCCATGCGAGCTCTTTCTCATAGGATAAATGTTGCGACTGGCGGCCCGCCGCATTTTCCCGCAACAGGGCAGAGGGGCGTAGCGCGATAAGGGAGATGCTTTCAAGTTTCTCTACCTTGGCATAGGCATAGTTCTCTTTCACCTTTAAAATCTTAGCCTCTACCAGGTCTCCCATCACAGTACCCTTCACGAAAAAAACCAAGCCGTCGCACTTTCCGACGCCCTGGCCTTCTTCCGTTAAGTCTATAATTTCTAAAACAACGAGGTCATTCTTTTTAAACCCTATTCCTCTTTCCACCCTATTTTCCTTCTCCGCTTCTACTTCTTTACCAGTTCTCAACGAGATATCGCACGTCCTGCGAGAGATACTCGTTAAGAACAAAGATATCTCAGGCCTAGCCTGCGCCTCTTGTTAAAAATAAAAATACTGCACTTCAAGCCTCTATTTTGGTATCTTTGCACTTTTCCCTTCTCTAAGCAGGAATTCACCACCGCAAAAACAGACTCACAAGGCTTAAAAAGGGGAGTCCTCCCTGTTTTAAAAGAATACTTTTATCCGAACTGAGTCCTCCGTAGATCGCAACAAGGAACATCATACTTAAAATCACCACGGAAAGTTCGATGTTCCCGCCCGGTCTGTACGTCCCGTAAAGAAGGGCAATTCCCAATAGGCCGTTATAGATTCCCTGATTCTTAAAGAGGGTATTCAGGTTCTTTTCCCTTAAATCTCTGACCGTAATTTTTAAACACACGGGCCGTACTCTCGCTGTCCGTCATAAAGGTCTCAAGCAACATAATATAAAAAGAGAACTCCGCTCGCCGTCATAAGAATCTTGTTTACGATACTGAATTCCATTTTATTTTTCTCCCTGTTTCGTAGAATGTTTTCTTCTATGAGTCTTGCGTAGAACATATTGCCGTATTGGTAACGGTAACCGCCGTTTTCCTAGTGGCAAGCTTATTTTTATAGGCTACAAGCTTACCGCCGGACTGCTCCTTGGCAAAGTTCTCCGCGAGGCTATCCTGATATTGTCCGCCATGCTCCTTCACATAGTGAGAAAGCCGATTCCGTAGTTATAGGCCTGCCAAAGCGACTTTTCATCCAAAGAAAGCTCCCGCGTCTTCTCTTTTAACTCCTTATAATAACGCAGCCCCTGCTCGATAGAATCCTCCGTACCCAAAGGTATTTACAGGAAGTCCCATGGACTCGCTGGACTGCATAACGTCCTTAAGCCTTCCTCCGGACTCTACGTTCATAATGGCATACAGAACCTCGAGGTCGGCGCTCAAGCCTTTTTTTCCTTTTGCAACCTTCTCCAGCATTTCCCTATGCTGGAGAACAGATTTTCGAAAAATACCAGCGATATACGTTCTGCTTTCGATAGAGAAAAAAATCAAAAAGCGAAAAGGCAAAAGAATATCACAAAAACCGGAAGTGCAGAACGAAAGAATTTTTCCTTCTCCGTGCTTTTCTTATGCGGTCCTATGCTTTTTTTGCCACCAATTCTCCCCGCCCCTTTTTCTCCTTTTTCATTTTCTCCCTTCTTCAGCTCGGATTTTTATTCGGGCAGGGCTTCGCATTCGCCACCCTATCCTCCTCTTCTTCGATAAAGGAAAAATAAAAAGCAATTCCGTAGCCTTTTAAGGGGTAAGCAATATGATAATCTCTACCGTCACACTCCCCCTTTAAAACAGGAAAATATTTTTCTTTCGTGACCATTCCCTCTTCCGTAAAAGTAACTTTGCTTTTTCGTCTTGGGAATACCAACCCAGTAATCTGCTCTTTCAACAGGAGTCATATTTCACAACGAAAAGAAGACTCTCTTTATGCCCTTTGCTTTCCGGTCCTTTGCTATCTGTTCCTTTACTTTCCGAGCTTTCTCCCATCTCCATTTCTTTCAGTGCATTATTTTTCCCCTGCTGGCTTTTCCCAGGGCTTTCCAAAAAGCAAGGTGATTCTTTCTGTTTCGAATAAAACTGTAAATGGGCAGGGAACTGTCATCCGCATTAACCCAGGAAAAGCCTCATACTCATAATCGGCCTCATAAAAAGCGGGATATTCCCGATAAAGGTGAAGCAAATCTCGCATGAAATTGTGAAGAGAACGGTTTTCCTTCTCTTCCAAAAGATACCAGTCAATAGAGCGTGCTTCGCTCCACTCGCTGTACTGTCCAAAAATCCTGTCCCATGAAAAGCACTTCTTTCCGGCGTGTCCCAGCATAAAGAAATAGCCTGCCTTTGGGTTTTGGAATCTCCTCCTCTATCCCGAGCATCTTTTCAATCATGGAACGCTTCAGATGTACTACCTCATCGTGAGAAAGTACAGGATAAACTTCTCCGAATACGCATAGCTCATACCGAAAGTCATTTGATTGTGGTGGTACGAACGATAAAGCGGATTCTCCTTCATATACGCCAGAAATCATACATCCATCCCATGTTCCACTTAAAATGGAAGCCGAGGCCCTCCTTCTTCCGGAGATTTCGTGATATTCGGCCAAGCCGTAGATTCTTCCGCAATGATGATACTGCCGTCTTCTCTTTTCCGAATAATGGAATTCAAATGCTTGAAAAACTCAATCGCTTCCAGATTTCCGTTTTCCGCTAAAAACGATTCGGAAGCCACTCTCCGTCACGTCTTCCATAATCGAGGTAAAAGCATGGACGCCACCCGCATCCACTCGAAGGCCGTCAATATGATAGATTTCATACCAGTAAAGAGCATTGGCAATCAGGAAGTTCTCTACCTCGGTTTTCCCGTAGTTAAAGATCTTCGTTCCCCAATCGGATGCTCTCCCAGTCGAGAATCCGGGTGCTCATAGCAGGCCTCTCCGTCGAAATCAGCAAGGCCATGCGCATCCTTTGGAAAAATGTGCCGGTACCCAATCGAGAATGACACCGATGCCGGCCTCATGCAGAATGTCACCATTTCCATAAAGTCCTTCGGACTGCCATGGCGGGAGGTCGACGCATAATAGCCTGTCACCTGATAGCTCCCAAGAGCCGTCAAAGGGTGCTCTGCGATGCCATTAATTCGACATGCGTGTAGCCCATATAGTTGCAGTATTCTGCAAGATCTCTCCCGGCTTTCTGATAACTGATAAAGCCGTTTCTCTCCGGGTTTCCCTCTCTCTTCCAAGAACCGAGATGCACTTCATAAATCATCATGGGGCTTTCATCCATGTTTTTCTTTTTTTACGCGCTTCCATCCAAGCCTTGTCATTTCCAGGAAAAATTCGTCAGATCCGTCGTAACGGAGGCTGTACCCGGACGGAATTCACTAAAGAATCCATAGGGGTCCGCCTTATAAATCCACTCATCCTTCTGTGTCAGAATCGCATACTTATATAATTCATTTTTCCCCCATATCGGGAACAAAACATTCAAAAATACCGGAATCTTCCAAGCGAACCATCGGATTCACCTCCGTATTCCAGCCATTTCTGTCGGATACTAAAGGAAACAGCCTTGGCATGAGGGTGCCCAGACAGCAAAAATGCATGCCGTTTATTCCTCAAAAGTACAGGGATGTGCACCCATTTTCTCATAAATCTGATAATGTCTTCCCACTCCGAAAAGATAACGATCCAGTTCCGAAAAAAATCTGTCCATAATTGCCCCCTTTGCCCAAGGCCTTCTTGTTCTCTCCAGTATATCGCATCCCTGCAGGCACGAAAAAGTCATTTTAGCCTGTTCCCGCTATATTCTTTCCAAACGAGATCCCATGCTCTTCGCGAGTAATACTCGTTTGGGATATGTTTTATTTTACTTTTATCAGTCTTCCGCTATGAGCCGGACAGAAGACTCTGAGCCTTCCGTCATCACCAATCTCCACCTCATCCTGATTCACCAGGTCAAAAAGCCAGTCTTGCTCGAAACGGAATATGAAGATGGATGAATTGATCCATGGAATCATTGTTCAGTACCGTAAGAACACCACTGTTTTCATCCGTTCGAAGGAAGGCATAAAGACGATGATCCAGATAAATCTCCTTATACCCGCCATTCTGCAATTCCGAATTCTTCCCGTGGATCTCCGCAAGTTTGGCAATATAACTGGTAAAAGCTTATCCGGCGTATACTCCGCCTTCGTAAAACTGGGGAAAGAAGTGCCTCCTCGTCCTCCTCCTTCGTACCCGATAAGCCGTACTCCGCTCCGTAGTATAGAGCCACTCTGCCGGGAAGAGCAAAGAGTGCGGTATAGGCGACATAGAATTCCTTCGATCTTTCAGGACTGTCGCAATTCTATCGGTTCTAGGGATTCTCCAAAAAGTGTTGCTTTGCAGGAGAAGCTCCGGATTCTTTCCCAGCCCTGAAACAAGTTCATAAAAATTCTTCTCATTAAAAAGCTTTCACAATAGCACGATAAAGACCGTAATTGCATACGGACTGCAAAGTTTCCACATTGATATAACGAGCCAACTCCCCCTGTTTATTATCCCCCAGAGGAAAAACTCCGGCTTCATCTGGCCTGTAAAATACCGGAGAGATTTTTGAAAATGGATGTCCATAGACGTACAATGGGCAAGTCGAATCCCGTCAATATCATAGCGACTGATCCACTCCTTGATGCGCTCCACAATGTACATCCTAAGGTCTTCATCATCGAAATTAAATAGAGATAATTCTCCAGCTCTTTCCAGGAAGAATAGGAAAAAGCATCTCCCGACTCTGCCCTTTCCGTAAAGTCCACATCTTTGTACCAAGTCTTATACGGAGATTTTTCTCCTTTTTCAAGAAAGGTCCTGAAAAGGCAAAGAAGGCTCTACTGCTAAAAGTACAGCCTCATCGAAAACCACTCTTAAGCCCATACTGTGTGCCAAATTAATATAATGGCAAAGCTCTTCTTCCGTGCCGAGCGCCGGATTAATCTTTGTAAAATCTTTTGCCCCGTAGCAAAGAGGATCTTCCGAAAAGAGGGGACCCAATATTACGGCATCCACTCCGAGAACCTTCAGGTAGGATAAATGCTCTTCCAGACGGAGAAAGGACGATTTCTCCGCCTTCGCCTCCGGAAACATTCCTCCGGGTAGGATGTGGTAAAATATTGCACCATCGTACCAAGCCATATCCCTCTCCTCTATCTATGCTTTTACTTCTAATTTTTTTATAAAACGCTCGATTCGTTCCATGGCCATCTTCAAATTTTCCAAGGAATACGCATAGGAAATGCGGATAAAGCCCTCTCCGAGTCTCCGAATGCAGTTCCCTGCACTACCAACCTTTTCTTCCTTCAGGAGTCTCTCCGCAAACTCCGTGCTGGAAAGGTCCAAATCTCTTGATAGACGGGAAAACATAGAATGCGCCGTAAGGTTCAAAGCAATCAAGCCCATTTTTCTAAAATGGTATAAAAGGAAGCGCCGCCTTTCATCATAGGCTTCACGCATTCTTTCTACATCAGCGTCTCCGTTTCGTAAAGGCCTCTATCGCGGAATACTGGGAGTGGTCGGTGCACATATGATAACAAACTGATGGAGCTTTAACATCTGCTTTAAAATCCGCTCCTCCGCACAGGCATAGCCGAGTCTCCAGCCGGTCATGGCATAGGCCTTGGAAAAACCCGTTGATATAAACCGTTCTCTCCCGCATTCCCGGAATCTCGATAATGGAATGATGCTTTCCTTTGTAGCTTAAAGAAGCATAAATCTCATCCGTCAGAACATAGAGGTTATGCTTCAAAATAAGAGGAGCGATTGCCTCCAAGTCCTCTTTTCTCCATAATGCTTCCCGTAGGGTTGTTCGGAAAAGGAAGAATCAAAGCTTCGATTTTTCCGTAATAGCCGCTTCGAGCTTCTCCGGCGTTAAGCGGAACTCATCCTTTTCTTCCAAATGGGAATCGGAACCGGTACGCCATACGCCATTCTGGCACAAAGGTAAGTACGAAACATAGCAGGGCTCCGGAATCAAAACCTCATCCCAGGAAGAATCATCACCCGCATAGCAAGGTCTATTGCTTCCGACCCCCCTACCGTAATCATCACTTCATTTTTTGCGTTATAGCTTACGCCGTGCTGACTTTCCACTTTATGGCTGATTTCTTCACGAAGCTCCATGAGTCCGGCATTGGAAGAATAAAAAGTCCGACCTTTCTCCAGAGAATGGATTCCTTCTTCCCGAATATGCCAGGCGTATCAAAGTCCAGTTCCCCGACGCCGAGGGATATGGCGTCCTTCATTTTCCGACACCAAGTCGAAAAAAACTTTCCAATTCCGCTGGGTTTAATGGCAAGCACTTCCGGATTTAACTCTTTCATCATGGAGATACCTGCATTCTTTCATCGGATTTTGCGACACTGAGTCTTGTTCCGTGATCCTTGTAACGCTTCAAAACAAAGTGCGTTGCCGTGGACAGCAGAACTCCATCGGTCAAGCTTCATGGAAACAGTGGCTACTTCCTTCATGGTTCTGCCCTTAATCATCACCGTAAAGTCATATCCTCCGCTCATAAGATAGAGCGCATCCACTTCTTCATATTGGTAAATGCGCTCCGCAATACTGTCAAAGCCCATTCCTCTTTGCGGGGTTACCTTCACTTCAATCAAGAGCATCCACGCGCTCATCCTTTGTGTTATCCCAATTAATTAAAGCATGATAGCCGCAAATGGTACCGTCTTTCTCCATTTCCACAACTTCTGCGACCACTCTCTCCGGATCTTCTCCTAAAAGAGCATGCCACATCCTCTGTACTGAGCTTCGCATTTTCAATGATATTTAAAATTCTTTCTCTCATAGCCTTTTCCATTCTTCCGTTTTATCAAACAAATTAAGCAGGTTATGTCTCTCTATTTTACCTAATATGCCAATAGCTATCAAGCCCGCAGGGGTAAAAAGATAGGAAGTCAGACGACTCCCTATCCAAAATCATCTGTTTTTCATTATGTAAATATCTCGGTCCCTCTTTTATGTAAGTTTCTCTCTTCTTTATGTAAGTATCCCTATTTCCTCTTTTGTGAAAATCTCCTCCAGACTGTCGGTCTCCTGCTTGTAAAGATAAGACTCTCCGTACTCATCCTTCCGAATCCGCTTCTTTTCTGCATGGAAACGGCCGATACAGCTCGCCTCTATCCCCTTTTTCTCTTGCAAGCCGGGTGAAAGTCCTCTCCCCTTTTCAAGACGAAGGAGAAGGCGCCTTTCGAGTGAAGCGCATAAGGGAAAGCTGAAAAATGCTCGCAAAGCTCGATGGTACTTTGCAAGAAGGAAATCTCCGGTAGGGAAGGAAAAACCGCCTCCTCCGATTTTCCCAGGCCGAAAAAGAATCCCTCCTCTCCCAAGAGGTAAAACTTCCGCTACGGAGAATTCTTTTACAAAGCCGGGAAATAAATCCTCTATCTTCCCTCTCTTAATTTCTCCTGCATTTTCCTTCGCCCGGATATCCTCCTCATAAAGAGGGACAGGCTCTCCGTTTCTTTCATATCAGTGAACAGATAGCTATTCTCTGCGGAAAATGAAAGACTTTCCTCCTTCCAAAAAGGCGAGCAAGTCCTCTATTCGCTGTCTCTCTTCTTTTTGATAGCGTGCGGAAAAGGGTGCCTTTCCTTTTTCCCATAAAAAGCGGCTACCGAGATACTTGGTAGCCCAGTAAAGCTCAGATCCTCTATCTTTTTCGAGATTCTTCTTTCTTCATCCTTTATTCCGCTTTTTACTTTTCCTACGATTGTCTTTCTTCTCGCTTTGATTCCGCAATCTATAAACAGTCTTTCCTTACTACTATCGTATGCCGTTTCCCTTATTAATACTGTTTTTATTATATTGTTTTACATTACTGACACTGTGTTTTTACTACACAATTACATCCTTGTGAGAAGCGGTGTCAAAACCATTCCCAAAACCATAAGTGCGGCTAAAACAAAAACGATCACGGCTGTGATAGTCTTCTTTTTGTTTCGGACTAAACATAATTTCTCCTTTCCCTTAAAGCATTTCCAATATGAGTTATAAGGATAACATGCTTTTTAGACTTTATAAATAGGTCTTCTTATAAAATTCCAGTCTTCCCAAAGGCTCTTGCCAGTCACGACCTGCGATTTCTTATATTCCATATAGCTTTGCTTCTGTCAAAGCTCCTCTTCGCTCTTTCCTTCGCTTCCTCGGCTCTTCGAATATCCATCTCTTCCTTTGTCTCCAAAGTGTCTACAAGAAGCGTCAGACGGTTATTGGCAGAATTGTAAATACCCTTTCCCGACCTCAACATGCTCCCAAGAGCCGTCCGGCTACGGGCATCCAGTACACCAATTTCCACCGCAACGACGATGGGGGCATGGTGCGCCATAAAGCCGATCTGTCCATCCAATGTTCGAACATTCAGATACCGAAGTTTATCATCATAGTAGACCTTGTTCGTTGCGATAACCTTTGCGCTGAACAGGCCTTCATTTCCTCGCATCATAAGGAACTCCTTTAGCTCTTTAAGCTTTCCGCCTTCTTCTTCACATCATCGAGAGTTTCCGACATTAGAAAGCAAGCTCCGGAACCTGATCCATTTCTCCGTCAATAATGGCCTTAAAGCCTTCAATCGTTTCTTTTAGAGGAACATAGCGACCGGCAACACCGGTAAACTGCTCTCCCACAAAGAAGGGCTGAGAAAGGAAATTACGTATCTTTCGTGCGCGGTACACAGAAGCTTATCTTCCTCGAAAGCTCTTCCATGCAAAGAATCGCAATAATATCCTGTAATTCCTTGTATTTCTGTAAAATCTACGAGCACCGCCTGTGCTGTCTCGTAATGCTCTTTTCCCACAATATCTTCTTCCAAAAATACGGGAAGAAGACTCAGAAGGATCCACTGCAGGATAAATGCCTTGCTCCACAATCTTACAGGGAAAGTACGGTTGTCGCGTCAAGGTGCGCGAAGGTCGTCGCCGGTGCCGGGTCGGTAAGGTCATCCGCAGGCACATAAACCGCCTGTACGGAGGTTACGGAACCGGACTTCGTGGACGCAATACGCTCCTGCAGCTGTCCCATTTCGGAGGCAAGGGTCGGCTGATAACCTACGGCAGAAGGCATTCTTCCGAGTAGGGATGAAACTCGAACCCGCCTGCACAAAACGGAAGATATTATCGATAAAGAGGAGCACGTCCTTATGCTGTACATCTCGAAATACTCCGCCATAGTAAGCCCCGTCTCCGCCACTCTCATTCTGGCACCGGGAGACTCGTTCATCTGCCCGAAAACAAGCGCCGTATTCTTGATAACGCCGGACTCCGTCATCTCGTTATAGAGGTCGTTTCCCTCACGAGAACGCTCTCCTACACCGGTAAAAATGGAATATCCGCCATGCTCGGTTGCAACATTTCGAATTAATTCCTGAATCAGGACCGTTTTTCCTACGCCGGCACCGCCGAAGAGGCCGACCTTTCCGCCCTTCGCATAGGGGGCAATCAAGTCAATGACCTTGATTCCGGTCTCAAGACCTCCTGCACCGGGCTTTGCTCGGTAAAGGCGAGCAGTTTTCTATGAATTTCCCATCTTTCCTCTGTCGTAATCGGGTCTTTTCTGTCAATGGTTTCTCCCAAAACATTAAAAGAGTCTTCGAGAGTTTCCTCTCCCTACCGGAACGGCAATCCCTCTCCCCGTGGACTGCACTTCCATATCTCTTTCCAATCCCTCGCTGGGAGATAACATGATACAGCGAACCGTATTGTCTCCTAAATGATCCGCCACTTCCATGGTCGACTTTACCCCGTGGTTGTCCACCGTAGAGCTGTCTTAATGGTAGGGAAGCGGATTTTCCATAAATTCCACATCCACAACAGGGACCCATAACCTGTACGATTTTTCCTGTTTGCATCTACTTCTCCTCTCTTCCTATTTTTCTTCGCCTTTGCCGCCCTTTGTGCCTTCGCTCCGGGCGCAATTTCCGTGATTTCCTGTGTAATCTGTGCCTGACGCACGATTGTACTGAATGCGAAGCTTCTGCTTCAGTTCATTTCCGTTTCGATTCGCCGAATCCATTGCGGTCATTCTGGCATGTTGCTCCGCACAAAAACGACTCCACGAGCACTGTAGATATAGCCGTTTAAGTAGTCCGGAATAACATTTTTCCATCAAAGCATCCGGACTCGGGAAAAATGTTAAAAAGCCTCGTAATTCGCCGTTATCGGCACTTTCACAAAGACGGGATGCAACTTATCTAAGGCAGGGGAGCTGTTCCTCCAGCTTTCCATCTCTAAAGAGCTCTTCATTCTGGTATAAGCAATATGGAGCTCATCAATTTCTCTATTCTGAAAAAGCTCCAGCATCTTTCTGGTAATGACTCTCGCTCTATGGAGTGTCGGATTCTGCGCCGTGTAGTGAAAAGGTTTCATCAATCGGAATCCGCCTTGTAGCAAAATAACTTCGCCCCATCTCGCCGACAACGAAAAGTCGGGTATTTTTGATATCGCTTTAAAAAGCTCCTCCGTCTCTTTAATGACATTGTGATTATAGAGCGCCGGCAAGTCCTTATCCGCCAGTAACGCAGATGATGGCAACCTACCTTCTCCTCGGCTATTTCCTCTCTTGAATCCAGAAAAGGGGTGTGTATATTCTTCAGGGCAAATGTCGCATAACACGCGCAATCATAGACTGCAGAGTGTAGAAAATAAAAGGCTCTGTCTGGGCCAACTCCGCCTTCGCCTTACGCATCTTCGTACTGGATATCAAATACATCGCATTGGTAATTTTCATCGTATTATCAATGCTGCCGATTCGATCTCTTAGTTCTCTTGTTGTAGGCAAAAATATGCCTCCTTTATGATTGTTCTTCCGTCTCTTTCTTCCGGAAGTCATGGTAAAGCGGAAATAATCTGCTCTACAAGGTCGTCTGCAAGCATTCGAAAATCTCGATATTTCGTAATATATCCGGTTCTTTCTCTTCAAAATATTGAAGAACTCGATTCTGCAAGCTCTTGACCTCTTTCTTATCTACGTCCAAAAATTCTTTATGAAGAGCCAGAACAAGGGTCACCACCTGTTCTCCTAAGGAAAGCGGTCTTCCCAGAGTTCCTTTAAAAAGCTCCATGAGAATCGCCCCCTGCGTAAGCTGGGTTTTTGTACTCTCATCGAGGTCGGAGGAGAACTGGGTAAATACCGCCATTTCTCTATATTGTGCAAAGGTCAATACGAAGAGATCCGGCTGCCTTCTTCATGGCCTTTGTCTGCCGCACCGCCCACACGGGAAACGGAAAGTCCTACATTGACCGCCGGACGCTGTCCCTCGAAAAGAGATTACTCTCAGGAAAATCTGTCCGTCCGTTATGGAAATAACATTCGTCGGGAATATAGGCGGAAACATCGCCGTCCTGGGTCTCAATAATCGGTAAAGCGGTGATACTTCCTCCACCAAGCTCATCAGAAAGACGGCAGGGAGCGCTCTAGAGGCGAGAATGCAGATGAGAATACATCTCCGGGATAGACTACGGCCGGGGCTCTTCCCAAAAGAAGGAAAGCGCACGGTAGGCTACCATGCTTGCGCCAAGTCATCATAAACAATGAGCACATCCTTTCCCCTCATACATAAAGTACTCCGCAAGGGAGGTTGCCGCATAAGGGCGCGATATACTGAATTGGCGCGGATCGTGCTGCTGTCGCCGCAAGGACGCAGGTATAGCTCATGGCGTCGTGCTTCTTTAAAGTTTTCAACAAGCGCCGCAATGGTCGACTCCTTCTGTCCGATTGCCACGTAAATACAAAGGCAGTTCTTCCCTTTTTGATTTCAAAATGGTATCCATTGCAATGGATGTCTTTTCCGGTCTGTCTGTCCCGATAATTAACTCTCTCTGTCCTCTACCAGATAGGAACATGGAGTCAATCGCCAAAATACCGGTCTGCAAAGGAACATTGACCGTTTTTCTGTCAATAATTCGGGTGCAGGCTGCTCAATCGGACGATAATCTCGAGTAACAATTTCTCCCTCGCCGTCAATCGGTTTCCCAAAAGCATCCACTACTCTGCCAAGGAAGGCATCTCCCTACAGGAATCCCCGCCATTTTATTGGTACAGAACGGCGACTGCCTTCCACGATTCCCTCTTCCTCTCAAAGAGGATGACACCGATACGATTTCTTTCAATATTTTTGCACCATACCGCGGACACCGTTATCAAAAGACAACCACCTCTCCGTACATGGCATGGTCCAGTCCGTTGATGACCACAATGCCATCTCCTACGGAACTGAGCAAAACCGATTTCTTTCTTCTCCGCTTTCAGGTCAAATCCTCTACCGAGGCTTTGCAGGGATACTCACGATATCTGACTGCTTCCCGCCGAGACGCTTACTCATTACTTCATCAAGGAACTGTTGTCTTCTGCCCTTGGTACTCCCAGTCGTACTGGTCATTGCCCACCTCAAGAATAAAAGCCTCCACCCTAAAGGAAGCATCCTCTTCGAGTCTCATTTTCAATATTTCGTGTATGGTACTTTATTAGCAGACAAAAGTCCGGATTCGCTTTAACTGCTCTTCCTCCGGTTTTGTTACATAACGAAGACGCGCACGCTTAACTTCGTGGATTCCTCTTTGGAAACCCTTTCGGTACTCATCGGCGATATCCATCCAGGAGCTTAACAAGCCGTTCTGGCATCAAAACCTTTAAAATATCTCTTACTTCAGTAGGAAAAATACTGTCGATTATGGCCAGTCTATTTTTTCCAAAGGGAACAGTGGGGTCGAGACAACTGAGACGCTGTTTCGGTAAAACTTCAAAAATGCGACTGGTTTCCTCGATTTCACTGTTGGGGAACATGCATTTTATAAAGCTGTTGTGCATAATCACTGACTTTTTGCAGCATAATCCTTTACCCTTTCTTCTCTGCATCCTCTAGGAAAGTGTCGTAAAGCTTCTGGTTATTCTCCACGGAATCCTTGCTTGCCGCAATCTTATAGGCAGCTTTTGCCACAAGCATAGCCACTTCCTCTTCCATCTCGTGTTGCTTTTGCTCTGCCTGCCTCTCAGCCTCTATCTTTGCATCGGCAATAATCTTCGTCGCCTTTTTCTCTGGCATTTCCTATAATTTCATCATACTCGCTCGTTGCCTGCAATCTGGTCTTCTCAAGCTTTTCCTGGCGTTCCGCGTCAACCTGCGCCATGGTATCTTCATACTGCTTCTTTAAGGCGTTGGCCTTCTGATTTGCTTCTTCCGCTTCTCTATAGGAGTTATCCAACTCATTCTGTCTAGGCTGCAAGAATTTTCCCAACCGGCTTAAATAAAAAGCGGTACAGGAAAAACACCAGCACAAGAACGTTAATCACGGTAAAAATAAAAGTTCTTAAATCAAGGCTTATCCTCTTCCTCCTTAGCTTAACAATTTCCCCTGAAGTTTACTTTAAGAAGAGAATAATCATTAAGCCGATAACGAATCCGTAGATAGCAGTTTGCCTCCGCAAGGCACATCCTAAAAAGTAAAATAGTCATAATCTTGGAACTGGCCTCCAGTCTGCCTTGCTACCGCCTCTGTGGCCTTTCCTGTTGCCATACCAATGGATAAACCTGCTCCAATACATGCCAATGCTGCTATTGCTGCTCGATTGCTGTCATAATTCACACTCCTATTCTGTCGCTTTTGCGACCTGCTCTGTTACGGTTTTTCTATTTATTGATTACTGTTTATCTATTTATAGATTGCTGTTTTCCGGTTTTCTCTTTCAGCGCTTACTCCACTGCCTCCGCAATATAGAGCGAGGTCAAAAGACAAAGACATAAGCCTGAATGAGACCGTCAAAAAGCTATCAAAATATAGGGATAATATGGCGGGTACCCCTACCGGAACCACTAAAGTTACCAATTCCATGATAACGAATGCGCCAAGAACATTTCCAAAAAGACGCATACATAAGGAAAGCGGGCGAATAAAAATTTCCAAAATGTTGATAGGGGGTAAGGATTGCCATGGGCTTTGCAAAACGTTTCATCCATCCTCCAAGCCCAAAAGCCCAGTTCCTGCCGCTTCCACCAAAACAATGCTCATTACGGCAAGGTGCCGGAATATTTAAATCCTTTGTCGGCGGCTTCATACCGAAAATACCGGTTAAATTCACTAAACCCGATAAAGAGGAGTACCGATGCCATATAAGTGCTGTACTCGGCCGCTTCCTCTCCGAGAGTCCCTTTCGTAAAGGCATCCAGCTTTACCACAATCAGCTCCGCAATCTGCTGCCTTTTCCCCGGATTTCGAACACGAAGATTTCTCCCAGAAAAAAGCAAGAAGAATCAGGATTGCCATAACAATCCAAGTCACGAATACCGATTCTGAAATGGGGAATACCGCCGAAAATCGGTATCGTAAAGGCGATCTCTACATTTAACTCTTCCAATAGGGACCGAGCAAGCTTTTTCCATTTCCTTCCCCTTCCTAATCTCTAAAAGCTTTTTAATTCTTGTTTAACATTCGTTTAGCATTATATTCCCGCCACCCCTGTAATGCAAGTTTTTAGAAAATAAATTTTTCACAAAAATAAATGCCTACACTACTTGTTAAGAATAAAAAGTTGTGGAAATAGAATTTTTCCTGAAAAACTCTTCTCTCCACAACCTTTTTGGAAAAAAGTATGCTGAACAATACTATAGTCTGTTAAAAATCTACGGAGCAACTGTCAGTGTCGTAGAACCGTCTCGATTACTTGCTCCCGAAGATCCGGAAATACTCTGATTTGCCGTCGTCTGTCCCGGAGGAAGCCGTTGTTTCTATTTCTTCACTTCGAACATACTGCTTTTGCAATATACGCTTCCTGTCCATTATAATTAATCTTTACCCATTCGTTATTATAATCGCCTTTATAATCAATCTCCGAGCCTTCATCCAGGACAGTGAGCACCTCGAATTCGCGGTGTCGGGTTTCGTCCTTACCCGAACCCCGGTTGTCACGAAGTAACGCTTTAGCCGCCTCTGTAGATTCCTCCGTACTGCTTTCCGTTTCGGTGCAACCGTTGTCTCCGCTTCCGTAGTAAGCGCCGCAGTCGTCTCCACCACCGTCTTCTTTTTCGAAAAAGCCAAAGCGCGAATAATCAGAACAACGACAAGAAGACAGGCCACAAGCAGTCCGATCTTCATGCGAGGGCTTTCTACATCCGTTCCTTCCCGGAAGATTTTTCTTCCTTTTCTTTTCACGCTCGCTGTTTCGATTGCCGACCCTTCTCTTTACGCTCCCGTTTCTCGGGACTGCTCGCTCTTTGATGAATCGAAGAAGTTCGTCCGCTGTTTTCTTCGAATAGGAATGACTAATCCGCCTTCGTCGTCCGACTCTCTTACGGGAGAATATGTTCTTCTGTCCCCATAGCCTTCTGTCCGAAGTCTCGAGCCTCTTCTCCATAGGAGTTCGGGTTAATCCTTATCCCTCCTCGCCATAGCCTGGAGAGCTCTCCTGTTGCGGATTACTCTCGCTTCTTCTCTCTTTGCTCCCTGACTTTCATCCACATAAGAAGACAAGGCATCACGCAGCATGGAAAAAGAATCATTGGCATCCTGTGCTGAAGTTTCCTTCCCAAGCTCACGAGCTCCCCTGAACGCGCGAATACCATGATAGGCATCTCGGCCTGTGCAGAAATCACCCCTCCTTCAAAAAGCTGATTGATGTCTCCCTCAAGATTGGTGGAAAACCATCAATGCCTTATCTATCTGCATCCTAACCAACAATTCCAATATTTCTTTATCTAAAATAACAGCTTCTTTATACTGTCCGTTTAACAAGTAATTCTGCACATCCGAAAGCTGCACTCGGATTGTTCCCCATATATGATTCTCTCTGTCAGCCATACTTCCTCCTTACTCTCTTATTTTCATCAGTAGTATACCTAGAATATAAGTAATCTTCAAGAAAGAAGTGCAAATTTACTCGCTAATTATTATGCAAGGTTCTACACAAATTCCTATGCAATTTCCCAACGTCCCGAACATTTGTCCAGCAAAAGGTCCCCAGCTTGATTCTGGAATAAATTTTTCTCTTCCTGTATCATCTATTAACGCAACGCAAAAACTATATTGATGTCCTTTCCCTCATAAAACTTTCCGTCTGTCAGTCCTTCCTGAAAACTGTCTCGATATACTTCAGTTTCATACTTTCCTTCCTTATCTCTCTACTTTTAAAACTTTCCCTTTTTACGAGAACATGAGACAAAGCCGTTCAGGTAAAAATTAAATTACATAAGTATATCGCAATTAATAATATAAGTTTTTGCAAAGACATCTCCGCTTTTCGCCTGCACTACTGCTCAAAAAGCAAAGATACCGCCTCGCAACGCAAGCGGTATCTCATCAAAGCATCAAAGGGGCTGTAAAAAATCAAAATGATAAATAAATTTTGATTTTTACAGCCCTTTAGCTTTTATAGACAAAAATGACTAGTTATAAGGAAGATCTCCTCAATATGGTGATGACCTTTCCCTCTATTTCACTGCGCTTCACCGGTCCGAAAAAGCCTGCTGTCCTTTGCGCAGAACGCATATCCGCCATAAGAAAGTATTCGTCCTTCTTCAGCGTAACCGGATACCTCACCGCCTCGGTATCATACGGTCTTATGTCATAAAATACCTGTCTTCAATTTGTGTATTTCCGTTTTTATAATAAGGCCTCCCTCGTCCGGAATGTCAATCACGTCGCCCGGTTGCCCGATTACCCTTCCACAAACAACTTACCGTCTTTTTGGTACACCAAAACGTCCGAAGGGAAAAATCTTATCCTCCAACCTGTAATAAAAGCATAAGATCACCGGCACTCAAGCTTAGGCTTCATATCATCATTTTTACGGGAGCGATTCCAAAAATCACAAAAACATCGCATAAATCAAGCCCCGCCATAAGAAATAAATGCGTGAAAAAGACCGAACATCGGCCATTTGCCGATAATATGCTCTTTTCTTCCGAATCACATCTAAAGGAACTAAGGCCTTTCTTTTCTTTTCCTTTAGCCATTTTCTCCCGCTCCTTTTTGCTCTTGGAGAATGGGCTCTCCTTTAGGCTCTACGAATATTTCTCTCCTTTTCCGGTCTTTTTCCTCATCCAATTCTCTTCAAAAGGACTCTTCTTATCTTCAGGGAGGAAAGAGCCTCTAAAGCACAAATTTACTTTCTTTAGCACAGCTATCTCTTCCTCTCTTTCCTTAAGTCTTGCTTCAAAGAGATTTCCTGCACGTAAAAACGGAGCGATATTCGCTGTCCAGATCCTCAATTTTTCCACAGGAAGCAGGCTTAATCTCGAAAAATCCCTTTCTAAAATGCAGTTTTTCATGTATTCTGCAACTTCTTCCAAAGTTTTTGGATGCCATAATTTTTCCTCTTCTCCCTTTTTACAGTATAGCTTTGCAATGATATTTTTGAACAGATAGCGCTTTCCAGAAGATACGCTCCTTGCCTAATCCCCCGTTTCCGATATAAGATAGCTTCGAAAGCGCGGTATGGGCGAAAGAAGTTCTTTCTTATCTTTTCGACATACTACAGGGCTTTTTCTAAATACAGAATGAATTCATACACGGATACAAAAAGAAATAGAAAAGGATTTTTATGAAAAAATTAATCTCCTGGAATGTCAACGGCCTTCGTGCCGTAATGGGCAAGAACTTTATGGAGGATTTTCAAAAACTCAATGCGGATATTTTTCTGCTTACAGGAAACCAAGTGCAAGAAGGGCAAATAGAGCTTGATTTACCCGGATATTTTCAATACTGGGAATTATGCGGTAAAAGGCTACTCCGGTACCGCCATTTTCACAAAAGGAAGAGCCCTTGTCCGTGCAGTACGGAATCGGTATAGAGGAGCATGATCAGAGGGCGCGTCATTACTTTTGGAATTTATAGACTTTTACCTGATTACGGTTTATGTACCGAATTCCCAGAATGAATTAAAGCGTCTGCTCCTACTGTATGGAGTTTGAAGACGAATTTCTACGATATATTTTAAATCTGGAAGAAGAAACCCGTGATTTATTGCGGAGACTTAAATGTCGCTCACGAAGAGTGACCTGAAAGAATCCGGACACCAACCACCTAAGTGCCGGCTTCTCCGATGAAGAAAGGGCAAAATTTTCAAGGGTGCTCTCCAGCGGCTATCTGGATTCCTTCCGTTACTTTTATCCTGATAAAGAAGAGGAATATAGTTGGTGGAGCTACCGTACTAAAAGCAAGAGATCGGAACGCTGGTTGGAGAATCGATTATTTTGTGGTCTCCGAAAAAGCTGAAAGATAAGCTCCTTTCCGCATCCATCCATCAGGAAGTGATGGGATCAGACCACTGCCCGGTAGAAATTACCCTGGACCTATAGATTGAGAGGTTTTTATGCAATTACAATGTGATGTTCATACCCATACCCTGTATTCCCGACATGCCTATGCTACTATTTTTGAAAAATGTGCATGCCGCAAAAGAGGCGGATCTCACACTTTTAGGCTCTACAGACCATTTTTCCTCTATGCTTTATCCCGATTATGAAAATATTCGCCACTATCAGTACCTCTGTGTAAACGAGTCATACCTGGCCGAAGGAAATCGAAGGCGTACGTCTTTTACAGGGGTTGTGAGGCGGATATTGTAGATCTCGCAGGAAATCTTTTCGGCTACGATATTCCCATTGCCAAAAATATAGACGGTGATTTTTATAAAGACAAAAAGACTCTTTCTTTATACGAAAGAGTCACAAGAAAAATGGACTATGTTATCGCCTCCGTACATCGACACAGCTTTGCCGACGCGGCAAGCCCTGCGGAATGCACTGCACTTTACTATAACGCCTGCAAAATAGAAAAAGTACTTATCTTAGCCACATCGGTCGCTCCGGTCTTCCCTTTGAGATTGACCCGGTTCTCCTTGCCGCCAAAGAAAGAAATAAGCTGATAGAAATCAACGAGCACTCCTTGGAAGACACGAACCATTGCATTACGCGATGCCGAAAAATTGCCGAGCGCTGTGCCGAGCTCGGTGTTTCCATCTCCATTTCCAGCGATGCGCATTTTGCGACAGCTATCGGAAAATACGATAAAGTAGAAGATAAGCTGGAAATTCATTTTTCCGGAGGAGTTGATTGCTACAGAGGTCGAAGAAAGCTTTCTAGCGCCATGAAAATGGTGGGTCTATAAGGGCTGTAAAAATCAAAAATATTTTTCTAAACAATATAGGTCTGAACTTGGGGCTCAGACTACCCCACATTCAGACCTATATTGCTGAAAATATTTATCATTTTGATTTTTACAGCCCCTTTTTCTCTAAAAATCGAATTTTCGTTCCACTTTTCCTTTTTATTGTAAAAATGATTTTTACGAAATGCTTCCGCATTTTTCTTCGATTTCCGAAATCATCGCTACTCGCTCTGCATGCTCGCTCAAATTCGGCATGAAGGAAGCTGTCTACAATCATCTTCGCCAGTTCTATGCCGATGACTCTTGCCCCGAGGCAAAAGGACATTGGCATTGTATATGGCGTCTTGCCATCACTGCGGAATAGGGGCTCCGCACAAAGGAAATGCCCGGATTCCCTCTACCTTATTACAGGAAAGCGAAATGCCGATCTCCGTACCGCAGATATGCAATACCGAAATCCGCTTCCCCTCGAAAACAAGACTTTCGACCACCTGAAAACCGGCAAGCGGATAGTCATAACGTTCCGGACTGTCGTTCCTACGTTAAGAATTTCCATCCACGCTCTTCAAATAACGCTTTATTTCCATCTTCATTTCTACCGCAGCGTGATCATTTCCCATTGCTATCTTCATAAATCGCCCCTTTATACTGCTTTTGCATAGTTTTATTGCATTTCACTACTTTTCACAAAGGTTTTACTACTTTTTTACCGCTTTTATACCGCTTTCATACGAAACTTCTGCTGTTCTTTCCTGTTTTCCGCCAGAGAGATATCCGCTCCCAAAGCCTGAAGCTTTTCTTCAAAGTGCTCATAGCCCCTTTGGATATAGCCGATACCATGCACCACGGTAATGCCCTGCGGCAAGTCCGGCAAGCACCAAAGCCGCGCCTGCACGAAGATCCAAAGCATTGAGAGAAGCTCCGCCAAGACTCTTTTGCCCTTCGATCACGGAAACATTACCCTCTACCTTGATTTTTGCCCCCATTCGAGTAAGCTCATCCACATATTTGAAGCGATTTTTCCAACTAGATTCCGTCACTACGGAATTCCCCTGGCAAGAGCTAGGTCACGGAAATTTGCGGTTGCATATCTGTAGGAAATCCCGGATATGGCAGGGTTTTTACATCCGTCGCCTTCTGCTCCAGCTTCCCTGATGACACGAATACTTTCATCATATTCAATGATGGTATTTCCATTTCAAAAGCTTTGCTGAGATGGACTCCATATGCTTCGAATGACATTTTAACAAGAACGTCTCCTCTGGTTATAGCGCCACGCATAAAGGTTCCCGCTTCAATCTGGTCGGGAATCACGGTGTAGCTCGTCCCGTGAAGCCGCTTCACCCCGCGAATGCGGATGGTATCGGTTCCCGCACCGCGGATATTGGCTCCCATGCTGTTTAAAAAGTTGGCCACATCGACAATATGAGGCTCCTTGGCAACATTTTGCATAATCGTCACCCGTCTGCCAGAACACTGCCCGCAAGCATAATATTAATCGTTGCTCCTACGGAAACAACATCCAGATAAATGTGGCTTCCGATAAGACCTTCCTCCGCCCTTCGCCACTAAATATCCGTTTTCCACCTCCGCCTTTGTTCCAAGCGCACGGAAGCCCTTCAAATGCTGGTCAATCGGGCGCTGTCCTATGGTGCATCCTCCCGGAAGAGGAACCGTTGCCTCATGGTACTTCCCAAGAAGAGCTCCTATAAAGTAATAGGATGCTTGAATCTTTACGAATATACTCATCGTCTATGCTGTGTGTGTTGATTTGTAATGCAGAATATGACGGTATGCCGATCGGAAGCGTTCCGCTTGGGCATTCGCTTTCCAGTGCCTCCAGCATAACATTCACATCCGAACATCCGGCAGATTCTATCGTAACTTTTCTTCCACGTAAGCAAAGCCCCTGCACAATGCCGAGTGCAGCGTTCTTCATCCCCTATGGTAACTTCTCCGTGAAGAGTTTCCTCCCCTCATGATGACTTCATCCATGACAAACCTCAACTTATGAAAGTCCAAAATCCATCTTGCTTTCCACAATTCGTTTTGTGGACTCGGTTTCTTTATACTATCGACTATACGAAATAACTTCTCCTGTAAATTGCCCAACAAGTATAGGCTTTTAATGAAAGTGCAGAGAAAAGGAAAATGTCGGGAAAACAGGACAATTACACTACAACTTCAAAGTGGAAATAAGCGTAAAAAGCTCGGCAAAGAAGAAATCTTTCCCATGTTCCTTCGGATTCCCAGCCGTAGCTCGCAAAATAAAAGAATTCCGCCTCTTTTGATTCTCCGTCGAGGCTCCGTATCGCCGACATAGACCGCCTTTTTCCGGGAAATCGCATTTCTTTCCATGAGAAGACGAATATTTTCCCTGCTTTGGACTTCCCTGCATCTCCGAAGCATTCCACGTCCCTCAAATGTCTTCCCTTGCGAAAGGAAAACTTTACCCAGCATCAGCATTGCCTCGATATAGCCGGACTCAGCAATTGGAAACAATGTAGCTTTTCCCTCCTCCTCTTAACGCTTTTACCGTTGTAAAAAGCCGGGGCTAAACTCTCCCGGATGCTCCATAAGATAGCGGTTTTCAAAACCTAATGGCATAGTTCATAATTTCTCTTCTTCGCGTTTTTCTATTCCCGGGAGCACCTTCTCTTCTATTTTTCCATGGTAAGCTCTATATAGCCTGCAAGTTCTGAAGCACTGACAACTCTGCCCTTTGTTTCCGGAGTACTGAAAGCCTCCGTCCAGGATTCCGCCACTCTTTCGCACTGTCCCAAAGGGGTTCCGTCCACATCAAAAATGACTGCCTCTATACTCATGTAATACTCCTCCGTACTGCTTCCCTGATAAATACTTTACAGTAGCATTGAACTGAACTTCCTTCAAAGGCTTTGCTTTCTGAAAAGCCCCAGGCTCTCGGAATGAGAATATGGCATCACTGCTGCCATTTTCTTTTAAGGCTTCATCACTCATTCGGAGATCGAAAATCGTGGACGAATAGTCTTATCTGTCGCACAGGTCTCCATCCAGGAAGCAAAGGCTCCCATTCGCTTTTTCTGAAAGAAAGGACGGTTTTCGGAAGTCCCTTCCTCGGAAGGGTGAAAATTCTCCAAAAATTCCGACATAGCGCCTTCCTATTCCAAAATGAATTCCTGCACGACCGCAGATTAAAATACTCATCCAGCTGAACATATAACGATCCACAATGGTATTCTCTTTTTGAAAAGGGCCGTATTTCCCGCTCTCCTTCAAAGAAGGATACCTTTCATAACGGAAAGTCCTCTTCTTCTCTCTTCTTTTCTTCCTCCGGGGAATTGTTCTCCCATTTTCCGTATTCTCCGTTTTTCTGCATCTCCCCGTGTTTTCACCATGTTTTCGCGTTCCGCATTTTCCATGCTGTTCAGTCTTTTTATTTTCTCTAGTACAGAACGCTTCTCTTTTTAAGGGGTCCCTCTCTTTCATAATAAGGCCTTCGGCCAGTCCAGAAAACGGATCCGTGTCAATCTTCAGCTCATCGTTATACAGCATCTTCTTACTCCTTTTACGGCTCTTCCTTCTCTTCCGAAGAAATGATTCCATGATTCATTCATATTTTTGTTAGCACATTGTTTGCAGGCTTAACACAGTTTATTCATTCCTCCTTTTTTATACTCTGCATCGAGATAACGAAAAAATCGTTATTCAAATAATGAGATCAGAATACTCGGCAGGAGGCGTCCTAAAAGATTGCTCCCTGCCTCACTCCCATAGGGTTTCTTCTTTTCTCATATTTCGCGAAAATCCTGCGAAAACCGAATTGTATCCAAGCTAAAAGCGAAATCCCAAGATAAAAATACTGCACAAAATCGGAAATATTTTTCAGGAGAAAAACACGCCAAGAACCCCAGAATATCGATTGCCAACATCCCTAAAGTATAGGGAAGGTGACGAATAGACATAAGAAGTGCAAGAATCAAAAGTTTTTCCAACTGTTTGCATATCTGAAAGCAAGGGCCAAACATAAAGAAACATAAAGCACCAAAAGTAAAAATAAAAGCATCGGTAATCCCTCTAAGACACAGAACCGCGTTATTTTTTTAAAACCTCCGTGAAAAAGCGATGATCCAAAAGAAGAATCAACAGTGGGGAAGTAGAACTAACCATAGCACAAGCCCTCCTTCCAATTTCTCTTAAAAAGAGCGAAGAAACATCCAGAACGTCTCGTCATCCTCATCCTTTTACGATTTTTAAAGTACAGTATAAAGCGGTGGTAGAAATGCTGACTGGAACAACGGAAGAGAAAAACAATCCAAAGCAGATTCAAAACCATAATATCCGCAAGTCTTTCCGATAAATCGCTATATATCATTGTCATAAATTAAAAATCCCCTGCAACATTTAGTCTCTCACCTCTCCTCTTTTCAGTGTATTTTTGCATCCTTTAAAAACTGAAACTGAGTAAGCAAAATCACAAAGCCTATCGGAAATGTGGCAATGGATACGGATTGCAGATTTACCATAGACTCTCCGAAAAAGACCAGCGCAATAGGCAGGAGAATAAGAAGAATCGCCCAAAATCCCTGTACCTTTTTCCCGGGTTCCTCCCCTCCGAGAGACTTTTTATAACTATACTGTGACGCCACTAAAGCAATAGAATCAAAAGAGGTGGCATAAAATGCAAACATGCCAAGAAGTAAAAGGACAAGTACAAAAGGAGCAAAGGGAAGGGTCTCCAGACATCTTACCACCGTCTCATAAAGGTGACTGCGTTTTCTCATAAAATTGCAAGAACGGGAAGTCTGTGAAACTAATTCCAGAGAAAGAGTATAGTTTCCCTAAAACGAGAAACTGACAAAAGGTACTTCCACGCCGAAGATATAGCCCTCGAGAATCGTCTGTCGTATCGTTCTCCCTTTTACTGATACTTCCGATAAAGAAAGGAGAAGCGACACACCCTACCATCCAATAAGCCCAGTAGAAAATAGTCCAGTTTTTCCGGAAAATGGTTTTCTCCCATAGGATCGGTAGCTGGCCATCGTCGGAAAATGCTCAATCATCTTTCACAAGAGCAAGAAAGCCGTGTTTCAAAAATAAATTGACCGGATCCGCCGAAAAAGAAGATATAGCTGCTAAAAGAGCATAAAACAGCTATGTACAGACTGGGCAAGAAGAGATATCCCCATCATGCCGTTTCAACGGAAAAATTACGTGTACAGGTGCAGTCAACCGTTAGCAAAGAGTCAGTTCTCTTACGGAAAGAGCGGGAAAAGATTTTGCATGATTTCCGCCACCGAGAAAGTCGCCACGGAAAGAGTGGTAGCTCGTTCCGCATAGGAGAGCAAATATCAGCAAAATGATCCTTTCCTACGAGACTCCATCCGTTTTTCTTTTAAATAGCCCTACAAGCCTCCGAATAACGCCGCTTACTCCGCTTTCTCACAGAAGCATAAAACCGAAGGCGGAAGCAGGACCAGATAGAAAGCTCCAGGGAATGGGGCCCCAATGAAAGAGGCTAGCTGTCGCCCACTCTTCTCTTCTCCCGAGGCTCCACACAGGGTTCCTCACATAGCTAATCCACTCGTAAAAGGAATAAAGAGAATATCCGCCGCAGTCCTGCAGTAAACATCATGCTTCCCCAGTGAAGAAAGAATATTTCCGGTTTTTCATCCGGCTTTCCGAGAACGATATCTCCGTGAAGAAGAAAAGCAATGTAAAGGGAAAGCAGACAAAGGCTCCCAAGCTCAAATAGTATACGGACATTCCGTTCCTAAAGTTTCTTATGCCGGAAAGAACTGAGTTAGATTTTCCGGATGATACAGAAGAAAAAGCATAGGAGAAGAATCGCGAAAAAGGGATTCCCGTAATGTAATCTATTCTCTCCTATTCTCCGTCTCTTTCAGTCCATGTCTTCTTTCCCTCATCTCCTTTTCACCTCCATCTCCTTTTCACCTCCATGTCTTCTTTCACCTCCATGTCTTCTTTCACCTCCATGTCTTCTTTCCCCTCCTAATCCTCTTCCAAGAATTCCTCATAATTTTCCCGGTCCACTTTCGCATGAGGGAGTCTCAGTAATCTTTTAATCTCACTCCTTTTTCCCCTTTTTCCTTCCGTAGAAGTGCTCAGTCAGGATGCAGAGAGAAAAGGGCTTTCCCTCCTACGCTGTCATTATACACGGTCGCCTGAAGCTCCCTGCCACATCAATTCCCGCCTTTGTTCCGTCCAATAGCCATAAATCAAGGACGCCTGTCACTGGGCACCCCTATTCTATCATATGCCATCGATTACGCCAAGTGCCATATCGTCATTGTTCGAAAATTATTAATTCAATCTTCTCCTGAAATTCCGCATAAAACTGCATCATCTTGCTTTGTGCTTCCGCTCTATTCAGTGGCAATCCCGTAGCTTAGTCTTTCAATCGGAATGTTCTTCTCCTTCGAGCCTGAATAGCATACTCGGTCCTCGCGATGGAGTCTTGATGACCGGCCTCCCCTCAAAGATAAGGTACTGAATCTTTCCGTCACCATTTTTATCCACTAAAGGAGAAAGCACCGAATCCGACTCTTTCTCTTCAAGAATATCCTTCACAATCAATTCTCCCTGCACAATCCCTGACTGTTTGCATCGGCGCCCACATACATAGAGGCCTGTTCCAACAAAGAGATCCTCCTCTACCAATTCTCTGTTAAAGAAGATAACCGGTACATTTTTCTTTTGCGCCATATCGATAATTTCCGAAGGAGCCGTGCGATCGACCAAATTCACACAAAGTACATCGCAGGAGTTTTGCAACATTTCCTCTACCTGTTCATTTTGCATCGCCTGACTGCCCTGCCATCATGCATCGGGAAACATTTGTACCTCATATCCTTCCGAACGCTTTTCCGCCACTTCCCTGTCAAAGGCCTTCATATATCCTGAAAGAAAGGTATCATAGCTGTCATAAAGGCTGACGCCGATTTTGATTTTTTTCTTCCCTCTTTTTTCCTCTGTCCTGCTGCAACTTAGTAAGAGCAGGAAATCAAAGAGAATAAGCAGAACTATGACTAATTTCCTTTTCATCAATACACTCTCCTGTCCCCGAAACGTATATCAGGCGTCTTTTCCGCCAAGTCTCTGTTCTAGCCTGTGGGAAATAAAATCTGTTCCATCCATCGCTATACATATTGCTTGCTTTTACCACATAAAACTTCACCATTCTGTCTTCCGGAACTCTTCTTGTGTTGGAGAGACTTAGCCAAGACTTTCCATCGCGGAATAAACCACTTCATATTGATCAATGACGATTAGTCCTGATTTGAGTCCTCTGTCCAAATCGTAAACCGCTTCATCGGAATCTCTACTCCGTAGAGTCTCCACTAGAAAACTTCTTCCGTATATCTTAAATATCTTGCCGCAATCTCCAAAACTGTCATTTTCAAAGCAATGCATAAGATCCACACTTCTCTTATGATTTGCCTCTTCCAGATCCTTCTGAACCTAGTCCCCGTCGTTAATCTCCCAGAGCACTTTTCCTGCCCGTTTTCAGGAGCTTCTTCTGGGAGGATGCGTCTCATATTCCTATTTTTGATTTCCTCAAGAATGCCTATGCGAAGCTTGTATTTCGCAAATCGCTCCATAAAACCTCATCCGAAAGCGCTTTTCCGAGAGCTTCCTCATCTACTCCCCACGAGGAGACGGCTCCGGAAGCTCGTGTAAATTCTTTCACTGTTAACCAACTCGATTTTACCGTTTTTCCCAAGCTCGTTCAGCATCGCTCTGGTTCCCTCTGTTGCTCTAAAGCTCCGTGATGATGCAGTCCGCTCCGCTTTTAGTCTCCGGATACCCAAATACTCCTGCTGAATATAGAGATAAAGTGATTCGTAGTCACTAATTATATTCCATATTGAATGCTTCGCGGCCGCATTTAGACCCTTTCGAAACTTTCCCATCGGCAGAACTGTCGCGGTCACCACAGACGGAAATCTTTATATTGCGGGCTTTGTTCTCTCCCAATAGTCTCCCAGAGAAAAGGGAAGAGTACATAAAACGGCTATGATTGCTGATCCCGTAGTAAACAATCGGTTCTCCCTCATGCGTCTTCCCTCAAGAGAGTTCTCGCGGAAGATCACCATGTTCAAGCTTCTTCCGATTTTCTCCGTATATTCGGCATAGGGGAGACGAATCTCCACTTTGGTCCCCCATCCGGAGCCGTGACAATCTTTTAATCCGTAATCGGTCCGAAACGAAGCGAATCCTCCTATGCACAGTGATAAGCTACCGAACCTCTGCGCGGTAAGCTCACTGGTTGTCTTCTTTTTCCAAAAGTTCCATTTTCTCCCTCTGTCATGCCGAAAACCGTTATCCTCCACGGACAGAAGAATCTCCGAATCTCTCCTTCTATCTCCCTTACCCGAATCTCATGCCATCTCCGTCCATGCCTTCCATGCCATGGTAAATCGCATTTTCAAGATAGGCTGCAAAATGAGCTTTATGTGTAGAGACAGGATAGATTTCTTCAGGAACGGAGAAATCAACGGAAAATTTATTTTTAAAACGAAGCTTTTGAATGTTCACTGATAGTTTTCGGCATGCAAAAGTTCTGAGAAATCGGTATGATATTCCTGCCTCCGGAAAGACGATGCGGAAGAAGCTGGCAAGCTGTGTCACCATAAATACGGCATCCTCTTTTCACTTTCAATCATCCATACCACGGATTCCAAAAGTGTTATAGAGGAAATGCGGACTAATCTGAGACTGGAGTGCATCCAGCTCCGCCTGCCTTTTCTCCTCCTGCTCATGAAGTTTCTCCTTTGTAAGTTCATCAATTTTTTGAAAGGATTGCAGAAGCAGCTTCCCCAAATGAATGATTTCCGTGCTTCCGTAATCGAGAGATTTCCGCCATGGAAAGACGCTTTTCTCCCATGTTTTCGATATCTTCGTTTAATTTTCGAATAGGATAGGAAAAGCCGCAAAGGAAAGCGACTGGTTAAAAATAAGGGAAATCAAAAAGCGTTAAAGAAATCAGAATATAAACATAATAAAGCATGCCCCCATGCGCAAAAAATCTCGGCTCTTCTCTTCCATTACCTGATACCATTTTCCAACCGGTATAGCCTATCGTATCGATAATAACCGTTTTTTCCCTCTCCGGCTTTTGATATAATGTATTCCATCCTCCCACCTGCGGTTTCTTCCGCATTTTCCCGAAAAAGCTTCCTGCAGAATTTCACGCATGACGGGTGATAAATCAGCTTTCCCTCCTTATCCAGAGATAAAAATAGCGGGCATTATCCCTCCCGTTCAGCTTTTTCCATCATCCTTTCCACGGAATCATAATTCATCATCGACAAGCAGCACCCGTTATCGCTTATGCCTTCACGGTTCAGCTCCACCGCACGGCTGGAGATAACCCAGTGAGTACAGACGGATCATCAAAAGATCTGCTGCACATGGGGAAGGGAAAAATGTAAATTTTCCACTTGTCAGAAGCAGCGGAGCTTTGTTCGTAACCTTCGGTTCTTTCTTTTCTCCGAAGAAATGGGGACTGCCAGAAATCAGCTTTCCCTTGGAAGAGAAGATAGCGACGAAACAAAGCTTATCTATATGTGCCTCATATAGAAAGATTCATTTCCCTCATTACTACCGGAGCATCGAGGTCCGAGACTCTTAATCACATCGTAATACATGGCATCCGAAATACGACGCATGCTGACTAAATAATCACTCCAGCTGATTGGCACCCTGCTTTAGAAGCTCCGTCTGCGTTTCCTGCTCTTTCTTTAAGCGGGAGGAGAATTGCAAATCACAAAATAGAGGACAAAAACAAAATAATCAACACGGAAAGAGCATGAAGCTCAAAAGGAATCATATTGTGAAAGGAGCGAAAAAGGCGACTCCACAGAAAGAAAAGGAACGTGAGCCTTTTGACATCCTGCAAAGAAAACTTCTCTTTGCGCTCTTCTCTTTATGCTTTTCTTCTCTTCCCCTTCCGGGGACAGCCCACTTTTCCGAGCATCTTCATCATGCACATCCTCTTTTTTCATCACCGCTGGTCTTATATTTGAACGAGGGACATTCCGAATTTTTCTTAAAAGGCATACGCTGAAATAATTGGGATCGAGTACCCTACAGACTCCGCAATGATATGGTTTTTCTCCTCCTCTTCCAAAAGGAGCCTCAACGCTTTCGCATTCGATAGTCCGTTAAGTAATTGATAAAGCTTTTTCGGTTTCCTTCTTAAATACGGTGGAAAAATGAGGGCCGCAGAGCATGAAGTTCAAGAGGTGCCTCCACGGAAAGATCTTTGTCCATATAATGACTGTGCCATGCTCTAGCCGCCTTCTTTACAAAAGATTTGGTTTTGTCGCTAGCTTCTCCTGAATCAGGCCTGCTACCTTCTCACAGACCTGCTTCATCCAAGCGGAAGCTCTTCCATATTGAACTGCTGCACTTTTTGGTGAGACATCCTCTTCTTTCGGGAAAATCAAGCCCTCGCATCTACCTGATTGGACAAAAGAAATTTATGGATATTGGTCACCAAATCCATCAAGAGCTGATACTCCTGCAGAGAAAGCTTTTTCCAGACTGCTGTAATATAGAGGTCTATATCCTTATGCAGTTCTTCCTTTGATGCCATACGAATGCTGCTGATAAATATCAAGAGTCTCTCTTCGTCTAAAAGTTCCCTGTTCAAGAGACGATTCTCCCTATCCTCCGGATTAATATCGGAAACGGCAATGGCTTTACCTCTTCCTATATATAACCCTATAAGCCACCGCGTCTCTTGCTCCCATATAAGATAAGGTAAATCCATAAGAGAAGAAACCGTCTTTCGATTCCTGCCGTAATGCAGTGGCATTGCAAACATGCTTTTGCCATACGGCAAAAGCGTTTCCACTCATCGGTCGGCCTGTAGCTGTCCTCCTCTTTTTCCATCTCGGGTAATCACCACCGTGTTTCCCGAGATAAGTAAAAAGCAAGCTCGCCAGCTTTGACTGAGTCTTTCTTCAGCAGCTTTGCGATCGACATGGTAATCAGAGCCGGATTGATTCCCTCCGGAGAAAGGCTGATGCTGTTATGCAAAAGCACCACACAGTATCTCTTTTCGGAAGGCTGATCTGGTAATCCAGCTATCGTGTGATCTGCAGCTCATCCTGCCTCACATTTCAACTCAATCGAGGAGGTATAAAAGCTCTCCTGTAAAAATAGGCAGGCTTCCATATATAATTCTTCAGCCTGTTGATATTCTGTTTCTCATCAAATTCTTCGCTCCAGACGTTCTCTGACTCTTTTGGAAAATGCGGGACAGCTCATTGCTGTCTACCGGTTTTCAATAAATATTCCTCCGCTTCCAGACGAATCGCTTCTTTAGCATACTCAAACTCGTCAAAGCCGGAAAATATAATGATTTTAATGGAAGGATAGCGCTCCTTCAAGCTTATGGGAAAAGGTCAGGCCGTCCATAGTAAGGTATCTTAATGTCGGTCAGCACCACATCGATCTGCTTCTCCTCCACCAATTTCCAGAGCTTTCCAAACCGTGCGTAACCCGCAAGGCTGTATCCCATAGCCCTGCCAATCAATCTTCCGGATGGCTATCTATCACATCCTCTTCATCATCACCAAAAGTACGGAATATTCTTTCATTTCTTCTCCCCGCAATACTTATCTCTCCAAGCGACGGAACTAAAAAGTCCCTGTAAGAAAGTAAACCAAAAGAACCAGCGCAATACCGAGAAACGGGTGGAGCAGACATGCAAGCCGCTAAGGTAATCGCGGCAAAAACAGAACCAAATTCTGCTTCTCTTCCATAACCCTTCTTATCCCGAACGGAGGGACGCCCTTCGGGCGAATACTTCAATATCCTGAAATACCAGAAGTTTAATCACAATACAAAGCAAGACCGTAAAAAGCAGGGAAGGCCCATTTCCTGCATAATCTTCTCTATCATAGCTATAGATTCTTCTCCTAAATTTTTCTTCCAAAACGAGACATCGCACAATACTCAAGCAATATTCGTTTAGAAATTAAAGGTAAAAATAATATGAATCGAAACCTATCCCGAAAAGCGGGGAAGAATATTCGTTTAATTCTACAAAAATAGCCGTCTTCAATGCAAGAGATGGCTCTAATAATTCTATACACAAGCTTTCTTCTTTAGATTGACAGTTCAAACTCTGCCATGTAGTATTCTTGTGTCGTATTATTTTCACCGTTTTATGAGGAGTTTTTATGAAAAATACCGTCTTCGTAAAGAGACTTGTCGGCACTGCCATTCTCTCCGCAGTGGTCTTAAGTCTGCAACTGGTTCTTGGCAGTGTAAAGCTCGGTCCTTTCTAATATAACCTTTACCTGGTTCCCATTATTTTGAGCTATCCTCTCACGGACCCTTTAAGCGCCGCCTTCCTAGGCGCTATATTCTGAGATCACGGTTTGTTTTTCCGTAATATCCGGAAATGATGCCGGAGGTTTTGTTCTCTTCAGCCAAAGGCCGATTATAACCCTTCTTCTATGCCTTATTAAGAGCACCACTGCCGGATATCTTTCCGGTCTTCTGATAAAGAGTTGGGAAGGAAAAACGATTTCCGTAAAGGCGGGAAAGCATAAAAATTCGTCAATCCTCTTCGCCGCTATTCTCGCCCCAATCGTAAATACCGGAATTTTTATTCTCGGCTCCCTTCTCTTTTTCAAGATACCCTGGTAGCTTGGGCAAACGGAAAAGAGTATGTTATGCAATTTATCCTTTTCAGTATCCTGGGATGTTAATTTTTAGCGAAATGCTGATTAATCTCCTGTTAGTGCCTGTGATCATACGAATTCTTGCCGGAGTACGTTTCACCAAAGAGGAAGTGGAGAATCTTTAAATCCTCGGGAGGGTAAAATGATATTAGCCATCGATTGCGGGAAACACACACACCAACTTCGGTTTGTATCAAGGAAAATGAGAAATGGTACAGATTTTCATAGGAAAGTAACCGAAAAAAAACCGGCTATGAATACGCCGCCGATATTGATGAAATCTGCACACTGCTTAAAATCTCCACCAATGCGTTTCAAGCCGTGGTACTCTCTTCCGTTGTGCCGGAACTTACCGGTTCTTTTAAAGAAAGCCGCAGAAATATTGAGAATAAAAGAGTGTTTTATTGTAAACAGTGAAAATGTTTCCTCTCTCCTTCTCCTCCGGAGCACGCGAAGAGGTAGGCCCGGACTTGATTGTTTCCGCCGTGGCGGCAAAAAAACTCTATCCTCTTCCCGCAATCATCATCGATATGGGAACGGCAAGTACGCTGACCGTCGTAAATAAAGAAGGTATGTTATGGGCGGTGTCATTCTCCCCGAGGTAGGCATTTCCATGAACGTCTCGCAAAAGAGACCTCTCTTCTTCCCTCTATCGATGTCGCGCCGGCAAAAAACTGATTTCTTTAAATACTGTCGATGCCATGCGTTCCGGTATTATTTACGGCACGGCGGGTTCCTTAGACGGTATCATTGATCGCTTCTTACATGAGCTTGGAGAAAATGCCAGTCTTCTCGCAACCGGAGGGCTCTCCCATCTCATTTGCCCCTACTGCAGGCACAAAATCACAGTCGATGAAAACCTGCTTCTAAAAGGTCTTTGGGAAATCTGGACGGATTACAGAGCCTCCGGTCTTCTATCTCCTTTATAAAAGAGGCGCAATAAAGCGCAGGAAGCCTTGCAGGCTCCTCTTAAAAATACTACGCTTACTGTCCCATTCTCTGCTGACCTCTCTTGAAGTACGAAAAAGCTCATAAAAATCGTCCGCTATATCAAAGATACAAGGACTCTCGTAAATCAGCACGCCATTTTCAAAGTGATGGTAAAGAGAGCGATAATCAAAGTTAATCGTTCCTACCGCAGCAAGGCGATAATCCACCAAAACCTGCTTAGAGTGAAGGAAACCTGGAGAATACTCAAAAATACGGACGCCCGCTCGAAGAAGCTGCGCATAATAGGAACGGCTGATGGCATAAATCATTTTCTTGTCCGAATCCCGGGCAGAATGATGCGTACATCCACGCCCCTCTTTGCGGCATTGGTAAGAGCCCTGCTCATCTCATCCGTAATAATCAGATATGGCGTAGTGATATACACATATTCTTCCGCCGATTCAATCATATTGAGATATACATCTTCCCCGACCGGATTGTTGTCTCATCGGCGAATCCCCATACGGTATACAATAGCCCTCTCCCGGAAAATAGTCCCAATGCCGTGGAAGATAGTTATAAAGGCCTCTAACCGGACTGTCATCCATGGCATGCCACATCTCGAGAAAAAAGCATGGTCAGGCTCCCCTCACCGCTTCTCTCTGAGGCGAATCCCGGTATCTTTCCAGTAGCCGTAGGGAGATCGAATATTAAAGTACTCATCGGCCAAATTATAGCCACCCGTAAAGCCGATTTGTCCGTCTACCACCGTAATTTTTCGATGATCCCGATTATTCATAAAAAGATTTACAATCGGCACAATCGCGTTGAAAATCCGGCATTGAATACCGCCATCTTCCAGTTCCTTTAAAAACGGGGGACTGATAAAACCGATGGAGCCTACATCATCATAAAAGAGACGAACCTCCACCCTTCTCCCGCTTTCACAGAAGGATTTCTTTAATTTCCGAAAAACTCTCCCGGTTCTCTATCGCATGATATTCCATAAAAATAAATTTCTTTGCACTTCTTAACGCTTCAATCTGTGCCTCAAGACCGAGGATGGCTTCCTTTATAAAAACAACTTCCGTATTTCGATAAGCAGGGAAAACCTGCCGTATGCTCCAGCATGGAAAAACTGGTTTTCCCACTCTTTTGTTTTTCCTTTAGAAGTTCTCCTAAAAACCACATGGCTTTGATCCAGATAGGGAAAAAGCATACTGTCCGCCAGTTCAAAGCGTCTTCTCATCGTTCTTCTGAAATTTGTTCCGTAAAGCCATAGAGTACCATCCCAAAAATCGGCATAGCCATAATGAAAGACAACCCAAGTCATCTTAATCGAAGCATTGGTCTCCTTCCAATAATGGAAAAATGGAAAAGAGTGGAAAAATGCGAAAAACAATGGAAAAAGTGATGTAATTGTCCACAAGGCGCACCAAAACCAAATAAAACCAAGCTATCTGCAAAAGAACGGCAAAGCATCACAAAAAGCAGTCTTCCGACACTGTTTTTTTGGTCTTCTCTGTGGACCGTTCCTGTTCTCTTCAACATAAGTACACCCCTTCCTAAAAATAATCGGTCTTTTTCCCCTTAGTATATAACGCTTAAGCATACATAAGCGGGATTCTCTTATACAAAAGCTCCTCGCATTTTTCGGCACAAGACTTCTATCCGTGTTAGATTTAAATCTGCGCGGGGCTTCAATCAGCGCAGGACTAAAACAGGCGAATATATGCCGGAAGCCCGTCCTCATATTCCGCGCCGCATTCTCCCCAAAATCAAGGGACGAAGATAGGACAGGCATTCCTTTCAGCTATGCCTGTTTTCGGAAATCCACTCCTTTGGGAAGCTCCTTATTGGCCACCTCCTCCAACGGAACGGAAGTAAATTGCACCGTATACTCTCCATTCATACCGTTTACCCGCTTAAGGCTTACCATTTTTCCGCTTTCTCCGGAAAGCACAAGACGAACTGCTGCCTCACCAAGGGAAAAAGCCTCAAGCACATCGGTTTTGGAGAGGCTATGACTTGTACAACGCCGCAATAAGTTAAATTCTATCGCACGCGTTTTTACGTTTTTTCTCTTTGATAACCCGGTATGGCATAGTCTCCGACTCGGCAGCTTCGTGGATGAAACCCTCCAACACTGCTCCGGTTCCCCCTGCGATACTATGCCCGAAGCTGTCCTTCTCCTTCTTCCTTTCCGTAAGTGTAGAGAAAACGTCCGTTTTCGTCCTTCACTCCTTCCGAAAACCGCAACCATAATATGCGGATGCTCTTTCAGCGTATCTTCTATGTCGGATAGAAACTTTTCTTTGGAAAAATGTGCTTATCCACATAAATTAAATACGGAATGCTGCCTGCTCATGCGGAAAGTGCCGCAGAAGCCGTAAGCCAGCCTGCGTTTCTTCCCATCATCTCCACTATCATCACACATATCTTGTCATAAACTCTGCATTCTCTTCCAGCTCCAAAAAGACAGGAACTCAGGTATTTTACGGAAGAAGCAAAGCCCGGACAATGATCTATTCCGCATAAGTCATTGTCGATAGTCTTAGGTACACCGATAACCTGAATATCCGCTCCTACACTTTTAAAATAGAGAGAAAGCTTCCACGCCGTATCCATGGAATCGTTTCCTCCGATATAAAGAAAGCAGCCGATATTCCATTTTCTCGGAAAATACGAAGAAGCTCCTCAAACTCTGCGGGATTCTCCTCGGGATTTTGCAGTTTTTTTCTACAAGAGCCAAGAGCGGAAGACGGTGTGGTAGCCAGACGAGCGAAGTAAGCGGCAAAACGAATTCCGAGCTCTTCTTCCACCGTTCCTCTTTCCTCCGTTCCCCTCTCCCGATAAAGCTCCTTGGCAAGAGGAGAGAGAGACGCATAATCCATCTTTTTTCCGGAAAACAGCGCTTCCTGCTGTTCCTCTACAATCTGCGAAAGATGGAGAAAATCTTCCTGAAAAACACCTTCTATCCCATATCGTGCACCGTATACATTTCCTATCTCCCCTTTTCTCAGCGCTTCCCTGATTACTCCCGAAAGACTGGCATTAATCACTGCAGTCGGACCGCCGGACTGCGCCACCAAGAGATTCTTTTTCATTTTTCCCTTTTTCCCTTCTACCTGTACTCCACTTCCCTATACCTGTACTGCACTTTACTTCTACCTGTACTCCACTTTTTCTCTACCTGTACTAACCCTCTACTACGCTTTCCCGTCCAAAAACTTCTCCAGATAACTTAGCGGGAAAGGAGGCAAGCGATCTTACTGCAAGACTGGTTAACAGGAACGGGATTTATCGTCCAAAGAGCCCGGTTCAGATTCAACTTCCCGCAACGTGTGCAGCGGTGTAAACACTCAATCTCCGTCTTCTCTCGAAACGATGAGCAAGGGCTCCATTTCATGGCAGGAAGCGCTCCTGTCTCCTCTCTCCTCATCCACATGAAGACTGTAAAGGCAATACGGACAATGATTCCGGTGATTGGATCCTGCTCCCTCCGGATGAATCTCCCTTCCGCAGTGTGCGCAGACAAAGCTTTCCGGACAAGCTTCCGTACGATAGTCCGCATGCATGGCGTCCCACTGCCCTGCTGTCCTAAATCACCGCTTTTTCTCCTCGTGCGGCGGCTGTTTTTCCTCCTTCGCTCACTCCATAGGTGCACGGTCTATTCCCTTTTTTTGCTGTCCCGATTTTTTTTCCTTTCTTTTTACCGACATATCTCCATTCTTCATGCTACCCTCTTTCTCCAAAACTTACCCACGCATGACAATACGCACCCGAGCGCTTCTTGTCAAGGTCTATCTCCTCCGTCCAATCGGGTATATTTTTTCGCCATAGTCTGTACTAAGATAGCGATTTCTATTAGAGCCGGTCGCTATGCTCCCGGCAATTTCGATGAATTAATTTTCCGATTTGCTCCATACGGTACTTTACCGAATTCGGATGAAGAAACATTCTCTCCGCGGCAAAGCTTCAGATTCCAGTCTCACTCCGAAACAACCTGCAAAGTCTCCAGCATATTTTTCCGTTTTTCGGTCATAGTCCAGTAGCGTTTGCAAACAATTTCTGCAAGCTTCAACGCTTCCTGATTGTCCAGAATCGGAAGAAAAATCCGGAATAAATCCATTTTTTCATAGTACAAAAATACGGTTAAACCAGGAAAACATATAGCTTAAGCGAATGACTTCCCGGGCCTCCTGGTAGCTCAAATAAATTTGTTCTATATTCTCATAATATCTGCCGATTCCGAAAGAAATCGTAAAGGGAATGTTCTCGATAGCTTTTTCGAATTCTAGAAAAAGCTTCGACGATTTGCTTCTCCATCTGCTTCCGTTCCTTCGGTCGAATGCTCAGGACGAAAATGATGATGTCGCTCAGCTTCACATAGTGAGCATTCGGATAAAAATCGCAAAATCTCCCGAATGGAAATATCAAAAGATTTCCGTGCTCATTTCCTCCAACATCTTACTTGTATTATTGCTGAAATTCCTCTTGAAACGTTGCTTAATATTGTTGATGTCCACTTCCAGGACGATTCCGCCGTCATGAAAGTCCCAGCCGAAGATTTCCGCACGATTATGAATCTCCGTTTCGCTCTTGATATTGTGAATCAAAATGTCCTGAATCAGGAGCCCCTTATACCGCTCCCAACCTGCCTGTTGGAGATGATGGTTTGTTCTCGTAAAAATAATATTTGTGGCGGCATTTTCAAGGCAATCTTAAAACCAGGGTCTCTTTCCCGTATCAAGGCAGTACCGCCATCCTCTTCCATCTCCCGCTCCAAGACACCTTTCTCAAAAACGAGTACTCCGAATCTGCGGTTTTGATTGGCAATCAAATGAAGATCATACCGTGCACGATCAATATCCCTATGAGAAAGAATTCTTTCCGTCTTTAAGTGCTGTGCGAGACTGCTTTCCGAATCCGAATACCAGATTTGTGCCGTTTCAAAGTCAAAGAAGGCGGTTGGAACCCCAACGATGGACATAAAGGCAGAGAGAATATCCGGAATACTGGCATCACTTACGGCAAGCTCCGTGAATTTGGTGTGAATAAGATTTGCCTGAATCAAACGGTTCGTTTGCTGATTCACAAGTTCACTCAAAAATAGGATTGATAATATCCGCATACGGAAACTTCTGCGGAATCAAAAGAGGAAGGCCGAGATCATCGGAAAGAGCCAAGGCCGAATCCGGAATATTCTCGATATAGCGACCCTGCTTGATTCCGAGCGCACTGGCCTTTCAGTGCTTTCAAGGTCCGGATAAAGCGAAGGAGTGCCTCTTCATCATCTTTTAACATATAGGCGGTCGTAATAACGAACTCTCCGCCCGAAAGCCATTTTTGCACCGTCCGGCGTATCAATGACCGTCACGGTGCTGATTGCATTCCGCTCCGGACAAACCGGCAAGCAGAGAAAAATTCGAAAAATCTTTTGTCTTTTTAAAACATCTTGTATTTTCATCGTGAGAATCCCGTTTTCCGCGCTTAAATCGCTGTAAGAAGAAAGATACTTATTCTTTAATTATACGAAGCGTGAAAGAGGATTGTCAAATACGACGGATGTAGGATGGCATGAGGCAGTACTGTAGGGATTGCATGAGACAATACACTGCAAGCAAAGACAGTGCAATACGTCGCTGACACGGATACGACAATATAACAAAGTATGGGCCGGCCAATATAACGAACCGAACGAAGTAAAGTGACCCCCGGAAGGAACAAAGCCCTAAACGGAAGCCACTTTTACAGAGGCGAAAATTTATGGAAACGCACGTCTCCTCCTCATTCGAAAAACACGGAGGAAACAAGCGTTATCACCTGTATTTCGAGGATTCAGCTCTTTTAACTGTAGAAATTTCTCTGTATTTTACTTCAGGAACTTCTCCGCAATCGCTACGAAGCTTGCGCTACCATCCAGAACACATCCTCATCCACGTCAAACTTCGGATTATGATGCGGATAATCGGTCTTTTTGCCGGATTCGCGGAGCTAAAGAACATAAATGCTCCAGCGCCTTCTGCAGGTAGAGGGCAAAATCCTCTCCGCCCATGTTCGGGCTCTCTCTATAAGTAACCATATGCTCTCCGAAGATATCCCGGATGGCATCCTGGGCGAAGAGCGCCATATCCTTATCATTGATAACGGGAGGTGCGCCCCAGTCCATGGTATAGTCTACACTGCCGCCGAAAGCCTCCGCAGTGGTTTTGCGATTTCGCCGATTCGTTTTGCCAGCTTCTGCCTAATCTCTTCTTTTTAAAGCACGAGTTGTTCCCTCAATATGCACGGTTGACGGAATGGCATTGTACTGCTCCTCCTCGGATCATGCCCATGGTGATGACTCCGGCATCCGTTGCCGCAATCTCTCTGGCATTGATGGTCTGCAATGCGAGCACGATGTGGGATGCCATATTAATCGGATCAATACCCTTTTCCGGTGTGGAAGCGTGGCATCCCACGCCCTTTACATCAGAACAAAACGGTCATAGGAGGCCATAATCGGTCCGGGAATGCAAGCGATGGTCCCACAGGAGATCGTCTTATCCAAGATAGCTTCCGATGTGAATTCCGAAAACCGCATCTACCCCTTCCATTCCACCGTTCTCAATCACGACAGCGGAACCCTAGCCAGCTCCTCTGCGGTCTGGAAGAAGAAACGAATCTCTCCGGAAAGTTCCTCTCTATGCGGATAGAGCACCTTGATTGCCCCAAGCGCATGGCCGCGTGCGTATCGTGTCCGCAGGCATGCATGCATCCCGGATGCGTCGAGCTAAAGGAAAAGCCCTGTATCTTCCGTGATTGGAAGAGCATCCATGTCTGCACGAAGAGCAAGAACCTTTCCCGAGCGCCCGCACTTCATAGTCGCAATAATCTGCTGTCCTTCTCCGGAAAGTGTATAGGGAATGCCGATTTCATCCAGCTTCTTCACAACAAATTCCGCGTTTTCGGTAAGTTAAAAGCCCAGCTCCGGAATCTTATGCAATTCTCTTCGCATGGCTACAATTTCTTCTTGCAAATCTTTTACACTCTTTCCACCACATAACTTCCTCCTTTTATCTATGCAGTTCTATTCTTATTTCATTCAATCGCATATTCCGGCCGATTCCTCCACCCAAACTGTAACTGCTTCAGGGAAAAATCTTTCCCTCTTTATGCTTTCCGACTTATACAAACCGTCATTATGCCGCCTGTGCCTTCTTCTTATCCATGACATAGAAAAATTCTGGCAAAAAAATAACCGTTCCGAATACCGATAAGAGGATAATGAGCCAAAGCCGGAAGTCCGCCGACAGCCTGCGACAAATGGGGAATTGCTAGGCCAATCAGCGCAGTTTTCGGCTTCTTCGTCGAAAATTTCCGAGTGTTGCTCCGAAAAATAGTCGCGGAAGCATAGGATTTTAAGCCTTCACTACAACTGCAGGCAAAACGGTAACCACCGCCGCACCCACAAAGGCCGCCGCCGTAGTGGCAATGAGGTTCGTGATGATGGAGCCGCAGATTGCCATGGTGAAACCACCTCCGCCTGAATGGTTCCGGGCTCACTCTTCGTCACATCCTGCGCAAGAGCGCACAGGAACACGCATATTTCGATATTTCCGGAAAGGGAAGCTAAGGTAAGTTCCGGACATGCCGAGCGCCGCATAATAAGAAACCGGCTCTACTACTAGAAGGCTCCGAAGGAAATCAGAAGCATTCCCCATGCTTCAAGAACGAACTTCGGATTAGGCCAACAGTTATAACGAATACAGAGGTAAAAGCACCGGGATAAACGCGGTAATTGCCGCCAAAATATTCGTAGGGGCTTCCTATTAAGATACTTTTCTTTCTCCAAATCGGCATATATTCTTTGCTATCCATAACTTTGTCTCCTTTCCCTTATTTCCCGAAGAGGATGGCAACCGCAATCCCCAGAATCATAGCGATTCCCAAAGAATACTCCGCAAGCTTCGGAACCTTAGGCACAACGAATTTTCCAAGCAGTATCATAAATATCGCACCGCCAAAGCAAGCATAAGCATTTTCCGATGTTCAAATTGCTAAGGCCGCCCTTTCCGATAATGAGATTCGCAACAAGATAGGCAAAAATACCGATGGAGCAGGATGCGGACATGACTGCAAGCCACTTTATATCGCCGCCGGACATCTTATCTCTGATTTTCTCCAGTCCCGGTGTGGCAACTCCGGTGAAAAAGAAGCCAACCTGCACCGTTTAAAGCCATGGCAAACCAGGAAACTGCAAGCACCTGGATGTTGTAGCCCGGGTCGGACAGTCCTTCCAGTCCGCAGGCCTGTGCTCCGTAGGTCGCCGCAGTGAGCTCGGTCGGTGCCGCACCGATAATCGAAAGACGAAGCCAAGACATCGGTCCGCCGATAACGGACATCAGTCCTACCATGATGATGAATACGCCGAGTGCCGGTCCGATTGCGGAAATCAAGCCGATTTTAAACGCCTTCTTCGGGATCTCCGGATCCACGTTACAAACCTTGGTTGCCTTTTTGCTTCCCGGATATAAAGGAACGCCTGGAGAGCGGAAAGAAAAACGGTGAAGCCCGCCAGAAGCCAGAATATCGGAAGATTGGAAATTTTTACATGATCCATAAATTCTCCTCCTTCATGATGTCGATAAATGAGATATCGCACGCTTTTTCGCACGATGCTCGTTAAGAACAAGATGTCTCAGGCTTTGCCTCAGCCACTTGTTAGGAACTATGGGACAAGTCGTACGCTTATCCCGCTCAACTTGTCTTAATTTTAACAAAATCAAGTTCCGAATTGTATTGATTCAAAATACAAAGAAAGTCTATTTTTCTTTGTCGTTTTATACAAATTATGTAAGACTCGACAAATAAAGAGCAGTAGATTGTGTGCATTTTTAATAAAAATAAATAATAGACATTTTTATTTTTGTTTTAAACCTCCCCTGTATCCTCATGCAAATTTCTTGACAGCGAAGAAGCCTAGTACTAGGATTATATTAGTTTAGACTAACTTGTTTTGAGAGAAAGGCGATATCATGAAGAAAAAGGACCACGAGTGTCTTGCTAAGAACTGTTCTCATCAGGAAAAATCCCTTCTCCGATTCTTTTGGGCCCTGTCTCAGACGAGGCTCTCACAAGGGGAATATATAAAAGTGTACTTTTTGCCGTCATCGGGGTGGCCTTTTTCCCTTGCCCCGTATTTTTGTTATGGTAGAAATTGTAGACGGCCTGATGAGTGGCAACCGGGCCTTCTCCTTCTACCTTGGGAAAATGTCTTATTACAGCGCTCCTTTGGATAGGGAGAGTCCTTTTTCCATTCCCTTTCTACAGGGAAAAAGCCATGCGGCAACCTTTGCGGTTCTCAGGGAGATTCGAAAAACGTTGTACGGAAAAACTCCTCCGTATGCCCCTTGGCGCTGTACAGGAGCAAAAGTTCCGGAGCTTTGAAAAGTACAATCATCGAGCGGATTGACGGTATGGAAACCACGCTTGCGCATATTGTGCCCGAATTCACGGCGAACCTTCTGATTCCCTTTGCATTCTCCTATACATTTTTAGTCTGGATTGGAGAATGGGACTTGCTGAGCTTCTTACTCTTCCTATCGGACTCGTAAGCTTTGCCGTCATGATGGGTGGCAGTCAGAAGTTTTATGAGCATGCCGTAGAATCCACGAAAACCTTGAACAATACCTCCGTGGAATATATCGGAGGGATTCAGGTCATCAAAGTCTTTGGAAAAACAAAGTCCAGTTACGCACGCTTTGTAAGAGACGCCTATGAAGCGGCAAACAGCTACATTTCCTGGATGCGATACTATATTCTCCCTATGACCTTTTCTCTTTCCGTCATGCCGGCAACCCTCCTCCCCGTTCTTCCGATTGGGGGATTTTTGGTTCGTAGCGGAACGCTTAGCAGCAATCACTTTGTGATGATTCTCATTCTTTCCGTAGGACTTGTTACCCCTCTTATCACTTTGATGAGCTATGGCGATGATTTCCAAACCATGGGAACCATTATGGGCGAGGTAAGAGCTCTTTTGAACGCCCCGGAAATGGAGCGCCCGAAAGAGGGAGATTCTCCGGAGAAAAACGACCTGGCGCTTCGCGATGTCCATTTTTCCTACAAAGAAAAAGAGGCGTTGCACGGCATTTCCATGGAGATTCCGGAAGGAAGCTTCGTTGCCCTGGTTGGCCCGAGCGGTAGCGGAAAAGAGCACGATTGCAAGGCTGATTGCCCTCGCTTTGGGATGTAGAGAAAGGCGGTATTTTCCTAGGGAGGAAAGGATATCCGGGAGATTCCGCAGGAGGTCTACTCTGAAAAGTTCGCCTTCGTCTCTCAGGATAACTTTCTGTTTTAATAGGAGCGTGCGGGAAAAATATCCGACTGGGAAATCCCGCCGCAACGGACAGTGAGGTGGAAGAAGTTGCGAGGAAGGCCGGCCGCCATGATTTTATCCTCTCTCTGGAGAAGGGCTATGATACGCTCGTAGAAACGCAGGCGGCCATCTTTCGGGCGGCGAGCGCCAGAGAATTTCCATAGCAAGAGCCATGTTAAAAGCCGCTCCCATTGTGATTCTTGACGAGGCGACCGCCTATACCGACCCGGAAAAATGAAGCCCTGATTCAGCGTTCTGTCTCCAAGCTCACCGAGGGAAAGACCTTGATTGTCATTGCGCACCGCCTAAGCACCATCGTTGATGCAGATAAAATCTTCGTTATAGAGGACGGAAGAATCAATGACTCCGGAACGCACGAAGAGCTCTTGTCCCGAGGAGGACTTTACAGCGCGATGTGGAAAGCGCATGAGGAGGTGAAGGACAATGCTTAGTATCATTCGTCGTTTCTTTCAATTTTGCGGAGAGGAAAACCGCAGGAAATTCACCCTTTCCCTTTTTCTCGGAGTCGGTGACGCTTTTTTCAACGCTTTAAAAATTCCCGCTATTGCTGTAATGCTAAAGGCTCTTCTCGCTTCTGAAATCCGCATGGAGGACATTTTCCTAAAGCCTCGGCATCATGCTTCTCAGCATCCTCGGTATCAGTCTTATCAAGTCAAAAAAAGCATGATGTTGCAAACCGAAGCGGGCTACGATACCTGCGCAAGGAAAAGGGTGGAAATCGCGGAACACCTCCGTTACCTTCCCATGGGGTATTTTAATCAGAATTCCCTCGGGCAAATCAGCTCTGTCACAACGAACACCATGCAGATGCTGGAAGGTTTAGCTACCCGTGTGATTATGCAGGGTTTCGGAAGGCTTGCTCACCACAAGCCTCATCATTCTCATGCTCTTTTTCTTTGACTACCGTATCGCTCTCGTCCTGCTCGCCGGCTTTTGTCCTCTTCCTCTTTTGTAACAGTGCTCTGCAAAAGGCGACCGGGAAGCTTTCCGGACGAAAAATCGAAGCCGAAGCCTCTCTTGTGGAAAAGGTGCTCGAGTACCTCCAAGGGATGGCGGAGGTCAAGGCATACCATTTAAGCGGAGAAAAGAGCCGGGAGCTAAACGAAGCCATTCGTGAAAAATGCACAAATCAACACGGAAATGGAGCTTTCCTTTATCCCGATAATGGCTCTGCAAAGCCTTATTGCGAAGCTAAGCGAGTCGCCATGGTGCTCTTTTCCTGCCTCTTCTACTGCGCAGGCAGTATGTCGGCCTTGAATGCCATTATCATGGTCATCTCCGCTTTTATTGTAAATGCGAGTCTGGAAAGTGCCGGAAGCTATTCCGCCCTCCTCCGTATCGTGGAAATGAGTGTGGACAGAGCCGAAGAAATCCTTCATACCCCGCAAATGCGTGTTTCGGGAGAGGAGATCGAGCCAAAAAAGAGATATCTCTGCGGAAGAACTTGCTTTTTCCTACGATAAGCGCTTAATTATAGAGGGAATATCTCTCGAAATTCCGGAACACACGACCACAGCCATTGTCGGGCCGAGCGGCAGCGGAAAACCACCTTAGTCAGTCTTCTTTCGCGTTTCTGGGATCCGGAAAAGGGAAGGGTATTACTCGATGCACGGAATGTCAAGGACTATGACATGGACAGCCTTATGGCGAATTTCAGCTTCGTCTTCCAGAATGTCTATCTCTTCCACGACAAAGCATCTTGAACAATATCCGCTTCGCCCGTCCGGAAGCTTCTTTAGAAGAAGTCATCGCGGTTTCCAAGAAGGCCTGCCGCCATGATTTCATCACAGCACTCCCTAACGGCTATGACACTGTAATCGGAGAAGGCGGCGCCTCCCTTTCCGGCGGAGAAAAGCAGCGAATTTCCATTGCCCGTGCCATGATGAAGGACTCGCCCGTCATTTTCCTAGACGAAGCAACCGCGAACGTGGATCCGGAAAAATGAAAACGAACTGATGCACGCCATTTCCTCTCACGAAAGAGAAGACCGTGATTCTGATTGCCCACCGTTTTGAAAAACCGTTTCCAAAGGCAAATCAGATTCTGGTTCTCGACCACGGTAGAATCGTGCAAAGCGGAAGTCATGAAGAACTCCTTAAGGGAAGACGGCCTGTACAGGGATTTCATTCAGGAAAGAAAAGAGGCGGTCAGCTGGAAGGTCAGAAAAATAAACCATAGGAAGTCCTTTATATAGACTTCCTATAGGGAGACTGCCATCATAAAAACACTAAGAGTATAAAAAGGCTGATATGGATTATTCTTTAGAAGAACTGATTGTCTATGAAAATGAAGACTTCGCCCTCGTGAATAAGCCGGTCGGAATGGACTCGGAGCATGCGCTTGGTGAGGGCTTTTTCCTGTGCACCGCTTGGACAAAAGTTGCAAAGCGGGCTTCTTCTTTATGCCAAAAATCCGCGTAGTGCAAAAAGCTTTCCGAAGCACTGCAAGAGGGAAAAATCAAAAGAGATACCATATTATTGTGGAAAGTGCTTACGATACCTCCAAAGAAGATGGCGAAACTCTGTCCGTCAAAACAAACAGCACGAAGAATACAGGCTCTTCCGAAGCTAAGCGGCTTCCGAAAGAAGGCTGTTTCTCCGACTATCTTTATAAAGATGTGAAGAAGCAGAAAATGTTTCCCGTAAAAAAGCTCCGTAAGGGGGTAAAAGAAGCTGTCCTCCATTATCAGGGTTCTGGAAGAAAGGGACAGCCTTGCCCTTGTGGATGTAGAGCTCGAAACCGGACGCTTCCACCAGATTCGTGCGCAGTTCTCCGCACACGGCTTTCCTCTCTTCGGAGACGGAAAATACGGTTCCCGTCAGAAGGGGAATGTTGCCCTGCATTGCTATACCCTCTCCTTCCCGGATCCAAAAACGGAGAAGAACTGCATTTTGCAATTCAGGACAGGGACGAAGAGCCCTGGAGGAAGTTTGAGAGCATCTAAAGCCTCCCACTCATACATTTACTCAAGTTTTTCTACTTAGCAGTTTTATCTAATTTATTCTTTACAGCTTCTTTCTTTACAGCTTCATTTTCCTTTTTCTTGAAAAATTGGAAAAATTCATATTAATATATCTATGAGTATGAATTTTCGTACAAAAATAAGTACAAAAAAATATCCTTTGTTTATTTTTATATACTTTTTCTTGCATAAGTGTTTTTTATCTAAATTTTTAAATGGAAAGGAGCAAAAATGGTTGCTTTAAAAACTGCCGACATTCGTAATGAATTTAAAAAAAGTAAGCGATATGGTACATACCGGTGAAAAAAGTCTTGATTTCTCGCCCTCGTAATGAAAAATCTGGTTATCTTGAGCGAAAAAGGAATATAATGAGTTGGAAAGAATTCGTAAAAACAGCGAATACCTAGCAAAAAAATTGATGCTTCTATAGAACAAGTAAAATCAGGGAAGAACGGTCACAAAAAAGCATGGAAGAGCTTGAGGACATGGCCAAATGATGGTGATTTTTACAGAAAATGCGCTGGAAGAGTATATTTCTTGGCAAACAGAAGACAAGAAAACTCTCAGGCGCATTAATCAACTGATTAGAGATATTTAGGAGGGCTTTCATGTTCGTTGCAAAAACTGGAAAGACTATGAGGTCATTGACTGCTCGAAAGGCGAAAAAGCTCGAGAGGTGGGGAAAAGTATATCCTTTGCCGTCCGGATCCTCAGGTCATCTGGCAGAGCGAAAAAGAAAGAATCCCCTCTGGAAGAAGCTGAACGGCCATTATCACCGCTCAAGGCAGGCGGCGGAGACTGGGAGTTTTTCTCCTTCCGAAGCAGTGGAAGATTTCCTATCCCTTAGGGGAAAATGGAGAAGACAGGCTGAACTTCCATTTAAAGCCCTTCGCTTTTAAGCACACCGGTATATTCCCGGAGCAGGCTGTAAACTGGGAATGGTTTTACCGTCTGATTAAGAAAAGAAAAAGGAAAGAAGGGAAAAAGTGCGGAGACAAAACACCGATTAAGGTCTTGAATCTCTTTTGCCTATACTGGGGCGCCACCCTTGCCGCTGCAAAAGCCGGCGCAGAGCTTACCCATGTGGACGCGTCCAAGGGCATGGTTTCCTGGGCAAAGGAAAATGCGGAAGGCTCCGGACTTATCGACTCTCCCATTCGTTATCTTGTGGACGACTGCATGAAGTTCGTCGAGCGAGAAATCCGAAGGGGAAATCTCTATGACGGCATCATCATGGATCCTCCCTCTTACGGCAGAGGGCCCCAAAGGGAAATCTGGAAAAATCGAGGACAGCATCTATCCCTTCCTAAAGCTTAGCGAGAAAAATCCTAAAAAAGAGATGCCCTCTTCTTCCTCCTAAATTCCTACACAACCGGCCTTCAAGCAGGAGTCATGCAGTATATGCTGGAAGAACTCATCGGAAAAGGGCGAAACGGAAAAGTTTCTTCCGATGAAATCAGGGCTTCCCGTAAAGGAAAAACGGTCTGCTGCTCCCCTGTGGGTCGCGCCGCAAGATGGGAAAAAGCCGAATCGTAGAGCATAAAGCCGAATCGTAAGGCATTTGCCGCTCTTTGTCAGAAAAACTTTATTGTTTTTCCCTATAATAGCGGATAGTATTAGTTGTATACAGTATGAAGGGGAAGTAGCCCCGGTTTCCGGGCTGTTTCTCTATGAAAACAAGATAGGAGAAAGGATTCTATTCATGCATAAGGGATTAAAACCTTTTTTATTTACCATATCGGCTGTGGCCTTATTTTCCCAAGCAGCACTGGCAGCCGGCTTCACAACAAACGAACGCGGTCAGCAGGTTTATCAAAACGACAACGGCTCTGTTGCTACAAATACTTGGATTAAGATGACCCAGAACAGGGAGAACCGAGTGGTATTATGCTACGGCAAACGGAAGCTTAAGACAGGACGGTTGGCAGAAAATCGGGGAGAATTACTATTATTTTGACGGAAACGGCATGATGCAGACCGGTTGGGTAGAGGAAGACCGATACTACTGCGATCCTGCGAGCGGAAAGATGATTACCGGTTGGCGACAGCTTCCCCTTCCTGACGGTGTAAGTGCAGGAGAAGGCAGAAAGAGCAATAACAATACCTATTGGTTCTACTTCAATCAAAGCACCGGGGAGAAGCTTTATGCAAAGAATGAACGTGTTACGGTAAAAACGATTGATAATCTCTCCTATGGCTTCGATGAAAACGGAATCATGGTGACCGGATGGGCAAGAACCGCTGACGGAAATCCGGAAATTGCAGGATATTCCTATTTTGCAGAGAAAAAATGACGGCAAGTTCAAGATGGGGCAGCGCATTTCTGCAAGCTGGTATGCCACAACAGGTCCCGAGGGAGACGGCACGAGCCTTTCTACCGGAAATGTGGAGTGGTTCTATTTTAAAAACAACGGACATCCGGCCGCAGGAAACAACTCCGTCTATGAAGTCCAGCGCATCGGAGATAAGCGCTATCTCTTTAATGAGAAGGGCAACCCCGTATACGGTATCCAAAAGGGAAAGACCTCCTCTAACGCGACTGAAGCTTATTATTACTGTGGAAAGAACGAAAATGACAGCTCCGTAAAGACCGGAAAGATGAACTTAATTGACGGAGACGGGGAAAAATATCAGTTGTTTCTTTGACAACAACGGAAAGGGCTTTACCGGGATCAAACAAGACTATGTGTACTTTAACGGACGTCTACAGAAGGCGGAAAAAGGCTCACATTATCAAAAAATTACCCTCCCCGGACAAAACAGAAGCTATGTCATTAATGAATCCGGAAGAGTGATGAAGTCCAGAACGAAGTATAGAGATAGCTGACGGAAACAAGTGGTCTGTTAACGCAAGCGGTGTTATCACCTTGGACGAGGGTCTGGACACGGTGGACTTGCTCTCCCCTGCTGTGACGGAAACGGATTAATAAAAGCATTCTTGAGGTATCGGGCAAAGTGTAGCCGGTACCTCAATTTTTTGTCTTATAAACCTTCTTTAATCTTCCTATACCCCTTTCTTTATTCTTCTTATCCCTCTTTCTTTTATTCCTCTTATTCCGCTTCTTTATTTTTTTCTTATTCCTCTTTATTTTTTTCTTATTCCTCTTCTCTTGACGAAAAAAGGAATCCGTCCTAATATAAGAAGGTCGCTAGGGGCGCTGTATGCTGAGAGGTGAAAACCGACCCTTTAACCTGACCCGGATAATGCCGGCGTAGGGAAGCTATACGATTTGCCCCTCCCTGCCGTTTTGGCATAAAGGAGGTTTTTTTATGAAAAAAAGTACAGAAAAGTTAGCCTTTTCAGGAGTTTGTATTGCCCTGTCCATGGTGCTGGGAATGGTTAAATTATTTTCCCTTCCTATGGGAGGCTCCGTCACCGCATGTTCTATGCTCTTTGCCACTCTGCCGGGCTTCTTCTTCGGAACCGGCTACGGTCTACTTTCCGGCTTTGCCTACGGCCTAATCAGTTTTTTCTTAAAACCGGAATTTTACAGTCCCGCACAGTTTGTGGTAGATTACATCTTTGCCTTTTCCGCACTTGGTATTTCCGGATTTTTCAGTAAGAAAAGAACGGCTTATACATCGGCTATCTCGCCGCCTGCCTCGGCCGTTTCTTCTTTGCTTTCTTATCGGGCCTCTTGTTTTTTGCCGCCTATACCCCCGAGGGAATGACGCCTGTTTGGTACTCCTTCGCCTATAATATCAGCTACATCAGTATCGAGGCGGTCATCACCGTCGCCCTCTTACTCATGCCTGCCGTGCACAAGACCATTTACCGTTTAAAGGGAAGATTCACCGAGGCTAAAGCCCATCAGTACTCATAAGAATGTCAATACTTATAAGAACACCAGTACTTATAAGAACACCAGTACTTATAAGAACACCAGTACTTATAAGAACACCAGTACTTATAAGAACATCGCCATATATAGGGGAAGAGAAAGAACAGCATTCTCTTTCCCTATATTTCCGTCGTGAAACTTATACGCATGTTCAATGTTTTTTCGGGCAAGAAGCCATTCCAAAGAGTTCGCTTTTCCCTTTCCGCTCTTCACTTCAATGGCAATAATCTTCCCTTCTTTTTCTGTCAAAAAGTCTATTTTCCTTCTTCGTTATTTCATTTTTATAAAAAAATATAGAGGGAAGTTCTTTTTATTAGAATATCTGCAAGTAAACATTCATACAGCCCTCCCTTTGTATTTTGAATTAAAGTATTTTCCACAATATGCTGTTTCAAGGAAAAATCCTTCATGGCCAGCAGTAATGATAAGTCTGTGGTATATGCTCTAAAAAAGTCTTCTCTTATGTAGTCGGAAAGCTCATATTGTACATCTCTTGTCAAGTAAGCCAAAGAAACCATATCCGCTGTGGACAGCCAGTCGATACTGGAAAAGTATTTCTGTGCTCTCCCGCCTTTTTCCACTTCTTTGTACTGAAATTTATGGTTTTCTTTATCCAACAGCTGTTTTGATAAAGAGAGATAGCATTTTTCCGCCTTAACTTTTTCCTCAGACTTTGCATAATGGGCAATATCATAAAGGTATCCTCTCAAGAGTTCCCTTTGTATACGATCTGCCATGCGATAGTCCCGCTGCTCCAGATAAATCGAAAGAACCTCCGGCATTCCCCCGAGCGCAAGGTACTCCCTTAAATAAGACATCATGGCGCTATGAATAGCGTCAGAAACCGGTATCTGCTCACAAAATAAATCATATAATTTCGATATCAAATCTTCCTCTACCCCTTTGGCCCATAAGAATTCCTCAAAATCCAAGCCAAACATCCTAAGATACTCTACATATCCTACAGGATAAGAAGAAGATCTTTTGTAATCAATTCAAGGAGAGAACCGGAAGCAATCAAATCGAATCTCCCATCAATAGTCCAAAAATTTAGAGAAGTAATAGCTTCCGGGCATTCCTGAATTTCATCCAAAAATCAGGGGTCTGCCCTGGAATGAATTTCATATTCGGATAACGAAAGCGCAAAGCGGTAAGCATGGAATCTACTGATAAATCCCCTTCAAAAAAATAGAGCGATCCGTTTCCCTTTTCTTTAAAAATTAATAGTAAGCATCTCCTTATAGGCACTTTTTCCCGAAATTCTGTACTGCATAGGTTTTTCCAACCTGCCTCGCTCCCAAAAACAAGCAGGCATTTCTTTTTCTTTTGCACTTTTCCAATCCCACAACTGCTTTGTTATTTTTCTCTTTAACATGACGCCTTTTAGCCTTCCCAACTCCAAAATGTTGATTTTTTTAAAAATTTTTTCTTTCCAAAATGTTGATATATCATCATTTTAACTTTCCAAAATGTTGATATATCAATATTTTTAACTTTCCAAAATGTTGATGTCAATTCATTCGTTATCCTCTTCCTCCGTTTAATGCCTTCCAAAGACGCGGAGAAAGCTTCTTTAATCCCTTTCCTGTAAGATACGCTAAAAAAAGGCAATAGGCAGGACTTAAGAGATAAAAAGCAGTTTTACAGCCTCCTCTTTTCCGCTTCCCGAAAAACCTGTCGGATTCCTTTCCAAAGAAGCATACAGGACATTTTGCAAGAAAAACCATAGACGAAGAAAAAGATAGTGCACCGCATAGATATAGAAGTTCATTTTCGAAAGGCTTTCCAAGACAGATAAGATGCCATGAGCGCTTCCTCTTTACGCACTCCCTCGTTCCGGACTTTCTCTTTCTGAACTCCCTCGTTCCGAACTTTCTCTTTCTGAACTCCCTCTTTCCGGACTCCCTCTTTCCGGGCTCCCTCGTTCCGGGTATCGAATCTCACGTCCGCCCTTTTTACAGTCCATTTTTCAAAAAAGAAAAAAATAAAAAGGAAAAGAATGAACAGAGCCATACTGATTCGATACAAAACCGTAGTTATGAGAAGAATCCCAATTGCGTGCGGAAATAAAGTATTACTATAGCAAAAATACGGCAAACGCGAACAAAGAAAAATGCAAACCGTCCGGACGTCACTCCAACTCCGCACTGTCTCCTCTCCCAAAGAAAAGCGACAGATCCTCCAAGTGAATAATAAAATGCCGCGTCCTCGTTTAAAAAGGAATATCCAAACGAAAAATAAATTAGAAAAAAAGAAAGAAAATCGGAAAAAAAGCAAAATGAGATATCGCAGACTTTTTTCACGATGCTCCTTCCGTGCCTCTCCTTTCCTTATAAAAATGGCAAAAATTGCCATGAAAGGAAAGCAGAAACTTAAAAGAATAAGCTGGTAAAAATACCAGAAAAACGGGATTAAAGCGGTAAAGAAATATTCCCTCCGCTACCGTTTTCAGGCTCCACCCCGCCTTCCCTGAAGGAAAGATAGAGATAGCGTCATCATCGTATTCCAGATAAGGTAAGGGAGAATATAGGAAAATACTCTCGACTTTTCTTTTCTCAACCAATCATTTCTACTGTGAAGCCCCTTTAGGAAAAAGAAAACCGCTTAAAAAGAAGCCCGGGACAGCGACCTGCCCCAAGAACTCCGAAAAAGAAATACTCGATTTTGATAAGAAAAGAAGTAGAAAAAGCCCATATTCGGGACCGCCTGTAAAGCAGTAACAGGAAAATGCGTGCTGTGCACGAAGATAACTAATACGGACAAAAAGAGAATAGAAGGGCATAAAGGAAAAGGAAGAACAGGAATCGGAAAGGAGGGCTCCGCAGAAGAAAAAGGAGGGTTTCAGAGGAGATAATGAACGCTTCTCCTCTTCTCTTCCTGCGGCGAAAAATGCGCCATTTTCCTTACCCATTTCCATTCCTATCCCCTTTATCCTTCGTTCTATCTCCTTATTCTCTATAGAAAGCGATTACATATCATCAAACTCAATCGTGAATTGTGCCGTCTCTGATGCTCTGTGCTTCTTGTATTCCGCAACACGGGCATTGATTCTTCCAACCGGATCCAAGATAGAAGAGATGGAGATGTCATGGTTCATATTGTCGATAAGGAGCGCAATATACTTCGACATATCTACATTGATATACCACTCTCTCTTTAAAAGCTCTTCCGACTGATAAATCAGGTTTGTCGTTAATACTCCGGATAAGATTCCTGCGGCACAAGCCTCGTCAAATTTATTTAAACCGTTTGTAAAAAGACCGAAAGTACAGCATGCAAACACTCTCTTTGCCTTTCTGTCCTTCAGTGCCTTTGCCGTATCAATCAGGGACTCTCCGGAAGAAATCATATCGTCAATGATGATAACATCTTTTCCTTCTACATCCGAGCCCAAAAACTCGTGCGCCACAATCGGATTTCTGCCGTTCACCACCTGCGTATAGTCTCTTCTCTTATAGAACATACCCATATCGAGACCGAGCACATTGGCATAATAAATCGCACGATTCATTCCGCCCTCATCCGGAGAAATCACCATCATATGATCCTTATCAATGTCCAAATCCCGCACATTCAGAAGAAGCGCCTTGACAAACTGATAAGTACAGGAAACATTGTCGAGGAGTCCCTCGGAATCGCATTCATAACCCTCGGATCATGGGCATCAAAGGTCAGAAAGTTCTCCACGCCCATCTCATGAAGCTCCTGCAACATCATGGCGCAGTCCAAAGACTCTCTTCCCGAACGCTTATGCTGCCTGGACTCATACATAAACGGCATAATCACATTGATGCGTTTTTGCCTTCCCTGTCGTTGCGGCAATAAGCCTCTTCAAATCCGCATAATGGTCATCCGGTGACATATGGTTTACATGACCGAAGATGGAGTAAGTCATGGAATAATTCATCACATCTACCATAAAGTAAATGTCTACACCGCGAACCGTCTCCAAAATCTCCCCTTGGCTTCTCCCGTTCCGAAACGAGAAATCCTCGTAGGCACGATAAAGTTTGCTTTCTGATAGCCAGAAAAAGCAATCGTTTCCTTGTGCTCACTTTCTCTCTGCTCTCTCCAAGAGACCAAATACTCATTTACCTTCTGCCCAAGCGGCGCAATGGACTGTAAAGGCATAAGCGCCAAAGGTCCCACGGGAATCCGCTCAATAAACTGTGAAGTTCTAGAATCCGACATGACTTTTCCTCCCTAAAACGAGATATCGCACGCTTTGCGCACGATACTCGTTATGAATACAACGGGTATTTTCATGTCCTTTTCTTGAAAAATACCCTTCACCACTTCCTATACCGTTTAAACAAAAAGCTGTCAAACTACACTCTAAAAAAATACTAGAAATACAGAATAAATACAAGCGAATCTCACTGTCCAAGTCTCAAATCTCTTCCATAAAAAGGTATAATCTCATAATCCGACATGATTCTGGATACTACTCGATCCGAATACAGCTCCCGAAGATCCTTGAAAATTCAGGTTTGTGGAAATCATCATCGTTTTTTGAGCCAGAATTCTCTGATTTAAAAGGTTGAAAAAGCGGGAAAGCCGTGAAAGAATTGGAAAACTCCGTACCCAAATCATCCAAAAGAAGAACCTCCGCCTCCGTAATGTACTCGTCTTCCATTCCCTCTCTCATGAGTTTTGGAAAAATAGCGGAACAATCCGTCCGCTGTAAAATACAGCACGCCGATGCCTCTATCCAGTAACGCTTTCGCAATACAATGCAGGAAAAAGGTCTTCCCTGTCCCTGTACTGCCCGTGAAAATAAAATTCCCCTTATTCTCAGGATAACTTGCCGTATAAGCGTGAAAAATAATCGCGAAGTTCCAAAATATACTCGCACCGTTTTATTTCCCGTCTCAGCCAAACGTTCCCGATTGTCAAAAGCGTTCCGGCTGAAAAACGGAAAAAGTTCTCCAGCTCAAAATCTCCCCCATCATGGATTGCTTATACAAAAAGCTCTCCTGCAATGTCAGGAAACACCTGCACTTTCTTCCTTCATATACTCCCGTATCATGGCAAAGCGGGCGAGGTATATTTCGGCTCCAAATCGGAAAGTCGATAGCCGAGTTTCTGTAAAAAGCAGTTCCTTTTTCTCCCGAATCTTTTCTATAGAAGAGCGGAGAGATGCGATTGCTCCTTGCTCCCCTTCCCCTGCCTTTTCCGCAGTAGAAATAGAAAGACGGCGAAGTTCTTCCGAAAGAGCGGCATATTCCGGCAGCTTTTCCAGTACTTCCCTCTCCTTCTCTAAGGCATCTCTTTCCGCTACAAAACGGCGATTCGAGAGAATCTCCCGGATTTCATGGAACTGCTCTTCATTTAATGCCATTCTTTATCTTCCTCCCTGTTGCAGAATCTTCAGCGCCTTCTGTTTTGCCAGAGAATCGTAATCGACCTCCTCCTGCTTAAAAATTGATAAAGCGATTGCTTGCTTTTTCCGTAGCGGAAGTGCGAGCTGTCCCCGTCTTTCTCTTGTTCAAACTCTTCGTCAGTTCAAAATCTCGAATATGTTCCTGCGCCTGCTTTACCGTTCTGATTCCCTGTGCATGCCAATCCAAGGCGACCTGCTCCATATACCTCGGAGCGGTCTTTTGCAGTCCGGCACAATAATCCAGTAAAAATTCAATCAGCTCCGCATCCATGGCAAGATACTCCACCATATATTCCAGCTTCTGCACATGGCTTCTACTTTCACACCGCCCGGAAGAGGTGCTTTGCTACATAAAGAATTCCTTCAAACATCTCTTCATCGATTTCCCGCTTTTTCTCTCCGGAAAAGGATGAATCGTCCCGCTTTTTCTCTCCGTAAAAAGACGAATCGTCCCGGTTTTTCTCATCAAAAAGACGTCTTCCTATAATGCTGTTCCCTCTTCATTTCGAGCCTTGCTTCCGACTGACGCTCGACTTCTTCGTTTCGAAGCTCCTCCTCCGCAAGTTTCGTCCACCCTCTTGGAAGATTCCTTTCTTCTCCCAGTAAGAAACAGCTCTCATCACATCATGGTCTGTCAGATTCAGCTCATCCGCAACAATATGCAATTTTATATTTGTGCTACAATGCCGAAGCAAGTAAAGATAGACCCGTACATACTCTCCGTTTGCCTCTCCTAAAAGCTCATCTATAAAATGCATTGGGAACACAAGTAATATCCGCCTGCATACCCTCCAGAAACTGTATATCCATGTCTTTCCTATCCCTCTGTTTCCCCAAAAATTATCTTCGTTTTGCATTCTAGCACAGGCAAATAAACTCTTCAATGGCAGTGCTCACAAGTTTATCCATCAGGGACTTATCCACAGCGATGTGGATAATGTGGGTTTCTTTTTGTTCTATTCTAAAGTGTAGTATTTACAAGGCTTCCCACCTCTCCATATCTCTAAAAAAACAGCGGATTTATCCACATTTCCTTGGTGGATTTCCAAAAACTGCTTTCATGAAAATAATTTTTAAAATACTTCTCTAAACACTTCTTGTTCTATAAGCCCCATTAGAGCACGCATACGGCGCAAAGCTAAAAAGACTTGCCCCCTAAGGGTAACAAGTCTTTTACAATACCTACAAAAGCTACGATTTTTCTTTTTAAATAGGAGCTAAATCGTTATGCATTTTGACCTGATTTTTTTCGCTTTCTTCCTCTGTCCGAAGCCCCAGAAGGTCAAGGAAAGCATGGCGGTGAGAGCAAAGAGCCCGTATAGAGCCATAATGCTGTTGTCCCCTGTGGCAATCCTTCTTATTGCCCTAAGTACCTTCGGTGTCTTCTTAAAGATGTCTACCGGGTTGATAACCGGTCTGCTTTCTCCTTCTACCGTCGGAATCTTCGGATCCGGGGTTGAAGGGTTCGGAAACGGATGGACTCGAGAAGAAGGATTCGGCCCCGGCGTGTTTCCACCGCCTCCGCCTCCGGGATTGTTCGGAGAACCGCCTCTTTGATAGCTGTTGTTAAAAGCAATCTCTCCGTTCTTCTTCGTACTGCCTTCACGGCCTGTCCAATATACGGCATATAAATAGGGATTTACTGGATTACCGTCCTTATCCACCGTGAGTCTATACACCTTTACCACAAGGGTATACCCCTTACTGTCATAAGTAAAATATTCCTGATTTCCCGGTACCTGACTTATCGTGTACTTGTATTCACCGGGATTCGTAAAAAAACCATCTCGTTAAATTCCAGTGCATAATCTCTCGCACCTGAACCGCTGACTTGTATTTCACTGGGACTCGCAAGCGGTGCCGAGGGGTTAACCGCTTCTCTTTCTATCTTAATCCGATAAGTCTCCTCGGGGGCTGAACCGGACACAATAAGCTTAACAGGAACCTTTACCGTAACCGGCTCTTCCGCCATCGCTACCATAGAAAGTCCTGCTGAAAGGAAAAGCACAGCCGATAGTACCCTTACGGCTCTTACTATAAACTCTTTCACTTTCATATCCGTTACTCCTCCCCTTATGGGTCAACTCTTACCATAACCACAGCTCGTCCATTTGTTTCCAGCGACACACAGGTGGATAGCGCCATCACCTGATCCGATTCTTTCATCCCGATATCCCTAAAATGAGTAGAATGTTCTTTAAGATAATTTACAAGATTCATAATCTGTCCTTTTTTTATCATCGACACTATAAATCATCCTGTCATAAGCATCACACTCTATTACGGCAAAAAAACTTCTAAGTTTCTTGCCCTTCCATCCAGTAAAAAAGATGGCCTGTTCGGTTTTTTTCAAAATATTTCTCATCAAGAAACTCCATCACATCGCCATACATAGCACCATTCTCAACATGATGTCCATAGGTTAACATATAGGAGTCACTGTAATCCGGTTTATTTTCAGCACTTAAAAATATAGCACCGGATAAGGCAAACTCTCCTGTCGCATCTTTGTTGACATACTCCATGTCATCTTTCCCCTGTACCATAGGGTAGTCAATGTGCGTTCCGTCAAGGGTAATCCATCCCCTCGTATCCGGATTGATTGCCAGAAGCTCTTTAAGGCTTAACCTAGTTTCTTCCGGATTGTTTAAATCGGGCTTGTACTTCAGAAATCCTTTACTTAGAAAGGCACCTGTCATAGTTACGTAAGTATCCCAAAGAGAATAACCTCCGTAGGACAACATCACTACCATTAGTATAATTGCAAGAAAAGATAATAGCTTATCTCCTATTCGTGCGGCTCTTGCTGCTACATTCATGCACTATCCTTTCCACTCCTTTATCTGCACACTGTGTGTACACAATAGACTTTGATTTCTTATCGACATCCTAATCAAAACCTATAATCTACATACCTTGTAGCATGATAGATTGGGCTCTCCTGCTCTACATCATCTAAAAGTACTTTTAGACCAATCCGTCTCGCTATTTTCAGTATTCCTCCCGGGAGTAGTCCCCCAGGATTCCTCTGATTCAAAATTTCCTTCAAAAACTGCCAAGTTTGGAGAAGAAGATTTGATTTACTCAGCAACTCTTTCGGAAATATTTTTGAAACGTGTTAAGAAATGTAGAGAAATTATTCCTCTTCCTTCTTACGATTCAAGAATACTACACCCATACCGCCGGCAACAGCAAGCATAAGAGCGTACGGAGCAACATTCATTACAATACCTGTCGGTGTAATAAAAATCTTTTCTTGTTCTCTACTTCAACCTTTGCTTCATCTTCTTTTTAGAGTGAAAAGCTCCCGTATTTTCAATATCTTTTGTGGTTATTATCTTGAGCAGGTACAATTGCGAGAGATAAGTCTTACCTGCAGGACTTGTATCCTTAACCGTCATTACATACTCATTCTTACCCTCTCGAATGATAACCTCATCACCTATAGTTAATCCATAGATATGGATACCATCTTCATGACTTACTTTGAATCTTTTGCACTTTCTACATCTGCTGTAAGAGCTTTGAATCCTAATGCATAGCCAGCTTTCTTGCTAACCGGTTCAACATGATACATTTCCGGAATCTCTTCGTGGGTATCAGGATCTATTCGAACTGCTTTCTTCTCTTTCGGCTTAATTGTTTACATAAAAAGTCGAATGATTCGTTCATGTTAGCATATCCGCCTTTTATAATCTTCTTCGTAATCTCTACATCGTGTGGTATCGTTAGGATTAGGATTTGTTCCGCCGGGAGGTGTTACAGGAGGTGTTACAGGAGGAATATCCGGATTCTCAGGCGGATTATGCTTTCCGTAGTTGTTATTGATTTGGGTAACCTTCTGGCTATTGCGTTACCCTTCGCATCCTTTACTGCAACAAATTCAGTAGCGAATTTGTCATTTCCTCCATCATCCTGATACTTAAATACATAAACCTTATATTCTGCCTTAGAATAGATAATGCCTTCGTATCCAGAATTCTTCTCTTTCAGCTTATAAAACATATATTCCGTTGTCTTTTCCTTTAAATGCATCTTCGTCAATTTTGAACCTTAGATTCTTCCACGAAGTGTGCACCCTTATTTGGAGTCGCATCAGGGGTTCCAAGATTATCTGCATCTGGCTTAAAAGTTACCGAATCAAGCTTCAAAGCACCAGCAATACCTTCTTTGGTATCGTCAGATTTCTCAACGTCCTGTCCATTCACCTTTACCTTGTATTTTATGCTTTCCTTCTGCGGGTGAGGCACTAACCTCAAACTCAAAAAGTTGTTGAAGGTGCTAAAAGTCTTTCCATCAGTATGAACCACCTTGGGAAACTTAGAGACATCTTTCCATGTTTCTGCGAATGCAGGCATAGCCATAGACATCACCATCATTCCGGATAATGCCAATGTTGCGAGTTTGTTCAAATTCTTTTTCATTGTTTTCTCCCTCTCTAAAAATAGTAGAAACTTGTGTGATATATAAACGGAAGGGTGCGAGCCTTCAATTTATTTCGTTTGTTCTTTTTCACGGAAAAGCCTTATATTCCTTTTTGCTCAGCCGATATTACATCTGTCTAAGCTATCTCTTCCGCTGCAGATGCAACTGCTGTTGGAGACGCCGGAGTCGCCATTTCAACTCCTTTCGTCGGTCTTCGGTGAATCGAAGTTCTTTTTCCAACTTTGTTCTTCTTCAGCAGATGTATCTGCAGCGGAAGAGATATGTTTATAAGGTTTTCCATGAACTTGCCAAATGGTTCTTATTGCAAAAGGATGTATTCTATCCCTCTTTTTGTTTTTCCAAAGCCTCTGTTGCAGTAGACTTTCTGTTCAGAAAAGAATATTAAATCTCTATTCTTTTTCTTTTTTTCTTGATTGTGAGGTATATCCCCGCCATCATGGTGAATCCGAGGATACTGAAGAGGTACGGTGTAATGTCTCCGCGAAGTCCGGTCGGAACCAAAGTGATTCTCAGGTTTTTGAAGGTAATGGTTTTGACCCATGTTGCTCAAAACATTCGTATAGGAATACTTTGTACTTTGCATCAATTTCCATAAGCGACAGTTCCGGTAAAAATCGTGTTCCTGACCGCTCCATTTACCGGTTACAATGGCGCTTTCCATATTTCTCTTTCTTTAACTCAAACAAGCTGAAGTACACATTCGGATCCATTGTTAAAGATAAGCTGTGTTCATGCGTCAGCTGAAAATGAATAACCCATTGATTTTTAATTGAGCCATCTGCTTCCTTTACTTTAATCTCTGTTGTCCCTAAGGTATTTCCCCTTGTTTCTGAACTAAGATTACTGAAGAAGTTCTTGGTCTTTGTTTCATCGTACGCTTCATTTCCATCGTAAAGTGCCATATAAAAGTCAAATACATCATTTTTGCTTGTTGTGAAAGTCCGCCAAAACTCATTGACAATTTTCTCGATAGTTACCGTTCGCTTTGGCTCTTCCTTCTGGTATATGTTTCGGAATGTAAAGATTCCACATGCCGTATTGTCAATGGTTTTTGGACCATCATGAACAACTCCGTCTATCCATCTGTACTTCGGACCTTGCGAATTATCCGGATCCGAAACCGCTTCAGCCTTGCCGCCGTTCTCCGTGCCTTTAATATATTCCCACACATGGTAATCATATTTCTCGGAATCAAGGTGATCTACAGTGATGCTAAGTTTCGGATTTTTGTTAGCTTCGTTAACGAGGTCGAATTGTAACTTCATGATCCTCCCCGTCAATCGTAACCGGCACTTTCGTACCGTTCTTGAATACTTGCGAATCATTCAGAGCTTCTGCCCAAGGTGACTCTCCAAAGTTGATTGTTAAGAAAGATTTTGCAGTATTCGTTCTTCCCGACTTCTTCTCCGATCTTAAAATATCAAACTTGAGTTGCTGGACTATCTTTTTTTCCAAACTTCGTTACGCCGGAACTGTTATTTACAAGATTCTTATCCAAGCCGACAAAGGTTTTCTCAATTTTCAGATCAGTCCTCTTGACCTTGATAATCGGTCTCTCATAATCTTTGTCCTTACCCTGACCTTTCCATTTATAGGGTGAATTTTGCTCCATCGTTCGTATATAAACCATTCTTTCCTGCAGAGGTTCCATACATTGCAGGGTTGCTAAACTCTGACGGTAATCTAATTTCTTCTTCCCTATAAATACCTTGCAAGTCTGTACGTTTATCTCCTTCGTCTTTTTGAAGCTTTACCATTTCGGAGCTTTTCGTAAGCCTTTGGACTAGGTTTGATTATTGCCGTTAGGCGAATCTCATAGCCGCGGGTAAGCTGAAATCTACCGGATCGGTTGTTAACTTTTATATCTCCACCTTTGCTGTAAAGTCGGATTAGGTTCTTCAAGTTTAAAACCATTTAACCCTAATTCTTTAAGTTGAGGTTCTGTTAATGCCTTTCCATCAGTATCTATACCATTGGCTTTCATCTTAAATACTTCAGCCCTAAGCTTTTTGTCTTTAACAAAAGTAACATTTTCACTTAGGGTATCTGTAATTGTAAGTTCCGTCGCGCTTGGAGCTATCTTTTTCCAAGTTCTGCAAAACTAGACTTTAATAATTCGGGCGTAGAACCATCAAAATTCTTGGTATCAGCATTTTTCTGTACTGCAGATTTTGCTCGGATGAATTTTAAATCTCCATTCTTGTATTTAATTCTACGCCAATCATCTCTTTGGTCATATCCGTGTGCTTCACTTAATTCTTTCAGATAGCTTCCAGTTATCCCTATTTCCAATACCGATTGTATAAAAATGCAGTATAAGGTTTACTGAAATTCGACAAAAAAATCCTCTTGCTTGATTCAAAGCTACTCTGCTAAAATCTACTCCATTTCCGTAAGAGTAACCTTTCTGTAGCGTTGCCGTGAAGCTCTCTAACTCACCGGAGGTTTTTCTTGTTTCATCATATACCCCATCTTCTAAGACATAACTGTAAACAGGGTCATTATCTGTAATTAAGACAATAATCTTATTTTGCATCCTCTCTTGCAATGTCTGATACGTTTCGATCTATTCCTCCCGCAAAGTTGCTAGGTTTACCATCTGCTGTAGGTCCAAAGCTACCATCCAATAATCTTCTTGCTCCCATAATTGCAGACAGTATAGTTTGGACCTGTCTGGTCGCCTTCACTTTTTAGGTAATTTTGCAAGCATAGTTTTGAAATCACTGGCAGAATCTGTAAATCCTCCTATATAAGTCACATCATTAAAAGCTGTATCGCTTATTGTAGTACCATCATCTGTTTTACCACCCCAAATCCAACTAATCCAAATCTTAAATTATAGTTTGAATTCTTTTGATAAACTGGTTACCATTTCAGAAAGATAGTCTTGAACAGCTTCTCTCTGCTTTTTCATTTTTGGTATCAAACGGTGCATCCATAGTTTTTGTTGTATCTACCAAAAATACAATATCCAGATTTTTCAGGCTCATCTATTCTCTTTACCTGCGCACTCAAAGTTAAATCATAAGTACCATCTTGATTGTCCTTGATATATTTATCTTGTCTAGTCTCTATCTCCTCTTCTGTTCGTTTCTCTGCTTCTTTTGGATTAATATCATATACAAAATAAAAAATCATATGACTGTGCATAACAATAATCTGTTTTATTGAAATCTTTAGAATACCAAGGGCTGAGTATTCCAGGGGAATTGTGGACTATAGTAACCTGCACTATTTATCCCATCCATTCCCTTACCAAATTCCTTTTTCTCTTCATCAGGTTTCCACGAATTACCAGGGCTATACTTATAATTTATATTAAAAATAATCATCCGTTTTCCCATTGACTATTTTATCTAAATTATCTGCTCCAGGTTTGTAAGGATATACTTCCAAAAATCATATCCATTAAACTTTTTAAGAGCTTCTCCGGATTTTGAGGCTTTATCATAAAAATACATGCTGTGGCGTTTTTGGTACTGAATGCCAAACCTGAAGTTCATCCGTATAGTAATACCAGTTTTCCATCAGTGTGCTTATAAATGTATTTCTTATTTCTTCCTTTTTCCTATGGTGCTTGTCTCAGCCCGAACAAGAGAAATATCTAGTGGCAAAGATTCATCCACACGGACCGTCGGCCCAATTTCATTAAAAATTTTTATCAACGTAATGGAATCTTATAGGTCGGCAATTAGCCATAATGCGATCATTCCAGTGAATCTGATACAAAGAGAAAGAATCCACCATAAATTCCTTGGTGATCGTTTCCTTCTTTTACTTCTTCATCACTATCAGCATTATTCGTTTTCAAAGGTGCTTTTTGAATTTTCTAATTCCTTTTCATCTTCACTATTGTAAGTTGCATCATCATTTACAATAAGTTTTTTTAGATGCATTTGCTTGAACTACCGTATCTACCTTTTTCAATCTCTTTTTGTTTCATCATTTTTCTACCAGGTGGTGAATGGAGATTGTGTCAGGGAGAAACCGTTTCCGGTAAAGCCTTCTTCTCAAGAGTGATTCTTACGCCCACCGGAGACAACGGCTCAACTTCTACTGAAGGGTCGTGCTTATCCACGAAGCGGATATCCAAGCTAGCTCCATCATCATAGATGGAATGCTCCTTCAGAACCTTAACCTGTTCTTCGGAAAGCTTTTCTCCTTCCGCTTCTTCTTCCGGCTTAAAGAGACGCTTTGCTTCCAGAACAACTTCCTCTATTTTTTTCCGTCTGCATCTGTAAAAGCTTCGTCATCATAGAACACTTCTACGGTTGCAAAGCCTTCGATTTCAACGTTCTGGCTCTTTCTGCCAAGCTCGTTTTAAGCTGTACTGTGCGAATCTGGCCGATAAGAGCTCTCCTTGGAACTCTTCGTAGTGTTCAAGAACTTCTCCTAAGAACCCCGTAACGCCGGCCTTTTCTTTCGTCTCTTTTCCTTCTCCGGACTGCTTCTCCGTTTCCGGAACTTCCTTTTCCGCTTCAGCAGGCTTTGTACTGTCTTTTTCACTTCTGTGAGCTTCGCTCCGTCTTTCCCGGCTTCTTCGCTCTTCTCTGCGAATTCTTCTTCGGTTTCCGCTTCGGCAGTCTCTACTTTATTCTCTTCTTTCTTTTTCTTCGTTTTTCCGGGCTTTCTCTTCTTCCAGTTCCTGTACTTCCGCTTGTATCTCTTCCGTCTTTCCTTCAGTGGAAACGATGCTTACTTCGGAAGCGGACTTACCTTCCTTCCCGGAAAGTGCTTTCTTTTCTTCAACGGAAGCTGTCTCTTCGGAAATCTCCTTCTGTTCTTCGGAAGTCTCCGCCTTTACAACCTCTTCCTTGGTTTTCTCTTCCTGCTTCTCTATCGATTTTTTTCTTCCTGTTTTTCCGCAGGTTTTACTTCCCGCTTGAGCCTTTTTTTCTCTTCCTGCTTCAGCTTCTCGACCAAAGCTTTAAAAAGCTGTGTCTTCGGCGCTACCGCAATCTTCGGATACTGATTGCCGTCTACGGAAAGCTTAAAGCTGATCTTGTGATCCGACTTATTCTTATATAAGAAGGTAATCAGTTCGCTACCTGTTAATTCGGTATTTCTTTTTTATGTTGCTGTCCGATGCAAGGCTTCCCTCTTCGGACACTGTAGTCTCTTCTTTTTCCCCGTTTTTCTTCGCTTTCTCTACATTCTGCTTCTCTTCGTTCTTCCCCTTAGGGAAAAGCTTCGAAATCTGACTGTTTCCGTCATAGAAGTAAGCTCTCCTTACTTTCTCTTCTGACAAGGCTTTCCAAATCCTTCGCATCTCTTTCTACAAAAATCTGCAAACCGGCTTCTTCCTCGGACAGACTTTCCGAAAGCCCTTCCGAAATACTGTCCAGCGGAATCTCGTACACTTCCTTCTCCGGAGAAAAAAACAGCTTCGTATTCTTTCTGCAGTTCTCCGTCCGCACTGTATCCTTTTTAAGAAATTCTCTTCTACCTTATCTCCTTTTTCGATTGCTTCCTTTGCCGCTTTTCTCAAATCCTCGCCATGAAGCTGTACCTTTACTTCTGTACCGGAAACGGAGATTTCGTTACTTTCCTTTTTCTCACTTTGCTCTGCTTTACCGGAAATGGTAAGACCGTGATAGCCGGTGAGCAGAAGGCACAAAATCAAGAGCACCGAAACCTTCTGTTTCATGCCCTTGTTCATCATATGATTATTTCGTTTATTCTTCTTCTCCATCGCCTACCTCTTTGCAGAACCTGCACTACAAAAATAGTAAGAAAGTCTAACTTTCTTCCGTTTTTACAGTAAAGGCTCGATGAAGCGGGCGTTCCTTATCTGTTCGCTACTCTATTGTTATTTGATTGTTCTTCCTTAAACAATTCCTACTATGTCTCAAATTCTAGCAGAGCAGTTTTTCTTTTTCAATAGACCTTGCTTAAGAGGGGTTCAAAATGTCATAGAATCGGATTTCGCTGTTTTGGAGCAAGTTTTTTTCTTTTTTTCAATTGGTAATTACGATGATTTTTTTGAATATATGGATATTATTTTGTGTATTATTTTATTTTTCCTTTCGAAGAAGAAATATTTTCTTAAATTTAAGTTTATATTTTTACTTCTCTTTTTATTTTGTAAGGGAGTTAGCGCATTCCAGAGGCTACAACTCCGCTTGCACGATATGACCGAAATTCAGCTCATCTTGCAAAAGTCCATAAACATAAGCCGGACTTTCTCTATATAATCCGGTTCCCGGTTCGAGCAATTTACTATAAACTTCCGAATCATAAATTATCTTCATTGCGGAGTCATATTCCATCCCTGACGTTTCCGAAAAGAATTTCTACAAGATCTTGTACCATATACTCTATCATTTGTTCTTCTTTGCTCATTTCCTATTTCTCCACTTTTTTTCAGTAAGCTAATGGCTTTTTCTGATAGCCTCTCCTCCATAAATCGTCGCAACTCGCTTTGCCATTTTTTTCTGCCTGTTCTCTTAGTACTGTAAGATAAAAACCCTTGACCAAAAATCTTTATAGGGACGGCACATGGCCAAATTTATCTCCTTAATATCCACATTACTGCCATGATAGAGTCTCACTAATAACCACCTCCATTGCCTCTGCATACTCTGCTTAAATCCTCTATTGCTTCTTCCAAGCTGAGAGTGTGTTCTATATCATAATGTTCCTTAAGAAAAAGAATTCCTTTGAACTTTTCAAGATATTGAAAGGCTTCCTTCAGCAGTAATTTTATATTTTTTTAGCAAACTCATTTACACATACCACCATGTAATTAATTCTCTTTTTAATTCGCTCAAAGTATCCTCCTGTCTATTATGCTTATTTTTTTATAAAATCGTTATTCTTTATCATCAAAAAAAGTTTATCTGTTTTGGACTTCATAACCTTCCTATCCTTTATTCGGCAGTGTACCATAGTTTTTCCCCTTCTCTGAAATGCATTTTCATAAAAATCTCCTATATTTCCCGAAAATCTGTGCTATGATTTATTTTGCTTATCCCTATTTTACATAAAGGCATGAGGAAGGGAATGAAATAGAGATGGGATAAGTGTCGGAAAAAAGAGGTTTTTACAGTAAATTTTATCTGTTATAAGGAGCGAATATGACGGTACAAGAAGAGAAATCCTATAAGGAATTAGAAATTTTAGAAGAAAGATATCCGGTGCTGAAGGCTGTTCACGCGGAGATCGAGAAAGCTTATCTTTTGATGCGGGATTCGTTTGTGAAGGGAGGTAAACTCCTTCTTTGCGGTAATGGAGGAAGTTCTGCGGACTGCGATCACATCGTCGGAGAGCTGATGAAGGCCTTCTGTGCAAAGCGAAAGATAAAGCCCGAGCTGAGTTCTCGTTTGCAGGAGCTTTACGGGGAGGAGTCAGAATATTTTACAAAAGCATCTGGAGCAGGGGCTTCCGGCCATTTCCTTCAGTTCACAAAACCGCCCCTGCACACAGCCTATAGTAACGACCAGGAAGAGGCGCTTTTTATGCACAGTGCCTTTTAGGGATATGGGAAGAAGGAGGATGTACTGTTCACTATCAGCACCTCCGGAAATGCGAAAAAAATGTCGGTTATGCTTTTAAAGCTCGCCAAAAGCCATGGGGATTCCGAGCATTTTACTGAGCGGAAAGGACGGCGGAGCAGGGGAAAGCACTGGCTGATCTTTCCATCATCGTACCTTCCAAGGAAACCTATCAGATTCAGGAGCTTCATCTTCCGATTTACCACTGCTTATGCCTTATGCTGGAACAGTATTTTTTTCGGGTAGAGGCTATACTATCGCTTTTCTGTCGTATCTAAAAATGTAGGGAAGTAAGAGAAATCTTGCTTTCCTTCTTTTTGCTTTTTTCCAGCTCTTCCTTTCCGTAGCCTGTTCCAAGGAGTATCGGCTTAACACCAAAAGTTCTCGCCTGCCAGACAGTCCAGAAGCTTATCGCCAATCATATAGGAAGCACTGAGCCAGCTCTTTCTATCGGGAAGCGTTCGGTTCTCCTCTTCGAGCTGTGCTTCTTCCTGCGCAGTCAATCTATAGGGGGAGTGGATTCGTATGGTATGCATGCTCTCTATGCTTCGCCCGGTACTATTTCTCTCTTCCAAAAAGCATATCCCATTCCGCCTGATAAAAAGAGTCCCTGTCTTCGGCTTTCTGCAGGGACAGTCAGTATTGTACGGAGGGAGACCCTCCAAGTGATGAGGACAGTAGTAGATTCCTTGCAAGTGTACGCCCTGCTTCTTAAGTTCCTCTCTCATATAGCGGTGAAGCCTCTCCGCATCTTCTTCCGTGTAATAGCCTCTTCCGATTCCTGCCTGATTCGTAATCACAACAAGTTGAAAGCCCTGCTCATAGAGAAGCTTCATCCCCTCTACCACTCCGGGCAGAAAACGGAAGTCTTCCGCCTTATGGAGATAAGAAACTTCTTCGTTAATCGTTCCGTCCCGATCTAAAAATACGGTCTTTTTCAGCATTTTCCGCTCTCTATGTCCTTTCTAAACTGCGCATAAACACGATTACAAGGAACTTAGTGATCTCCATAATGAGATCCACATTCTACTATCTCTAAAATATTTCCCTTGATACAAAAAACCATACGATTCTTTTCATCAATGCGAACGCTCCAATATCCTACCAAATTACCGGATAATGCCTCCGGTTTTCCAATACAGTTGTATCCATTCCTATCAATGTCTTTTAGCAATCTGTTTATCTTCTTTAATGTTTTCTTATCTTGGACTTGCCAATAGAGATACTCTTCCCACGCCTCATCATGCCATATCTTTTTCATTATTCAGCCTCGATGAGTTCATGCTCATGAACTTTTTCCCTGCTTTCCATATCCGCAATACGTCTTTTCCAGCATAGCAATATGCTCTTCACTGTAAAATGGATCTACTGATACTTCAAAAGGTATTCTTTTCTCATTTGCAACTTTAGTAAGAAAAAAATATTAATTGCTGAAGACATCGTTAACCCCATTGCCGTACATGCACTTTCCGCTCTCTCTTTAATCGAATCATCCACTCGAAAATTTACTTGTGCCATAGTTCTATCTCCTTTTTTTCTTTAATATATAGCAAATACTTTTCATTGTAAAGTATTTGCTATACGTATTTGTAGCACTTTTTCAATACTTTTTCCGATTGATTTTTTCCGAATTTAGCCGTCTTGCTCTATGGTTCCGTTCTCTATGTCCTTTCTAAACTGCGCATAGTCTTCCGGAATCCCGATATCCATAAAGTAACCGTCCGAGGGAATGGCCTGAATATAGACTCCGTCCTTCAGCCATGCCGGGATGCAGTCATTTTCCAGACTCTGCTTTCCTTCGGGGATTTTCTCAATAAGGCTTTTTGCATGACATAAATGCCCCCGTTGATTTCGCCGGGGCGCAGTGCTTCCACCTGATCCGAAGACATTTTCTCATTCCAACGAAGAATCCGTCCGCTTTCATCCTTAAGGATTGCTCCGTACCGGGAGATGTCCTCTATTTTTTTCTGCTGGCTATCGTCATGGCTACCTTGTTCTTAAGTCTGCTCTCTTAGCAAGCTTTCATAGTCCGTACGGAAAATAAGTATCCGCGTTTAAGACAAGGACATTTTCCCCGGAAACTTTGGAAAGAGCATTGCGAATCGCACCGCCTGTCCCTAAGGGACTGTCCTCATACGAATAGGAAATAGAGAGTCCGTACTCCTCTCCGCTCTGAAAAATACGCTTCTATCTGTTCTCCCATATAGCCGAGAGCAAAAATCAGGTGCCTTACACCGCTCTCGGAAAGCATTTTCACAAGATAATGCAAAAAGGGCTTTCCGGCTATATCCGCCATGGGCTTCGGGCGGTCGGAGACCACTGAGCGAAGCCTCGTTCCGAGGCCTCCGCATAATAGAATTGCTTCCATAGATTTTTCCTAGCTCCTTCCTAACTATGCTGTACTCGTATCAAGTTGCACTGCAATCGAATCCGATGCTACTGAGGGATTCTCATTGATGATTTCAAGTAGTTTTTCTATTCTTCCTCGTTTTTTTACTGCTATATGAGATAGTTTGGATTTTATACCATCATTTATACCATCATTTATCACCTCATTTATTACCTCATTTTTGTCTTTTTGGGGATTTATCACCTCATTTATTACCTCATTTTTGCCTTTTTCGGGATTTATCCCATCATTTATTACCTCATTTTTACCTTTTGGGCGATTTATCCCATCATTTATTCCATCACTTTTTGCCTCTTAGGGCGATTTATTCCATCATTTTATTCCATCATTTTCGCCTTAGTATCCGCAAGGACAGACTTTTCATCAGAAAAGTCGTCCTGTAGCGGACCAACTTCCGAAGGAATTTGCTTTTGCGAAGCAAAGTGAGCAATGGGCTACCGAGCCCATGCTCAGTCAGGGCGAAGTTAGCGGGAGCGTGCCCTGTTTCAACAGGCTGCAAAATGCAGTGTTAGCATAATCTTCTTACACTCCAAAAATCATCCTTTATCCCCTAAACACCGCATCAGGGAGAAATACTTTGCAATATACTCTGTCGCCTTCTTCGAATACTCCCGAATTCTCGGCAGATTCCGATACAGCAGTACCGCTTCGTCGGCGAATTTCCGGGGATCGTCCTCTACCACCGACTTCCTTCGCATGGGGAATGCCCTCGCACCGCAGGAAGTGGTCAGCACCGCGGCACCTTCATGAAGGGCTTCCACAACTTTTCCTTTTACCCCTGCGCCGTAGCGGAGCGGAACAATCTGAAGACGGCTTTCCTGATAAAGCTCATGCAGTCTTTCATCGCTCACAAAAGCCGAGAACCTCGACTCCTTCTATTTTTCCAGCTCTTTCACCTTTTCCGTGACATGACTTCCCACAATACGGAACTTCAGATCCGGGAGCTGTCTCTTCATAAAGGGAAAGATTTCCCGAGAACCAAAGAACAGCATCTTCATTTGGCGGGTGCGCAAAGCCTCCCACAAAGAGGATTCCCTCTTTCTTCTCCGATCTTCTCTACTGCTACCGGCTTATCAAATACATAGGCGGTAATGGCTCTACCGGGATAGTCTCGTCTATCTTATGGATTTCCTCCACTTCCAAAGAAGAGGGATAATAGTTCATCTCCGCCTTCCCCATCACGGAGAATTCCATGTTTTTAAAGTACTGAATCTCCTCCAGAAGCTCCGGCCTCTGCTCAAGCTCATACTCTCTTTGGAGACGGAGGAAGTGCAGGTCATGTCCGTAGAAAATAATCTTCCAGGGCGTATTTTCCTTAGTGAAATCTATGTACTTTGTCGCAATATGCGGACGATTCAAGTACGCAATATCGATCATATCCTTGTTTCGCTCCATCCAGTTCCAGATATCTCCCTGCATTTTCGTACCGTAAAGCACCTCGATTCCGAGCTGTTCCAAAGCGGAGGTATAGGGTTCCTCATGGAGGAAGTTATCCCCGAGGAATTTCACGATGACGCCTTTGTCTGTCAGCATTTTTCAGGTACTGATAGGTCGTTTTTGAGCCAGCATCCTTATCGAAGGTCGGTACATAGTGGTCAACGAAGAGAACATAGCGCCTTCCCTGCCCTCTCTCTCTTGCGCGGAAAGGATTGGGATTTCCGGTATTCTCGCTCTGTTTTTTTCAGCTCTTCCTTCCACTTTTCCTTAAATTTCTCCTGATTTACCTTCTGGTAACGCTTTAAGCCAGCGCCTCCACATCGGTGCCGTTCGAGATGCCCTCATAGTGAATGACCTTCGAACGTGGCTGATACAGCACTTTAAAGCCGTGCTTCCTGACGGAGAAGGCAAGGTCGGAATCCTCGCAGTAAGCCGGTGCAAAAGAGTTCGTCAAAGCCTCCGATTTTCCTTCAAAGGGAAGTGCGAATGAGGATTGCGGCACCCGAGATGTAGTCCACTTCCTTCACATAGTGTATTCCGGCTCATCCGGGTTCTGTAGTCTTCCGTAGTTCCAGCCGGAGGCATCGGACCAGATGATTCCGCCTGCTTCCTGGAGCCTTCCGTCCGGGTAGACGAGCTTGGAACCCACCATACCGGCATCGGGCGTCTTTCTATAAGCTCCAGAAGGGAAGAGAGCCAGCCTTCTGTCACTTCCGTATCATTGTTTAAGAAGAAGATGTATTCTCCTCTTGCCAGCTCCGCCGCCTGATTGCAGTTCTCTAAGCCCATATTTTTCCTTATTTCGGGCAATAACGAGATTCTCCGAGAAGAGGCGCAAATCTCTCGTTGCATCGGTGGACACATCGTCTGCGATAATCACTTCGTAGGGTGTTTCTTCCTGACTCGTGTGCTCGAGGATGGATTGCGAGCAACGATAGGTATAGTGAATCTGGTTATAGCAGGGAATAACGATGCTGACCTTCGGGCTGCTCTATTTTCTTAAAGCGGACTTTCCCGCCCTCTTTGTAGGATTTTCCGATTTTAAAATGGCCCAAGATTCGATTTCTTCCGTCCGACAGAAGATAAAGCGACATCGTTCTTATCGGATGCGGGAAGGTCTGTGCGATATAGTAAAGAATCAGTCTTCTCCTGCTGTCCTCCGGAAAACGGCGATGAAAAAGCCTTAGCGACTTTTCTTCTTATGCGGGAATAGAGACTCTGATGCTTTGCCAAATAGGCGTTCTCCGTTTGCAGCCTGGAAATATCACTTTCATGAATGCCAATCACTTTTTCCAGATTTCCTACATGCACTTGGGTTAGACGAAGTACTTCTCTTTCTTTTTTCAGAGCAACGTCTTTGTCCGTCATCTCCTCTTTTGAGACGCGCAATGCTTCTTTCTCCTTTTTCGAAATCACTTCCTTTTTGTTTTTGAAAGTTTTCGGGGCTGAAACGCTGACTGCGGTAAGCCCAGATATTACTTTCCTCACCTTCTCCGTGCACCTTCTTTTTGAAATTCTCTTTCCTCTTCTCTGCACTAAGAAGCTCTGTCTTCCCTACGGAAAAGAGACGGAAAAAGCTCTCTTCATCTCGATATTTTAATTTATACTTATAGCTTTCATACCAGTAGTGGAGGATACGGTACTCGAGAAAAACTCTTTCCACTCCTTCCGGAAATACCCATTCGCAATCAATGAGCATCGCCTTATCCTGCACCATTAGGACATTTTCAAAAAGCAGGTCATAATTCGCCGGCTGAATCCACTCCTCTCTTCCGAGAAGAAGAACTAAAGCCTCCGTAATCTCTTTAACCGGCGCTTTTCCGTCAGTGATCAAGTCCCCGAGGATTTCGGAAATGCTCTTTCCCTTTAGAAAGGGGTAGGCAATGTAAGAGAGAGAATCGGAGGATTCATAGGCTCTATGAAACTGGACTTCTTCTAAAACGCTGACATTGCGATCGGAAAAGAACGCTTCCATCAGTTTCCGCTTTTCCGGAAGAGACTCGATGTGGGCATTGGCTTCCTTCGTTATGCCCTCTTTTAAGACGAACTTTTCGCCCTTTTTCTCCGTGAGGATTTCCGTCTTTATGGCAAACTCCGGTTTTCTGCTGGAATTGTACTTGATATAGTCCACCCTCTTACTGTGGATGTCCTTCATTCCATGAATTCCCGTACTGTCCTTTCGAAAGCGATAGAGGAAGCAAGGGGCGAAAGCGGGAAATACCCCTTCCGAGGAAAGTGTGATAATTCCTTTTCTTCCTCTCCTTCCTTCGGGAGTCTGTCTTTGGTATAAAAATGAATGGGATAGTCCAGCGACGGAAGCGGAAAAATACAGTCTTCCCTCTCCCTTCTCATATTTCTTAAGCAATGTCTTTTCTATATTCTGCAATTCCGAAAGCGTTGTGTAAGCAGGCTCCTTTTCCCAATACCCAGTGGCAAGGCTTTCTATACTTTTCTCATTTTTGCACAGCTAAAATGAGTTCTCCTCCGAAGCAGATATTTTTCAAAGAGAGCAATCATACACTGTAACGAGTCCTGAAAAAGCGTGAGAAGGCGCTTCGTGAGATTCGGAATCAGGATGTAGTCATATTGCCCTTCCTCCAAGCGAAGGGAAAGCCGTTTTACCCGTCTCTTTAAAAAGGTTTACATACAGCTCTTCGCTCTCCTTATCGGAAAGAAGCAGGACTTTTTGCATCTCTTTCCAATCCGCCTTCAGCCGGAAAGAAGTTAATCAATCTATGAGATTGCCTTTATATTCGCTAAATGTCATGCATCATGCCTTTCCAGAGTCACCTTGGACTCCATATCGTAAATCCCCACCGTATTTTTATTGGACAGCACGGTGATGCTGGTAATGTCGTATTTTCTGTCGTAGACGGTATGCTCTCCGCCCTCAAAGCCCGTACAGGGAAATGGAAAGCAGGTACTCTCCGCCCTGCAGATTCATTTTCTGGGTGAAGGAGCAAATATACTCGTCTCCGGCCTTCACACCGGGAATATTTTTCCCCCTCAAAAAGCGTATTGGTTCCGCTTAAATCCATACCGCGTTTATCCTTTATCGTGAAGGTAAATATGGGAGAGCAATCTCTTCGTAGAAATGAATTCTCTCCCGAATCGTAAAAGCTTTCTCCTTTTATCAGGATATTACTGAGCTTCCCTTCGTTGTCAAAAAATGCCGAAGTCCACAATCTCCGCCTTTCCGTTTCCGTAAAAGCTGTGCGGAGGGGTTGATGCTCATTTCCTCCTTCATGAGGCGCTCTCGCTCTGTGCCGGTCTCTCGCACCGGATTGTTCTCTACCCGCTTTGTTCGGATTTGCCGGCTTGCTTGGAACTGCCGTCTTCTTTCGTTTCTGAATGCTGTTTTACACCTGCTTCGCTTTCTGTTTCGAGAAGCTCCTGTCTTCCTTCTTCTCCGACTTTACTGTCGTCCCGTCCCCTAAAAGTCCTGCTCATCCACAAACTTCTCTCGCTGCGGGGTTCTTTCCCGCAAGAATCTTCTTGTACTGATCCACCATCTGCCCGGGAAGACCTTCTCCGACCTTTTCTCCTTTGTTGAAAGAATGACACGGTCACAATACTTCATCACGGATCCGAGGTCATGCGTAACCATGAGAATAGTCGTTCCCTTCTTCTTCAGCTCGTCCATTCGGTGATAGCATTTTGCCTGAAAGAAGACGTCTCCTACGGAAAGGGCTTCATCGACAATCAAGATTTCGGGGTCGATGGAAATGTAAAGGGCAAAAGGCCAGACGGACGAACATTCCACTGGAATAAGACTTCACAGGTTGATGAGACGAAGTCTCCGATGTCGGCAAAGTCCAAGATATCCGGAAGCTTCTTGTCCATTTCCTCCTTGCTGATGCCCATCATGGTGCCGTTCATGTAAATGTTTTCAATTCCGGTATAGTCCTGATTAAAGCCTGCTCCAAGCTCAAGGAGTGCGCAAATCGTCCCTTCGTTTCTACAATGCCGCTTGTCGGGGTAAGCACGCCGGTAATAATCTTCAGCATGGTGGACTTTCCGGAGCCGTTTGTGCCGATAATCCCTACCGCTTCTCCCTTTTTCACGGAAAAAGGAAATGTCCTGCAGGGCAAAAAAGTCCTTATGATAAGACTTCTTTCGTATGCTTATGGATTCCAGTAATCTATCTATAGCCCGGTCATACAATCGGTAAACCTTGCTTACCTTTTTCACGGAAATCAGTTCTTCGTTTTTCCATTTGCCTCCCTCTTTGCTCTATGCACTCCTTCTTGAACTTTCTTAAAAAGACATTTGGAGAAATTATACCATTCCGAAGTACCGAGGTCAAAGAAAGATATAAAATACCCGGGAGTTAAGATATGTACATTTCCGGAGTAAAATATAAAAATTTCCCGAGCAAAATGCAAAGTAAAAAACACAAAAAAATACCCGAAGCTTTTCACTTCGGGTATAGATGTCTGCGTTCCTCTTCATATCAGGTTCCGGGTTTCCTCTTTGTATCAGGCTCTTACTTCCGCCTTCAATTCTCCGTTTTTCCAGTACAATTTCGATTTTATCGCCTTCTTTTACCTTGTCTTCCAGGATGCACTTTGCGGCAAGGGTTTCCACGTGTTTTTGCATATAACGCTTCAAGGGTCTTGCTCAAAAGCCCGGCTCATACGCATTTTCCAAAAATGAAGCCCAAGGCATCCTTCGCAAGCTCGATGTGCAGTCTCTTATCCTGCAAACGCTTATTGATGTCCTTTAATACAAGATCAGCAATTCGCTCCATATCCTTCTGCACAAGCGGCTTAAAGAGGATAATCTCGTCCAGACGGTTCAGGAATTCCGGTCTAAAGTGCGCATGCAAGGCTTCCGTAACCTCTTTCCGCACCTCTTCCGGAATCGTACCGTCTTCTTTGATGCCGTCCAGAAGACTCTGTGCCCCGATATTCGAGGTCAGGATAATAATCGTGTTCTTAAAGTCTACGGTTCTACCCTGAGAGTCCGTAATTCGCCCGTCATCCAGCACCTGTAAGAGAATGTTGAAAACATCGGGATGGGCTTTCTCGATTTCATCGAAAAGCACTACGGCATAGGGCTTTCTTCTTACCGCTTCCGTAAGCTGTCCGCCCTCTTCGTATCCTACATAGCGGGAGCCGCACCAATAAGACGGGATACGGAATATTTCTCCATGTACTCCGACATATCGATTCTGACCATGGCATTTTCATCATCGAAAAGGTTCTGCGCAAGGGACTTCGCAAGCTCGGTCTTTCCCACACCGGTAGGTCCTAAGAAGAGGAAGGAGCCGATTGGCTTCGTAGGATCCTTGATACCGGCTTTCGAACGAAGAATCGCTTCGCAAACCTTCTCTACTGCTTCTTCCTGTCCGATGAGTCTCTTGTGGATTTCGGCGTCAGGGTGCAATACCTTCGAACGCTCGGATTCATTCAGCTTTGTTACGGGAATGCCCGTCCAACGACTGATGATTCTCGCAATTTCTTCCTCTGTTACCTTATCATGCACAAGCGTACTGTTTTTCTTCCTTCTGCGCTAAGGCTTCCGCCTCTTCCAGTTCCTTTTCGACTTGAGGCAAATCCTGATACTGCAGCTTGGAAGCCTTCTCATACTCTCCCTTTTGCATTGCAATATTGACTTCCGCCTGCAAATCGTTCTTCTTTTCTCTTAAAGTCTGCAGCTTGGAGACCGCATTTTTCTCATTTTCCCACTGCGCCTTTTGGACATTAAACTTATCCCGAAGCTCAGAAAGCTCCTTTTGCAAGGCTGCAAGTCTATCTTTGGAAAGCTGGTCGTCCTCTTTTTTCAGCGCAAGCTCTTCAATCTGCAGCTGCATAATCTTTCTCTGCTGCTCGTCCATTTCTTCCGGCATGGAATCCATTTCCGTCTTGATCATAGCGCAGGCCTCATCCACAAGGTCTATTGCCTTATCCGGAAGGAAACGATCGGAGATATAACGGTCGGAAAGCGTCGCCGCCGCAACGAGTGCGGTATCCGTGATTTTTACGCCGTGGAAGACCTCATAGCGCTCCTTGATTCCTCTTAAGATGGAAATGGTATCCTCCACCGTCGGCTCGTCCACCATAACCGGCTGGAAACGACGCTCAAGAGCGGCGTCCTTTTTCAATGTATTTTCTATATTCATCGAGGGTTGTCGCACCGATACAGTGCGGCTCGCCTCTTGCAAGAAGCGGCTTCAACAGGGTTTCCGGCGTCCATGGAACCCTCGGTTTTTCCTGCGCCGACAATATTATGGATTTCATCGATAAAGAGGATGATCTCTCCCTCGGACTTTCTGACATCATCGAGAACCGCCTTCAGTCTTTCTTCAAACTCTCCTCTGTACTTTGCTCCGGCAATGAGAGATCCCATATCGAGCGCAAAGATTTTCTTATTTTTCAAAGATTCCGGCACATCGCCCTTCGCAATTCTCTGGGCAAGTCCCTCTACCGCTGCAGTCTTTCCGACACCGGGCTCTCCGATCAAGCAGGGGATTGTTTCTTTCTGCTTTCGGGAGAGGATTCGGATAATGTTTCAGATTTCTTCATCTCTTCCGATAATGGGATCGAACTTCTGCTGACTTGCCCGCTCAACCATTTCATATCCGTATTTGTTTAAGGCATCATAGGTGCCCTCCGGATTGTCCGTCATGACCTTCTGATTTCCCCGAACGGAGGAGAGCGCAGAAAGGAACTTCTCCTTTGTGATACCGAACTCTTTAAACAACTCCCGAGATCGTCTTATCTCCGTCCTTTAGAAGCGCGAGGAAAATATGCTCCACGGACACATACTCGTCTCCCATGGCTTTCGCATGGTCCTCCGCATTCATGACCACCTTATTCGCATCCTGCGAAAAATACTGCTGGCCTCCGGAAACCTTGGGGAGCGCATTGATTTTCTCTTCCACCGCCCTAGTAAAGCTATCCAGCGGAATGCCCATTTTCTGTAGAAGCTTCGCAATCAGACTGTCCTCCACCTCGAGAAGGCTTAAGAGCAAATGTACCTGCTCCAGTGCCTGATTCCCATGATCCATCGCAATCTTCTGGCTGTTATTGATACTTTCTACCGACTTTTGTGTAAAACGATTTATATTCATACTCACTACCTCACTTTTCCTCTAAGATAAGTCTATTATAAACATATTGTTAGCACTGTCAAGTGATGAGTGCTAATTCTTTGTGAAAAGTGTGTGAAAAAAACACGAATGTTTTGGGGCTTAAGACGTACTTAGATTTGTGTTTTTTCCAAATACTCCGTCATGGTCATCATTTTAGGGTTTTTAATATCCTTTAATGCCAGAAAGTCTTTATCTCCTGTCAAAAAATATGTCTATATCGCTTTCTATCGCCGTCACCAATATGGGAAGTCTTTCTCATCCCTTATTTCCGGATATTTCTCTTTTTCCGGATTTCTTTTTACTTGTACCAGGTCAAAGGGTAGGCTGTGAAAAAAATCTTTTAGAGCAGGCTTTCTTGATGAAAACTTCCTTTCAATTACAAGACTTAACTCTTCTATAACATAATCACAAATCACTATTTCATTCTGCTCCGTGATTCTTTTAATTAAGTTTCTGGTTTTGATTAGAGGGAAAGAAAATCACGGATATCAAAATGTTGGTATCCAGCATGATTCTCATTTTATTTTCTCCTTCGTTCCTCTCTTATCTCCTGAGCGAAGCTTTGTAAATCTTCCTCCTTATAATAACCTGCTTCTTCCGCCACTCCTCTGAATTCTTCTTCTACTCTTTTTAAAGGCCAGCATTGCGGAATTCTCAAAGTAAAATCTTCCATTTTCTTCCATTATTACAAGTTTATCTCCGCTTTTTAACTTGAGTTTGTTTCTAACGGATACCGGAATTGTAATTTGCCCTTTACTTGAAATCTTTGCCACTTCCATATATGCCCTTTCTCTAAAAGCTTGCCAACACATTTTCTGCGTACTTGTTCGCATGTCAAAATATCTTGCTTACATTTTACTTTGATTCTACATTTTATTATAGAGGCTTTTGGGGGTTTTTCATTATTTTCTTTTACTTTTCAGATTTTCTTTATATTTCATACTTTCTTTATATTCTTTACTTTTTTTGTTTTACCCTTTTTAACCCCTCAATTTCTCCACTGCCTCTCTGATCGCTTCAACCGTATATTCCAATTCTTCCTCCGTGAGTGTCTCTTCGAGGCTTAAGCGCAGTCCGGGTATGCTTCTTCATGACTCTTTCCGATTGCAAGAAGTACATGGCTCGGCTCTAAAGAACCGCTTGCACAGGCTGAACCGCTGCTTGCACAGATTCCTTTTTGATCAAGTAAGAGCAGAACGCTCTCTCCCTCTACTCCGGGAAGGCAGATATGGACATTTCCGGGGAGACGATGATGAAGTGAGGAAAGGAAGGGGCTTTCAGGACGCTCTCCGATTCCCTCGTCTTTCAGCGGATTCACACCGCTGATTTTTCACCCCAGGATTTCCTCCATGAGCCTTTTTAAAAATAAATCTCGCAACGCAACTTTCTTTCTCCCCTCTCTTCCATCGTGGAAAAAGGCCTCTTTTGCCGCCGCCGCAAAACCGACTATTCCGGGAACATTTTTCCGTACCGGCACGAAGTCCCCTCTCCTGTGCCCCGCCGTGTAAAAGGAGGAGATCTTAAGACCTTTTCGGATATACAGGAGTCCCACTCCCTTCGGTCCGTGGATTTTATGACTGCTGGCAGAGAGAAGGTCTATCTGCATTTCCTCTATATCGAGCGGAATCTGCCCGAAAGCCTGCACTGCATCGGTATGAAAAACTGCGCCGTACTTCTTCGCAAGCCTCCCTGATTTCTTTTTAGATTTTCTATCGTTCCGATTTCATTGTTTGCCGCCATAACGGAGACAAGGCAGTGGGAACCCTCCTTTTTTGCTTCTTCCCCGCTCTTCGAAGGGAAAGAACGCTCTTCTCTTTCTCTTAAAGAGCTTTCTTCCTGTAAAGCTCGTTCCAAGGCTTCTAAATCAAGGAATCCCTCTTTGATCCACCGGAATCCGGCTTACTTTTACTCCCAAACTTTCAAAAAAAGCACAAGTTCGAAGCACGGCAGGGTGCTCTATGGTACTCGTGATGAGATGCGCACTCTTCTCCTTTTTAACGCACTCTCCAGCACCACAGAAGAAATCGCCCAGTGTCACTCTCCGTACCGCCACCGGTAAAATAGATTTCCGGGAGAAACGTGAAGAAGAGCCGCAATGCTTTGCCGGCTCTCCTCTACTGCTTTCCTTGCTTCTTGCCCGAATCGGTAAATGGAAGAAGGGTTTCCATAGTAAGTGGAAAAATAGGGCTCCATGGCATTTCTTGCCGACTCCGACAAGGCTGTTGTTGCCGCATTATCTAAATAAATCATCGTATCCTCCTTTTTAGGGCTATTTTTTTCCCGCTTGTCGCTCACGCTATCCCTTTTCTCTTAGCTATATTTTATCCTTACTCATAACGAAAATCTCCGTTTTTTCCTTCCTCATAAGAAAAATCTCCGCTTTTTCCGCCTTTTTTCTCCAGCAAATGCACCGCTTCAATATGCATCCGCTTATCAATAGCCTTACACATATCATAAATGCAAAGTAGAGCGATACTTGCTCCCGTGAGCGCTTCCATCTCCACCCCGGTTTTCCCCAGTGTTTTTCATCGTGGAAATGACTTTGATTTCGCCTCGCTTCTCGTCTACACTAAACTCTATCTTTGCTCCGTGAAGCGGTAAAAATATGGCAGAGTGGAATCAGATCCGAGCAGCGTTTCGCTCCCATGATTCCCGCAACCTGCGCCACGGTAAAAACATCTCCTTTTTGATTTTCTTCCCAAGAACCGCCTGCATGGCTTCTTCATTTAGGAAAAATGCTTCCCACTGCAACGGCTACTCTCTCCGTGTCGTCCTTTTCCGGAAACATCGACCATGCGGGCATTCCCCTTATCATCAAAATGCGTAAACTCTCCCATTTTTCTCCTCGTCCTGCACTTCCGCAACAAGTCTTATTTCAAACTCTATCTTCTCTGTAAAAATTAAATCTCCGATTTTTGATTTTTAAAATCCTTCCAAAAATTTAGTCTTCTAAGAGTAGAAGCTTCTCCGTATCCACTTTCAGATACTTTTGGTGTTCCGAGTGCTCCCATTTTGCAAAAGACTCTCTCTGTTCCATGAAGACAATTCTTCCTCTTCCCTCTTTTGCCCGAAAATAAAAGTTCTTTTCAAAGGGATATTCTGCAATGCTCTCCAAGTGAACCGGAATACAGTTCGGGCCTCGCTCTTCCTCGGAAAACACAGGGGTAAAATCGTGAGCACGATAGCCCACGGAGGAAAGGCTGTCCGGTATTTCCTTATCAAGCTGAAAGCTCTATCCCCCAGTCGGAAGCAAAAATACGATGTTCCCCTCTTTTTTCCGCTTGGGAAATGTTTTTACAACCCGTCAAAGCCGCTGCCGCCCTCTTCCCCGGATTTCGGAAGAGACTCTTCGTTTCTCCTTGGCAAAGGATCCTGCCCTTTTCCACAATCAAAAGCTCCTCGGAAAAACGATAGAGCTCATCCCTCGAATGGGAAACCATAATGCAGCTTCCTCGAAGTCCTCCAAAATGTCGCATGAGTTCCTCCTGCATCCGGTCCCGAAGAAAAAGTCCAGTGCGGAAAAAGGCTCGTCAAGAAGGATGATCTCCGGTTCTCCCACCAGAATCCGCGCAAGAGCCGCTCTCTGCTGCTGCCCGCCGGATAGCCTTCCGGGAAGGCGTTTTTCCATGCCCTTTAGCTCCATTTTCTCTAAAGATAGAGCTGATTTTCTCTTCTTTTTCCTCTTTGCTCCCCTTAAGGGCAACGGAAAGGTTCTCCCAAACGCTCATATGCGGGAAAAGTGCGTAGGACTGAAAAAGATAGCCCACCTTCCTCTTTTGCGGCGGAAGATTCCGCTTTTTTTCCTTGGAAAATACACAGTTCTCGCCGATATAAATCTCTCCCTTCATCGGGCTTAGAATTCCGGCAATCGCCTTTAGGCACATGGACTTTTCCGGCCCCGGATTCTCCGAGAATCCCGAGCCTTTTTGCTTCCGTCTGAAAATGCATATCCAGAGAAAAGCTCCCCATATTCTTTTTAATCGAAACGCTGCATGCCATTTTATCTCTTTAATCCTTTATACGACTTGCTTCCAAGCTTTCCACGTGAACTAAATCCGATCGCCAAGATGCCTCTATTCTGTATCAGATAACTGACTTTTTATTCTACTTCCTATATTGTTTCCCTTATTTCCCATAGATACATTGATATCTAAGTCCGGAACTGCTTTTCTTCTGTTGCAAATTGATAAAGCGTTAATATCCCGAAGGACAGAAGAAGGACAATCATCACCCAAAAAGCCTGCGGTCGCATAGTCCTGGTCCTGCATGACGAGAGCGATTCTTTGGGAAATAGTCGCGGTCTTCCCGGGAATATTTCCCGCAAGCATGGAAGTCGCCCCGTATTCTCCAAGTGCTCTCGCAAAGCTTAACACCGTGCCTGAAAAAGATACCGGGTGCGGAGGTGGTACAATGATTTTTCCAGAAAATGGAAAACTCGCTCATCCCGAGTGTCCGTCCGGCGTAAACCAAGTCCTTCGGAACAAGCGAAAAGGCGGATCTCGCATTTCGATACATAAGAGGTAAAGAAATCACGGTCGCCGCCACCACACAGCCTAAAAAGGACTGCACCACCTTGATACCGAAATGCGTAAACAGAAAGATGCCGAAAGCTCTTCTCTTACTAAAAAGAAGGAGCAGGAAAAAAATCCTGCTACCGTCGGGGGAAGGACCATAGGAAGGGTAAGTAAGCCGTCAAGAAAAATTGTCCCAAGGGGACGGGAGCTTCATCACCTTTCTGGCCAAAAATATCCCTAAAAAGAAACAAATCACGGTGGTAACCACTGCGGTTTTCAGAGAAATCCATAAGGGACTCCAATCTAAGCTTTTTATCATTTCCATCATGGATTTCTCCTTTCGTCTCCGCAATTCTACTCCAGCTTCACTTGTAAATTGCTTTTTACTTGCTTCAAATCATCCCTCAGAACTCCGCTCCGCTTTCTTTTATTATTAGTAACTTTAGCATATCCTGCACTTTAGCTTATCCTGCATTATTCTACGTTCGTATCAAAGTAATACTTCTGAAATGTCTCTTTCGCCGCATCGCTGCAAACAAATTCCACAAACTTCTTCGCTTCCGTAACTTCCGCTTCGCTCGCTTCATCATTGACCACCTGAGAAATGGGATAGATTACATTGCCGCTTAAGTCATAGGGAACCTTTTCCAGAATCTTTATATCCGCTTCTTTCCCGTAGGTATCGGAATAATAGGTTGTTCCCACTTCGGAAGATCCCTCCACTACTGCCGCTAAAACTTTGGAAACATTAGACTGCTCGAAATCTCTACACCGCCCAAAAGCATCGGAAACTTCCTTTGTACTGATTTTGGAAAGGTCTTCTGCCTCCGGTAAGATACCGAGGCTCACCAGTGCTTTTCTGGTATATCTTCCTACCGGAACCGTACCGTCCGCAAGGGCAATGGACTTTGCATCCTTCAGCGTCTCTAAGCCGGTAACCTTCGTACCGCTGTCTTTTCTTGTGATTACGCAAAGCTGATTGTTTACCACATTCTTTCTTGTGCCCTCTACGAGTTTTCCTTCTTCCTCTAAAGTATCCATCTGCTTCTGCTGCTGCGAGAAGAATACATCACAAGCATAGCCTTCCTGAATCTGAGACAGGAGCTTTCCGGAAGAATCCGCCTGGAAAAACGAGCTTCACGGAAGGATTTTCCTTCTCATACTGCTCTCCGAGATCTTCCATGACATTTTTAAGAGAAGCCGCAACAAAGACCTGCACTTCAGTCTGACCGTCTCCAGCCGCCTTTTCCGATTCCTTTGCGCTCTCCGTCTCCGCTTTGCTACTCTCTGTCTGCACTTTTCCCGCTCTCTGTCTCTGCTGCTGTCTCCTCTTTCTTTGCTCCGCCGCAAGCCATTAATGCTACGGAAAGCATAAGTGCAAGACTTCCTGCTAAAAAGCTTCTTCATCTTGTTTCCTCCTAATTTTCTTTTTCTGTCCCCCGTAAGATTCCTATGCCGTGAAAGAGCTCCGGAAAAAGAAATTCCAGATTCTCCTTGCAGGCCTTCGGGCTTCCGGGAAGATTGATGATTAAAGAATATTTTCGTATTCCCTGCGGTCTGACGGCTGAGCATCGCTTTTTTTAGTAATCGTCAAGCTATACTGCCTTAAAGGCTTCCGGAATGCCGGGTACTTCTCTCTCACACACGGCTTTGGTGGCTTCCGGAGTGCAGTCTCTTTCAGAAAAGCCCGTGCCTCCGGTAGTGATGATGAGAGATATTTCTCTTTGATCCGCTAAACGGATGAGGGCCTTTTCTAAAGCCTCTCTTCCGTCGGGAAGAAGCAGATACTCTTCCACTTGCATTCCCTGCCCCGTTAGAAACTCCTGAATGAGCGGTCCGGATTGATCTTCATATTCCCCGGCAGACGCTCTATCCGAAAGAGTGATGACCGCTGCAGTATACGCTCTCCTCGGATCCGGCGGAAAAACCTCCACGGAATCTCCTTCCCTAATAGTTCCCCCTTTTATTACTCTGGAAAATACCCCTTCTCTTGGCATAATACAGTCTCCCATTCTATGGAAGATGGCACAGTGGCTGTGGCACTCCTTTCCGAGCTGTGTGAGTTCCAATACCGCTTCTCCGACATGAATTTTCACTTCCTACCGGGCATTTTGAAAGGTCAAAAGCCTTCCACCACCAGATTTTTCTCCAAACGCACCGAACGCGACTTCCGCCCCTTTTTTTCCGAAAGTCCTCTATCTTCTCAAGAGAAAGAAGGCTACCTGCCTATGCCATTTTCCGGCATGCGCATCTCCCTCTATCCCAAACTCCGGGAGCAGGACCGCTTCTTTCACTTCTTTTTTTCTGTTCCTTTTTTGCTTATACAAATTGCTAATAACTTTCCCATTTATCCTCCAAGCCTTTTTTTCCTGTTCGGCCTACCTCTCTTTTTACCTTCGTTATTGCCTTCTTTATTATCTTCGTTATTGCCTTTTTTTATTGTCCATCGAAACCCTAACGCAAAGCTATCCACCGATTTTACCCATCGCTCTATGTTCCGTAACCTCGGAGAGCTTTTTCAAAAGGCATGGCTTTCCGGCTTTCCTAAGATACAGTTCGAAACATCTTTTTCCACTTCCACTTTTTCTCTTCTTCGGAAAATGCCGTATTTCGTAAAATTGCCCGTAAATCATAGCCGGTTCCATAACAAAGACAAGGCTTCAGCTCTCCTTCACTCGTTAAAGCGAATCCGGTTACAGTTTCCGCAAAACTTCCCGTGGAGTGCGGAAATAAAAACCTACAGAACCTAGAAAGCCCGGGATCCGGTAGTACTTCGCAGGCCCGTTTCCGTGAATGGAAATGTCCTCGGTAATGCTCGGAAGCGCTCTCTGATCTTCTCTAAAAGCTTCTCATTATAGTAGGGTTCAAAGCCTCTCCCATAGCCGATCGGCATCATTTCTATGAAACGAATGTCAAGAGGACGCTCCTTTGCAAGAGTCAAAAGAGAAAAGAGCTCGTCCTCATTTTTTTCCCTTTTTGCATTACCGTGTTCAGCTTGACACGAAGCCCGGCATCACAAGAAGCGCATATCCCTCTAAAAACCCGGGAAAGCACGGGAAGTCCGGTGATTTCTGCAAATCTTTCTTCCTTTAAGCTATCGAGGCTCACATTTCACACCGTCAATTCCGGCAGAAAGGAGTTCCGAAGCGCATCCTTTAGTAAAATGCCGTTTGTGGTCAACGTGACCTGCTCCACCTTATCAAGCTTTTTAAGCTCCTTAATAAAATCCAAGACTCCCTCCCGTACCAAAGGCTCCCCGCCGGTCACCTTGAATCGGCTGATTCCCAGCTTCGAAGCCTCTTCTGCAAGAAATAGAAGTTCCGAAAAGGACAGGAGCTTCTCCATAGGGAAGTACATTCTCCATCCCCTTAGGCATGCAGTAGCGGCAACGCAGATTGCAACGGTCCGTAACGGAAAGGCGCATATAATTAATTTGTCTTTGAAATTGATCCTTCATTCTTCCTCTTGCTTTTCTAGTACTTCCTGACTAAAGGTAGCCCAAGCTCATTCTCTTATTTCTCTAGAACTTCTTCTACAAAAGTCGCGTGGGCTTAAGCCCCACACCCTTCTTATGTATCGGTACTACGAGGTTTCCCGACTCGTTTCTTCCACTACAGCATCATCCCTTAGACTCGCTCCAAAAGCACATCCAACTGTCCGCCGCAGACCATTCCCTCCTCCTCGGCGATACTGTCGTTAAGGTCTACATGGTAGAGGCAGGCAGGCTTCGCATTTTCAAAAATAACTCTCTGCTCTTCTGAATCACTTCCGCTTCGGCACATCCCCCACCAATCGTGCCGATCAGCTGTCCTAATGAACCAATCAGCATCTTCGTCCCGGTTTCTCTCGGCGCGGATCCCCGTCTATTCACAATGGTTGCCAGCACATAGTCTTCGCCGCTCAGCATCGCGTCCAGCATTTCCTTCGTAAAGCTCTCCTGATGGAAATATTTATTCTTTTCCATCACGATTTCCGAAAGGATAGAGAGGCCGATTTCTACAGGGGTCTCCGCTCCCTATGGCAAGACCGATAGGACTATGTAGCTCTTTAAGGCTTTCCTCGCTTACCCCTTCTTCCAAAAGCTGTTTCTTAATGAAAGCAACTCTTCTTCTTGATCCCATCATTCCGATATAGGCATGGGATTTCTTTAGAATCTCTCTAAGGCAAATGAGGTCGTGTGTATGCCCTCGGGTAACGATCACAAAATAGCTGTCCTTATCCCCTTAATGGTAGAAAGAGCTTTTGCGAAGTCCTCGCACTGCACCTGATCCGCCCCCTGCTTTCTCTGCGACCTTTCGCAAAAGAAGGTCTGTCCTCGATGCAAAGCACCTGAAAAGCCGAGCATTTTCCCTAAGCGAATCACGGAAAGGGCAACATGTCCCTGCTCCAAGCACAATGAGCTTTTTCACCGCCCATGGGATCTAAAAAACTGTCTTTCTCCTAAAGGAAACCAAGCCCCTTTTTCCTTTACCAAAAGGAAGAAATTCACTACGAAATTCAGCGCTCCTGCACATTTTTCACCATCTATAAAAAGAACCTTTTTCCCGAGGTTCTCTTCATTTAAGGATGTGAGCAGAACATTTTCCCGAGAAGGGTCCAGTTCCGCGATATCTGCCATATTTCTCTCATAGATGCTTGGTCTCCTTTTTGTTTAATGCCTTTTGTGTAATACCTTATTCTTATTATTTTTTAACCGTTTCCCGTTTCATCCCGTGTGTCGGAAAGACTTTTTGTAAAACAAGGCTTGCTACAGTAAGCCGCCCTCTCCGAGAGCGTCAATCTCTTCTTTTGTCACGGGGTCATCCGCCATGATACGGGGCAGTATCAAATCAAATACGGTAATCGGGCAAAACATCACACTGCCCGGAAGTCCCATAATGGGTACTTTGTTCTTTCCGTAGGCCAGCATGAACATCGAGCCCGGAAGAACCGGTGCACCGTAACACTACTCTTTCCGCAGACTTTCTGATGGCAAGAGGCGTCCTGTCATCAGGGTCTACCGACATACCGCCGGTGCAAAGAATGAGATCCGCTCCCTCCGAAAGAAACTTTTGGATAGCCGCCATTTCCATGTCCACGTCATCCGAGCAAAGGCTCTGCCCGATGATTTCCACCGGGAAGGAAGAGAGCTTTTCCTTTACAACAGGGGTAAAGCCGTCCTCGATTCTTCCGTGATACACCTCATTTCCCGTAGTCACGAAGGCCACCTTCTTTTTCTTATAAGGAAGAACGCGGAGAATACCGCCGTCCTTCGTGATACGCTCTGCCCTCTCCATTTTTCTTTTTCGATACAAAGCGGAATGATTCTGGTTCCGGCAAGCACTTCTCCCTTTTTCACGGGAGTATTGTTCTTCTTCGTTGCCATCATCATTTCCCCGAAGGGAATTGAGTTGAAAAGAGCTTTTTCGAATCGACCTTCAATACGCCGTCACAGTCCGAAATGAACTCAATCTTCCCTCTTTGATCTCTCCGGGATGCATATTTTCGCCTTTTCCCATTCGGTATAGAATCTCAGCGACTTCATTTTCATGCAAGATACCGGCATCTTCGTCCCAGATGTAAATGTGGTCCTTCCCCTACCGAAAGAAGAACCGGAATATCCGCTTCCTCTATTCTATGCCCCTTACGAAAAAAATCGGACCTTTTTGACTCCGGGAATAATCTGCGTTATATCCTGACAAAGGACTTGGCCGACCGCATCTATCGTCTTCATCTCTCTCATAATCTCGCCTCCTGAAGCTTACTGTCTTTCTATAAAAAGCCATTCGATATACTTCTTTTTCTAATTCTTTCTGTATGCGATATACTCTTTCCTAATTCTTCCTATGTGCATCACATTTTCTGCCTGACACTGCAGAACGATTTTTTTCCGTCTAACAAAAGCTCTACCTTACAAATTCCTTCTATGTAAAAAAATCTTACTTTATCCGATAGAATCTTTTTGCCTAATAATTTTTAGCTTCTTTCCAATCTTTATTTTTTTCCCAGTATAGTGAATTTCACAATAAAGTGCAAGATTTTTACCAATTTTATAAAGAGTTTCTCTATAAATATTTGTAATTTCCATTTCTTTTCTAATTGTAATTTTTTTAATAAATATTTTTTTATTTTTGTATTATTTGTCTAAAAATGAGTTTTTGTATATCTACTATAGGGGTTCCTTTGATTACCTAAATGGACTTTTTATTTATCTAAAAATAGAGTTTTTGAACCTCTTGCTTTTTCCGGAAAAAAAGTGTATTCTGAAATTATAGTTCTTCAGGGCGGGGTGCGATTCCCCACTGGCGGTAAAGTCCGCGACCTGCATTTTGCTGACCGAGTCGGTGCGATTCCGACACCAACAGTATAGTCTGGATGAAAGAGGAGCGAGTTTGACGATTTTCCAGCCCTGTACAGATGTACAGGGCTTTTCTATTTATGATATGTATGTGCCTCTACTCTTTCCTTATGAAGAGCGTAGGAGCGGCCCATCGATTCATAGATGTCAATCGCTTTTCCTACTGAAGGAAAAATCAGACGATGCGAAGGAGCGTGAATAGCTTCCTTCGGGAAAGGCGAGAAAAATGAAAAACAAAAACTTTACAGCAGACTCCGTCAAAAAAAATCTTAGCGATACGGCAGTGCGGAACAATCGTATCGGAAATATTGCCATTATCGGTATTCTCTCCGCTATCAGTTATGTCCTGATGTGGTTAGAGGTTCCGGCTCCGCTTATGCCGCCCTTTATCAAGTTCGATTTTTCCGGACTTTCCGGCACTCCTTGCCGCTTTCGGTATTAACCCTATTGCCGGAATCCTGGTTGAGCTCATTAAAAATATCCTTCATTCCTTCAGCTCCGGTTCCTTTGCCGTGGGAGAACTGTCCAACTTTATCCTCGGCGCCTCTTTTGTCGGTGTTTCCGGGCTCTTCTACCAAAGAAAGAAAACAAAAAAAGCGGCCATCCTCGCGTCTTTTCTCGGTGCACTGAGTATGGCTCTGATTTCCTATCCCTCCAATCTTTTTTTATTGTTTATCCGTTTTACTATAACTTCATGCCTAAGGAAACCGTCCTCTCCATGTACCGTTTGATTCTTCCTTCTGTCGGAAGCATGGAAAAAGGCTCTTCTCCTCTTTAACCTTCCCTTTACCTTTGTAAAAGGGAATGCTGGATGTTGTCCTTTGCCTTTTACTCTATAAAAGCATTTCTCCTCTCCTGCATAAATTTAGAAATTAAAAGAAGCGGTTTATCTCAGAACAAACGAAAGCGTGATTTTTCGAATTTTTGACTCTTTTTTCTTCTCAAATTTAAGAGAATCTCATCTTGAAAGTACAGAAAAAGTTTCCGTACAATATCTTTCAGTGGTAAGGCTTTAACACTTTAAAGGATGGATAAGATGACGGAAAAAGATTTTTGAAGAGATAGAGTATCAAAAAAGATGGCTGAACATCGAAAAAGATGGAAATAAGGAAGGAAAAAAGCGCAGGAAAGAAAAAGCGAATCCATATCCTTCTTTTTCTTTTTTTACTGCTTCTTTTACTTTTTCTCACTTTTGTCGGAATCCGTTTTGCGCTTCCTTATTGGAAAAAAATAAGGAGCTCTCGGGCATAAAGAAAGAGAGCAGCCCCGCATGGGAAAAAGAAATTCAATCCCTAAGCTCCGACAGTGAACTGGAAAAGAGCGGAAACAGCGAAAAACACGGAAAGCGTATTATCCGAGAAAGAAGAAGCCCTAAAGACCGCAGAGCTAAAGGCGAAGCAATATGATTATGACGGAGCCGTTGCCACGCTTCAGGCCTTAAACACGCCGGAAGATAGCGAAGTTTCCGCGAGTGCGGAATTTGAGGAAGAAAAAGACTAAGCTTGTCCCTGCCGACATGGACAACATCACACATTTTCTTCCACATCCTCATCGTGGATACGGAACGTGCCTTAAAGGATACGCATCAGGAAGACAGTATAATTCCGTGATGACTACGATTCCTGAATTTAAAGAAGTAATTCAGGAAATGTATGACCGCGGATATGTTATGGTTCATCTGCACGATATTGCGGAGATGCAGGAGCAAGCCGACGGCACGAAAAAAATGGTGAAGAAGCAAATCATGCCGCCTGAAGGAAAAAGCCCTTCGTCATGTCCGAGGACGACGTCAATTACTACATCTATATGCAGGGAAGCGGTTTTGCCGATAAAAATGGTGCTGGACGAAGAAGGAAAGCCGAAGCTGCAATATACCGATAAGGACGGAAATGTCAGCATCGGTGACTATGATTTGGTTCCTATTTTGGATGAATTCGTGAGGAGCACCCCGACTTTTGCCTACCATGGACATAAAGGCAATTCTGGCTTTCACGGGATATAACGGCGTACTCGGGCTATCGGACGGACGAAACTTTCGACCCGAATTCTCCCGCCCTGGATCCGAAAAACAAAGCTAATCCGAATATTGAAGAAGATAAAAAAACGGTGAAGAAGCTGACTCAGGCCTTAAAAAGAAGACGGATACGAGTTCGCTTCTCACTCATGGGGACACATCAATTTTTCAAATCGTTCCTTGGATGCCATACAGAAGGATACGGATCGTTGGGAAAGAAATGTAGAGCCTTTGCTTCCGGATCCCTGTGATATTCTTCTGTACCCCTTCGGTGCAGATATCGGAGACTGGCATCCCTATCAAACAGGACAGGAAAATGGCAAATTCGATCTTTTGGAAAAAGCGGGATTCCGGTATTTCTGTAATGTAGACTCCGCCAAGTCGTGGATGCAATACGGAGACAATTTCCTCCGTCAGGGAAGAAGGAATATAGACGGATACCGTCTGTATGAATCCTATAGCGGTCAGGCAGACCGACTTTCCGACCTCTTTGATGTAAAAAAGGTTTTCGATACTAAAAGACCCACCCCGATTAACTGGGAATAAGACTATCCCAAGGATTCTTCGAAAAAGAATCATGGGATAGATACTCATAATCTTTAAGGCAAAATGCAAGGCAAAAATTATGACAAAAAGCCTATATATAACTGCAGGGAGGAATCGCTCTAATGAATAAAAAAACTGGATACCGAAGAGGTGAGGCACCTGTTCGAAGGGATACAGGCACTGAAAGGAACCGAAGAATGTTTTTTTGTTTTTTTGAGGATGTCTGCACCATTAACGAACTCCTCGCCATGGCACAGCGCTATGAGGGTCGCCAAGATGCTCCGCGAAGGGAAAAACTTATATCGATATCGCAAAGAGCACCGGAGCATCTACAGCCACCATTTCCAGAGTAAATCGATCCTTAAATTATGGAGCGGAAGGCTACAAGCTTATCTTTGATCGCTTGGATAAAAAAGAAAAAAACAGTCTTTCTTAGGGCGTCCGATCTTCGAAGCCGTTTTTTTCATCTTGCGACTTACCTCGAACAGTACCTTATCGAGCACCGCATCGGTTTCTTCCTGTACCATCCTCGCAATCTCTTCATTACAGTCTTCCAGGAGCTTTATCAATGCCGCTTTTTCAGCATCTTCTTTTCCAGCTTCTCTTCCAACTCTTTCATCAAAGTATAGCCTCTTGTCGGAACCTTTCCCTGATAACGCTCGATATGCATTTTACACTCGCTGTACTTGGCATCCGCTAAGGCAGCGATTATTCTGTTTACCCAATAAAAACTTTCCGTTGTGACTCTATGTGTCGTATTCGCAAAAGTATTCCGGAGTCTTATCCACATTGGCATAGAAAGGAACAAAGGCATTGAAAGTGTTAGAGCCGAAACAAACCCACTCGATTGCAGCATATTCTTTCGGTACATCCGGGCGTATCTGCACGAGGCTCAGGAAATTGTTCCTGCTGATTCCGATAGGACGATATTTTCCGCGATTCTTCTCATCACCGTATTTTCCGTAGCAATCGTAAGGAGTTCCCTGGAAGTGAGAAGATAAAATATACTTTACATCCTCCGGAGTAATCTTTTATCTCCGGGCAGAGGCACCAGGGAAGATCATCGTCCTCCGGCTTAAGCTCAGCATCTTCCCCGTCAAAACGGAAGGTATTTTTATTAAAAATATCTCGCCATATACCAAGCTCTCGGGGTGTTGTAGACATGGTCTCCGTCAGAGTGAGTTCCAAAGCACTCTCTAGGATTAATCCAATCTCCCTCCGTCTTTTCAATTTCATCCGAAAAGCGCAAATCAAGATGATTTTTTTGGCAATAAACACCTTTAAATCTTTGGAGCAGATATACTCCTCCTCTGCGCCATACGCATCTTCGAAATCGAAGTAGTCGATTCCCAGCTGATTCGGCATCATAACATAGGCATTGTCCGGCACTCTTCTTGCGATAAAATGGTGTCCGCCAATGGTTTCCAGCCACCAAATCTCCTTCTCATCCGAAAAAGCAATCCCGTTCATTTCATAAGTACCGTATTTTTCCAAAAGTTCTCCCAAACGGAGCACGCCTTCTCTTGCGGAATGAATATAGGGAAGAACCAAGGTCACCATGTCCTCTTCTCCGATTCCTCCGATTTGCTCCGGCTTTCCGTTCTCCGCCTTCTTATAGACTACAAGGGGATCTCCGGAGAGCACGCGCTCGTTACAGGCTATCGTCTCTGTCGCCGTCATGGACACATTTTCACTGTTCACTCCCGCTGCGCCCCAGATTCCCTCGTCCTCATAAACGGCATTGGGCATAGCGGTATAGCGGAGCGGGTTCTTCGGAAGCGGAATCTTCACATGAGAAAGCATGGAAACATACTCTTTTCCCTGTTCCTTCGGTTCTACTACGATAAACTTCTTTGGGCAAAATGAACCGGAGCCGGAGTCTTCATTCCGAGCAATCATGGTCGAGACCGTCAAAGCTCGCCTCTCTCCCCACTAAAATTGTTGTACAAGCCATATTTTCCTTCCTTTCCGTATTTGCAAATCCTAAAAAAATTCTGATAAAAACGATGCTAGGTTCCCTCAACAGGTCTTTTGGACTTGAAAGAAATGTCCAATACCATATCCATTCCATCTGCCAATCTTTGCAATAACCTAACAGTTGGATTTCTGGTTCCGTTTTTCCAATCGACTAATCTCTGTCTGGTTTATTCCGGTTTTTCAGATAGCTCCTTCTGGCTAAGGTTCCGCGATATTCTAGCATCAACAAGAGCTCTCACAATATTCATTTCAGCTTGTACCTCTTCATACTATCGGCAAACTCCGGTTCTTGCATTTTCGCGTTTTATATTCCTTAAGATTCATCTTTAGTCCCCTTTCGCTTTAAATAATCATCTCTTCTATCTTTTTGCCAATTTTATTTCCGTTTAGGTGCTTTTTGTGATTTCTTCACAAATCCATTCGTTAAAAATAATAGTCGCGCCCTCATAAAAATAAAGTGTACGTGTAATGTCACTTCCAAACTTACTCTAAGTTCGAAGATTCCTTCCCCAATGGTTTTACTACTATGGTTCTCTAAAGTAAATTACCTTTTTCTTCAAGGATTTCCAGCATGGATAAAACTTTTGCACCATCTTATAGTCTAAGGAATCAATAAATTCTTGCACCGGTATCTCCCTGTTTCTTTCTCATAAAAACTCTATCGTGAATTTCATTCAACCATCCTTTCACTGCTTCTATTTTATGAGTTATATCTCATTTTTACAAGAGCTTTTATAAAACTTCTATTTAGCACTTTAGAAAAATATAAATACTTAAAAAGAAGCCCTCCATAGGCTTCTTACTTATCTCTGAGAGCGCGAGACGGGAATCAGACCCGCGACCTTCTCCTAGCAAGGGAGACATAGTACCACTCTACCACTCGCGCAAAATGCCCAGAACCGGAATCGAACCAGTGACACGAGGATTTTCAGTCCTCTGCTCTACCGACTGAGCTATCTGGGCAAAAAGCGGGTGATGGGAATCGAACCCACGTATTCAGCTTGGAAGGCTGACATTCTACCATTGAACTACACCCGCACACTCGTGCTCTGCTTGATTTTCGAGGCACGAACGATATAATACTATAGTGCCCTTATTCTTGTCAACGGTTTTTTTATTTTTCACAAATCTACAAAGTAAAGAATGTTGTAATAAAGAATGTTGTTAATAAGGAAAGTAGCATAAAGATAAATCGGCTTTTCTATATGTAAGTGAGGAAATCAAATGAGCGAAAACGAAAAAGATCTGACTACATCTCTTGGGATGAATACTTTATGGGCATTGCCGAGCTTTCCGCCCGTCGTTCCAGGATCCTTCCACCCAGGTCGGCGCCTGCATTGTCTCTTCCGACAACAAGATTCTCTCCATGGGCTATAACGGTTTTCCGAAGGGCTGTTCCGATGACATTTTCCTTGGACGAAAATGGAAGCGGAGCACGATCCTACAACGCCAAATATGTCTATGTGACGCACGCCGAGCTAAATGCCATTTTTAAACTATCGAGGCGGATCCTAGAGGGAGCAAAAATCTATGTTACTCTATTTCCCTGCAATGAATGTGCAAAGGCAATCATTCAGTCGGGAATTAAGACCATGGTTTTCCGTGAAGATAAATACGCGGACACGCCCTCAGTTCGTGCTTCGAAAAGAATGCTTGATGCCGCAGGAGTGCGCTACTATCAGTATCAGGCCAGCGGAAGAAATATTGCCATCACTTTATAAATCAAGCGAACTGGTTTTTCTGTTGATTCCCGAAAACAAGGGTCAAAGTCACAGTTGGATACTATTTGCATTGAAAAAAATACAGTTATAGAAAGATGAACGATGTTTTATAGCAAGAGAAAGTAAGAAAAAGAGAAGCCCGCGTGCGGAGATTATGGAAAGACTCGATGCCCATTACGGCGATCACCCTATGATTTTTTTAGAGGCGGAAAAATGCCTGGCGGTCGCTCTTCGCGACCATATTATCCGCCCAGTGCACCGACGCCAGAGTCAATATGGTAACGGAAAAAGCTCTTTAAGAAATATAAAAAGTCTGGAAGATTTCGCTTCCTGCGATTTAACGGAATTGGAAGAGGATATTCATTCCACCGGCTTCTATCATAACAAAGCGAAGAATATCAAAGCTTGCGCAACGGTTCTGGTCGAAGAGTACGGGGAGAGGTTCCGAAAGATATTGACTCTCTTACCGCCCTTCCGGTGTAGGAAGGAAGACGGGAAACCTGATTCTGGGAAATATTTTCCATATTCCCTCTATTGTTGTGGATACCCATGTAAAGCGAATTTCGAATCGCTTGGGGCTCGCCGATTCTTCCGACCCGACGAAGACCGAGTTCCAGCTTATGGAAGTGCTTCCCAAGGAATTCTGGATTCGCTGGAACACCCATATCATTGCCTTAGGACGCAGTCTTTGCACTTCTCAAAAGCCGAAATGCGAGCTTTGTTATTTAAACGACCTCTGTCCTTCAGTAAAGGGTGATCCGGAAACCTGGAGAAGCCCCGCAGAGAGAAAAAATACTGAATAAGGAGCAATATTATGGACGATTGTGAAGATTGCAGAAACTATTCTTACGATGAGGACGAAGAGGAAACAGGATGCTTTAGCAAGCTTTGACGAGGATGACCTCGCCAAAAATGCAAGCGGGAAACCGCACGCACTGTCCTTACTGGTGCAGGAGCAACTCGGTAAAGGAGAAACATAGCGGAAACGAATACGACACCGTAAAATACCAAGCCATCGGACATCTGTCCATAGAGGAAATCGCAAAGAAAGCAAGAGAGAAACTGGCCAAACGAAAAGAATCGAAGAATGGATAAAGAATATGAATATTGTACTGCACGAACCGGAAATCCTTTAATACCGGAGCCATCAGGCGCACCTGCGTGGCAACCAATAGCACCCTGCACCTCATTAAGCCTTACGGTTTTATCCTGAACAGCAAAAATGTGAAGAAAGCCGGCATGGACTATTGGCCACAGCTAAAACTAAGGGAGCACCTCTCCTATACGGATTTTTGAAAGAGATAAGAGAAAAGGCAAAGGAGAAGAACTGTTTAAACGGCTTACAGGACTGCGCAAGCTTAAGAAAAAGAACAGTTCCGAGCCGCGACGGAACCCCAAATCTGGTACGCGACTACCAAAGGCAAAACAAACTTATACGAGTCTCTTTTTCGGAAAAATGACTACATTATGTTCGGAAAAGAATCCGCCAGTATTCGGAGGAAATTTTTAGTGGAAAATGAAGAGCATTGCATACGTATCCCCATGCTCCCTGAAGCTCGTTCCTTAAATCTCTCAAACTCCGTGGCCATTATCCTCTATGAAGCCTTACGTCAACAGGATTTTAAGAGCCTGAAAAGGAAGAGGCAGCTGCACCGATTACATTGGAAAGAAGAATAGAACTAAAAAAATAGGAGAGCTACATCATTTGCATGGAAATAAAGCGGCAGATACCCTGCCTGCTTTGATGAGGAAAGTGCCACCATAGCTTGTTATATAGTCGCACTTTCTTTATAATGATTATGATTTAATTTTTAGGAGAAAAAGTTCAGAAAGAAAAAGCCTACCCTATACTTTTTCCTATCTATTTTTATTTCATGCGTTCATAGACCTATAATGCTCTTTTCTCTTAGTATATAGCGCATGGCAAATTTATTTACTATTCAAAAAGGAGAATGTCTTATGAAAAAGTCCCAAAAACTCTATCCCTCGTCCTCCTCTCCGTGCTGTTCCTTTTTCATTCTGTCCTTTGCTTCTTTTGCGGAACTTGGAAGCAGGATGCCAAGGATATTGGTATGAAAATGATGACGGAAGCTACCCCAAAAAGCACTTGGATGTGGATTCCCGGAAAGGATCCTCACATTGCCTACTGCTATTACTTTGATGAAAACAGCTACTGCCTGATTAATCGGAAGAGCCCGGACGGCTATCAGTTAAGCCCCCAGCGGAGAATGGCTGATAGACAGAGTAAATCTTCCGGCAACGAAAATTATAAATACAGGAAACGTAGATGCAAACGGACTTCCCCATATAGCTTGTATGCTATATTATTCTTTATGGGATATGGTAGATGAACCTTCGAGTCTCTCCGTTGATTTTTCCAAAATGGAAAAATGGCAATAAAGACTTATATAGCATTTTTAACCATATACTTGTTCCAAGCTATGTCAAAGTTTATTTTCCTTCCTTTTTATGATAAGTATGTAAGAAAAACAAAAAGGAGTAACGAATATTTTTGCTTTTAAGCAAAGAGGAATTAAAAAAGCAAAAAAGATTTATTTAATTTGCAGAATGTTGATTATGTTTGGAACAATGCTATAAGGAGAGATAGTAATTCTGAGTTTAGCATTATAGATTCTAATAAAAGAATATTTTGGAATAGGAGACTGGGGAGAAGATGATCCTTTTACACTGCAGATAGCGTGTCTATAGAAAATACAACCTACACTATAAAAAGGACATCTAGGTTCAGTCTTAGAGGAAGATAGAGAGTGTTATTAAGCATTCCTATACTATTGTAGCGAAAGAAAATCCTGAAAGTGATTTTTGGACATTTAACCGTAATTAGTTTAAATATTACAAAGAACTAAAAATAAACCGATTGATCCTAAAAATACCGATAAACCCGATTAATTTCGGTTTATCGGTATTTTTGATAGGATTCATTTAAAGTCTCTTTTATCTTTTTGTTTCGCCCTGTCTCTTAGCTTTATCCGCTTGTCCGCTCCCTTTACTAATTTTATATTCTTCTACCAACTCATCAATCAGATATAAATCACTTCGACAATGCATATCGAAAATGCCTTGGCTTATAAGTTGATACAGCTCAGATTTATATCCAAGGCATTTTTCTAAAGACATTTTTCTTTCTCCGCAAAGCCTGCTATAATGCGGGCGTATTTTTTGTAAAAAGAACGGATGAGCATTCATAGGATTTCACTCCCTTCATAATGCAATACAGAAAGAGCCTCTTCTGTCGAAAGCAATACTGGATGTTAGGCTTTTCATAACGAAGCCTTTTAATTGCCTCTTCTTCATCAATCAAATGGTCAAAATAAAGTTCTACCGTATTAAACACCTTGTCATTTGCAATTCCGCCAATCACAATATCGTAGTCACTTTTATCCTGTCCACTCCTGCACTTCACTACAAAATCCAGCCAATCCAAAGAATAGGTATCGAAAGACAAAAGCTTTCTTTCGGCCATTTTTCTTTCATCCATAGAATATATGGACAATACAGCTTTTTCTCCCTGTCGTTTATAACGCTTACACCATTGTTCTGCTTGCTCTTTCAACGGAGTCGCATAAAATCCCCTGCCAAAATCCACATAGGGTCTGGAATGTAGAATATCCGGCTTAGGAATAGCCAAATGGGAACCATGATAGAGAATCATAGCTTTACCCCCCATTCTTTCATCACAGACAAAAGCTCCTGAAGGATATATTCTTTTCCTTGCGTATGAAGTACCTCATATTCCGGTATGATGTAATTCTGCAAAAAGTTCTTTCCACTACTAAGCTCCTGATAAACTCTTGCTCCATCCTTATGCAAAAGCTTCTGCTAAACTTTCAATACAAAAATAGGGTAAATTCAGTTCATGAATGTTATTCAGTTTGTTTTCTACCGATTCTTTCATCAAATCACCTTTACTCATTCCCTAACTAGTCGCTTTCCCTAGTTATCTCCCTGCATCATCCTCAGATACGGTATAGGTAAATCTCTTCTTGATATCCTCATCGGATGCCAGGTACTCATCATAGGTCGTAAGCTTGTCAATGAGCTTTCCATCAATGATTTCCATGATACGGTTTTGCGGTGGTTTCCACAACCTGGTGGTCACGGGAAGCAAAGATGATGACGCCGGGGAAGTTCTTTAAGCCGTCGTTTGCAAGGCGGAAATCGCTTCCATATCCAAGTGGTCGGTAGGCTCGTCCAAGATGATGACATTGGAACCCGAAATCATCATTTTCGAGAGCATACAACGGACCTTCTCTCCTCCGGAAAGGACGTTGACCTTCTTCACGCTCAGTCATCTCCCTTAAAGAGCATTCTGCCAAGATAGCCTCGCACAAAACTGGGTATCCTTGTCCGGGAGTACTGGGTAAGCCACTCTACAATGGTGTCTTCGGAATTGAATTCCTTACTATTGTCCTTTGGAAAATAGGACTGGCTGGTGGTTAAGCCCCACTTGTAATCTCCGGAATCCGGCTCCATTTCTCCTGCAATAATCTGCATGAGTACTGTCTTGGCAAGCTCGTTCGGTCCCTACAAGAGCCACCTTATCGGTACGGTTTAAGATAAAGCTGATGTTATCGAGAACCTTTACGCCGTTAATGGTCTTTGTCAGGTTATTGACTTCCAATACATCATTTCCGATTTCGGTTCGGCTTGAACTGAATATAGGGTACTGTCTGGAAGACGGCTTAATGTCATCGAGCTCAATCTTCTCCAAGGCACGCTTTCTGGAAGTCGCCTGCTTGGACTTCGAGGCATTCGCGGAGAAACGCTGGATAAATTCCTGTAACTCCTTAATCTTCTCCTCTTTCTTTCTGTTGGCTTCCTTCTGTTGACGAACAATCAGCTGAGAAGACTCAAACCAGAAGTCGTAGTTTCCGGCAAAGAGGGTAATCTTTCCGTAGTCAATATCCGCAATATTGGTGCAAACCTTATTCAGGAAATAACGGTCATGGCTGACTACAATGACCGTATTTTCAAAGTTAATGAGGAAGTCCTCAAGCCACTCAATGGAAACCAGATCCAAGTGGTTTGTCGGCTCATCGAGAAGCAGGATATCCGATTTCCGAAAAGGGGCCTTCGCAAGAAGCACCTTTACCTTCTCGGAGCCCTTCAGCTCGTTCATCATCTTGTGGTGCGGCTCCGTTTCGATTCCCAGACCGTTTAGCATGGTCTCCGCATCCGCTTCCGCATTCCACCCGTCCATCTGGGCGAACTCGCCTTCCAGCTCTGCCGCACGAATACCGTCTTCATCGGAAAAATCCGGCTTCGCATAGAGGGCATCCTTTTTCCTTCATCACTTCATAGAGGCGCTTATTGCCCGTGATTACCGTGTCCAAAACGGAGTAATGTGTCATATTTAAACTGGTCCTGCTCGAGAACGGACAAGCGCTGTCCGGGGAGTCAGGATAATCTTCTCGGAGGTGGGCTCCAGAGCACCGGAAAGAATCTTTAAGAGGGTAGACTTTCCGGCACCGTTCGCGCCGATTACCCGTGTGCATTTCCTTCCGTAAATTTGATGTTTACATCCTCAAAGAGGCCTTTTTCCCACTCTGTAGGTTACATTACTTGCAGACAATCATGTACCTCTATATTTCCTCATAAAAATACGCTATATTATCCTCCGACAATATAGCATTTATAAGGGAAAAAAGGGAAGGCAAAGGAAACAGGGAAAATGATGTCTAAAATGATGAATGAGAAAAATAATGGAAGGGATTCGTGCGCACATGCAGGACCTCTCCGGATTTGACCGGATAGAGCTTTTAGAAATCGAGCCGGGTCACAGTCTTTTCAAAATAGAAATCACGGAAAAGATGCTGAACCACTACGGGGCAGTGCATGGCGGGGCACTTTACACACTCTGCGATATGGTGTCCGGTATGACCGCCTATGCCTACAGTGTGAGCAATGTCACCCTCTCCGGAAACATCAACTATGTCCGTCCGGCAGGGGTTGCGCACACTCTATATTGAGTGCAACACCCTGCACAAGGGAAGAACAACCATTGTGCAGGATGTCACTGTTCGAGACAAGGAAGAGAAGCTCCTTTGCACGGCCAGAATGACCATGTATATCACCGGGGAAGTGGGGGAATAAGAGCTATTCCGCAAACGCATTATACCTTTGTTATACAACAAACTATCACATACTTTGCAGTATTCATTGGAACAAAATACCGATCTTATATGGATAGGAAAATCCCTGTTATGCAGAGAACGATGCATAGCAGGGGCTTTTTCGACGTAAGATAATCGGTGCTATTTTTACTTTTTCTTATTATGAAATTTAATCTGACAGGTAGGGCAACCCTTGGCAATAGTATCCCCGAGCTCAAAGTCAAAGTCCATTGCTTTCACAATATTTCTGTCTCCATCCATAGCGATATCACATAGTTTTTCCATAGCTCATCATCAAATCCCAAGTCCTGCCAAGCCTTCAATAACGGACAGTGGTGAAACTCCAGGCTTAACGTCTCGTCTGTCTTTTCTTTCACATCGACCTCAAAGGTTTTTACCAGAGTAGGGGAAAACATGGTATTAAAAAGTCCTCACAGCTTTCCGGATTTTTGCAAAGGTCATGGATGCTCTTTCCCTGAACCTTGCCTGTTTCCTCTATCGCCTTCCGGATTAAAGACTCTACTTCGCAACCTTACCTGCTTCAATGGCATTTTTATATGTTAAGCCTGTCCAGGTTGCACGATGTCCGATAGCTCCTCTTTGAATATTAACCTTCTCATCATCTTTAATGGTAATTTTGTTATCAATCATATTTTTCTCCTTTATTACGACTCAACTCTCCTAAATTTCGTTTTAACCGTTCATAAGCAAAGCTTGGATTCAACGTCATGCTCCTGCCACCCTGACACCTCTATGGTAGTTGCGGTCATATAACTTTGCGGCATCGGATGCCAAGAACACAATTGGTTTTGCAATTTCTTCCGGTTCAGCCATCCGTCTGAGCAAGGTTCCCATGGCATTTTTCTGTAACTCCTCTTCTGAAATCGCCGCCTTGACCAAAGGTGTTGCCGTAAAACCGGGCATAATGCAACACACGCGAATATGATTCGCACAGTATTCTCCGGCAAAAAGTATTCGTCAAATTGTTAATTGCGGACTTTAACGGGCCGTACAAGAGTGCTTCGTCCGGCAGAGGAACAACGCGCCGCAAAGGGAGCTGACGTTCACTATTGCCCCACCGGTGTTTTTCATATAGCGAAAACGCGACCTGACAGCCATAGACTACAGACTTAAAGCAGGTATCCACCATAAGATTGATTTCTTCTTCATCGTACTCATCCGCCTTCTTATAGCCTGTTGTTCCTACATTATTCACCCAGACATCCAGTCTTCCGAAGTGTTCAAAAACATGCTGTGCAAAACTGTAAAATCTCGTCTCCTTTGGAAACATCCACCGTTTCCGCATAAACCAGGGCCAAACTTTCCGAGCGTTTCCGCGACTTCCTCTATCTCCTTTTGATTTCTTGCGCAAATGGCTACACTTGCGCCCTCTTTCAAAAACTCCTTAGCCGTAGCATATCCGATTCCTTTACTGCCACCGGTTATTACTGCAGCCTTTACCTTTTAAACCCAAATCCATCGCATCACCTCCTTACCTTAACTACGCATGTTTTATTTGAAAAATAATGTCATCACTGCACCGGCAATTAAAAACTGAACCCGATGTAGCACTCACAAAGCCCGCAACTAAAGTTTTTCGGCAACATGTGTGACTCTAATATCGCATACTCCTCAGGATTCTCCAGAACATACTCGTGCAGCTTCAACACTCAAAGTATAACTGCGGAAAACCGCCTGCAATGGAACTCAGTCCGATAGCAAAAAGCCATTGGCGTAGACATTCCGAGCCATTTTCCGATTGGAATAGAAAATATAGCAATACCGATTGTGGACAAAACAATTAAAAATGGCAAAATCTTTAATGAGTTGAACCACTGTTTCCGGTGTACAATTACTAAGTTGCGAGAATACAAACATCATAATAATGTAAACAAGCCCATACTGCGAGCTTTAACTAAAAACTAACTCTTTTCCGTAAAAGCCTAAGGCCGTTGCAAAAACTCCCAAGAATAAAGCCCAAACAAATTTTGAAACATATCCTGCTGAAAGTTTATCTAAATAACCTGAAACCACTGTCAAAAGAACCATCGTAAACAGATAGGTAAAATCACTTCTATACTTATCGGGAAGTTGTGGAAAAAATAAAATTTTTCTTCTCATTTGTAGACACATTTTTCTTTTCCGTCTGTACTTGCCATTCTCCGGCTCTGTATTTCTTCAGAACCGAATAGCCCTCTTTTTAAAACAAAAGCTCGTCAAAGGATAACCGACAAATCTTGCAAGATATATACTGCCATGGCCAAAAATCGCAAGATGCTCTGTCGGTGCTACAGACTGCATCATCATGGCGGCAACAAATCCTCCTGTTAGCGGAGGAGCCGCTATAGCAGCTGTATCTCTCCCCAAAATCAACATTCCTACTGTTAAAATAATGACCATAATCCCCAGCATTCCGGCTAAAAGTTACCACAACCGTCTTCCACTGGTCGATTAATTCTTTTAATATCCAGCATCGTTCCAAGATGAACCACCATCATCACAACTCAAGAACGTCGGTAAGTTTGAGGCAATTCCTCCCTCTGCAAAATATCCTTGGGCAAAATAGTCCAAAAACCCCCAAAACAAATAATATTGCTGAAATAAACATCGATGGAACAAAAGCCTTAGTTGCTGTAGATATTACTTCTCCAATAATAATCAATAAAAGCATCGTTAAAAATGCTGTCTGCACATCCCACTGTACTTCACCCCTTTTGCGATACGGTACAAGCCCAGATACAGATATGCTAAAAGCATAATTGCAAGGAGAGCGTAACCCAGCCATTTCTTTGAACTGTTTTTTTCATCCATAAGCATTCCTCCTTTTTGGTATTTAGTTGAAATTTCACGGCATCTTTGTTTGTAATCATATCACAGTATATTTTTATGCACAATTATATTTTGCATTTTATACAAATATTTTATATTGTCTAAATTATTTTTATGCATTATTGAGTTATTTTTGTCTTTGATTTTATTTTGTTAGCGTTTTATACTATCTAACAGATGAATAGTGATATGATTTAAAGAATAAAGGAGTATTCTCAATGCAAGCTCTCTCTGAAAATACAATTAAAAACCAAGTCTATCGTTCCATATTCACTGACATCATCAATAATCAATTTCATTTTTGATCAGTATTTAACCGAAAGAGAGCTGATGGAAAAAGTACCATGTCAGCCGGGCACCGGTAGAGAAGCTCTCATGCAATTACTGCGACGATAAATTTATTATTTCTGTTCCTCGTCACGGATATCGTATTCGTCGCCCTAATCATAAAAGAGCTGATGGAAATTGCTCGCTTTTCGTTCTTGTTTAGAATGTAAATTTCTGGAAGAATACCATGGCCGTTTGACCAATGAAAAATATCGAAGAACTTCGAAAAACTATGTGAGTCATACGATAATGTGTCTCTGGAATCCGACTTTTTACGTTCATGTGGAGTTTAAACAGGAATTTCACTTAAAAACTATTTTTCCTATTATGGAAACACATATTGTTTAAATGCTTTAGCCGATGCCATTGACCAGCAAGTTGTCTTTTACGTACAAATCATGCAAAAGCAGATTCTTTTCAGCTGATTTCCACTTTGCCATGCTGGATTATATAGAAAAAGGAAACATTCATACAGCATCTACTCTTTTTACGTGCGGACATTGAAAAAAATACCTGCGGTCGATGATTCCTTTTTGATAAAAGAAAGAAAAAGCATTTGAAAATGCTTGTATAGTCTATGTTGATTTTTAGATCTTAAAACTTATCTGAAAAATGCCGCCCCGAGCCTAGTGAGTACCCCGGGCGGTATTTAAAATTATTTTCCTCCTAAAACTTAATCCATCCCAGCACACTTGCCACGGAACTGAATAAAATAATCGCAACAAAGAAGGGGCAAAGATACTTAATCATAAAGTTGAAAATGGCTTTCCGCTTAAAGGAGCTCCATTTTTCCACTTCCTCCGCTATCCCTTTACGGTAATGACACGGACAATCAAGAGGCAGGTCGCCATCGCGGCAATCGGCATCATCACGGAATTAGTTAAGAAGTCAAAGAAATCCAGAAACTGCATGCCCTTGATCAGCGTAATTCCGGCAAGCGGACCGTAGCCCAATGCACTTAAAGTACCAAGCGAAACCATGATGATAGCCAAAACCAGAGTTGCGCGCTTTCTGCTCCATTTTAACTCATCCTGGAAAGTGGAAACGGCACTTTCCGCGAGTGCAATGGCAGAGGTAAGAGCCAGCAAAAAAACCAAGAGGAAGAAAAGAGCCCACAATCCTTCCAAAGCCCATGCTGACAAAGATTTTTCGGCATGGTAATAAACATGAGAGAGGGTCCCGCCTTTAAGACCTTCTGGGTCTCCGCCGGAAAAGGCAAATACAGCCGGAATAATCATAAGACCGGCAAGAATCGCTATTGCCGTATCAAAAATCTCTACATTCCCCGTAGATTCTTCGATGGAATGATCGGATTTCATATAAGAGCCGAAAGTTACCAGAATGCCCATTGCAATGGAAAGGGAATAAAACATCTGTCCCATGGCTGCCACCACGGTCATCCAGGAAAAATTCTTTACATGCGGAATGAGAAAGTACTTACTCCAGATAAAGCGCCGGGTCTTGTAACAGCATAAACGGATAAAACAACGGCAAGTAAAACCAGGACGGGCATCATGAAAGTGGAGACCTTTTTCGAGTCCGTTTTCCATCCCATAAAGATAATCAACATCACCATAAAGGTAAAAAGGATAAACCAAAATTCCGCCTGCACCCCATTCCCAATAAAACCGCCAAAGTATTCACCTGTTGCAACGGCCGTCTCTTCTCCTTGCAAATAAGCAAAAAGATACTTCAAAAACCCAGCCGCCGATAACGGAATAATAGGGTACAATCAGAATCGGAATAATCGCATTGATCCAGCCGCCAAAGCGGAACATCCAATCTTGTCCGAAATGGGCATAAGCTCAACCGGACTTTTTCTGGTCATTCTGCCGATGGCACTCTCCGCAATAATCATGGTATAGCTGAAAGTGAGTACCAAAAATAAGATAAATCAGAAGAAAAATGCCTCCGCCGTAACGCGCCGCAAGGTAAGGAAATCGCCAGATATTTCCGAGACCGACAGCAGAACCCGCACGGAAAGCACAAAGCCCGAGTTTTGATGAAAATTTACTTCTTTTCTTTTTCTCGTCCATTTTTACTCCTATGTCGTTACAGTTCCTCTCTAAATCTTTTTCAAAGCTTGATAAAGTCTGGCGATCAGCAGCCTATTGCATTACAAAAGTCGCCCTCTATCCCTTTTTACAAAGCGAGCGAACGGGCCCTGCACCATATGCACCGGCCTTATCCATGGGATCTCCCGTAGCAATATACTCCCGTATTTCCCGATCGGACATTTTGGAAAGATACACGGTCGTTTTCTCGCAAAAGCCCATTTTTTTCTCTCCGTATAGAAGACAAACCCCTGTATAGACCCAATTTACCTTCCCCGACAGGCCCGGAAAGCATAGCATATGCTTCTTCCTCCGTCTTCGGTTTTTCCGAGGATTTTGTTTCGTCAAAAACCACGGTGTCCGCAGCGATAAGCAAAGTTTCACTGTCAAAATGCCTTTGCACTTCCTCCGCTTTCAAAAAGGCCAGGCGCTGTGTGAGAAGAGCCGGATCTTTCTCCGCGCTGCTCTCGTCCGCTCCGCTCGGGTAAACCTTAGGACTAAATCCCAAAAAGCTTCATTAGCTCTATTCTTCTCGGAGACCCGCTCGCAAGCACGACCTTCAGGGAAACTCTCCTGAAGAGACGGTTTTCTTCCATTCCTCTTCCGACTCCTTCTCTTTTTTCTTTCTTAGCAAAGCTTCCAACTCTTCCAGCTCTTCCCTGTCCATTTCTTTATCCATTTCCATATCCATTTCCTTATCCACTCCTTCTCTATCCGCTTCTCTTCTATTTTTCCATTTTTATTTCTCTTTTTCGCTTCCTATTCCACTTCCTATTCTCTTTTTCATTGCCTTTTTCCCCTACTATCATCTATATAAACTTATCTTGCTTTTTCCCCATCTTTGTACTATTGTTGAAGCGATTCGGACGCTTCTATCGATAAGAGCAGACGTTCTTACTTAATGGCAAAATCCATTTCATTCTGCCATAATTTTTGAAGAAAGGGAATATCAATACCATGAAAAATTGAAAATGTCAATAACGTTGAAGGTTTATTTTCTCTCTTAAACGGCTTAAAGGGAAGAGTAGAGCTGGTTTCTCCGGAGGGAGATCGCATCAATTTGAAGTCCAAGCTGTCTCAGATACTGATGATGTCTCAGATGCTCGATAAGGCCTATATCAAAGAATTGGAACTGATTGTGCATGAGCCGGAAGACATGAAAAAAGTTGTCGAGTTCATGATGGGTGACGCAAACAACTAAAGGAAATGCATAGCATGCAAGAATACGAACAGACGGGAAACTATGATTGTATCGTTGTTGGCGGCGGAGCCTCCGGGCTCGCCGCCATTTCTGCCATGGCAGACCTCGGGATAACGAATACCCTTCTACTGGAAAAAAATGCCGAGGTGGGAGGCTCCCTCTTAACGGACTCTGAGCCTCTTTCTCTTTCGGAAAATCTTTTTCGGGAAAAGCACTTCTAGCACAGTTTCTAAGACTCATGGATATATACGAAGTAAAGACTGCCTTTCATAGGGAGCTACTCTCCGTTTCCCTAAACGACTTTTCCCCTTTCTTTACGCTCTCTGTAAAGAATACAATCAGTCAAAAGGAAGAGCTCTACTACTGTAACTATCTGATTCTCGCTTTTTCGGATAGCAAGACATTTTCCTTGCATGACGCCGGTATTCCTGAAGATAGGGTGAAGATAGTTGAAGGAAAGACCCTCCGATGTGCTTACACGGGAGGCAAGGCCGGACGAGAGATGGGGAACTGCTCCTTCGAAAAATAAAAAGAAAAAAATCGGAAAGCGTTACAAAAAGTCCCCTACATAGGCATGAAAGCCTGTGGAGGGGACTCCCTTGTATTCCCTATGCGTAAGCTTCGCCACGTGCGATATGATACCTTACTGCTTTTTCTCTTCCTCTTTTGCTTTTTCTGCAGCTCCCAAAGCAAACTCTTTCCTCAGAAATCTGTAAAATCCACGCCGGTATCGTTCGGCTCATCTTCTTCAAACTTGTAATCCTTATCCGGAAGAATCGCATTCAGAAGAATACCCACTAAAGAACCGGTTGCTAAGCTCGAGAAGGCAATCTGCACGCCGAATACGTGGAATACCAAAGCGCCTGCGCCGGAATAATTGATTCCTATCGAAAGTACCAAAATCATTGCCGCCACAATAATGTTTCTGCTCTTAGAAAAATCCACCTTGGTCTCTACCACATTTCTTACACCGACTGCGGAAATCATACCGTAAAGCACCAGAGAAATTCCACCGATAATCGCACTCGGCATAACCTCTATCACTGCGGAGAATTTTCGACAGAAGCTTAAAAATACAGCGAAAAACAGCTGACCAAACGAATAACTCTGGGATCATAAACCTTGGTCAGGCTTAAAACACCGGTATTTTTCACCATAAGTTGTATTGGCAGGTGCACCGAAAAGGAGGCCATAGTGGTTGCCAAACCGTCTCCGGTAAGAGTACAGTGCGATCCCGGATCCTTCATGTAGTTGATTCCGACTGTAGAGGAAATCGCAGAAATGTCTCCGATATGTTCCATCATCGTCGCAAAGGAGATGGGAACAATGGTTAAGCAACTGCTGAAAAGTAACGCAGGATCCAGATTTCCGCTTGTAAATGAGGAAAATACCGTCCGCTCATACTGTACCGGAAAAACCGAACCAGGATGCCGACGCCACCGGTTCAAAATTAATGTAGCCAAGAAGCGGCAATGAGATAGGATACCACAACCCCAAGGAGAATCGGAATGATTTTCACCATCCCTTTTCCGAAAATATTACAGAAGATAACAACGACTATGGCGATTAGGCCAAGCCCCAGTTACTCGAACAGTTTTTCCACCGCAGACTTGGAAAGATTTAAGCCGATAGCTATGATAATCGGTCCTGTCACTACCGGAGGGAAAAAGCGCATAACCTTTCCTGCACCAAAAATGCGGAAGGCAAAAAGCCAGAACGAGATACATAAGGTCCCGCAAGGGCAACGCCGAAACATGCATATAAAAGGAGTTCCGGTTCTTTATTCGAGCAATGCTCATATAGCCTGCCAAAAAATGCGAACGAGGAGCCTAAAATGCCGGTACCTTCTTTTCGAAAATCAAGTGAAACAGTAGGGTTCCCAGCCCCGCAAAAAGTAAAAGTACTGAAATGGATAATCCCGTCAGTAAGGGCACCAATACCGTAGCGCCGAACATAGCAAAGAGGTGCTGGAATCCCAAAAACAAAGAATCGCCATCCCCTAAGGATCTTGCATCAAAAATAGCCTCTTCCCCGAATTTCTTCATTGTCTTCATTTGCTCTTTCACCGCGTCTCCCTTCTTCTTTTAAAGCGGCGAAAATATTCTCCCTCTTTCTTTTAAGCCGACCGAAAACATTCTCCCTCTCTTCCTTGAAAATTTGCCGTTCCTATCATACTCTCTTGGATTTTTCTCTGTCAAAGACAAAAAGTTGCTAAAAAGTTTATAAAGCATTGCTTTTTATCTTTACTCAGTCATGATAAAATATACAAATTCTATTTCGAAATCTCAATAATCTTTTTATAAGTAATTTGCACTAATCGAAAGATAAATTTTTATACTTCATTTTTACACAAAAAGACGAAAAATGAAGTATATAATAACAAAATAATACGGAGGTATGACATCATGGAAATTAGACAACTGCATTCTTTTTATTAAAATCGTTGAGTTGCAAAAGCTTCTCAAAGCGACGGAGGCTTTTGGGATATACCAAGTGCCGTTACCATCCAGATTCGGCAATTGGAACTGGAATTTAATACTCGGTTTTTTTGACCGGGTGGGAAGACATGTGGAGTTAACTCCTCCAGGCAAGAAGTTCCTTCTCTATGCCAATGAAATTTTTAAGGAAGGTGGATGATGTTCATACTATTTTAGGCACCACTGTAGTACGAGATCACAAATTACGAATTGGTACCTTGAGTCTCTTTTTAGAATTTTAAGCTTCCTGAGGTAATTACCTATTTCTATCACCATTATCCCACCATTTCTTTTAGAGATTCGTTCCGGCACACCGAAGGAATTGAATGATATGCTTGATCATAATCAAATCGATTTAGCATACTATATCGATCAGAAGGGTTTACGGTCAAAACTGGGAAAAAACCTTGGAAGAACCGGAGTCGGTAGTTTTTGTTGCCGCAAAGGATACGGATTTACCGGAAAAAGAAGAATACCTGCTTCCGGAGCTCTGAGATCTTCCCTTCTTCCTGACAGAGCGGGATTCCAACTATCGTTTTGACTTTAGAACAAGAGTTGGCATCACGCATCTTTCCCGTTCGTCCTTTTTCGAGACCAGAAACACGGAAGTGATTATTGAACTGATTAAGGAGAATAAAGCCATCTCCTTCCTTCCTACTATGCCCGTAAAGAAAAGATATTGAGAACGGCTCTCTTCGTAAATTGAGATGTGAAAGATTTTCAGCTTACCATGTACAGACAGCTCTTCTACCACAAGGATAAGTGGATGACGGAAGAAATGAAGAAATTTATCAGTTTAAGCGATCAACTGATGCTATAAAGAATGTCAATCGAGTAGGCGGCGGTGAATGACGATTCTTCACTGAAAAACCCGTGCTGGGAATTTTTCCCATACCGGGTTTTTTCTTTATCATCTTCTTCATTAGCTTATCAGGGTTAAGGGAAAAGTTAATTTCTGTAACTCCTCTTTCTCTTCTATCTTTTCTATCGGCCTTTCCGAGTAAGCGCATGCATTCACGATGCAGATGACCGTTACTCCCACATCCGCAAAGACCGCGACCCACATATTGGCAAGACCGAAGGCACTGAAGAGAAGCACAAGAATCTTAACGCCGAGCGCAAAGACGATATTTTCCGTTGCAATCCGAACCGTTCTTCTTCCGATGGAAATGACTCTTGGAATTTTTACAAGATCATCATCATAATCACAATATCCGCTCCTCTAGCGGCATCCGATCCCATACCGCCCATGGCGATGCTCACATCAGAGCGGGACAGTACCGGCGCATCGTTGATGCCGTCTCCCACAAAGGCAAGATAGCCTTCCTGTTTCCCGTTTTTCTCAAGATTCTTAATAAGCTCTTCTACCTTCTCTACCTTACCGGCGGGAAGAAGCTCACTGTAAACTTGGTCAACTCCCAGGGCTCTTCCCACTTCTTCCGCTACCGGCCTGCTGTCTCCGGTCCAGCATCACCACTTCCTTCACGCCCTCCAGCTTCATTTTCATAATGGCCTCTTTACTGCTTTCCTTTATCTCATCGGCAATGGTAATCTTTCCAAGATACACGCCGTCCCTTGCTACGTGGCAGACGGTGGCACTCTCTTCTTCCTCTTCGAAATAGGCAATAGAAAACTCCTCCATAAGTCTTCCGCTTCCCACCAGAATCTGGCTGTCCTGAACCTTCGCAATAAGTCCCTTACCGCTCCCGGTTCTCCGTCTCTTTAGGAATAAGCGCTCTCGCCCTGCAAAATCCCTTTCCTGATAAGCCAGAAGAATCGACTTTGCTATCGGATGAGTAGAGCCGTTTTCTGCAGAAGCTGCGGCAAAAAGAAGCTCTTCTTCGGAAATTCCCTCCCGAGGGCACAGCTTTTTCCACTACAAAATTCCCTTTGGTCAGCGTTCCCCGTCTTATCCGTAACCAATATAGACAGCTTGGAAACAAGCTCCAGATAATTCGATCCTTTTACAAGAATGCCTTCTCCGGAGCTGCGCCAATTCCTCCAAAGAAGGAAAGAGGAACGAAAATCACAAGTGCACAGGGGCAGGAAACAACGAGGAATGTGCAGGCGCGGTACAGCCAAGTAATCGGCGGATGAGCCTGCCAAATCGCCGGCGGAAATGCGCCAATCAGAACACCAAACAGTAATCCGAGATTCGGAATAATAGCAAAGTGCCAGAGCGGCAAACACGACAATCGGGGTATAAATCCGGGCAAAACGAGTGATAAAGTTCTCCGTCTTGGACTTCTTCTCCGAGGCCTCCTCTACAAAGCTCGAGAATCTTCGATACCGTGGAATCTTCAAAGCACTTTGTGGCCTCTACACGAAGAAGACCCTCTCCGTTAATACAGCCGGAAATAATAGTATCTCCCGGAAACACGGAACGAGGTACGGACTCCCCTGTAAGGGTCGCCGTATTCACCATACTTTCTCCACTCCGCACAATCCCGTCCACGGGCACCTTTTCTCCCGCTTTAATGAGAAGAATGTCTCCGATTTCCACCTCATCCGGATCGATTGTTTCTATGCTGCCGTCTTCCCGTTCTACATTTGCATATTCCGGAACGATGTCCATCAGCTCTTTAATGGAAGCACGACTCCGCCCGACTGCATAGCTTTGGAAGAGTTCTCCGACTTGGTAAAATACCATTACCGCAACTGCTTCCTGCAAACTCGCCTGCAAAAAAAGCACCGACGGTAGCAATGGTCATCAGTAAAGCTTCATCAAAGGGGCGGCGGTTCTTGATTCCGAGAAGACATTCCCGTACCACATTGGAGCCACTGATAAAATAAGGAATTAGATAGAGCGGAAGAAAAGAGTAGCAGATGCTCATTTAAAACAGGGAATCAGCTTCACTTTTTCCACCAGTATCAAAAAGTAAAAAACGCCACTGATACCGCAACTCGATTTCTTTCTTTTTAACTTCTCCGACATCTTCTCTCCCTTAATTCTTTCTACTCCAAAACAACCCCTTTATCTCATCGGCTTTTTGTCTGCATTTTTATACTCCCATTACCTTAAAATCCGGCTCGATGGTTTTTCCGATACGGATTGCCTCTTTCAAGATTTCGTCAAAGCGTTCATCTTCTGCTTCCAGTAAACTTCTGCATCATAAAATTGACCTTTGCAGACTGCACTCCGTTAATCTTACTGATTGCATCCTGTATCTCTGCAGCGCAGTTTGCACAATCGATTTCACAATCATATTTCTTTTTCATTTTTATCCCCTCCTTATTTCTTCGACAAAAGTTTCGAAACTTATTCCTCTATGTGTTCTATCCCCATAGCGATGATTGTTTTGACATGATCATCCGCAAGGGCATAAACAATGCTTTTCCCCTCTCTTCTTCCCTGCACAAGCTTTGCCGTACGGAGTATCTTTAGTTGATAGAGACTGCTGATTGATTCATTTCCAAATCTTGGCAGATTTCCGTGACATTTTTCTCGCCCGAAAAGAGGTCATACAAAATCTTAATCCGGGTGGAATCTCCAAATACCTTAAAGAGTTCAGAAAGGTCACAAAGCGTGTCCTTTTTTTTTAGCTTTGTCTCCACATATCCCTCCTTTTCTTTTAGATTTTACCTACCGAAGTTCTACATGCACTTGTTAAAAATGAAATCCTGCACGCTTAACGAGCTATACCCGCTAAGCGCCAGGGGTTCTAAAAGGCTTCGCCCGCTCGGCTTATAAACAACAAATAGAATCAATACATGAGATATATTATCATATATTGATTCTATGTCAATTTCTTTTTATTTCGTTTTTCAAAGGAGAAGGCAGATTGGAGCTCTTCCTGCAAGAGATGACCGGCTTAAAAATCTTCCCTTAGACAAATACATATTCCTTTAGTCGCCTAAAAGCCTCTTCCACCCTACTCTTCGGAAGCGCGAGATTCATGCGAAGGTGCGTCATCCCGTGGAACATCTTTCCGTCCTGCACGGCGACTCCAACCTCCCAACATCTCTTCTCCAGCTCCTCTAAGGAAAGCTTATGACTCTCCAAGTATTTTCCGCAGTCAAGGGAAGAGCATATAGGTTCCCTGCGACTTCATTACGGAAATCCCTGGAGATTCTCCTCTATAAAAGCACAGGCAAAGTCCCTGTTTTCGGAAAGAACGGAAAAGAAGTTCCTTAAGCCACAGCTTCCTTCCTCGGAATACGCGCCGATAGAGCATGCATGGAAAGCATTCATGGAATTATAGTGAAGCTTAGGAAGTCTCCTTTTCCATTCTATCCTGCAAGGTCTTGTTGTAGCAAATGTGATAAGCCCCGACAAGACCTGCCAGATTAAAGGTCTTGGACGGCGCATATAAAGCGATAGTGTGCATTTTAGCATAGTCGCTCACAGACTGCGTCGGGATATGAGAAAAATCCCGGCATAATGATATCCGACCAGATTTCATCCGAAATGACCTGCACATCATACTTTTCATAAAAGCGCCATAGCTTTCTTAAGCTCGGAAATTTCCCACACTCTCCCCGAGGGATTATGAGGAGAGCAGAAAATAGAAGCATGGATTTTTCCTCCCTTAGCTTCCTTTCCATATCGTCAAAGTCTATCCTCCAAATCCCTCTTCATCACGGTACAAAGGACTGGAAACGATGGTATAGCCGTTGTTGATAAGGCTTCTGTAAATCCGACATAGGTCGGGGAATGCGAAGGACCTTATCTCCTTTAGAGCAGAAGATACTTAGCGCGGAAAGAAGACCCCCGAGAACTCCATTTTCATAGGAAATGTTTTCCGGAAGGAGACTCTCTACCCCGTTCTGCGTTTTCTGCCAGTCCATAATCCCTCATAATATTCCTTACTCGGCTGAAAATAGCCGAAGCAGGGATGCATGATTCTGTCCGCCATGGCTTTCTGAATGCAGGGTGCTGTAGGAAAGTTCATATCCGCAACCCACATCGGAATCGCATCAAAACCCTCTTTCGGTGCCTTGGGTGCGACCAGCGGCTTCCGATTCCGTCAATCGCTGTCGCATCAACTTCCCCTGCCTATCTATAATACTTGTAAAGTCGAATTGCATCGTTTGCTCCTTTCTCTTTTTCTTCTTTAGCCTTCTCTTCTTTAACTCTTCTCTTCTTTAACTCTTCTCTTCAACTCTTCTCTTCTTTAACTCTTCTCTCTTACACTTTACTTTTTCCTTTTCTCCCTGATTTCCGCCTATTAAAAGCACTTTTCTTATTATACCTAAAAATGCTCTTGCAGAATAAAATCTCCACCTTTCTTTTCGTACTTTTAGTAGCGAACGATATTTTAGAAAGGTCATTCCTCCCCCTTTATATTTTTCTCTCTCCTGCCGATAGGAAAGGCATGGGAGGCGCTTCTCCTACCCTTCCCTTTTCGATGCGGAAACAGGGAGGAATAGAATGAAAAAGAATATAAGGAAAAACAAGACTTTTTCCATGCGTCGATGAGTCTTATCCATAGCTTAGGAAACTCGCTCCGTGTCTTACCGAGCTCACTCTGTCTCTTACCGAGCTTGCTCTGTGCCTTCATGAGCTTCGTCTTTCTTCTTTCCGGCACTGCACAGGCAGACTGGGTAAAGGGAGAAAGTAAAAATGCTTGGTGGTATGATTTAGGAAATGGCGATTATTACAAGAATTCATGGCAATGGATCGATGGTAATGGTGATAAAATTTCTGAATGTTATTATTTCGATCAAAATGGTTGGATGTATGCAAATACAAACAACTCCTGATGGATTTACAATTAATGAAAAATGGGGCATGGACAGTTAATGGAGTTGTGCAAACAAAAATTAATTTTGATAATTATTTAGATGGTTGGAAAGCATTAAATTATGAAGGTAAAAAATATTGGTGTTATTATGCAAACGGAATTTTTTATACAAACACTACAACCCCAGATGGATATACCGTTGATAGTGTTGGTAGATGGGTAGTGAATGGAATTCCACAAGAATATGTAGAAAAGAAATACAAATACAAATTCAAGTTCAAATACAAGTGTAAACAACAATACAATTAATACAAACAATCAGAACAATCAAGAAAGTAATACATTCTTTTGAAGGAACAAATGATGAATACAGAGAAGCATTATTAGAATTAGTCAATGAATATAGAGAAAAATGGTTTGAACACTTTGAAGAAAAACGACTATCTAAACGAAATGGCACAAATTAGGGCTGAAGAATTAAGCATTCGGTATTCTCATATTAGACCTGAAGGTGGAATTTTAATTGGGGGAAATATGGCGTGAATGGCGAGTAGCTATGAAAGAATCGAAAAACTCAAAAAGATAGCTTTTTCTTGCTTGGAAGGATAGTAAGCAGACATAATGAATTAATGTTACATAGGACATATCTAACTTTTGGTTCTGGATATTATGTTGATGGGAAATGGTAAGTCTTATTGGGTTATTCTTTTTAGTACACATCCGATGCCAGAAAACTTAAGACAACAATGATCCACAAAAAAGAGAGGATTTGTACCGACCCCCAAAAGTTAGACGAAAAATCTAACGATTGGAGGTCGGTATTTTTATGGCTAAATATTCTTTTGAATTAAAAAGAAGTTGTGCTTGCCTATCTAAATGGCGAAGGAGGTTATGGTTATCTTAAGAATAAGTATGATATTCCTGCTCAGAGACTTGTTGAAACATGGGTTCATAATTATCAAACATTCGGAGATGATGGACTTATGCGTTCTCGTCAACGACAAATTTATTCTTTTGAAAAAGAAGCGTTCTGTAGAGTTATACTTAACAAGTGAAATCTCATATCAGGCGTTAGCTTTACAAAGAGCATCCTAATCCAGTGCATGATTTGCAAACTGGGTAAAATCGCTTTCAGTGCGGCTGGGGCCTGATGCATTGAAACCGCACAAGAAAGGCCGAAAAGAAAACATTGAATAAAACCAATAGAAAAACATTTCTATCCAAACTGCCGAGACTCCGGTTGATGTAAGTGCAAAAACATGTCAAAGAGTTAGAGGATGAATTACTGAAGCTTAGAATAGAGAATGCCTTTTTAAAAAGAACTGAGGAGGTCTGCGTTTAGAGGACGAAGCAAAAATGAGAGAACGGCACTCGTCATCAACAGCCTCGAGGAGAGTTCAAACTAAAAGACCTTCTCTCTTATATAGGCATGCCTAAAGGCAACTTTTATGTACTGGCAAAAGATTTGACCGAGAGAGCCCGGATAAAAATACTAGAAGAAACGATTCTTACTATACGCGAGAACAACAAGGACTATGGTTATCGTAGAGTAGTAGGAGAATTACACACACAGGATATACGGTCAACAAAAAGAAAAGTTCAACGGATTATGCAGAAGCTAGGACTTCAGGTAACATCTTTACTCGTAAAAGCAGGAAATATAGTTCCTATAAAGGAAAAGTTGGAACTGTTGCTCTAATAGGATTAGAAGAAGGTTTAATACACATATACCGCACCAGAAAATAACCACCGATACAACAGAGTTAAAGTACTATGAAGTAGATACAAAAGGGCGCATGACTATGCACAAACTCTATTTAGATCCCTTTATGGATATGTGTAATGGAGAAATACTAAGCTTTGGAATAGATAAAACATCCATCCGCAAAGAATGTAATGAATGCTCTTGAGCAGGCGATAGAAATCACATCCGATTGTCCTTATCGTAGAACATTCCATTCTGATCAGGCTGGGCTTATCAGATGTCAGCATATATCGCATCGGCTGAAACAAGAACGTATTTTTCCAAAGTATGTCTAGAAAAGGTAAGTGCCTGGATAATGCAGTTATGGAAAACTTTTTGACTTTGCTAAAACAAGAAATCTATTATGGTGTGATTTATTACAGTTACGAAGAATTGAAATCCGAAATAGAACGATATATAAAGTATTACAACGAACAAAGAATAAAAGAGAAACTTGGATGGATGAGTCCTGTTCAATATAGGCTTAATCTCTTGGTTAGAGTAAAAACAGCGTAGCAGATCATAAAACTACTACGCTCAAAAAAAGTCTAACTTTTTGGGGGTCACCTCAATCCTCTCTTTTCTTTTTTACATCTCAATATGGTCTACATCGTAGTCTTTTATTTTATTTACAATATCGGAATGATTCACAGAACTAATGATGATGTTATCATACTGTTCTTGTATATCTTGATCCGTAACAAATTTCAACAACACTTCAAAAACTATCCTCATCTAAATGATCCGTATCATCAATAATTAAGAAACCAGAACCAGAAAAATAAATTAACGAGATCTGTCATGAGAACAATGGCTAATATCTTTTTCCCCAGCAGACAAAAGAAGTATAGGGTAAAAAATGGTTTTTAATTCTCCAAGTTGAAATAACATCGTGAGTCCATCCTTTACCAACAATTTCACCTTCATCCCAGTTTTTAACACGGTTGCCCTTTCATTACATACATCTTCAATTGGTTCAACAAGGGTTCTGATAAAATCAGAAACAACTGGACCTTTTGATATCTAAGGACTTCACAATGAAGTTAAGAACATTATATTCTCTTTTTGTTTTTCCAGAATTCATTATATCTATTTTTGCATATCCTTTATATTTCTTAATTTTGTTTTAATTCTGCAATCACATTTGCTTTCTCAGCAGAATAACTTGTAATAGAAATTTCTTCTGGCTTTTCTGGAATTTCAATTTTCATTTTTGGAAAGTCTTTCTTTCTCATTAATGAAATTCATTTTCTTATTCCAATTTTCTCTATTCTCATAGAAAATCTTGATTTTACTATTTAATTCATTGATTTCATTTTGAGACTTTGCAATATTTTCATCCGAAAGTTTGATGCTATTTTTCAATGTCGGAAATACTTTCAAGTAATTCTTTTTGAATGGCGATTTATCTGTTGTACAACAAATCTTATCGTGCCTTAAAAACCATATCCGAATATAGAGTATAGGCATTTTTTTCGGCTACCTGCTATACTGGTAAAAAGACGCAAGCTTGGTTCTTAAGCGCCGGAATAATCAAGTCTTTTTCTACCTCCATTTTTCTATTTATTTCCGTTGTATCTATTTCTATTTTTCGTTTTATTTTTACACCATATCTATTGCCATATTCATTCTATTTCTGTACTCATGCTATTTCTATGCTCTACTTTTTATTTCTGTAATCCATTTTTTTCAATCTGATTCTATTTCCATTCTCTTCTGAAAGGAGGCAGTCTATGCCTAGTGTTAGGGATTTTCTAAATCCAAAAATCATCTTAGTCCAAAAAGCAGAAGTTTTTGTCCGAGCTGATTCTTATGGACGATATTTTCATGAGAATCGTTTTAAAAGATAGAAATGTACCGAATTTCATTCTACAAACCATTTTACAGAAACCGGACTTAAAGGTTAAAAACGCAAAAGTATTCAAAGTGATTTAAAAAAATCTGCAGGGACGCTCTCTTATTTTGGATTGTCTTTGCAGTGATACAAAAGGCACAGTGTACAATATAGAGGTTCAAAAACGATTCGCACGGAGCAAGTCCAAAGCGTGCCCGCTATCATTCCGGACTCATTGATATGCATATTTTAAAAAAAGGAAAAACTTTTGAAACTTTGCCCGAAAGCTATGTTATATTTATCTGTGCAAGGGACGTTTTTGAAAAGAGAACAAACAGATTTACCATATTTCCAGAACGATTCAAGAATCAGGCAGTAAGTTTCCGGATCAGGCGGAAATCATTTATGTGAATACAAGTAAAAAGCAGTGATAATGAACTGGGTATACTGATAAAGGACTTCTATACCAAAGATCCGAAGAAGATGCATTCCAGGGTTCTTGCCAAAAGAGTCGCCGATTTAAAAGAAAATAAAAATATAGAGAAGGGAGAGCATGACGCCATGACAACATACTACGACCGGTTAAAAAAACAATGGGGAGAAAGAGGGAATGGTAAAGGGCAAGAAGAGGAAGAGCAGAAAGCGAAAGCAAGATGGCTAAGCTGATGGGTTTACTCGTAAGAGAAGGAAGAATTGCGGACATTGAAAAAGCCTCGAGAGCCCGGACTACAGAAAGGCTCTGCTCCGAGAGTTTCAATTGTCGTAAGGGATGCTACAAAAACGACCGAAAAAACAAAGTTTAACGGTAGAAAATAGTCGCCAATCTAAAAGAAAATAAAAATATAGAGAAGGGGAGAGCTTTCCCTTATCTGTTATTACAAAAATTTTTAGAACTATAAAGTATTTTTTTCGTTGCAATAGGCCCCGGCTTCCCGTATTGTAAAACACAGAATGTACTCGAGATACCGCACGCTTTGCGAGCGATACTCGCTATAAAGAAAAAAGGCTTTATCTTTAAAATGAGATACTCTGCTTTTACCGGATAAAGCCCCTGTTTTTGGAAAGAATATGGAGGTAAATATGGCTCAAGTAAGATTTTTATGTAAACGGTTGCCCCTACTGCGCACAGGCAAGAAAGGCAAGAGAAGAACTCATTTCGGAGAACCCGGAATACGGCAAGGTAGAGTTCGAAGAAATTGATGAAGGACTGCACCCGAGATTGCCGATCAGTACGATTACTGGGCAACTCCGGCGATGTTCGTAAAGGAAGAAAAAGATTTACGAAGCACATGTCGGAGAAAAGTACGACGAAGCAAAGGAAAATGTAAAGAGAGTGCTGGAGGCGGCATTAAAGGCATAACAAAAAGCGACATTAAAGGCATAACAAAAATAGGCTATGAAAAACAAAGCTGTAGTAATTTGCTGTGCAGGTCCGTTGCAGGGTAATCTGAGCCCGTGGTACTGCGCGAAAAACAAATGTAATGCTGTTTTTCGCTTAGTATCCCCTACTGGGCGAGGTTAGCGAAGCGTGCCCTGCAACGGACCCTACACAGTAAAAGAGCTTTGATTTTTATAGCCTATTTTTCTGTATCTATCTCTTATCTTCTCCGAAGCGGAAAGCTTCCGGAGCCGTCCTACTTCTGAATACAATCCGCAAACTCTCCCCTAAGGAAGCTGACTAATTCTTTCGGAGAGAGGACAAGCTGTGCTCCTCTTCTTCCGGCGGAGATAATGAAGCTCTCCCGCTCCCTTGCTTCTTCCTGCACAAAGGTCGGGAACTGCTTTTTCATTCCGACCGGACTGCGACCTCCCCGGATATAACCGGTAATCCCTAGTAAATCCTTCATTGGAAGCATTTCCACCTTTCTTATTTCCGGAAAGTTTTGCGCATTTTTCAGGTCAAGCTCCTCTGCTACCGGAATTAAAAATCACAAGGTAGCCCGTTTTATCGCCCTTTTAAGACCAAAGTCTTATACATACTCTCCGGCGGAACGCCGAGTACTTCCGCAACATGCACGCCGGAAAGATCGTTTTTCGTCTACAGGGTACTCCCTTTCCTCATAGGAAAATCTTCGCTCTGTCGAGAATTCTGCACGCATTGGTTTTTGTTTCTTTTCCCATACTATTCTCCTAACTTTAAGAAACTCGCCCCTTCTCCATCTCATAAATCCGGTCGGCAAGGGACATGGTGGATTGTCTGTGCGAAACCAACACTACGGTCTTTCCTCTTTTTCTTTCTCTAAGGATTGCAAAAATAATGCCCTCATTTAAAACATCCAGATTACTGCTAGGCTCGTCGAGAAGCAGAAGCTCCGCATCGTGGAGAAAGGCTCTCGCAAGGCCGATTCGTTGCTTTTCTCCGTCAGAAAGAGAATCTCCAAGCTCGCCCACCTCTGTTTCATATCCTTTAGGGAGGCTCATGATAAAATCATGAATGCTGGCTTTCTTTGCCGCATTTTCAATCTCTTCCTGCGAAGCGGAAAGCTTTGCGACCGCAATATTTTTTGCAATCGTGTCATGGAAGAGAATGGTATCCTGTGTCACATAGCTCGTCATTTTACGAAGGCAGTCCGTATTGATTTCCTTCACATTTTTTCCGGAAAATAAAATCTCTCCCTCTTTCGTATCCCAGAAACGCATAAGCAGCTTTAAAAGAGTGGATTTTCCGGAGCCGCTGACACCGTGAATCCTGAGAACCTTTCCTTCGGAATGTCAACGAAACCTGCTTCAGAATGATTTCATCCTGATAAGAAAATGTAAGTTTTTCGACGTTTGCACCGTTAAATACAATATTCTCTCCGTTCGATACCTCTTCTACCGCCGGCTCCTCCTCTAAAAGAGAAAGCACCCTCTCTCCGGAGGCCAAGGTCTGGTTTAAGGTATTGGAAAGAGAAGAAAGTGCTACAACCGGTCCAAAGGAACTCATCATGGCAAGGGTGGAAAGGAGCAGAGCGGAGAAGCTTGCGGCATGGCTCTGATAGAGAAAAAGCATGGTAAAAACATTCCCCAAGAAAACAGCTGAATTGCAAGATTCGTCACCGCACGCTGTGAGCCCTCAAAGGAGCTTAAGTTTCTTTGGAAAGGCGGAGAGTCTTTTCGACCTTTTCATCCATTTCCATAGCCTGCTTTTCTCCCACATGGTATTGCTGAATTTCATCCAGACCGTAGAGACTGTCCAAAACAAAGTTATTCAGCTCTCCCATCTCGCTTCTCAGTGCCATGCCGGCTTCCGCGCTACGCTTTCCATTCCATATGGGAAGCAGCACGCCGACAGTAAGATAGGCAAAAAAAGCAATCCCCCTGCCAGGATATGTTGCTTTCCGATAAAGAGAAGCATAATCAGCGAAGTTAAAAGGCAATCGCAATCGGGGAAACGGTATGCGCAAAAAGACCTCTAAGAGTTCGATGTCCGAAGTAATGACGGAGATGAGATTCCCCTTTTCCTTTCCCTCCAGCTTTGCCGGGCAGAGTTTTCTTAATATGGCAAATACCTTGTGACGGATAATCGCTAAGATTCGAAAAGGCAATATAGTGGTTGCAATACTGTTCACCGTAGTGCAGGATTCCACGCGTCTGCGGCAAAGAGGAGAATCACGGTAAAGAGCTTCTGCCATGAGCCTGTAGCAAAAGAGAAGAAGCCCCCCGGCATAGAAAAGCTAGCCCCGGAAAGGCCATGCAAAGCAGGAAGCTCCAAAATCCCCTTTAGGATTCCGTATCCCCCGAGAATGGTAAGGAAGATTGCACATAAAAAGCCCAAAACACCTAGGACTATGCCGGTCAGCATCACTCCCGTAAGAGGCTTTACAAGAACGATAAGTTTCCGCATAATCGCCAAGTCCGATCTTCTTTTATTCATGCTTTTCTCCTCCTTCCTTTATATCTTCCCTTTCTCCTCTTTGATCCTGCATGTCTTCCATATGCCCCGGTTCTTCCATACAAGTATCTCTTTGTGTTTCTACAAAACTTTCTTTATATTTTCCTGCAGAACTCTCTTTGTGTTTTTCCGAATAGCGTTCCAGCTCCCTCTGTTCCTTAAACAAACGGCTGTAGCTGCCTCCCTTTTTAAGGAGCTCCTCATGCTTTCCGGCTTCCGTCACTCTGCCGTTTTCCAGCATAAAGATACAATCGCTCCCTACAACATTAGCGAGTCTATGCGAAATCAGGAGTATCGTTCTGCTCTTTGCGAGCTCATGAATGACCTCCATAATCATTTCTTCACTTTCCGCATCAATATTCGAGGTCGCTTCATCAAAAATATAGACCGGAGTATCGTGGAGGAGTGCTCTTGCAAGAGAAAGCCTCTGCTTCTGCCCTCCGGAAATATTGCTACCGTTCGAGAGGAGCGGCATAGCAAGTCCCCCCTGTGCTTCTATAAAGAGAGGAGGTTTACCTTTTTAAGGCTTCCTTCATTTCCTCCTCTGTTGCGGATGGCTTTCCGAGAAGAAGATTCTCCCGCACAGTCCCCTTAAAGATCCAACTGTCATGCCCGATCATCGTCATTTTATCGAGGATAGACCGAGACGAAAATTCCGTAAGCTCTCTTCCGTTTAACTTTACGGAGCCTTTGTAGCCCTTATTTTTCCCCATAAGAATCCCGGCTATCGTGGATTTTCCGGATCCGGAAAGACCCACGAGGGACACAAAGGAACAGGCAGGAATTTCCAATTCGACATCACGAAGGATTTCCCGACTCTCCTCATAAGAAAAGCAAAGTTTCTCCATAGAAATCCGTATTTCTTTTTCTTCCGGTACAGCTTTCCCGTCTTCCGCTTCCGGAAGATCCAGAAAAGCAAAGATTCGGTCACTTGCCTTCATGCCGTTCATGCCGATATGAAAGAAACTTCCGAGCAGTCGCATGGGGAGAAAGAATTCCGCCGCAAGGAGGGTGATCATTAAAACGCCGGAAAGAGAAATTGCCCCTTTGGAAAATTGACCAAGTGCCGAGATGATCCCGACCGCCGCCCCGCCGTAAGCGACAATATCCATCACCGAAGTACTGTTTAACTGCATGGAAAGCACCTTCATCGTGATTTTCCGGAAAAGCTCCGCTTCCCTGTCCATGTCCTCCGCTGCGACCTGATCCGCCTGATAAATCTTTAAGGTGGTCATGCCCTCGACTTTTTCCAAAAAGCTGTCGCCAAGTCCATAATAGATTGCAAAATAGTTGCTGAGCAATTTTTTGGCTACAATCATAACAAGCATAATGACAATAGGAATAAGAGGCACAGCAAGTAGGAGGAGCAGTGCCGTTTGAACGCTGATACGCAAGAGGATAAAGAAGAGGGTAATCGGTGCCAAAAGAGTAGAAAAAAACTGGCTTAGATATCTTCCGAAATAGGTTTCCAGCTGTTCCACGCCTTCTCCTGCCATTTGCACGATTTCCGCGCTGTTTACGCTTTCTCGATAAGACGGTCCGAGAGAGAGCATTTTCTCATAAATCTTATTCCGAAGAATTCGTTTTACATCCGCACTGGCATGAAAGCTCGCCTTTGTATACAGGCGGTCGCAGAGAAAGCGAAAGCCCAGTCCGAGCAGAACAATCCCCATAGTCAGGGCTATTCCCTCCGTACTTAATTTCTGCTGCCAAGCATTCTCTAAGAGATGGGCAATATTGTACACAATCACGACCTGTGCAAGGAGCGAAATCCATTGCCATACTATCTGCTGTACGATATACTTTCCGGCCCCCTCTAAGAGCCGAATCAAACGCATTTTAATCATTAATTCTCCCTTTTCTTTTATCTATTTACACTTTCCTTTTCCATCATTTCAGTTTTATCCCCTAAGCATCCGGCTTTTTTCCCGCTTTCTTATTTTTCATTTCCTCTACTGCGTGGGAAATGGATAAAATCGGATGGTAGAGCAGCATATTCTTTCCGCCCTATTTATGCTACAATATCGAAGTATTTATGATGCAAAAAAGATATTTGGAAAGGCTTTTATGAAAAAATCTCTGCGCTTTAGCTATCCTATTTTGGCTGTGCTTTTTACGCTGATGTCTTTACTTTATTCTTTTTGTCAGTGCTTTTGACTTAGCTTGTTATAACAACTCCTCTTATTATAGAAAAGAATTTAAAAAATTCAAAGTAGAAGAAAGTCTTAAGGAATATAGGGGGGAAGAAATTCCTCTTTCCGATTTGGAAAATGTGATGCGGGAAACTCTGCGTTATCTTCGGGGAGATCGGGAGAATCTTTTAATTCCCGTTTCGGTAAATGGAGAAAGTACGGCGTTTTACCAAGAGGATGAGGCTTCCCACATGGCAGATGTTCGGGTGCTGTTTACGACAAGTCTTACACTACGCACCATGTTTATTCTCTCCTGCCTCGCCATTCTCTTTTTCCTTCTGATTTTGGAGCATGGTAGAGCCTTTTTATATTCTGGGAAAGGGCTTTCTCTTTACTTCTATAGGACTGCTTTTTCTCCTGCTGCTTCTTTCCTTCTATTCCGTAATGCATTTTTGATACCGCTTTTACAGAGTTTCATCACATTTTTTCTCACAGGGAAACTGGGAGTTTGATCCTGCACTAAGCCGTATGATTAACATTATGCCGGAGGAATTTTTGCGGATACCGCTTTAAGAATTCTTATGCATTATCTTTTCCTCCTGGTCTTCCCCTTCCTCGTAAGCTTTTTCTTTGTGAAAAGAGCTAAGAACTGGGGCTATCCCAAAAGAAGTATAAAGGAGTTTTATGGAAGAATATAAAATCGAAGAAAGAAAGGCCGTCTTAGTCGGTGTTCAGTTTCCGGACAATAAGATTTTCTCTCGATATGGAAGAACTTGCCGGGCTTTGCGAAGCTTTAAGCATTCGTCCCGTAACAAGTCTTAGTCAGAGCCTTGCGAGAGAAGACAGCGCAAAGCTTTTATCGGAAGCGGTAAGGTGGAAGAGGTACGAGAAGCCGTTCTGTTCCATGATGCAAATCTTGTCATTTTCAAAATCCGCTCTCTCCCTCTCAGCTTCACAATCTAACAAAAGCACTTCCCTGTGAGGTTTTAGACCGCACACAACTTATTTTACAAATCTTCTCGGAAAGAGCGAAAACCAAGGAAGCGAAGATGCGGGTAAAGTACGCCACACTTGAGTATATGCTTCCCCGCCTTGTCGGCTTACGGGAAAACCTCTCTCGTCAGGGTGGTGCTTCCGGCTCCCTTTCAACCGTGGTTCGGGAGAAAAAGCAGATTGAGCTGGATAAGCGGAAAAATTCAGGAGGAAATGGCTATCCTCCGTAGAGAATTAAAAACAGGAGGAAGTGCGAAAAGTAAAAAGACAAAAAGAGATAGAGCGGCTATTCCGAGAGTTGCGCTGGTCGGCTATACCAATGCGGGAAAGTCCAGTCTTATGAATGCACTCCTTGCCCTCAGTAAGGACAGTCAGGCAGAGGGCGTAGAGGAAAAAAGATATGCTTTTGCCACCCTCGACACCACCATTCGAAGAATTGTACAGGAGAAGGGGGAAGAATTTCCTGCTTGCCGATACGGTAGGCTTTATCCGTTCTCTTCCGGACAAGCTCCTCGATGCCTTTCACTCCACCTTGGAAGAAGCAGTGGAAGCGGATTTGATTTTACAGGTCGTGGATTACAGTGACGAAAATTATCAGAAACACATGGATGCCACGCTGGACACCCTAAAGAAGCTGGAAGCCGGGCATATTCCCATGCTCTATGTGATGAATAAAATGCGATAAAGTTCTTCCCTTGGAAGAGCTTCCGAGCTACTGAGGCGAAAAAGCTATACATTTCCGTAAAAGGGAAAAAGCTGGGCATAAAGAGCTTGTCGAAAAAGATTTTCGCAAGTCCTCTCGGCAGGTCTAAAGCAGGTAGACATCCTCCTTCCCTATACCGCTTCCGCCTATGAAAGCAGAATCCGCGGCGAAGGAGGCTCCTCTCCCTCTCCTATGAAGAGACGGCATCCTGATTTCGCATAAAGTTCCCACTGCATTGGAGCACAGTAGCAATTTATAAACTAACAGAATAGATCAAGAACCGGTGATTTTTAGGCATAATTAGTCTGTCACCATTAAGAAAAATGCGCCCGTACTCACTTATTAGGTAAAAGCGGTAGTTTTGCGTAGTTATTTGATAGTAGTATACAAAAGAAAAAAATAGCGAGAATGAACAAAGCTGCAGTCCCCTCTTAAGTAAAGTGTGCGGAGACTCCGGCACTTAACGAACACGAGCGAAGCGAAGTGCGAGTTAATACCGCGCACAAAACAGACTTTTTCACCAGAAAAGTCTGTTTTTATATCCGACCAGATTTCTTCGAAATCTGCTTTGCAAAGCAAAGTGAGCAGTGAGCCTCCAGCTCACGCTCAGTCACGGAGCCCCAAGCGAGAGCGCCTTTACGAAAGAGGGGACTGCAGCTTTTATCAGCTTTACTTCATTATCAAACATACCTCAAAATCACCGCTACAATCCGTCCCTTCTTGGTATTCTTCTCCACCCGATATAACGAAACTTTCCCAGTCCGCGGACGGAGATTTTTCTCCGCCCTTTAGACTCTTTCACGCCCTTTACCGTTATTCCGTCCCGGAAAACGAGTTCCTTTTGGAAGTACTCCTGCGCATTTCCTCTCGAAAGATGAAATACGGCGGAAACAACGGCGTCCAATCGCTCGGATGGCACGAAAATCCGCTCTTCGACCTCTCTTCTCTCTATCCCCTCCGTCTCGACAACTTCTTTGCACTGTACTGCCGTATGCCGGATGGTGGATAAGTTTTTCCAGCAACATAGTCCTTCATTTTCCGTAATAGGAAGAGGTAGGAGACGCTTTCCTGAAAAAGAGGATATCCCCGACCTGCTCTCTGGTAATTCCCAAATTCATTACCGCACCTAAAATATCTCTGTGAGAGAGAGCTTTTCTGCAAATTTTTCCTGCTTTCCCCAATTTCCAAGATAGAAAAGGGCGCATTTTTCTCCGGAAAGAGAATTTCTACATTCTTCTTCCGTCATAAAAGCTCGGATAGAAAACAAAAAGCTGTCTTTCCCCATTTTCGGCAAAGAAAATAGGAGGCGCCTCGCTCCCCTTAATACTTTGCAGGAACTTTGCCTGCTCCTCTTCCGACAGAAAGGCGCTTGTTGTCGCGTAACGCGCTCCTCTGCCATGCGCCGTAAGTCTTTAATGTGAGACAATATATCTTCCCCTTTCTCTTATACAACTCTATTTATTTTCTTCCAGAAATTCCATTTCCCCCTAGCATCCATACCGTTCCCTTAAAAGCGTCTTCCGATAGCCGGAACGCCGAGAAGATCTTTCTCATTCATGCAGACATGGAAAAATAGTATCGTTACACTGTAATTTTTAAATCCAAAACATTTTCATGGGTATAGACATTGCTCTTCATTCTTAAGGAAATAATCTCTCCCAGTATTGCATACTGATCACATTCCACTCCGGTAGGCATAAAAGTGCTTTCTACCAAGCTGTAAAGATCTTCTTCCTCTATCCGTTTATTGATTTCCGACATCAGGTTGATATCCGTTTCCGTCAGAATCTCTATAGCATCCTCATCTCCGGCCTTTGCGGCATCAAAAAGACGCTTTTGTTCCCGTCTTTTTGCTTACAATGCTCTTCATCCTCCTGCTTCTCTATCGGAAGAAGAATCTTACCTTCTACAGCCATTCCTGTTAAAAAGACCTCTTTGGGCTGTATCTTTACCCTCCCATCCTCTTTTAATTGTCCGGCTTCCAAAGAATTACACAAATAAAAATGAGGGTTATTCCGGAACTGAAATCTTCCATTACCCCTGCATAGGTTTCTTTCTCCGTATGTCTCTCAATTCCCGATTCTTCCGTATGAATTCCCTCATAAGACTGCATATACGGAAAATAATAGTCCCGAATAAAGACACCATCCATATCTCTGTGCCCTACGACTGTAATGCCCATGGAAGGAGCCACCGGCAGACTGATATTGTTCCACCACTCTTCCGGATTCACCGGCCACAAAAAGCAGTACGATATTTTTCATGAATTGCTCTGTCCAAGTAGAATTCCGTCTCACGATCATTTTTGCAATGCGGAAAAATCCTATAGAACGCAGAAACTTGTGCATCATATCTCCTTCAATTTCGGCATTTTCCGCCGAATAGTACCCATGCATATTACGATACTTTCCATTGCATTGCAAGCTCTTCCCGGAATTTTTAGAAAACAGAGATGTAATCTGAAGTTCCGATAAAAGAATCTATAGACAAAGGGAGAAAAACTCTTCATGACTATTTGTTCTATAATAAAGCAAAAGGGAACTGCCGACAGTGCAAAAGCACAATTTTCAACAGTTCCACTTTTTTTAACTTTTTAAGAGTTATCTTGCGCTAAGCATGCGCTATTTCGTACTTAACGGTTTTAAACTTCCCTTTTCTCCCTATACCATTCCTGACTAAGCATTGCCTCGGCTACCTTTTCAAAAGCCGGCAACATTGGCTCCTACTACAAAGTTTCCTTCATAACCGTATTTCTTTTGCGGCTCCGGAAACATTCTTATAGATGTTCTGCATGATGCCTTTCAGCTTTTCATCCACTTCTTCAAAAGTCCATGACAGTCTCTGAGAGTTCTGGCTCATCTCCAAAGCGGACACGGCAACGCCGCCGGCATTCATGACTTTACCCGGCATATAGAGGATCTTCTTCTCCAAGAAAACATCTACCGCATGCTCGTCAGAGGGCATATTCGCACCTTCTGCAACACAGAAGCAACCATTCTCGATTAAAGTCTTCGCTTCTCTCCGTTTAACTCATTCTGTGTTGCACAGGGGTAAAGCCACATCACAGTTCACAGCCCAAGGACGCTCGCCGGCATGGAAGCTTGCTCCCGGAACACGCTCCGCATATTCGGAGATTCTTCCTCTTTTTACCTGCTTGATATCAAAAAGTACATCAAGCTTAATGCCCTCCGGATCATAAACATAACCGCTCGAATCCGAGCAGGTCACTACCTTTGCTCCGAGGCTCTCCGCTTTTTGAATCGCATACTGCGCAACATTTCCGGAACCGGAAACCGCAAGCACCTGCCCTTAGGCTCTTTTTCCTGCGACCTTAAGCATCTCTTCCACAATATAGATTAAACCGTAGCCTGTTGCCTCCGGACGAGCAAGAGATCCGCCGAAGCTTCTTCCCTTTCCGGTAAGAACCCCCTCATAGAGATTGGTAATTCTCTTGTACTGACCGTACATAAAGGCCGCTCTCTTCCGCCTACACCGATATCTCCGGCAGGCACGTCTTCATCCGCTCCGATATACTTATAGAGTTCTGTCATAAAACTCTGGCAGAAACGCATGACTTCCGCATCCGACTTACCCTTCGGGTCAAAATCGGCACCGCCCTTACCGCCGCCGATAGGAAGACCGGTGAAGAGAATTCTTAAAATCTGCTCCATGCCGAGGAACTTTTAATATTGCCTGATTGACCGTCGGATGGAAACGAAGTCCTCCCTTATAGGGTCCGATTGCGGAATTGAACTGCACACGATAGCCGATATTGACATGATTTTTCCCCTGATCATCTGTCCATGGCACACGGAAACTGATAATTCTTTCCGGCTCCACAAAACGCTCCAGCAGAGCATTTTTACGATACAGCTCTTCATTTGCTTCTACAATGGGAGAAAAGAGACTCCAAGATTCTCTTTGCGGCCTCCAAAAACTCCGCCTCATGCGGATGCTTTTTCCAGCTCCTGATATACCTCACTGACATAAGACATAAACTTGCCTCCATTTTCTTTCGTAAATCAACACGCTTTACTTTAAGCGTATCCTACTCCGTTTGCACCGCTAAACTATAGCACTAATCTTGCTAAAAGCTACAATAGCAAATATCTGCCATTCCAAAAAGAATAAGAAAAAGGGGCTGTAAAAATCAAAATAGTTTTTCTTAGCAATATAGGTCTAAATGTGGGGCACGCTTTCGCTAGCTTCGCCTGACTGAGCAGTGGTTTTGTTAACCACTGCTCACTTTGCTTTTGCAAAGCAACTTCCTTCGGAAGTTGGTCTTGTACAGGACAACTTTTCTGATGAAAAGTTTGTCCTTACGTAGCGGATACTAAGCGAAAAAAACTTCGATTCTCTTGTTTTTTTCGCAAGTACCGACGGGCTCAGACTACCCCTCATTTAGACCTATATTGCTGAAAAATCTATTTATTATTTTTGATTTTTACAGCCCCAATAAAAGCAGTTTGTTTTGTAAAAATAATCATTTTGAGTATCTTTATTGCAGAGAACAATCCCGCAAAACTCTCTTCTTTTAAAATGTCGTAATTCAGATCCTTTAAATCCCTCTTGCCCGTAAGGTCTTCCTCTAAAAAGTCAAACTTGCCCATTCCCTTAATGCCGGCTACAAAGAGAAGTCGAAACTCACGATTGCCTGATTAATGACACGAACATTACTGTTTACAATACGCTTGGCGCCGCAAGATCCTCATTTTCCGAAGCAATCTCCTTCTGCAAAGCTAAAAACTGCTGAGAAGAAAGAAGATCCGGATGGTTCTCCGCTACAGCATGAATCTGAGAAAAGCACGTCGTTTTTGGTTCGCAATGGCCCCTATTGGTGTCCTGCATGCTCGCTCCCTGCCGTAAATTCACAAGTTCCGTGAACACCTTTTCTTCATGCTTTGCATAGGCCTTCGCCACCTTCAACATTTCGGAAATCGTATCATAACGCTTTACCAGTGTAATATCCACTGTCTTCTTGGATTCCTCGATAGAAACCACATATCGGTTTAACTTATTACTCTGTCCGATAAACCAGAAAAAAATCACCGCCAAAATAATCGGAATTAAAAGCATATTTTTCCCTCCTTAATCTTCTTTTATAAAAAATGAGCTTTACTCCTTTTTCTTAAGTTGAATTTCTTTATTTTTCAAGCTGAATTCTTCTATTTTTAAGCTGAATTCTTCTCATTTCTCACGCGACAAAAGCTCAGCTTTCTTTAAATACCTCTGTAAAAGCTCTCTAAAAGTCAATCTCCGCGCAGAGCTTCTTATACTCTTCCACCATAGAAAGCTTATCTACTTCCTCTACCGTTTTGGGAACGGGAAAAAAGCTGATACCCGTATAACGGGAAATGTACATGGTATCGTCTTCGATATAAATTGCCGTCCGGCTCTCTGAAATATTTTTATCAAACCAATCTAAAACGGTCGGGTTTTAGAAGCGTCTTGCACTGAACTCATCGGTACAGAAAAATATTGTAATGTTCGTTATGTGTGATATCCTCCGTGTCGATCTTCAACTCATTTTTCTGCTTCCCCGGATAATTCTGTACTTCTCTCTTCAAAATTGCCGTTTTCTCCGTAGGAACAATTCGAATATGTCCTGAAAAAGATTGCGGAAACTGCATCCGGAAAACCTGTCCATAGAAATCCGTCACCTCTTTTCTCGATGTTTCTTCCCTTGCTGTCCGTGCTTTCCACGATGTGATAAGCATAAAGATTCATTACAGAAAGTTCTCTCTTATCGTGGAAGCAGAGTTCCGTATTTCCTCGATAATTGGTGGAAGAGGGGCAGACCTTTTTACGGGATCCAAAAGAAAATCCGGAGTAACCTTCATTTCTCCGTAGAAAAAATCTCTTTTACAATAGGAGATAAAAACCTTTTCCACATAAAAGGACTTCGTTGTTCTCTTTCTTTTCACGAAAGAGTTCTCGCTTCCTTTTATGCACAGGGATAAACAAAAATAAATCCCTAAAATGGTCAAAATAGCAATGCCTACGAACTTGAACAGGGCAAAAAGTAAGACTGCCCCAACCGCCATGGCAATTTTTATACATCTTCCATTGGATGTTGACTTTCATCTTTTCCCGAAGAATCCGGAGCTTCTCTTGGTACTCAGGGAGACGCTTCCAGTTGCCGGATACGTTCCAGTTCCTCTTCTCCGGTATCTCTTATTTCTTCTGCCATTTTCCCTCCTCTTTTGCCTGCTTGTAGAATTCTGCTCAATCTTGCTTTTTGACATTCCTGCCAAGTCCTACTTTTGCACTCCTGCTAAGTCCTGCATTTCAGCTAAGCCGTCTTTCTTTCCTTGCCATTCCGTGCTGTTACTTTATTGTTTTAGGTAAAGTCGAAGAATTTTCATGAATGTCATAAAGTTAAAATAATGAATATTTGCACGTTTTTAAGGATATATAAAGAGTATTTCCTGTCAAGTTTTTCCTTTGCGTCTTGCTATAAAAAGAACTTCCCTCACTTTTTACTGCTCTTCTTAACGAGGTTTTGTACATTAAAAGAGCAGAAACGCATAAAAACAGCCCACTTTCGTGGGGCTGCCTTCGATTAGTCTACCTGATATGGCAATAAAAGCAATGTGTCTTGCACGCTTGATTGCTGTGGTGATTGCTCTCTGATGAGATCAGGTACCTGTGATTCTTCTCGGAAGAATCTTACCTCTCTCAGAAATGAACTTTCTAAGAGTTCCTACATCCTTATAATCTACCGGCTTGGACTTCTCTCCGCAGAATGTACAAACTTTCTTTCTGCTGCGGAAGCCGCCGGCGCGTCTTGGTCTTTGTGAACCGCTTTTATCTGACTTCTGAAATGCCATGGCTTTCCTCCTTAAAACAGCAGGCTCAATCCCGCCTTCTTTCATCCTGAGGAAAACTTCCCAACCTAGGTGAAGGAGTCCCTCGTCCTCTACCCATCAGGTATACTCATAAAATCCTTCGCTTAAACTGTCGGAACCGCCCATAAACGGACCGCTTGATTCCTGGAATAGGAAGAACTTCCACCTCCCTGTCCCTTACTGTCAGCGAACTCCTGATCATCCACGATAATATCCGTGGTATATACGGTCTGGCCATCTTTATTCTGATAGCTTCCGGTCTGAATACTTCCGGAAACCAACATACGCATACCCTGATGCATATACTTCTCTGCAAACTCCGCTCTCTGTCCGAAAGACACACAACGGATAAAGTCTGCTGTCAGCTGACCGTCGTTTTGATTTCTTCTTCCTCTTCTGTCCACTGCAAGAGTGTATCTCGCAACAGCCAGGCTATTCTCGCCTTGGGAATACCGAATTTCAGGATCTCTTACCAATCTACCCATTAGGATAACTCTGTTCATCTTTTACTCGCTTTCCGCTTGCTTATTCAGCTACAGTTTCTCTTTTGCAGTCTCCGTTGCCTTCGCCTCAGCTGCTTCTTCAGGCTTAACAACAAGATAACGGATTACCGGCTCCATAATACGAACCTGGTCCTCGAGCTCGTTCGGCGTACTAGCATCGCCGGTGAACGGGATGAAATAGTAGTAGGCTTCCTTCATATGCTGAATTTCATAAGCCAGTCTCTTCTTTCCCCACTCTTCGATAGGCTCAACAACAGTGCCATTGTAACGGGTAATAAATCCCTTGATTTTTTCAATGGCTGCCGCTCTCTCCTCATCATCGAGCTTCGCACTGAGAACAACGCATAATTCATACTTGTTCATTCGCTTTTTACCTCCTTATGGTCTCTGGCCTTTCCTTTTTGGAAAAAGCAAGGAATAGTGATACAGTCGCCTATTTTAGCAAAACTGTATTTTCCGCAAGCATATTCTTGATTTACAGTTACTTTTTTCTTGATTTTTCTTAGCGATTTTTCTTAGCAGACAATGACTTTTTCGCACTTGCCGTCTCTAAGAAAAACGCAATCCTTATCAGAAGTCCTTTTTTTATATGTCATCCGAAAAATAAATTTTTTTCCTTAGAAAGTCTGTGCAACAACTCGTCTTCACTCCGTCTCCGTATCCTGTATAAGACAGAAACAGTTCTTTATTCAGGATCTTCATCATAAGAACAGGATTCTCCGGAGCAGTATCCTCCTCGGAGAAAGTCAGACTTCTTTTTGTCTACGTTCCAAAAAGCTCCTCTGTAGGCAGGGGCATAAAGGACATAGTCCTTTAAGACTCTCTTCTTAGACTCACGCATGCTGCGACCCTTATCGTCCTCACAACCCGGCTCTGCAGAATTCTTAGAAGACTTCTCCCTTTTTACTTTCTTCCTCCTCGCTTTCTGTGGCAAGCTTAGCTACCGTCCGAAAGCCGTAGGGACTATGAATAGCTTTCCGCTACGGGGAATCAGGAAGCAGAAGGCTTCACCTTCTTCCTTTAAAAAGCGTAAAAGCTGTAGCGAAGGAGTTCTCCCATGATACCCTGTCTTCTCTTCTCCTTTTTGGTCGCCACCGCATAGATATAACTGGCGTAATTTCCTTTCCGAAGAAGGAAAGCAAAAAGGATTCAAATGGAGCATGGCAATAATCTCTCCGTCTTCCTCCATGGCGAGAATTCGCTCGGTCTTTCGATAATAAAAATCGACAAATGCTTCCGTGTCTTCGAGAAAACCTCTCGATATAAAAGGCTTTGTTCTTTCTTGTTCTTCCGCCGTACTAAGAAGGGTATCTTCCTCATCATATTGCATAACCTCCTCCTCGAACTTATCTACAGCGTAGTCCTCATAGCCCTGAAAGTCTTTCTGCACAACCATGTATTTCCGTGCAAAACCAATGGGGTTGTAGCTTTCCTTCGCTTTTCTTAAACCGGAAAGTCCCATATCATCCTCTCGATTCACCAGTTTTTGCCTTGGGGAACTCATGAAGTAAGAACTCCTGATTGATAATCTGATAGATACCGGGAATCTCCGGTTCCCCTTTTTCAATAAAATGCTGGCCATTTCTTCTCTCAGATTGAATGCCCCAATAGAAAAAGCCTCCAAGCGACCGTCAATAAAGATTCCGCCGATATAATGATCAATGCTCATGCAATTCTGCAAAACCCTCATGAATCCCTTGATTTCATACTCCAGGGTATCCTCGCCGTTGCCTTCTTCCTTGACACGAGACTGATACCAGCGGTCCAAAAACTCCCAGACAACGACCTTCTCACTGCGAGCAAATGCTACGGTACTCCCAGCGTCCTTCATACTCTCTCTTGAACTTGTTGACCCGATTTTTCTTCTTATAAAAACGCTTCCCGGGCAGAGTCGAAGCTCCTCCACTATCATAAAGATAGTCTTTAAAGTCTTCTTCTTCCTTCACAAGATAACGAGGGTTCTCCTCCAAGGCGAGGAACTTCACAGCCTCCTCGTCAGCAAGATATATCTTTAAAAAGGTCGCTGTAAAAACTTCATTAAAGTACTCCTCTATTTCTCGAAAATAAATCGGAAGATCTTCCTCGTCACAATAGGGGCATGGCCGTATACTTCTCCCCATCCCTGTCCATGAGAAGAAAAAGAGCCTTATCTTCCTCTTCAGCAATGAGAATATCGCAGTATTCCCGCCATAAATAGCTGTCAAGCGCACAACTGTCTAAGTTTTATTCGGTCTGCGATAAAAAAATATGGCGCTATATGCTTTGAGTCTTCAGCCCGTAGTATTGAAAATTGCAGATTCTTTTGCATCCGGCATGAATATTCGTTCCTTTCCTTTTACACTTTAGGGTTAACATTTTACCACAGATTGGAAAAAAAGAAAAGGACAGATTTCCTCCTTTTCTTTATTCTTTTTAGCTTTCATCGAAACAAACTTCTCTGTAGACTCCTCTCTAATGATTTCCCTCAATCTAACACAGGAAAATAGGCTTGAATAGCCCCCATATTCGGATAATATCCATATATGGATATGGTTTTCTTTGCCTCATCTCTGTAAAGGAGGATGAATTCCCTATTTTTGCTCTATCTTTTCTTCTTTTCCGATTCCGTAAATATGATTCAACTCCTCGTATACTCCCCCTTATCCTGATACACTACAAGAGGAGGCAGAATCCGAAGCTCTACACCGGCATTCTTTACCGCCTCAATAAGAAAGAGCTTGGCTTCTCCATTTGCATAGGAATGAACCGTTCTTAGTCGTTTGGGCTCCAGTTTATTTTCCCTTAAAAATGCTGATAATCTCCGCCATTCTTTTGGGACGATGCACTAAAAAGAATTTTCCTCCGTCTTCCAGGGCAAAGCTTGCCGCCCTTGCCACATCCTGAAAAGCAACATAAAATCTCATGTCTTGCGATGCGCTTCTTGGAAGTCGGGTTCTGTAAATCCGACTGCATGTAGGGAGGATTTGCCGTCACGAGCTGAAAGTGATGGGAAAGTCGTTCTCCTGATCGAAGACGCAGGTCTTTGATTTGACAGAGATCCCCCGTTAGCATTTCCATGCGTTCCTCTTCATGATTGAGAGAAATGGAGCGCCTTGCCAGTGCTACCGCTTCTTCCTGAATTTCCAGACCGCAGATTTCCTTCGCCTCCGTCTTTTGCCGCGATGAGCAAAGGGATAATGCCGTTTCCGGAGCAAGGTCTAAAACCCGACTGCCTTTCTTAACTGATTCTTTAGCAAATGCACTAGCGCACTGCATCTATTCCATAACAAAAAGGCTTCCGTATCCTGCACAATACGGTAGCCTTTACATTGTAAGTCGTCTATTCTCTCCAAAGCTTACTCCAAATTCATTTTTCCTTATTCTGCAACTTTGTATTGCAAAAATGCCTGCCCTTCGCTTACTCCAAATCCATTTTTCTGCGAGGTTTTAAACTTCAAATCCGTAACCGCGTACTCTCTAAGTTCTTTCTCATCCTCTTTTTCCAAATTGACAATCAGCTAACTTTCTGGTTTAAGACGGAAACGAAAATCACCTCTCCTTTTTAATCCGTCCTTTGTCGTGACAAAAATCTCCTAACGCCGGAAGCTTGGAATTCAGGAAATTATAGACCTCCTCTTCATTTTTCAAACAGCACATCAGCCTGCCGCAGACACCGGAGATACTGCTGGGATTTAAAGACAAGCCCTGATCTTTTGCCATTTTTAATGGATACCGGAGCAAACTCCGAAGGAAAACTGTGACAACAAAGCGGTCTTCCGCATATTCCATAACCGCCCTAGCAACTTTGTCTCATCCCGTACTCCTACCTGGCGAAGCTCTATTCTTGTCCGAAAAATGAGATGCCAGATCCTTAACAAGTGCACGAAAATCCACTCTGCCTTCCGCCGTAAAAATAGAACAGGGCCTTTCCCCTGTCAAAAGTATATTCTACATCGATGAGTTTCATTTCCAGACCATGTTCCTTTATTTTATCTTGACAAAGTGCATAGGCTTTTTCTCTTCTTTGTGATTCTCTTCGTATTTTAATCTGTCTTCTTCCGTGGCCTTTCGAAGAATCTCTTTTAAAGGGTGCAACAATTTTTATCTTCCGATACCTCTGTATTTTCCAAAAAGAACCTCGCCGTACTCACTCCTCTGAAGTCTCCACAATGGCAAATTCTCCACGAGTAAATGAAATTCCCTTCGGAGAAAAATAATAAACCTTCCCCGCCGTACGAAATTTAACTCCAACAACCTCAGTCATATATCATAACTCCTATACTTCTTCACTAAGAAGAAAAAACATATCCATCATTTGAGAAGAAGTCTGCACATTATAAAGTCTCCCTCTCTTATACCGTTCCAAATATTCTCCCCATCGTCCGAGAGTCCGAAAAGAATAACGCGCGCTCATTTCCATAAGTTGCACCGTGATTTCCTTACCATAGAGTAAAGCGGGCTCAGGGCAACATTTACAGCATAACACATCCCTTAAAACAATATCAAGAAAACAGTACAAATCCTCCGGTTCCACTGTACCGAGTTCCTCGGCTAAGCTCTGTAATTCAGGCTGTTTTTTATGGGAAATTCCGGATAAAAAGAGGGGTAATTGCGACAAAACCGGATTCTCAAGGAGGCTCTTCCAGCGCTTCTCTATATTCATTTCCCCGGCAAAAACCCTCACAACACGGCTTAACACTGTAGGTAAAAGCCTTGTACAATTCTTAGCAAGAAGCAAAATAACAACATGCTCCGGGGCTTCTTCCAGAGTTTTAAGGATGGCATTTTGTGCTTCTATCGTCATCGTATCGCTGTGCCAAATAAGATAAACCTTATATCCCCCCTCTTTAGGCGAAATGTCTACCGTGGCTTTTACATCCCGTCGTATCTGGTCTATTGAAATACTGCTTTTCCTTCCTCCACCTGACTTTTCTTCAAAAATCCACGGAAATGCAATCCGGATGTTCGCCCTTATTCACACGACGGGCAATATTTTCCTTATATGCTTCCGGACTGGAAAAAGCCCTTCTCTAAGAAACGACCTTCTTCGCTAAGCAAACTTACCGCAAAGTCTTTTTGCCATCCTCTCCAGCTCTTCTTCCTCCTGCCCAAGTAAAAGATAGGCGTTGTGGATACGCTTCGTCGTGATAGTATATTGCTTCATTTCTGTTTTACTCCACTATGGTACGCAATCTTGCAATCATTTCCGGATTTATGCATTTCTCATTTATGCATGCCTATCCTTGCCTTTCCGATTGTTGCCTTTCCTCCCATTCATTTCGTAGCTATGCATTTCGGATATCGGCAATAATTTCGTTTAAGCAAAGCGAAAAAAATCAATGTTCTGATAAGCCCGCTTGATACCTGCTTCTTTAAGCCTTCCTTCGGAAAAATCCTCAGCATCCGCCTTAAATCTGCGAAGAATCTCTTCCTCCGTCATCTTTCCCTTCCTTCTTCCCGGTGAAAGGCTCTCGCAAGCCGCATCTTATCCGGTACTTCGATGTAGATAGGGGAAAATATTTTCGCGCCCGAGCTTCTTCTTCAGTTGTAAATAACTTTCGAGCGTGCCCTATAGCAAGATAGTTTTCAGCCTTTTTACAAGAAGGACCGGCAGTGATATCCGAAGGTAATACTGTCCCGTAATACCATTTTCCAAATACCGTATCATATGCACGATACTCAGCCATAAGGCCGGAATGAATGCCGCTTTCAAACTCTTGTTCCTTTATAAAATGATACTCTTGCCCCTCCACTTCCCCTTCTCTCATTGGTCTTGTGGTATAGGAATTAGTTTTTCCATCCTGTCTTCTCTAATAATTTATGGAAAAATACTGTCCTTTCCGGAAAGCGGATTTCCCCATAAGATAATATAACATACGCGGTATTCTCTCTTTATCTAATCCTGCTTCTTGTTTTTCTAAATAATTTTCAAAATAAGCAAATTTTAAGGTGAACTGATGCCGGGTCCGACTTCAACGGTATCTCCGTTTTCCTTGGGTCCCTCCCCCGATTTCCGCATTATCGGAAGAACTCTTCTCGCCTCCCGACTTCCCTTTTCCTTCCGTTTGACCGCTTTTCTTGCTTTCCAAGGTCGGAGATTCTCCGATACTTTCTTTTTCTCCTTTACTTTGCTTGGAAGATCCTTCTTTACTCTCTTTACTTTCCTCTGCTTCTTTTATAGTTTCTTCCTGCGACTTTCCTTTACAGACTCCGTTTCCTCTGTCTTCGACTCTTCTGTTTCCGCTTCTCTTGTAGTTTCCTTCTTTTCTTTGCTTTCCTCTGTGATAATAACAGATTCTTTACTCTGCTCCGTTATCGCCTCCGTTTCCTTCAGGTTCGGAAGGCTGAAACCGGAAATATTCTTAAACAAAAGAAAACCGGCAACTATCGTAATAACAGCAATAGAAAGCGCAAAAAGTAATCGAAGTATATCCCCTATGAAATTAGCCTCTTTATCAACCCTGATTCCGTTTTTCTTCTATCCTGCATTTTTACTCCGTCCTTTTTCTAATGCACTAAAAGCAAAGTTTCGTCTGCTTTGCGCCTTTTTGCCTTCTTCTTTGCCTATCTTTGCCTTGCTTTGCCTTTGCTGATTTTATCATGTGCCTTCTTCCTTGAAAAAGCATATTTACCCTGTACTTACCTCTTTTGGGATCTTTTTAGTAAGAAACTATCCCGCTATATTGTAAACGTTTTTACTTAAGTTCTCAAATGCACTTCTCGGAGAAAATGGTTTTTCCTCTCCATTATCCAGTCTGACTTGTAGTTCTCCTCTTTTGTTTATTTCTAATAACTTTTGCTTCCTCTAAACTTGCATTTTCATAGAAAGAAATCTTTTCCCTAAAACGAGATTCTCTTTCCTATACTCCTCAAAAACTTCCTCTTCCTCACAGATCATAAAGTAATGAAAAAGAATATAGGCAAGTAATTTGTTCCGGTCAAAATCACGGTACTTCGACTCATCATATTTTCCGAAAAAGGGAAGCGGCAATATCCTGCAGTTCTTTAGGATAGTCCCCTTTTTGGTGTAAAAAGATTAAGTCCAATTCCCTATAATACAATATTCTAAAGACGAACAGTTCGTCTGATTTTCTACTGCTCTAAACTTTTCCCTCCGCAAGAATGCCACAGACTTTCTTTTTGTGAAAATTCGGAAGCGGAATCAAGCTTTATGTATAAATCATTTACCCATTTAATGGATAGGTTAATGCCGTAAAGTTCCTTAACAGCTCTCTTTACCGCCACTGCGGCATGCGTAATATTAACAGTGGATTTACATTCTTGCTTTGCTTGGACAGGTCAAGATAGAGAAGTAAAGCCCCATGGACTTAGGAGATTCTTTCCCATCCTTCCTTTTCCGGCAGTCTGAAAGTCCGTCAAAAACTGTTCCTTCATAATTTTTAAAGTAAATTCTTCGATTTGCTGATACTCTGTATATATTCTTTTAACTCTGTATTTGTGGAAGTTACAGCAGGAAAAAAATCTTTACCGAGGGGCATATCAAGAAGGTTTTGTCTTTGTCAAGCTTTTCCGACTCTCCTCTCCGTCTTTTCCTGAAAATAGTGAAGTATCCAGTATTCATTTAATTCGAGCATGTGTTCCTCATTTCAGACTCTTTCTTTTCAATCTGCAAAAAGCCCCCGGTAATACTCTTCCAGCTTCGAAAAAGATCTTTATAGTCGCTTACAATCTTTTTCTTCTTTAACTCCGCACCGATGGTATCATATTGATAATCTCCCTCTTCCGGAATAGAGATAATTTGCGACTTTCCTTCTTCGTCAAACTGCATAAGAAAAAACTCCGCCGATATCTTCCGTAAAAACAACGGAAATTTTTCAAACTTTCTTGTACTTCTTGGGAAGATTATGAAATCTGGGATTTAAAAATACTTTTTCTACATAGGCGTTTGCTCCGCAAAGCACTCTTTTTGCAGCCTCACCCTCTTCCATCTTAACCATATTCCAATTCCTTTCTTACAACTCCCTATTTCTCTCTTTAATGTGCTTTTTAATATGATATCTTTTAGGAAACAACCTTATCATAGTCTCATCTGCCGGTATCTGTCTTTATAATTAAAAATCTCAAGGTAAAACCTTGAGATGAATCAGTGACGCCAACGAGACTCGAACTCGTGATACCACCGTGAAAGGGTGGTGTCTTAACCGCTTGACCATGGCGCCAAACTCTTTAGTAGAGTGAAAGGCGAAGACCGGATTTGAACCGGTGATCAGGGTGTTGCAGACCCACGCCTTACCACTTGGCTACTTCGCCACACTTCCCTCGGTGAGAGATGTGAAACGCCTCCAGATGGACTCGAACCAACGACACCGCGGTTAACAGCCGCGTGCTCTACCGACTGAGCTATAGAGGCATAAATAAATATCCGTCGAAGTCGATTATATCGAATAGGAAAAAAATCCTGTCAAGATAAATCAGCATTGCCTTAAACTACAAGACTCCGCAATCACTCCAGCAGTAAAACAAATCAATCAGACGCATTGGATAAGCCCTCGACCTATTAGTAGCTGTCAGCTGAATGCTTTGCAGACACTTACACCTCAGCCCCTATCTACCTCGTTTCTCTTCAAGGGGTCTTACTCTTACGATGGGATATCTCATCTTGAGGTTGGCTTCACGCTTAGATGCCTTCAGCGTTTATCCATTCCCAACTTGCCTACCCTGCGATGGGATTGATTCCCAACAGGTTCAGCAGAGGTCAGTCCATCCCGGTCCTCTCGTACTAAGGACAGATCCTCTCAAATATCCTACGCCCGCGCCGGATAGGGACCGAACTGTCTCACGACGTTCTGAACCCAGCTCGCGTACCGCTTTAATGGGCGAACAGCCCAACCCTTGGGACCGACTTCAGCCCCAGGATGCGATGAGCCGACATCGAGGGTGCCAAAACCTCCCCGTCGATGTGAACTCTTGGGGAGATCAGCCTGTTATCCCCAGGGTAGCTTTTATCCGTTGAGCGATGGCAATCCCACTTTCATACCACCGGATCACTAAGTCCGTATTTTACTCTGCTTGGCCCGTCAGCCTCGCAGTCAGGCTCCCTTATGCCTTTACACTCTTTTGGATGGTTTCCAACCATCCTGAGGGAACTCTTTGAGGCGCCTCCGATACTCTTTTCGGGCGACCGCTCAGTCAAACTCCCACCTGACATTGTCCCTTGACCGGCTTACGGCCTAGGTTAGAAATCCAATAACATAAGGGTGGTATCCCAACAGCGACTCTGATAATACCGAAGTACTATCCTCCCCAGTCTCCCACCTATCCTGTGCATACATTACCGAATCCCAGTATCAAGCTGGAGTAAAAGCTCCATGGGGTCTTTCCGTCCTGGCGCGGGTAACCAGCATCTTCACTGGCACTTCAATTTCACCGGGTGCATTGTTGAGACAGCGCTCAAATCATTACGCCTTTCGTGCGGGTCGGAACTTACCCGACAAGGAATTTCGCTACCTTAGGACCGTTATAGTTACGGCCGCCGTTTACTGGGGCTTCAATTCAAAGCTTCGATTGCTCTAACCTCTCCTCTTAACCTTCCAGCACCGGGCAGGCGTCAGCCCATATACTTTACCTTACGGTTTCGCATAGACCTGTGTTTTTGCTAAACAGTTGCTTGAGCCTTTTCTCTGCGGCCCAGTTGCCTGGGCACCCCTTCTCCCGAAGTTACGGGGTCATTTTGCCGAGTTCCTTAACAATGCTTCTCCCGCCGGCCTTAGGATTCTCTCCTCATCTACCTGTGTCGGTTTGCGGTACGGGCTTACTAAACACTATAGCGGCTTTTCTCGCCACAGAGTTAAAGAGCTTCTCTACTTTAGTTCGATCCGCATCAGGGTCTTCAGATTATGTAGCGGCTTTTTCCTACTACACTCCTACCTCCCTTGCACCGGTCTTCTCATTCCCGGCTCTCTCTTTCTCCATGTGTCCCCACATTTCTGATTTAGTAAGGTACTGGAATCTACACCAGTTGTCCATCGACTACGCGTCTCCGCCTCTGCCTTAGGCCCCTGACTTACCCAGGGCAGATCAGCTTTACCCTGGAAACCTTAGATATTCGGCCTGGAGGATTCTCACCCCTCCATCTCGCTCACTCATTCCGGCATTCTCTCTTCAAAACAATCCACGGCTCCTTTCGGTACCGCTTCATCTCGTTTTTCAATGTCCTCTACCGATGGCATTCACCATCCCTAAGCTTCGGTGTCATGTTTTAGCCCCGTTAATTTTTCGGCGCAGGACCTCTCGACTAGTGAGCTATTACGCACTCTTTGAATGTGTGTACGCTTCTAAGCCAACATCCTAGTTGTCTATGAAATCCCACATCCTTTACCACTTAACATGTGCTGGGGACCTTAGCTGTAGATCTGGGCTGTTTCCCTTTTGACTGACTGGAATTTATATCCCGCAGTCTGACTCCCGCTTATATCTTACCGCCATTCGGAGTTTGATATCTCTTGGTGGACTTTGACGCCCCTCAAGAATTCAGTGCTCTACCTGCGAAAGACTTACTGCGAGGCTAGCCCTAAAGCTATTTCGAGGAGAACCAGCTATCTCCGGGTTCGATTGGAATTTCTCCGCTATCCACACCTCATCGCCACCCTTTTCAACGGATGTGCGTTCGGACCTCCACCAAATTTTACTTTTAGCTTCATCCTGGACATGGATAGGTCACCCGGTTTCGGGTCTATATCTACTGACTTAACGCCCTATTTAGACTTGCTCTCGCTTCGGCTCCGGACCTAAAGTCCTTAACCTTGCCAGTAACTATAACTCGCTCGGACCGTTCTACAAAAAGTACGCGGTTCAGCTTGCGCTGTTCCACAGTTTTGTAAACACAGGGTTTCAGGTTCTCTTTCACTCCCTCCCGGGGTCCTTTTTCACTTTCCTTCACAGTACTAATCGCTATCGGTCACTGAGTAGTATTTAGCCTTGGGGGTGGTCCCCCGTCTTCCTGCCAGGTTCCACGTGTCTGACAGTACTCTGGATACTGCTTGATCCTTTACGCTTCGTGTAAGGGCTTTCACCCTCTATGGCGCCTATTTCCATCGGCTTCCACTCACTTACAGATCTTTATGAGTCCGAACCCCGAAGTGCACGCACCTCGGTTTGGGCTCTTCCGATTCGCTCGCCACTACTTTCGGAATCACGGTTGTTTTCTCTTCCTCCGCCTACTTAGATGTTTCCAGTTCAGCGGGTTCCCTCCGTACAGTTATGTATTGGCTGTACGGTACTAGGGAGGTCTTCTCTGGTAGGGTTTCCCCATTCAGATATCTGCGGATCAACTCGTATTTGCCAATCCCGCGCTTTTCGCGACTTATCACGTCTTTCTTCGGCTCTCAGTGCCTAGGCATTCACCCTATGCTCTTATTGCTTAACCAATTCTCCACTTGACTTCTCAAGTGTTTTGAGATACTAGCGTGTATCTCTTTTTCTGATTGTGAAGAAGATTTCTCTTCTTACTCTCGATTGTTTGTACAAGTTTTTACCTTGTACCCTCGGATGTCTTACTCTATTTACTAGAATAATCTATTTCTTTCGGATATTCACTTATCAATGTACATCGCAGTTTTCACTGCGAATGGAGATAAAGGATTCAGAACCCTTGACCCCCTGCTTGCAAAGGCAGGTGCTCTCCCAACTGAGCTATACTCCCCAAAAGCTTTCGCTTTTAATTTTTTAAAAAATGTTTGGCACCCACCTATCTTCCCGTGCCGTTACCAGCAAAGTATTTTCGGCCGCTTAAGTCTTAACCGTCGTGTTCGGGATGGGAACGGGTGTTTCCCCTAAACATATCAGCACCAAACAAGAATGAACAAATTTTTCAAAAATTTGTAAATGTACTGACCAACTTTCAGAGAAAGTTGCTTTCCTGCAGGAAAGTTCGTGTGAGGTTTTCTTTACCGAACATGAAGTCCAGAGTGAAACAATATCAGGCAGTCCGTGAAAAATTCATCTGGATCTTAACTTTATATGGTTTTCTTCGGCATCGGATAGCCATTGAAAAACTTTTTCTTCGAAAAGTAAACTCTTCGAATTGTCCTCTATTCATCAAAAATCGAATAACACACAAACCCCTACCTTTTATCCTTAGAAAGGAGGGTGATCCAGCCGCACCTTCCGATACGGCTACCTTGTTACGACTTCACCCCAGTCATCAGTCCTGCCTTCGGCGACTTCCTCTTTTGGAACACTGACTTCGGGCATTACCAACTCCCATGGTGTGACGGGCGGTGTACAAGACCCGGGAACGTATTCACCGCAGACATGCTGATCTGCGATTACTAGCGATTCCAGCTTCGTGTAGTCGGGTTGTAGACTACAGTCCGAACTGAGACGTTATTTTTGAGATTTGCTTAAGGTCACCTCTCGCTTCCCTTTGTTTTACGCCATTGTAGCACGTGTGTAGCCTCAAGTCATAAGGGGCATGATGATTTGACGTCATCCCCGCCTTCCTCCAGGTTATCCCTGGCAGTCTAGTTAGAGTGCCCATCTTACTGCTGGCTACTAACTATAGGGGTTGCGCTCGTTGCGGGACTTAACCCAACATCTCACGACACGAGCTGACGACAACCATGCACCACCTGTCTCCATTGCCCCGAAGGAAAAATGCATTACACACTCTGTCAATGGGATCTCAAGACTTGGTAGAGTTCTTCGCGTTGCTTCGAATTAAACCACATGCTCCACCGCTTGTGCGGGTCCCCGTCAATTCCTTTGAGTTTCATTCTTGCGAACGTACTCCCCAGGTGGAATACTTATTGCGTTTGCGACGGCACCGAGAAGCTTTGCTCCCCGACACCTAGTATTCATCGTTTACAGCGTGGACTACCAGGGTATCTAATCCTGTTTGATCCCCACGCTTTCGAGCCTCAACGTCAGTTATTGTCCAGTAAGTCGCCTTCGCCTCCGGTGTTCTTCCTGATATCTACGCATTTCACCGCTACACCAGGAATTCCACTTACCTCTCCAACACTCTAGATTAACAGTTTCCAAAGCAGTCCCAGGGTTGAGCCCAGGGTTTTCACTTCAGACTTGCCACTCCGTCTACGCTCCCTTTACACCCAGTAAATCCGGATAACGCTTGCCCCCTACGTATTACCGCGGGTCGCTGGCACGTAGTTAGCCGGGGCTTCTTAGTCAGGTACTGTCATTATCTTCCTGCTGATAGAGCTTTACATACCGAAATACTTCTTCACTCACGCGGCGTCGCCGCATCAGGGTTTCCCCATTGTGCAATATTCCCCACTCGCCTCCCGTAGGAGTTTTGGGCCGTGTCTCAGTCCCAATGTGGCCGGTCATCCTCTCAGATCGGCTACTGATCGTCGCTTTGGTAGGCTTTTACCCTGCCAACTGGCTAATCAGACGCGGGTCCATCTTATGGCGATAAATCTTTTCACACTCTACCATGCGGTACTGTGTGCTTATGCGGTATTAGCAGTGATTTCTCTCTGTTATCCCCCTCCATAAGGCAGGTTACCCACGTGTTACTCACCCGTCCGCCACTAGATAACGTATCTTCCGGCCGAAGCTTTCCAATACGCATCCCGTTCGACTTGCATGTGTTAGGCACGCCGCCAGCGTTCATCCTGAGCCAGGATCGAACTCTCATAACAAGTTAAGAGATTACTCTCTTTAAGTTCTTTCTCCGGTCAAAACTTAGCTTAGCTTCATTTTGTCCTTATTTACCTTTTGGTTTATTAAACCGTTCGTGTAAGTTTCGTTTGAAACATTACTGAAAATTCTTTAGAATCTTCAGGGTCTGTGTATTATTCGATCTTTGATTTTTCAAGGTTCAGATTGGCAAAAAGTTTTTAGTTCATCTCGGCTTAAGCCTTAATCTCCTTATTCTTTCCGCCTTTTTGCTGTCTTGTTTTTTTGCGACAGCTTGTGTATCTTAGCACCCGTATTCTTCCTTGTCAACAAGAAAAAGATATTATTTTTGAAAAATCTTTGCTTATTTTTATAGCTACAAGATGTTGATTCTGCCCTATCTATATTTAGAGTTTTAATCAAGAAGAGAGCAAAAATACACTTTTTCCTTCAGTTCATTTAAGGGTTACAAATTGCACAGGGCTGATAGCCTTTACGTATAGCATCTTCTCTGCTGACAATAGCCACCTTATTGGATTCCTTCATTTGTTTTACGCTCCTGCAAGAGGGCTTATGAAACTTGTGTGTATTTTTATTTCCAATATAACTGTACTCTGTAGGATTCGTTACTTTGGTTTCTCCGTTCGTATTGCTTTCAGTATTTTTGCGCTTGCGTATTATTCCGGACTGTTGTCTTGTCTTCAAGCCCCACCGACTTTGTCTGCACAACATCATTTACAATCCAAGCCCCGGAAGAGTTAACAAGAGATCCGTCCGGTGTTTTTCCGCCAACTACCAGATAGCCGCTGTCTGTAAAATAATAGCATTCTGCGATGCCGTCGTTATTCCCGTCTATCCAGTACCATCCGCCTTGATACCATGTACTGTTCTCTTCGTTGGTTCCGTACCACCAACCTTGTTCCGCATTGCCTTGCCAACCGGAAGCCTGACTGCAAATAGGAAATAAAAATACAAAAACAAGATAATAAGACAGAAAGCATTTTTCATTTTTCTTCCTCCATTTCAACTGATTCACGTTCAAGATTAACTGCTGTGATTTTATCGCAATAGTCCTGTGCATTGCAACAAATATTAATTTTTAATTTTTGCTTTGAACTATTATTTTTATTAAAAAAATACTTTTCACTCGAAAAATATGCTTGCTACGGTTTATACCGAATAAATTATAGAGAAATTCTTTTTACCGAAATATATATAATAGGAAGTATGCGACGCAATATATACCATGTATTTCCTATGACGTATATAACTTAGGGGAAGAAAAAGGAGTTTTTGACATGGAATTTCCAAAAGAATTTTTGGATGAAGTCAGAGAGGGTTTCTATGTTCCTGCCATGATGAAGCGGGCATGGGCGGCAGAACTGGAAATCTTAGTGGAAATAGATAAGATTTGTGAAAAACATAAGCTTCACTATTATATCGATTATGGGACCCTTTTAGGTGCTGTTCGTCACAAGGGATTCATTCCTTGGGATGATGATATAGATATTATGATGTTTCGACATGATTATGAAATATTTTCTGAAGTTGCACAGGCGGAGCTTCCGGAAGAATTGCTTTTTCGTTCCTTAAGGGAGGATGACCGAAATAATGAGCTGGTGAGTTCCGTACAACATAGACAAATGCTGATTTCTTCCCCTTTCCTCGGAAAAATATCATAATTATCTTTACGGTGCGGGTGTGGATATTTTCCCTTATGATTTTTGCCTCGAAAGAGCAGGAAAAAGAAGAGGAGACAAGCTCTTTTAAATCTTTATGTATTTTACTCTCCTTTTCCTTCCTTGCAAGGAGAAAACCAAACTGTTTTAGAGAACGAAGCAAGAAAAAGTGGAAAAATCTCCGGCACAGAGCTTTTCCATTCTTCAAATTATAAAAACTTTTGCTTAGCCTTTTTAGCGCCTTGTTTCACCAATTTACGCAGAATGAAGAAGAAATCATCAATTTGTTGGATCTTTTCTTTACAAGAATCGTGAAATAGCCCGTTTTAAAAAGGAATGGTACGGTAGCGAAAGTTTATTAGACTTTTGAATTTCTCTCTCTTCCTGCACCGAAGGAATATAAAAAGTCATTTTCCCAAAAATATAAGGATTACCTTCGATTTGAAAAGGAGGCGGCGTGCATGACTATCCCGTCTATCGAAAGATGGAGGAGGAGTATAGAAAAGGGATTGGCGAGAAGCTTTTTATCAATATTCCATAAAGAAAACGACTTAAAAGAGAAAAAGATGTATCAGTCGCTCTGCTGTAATCAGGACAGGACAGGTATATGGAAGCCGCGCATCTTACCGAGCCTGTACTCCCGTTGGGATGCTATGAAGGGTTTATTTTTAGAAAGCAATGAAAGATGACACGGTGGACTGCTTTGTCTTACCTATCCCTTACTTCTATAAAGACGGACTCGGCAATTGCTCTCCGGCCCAATGGGATTATTCTCTCTTTGAAAATGAGGCTGGGTACGGACAGTCCCTTCCTACTGGATTTTTAGAAGCTTAAATTTACAGGACGTTTTTCCGGATGTGATTTTTCATCGATGAGCCTTACGATGAGTATAACTTAAGCTTCATGGTGGATTCGAGATTTTTCAGTAAACATCTGAAACAATGTACAAAACAACTTATTTACCTTCCCTGGTTCATCAGCTCTGAAATAGATTTGGAAGACCCGGAAGACGGAAAAAGCTATTTTGAATGCGGAAAAATTATGTAATTATGCTGGCTATAGTACATTCCGATTATGTAATTTTACAATCCGAAGGAATGGTAAAGCTCTATCAAAAGCCTTTTGGAAAAAGAATGCGGAAAAAGAGTACGCGGAGTACTGGAGAAAAAAACTTCTTCCTTTAGGGAAGCTCTTTGTTTGACAAGACGGAGAAGGAAGAGAATTACGGTTCTCACGCAATATGGGAACGTGTACGGATTGTTTTAAAAACAGATGAGAGGTTTTTAACTGAGGAGATATTTTATATGATTAAAGTGATTACCTATGGTACCTACGATTTACTGCATAATGGTCATCTTCGCTTATTGGAACGGGCAAAGGCCATGGGCGATTATCTGATTGTGGGCGTTACCTCCGATAACTATGATCGAAACCGAGGGAAAATCAATGTGAAGCAGTCCTTAACCGAGCGTATTGAAGGCGTAAAGAAAACAGGTCTTGCGGACGAAAATCATCGTAGAAGAATACGAAGGGCAAAAATTGACGACATTCAAAAATACGATGTCTCCATTTTTACCGTCGGTTCCGACTGGAAGGGTCATTTTTGACTATTTAAAAGAATATTGCTCCGTAGTTTATCTGCCGCGAACCGACGGTGTTTCCAGCAGTGAAATCCGTGCAGAAAATCGCAAGATTAATCTTGGTCTTTTTAGGGGATTTGAGGAAAAATGTTCTGAACAAGTACTATCAGGAAAGTACTTTGGTAAATGGAATCAGTGTAACTGCGCTTTTTAATTCCAGCAGATTTTGCCGATGCTACCATAGAGGATTATGATGACTTTTTAGACGATTGCGACTCGGTCTATATTCTCTCTCACCCGGAAAGGCATTATAAGAAATCAAGCACGCCTTGGAAAAAGGTAAGCATGTACTTTGTGAAGCCCCCATTGCCTTAAACAGAAAAAGATTGCGAAGAGCTTTTTCTATTGCAACGAAAAATAATGTAATTCTCATGGAAGCCATAAAAACGGCTTATTCCAATGCCTATAACCGGCTGATTCTTCTGGTAAAAACCGGTCTTATAGGAAAAGTCGTTTCTATAGATTCTACCTGCACCAGTATGCAAGTTCTAGACAACAGGCAAGTGGAAAACTCCTGGAACAGTATCTGTGCCTGGGGTCCTACCGCCTTGCTTCCCATTTTTCAACTCTTAAACGGCCCCTATGAACTACAGATTCATTCTTTATTTGCAAACGAAGCGCTGAAATATGACAGCTTTTACTAAAATTGACTTTAGCTTTCCAAGTTCTACCGCTTCTATCAAGGTAGGAAAAGAGTTAAAATCGGAAGGGAACTGATCATTTCCGGAACAAAGGGCTATGTCTATGTCCCTGCACCTTGGTGGAAAAACGGATTACTTCGAGCTTCGCTTTGAAGATTCCAATAACAACAGGCGATACTTCTATCCTTTAGAGGGGAGGATTCGTCACCAATTACTTGCCTTTTCCAAGGCAATTGTGGAAAGGCTGGAAAGCCTCCGATTCAAAAAGGGATATTTCCTGAAAATCAGCTCTGTCATGGAGGATTTCTATTCCGAAAAGAATATGAAAAAACTTAGCCCTACTTAATCCCTTTTCTTCTCTACTGTATTAATTGTTGAAAATGTGCTATTATAATCGAGTAGTTTTTCTCTTTTATAAGTGTTCAGAGAAGAAAGGAGGTTATTATGCTCATTTGCCCTATATGTGATTCCGCACTTCGGGGTCGATTTTTGTCCCGTTTGTAAAAAGCTGGTGAAGGAACCTTGGGTATTAGATGATCGCATTTATATTAATCGTTCTCACTCCTTACCTGATAATTTCTGCGAATATCACGGAAATGACAGAAAAAGTGACGTACTTAAACAGAACTGCCGATAAAAAGTCTCCCCTGATTTCCGGAAAGACAAATGTTCTGTCGCAACATCTCGGTACTAAGGCTAAAATCCCCGTTGGAACGCCAAATTCTCCTATAAAGAATGCGTATTCTCCCCAAACAAACGCATTCCATAGCGCCTTTAACAGCCCGGGGCGAAACAGCGTTTCACGAAAAAAGTGACAGTTCTCTCTTTCTCCTTCTAAAGCTTGAACGATTGCCATTTTACTTAGCGAAAAACAAACAGAAAGGATTACAAAGATGCCTATCATTATATTTTTTATCGTACTTTTTAATTTTTTTCTTTCCACTATTCGAATCATGCCGGAAGCCTGCGCCATGGTCGTTGAGCGTCTCGGAAGTTTCCACTCCGTATGGAGACCGGGAGTGCATATTCTCATCCCCTTTATGGATCGAATCGCAAAACGCATCAACTTAAAGGAGCAGGTAGCCGATTTCCCTCCACAGCCTGTTATCACTAAAGATAATGTAACTATGCGCATTGACTCCGTCGTTTTCTTTGTGATCACCGATCCGAAGCTCTATGCCTACGGTGTGGAGAATCCCATTGCCGCTATTGAAAACCTGAGCTGCTACTACGCTTCGTAATATTATCGGTTCCATGGATTTGGATACCACGCTGACTTCCCGTGATGAAATCAACACCCAAATGCGTTCTTTACTGGATGTCGCAACTGAGCCCCTGGGGAATCAAAGTAAACCGCGTAGAATTAAAGAACATTCTTCCTCCCGATGCGATTCGTGAAGCCATGGAAAAAGCAGATGAAAGCGGAGCGTGAAAAGAGAGAGTCCATTACGCTGGCAGAAGCAGAAAACAATCTGCCGTCCTTACTGCTGAGGGAAACAAACAAGCCGCTATTTTTAAACGCGGAAGCCGATAAACAAAAACCATTCTTGCCGCGGAAGCACAGAAGGAAAAAGAAATCCGCGAGGCGGAAGGTCGAGCACAAGCTATTTTAGATGTGCAGAGAGCGGAAGCGGAGAGCATCCGTCTGCTCCGTGAAGCCCATGCCGATGAAGCCGTTCTCCGTATCCGCGCTTTTAGAAGCCTTTTACCAAAAGTCTCCAACGGTCGTTCCACAAAGATTATCATCCCTCCGACTTACAGAACATGAGCGGTTTAGTAGAGTGCCTTGAGAGAAAGCGAGCAGTCCTTTTAACGAGAAAGAAGAGCTTCACCCTTCAACGGATACTTTCGGAAAATGAGAATGTCACGCTCCATTTCGAAAATGAACTGCAAGCTGAGGATGAATAAGTCGCATGATAAAAATCATATTTTTTTGATATTGACGGTACGCTTCGCCCTTTTGAAACGGGAATTATTCCGGAAAGCACTAAACTGGCCATGAAGAAAGCGCAGGAGGCGGGGATTTACTGTGCCATTGCCACAGGCAGGCATTGGGTGGAAATCTATAATGAAGGTCTTGTGGACGGAATGTACTTCGATGCCTTTTGTTACCTTGGACGGGGGCTACAGCTACATTCTTGATGCGGCTAAAGCTAAGGCACATTTCTCTGTAAACCCGGGTAAAAGCCCCCGGAATATCAATTCCTTATGGACATTCCGGAGGAAGAGCTTCCCTACTTCGATCCCAAGTTCGGAGAGGTTCTTCTACGGGAGGATATCCCTCCCGTAATGGTGGAGAAATTACTTCTCCTTCTGGAGAAAGAGCCGTTTCCTGTGCTTTTCTTAGAGGAAAGACGTCTCTATGCGAATTTTTGTAAATGAGGATTTACTCCGTACTCTGGCCTATGTGCATACGGGAGTTCCTCCCTGCCGCCTTTTAGAAGAAGCCAAAAATCGCCAACTCATGCTGATTCCCATATTAAAGAAAAAGGCAGGTCCCTCTTTTTAGAGGAAAGCCTGCCTGATTGCCACTAATCCGCTGGTCGGACGGAATGTCCTTTGATATTGCCAAAAAGGAGTCTCCAAAATTCACGGAATTCAGAAAATCATCGAACGCTTGGGCATTTTCCATGACGGAAGTTGCCGCTATCGGAGATGGTTGGAACGATGTGGAAATGCTGGATTCCGTTGGTTTAGGCATTGCCATGGGGAATGCCAAGCCGGAAGCGAAAGCGGTAGCCAATCATATCACGGAGCATATTCTGGAAGAAGGGCTTCCGAAGGCTGTAGATTATATTTTTAGATTTAAACAGGGAAGTAGTGAAAAAAATAAAGCATCACTCACTTTCTTCAATCGGAGTATTCATACTATGCAAAAAGAAATCGCAGTGGTTAGAGAAAGAATTCGCCTCGCATGCAGTCGTGCCAAGCGTAAAGAAAAAGATGTGCTCCTGCTCGGTGTTTCTAAGACGAAGCCTTATTCCGCCTTGCAGGAAGCCTATCGTTACGGTATTCATGATTTCGGGGAAAAATAAGGTTCAGGAAATTCGGGATAAATATGAACTCATGCAGGGGGATGCCTTAATGAAGGACTGTCCTCCCCGTTTTCATATGATTGGTCATTTACAAAAAAACAAGGTAAAATACCTGCCCGGAAAAGTAGTCCTTATTCACTCTGTAGACTCCGTCTCTCTTGCAGAAACATTGGACAGTGAATTTGCCAAAAAAGATTCTATGGCAAAAATTCTCATCGAAGTAAATGTCGCAAAGGAAGAGAGTAAGTCCGGATTTTTTATAGAAGAGTTGGAAGAAAGAATAGCGGAAATGACTGCTTTTTCCCACATCGAAATCCATGGTCTTATGACCGTAGCACCATTTACCGAAGACCCGGAGAACAATCGGCCTGTCTTTCGCACGCTTAGGGAAGAGCTCTTTTCTCTACAAAAATTCCCCGCTCTTCCTTTAACGGAGCTTTCCATGGGAATGAGCGGAGATTATGAAGTTGCTATTGAAGAAGGATCCAGTATTGTGCGAATCGGCTCTTCTATCTTTGGAGAGCGGAATTATCATAAAGCTTAGAATCGGAATATCTCCTGTGTAAACGACTCAGGGATAAGCAAAGCTGACAATCTTAAAAATGATAATCCTGATACGCGTAAGACCCCTTTATGAAAAGCTCAGTTTTGTTCTCAAATAGCGGAAAAGCTTTCTTTGATTCACTATCGTTTTTATAGCGAAGATGAGCAAAAAGCAATGGAAATATTTTGTAATGACTCCTGTAATGCCACGGTCTTATCCGATAAAGTCAGAAGGTAAGCCAATCTACTGTTTGGCACTCTGGTAGATAAAGGGAAACATGTGCGTAAGTATCGCCCTTTTCTCCACATGGTTCAAATAAAAAAATTCTGTTTTTCCGAATTCAGAATCGCATCCTCCCCATGGTAAAAGCAATACCATCTTCCGTCATGACTTGTTCCGTCATCTTTATGATAGTCAATCATACAAAAAGTCATGAAGCAGTCCTATCTTTCCGGCACTATCCGCATCCATCTTCCATTTCTTTTGCTAAGCGGTAAGCCATCATCGCGACTCTCACACTATGCGCATACGTATTGGTACTGCCGTGTCTGGGCACATTCTTCAACTTCCTGTATTCTTCATTTTCCACAATGTATCTGAATTTTCTTAAAAACTCCAGTTTGCTCCCTTTTCACATGCATCGGTATTTCTCCTCTTCTTCCTCATTACTATATCGAGAGAACTGTAAAAAAACATAAGTTATCCTCTGAAAACTTTTATATCATAAAAGGCTATAAGAGGTAAAAATCAAAATTTTTTTACGCAATTTTAAAAAAAGAACTATGATTTTCTCTCTCCTTTACAGAGGAATAAAAACGCTGTATCATTTTTGTCATTTTATGAAAGCAATATCTTTCCCTGCCCCTATTAAAAGCTTTTTAATAGGAAAAAAGAAAGAGAATCAGGCTTAGTCGCAGTCTCTAAACAAGCCGGAAATGGAAGATAATACTATGAACGATATCAATAAGGAAAGGAATAGGAAAGTGCAGATCATCAGGAAAAGCATTTTTTTCAGCAAATGGATCCTCCCTCTGCTGATTTTTATTGCTCATCTTTTCTTTTTCCTCTATTTTTTTCTCTGCAATACTTACTTGATAACTGGGAAGAACTTACAGTAGAGGAGATTCTCTATCATATAAAAATCACCTATGGGAGGAGCAAGCGAAGGTCTGGTTCAGCTTTTTATCCTCTCCGTTCTGCTTCCCGCTGTAGGGCTTTCCGTCTTACTGATCTTCTTTTATTTCCTTCCGGAAAAGAAATTTCCACTCATTTCGCGCACGATATTTTTCGCGAAAATGTATCTTAGGGTTTTTGCTTTTTTTATTGCCCTTCTCTTCTTCTCCTTACCCTGATTGATGCCTGGGACAGCATTTCTTTAGGAAGCTATCTCTCTCTCAACTCCGTTCCTCCAAGTTTATTGAAGAAAATTACGTGGATCCGAAAGGAATCGAGTTGCATTTTCCGGAAAAGAAACGGAATTTAATATACATTTATATGGAATCCACGGAATTGACCTTTATGGATGAAGCACATGGCGGAGCCTTTCCTGATAATCTGCTTCCGGAAATGACCGCGCTTTCAAAAGAAGGAGAAGATTTTTCCGGTGCAGGGGAAAGTAGAAACGGAGGGATTGCTTTACCGGGTGCGACTTGGACTATGGGCGCTATCTTTGCCCAGAGTACGGGGCTTCCTCTCAAGATTTCTATAGAGCAAAACTCTATGGACAGCCAAAAAGCGTTTTTCCCCTCCGTTACCGCAATACAGGATATTTTAAAAGAGGAAGGCTATACACAAAAAGTTTCTCTTAGGCTCTGTAGGCTATTTTTGGCGGAAGAGAACTTTATATGAAGGATCACGGGGATGTAAAAAGTCGAGGACTTCAGCTACTGGAAAAAGGAAAAACAAGTTTCCGAAGGACTACTGGGTAAACTGGGGATTCGAAGATGAAAAGCTCTACAGCTATGCAAGAGAGGAGCTTAGCAATCTTGCAAAAGAAGACAAAGCCTTTTAATCTAACCTTGCTTACCGTAGATACCCATTTTTCCCGACGGCTATGTTTGCCGACTTTGTCAAAACAATTACCGGACAATCAGTACGCTAACGTTTACCAGCGCGCATCAAGACAAGTTACCGATTTTGTGAATTGGATAAAAAAACAGGATTTTTACGAAAATACTACCATCGTCATTTCCGGAGACCATCCCACAATGGACCGTGACTTCTGTGATCATGTTCCTAAATCCTACCAAAGAAAAGTCTATACTGTTTTTGAATCTCTGCTGCAAAGCGGAAAAGAGCGGAATAAAAGGGAGTATGCTACTTTCGATTACTTTCCCACAACCTTAGCGGCTATGGGAGTGGAAATTCCCGGAAATCGCCTGGGACTGGGGACTGATCTCTTTTCAGGAGAAAGCACTTTGACGGAAAAAAATTCGGAAAAAAAGAAGAAAAAAGAGTTGGAAGAACGCTCCGACTTTATGATTAAACTCGGAAACATCGATAAAGATTCGGCATTTAAACAAAAAAAGAAGAAAAAGAGCAGAAAAAAGAAAAACGGAAAAAAGAGAATAAAGAGAAAGAAAAAGAGAAAGAAAAGAACTGATACTACATTCCTCATCCTTCCTTTTTCTCCCTCTTTTTGTCTGTTTTTTCTTAAATTCCTTTTTGCTCGTACATTCTTCGGTCTGCAATTTGAATGATCTTACTTTGTACAGGCAAAGCCGCCTTCTGCCCGAAGCCTTTCCGCAACCTCTCCGTAAGTGGCAATACCGTAGGAATAGCTGACAGGAAAGCGAACCTTTTCTTTCTCCTTGATAAGTTCCAGGTTTTCACGAATCTGCTCGGCAACGGTAAAGCTGTAGTTCTCCGGAAAAAAATGAAGGCTAAAAATTCATCTCCGCCGTTCCTCCCGCAGAAACCGCCGGATGCATTTACCGCCTCTTTTATGGCAGTGGCAACCATCTTAATCAATTGGTCTCCACAGTCGTGACCGAAATAATCATTGGTAAACTTTAAATCATTGATATCGATGAAAAATAACGGCATAGTTCGTAAAGTGCTGATTATCCAAAAGATCCATCTTTTCTTTGCAGGTATTGTCTGTTTCCGATTCCTGTTAAATTATCGGAATAGGCCAATACTCTAAAAGGTGCTTCTCCTCCATATTTTTCTGCATAACGGTAATTAATTTAAAGGAATAAGCCGTGATAAAAATAAAAATCATCAGCAAAATCAGAACCTTGGAATAATGAATCTTGATAAACCATTGCATAAATGCCGGCCATTTATCCGTTATCTTCGCGGATAAAATAATACGAAACTGCTCCATCACGCCAAGAATGGCGACAAAGATAAGACCGCATGCAATAACATGATCGGAACTGTTCTTTACCACTCTTCCCGGAAAAAGAAGGCTGACTATCGTGGAAAGCAGCATGACAAGCTGAAAGGCCTGTGCCCATCTAAGATTCCAAAACATAACTATAGCCGGTAGGAAGAAAAATAAAGGAAAAGAGAGAGGACAAAAAGGAAAAACAAAATAAATCCTGCAAACCTGAGATATTTTTCTCACATAAAGGACGTTCCGTTTCATAGCTTCCATAGAGCGGTGCAGAGGAAAGAAGCAAATACATCCCGATATACTCACAGACTGCACTAAGGTCCTCACAGTTGGAAAGCATATACATCATTCCGGAATTCCCGAGATGCCAAAGCGTGATGGCAAAAATCATCGTCATCATCCAAAATCCTTCTCTTGCATAGGGGTCACCTATAGAAAAAAGGCAAAAATGACCATAGCGAGAAACTTGCCACCAAAAGTCATTACGAAAGATTGCATAGGAGGTTTCTTGTCCTATGATAGAGAAAAATACGGAGTTTTTCCTCATCCATGAGAACCGGGGACTCAAAATTATTTTCCATAAAGTCCAATTTCGGAAAAAAATCTCTACGGATTTCCTCTCCATAAGCATCGAGAGGTACGGGAATACAAACCTTCTGATTCCCTATCATATGCCTTTTTAAATTTTCTCCGTAGGAGATCAGTGAACTATCCTTATAATAGGCCTTAATCACACTGTTGTAAAAGAAGAAATTAATGGCCTGATGATTTTGTTTCCATTCCTTTTTAAGGGATATGTATGATGATTTTATCCTCTTTGGAAGAAAAAATTAAATAAATGGCTATTGTACTTCTCCTCCGTTCCGTCTTTATGTTTGCACTTCTATCGATAATTCCGTAAGAATCCTGTAATTTTCCGTAGGAACCCTTCCTAAAAATGCTTAAAAAAGGCGCAAAAATCAGAATCCCCTGATAATACGGAGAAAAAAACAAGAGGATAAATATTTTATTTTTCTTACAGAGCGAAATCATCTTTTCCATCGCTATCCCCTACTTTTTATCTTCTTACGATTCTTTCTATACTCTCTCTTCGCTTCATACATCCGTTCATCCGCTTTACGAATAACGTGACTGCTCGTTACCTCTTCTACCCCCTCCTCCCGCAACTCTTTTCGCTACTTCCCCGTAAGAGGCAATCCCGAGAGAAACACTTACCGGGAAAGGAGGTTTTTGTTCTTTCTTTTCCAACTCCAGATTATCCAAAAATTCTCTTGGCAACATCCTCCGCTTCTGTCCCAGGGATTACCACCGACAAAAATTCATCTCCCCATTTCTTCCGCTGAAGCCTTCATCATACTCTACCGCTTCTTTTATGAGCATCCGAAAAGCATACAAATCAATCGGTCACCCGCGTCATGCCCGAATACGTCATTGGTATACTTTAAGTCATTGATATCCATAAAAATCACGGCATAATCGGTCTTATGATTGTTATCCAAAAGATCCAGTTTTCTTTGCAGATACTGTCTGTTCCCAATGTCCGTAAGAATATCCGTATACGCTAAAACGCGAAGATGCTTTTTCTTCCATGCTCCGCCTTACAATCACTCCTACTTTAAATATATAAGAAAAATACAAAAAGTCACTACCAAAAGGTATATCAGGTATCTGCCAAACGGCGCTGCCGCATACCATTGAAAAAAAGTGGCGGCCATTTTTTTCCGTAATACTTCCCGAAAGAACGATTCTGGATTGCTCCAGTACTCCGGCGGCACAGACCATGAGCATTCCGTAGCTCATAATATAATCCGAAATCTGTCCGCTATGCTTTCCTCTAAAGATATTACTTAACATAGAAAAAAAAAAACGATAAATTGGATAAACTGCGCTAAACGAAGGTTCCAAACATAATTATATCCTGTCGGCAGAGTATACAAAATCAAGCTCAGCAGGAATAAAAGCAAAAAGAAATTTCCGCTATAGCTAAGGATCTTCTTAACCCACGGGCGTGAAGTTTCATAGCTGGAATAAAGAGGAACACTATAGAAAAGCATATACATCCCGATATATTCCACAACGGCATTGATATTTTCTCCCGCACAAGCAGCATAAGCCATGCCTGAATTTCCCATATACCAGACGGTAATGGCAAAAACCAGGTTGGAAAGCCAGAAACCTTCTTTAGCATAGTCTACGAAAAAATATAAAAATCCGAAAAACAACTATGGCAAAAGCACTACCCACTACCACCATATAGAAAAAGGCGAAAGCGGATTCATTTTCGAGGATAGGAAAGAAGAGAGCATCCTCCATGGACATGAGCACAGGGATATTCGAAATGATCCTCCATAAAGTTTAGAGAAGGCTCTATTTCTACTCGTATTTCGCCTCCATATGCCTCCATCGGTACGGGGATAGATATCTTCAAATGCCCTATCATATGCCTTTTGCTATTTTTCCCGTAGGTCGCGAGAAGCCGGTCTCTGTAATAAGCCTTTACTACACTGCCGTAAAAGAAAAAATTCACAGACTGATATTCCTTTTTCCATCCTTCGTCCAACGGAATAAGCATGGTAATCCTGTCTTTTTGGATCGATATCGGAAGAGATTACTGTTAAAATGCTCTTTCGTCCCATCCTCATGGCACACTTCCACTCGGATGTTTTCCAGCCTCTTATACCGATCCGCTGACACTCCTCCGCGAACATGTAAGAAAAGTAGAGAAAAAAATAAGCGCAACAAATAGAGACACAAACAAAATGAGGATTCCTATATTTTTTTAATAAATGAAAATCGCTCTTCCATTCCCTGCCACACTTTTACTTGAAAACTAAAAATTACGGGCAAAAAAGTTTTCCCCAGGCGAAACAATCCTCCCTAAGTTATTTATCGGCCTTATTTAGTTATAGGATAAATGGAATTTTAACGGAACAGCTAGCAGGTTCTCCCGTAACAATATAAGAAATCCTTCATCATTCTCTTTTTTTCTTCGCTAAACGCGTCTTTCTTCATCCTCCACTGCCAATTTCCCATTTCCGTACCGGGAGTGTTGATTCTTCCTTCAGAAAGAAGGCCGAGATAATCCGGCGCTGAATGATACAAAGGTATGAAGTGCTCGCCAAGGCTGTCTTAATCAAAAAGCTCCGGCATGGCATTCCAGTCATTATGAGAGCGGGAAAGATAATGGTAAATCCTGTTTCTCTCCTCATCCCCCATGCTTTGAAACCAGTGCTTCAAGGTATCATTATCATGTGTACCGGTATAAATAACCGAATTATCGTTTTTATACATATGCGGAAGATAAACATTTTCATAATCTGAACCGAAAAGCAAATTGCAGAACCTTCATTCCGGGATAGCCTGTCTCGTGCATAAGCTCCCTCACTTCCTCCGTGATGATTCCCAAATCTTCTGCAATAATTTCCGGTTTTTATCCTGAAAATGCCTTTTGCAAAGGCTTCGAATAAGTCCTTTCCCGGGCCCTTTCTCCACTCTCCGTGCACTGCCGTTTCCTCCCGTAAGGCACGGCATAATAGGCCTCAAAGCCGCGAAAAATGGTCCACTCTCAGTAAATCAAATTGATTAAAGCAGTAGTCCATGCGCTTACACCAAAAACGATAGCCGTCCTTTTTTTGCGCCTCCCAGTCGTAAAGTGGATTCCCCTAAAGCTGTCCGGTTAGGGAAAAAGCATCAGGAGGAACTCCTGCAACAAAAACCAGGGTAGCCTTCTTCCTCCGCTGTTTGATTTCCTCGCAGAATGGAAATCGAACATTGCCCTGATTTCCCCAGACCTCCGCGCTGTCCATTGCGCAGTAAATCGGTATATCTCCGAAAAATCTTGATTCCCTTCTCATGCGCATAATCCTGTAAAGCTTTCACTGCAGATCATATTTCCATTGCATAAAAAGCATGAAAGCAATTTTATCCTTATTGTCTTCTATAAAGCCTTCTATCACACCATCCTCTTTATCTCGATAGGCTTTCGGAAAATGAATCCATGCTTTCCCCTCGAAATGCTCTTTTATTGCCATAAAGAGACAATAATCGAAGCTCTCTCTCTGCATTTTGCTAAGAGTTCCTCCGGATTACCGCCCATTTCCTTCCAGTTCTCATACGCCTTTCGAAGGAGAGGGTATCTCCTCTCATAGACGAGTCCGTAGTCTACCTTTTCTTCGGAAGAAAGAAAAGCCTCTCTCTCAAAAGCCAGATCCGCTTCGCTAGAAGTCCTTCCTTTTCCAAAAATCTCCAAATCGATAAAATAAGGGTTTCCCGCAAAAGCGGAAAAAGACTGATAAGGAGAATCCCGAAATCCTGTAGGTCCCATAGGCAGAACCTGCCAAATTCCGTTTCCCGTCTCTGAAAGCAAGTCCACAAACTCCCTTGCTTCCTTTCCGAAACTTCCGATTCCATAGTCTCCCGGTAGCGAAAAAAACAGGCATAAGAATGCCCGCTTCCCTTTTTCTGTTTTCCATTACTCCTCCATTTCTTGTGCGGAAAATAATTTCTGCGTGACTTATCTATCGCTCCGCTCGTGCTGCGACGGCAAGGATATACACCTCTTCCGCACCGCTCTCTAACAGCGTTCTTGTACAAGCTTCCATCGTTGCTCCTGTAGTAAAAATATCGTCAAGTAATAAAACTGTCTTTAATTCTTTCGGAAGCGGATCACATTCCATTACGGAAAAAAGATTCTGCAAGCGCTCCGCCGGACTACAGTCCTTCAATGCCTTTGTCTTTTTTTCGTTCTCTTTAAAAATTCCGTATACATGGGAAATGCCAGTCTGCTTTTCCAAGGCCTTCCCGATTAGCTCACTTTGATTATAGCCCCTTTTCCTTCTCCTGTCCTTATGAATCGGAACGGGAATGATAGCGGATATCCCAAGATTTTTTATTCTTTCACTAAAACGCTCCCCGGCTCTTCTTCCGAAAAACGCAGCCTTGTCCTGTCTTCCCCGGTATTTAAGTGCCGTAATGGCTTCCTCTATTTCCTCCGTCAAAGGATACAAAATCATTCCCCGGAAAAAGGAAAAAGGAATGTCTCTTACAGTTTCCGCAGAGGCTTTCCTCCTCTCGAAGGATGCCGCGCCCGCATTGCTTACAGCAAGGTTCTTCCATAAAGACTTCCTTCTCCTTGCAAATCGGACATAAGTCTTTCTCTTCCTCTAAAATCTCATCACAAAGGATGACCTCCTGGGAAAAAGTGCATTCAAAATTCCCTCTTTCCACTCTTCCTTTATACCCATTCCTTCATCTCCGTTATTTGTTCACAAAGACCGGAATAGCGCTTTTGTTCCGTCTCATTGTGCAACATGGCTTGAAACGCAGGGGATCTCCCAAGAGGCAAACACATGACTTTGCTCTAGTCACCGCCGTATAGAGAAGATTTCTTGTCATAAGAAGCCTGGGGCCTCTGTACATCGGCATAATCACCGCCGCATACTCCGAACCTTGCGATTTATGGATAGTTATGGCATAAACAAGTTCAAGTCCTCGCAATCGGAAAAAAGCATATTCCACCTTTTTCTCCTCAAAGAATACGGTAATGGTTTTCCCGCATAGTGATTTATTTCCGTAATTTTTTTCCTATGTCTCCGTTAAATATGCCTTCCCCTCTTCCACGGGAATATTAAACTTTCCAGGGAATTTCCCAAAGCAAGCTTGTAGTTATTCTTTACCTGCATCACTTTGTCGCCGAGACGGAAGAGCGTACCGAAAAGCTCCTTTTTCCGCCTTTATTTTTATCCGGGGATTTAAAGATTCCTGTAAAAAGCGGTTCAAACTTTCCACCCCAGCGCTCCCTTTTTCTGAGGAGACATCACCTGAATGGAGAGGGTGTCGATCTGTAAATACTTGGGAAGTTTTTTTCTTTCATTAAAAACAGCTATATCGGAATAGATTTTTTTCCGCTTTCTCTCCTCTTATAAAGAGGAAGTCCCGGGAACGTTTTTCCCAAATCAGGTTCTATCCCTCATTGATTTTATGCGCATTGACCACAATATCCGACTCCATAGCCTGCCGGAATATTTTTTTCAGCTGTATGCAGTTTATACAGGATGACTGTATGATATCTCTTAAGACATTTCCCGCTCCGACAGAAGGAAGCTGATTACTGTCTCCCACCAAAAATCAGTCTTGTACCGGGATGTACCGCTTTTTAAAACTGCGTCCATCAGGTAGAGATCCACCATACTCATTTCATCTATAATCAGTACATCCGCCTCCAAAGGATTCTCTTCATTTCTCTGAAAAATAGCGTTCGAGTCCTTCTTCGTCCTCCTCTTCTTCCTCTCCTTTTTCCCATATATTCTAAAAGTCGATGCAGAGTCTTTGCCGGATAATTCGTTGCTTCTCCCATCCGCTTAGCCGCTCTTCCCGTAGGTGCTGCCAAAGCTATATTTTTTCCGCATTCCGTAAAGAAGTGCAAAATGGCTTTGATTGTAGTTGTTTTTCCGGTTCCGGGTCCCCCTGTAATCACCAGAATTCCTGATTTCGCCGCAAGGCTTACTGCTTCTCTTTGCGGCGGATCGAGATTAAGCTCTTCTTTTTTTAACTATTTTTCTATAGATTCTTCCATGGCTTCACTGTACTCTTCCTCAAGGCCATTTAGCGCCAAAAGTTTGGAAGCCACTCGCTTTTCCCTGTAAAAAGTATTACTGCGATATACTTTTTCCCCTTTTCAGTTTCACTCTTCCTTTAGCTGGAGGTCTACAACGGCAGTCTGAAAAATCGGGAAGCGCCATCTCCAGTATTCTCTCCGCCTCAGCCTTTAGGGACCGAAAGCGGAAGATAACAATGTCCCATCAGCTCTGCCTCAAGTAAGGTATAGCTGATTCCGGCTTGGATACGAAAGGGGAATGCACTTCTATTCCCACTCTTTTGCGATACTGTCACACTTTTTAAAACCGACACCTTCCAGTTCCTCGGCGATTCGATAGGGATTCTCCCGAAGTATCGTATAAATCTCCCTTGAAAATGCCGGTAAATCTTGTAAGAAAGGTTCAGACTTATCCCGATTCCCTGTAAAAAGAGGATGGCATCCTGTCTGTCTTTCTTTCCGGAAAGTTCAGCCGCAATATCTCGCGCCTTTTGTTCGGATATTCCTTTGATTTCTGCCAGTCTTTCCGGCTCTTCCTCCATGATGCGCAGGCTGTCTTCTTTAAATTTCTTGACAATCCGCTTGGCTATTGCTTTTCCTATTCCCTTTACTGCCCCGGACGCCAAGTATTCCTCCATGCCGAAAGCCGTGTCCGGCGGAAAGAGCCTGAGACTCCTCCACAACAAATTGCCTGCCATAAACGGAATGCTCCTTCCACCTGCCTTTCGCCTTAATTCTTTCAGAGACGACAATATGGGAGAAGCTTCCTACAAAAGTCCATTCCTCTCCCTCGTTTTCTACAGAAAAACAGTATATCCGCTCTTCGCTCCGAAAAATGATATGACTGATTTTTCCTTCTAATTCTTCCATATACAAAATGCCTTAAAAATCATCCTCATCCCCCGGCCACGAGGTCTATGGATTTTCCTGTTCCGATAGCAACTGCCGTTAAGGGATCCTCCGCGAGCATAGTGGTAATACCGGTCTTTTTCCTGCATGAGCTTATCCAAGCCGTAAAGAAGCGATCCCCTCCCGTCATCACGATTCCGCGCTCATAGATATCCGCCGCAAGCTCGGGCGGAGTGCGTTCCAACACATTATGCACGGCATTGACAATCATCATAGCAGGCTCAAGTAAAGCCTCCATGATTTCATCGGAACTGACTACCACTATCTTCGGAAGAGCGGTCACCAAGTTTCTCCCCCGTACTTCCATAGTAATATTTTTCAGGGCGTTTGCTGGCGCAACCGATATTCAGCTTGATATCCTCCGCAGTTCTTTTCTCCAATCAAAAGATTATGCTTCTTTCGCATATAACGAAGAATTGCTTCATCAAAAATCGTCTCCCGCAATCTTAATCGATTCCGGAAACTACGGGTCCGCCCAGAGCAATCACGGCAATGTCTGCTGTTCCTCCTCCAATATCGATAATCATATTTCCCTGTGCCTTCGATATATCTATTCCGGCACCGATTGCGGCCGCTACAGGCTCTTCAATGATACTGACCTCTCTGGCCCCTGCATGACTTGCCGCGTCCATTACGGCTTTTTTCAACCTCTGTTGCTCCGCTGGGAATACAAACGCAAATCCTCGGCTTTCTCAAGGTTCTTCTTCCCACTGCCTTGTTTATAAAATACTTCAGCATTTCTTCCGTAAGGCTATAGTTCGAAATAACCCCTGGCGAAGAGGACGAACCGCGGCAATGTTCTCCGGTGTGCGCCCCAGCATGAGTCTGGCATCCTCTCCATATGCCACAATGTCGTTATTCTCCTTATTGACCGCAATCACGGACGGCTCTTTCAGAACAACCCCTCTACCCTTTATATAAACCAAGATACTGGATGTACCTAAATCAATTCCGATGTCATTAGAAATAAGTGAAAAACATGGATTCCTCCGTATATATAGAACGGGAATGACAATTCTTTCTGTTCTTCCCGGAAATAAAAAATTTGCCTATTAAGTATAAACGAAAGCGAAAAAGGAAAAAGCCCTCATAGACGGAATTTAGAGCTTTTTACAGTACGGTTCTTGCTTTCTCCCATAAACTGTGGCAAGATTCCAACGAAAGACACGCTAAACGAGATTTCGTACTCTTTTTCGTACGGCTCTCCTCTTTTAAACGAAGGGATAATCATGGCAAAAGCTGATTCAATCCAAGGAAACCATTGCGGTTTTACAAAAACTAATTTTCGCTTCAAAAAAGCAATTCGGTCAAAACTTTTTGATTGATTCTTCCGTTTTGAAGAATATTTTAGACTATTCGGAAAATCAATAAAGAAGATCTTGTACTGGAAATCGGTCCGGGTATCGGCACCCTTTACGGAGGCTCTTTGTGAAAAAGCCGGTTTTGTGATTGCCATTGAAATCGATGACAATTTGATTCCTATACTAAAAAGACAATCTTTCGGAAATGAAGAATTTTTCACTCCTTCACGGAGACGCACTGAAGGTGGATTTTTCAAAAGCTCCTGTCCGAACATCCGGAATTTTCCTCCGTAAAGGTCGTAGCGAACCTTCCCTATTATATTACAACTCCTATTCTTATGTCCCTTTTAGAGAAAAAGCTTCCGTTCCGTTCTATTACCGTCATGGTACAAAAAGGAGGTTGCACTTCGAATGAAGGTCGCTCCGGGAACTAAGGATTACGGTGCCCTTTCTCTTGCCGTACAATACTATAGCATACCGGAAATCGTGCAGGAGGTTCCTCCTCACTGCTTTATTCCTCGCCCCAATGTAAGCTCCACGGTGATTCACCTTCAATTACATAAAAAAGCACCGGTCTCCGTAAAGGATCCGGCACTTTTTATTCAAAAACCGTTAAGTTCTCTTTTATGCAAAGGAGAAAGACACTGGTCAATGCTCTCTTCCGGTTTTCACTTGGACAAGAAACGGCTACAAGATATGCTCGGTTCTCTTTCCTACCCGGAGAATGTACGGGGAGAGACGCTCAGTCTGGAAGACTTTGCCCTTATTTCCGATGCCATTGGAGAAATGCAAAAATAACTTCTGTTTTTCCCTTCTTATTTATCCGGTAAAAAGCAAAAAAACGCATTGTGTACTGTATCGTATCTTGCTACAGCCTCTTCCTTTTTCACCAGCTTCGGTGCTGCAGTTCCTCCCAAAACGAAGCTGGTAATCTGGCTCCCGTTATAACCTGTAATAAGCTCCCAATTGCCATCTATACGAATCATGAGAGGATAGCCCTTTGCCGTATAATAGAGTGCGGAATTGAGACTTACCCCATAAAGATTCAGAATTTTTCCATTCTTAAAGTCCAAACTGTTTCTTAATTCCGGTATCTCCGCAATAAAGTCTGTAACTTCATTTTCTCGTGTTTTTTTCCGATAATAACTCCCGGACGGTCGGTTCTATTCCAAAGAAAGCTTTGTTTTCCGTCCAGAATATAGCCGAAATTCTCATTCACTGCCCCTATAGCTCTTTCCATATTGGGATAGCTTCCTCTGTAATGCCCAAGAGAGTAGGCAAAAAATCGTCCGGGTTCCGCTGTTTTCTCTTGATTTAATTCAATAGATCCTGCTTTTTCAATAGAAAATTTCTCCGGATTCTGCACCGTGATTTTTATCTTCTTCCCGGGATACGGAAGAAGATAATTCTTTCCCATTCCCTCGCTATTAATCAACTCCGGCTTCAGGGTCCTTTCCTCTTCCACTTTATTGGACAGTATACTATCCTTTCCTGCATAACTGTATCCATTTTTCATTATGACTGTACTCATCAAAGCTCAATTGATTTCCACTGATAGAAAAAAATTGGAAAAATAGAGATTCTCCTTTTTATAGGATAGTTTTTCGTTTTGATCAGGGGCCGATAATGCGAATCTCTTTCCACGGGAATTTCTCCCTGAGGATTCCATTCCGTACCAAGCGCCTTGTCCTGCACACCGATAATTAAATCATTTTCAATAAATCCGATTACCGAGAACAGTTTATTTTCCTCGGAAATATTCCGAGTTCGATCCAGTTTCAGATTTTTTTGAAAACCACGGTACTGCTAAGCTCCGATTCTCCGTTTTTTTCATCATAAGCCAAATATTGTCCGTCTTCGGACGAGGATAACTCCCCTCCTTTAAGGCGGAGGCCAAGGTCAAGACCTCGAAGCTGTTGGTATCAATGCCGTAAACCGTTCCTCCGTAATAGAGATAGAACATTTTATTTCCGGCATAATAGGCCAGAGAATGTAAGCTTTCTTCCAACTCTTCCTTATTTTCCTGAAGCGGCAGAAAAAGTTCTCCACCACCGTATTGTCCGAGTTGTCATAAGTGTAAAAGACAATTCCCGTATAACCCTCATGGCGTCCTCTACTATATAGCCATAAACCAGAAAATCCACATCCCATTATCTTTCACATCCATAAGGCGGATTCCGTGAGAAAGGAAATCACCGCGAAAAACGGTTATTCTCTTCTGTGAGGTAGGTAAAAATACGCGTCAAAAATACCCTCACTGTTGAGACGGTAAAAGCGCATTTCCCTTAGAAAAAGGCATAATATTCTTTGTTCCCTGAACATTTGCTTTGGATTTGTTCCGCACTATCCACACCGAGAAGCGAGGATTTGTCTTGAAAACGGAAATTTTGTGTATCAAAAAAATCTCCGTAGTTCGCCTGTCAAAGTCCATAAGGTAGATTCTTTGGCTATCGTAACGCATGACGAAGTTATCCTCGTTATAGAATCTTCTTGTATTTCCCTCTTTGTCTTCAGCCTTTGTAGCATAGCGGAGTTGAATAAGTCCCATAATTCCGCTTAGTTCTTTCAGACTAATCTCTATATCCCCATCCAAGCTCATTCCGCTTTCTCCCCATGTGATTTGCTGAAAAAGAAGAATGGAGTTCACATGGGAAAGGTCGGAATTATCCATAGTGTCTTCGGATTCAAGATAGGTACTGAGAGATTTTTGCTTCCGATTTGGAAAATGTTTTTCTCGTAAAAACTTTCTCCAAGATTCAGCATTTCTTCCGCCATTTTTTTCCTTGCCAAGAAGAATACGGGTATAGTAATATACACTGTTTTCTCCCATATCCAGGCGAAGGCGAAGCTGATATTCCTTTCCTTCTTGAATTAAATTTTTGAATAGGAAGGGTGATTTTCACTCCTTCACTTGTCTTTTCCAGTTCCGCTTTTTTACTGTTCTTTTCTATCAGCTCACTGCCGTCAAGGCTTCGGATATCATAGAAAGCCGCTTCAATGGAATTCTTTTTCAGAGCCGCAAAAGAAGCAGTTTTCTGTCTTCCGGAAGTGTGGCTACCGAGTCTCTGACGACGGATCCGCTCATTTCTGATAATAGCCGTGCAACGGATTGATTTTTCTCCCCCATCAGCATATATACATAGGGGAGCTTGGATTCTCCCATATTGGCATAAACTCTACTGTTTCTATCCATGGATCGATAGGCATGCATAAAATAAAAAAGGAGAGCGGCAAAAAATATGCCACTCAATACGATGATTCGTACTCTTCTTTTACTCCAAGGCTTCTTTTTTTTATAGAATCCGTTATTCACAATGTTCCCTTTCCTGCTCTATCTTGCTCGTTCTTGCTCATTCTCTTTCTTCCCCGAACATTTCTCGTTTTCCGTTTTTCCATGAATTCTTCTTTTTCCGCTTTGTTCTTCTTTCCGCTTTCCCTGCATTTTTCTTTTTTCTATATCCGAGCGCCTCTTCCAAGGCAAGTTTCTCTTCGAACTAAGCTCTATAGTAGTACTTCCTTCCTCCACTTCCTTAATATAAAGAAAGCTTCCTTCATTGGAGTGAACCGAGTTCAGTACAAAGCCCGTATTATCATAATTCAATAAAGCAAGGGCAAAAGAAAGGTTTCCTCCAAGCCCTTTATATGCGTTATATCGTATAATTCCGGATTTCTGAAAGGAGACTCTATTGTTGTTATGCAAAAACCTTCAGCATTTCTCGTTGGTCTTCCAGAAGATCTTCCGACTTCTCCACATGTCTCTGCAATTCCACAAAATAATCTTCCAGGGTCTCAGCATCCTTGCCCTCATAAAATAATCGTATTGACGATAAAGCTTTTTGTACTTTGCCTCCGCTTTTATTGCAAAAAAGGGAAAGCAAAGAAAAAGCAAACTAATCAGGAGAATAATTAAAAAGAATTGCTCCCTATTTCTTTTGATAATGCTCATTTATTCTCTACCCTTTCCTCCAGTAAAATCATATAGACGTTCCAAATCTTCTTTGAATAATACTCTATTTCCACTTTTCCCTTATTCTCATTTTTAGGAATAATCTTCACTTTGGTACCAAGACTTTCTCCCATTCTGCTTTCGAAATCCTTGAAAAATACTTGTAAATTGTTTACTTAGTGCTTTCCTGCCGTCTTTCTTCTGTGTTTCCTGTTTTTGGCCTCGCTTCTCTACTTCCCGAACGGAAAGATTTTTTTCATACATTCTTTGGCAAGTTCCAGTCGTTTCTTGCCTTCCGGTATGGCGAGAAGTGCTCTTCCGTGTCCTTCCTTTAACTTTCCCTCACGGATATAGTTTAAAATTTCCTCTTCCAGTTTTAAAAGACGAAGACTGTTTGTAATGGTTGTTCTCTTTTTAGACAGTCTCTCCGCAAGCTCTTCCTGACTTAAATCATATTCCGAAATGAGGCTCTGATACGCCAGCGCTTCTTCCACCGCATTTAAGTCTTCTCTTTGAATATTCTCGATGATGGCAACTTCCTTGCTTAATTTTTTTCATCGTAGTTCCGGATGAGAACAGGAACCTCCGTAAGTCCCGCAAAGCTGCGGCGCGAAACCTTCTCTCTCGGCAATAATCTCATAAAGCGGCCCTGCTTTTTACCAGAAGCAGCTGAATTACCCCAAAAATGCTTAATACTCTCGGAAAGCTCCTTCAACTCCTCATTGGAGAATTGCTTTCTTGGCTGGGAGGGTTCGCTTGAATCAATGAAATCTTTAAAGAGCTTTGCCTCTTCTCCAGCCTCTTTTTCTATTTTATTGGGATTTGATGCGAAGAGGCTGTCTACACCTCTTCCCAATCCGTGCTTTTGCCATAGCGTCTCCTTCATTTTTCTCTTTTTACTGTTTTTGTGCTTTCCTTATAATTCCATTTTCAAAATTTCCCCTGCAAGCTTACGATATGCATCCGCTCCGGTAGAGCTTCCGTCATAGAGATTAATCGAAGGCCATGGCTCGGTGCTTCGGCAAGCCGCACGTTTCTGGGAATTATAGTATCAAAAATCGTCACGGTAAAATGCTCCTTCACCGCACGAATCACATCCTGGGAAAGCAGATTCCGACTGTCATACATGGTAAAAAGAATTCCCTCTATGCTTAAAAGATGCATTGAGAGCTTCCTGCACCGTTTGAATCGTCTCCAGCATCTGACTTAATCCCTCCAAAGCATAATATTCACACTGAATTGGAATAAGCACCGAATCCGATGCGGTAAGAGCGTTAATTGTCAGGGTCCCTAAGCTTGGGGGACAGTCGATAAAAGATATAGTCATAGTTCTTCTCTATCTTCTCAACACGTCCTTTAAAAAGATAATTTTTATTTTTCTTCATTGGCAAGCTCCGCATCCATGGCGGCCAGATTTCGATTTCCCGGCAGAAAAATCCACATTCTCCACTATTTCCGTATACAAAAATATCTTCTACGGAAAGCTCGCCGCTTAAAACCTCATAAATACTTTTCTCCCATCTCTCACGCCTAATCCGCTTCCCGCATTCCCCTGCGGATCAAAATCAAGGAGCAGGATTTTTCTGCTTGGCTTCTCCCAGGAAGCCGCTAAATTTAATGCGGTAGTTGTTTTTCCGACCCCGCCCTTTTGATTTGCAATGGTAATAATTCTTGCCACTTCTGCACCTTCCCCTTCTAAAATGTTTCACGTGAAACATTTATACTATATCCGTAACATGCATGCAAGTCTCGAAAAATATCCTTTCAACTTTCTTGAAATTTTACCCGAGCGGTTCCTTGCTCGGCACTCCTGCCTTTCTCGGATATTTTTTTGCCGTGTTCTCTATCTTTTGAACAAGGAGTAGGGATCGTCCGATGTCCGTCTCGGGAAGCGTATATTCCAGAACTTCCTCCAACTTTCCTCCCAGAAGATGAATTGCCTTCTTCCCCTTCTCCAGCTCCTCTGCAATGTCCTTGGACTTCAAGGCCAGAAAATATCCTCCCTTCTTCACAAAAGGAAGATCGTACTCGCTTAAAGTAGAGAGGTTCGCTACCGCTCGAGAAAAAACCAGATCATACTGTTCCCTAAGTTCGGGGTTTTTCCCCAGATCTTCCGCTCTTCCGTGATGAAAAACTTACATCCTTTAGACCAAGTTCCTTCACTACATCTTCCAAAAAGTGAATTCTCTTTTGCGACGAATCGCTTAAGGAAAGGGAAATACTCGGAAAAAAGCTATTTTTTATGGCAAGACCGGGAAATCCTGCCCTGTCCCTACATCCATACAGCGCTTTCCTTCTATCCAATTGGAAAATGTTTCACGTGAAACATTTAGCTTTTGCCATTGCGAGAGAGTCGATAAAATGCTTTACAATGACATCCTCTTCCTCCGTAATAGCAGTGAGATTCATTACTTTATTTTTTTCTACCAGCAAAGTATAGTAGCCGTAAAATTGCTGTAGCTGTTCTTCCTGTAAATTCATGCCAAGTCTGCTTCGATAAAGCAGAGAGGCGCTGAGAAAAACTCTTCCCTTGCCATAGAATGCTCCTTATTGTTCACTGCAATATTGATTTCTGCTACTATTTTAGCTATACAATTTAACTCTACTGTTTTAGCTATACTGTTTATCCTCTACCGCTCTGTAGTAAAAAAATAGTTGAAAGCTTTCTTTTTCTCAAAAATCTTTCCTTTGCTAAAAATCTTTCCCGTACTTTTCCAGATAAACCAAAAGCACGGAAATATCCGCAGGACTCACACCGCTGATACGAGATGCCATACCGATATTCTCGGGGCGAATCTTATCCAGCTTCTGCCTTGCTTCAAGACGCAGATTTTTCATATTCTGATAATCTATTTCCTTCAGGCTTCTTTCTTTCCATCTTTTTAAAAGGCCTCTACCTGCTGAATCTGTCTTTTGATATAGCCCTCGTACTTGATTTCAATCTCCACTTCCTCGCAAATAAAGGGGGAGAGAGAAGGACGCTCCGGATCCAGCTCCTCAAGGTTCTTATAACTGCACTCCGGCCTTTTGCAAAGCTCCAGAAGAGAAACGCCGGACTGAATGGGTGAAGAGCTAAGAGCCGTTAATACAGCATTGTTTTTTTCATTGGCTCCGACATAGGTATTTGCCATTCTTTCCACTTCTTTCTGAATGCTTTCCCGCTTTTCCCGGGTTTTTCGAATCTCTTCTTCGGAAATAAGCCCCAAGCTGTAGCCCTTTTCCCGAAGGCGAAGATCCGCATTATCCTGCCGAAGCAGAAGACGATATTCCGCGCGGCTCGTCATCATACGGTACGGCTCTTTATTTTCCTTGGTAACCAGATCATCAATCAAAACACCGATATAAGCTTCGGAGCGATCCAGTACAAAAGGCTTCTTCTCCTCTTAAACGCTTCACGGCATTCACCCCCGCCATAAAGCCCTGTACGGCGGCTTCCTCATAGCCGGAGGAGCCGTTCATTTGACCGGCAAAGAAAAAGACCGGCGATTCGCTTCGTCTCCAGATTGTTCTTTAACTCCAGAGAGTTTAAGCAGTCATACTCTATCGCATAGGCATGGCGAACCATTTCCGCCTTTTGGAAGCCGGGCATGGTATGGAGAAGGGCAATCTGCACGTCCTCCGAAGAGAAGAGGAAAGTCCGGAAAGGTACATTTCATTCGTATATCTTCCCTCCGGCTCCACAAAAAATCTGGTGTCGGTCTTTGTCCGGAAACTTCATCACCTTATCCTCAATAGAGGGACAATACCTCGGTCCCGTACCCTCAATGCTTCCATTGTACATAGGAGCACGATGAATATTTTCCCGGATAAGACTATGTCCTTCCTCGTTCGTATAGGGTTAAGAAGCAGTCATCCTGCTCAATCTGTACCGACGCGGGATCCGTCGAGAAAGAAAAAGGGCACTACCGGAACATCTCCCTTTTGCACTTCCATCTCGGAAAAAGTCGAGACTTCTTTTTATCCACTCGGGCCGGCGTTCCGGTTTTAAAAACGAAGAAGAGGAAAGCCCAGCTCCCGAAGACTGTTACTCAACTTTTTCCGCCCGTCTTAAACCGTTCGGGCCGGTTTTCTCTGAAACCTCTCCGTAAATGCACCTTGCATTTAAGTAAACTCCCGTACAGATGATAACCGCCTTAGCAAAATACTTGGCTCCTGTGCTGCTCTCTACCCCTCTTACTTCTTTTTTCTCCTCATCCGTCAAAATGGATACGACTTCTCCCTGCCGAATATGGACACGCTCCTGATTTTCCAAAACCTGACGCATATTATGTGAATAAAGTTGCTTATCCGCCTGCGCTCTTAGGGGAATGCACCGCAGGTCCCTTCGATTTATTCAACATTCTGGACTGAATAAAGGAACGGTCGCAAACCTTTCCCATCTCTCCGCCAAGAGCATCCAGCTCGCGCACGAGGTGCCCCTTCGAGCTTCCGCCGATATTCGGATTGCAGGCCATCATGGAAATGGCATCGGGACTCAGGGTGAAAATTAGTGTTTCCATGCCCATTCTGGCGGGAAGCAAGTCTGCTTCCACTCCGGCATGTCCTGCACCCACCACAATCACATCATAGTTTTCTTCGATTAAAGACATTCTTTTCCTTTCAAATATCTAAGCACAGATTTTTAGATGAAGTTTACTGATTCTAAAAATCCTAATTCTTTAACATGTATCGTGCGTAAAGCGTATAGCATCCTCGTTTTGCAAAAAAACGCATTCACAAGTTATTTTTCCCATACAGAACTTTGCAAAAAAATCTCATTCACAAGATCCTCGAAACTTCCTCTCCCAAAAATTCCCCTCAGGGCAATATAGGCACCCATTAAATCAATACTTAAAAAAGTCCTCAGAAAGGGATAAGCTAAGTCCGTTTTTCACTTCAAGGAGTGCTCTCTTCGCTTCTTCCATATCTATTCTTTTGTCTCTCGCTATGGATAAATATCTCTGAAGAGAAGGAAAGAGATCCGGAGAAGAAGAGTTCCCGAATTTTTTTCTCCGAGTTCCTTTCATTCCCGTCCACTCTTTAGCGGAAATTGCAATAACGGGAAGGCCTGTTTTTCTTCCAGCTCTTGTTTCGTTAAGACGGTTTCCTTATCCGTCTTATTCAGTAAAACAATGGTCTTTTTCCCTTGTACAAGAGAAAGAATTTCCTCATCCTCTTTTTCAAATTCCTTTAAAGGCATCCACCACAAAAAGAAGTAAGTCCGCGTGTTCAATGGATTTCTTCGCCTTTTTCAACTCCGATTCCCTCCACGATATCTTCCGTATTTCTAATCCCCGCGGTATCCATAAGGTGTAGGGAAAGACCGTCCAGACGAATATTTTTCCTCTACCGTGTCTCTCGTTGTACCCGGAATATCCGTTACAATCGCCTTTTTCCGCACCGACAAGAGCATTTAAAAGAGAGGATTTTTCCGGCATTGGGTTTTCCGACAATTGCGGTATGAATCCCTTCCGTAGCATTCTTCCCTCCTCACGAAAGCGGAGGAGCTTTTTCAATTTCCTGCAATATATATTCCGTGTGCTGAGCACATTTTTCCGAAAAACCTTCCAGGGAAATGTGTTCCGGGTCATCGAGTGCCGCCTCAATAAAGGCCGTATCCTCTAAGAGAAGACTCCTGCATTCCTTGATTCTTTCTCCCAAAGCCCTTGTACCAGTGCCAAAGAACTTTGAATCCCTGCCTCCGTCTTCGACGCGATAAGGTCTGCCACTGCCTCTGCCTGCGATAAATCAATCCTACCGTTTAAAAAGGCTCTCTTCGTAAATTCTCCCTGGCTCTGCGGCTCTCGCCCCATGTTTCAGTGTTAAGGTAAAAATCTTTTGCATGAGAAGCACGCCCCCATGACAGTTGATTTCCACCACATCTTCCCCGTATAGGACTTGGGTGCTAAAAAATGTAGATACCAAAACCTCGTCCACCGCTTCCTCTTTATCATAAACAAAGCCATAGCGAATGCGATGACTTTCTCGAATATCCAAAGGCTTTCCGCTCTTGGTTCTCAATATTTTTTTCCGCAATGGAAAGGGCTTCCTCTCCGCTTAAACGGATAATGCCGATTCCGCTTTCACTAGCGCGGTAGCTAAGGCACTGATTGTATCCACAGTCTCACCTCCTAAGCCTTTTATTTTACTCATATTCTTTCCGCTTTGCAATCGGAGAAAAATCCCCTCGTGAAAGAAGTACTTCGACTTGTCCGTCTACGCCTTCCTTTCACGAAGGGATTATCCTTCATAACGAGTGACTCAGGCGATGCCTGAGACCTCTTGTTCGATTAAAAAAATCCGGATTTCTTTATTTTTTTCAATTCATTTAAAATACGTAAGTAAACGAGATGTCGCACGCTTTTGTGCACGATACTCGTTATGAATAAGATAACACAAGTTTTACTTTTTCAGCCCGATTCTCTTTCGGATATTTGTTTTTAAATTTTCTATCCGGGCGAAACTTTCCGCTATTCTTAAAAGAAAAATGACAACATGACGGAATGGATCATCACCCTCCGACTTGGTAGACACTTGAGAATCATTTTGTAAAGAGGCATGAATGATTCTTCTTTCATAGGGATTCATCGGTTCAAGATTTACGGGCTTTCTCGTCTTTTTACTTTATAAGCAATGTTCTTGGCAAGACTTCTAAGGGTTTGCTCTCTTCTTTTTCTATAGTCTTCCGTATCCAGCTTTACACGAATAAAGTCTTCTTTATGCTCCTTATTTAAAAACTAAGGAACAAAGATACTGTAAAGAATCTAAAGTCTGTCCTCTTTTTCCGATGAGAATTCCCATATCCGGACCAACAAGATTGATATAGAGCTCATTGCTGTTCTCATGGAAATCCATCTCCAGTTCTACATCCATATCCATTCCACTGAGAACGGAACTTAAAAACTGTCTTATTTTTTTCCTTGTTTTTCTGCGATTTCCGCTTCTGTTAACGGAGTAAACTCTCTTTTTCTACGCTTATCAATTCCTCTGTTTTTATTTTCCGGAATACTTCTTTTTCTCTTGTCTCTCTGGCAGAGGAACGGGATCGTAACCGCCGCGACTAAATCCTTTATAATTCTCCGGAGTCTTTTTATAAGCACTTTTTCTTATCTTTACTAATACTCTCTTGCTTTTTCTTCTTTCTTTTCCGGAAAAATGCTCTTTCCGTTTTATTTCATTCTTTTCTTCCTTTATTTCCGCCTTTTCTTCCAACTTTTTGGAAGAAGAACCGCTTTCCGCAGTTTCTTTGGAAAGAGCCTTTTTTTCTCAGCCTCTTGCTCTACATTTTCTTTTTACAAAAGCCTCAATAATCCAAGGTTTTGCTCCTATACCCAATATTCCTTACTTCCCTGGATTAAAAACGGTATAAGAGATTCGGTCGGATGTAGTATGTAACTGTATGGTTGCCTTAGTAATAGCTTCTTCCATCGTCTTTGCGGATACTCTGATTTTATCCATAGCTTTTCCCCTAAGCCTTATGACTTTTTCTCATGCTTTTCATTATACAATTGCACCATATTTGCCTTTACTTGCCAAAGAACCTTCCTTCGCATTTCTATTGTAATATTCTGTAGAATCTTTGGTCTTTTTGGCTTTTGTTTGGCAATACGTTCCAAAACGATTCTTCTCCTCGGAATCTTCTTTCGCCTGCATGGATTTTAAACGATTCTCCACTGCTTTTTCATCAATGGGAGGAAGACCTCTTTTGGCTCTCTTCTCATTCGCTTTGGCCATGGCTTCCTGTAAAAGTTGTTCATTGGTCTTCTTTCCGAAATACCAGTTGAAGAAGAGTCGCTGTATCAGCATAAATAAAGAGGAAGCAATCCAGTATAAACCGATACCGGAGGCAAAAGAGAAACAAAACCATACGGACATCAGAGCATCATGACATTCATACTTTTCATCATCTGTGCAGATTGGTCGCCTTCTGCTGTCTGAGGCATGCTCTGCTTCTGCATAAGTACCGTGGAAGCCCACTGTGTAAGACCTGCCAAAATCGGAATCAACCAATAGATATTCGGCTTAAGTCCATAAGCGGAAGGTGCTGTTGCCAAGTTTAATCCCAAAAAGCTGTTGATTTCCGCAGATTTTGCGGCGACTGTTTCAATTGCTGAACTCGCATTAGGGAAAAACTTCCGGAAGTTTTGCCCACTGCGCAGGATTTAATTTATATAAAAAGTCAATTACAAAGTTATGTACAGCCGTGCTGTCGTATTTTTGCGGATCGTCCAAACCTAAGTTGTGTAAAGTCTTTAAAATCGATTTAAGCCCGTTATTTTCTCCGAACGTCACCAAGGCCTGTGCTGCATTTGCACCGCCTATAGCGGAAGACACATTCTCATATACCACCTTCACTGCCGGTACATACGCCGGAATATTCATAATAATACGGTACAAAGCAAAAATGATGGGCATTTGTAAAACCAAAGGAAGGCAGCCTGCTGTCATCGATGTACCGTATTTCTCATAAATAGCTCTCATCTCTGCCTGCTGTGCCATCATCGATGCCTGATCGGTCTGATTCTTATATTTTTCCTGAACCGCTTTAATCTCCGGTTGCATGATTTGCATCATCCGAGAAGACTTCTGTTGTTTAATGGAAGTCGGAGCTAAGATAATTCTTGTCACCAGAGTGAAAAGGATGATAGATAAACCTATGTTGGGAATGCCGATTTGTGCCAGAAAACTATAAATTGCATTCATGACCAAACCCAAAAAAGTCACAATAAGAGTCCAAATCGGTCCAAAAATAGGTAAACTAGACGTATTTTTAGTCAATAAAAATAAGATAATTCAAGTTTTTCTCCCTCCATCTTTAGGGAACAGGATCATATCCGCCTTTAGCAAACGGATTGCATCGAAGAATCCGCCATATTGCTAACCATAAACCTTTCACACAACCATATTTTTGTATTGCCTCAAAGGCGTATTGAGAGCAAGTTGGTGTGTATTTACAAGAGCCGTGTCCTTTTAAAGGAGATAAAAATTTTTGATAGAAACGAATCATTCCCAAAAATTTTTTTCATACTTTTCCCCATTTCTAGGATAATCATAGTTTAAATCTGACTTTCTTCCTATTTAAATGGTGTTAAAAATGAAATTTTAAAAAGTCAGAATTTTAAAAACGGCTTTCCATACTGAAAGAATAAAAAGTTTTTCGCCTCTATTCTTCCCCTGCCTATAATATGATGCCTGCTACATAATTCCAGATATGCTTTTTTTCAAAAATCAAAGTAAGACCTGTTTTTCGCACCTTGCCTTACCACGAGAATGATGTCTTTACCCAAACAAACTTCTTTTATGTAATCGAAATATTTCACGAAGTTTTCTTTGCGATTCCATGTCGTACAACGGAATTCCCGACTTTCTTTGAGCAGGATATCCCCAAACGGTTACAATCTAAACCATTTTTCCAAAAACGTACATAACAAAACAGGAATTGGCAAAGGACTTTCCTTTTTTTATAGCAAGATTGGAAATCTTCATTGGACTTTATGGATGGAAATCGCTTCATAAAAATAACTCCATGGTTGAAGAAAGACCGCTTACACAGCGGCCTTAAAAACTTTTATTCTTCAGCTTATGCGGATAACTTTGCTCTGCCCTTAGCTCTTCTTGCAGACAAAACCTTTCTACCATTTGCTGTAGACATTCTTTTTCTAAATCCATGCACCTTAGCTCTTTGTCTGGTCTTTGGCTGAAAAGTCATTTTTCCCTTATGCATACGGACACCTCCCTTTTTTTAGTGTATGGCCAATGCCACCAATCGTTTCTCCGGGAATTATTCGTCCTTACGAAGGTCCCGAATAAACTCTAATTTTGGGTAAACATCGGAAGCTATTATAATGAAAGCCCAATAACTCGTCAATAGAAAGTTTTTTTCTTTTATCCTACAAAGTTTTTCTTTTTATCCACAAATTTATCCACTTATCCACAATTTCTAAATTTATCCACATTTAACTATTTTTATGTTGATAAATAATCTAATTTTTCATAAATAGCCCTGTAAACTCTTCCTATTTTCTTTGTTGAATTGTGGATAAAAATAATAAACATTTCAACACTTCCATTTCATAAACAAAAAAATGTGCACAGTTTCTTATTCTAAGTCTTAAAAATTTCCTGTCTTCTTTGTAACTTTGATAAAGCCCCCCATGCTGTAAAATGGATAAGCTTTTATCTTCTATATTTACAGGTTCAAAAAGGGTGCAGTATGACAAAAAAATCTGAAATTATAAAAATAAATGGAATGAAATACTGGATATGTTCAGAGAAATCGTACCTATGGCTGATGTTACCTACGAATTGTGGATAGCTCAATGAAGCCTTATGATTTTGTTGATGATAAACTCGTCATTTTAATGAACAAAAAGAATATCTTTCTATCATCCGAAAAAGGTATAACGATTCCTTTCGTATAGCCATTATGGAAGTTACGCAAATCAATACGGAAGTTTTAATTATCGATGAAGCCGGACTTAACTCTCTTTACAAAAAAAGAAAAAGAAGAAGATTTGAGTTTAGCTGATGCCCTGAAAAATGCCAATTTAAACTCCAGGTACACCTTTGATTCCTTCGTTGTAGGTTCTTCCAATGATTTAGCCCATGCCGCCTGTGTAGCTACCGCAGAGCTTCCCGGGGAACAGTACAATCCTCTCTATATTTATGGGGGCAGGACTCGGAAAAAAACACATCTTATGCAATCCGTTGCTCATTTTATTTTTACAGCAAAACCGGCATGCCAAGATTCGTTACGTTACTTCCGAGACTTTCATTAATGAATTTGTAGACAGTATTCGAAATAAAAATAATATTTCTCCTACTGAATTTTAGGAAGAAATATAGAGAACTCGATGTATTGTTGATTGATGATATTCAATTTTTAATTGGTAAGGAAGGGACACAGGAAGAATTTTTTTCCATACCTTTAATGCTCTTTTACGATAATCGTAAACAAATCATTATTGCTTCGATAAACCTCCGAAAGACATTGATAATCTGGAAGAAAGACTTCGTTCTCGATTTGAAGTAGGTCTTATTGTTGATATTCAAATGCCGGATGTAGAAACCCGTATGGCCATTCTCCGTAAAAGGAAGAGCTGGAAGGCTACAACATTGATAATGAGGTTATTAAGTATATTGCGGACAATATCAAATCCAATGTCAGAGAATTGGAAGGAGCACTCACTAAAGTAGTAGCGAAGTCCCGATTGGTAAAACAGCCTATTACCTTGGAACTGGCTGAGGAATTGTTAAGGGATCATATTACCCCTAGTGAAAGGAAGGAAATTACTTCTGAATTGATTATTGAAGTCGTAGCGGAACATTACAATTTAAAAACTTCCGACTTAGCTTCCGTAACAAAGAAGAAAAACGATTGCTTATCCCAGACAAATTACTATGTACCTTTGCAGAGAATTGACCAATGTTCCTTTGGTTACCGTAGGAGAACTTCTTGGTGGAAGAGACCATTCCACAGTCATTCACGGCTGTGAAAAAGATATCCACAGAATTACAAACAAACGAACAATTAAAATCCACAATAGAGAGTTTACGGAAAAATAGCTCCCTAATTCCTCAATTTATTCTGCATAAATCAACAAGTTTTTATCTCGTAAGGGCTGATGAATACAGAAGAAAAGGAAGATTTCACATTTCCACAGCCCCTATTAGTACTACTAAAGAAAAAGAAAAAGAAAGAAGGAAAAGCGAATGAGATTACTTTTTCATGACCTTATTTCAGCGATACAGATTGTAGGGCGTGCTGTAGATCAAAAACCACGATGAGTATTATGGAATGTATTCTCATCGATGCTACAGATGGGCAAATTACACTTACAGGTAATAAAACGGAATTCGGCATTGAAACTATTTGTCCCGGTATTATAGAAGAAGCGGGAAAAGTTGCCTTGAGGCAAAGCTTTTCCAAGAGATTGTAAAACGTCTTCCTCAGACAGAAGAAAATAATCTCTACATTGAAACAGTAGAAAACGGAAATTGTATTATCAATCATGCGAAAAATCCATTTTCAAGATTATGGGAAGAAATGCGGAGGAATTTCCTCTCTGCCTTTTGTGGAAAAACAGGAAGCAGTTCTTGTTTCCCAATTCAGCTTACGAAATATGATTAATCAGACTATTTTTTTCCACGGCAAACGGAGAAAAATAATAAGAGGATGGCGGGAGAATATTTTTGAGATTAAGGATAATTTATTTTCCATTACTTCCTTGGACGGACATAGAATCTCTATCAGGAAAACATTTTTAAAAAGATTCTTATACGGAACAAAGTGCAATTGTTCCCAAAGAAGTTTTTGTCCGATTTAGTCGAAGATTTTAACCAGCGATATCGAAGATATGGTGAAATGTATTTTTCAGGGTCAATATTTACTTTTCCATTATGAAAATACAACAGTGGTTACGCAACTGTAGAAGGTGAATATTTTCATGTTAAGCAAATGTTGTCCACAGATTATGAAACAAGCATTTCCGTGAACAGAAAACAGTTTATGGAAAAATATAGATAGAGCTAGAATTTTAGCAGAGATAATGATAAAAATCCTTTAATTTTTAAAAATCACGGAAAATTATCTATTTTTAAAAATCATTTCCGATTTGGGAAGAATGGATATGGAAATTCCGATAAAAAAGAAGGAAATGAGTTAATGATTGCCTTTAACCCTAACTTCCTGATGGATGCTTTTACAGAATATAGAAGAGGAAGAGGTTTCCCTCTATTTTACCATTCCCCGTTCTCCGGTATTTATCAGGGATAAGGAAGAAAGCTATATCTATATGATTTTACCGGTTAACTTTTAATGCGGATCAAGTAGAATGATAATTGAGTCCATAGAGTTACAAAATTACAGAAATTATGAAAGTCTGAAATTGTCTTTAGGAAATAAAAAATAATATTTTTATGGAGACAATGCGCAGGGAAAAACCAATTTACTGGAGGCCATGCGGCCAGTTCCAAGTCCTTTCGTTTTTGTAAGGATAGAGATGTGATTCGTTTTTCGGAGGAAGAAGCCCATATTAAGATGATTCTTCAAAAAGGAATAAAGAATCGTATTGATATTCATGTAAAAAGAATAAAACAAAGGGATTGCTATTAACGGTTTTCCGGTAAAAAGCTTCCGACCTTTTTGGTTTAGCCAATGTGGTTATTTTTCTCCGGAGGATTTAAGTCTGATTAAAGATGGTCCCAGGGAAAGAAGAAGATTTATTGATTTGGAACTTTGTCAATTAAATAAAATTTATTTATACAACTTAACGAGGTATAATAGAGTTTTATTGCAGAGGAATAAGCTGTTAAAAGATATTTCTTTTAAACCGCAACTGGAAGACAGTCTTTCCGTTTGGGATGAGGAGCTTGTAAAATATGGTCAGGCCCTTATTCGTTTACGAAGGGAATTTATAGATAGTTTGCAGAAAAAAGCTACTCCGTATTCATAAAAAAATATCAGCGGAGGAAGGAAGAACTTTTACTTAGGTATGAAGAGAATACTAAGGAGGCAGATTTTTTTAGAAGCTCTTTTAAGGGCAAGAGAATCTGAAAAAAACAAAAAAATCAGTCTGGTGGGACTACATAGAGATGACCTTCTCTCAAATTAACGGAGAAGACATTCGAAAGTTCGGTTCACAAGGGCGAGAAAAAGAACGGCGGCTCTTTCTTTGAAGCTTGCAGAGATTGAGCTCGTAAAAGGAAAAGATAGAGGATTATCCTATTTTTACTTTTTTAGATGACGTTTTCGGAACTCGATAAAAAGACAGAATTTTTTTACTGGATGAAATTTCCGACGTACAAAGCATTATCACTTGTACCGGATTAGAAGATTTAATAGAAAATCGTTTTCCCATAGATAAACTTTATTATGTGGAAGGCGGAAAGATTGAATGTCCATAGAGGAGGGTTCATGGCAATAGAGAGAGAAGAGCAGGATCTGAATGAACAGTTTCATGCATCGAAGGAATACGGTGCGGATCAGATTCAGATACTGGAGGGCTTGGAAGCGGTAAGAAAAACGTCCCGGAATGTATATTGGCAGTACCTCTACCCGCGGCCTGCACCATTTGGTTTATGAAATAGTGGATAATTCCGTAGATGAGGCTCTGGCAGGATTTTTGTGACAATATTACCGTCACTATTCATAGGACAATTCCATTACCGTAGAGGATGATGGCCGAGGAATTCCGGTAGATATCCAGAAGAAAGCCGGAAAGTCGGCACTGGAAGTTGTATTTACCGTACTTCATGCCGGCGGAAAGTTCGAGGCTCGGATATAAAGTTTCCGGCAGCCTGCACGGCGTGGGAGCCAGTGTTGTGAATGCATTGTCCAGTTTTTTTGGATGTCACGGTTTGCAAAAGACGGAAAAGTCTATACCATGTCTTTCTCAAAAGGAAAAGTAACGAAGGAAATCGAGTGTATTGGAACTTGTACGGAAGAAGAACACGGTACCAAGGTTCACTTCTTACCTGACGCCGAAATTTTTTTGAAGAAAGTATCTATGATTTTGATACCTTAAAGGTGCGTTTAAGAGAAACAGCCTTCCTCACCAAGAACCTTCGCATCAAGCTTTGTGGATGAAAGAGAAGAAGAGCGTAGAGAAATGACCTTCCATTATGAGGGAGGAATCAAGGAGTTCGTAAGATACTTAAATAAGGGAAAAGAAGCACTTTTACCCGGACGTTATTTATTGTGAAGGGGAAAAGGAGCATATTCTTGTTGAAGTCGCTATGCAAACGATAACGACTCCTATACGGAAAAATATTTATACCTTTGTCAATAACATTAATACGCCGGAAGGAGGAACACACCTCACCGGTTTTAAAAATGCTTTAACCAAGACCTTTAATGATTATGCAAGACAGAATAAGCTTTTAAAGGACAGTGAGCCGAATCTTTCCGGAGAGGATATCCGTGAGGGCTTAACCTGTATCATTTCCGTAAAAATTGAAGATCCGCAGTTTGAAGGACAAACCAAGCAAAAGCTTGGTACCTCCGAAGCACAGGTTGCCGTGCAGGGTATTGTTTCGGAGCAGTTGACTTATTTTCTGGAGCAAAAACCCGGCCGTAGCCAGAGTCATGTGTGAAAAAATCCATTATGGCACAGAGGGCGAGAGCTGCGGCAAGAAAGGCAAGAGATTTAACGAGAAGAAAATCCGCACTGGATGGTGTGGGACTTCCCGGAAAGCTTGCCGATTGCAGTAGTAAGGATGCGGAACGCTGTGAAATCTTTATCGTTGAGGGAGACTCGCACTGGGACCCTGCGAAAGAGGGAAGAAACCGGAAACACAGGCGGTACTTCCCTTCGCGGAAAAGTCTTGAATGTGCAGAAGGCAAGACTCGATCGGATTTATGCCAATGAAGAAATCAAGGGTATGATTACCGCCTTCGGAACGGGAATCAATGAGGATTTTGACTTATCGAAACTCCGTTATCATAAGATTATCATTATGACGGATGCTCGATGTGGATGGTACACATATTGCGACTTTGATGTTGACTTTCATCTACAATTTCATGCCGGAATTGATTAAGGAAGGGCACGTTTACCTTGCGCAACCTCCTCTTTTCAACATTACGAAAAATAAAAAGCATTACTATGCTTATTCTGATGAGGAGTATCAGAATATCTTGAAGGAAATCGGTGCGGAAGGTGCGGATGTATCCCGTTTCAAAGGTTTGGGAGAAATGGATACGGGAAGAGCTCAGGAAACGACGATGGATCCGGAAACAAGAACCCTTCTTCGTGTCAACATGGAAGAAGATGACAGGCGGAGCTCGATATTACCTTTACTACCTTGATGGGAGATCAGGTAGAACCGAGAAGAGAGTTTATTGAGAAAAAATGCCCGTTATGTGAAGAATCTCGATGTATAGGAGGTAGACTTTGGAACCGAATATTTTCGATAAGGTGCAGGATGTTGATTTAAAAGAAAAACGATGGAGAATTCCTACATCGACTATGCGATGAGTGTTATCGTATCCAGAGCGATTCCGGATGTACGGGACGGTTTGAAACCGGTACAGAAGGGTGCTCTATGCTTTACAAACGCTCGGCGTAACACCGGATAAGAAGACAAAGAAGTGTGCCACCATCGTAGGAGAGACGATGGGTAAGTATCATCCGCACGGAGATTCTTCCATCTACGGTTCTCTTGTATACATGGGACAGCCATGGTCCATGCGCTATGTCTTGATTGATAAGCAGGGAAATTTCGGTTCGGAAGATGGAGACAGTCCCGCCGCAATGCGTTATACCGAGGCAAAGATGTCCAAGATGGCGACGGAGATGCTTTCCGGAATCAACAAGAATACAGTTGATTTCATGCCGAACTTTTTCTAATGAGTATGATGAGCCGACCGTGCTTCCTGCGCGTTTTTCCGAATCTTCTCGTAAACGGAGCAACCGGTATTGCGGTCGGCATGTCATCAATATCCCGCCGCATAATCTTAGGGAAGTCATTGCCGGCGTGGATAAAATTATTGACAATCGTATTGAAGGAAGAAAGACGGAAATTGAGGAGCTTCTTCCCATTGTGAAGGGACCCGATTTTCCAACCGGCGCAACCATTCTTGGAAAAAGGGACGTGGAAGAGGCCTATCGAACCGGAAGAGGAAAGGTGAAGATGCGCGCCGTTTGCGAAATTGAAAACCATGGCAAACGGAAAAACCGGATTGTGGTGAAGGAACTTCCCTATTTGGTTTTACCGTTCCCGGGTCATCGAGAAGATTGCTGATCTGGTGAAAGACAAGAAAAATCGACGGAATAACCTATATCCATGATGCGGCAGGAAAAACTCGCAGGCGAAAATCAACATTGAACTCCGAAAGGATGTGAATCCGCAGGTCATTTTAAACCAGCTTTACAAGCATACACAGTTACAGGAAACTTTCGGTGTGATTATGCTTTTGTATCGTAAACGGGGAACCGCGGATTCTGAATCTCCTTCAGATTCTGGAAGAGTTCTTAGGACATCAGATCAATGTAGTACGAAGAAGAACAGAGTACGACCTCCAAAAAGTGTGAAGACAGAGCGCATATTTTAGAGGGATTGTTAAAGGCGCTTGACCATATCGATGAAAATCGTTGCCATGATTCGTGTGCCGAAAAAATGTGGAAGAGGCGAAGCAGAATTTAATTACCCGTTTCGGCTTCACAGACGTGCAGGCGCAGGCAATCGTGGATATGCGTCTTCGTGCATTGACCGGTTTGGAAAAGAGAAAGACTGGAGAATGAGTACAAGGATCTTCTTGCAAAGATTGCTTACTATAAAGAGATATTGGGAAATGAAAATAAATTGCTTTCTGTGATTCGGGAAGAGTTAGATGCCATCGCAGAGAAGTATGGGGATGAGCGGAAGACACAGTTTAGTTTTTGATAAAGATTTTTCAGGCGGAAGACTTTATCTCGGATGATGATGTGGTGATTACGTCTACCAGTCTCGGCTATATTAAGCGGATGTCACCGGAGCATTTCCATCAGCAGAATCGAGGCGGAAAAAGGCATAAAGGGATGCAGACGATAGAGAATGACTATATCGAAGACCTCTTTATGACGACGAACCACCATTATGTTATGTTCTTTACAAACCAGGGAAGACTCTTCCGTATCAAGGGATACGAGATTCCGGAAGCAAGCAGAACGGCAAGAGGTACAGCACTAGTCAATCTTCTTTCCTTACAGGAAAAATGAAAAAGTTACGGCAACCCTCTGCTTAAGAGATACCAACGAGGAAAAATACCTCATTCTCACAACAAAGAAGGGTATCATTAAAAAGACGGAGCTGTCTCAGTTTGCCAATGTGCGGAAGAACGGCATGATTGCCATTACCTTAAATGAGGGCGACCAACTGATTGAAGCAAAGCTTCTTTCCGAGGATGAAGAAATCTTCCTAGTTACCAAGAAAGGTATGGCGATTGAATTCAATGAAAAGGATGTACGTGCTACCGGTCGCTCTTCCATGGGTGTACGCGGTATCCGCTTAAATGCAGGCGATGAAGTCATCGGTATGCAGAAAGCTTCTCAAGGAGAACATTTCCTTCTGGTTTCGAGAAGGGTTACGGAAAAACTGACGGACAAGAGTCGCTTTTAAAGCACAGGCTCGTGGCGGAAAGGGAATCCGTTGCTATAAGATTACGGAGAAGACCGGAGATATCGTAGGATTTTAAAGCTCTGTGATAAGGATAGAGAGATTCTTCTTATTACCACGGAAGGAATCATGATTCGAATCAATCTCGATAAAGTGAGCATTTTTAGGAAGAAATACTTCCAGGCGTAAAACTGATGGATATCGACAAAGATACGGATACCGTAATTGCATCCGTTGCCAAGGTAAGAGAGACGGAAAATGAGGAAGAGTCCGAAGAAGCAACTTCTTTAGAAAAATACAGATTTGAGGGAAGAAAAAGAAAATCAAGAAGCGGGAGAAAGTCCGGAAGAAAAGTCCTAAAAATTTCCTTGACATAAAAAAATCTGAATTTGATACTCTAGTAAAGCACCTTTCGAGGTGAATCCTATTGGCAGGGATAAAAGGAGTAATACTCAAGTGGCCGAAGAGGCGCCCCTGCTAAGGGTGTAGGTCGGGAAACCGGCGCGAGGGTTCAAATCCTCTTACTCCGTTTTCGGGAAACCGAAAATTATGCTTGACAAAGAAACTCTCTTTGTTATAATAGCATGGCTGTCCTGAAAAGGATTGTCAAAAAGTACCTTGAAAATCAAAGATCGAATAATACACAGACCCTGAAGATTCTTGAAAAAGAAGTTCTTCGAAAAGAAGAACAAAAAAGCCGGAATTCCGGCAGAGAAAATTCAGAAGCACAGAAATGTGCAGCGAAAAACAAACTTTTACAGTAAAGCGGAGTACTTTTTCATCAGAAAAGTACATAGCGTACAGACTACAGCGAAAAGCTGTACTTTGCGAAAGCAAAGTTCCGAAGTTGTCTCAAAACAACGAGGAAGTCACTAAGGAAAAACAAGCTAAGCGCGTTTTGACTTGGACTGAACTTAAACCGTTTTGAAGAACGGATAATGATGTTTTTTTATGAATAAAAAACATTACCTTATTATGAGAGTTCGATCCTGGCTCAGGATGAACGCTGGCGGCGTGCCTAACACATGCAAGTCGAACGAGATGCGTATCGGAAAGCTTCGGCCGGAAGATACGTTATCTAGTGGCGGACGGGTGAGTAACACGTGGGTAACCTGCCTTATGGAGGGGGATAACAGAGAGAAATCACTGCTAATACTGCATAAGCACACAGTACCGCATGGTAGAGTGTGAAAAGATTTATCGCTATAAAGATGGACCCGCGTCTGATTAGCCAGTTGGCAGGGGTAAAAAGCCTACCAAAGCAACGATCAGTAGCCGATCTGAGAGGATGACCGGCCACATTGGGACTGAGACACGGCCCAAACTCCTACGGGAGGCAGCAGTGGGGAATATTGCACAATGGGGGAAACCCTGATGCAGCGACGCCGCGTGAGTGAAGAAGTATTTCGGTATGTAAAGCTCTATCAGCAGGGAAGATAATGACAGTACCTGACTAAGAAGCCCCGGCTAACTACGTGCCAGCGACCGCGGTAATACGTAGGGGGCAAGCGTTATCCGGATTTACTGGGTGTAAAGGGAGCGTAGACGGAGTGGCAAGTCTGAAGTGAAAACCCTGGGCTCAACCCTGGGACTGCTTTTGGAAACTGTTAATCTAGAGTGTTGGAGAGGTAAGTGGAATTCCTGGTGTAGCGGTGAAATGCGTAGATATCAGGAAGAACACCGGAGGCGAAGGCGGCTTACTGGACAATAACTGACGTTGAGGCTCGAAAGCGTGGGGATCAAACAGGATTAGATACCCTGGTAGTCCACGCTGTAAACGATGAATACTAGGTGTCGGGGAGCAAAGCTTCTCATTGCCGTCGCAAACGCAATAAGTATTCCACCTGGGGAGTACGTTCGCAAGAATGAAACTCAAAGGAATTGACGGGGGACCCGCACAAGCGGTGGAGCATGTGGTTTAATTCGAAGCAACGCGAAGAACCTTACCAAGTCTTGAGATCCCATTGACAGAGTGTGAATGCATTTTCCTTCGGGGCAATGGAGACAGGTGGTGCATGGTTGTCGTCAGCTCGTGTCGTGAGATGTTGGGTTAAGTCCCGCAACGAGCGCAACCCCTATAGTTAGTAGCCAGCAGTAAGATGGGCACTCTAACTAGACTGCCAGGGATAACCTGGAGGAAGGCGGGATGACGTCAAATCATCATGCCCCTTATGACTTGGGCTACACACGTGCTACAATGGCGTAAACAAAGGGAAGCAAGAGGGTGACCTTAAGCAAAATCTCAAAAAAATAACGTCTCAGTTCGGACTGTAGTCTGCAACTCGACTACACGAAGCTGGAATCGCTAGTAATCGCAGATCAGCATGTCTGCGGTGAATACGTTCCCGGGTCTTGTACACACCGCCCGTCACACCATGGGAGTTGGTAATGCCCGAAGTCAGTGTTCCAAAGAGGAAGCCGCCGAAGGCAGGACTGATGACTGGGGTGAAGTCGTAACAAGGTAGCCGTATCGGAAGGTGCGGCTGGATCACCTCCTTTTCTAAGGATAAAGTAGGGGTTTGTGTGTTATTCGATTTTTGATGAATAGAGGACAATTCGAAGAGTTTACTTTTTCGAAGAAAAAGTTTTTCAACGGCTATCCGATGCCGGAGAAAAACCATATAAAAAGTAATATCCAGATGAATTTTTTTCATAGACTGTCTGATTTGTTTCACTCCGACTTCATGTTCGGTAAGGAAACTCTACATGAACTTTCCTACGGAAAGCAACTCTTCGAGAGTTGGTCAGATTAGTCGAATTTTTCTGAAGAAAAATTCTCCTTGGAACCATAGCTCAGCTGAGTTAGAGCGCACGCCTGATAAGCGTGAGGTCGGTGGTTCGAGTCCACTTGGTTCCACTTCTGGTGTTGATGCGCTTAGGGGAAACACTCGTTCCCATCCCGAACACGACAGTTAAGACTTAAGCGGCCGAAAATACTTTGCTGGTAACGGCACGGGAAGATAGGCGGATGCTAGATTTTTGGGGGTATAGCTCAGTTGGGAGAGCACCTGCCTTGCAAGCAGGGGGTCAAGGGTTCGAATCCTTTATCTCCACTGTGGAAGAGATTCCACAATCGTACCTTGAAAACTGCATATCCGAAAGAAATAATTATTCTAGTAAATAGAGTAAGACATCCGAGGGTACAAGGTAAAACTTGTACAAGAAGAGAAGTGTTTTTTTATGAAGAAATAGGAGCACTTCAGGAGAAGAGAAATCTTCTTCACAATCAGAAAAAGAGATACACGCTAGTATCTCGACACTTGAGCGATCAAGTGGAGAATTGGTTAACAATAAGAGCATAGGGTGAATGCCTCAGGCACTGAGAGCCGAAGAAAGACGTGATAAGTCGCGAAAAGTCGCGGGGATTGGCAAATACGAGTTGATCCGCAGATATCTGAATGGGGAAACCCACCGGAGAAGACCTCCGGTACCGTACAGCCAATACATAACTGTACGGAGGGAACCCGCTGAACTGGAAACATCTAAGTAGGCGGAGGAAGAGAAAAACAACCGTGATTCCGAAAGTAGTGGCGAGCGAAATCGAAGAGCCCAAACCGAGGTGCGTGCACTTCGGGGTTCGGACTGCATAAAGATCTGTAAGTGAGTGGAAGCCGATGGAAATAGGCGCCATAGAGGGTGAAAGCCCCTTACACGAAGCGTAAAGGATCAAGCAGTATCCAGAGTACTGTCAGACACGTGGAACCTGGCAGGAAGACGGGGACCACCCCCAAGGCTAAATACTACTCAGTGACCGATAGCGATTAGTACTGTGAAGGAAAGGTGAAAAAGGACCCCGAGGGAGTGAAAGAGAACCCGAAACCCTGTGTTTACAAACTGTGGAACAGCGCAAGCTGAACCGCGTACTTTTTGTAGAACGGTCCGGCGAGTTATAGTTACTGGCAAGGTTAAGGACTTTAGGGTCCGGAGCCGAAGCGAGAGCAAGTCTAAATAGGGCGTTAAGTCAGTAGATATAGACCCGAAACCGGGTGACCTATCCATGTCCAGGATGAAGCTAAAGTAAAATTTGGTGGAGGTCCGAACGCACATCCGTTGAAAAAGGGTGGCGATGAGGTGTGGATAGCGGAGAAATTCCAATCGAACCCGGAGATAGCTGGTTCTCCTCGAAATAGCTTTTAGGGCTAGCCTCGCAGTAAGTCTTTCGCAGGTAGAGCACTGAATTCTTGAGGGGCGTCAAAGTCTACCAAGAGATATCAAACTCCGAATGGCGGTAAGATATAAGTGGGAGTCAGACTGCGGGATATAAATTCCGTAGTCAAAAGGGGAAACAGCCCAGATCTACAGCTAAGGTCCCAAAGTACATGTTAAGTGGTAAAGGATGTGGGATTTCATAGACAACTAGGATGTTGGCTTAGAAGCGACCACACATTCAAAGAGTGCGTAATAGCTCACTAGTCGAGAGGTCCTGCGCCGAAAAATTAACGGGGCTAAAAACATGACACCGAAGCTTAGGGGATGGTGAATGCCATCGGTAGAGGAGCATTGAAAAACGAGATGAAGCGGTACCGAAAGGAGCCGTGGATTGTTTTGAAGAGAGAATGCCGGAATGAGTAGCGAGATGGAGGTGAGAATCCTCCAGGCCGAATATCTAAGGTTTCCAGGGTAAAGCTGATCTGCCCTGGGTAAGTCAGGGGCCTAAGGCGAGGCGGAGACGCGTAGTCGATGGACAACTGGTGTAGATTCCAGTACTTACTGAATCAGAAATGTGGGGACACATGGAGAAAGAGAGAGCCGGGAATGAGAAGACCGGTGCAAGGGAGGTAGGAGTGTAGTAGGAAAAGCCGCTACATAATCTGAAGACCTGATGCGGATCGAACTAAAGTAGAGAAGCTCTTTAACTCTGTGGCGAGAAAAGCCGCTATAGTGTTTTAGTAAGCCCGTACCGCAAACCGACACGGTAGATGAGGAGAGAATCCTAAGGCCGGCGGGAGAAGCATTGTTAAGGAACTCGGCAAAATGACCCCGTAACTTCGGGAGAAGGGGTGCCCAGGCAACTGGGCCGCAGAGAAAAGGCTCAAGCAACTGTTTAGCAAAAACACAGGTCTATGCGAAACCGTAAGGTAAAGTATATGGGCTGACGCCTGCCCGGTGCTGGAAGGTTAAGAGGAGAGGTTAGAGCAATCGAAGCTTTGAATTGAAGCCCCAGTAAACGGCGGCCGTAACTATAACGGTCCTAAGGTAGCGAAATTCCTTTGTCGGGTAAGTTCCGACCCGCACGAAAGGCGTAATGATTTGAGCGCTGTCTCAACAATGCACCCGGTGAAATTGAAGTGCCAGTGAAGATGCTGGTTACCCGCGCCAGGACGGAAAGACCCCATGGAGCTTTACTCCAGCTTGATACTGGGATTCGGTAATGTATGCACAGGATAGGTGGGAGACTGAGAGGATAGTACTTCGGTATTATCGGAGTCGCTGTTGGGATACCACCCTCATGTTATTGGATTTCTAACCTAGGCCGTAAGCCGGTCAAGGGACAATGTCAGGTGGGGAGTTTGACTGGGGCGGTCGCCTCCGAAAGAGTATCGGAGGCGCTCAAGAGTCCCTCAGGATGGTTGGAAACCATCCAAAGAGTGTAAAGGCATAGGGGAGCCTGACTGCGAGGCTGACGGGCCAAGCAGAGTAGAAATACGGACTTAGTGATCCGGTGGTATGAAAGTGGATTGCCATCGCTCAACGGATAAAAGCTACCCTGGGGATAACAGGCTGATCTCCCCAAGAGTTCACATCGACGGGGAGGTTTGGCACCTCGATGTCGGCTCATCGCATCCTGGGGCTGAAGTCGGTCCCAAGGGTTGGGCTGTTCGCCCATTAAAGCGGTACGCGAGCTGGGTTCAGAACGTCGTGAGACAGTTCGGTCCCTATCCGGCGCGGGCGTAGGATATTTGAGAGGATCTGTCCTTAGTACGAGAGGACCGGGATGGACTGACCTCTGCTGAACCTGTTGGGAATCAATCCCATCGCAGGGTAGGCAAGTTGGGAATGGATAAACGCTGAAGGCATCTAAGCGTGAAGCCAACCTCAAGATGAGATATCCCATCGAAAGAGTAAGACCCCTTGAAGAGAACGAGGTAGATAGGGCTGAGGTGTAAGTGCTGCAAAGCATTCAGCTGACAGCTACTAATAGGTCGAGGGCTTATCCAATGCGTCTGATTGATATGTTTTACTTCTGGAGTTATTTCTTGGATATGTTTGTTTGCTCAGGAATGGCGGATGTCATTGTATTGTACTTTGGGGTTCAGTCCGTTCCTTAGCTATAGTTTTTAGAAGCAGGTACGAGATGGCCCGGTGGCTCAGTTGGTTAGAGCGCCGCCCTGTCACGGCGGAGGTCGACGGTTCGAATCCGTTCCGGGTCGTTAGCCTTTGGGCTTTTATATGGATGGATTCCCGAGTGGCCAAAGGGGGCAGACTGTAAATCTGTTGTCACTGACTTCGGTGGTTCGAATCCACCTCCATCCATTAAGACATTTGTCTTTAATTTACATCCGGGGTCTTAGCTCAGCTGGGAGAGCATCTGCCTTACAAGCAGAGGGTCATAGGTTCGAGCCCTATAGGCCCCATTTATATCATCGCGGGATGGAGCAGTCTGGTAGCTCGTCGGGCTCATAACCCGAAGGTCGTTGGTTCAAATCCATCTCCTGTAACGCAGGAACCCTTTAGGTTCCTTTTTTCATATATTTGCAACTTAGCCAGTAACAGTCTTATCTATATATTTGCAACTTAGACAGTAATACTCTATTGATATACTTGAACTCAATCAGCAATACTCATTGTATAGAGGAAATTGTTTTTCTGTAAAATGAAGCTGTAAAAGAGCGCAGTCTTTGTAATGAAACAGTAGTATTCATGTCGGAGAGGAGAATCTATGCGTGTTGGAATCTTAACCAGTGGCGGCGATTGTCAGGCTTTTAAAATGCCACAATGCGGGGGCGTTGGCAAGTCTTTATTTAATTTATTTGACAATATAGAAATTTTTCGGCTTTTTGGATGGATACAGAGGCCTAATGTATGACGAGTATAAGAAAATGGAGAAATCTGACTTTTTCCGGTATCTTAACGGAAGGGGGAACGATTCTCGCACCAGCAGAACGCCATTTAAATTGATTCATGAGCCGGATGCAAACGGACTGGATAAGGTGGAAGCAATGAAGCACACTTACCGTAAGCTTCGTTTGGATTGTCTTGTTGTTCTTGGGGGAAACGGATCCTTAAAAACAGCAAATCTTCTCAGCGAGGAAGGCTTAAACATCGTTGCCTCGCCCGAAAACGATAGATAACGACCTCTATGGAACGGATATGACATTTGGATTTTATTCCGCCGTGGAGGTTGCAACTAAATGCCATTGACTGCATTCATACAACAGCGACCCAGCCATGGAAGAGTGTTTATTGTAGAAATCATGGGGCATAAGGTAGGACTTCTTACCCTATATGCAGGACTTGCAGGAGGAGCTGATATTATATTACTTCCTGAAATTCCTTATACGGTAGATGCTGTGTGTAAGAAACTTGCCGAGCGTCATGCAAGCGGATCCCGTTTTTCTATTGTGGCTATTGCAGAGGGAGCGATTTCCAGGGAAGATGCGAAGCTGACGAAGAAGGAATTAAAGAAGAAACTTGCGGAAGAGAGAAAGATGCATCCTTCCGTGGCATATAAGCTGGCTAAAGAGATAGAGGAAAGAACCGGTTCAGAGGTCAGAGTGACTGTTCCCGGCCATACACAAAGAGGCGGACGCCCTGTTCCTTACGATAGAGTTTTTGCAACAAGAATCGGAGCTGAGGCAGCGAGACTCATTAAAAAAGAGAAATTCGGTTATATGCTTGCTCTTAAAAATACGGAAATTGTTCCGGTTCCTCTTTCTGAAATTGCAGGCAAGTTAAAAATGGTGGAGCCGGATTCTGGAATTATAAAAAGAAGCAAGAATGTTTGGCATTTCCTTCGGAGATGAAGAGTAGGCATTTTGCTAAATAACAAAAATAATGACTCGCCATTAGAGAACAAATATTGGAAAGTAGGATTGCTTTTTGGGATACACGGCATTATACAGAAAAATGGAGGTCTAAAGACTTCGACGACATTGTGGGGCAGGGATGCCATCACAAGATCGTTTAAGAATCAGGTTAGTAGCGGAAGGGTAGGTCATGCCTACCTTTTTGCGGTACAAGAGGGACCGGAAAAACATCATTAGCGAAAATCCTTGCAAGAGCAGTCAATTGTACAAAATCCTGTTAATGGAAACCCCTGCAATACCTGTGCAAATTGTCGCGCCATTTTATCCAATACCAGTATTAACGTTTATGAAATGGATGCGACCAGTAATCGTAATATTGATGACGTTCGATTGATTCGGGAGCAGATAGAGTATCCGCCTGTGGATATGAAGTATAAGGTTTATATTATTGACGAGGTTCATATGTTTACGGAGCAGGCCAGTAATGCCTTTTTAAAGACGCTGGAGGAACCGCCCTGAGTATGTTATCTTTATTTTTAGCGACAACGGAAACCGAATGCATTGCCTATTACGATTTTATCTCGTTGTCAGCGCTATGACTTTTAAAAAGAATCACCATAAAAACGATAAAAGAACGTCTTGCTATGATTTGCAGGGAAGAAAAATATACGTATTTCCGATGATGCTGGAATACATCGCCAGAATGGGAGACGGTTCCATGCGAGACGCGGTTAGTCTCTTGGATCAATGTGCCAGCTATGACTTTGGAGGAGAGATTTCTTATGAGGATGCGCTAAAGGTTTTTAGTCGCGGTGGATACTTCCGTTTTTCCGATTTAATTAGGGCTTTGCGCGCGAAACATATCAAAGGAGCTATGGAAAAACATCGCATCGGTATTGGAGCAAGGGAAGGAGCTAAGTCAGTATGTTTCCGATCTTTAAGCTATTTCCGAAATATCATGATAGCCAAATCTGTAGAGAATTTGCAGGGCTTGGTGGATTTATCCGAGGAAAATAAAAAGCTTCTTCTGGAGGATGCTGCGGAAATGCCTATGGAGGAACTCTGAGGGGAATTCGTATGCTTTCGGATTTACTTCAGCAATTCAGGTATGCGAATCAAAAAAGGGTACTTCTGGAGAGCTGTCTTATTAAAGCTTGCTCTACCCGGAGACGGAAGGAACTGCAGATGCTTTTGCAACAAAGAATAGGAGAGTTGGAAAGACAGATTGCAAAAGGGAGTTAAGATAGTAGGAGAGATAGAAGGAAAAAGAACTGATCAGGGCCAGCTGGAAGAGCTAAGGCCTACAATAGAAAAAGCTCCGAAGGCGCAGTTTGAGGATTATCAGAATTAAAGAAGAATTGGGGCATGGTTTTTAAGTTATTTTGATCAACCTTTTAAAAGGAGCTCTTACAAAGTCAAGAATTTATCCCGGAAAAGGATAGAAATTCCATGCTGATTATTCCTGTTGATGATACCGTAAGAAATCTATTATTGGATAAAAAAAGAAATAGAGGAAATTTTTACAAGAAAGACTGCATAAGAAATATCATTTTCACATAGGACATGCGGAAGAAAGAGAAAGAAGGACTCAATATGTGTCGGATGAAGAGCTCGCAAAGGTAGACATGCCTATAGAAATTACGGATAATTGAAGTAGAAAAAAGGACAAGTCCGGTGATAAAAGCGTATAAAAAGGACTTGCCGTAAGGTAAAAATAAGAAATGTAATAGATTTATTCAGCGAATTCATGATAAAATAGCTAAGATTTTGGTATAAAAATATTTTTCTAGGGAGGAAAAATGGCTAAGCATGGTGGTTTTGCCGGCGGTATGCCCGGTAGTGAATATGAACAATCTGATGAAGCAGTACCAGAAAATGCGAGCATAAGATGGAAGAAGCTCAGGAAGAGCTCGCGAAGAAGGAATATACGGGACAGGCAGGAGGCGGTGCGGTACAGATTGTTATCACTGAGAGAGAAAAAGTTCTCAGTGTAAAAATTGGATAAAGATGCTGTGGATCCCGAGGATGTAGAGACCTTTAGAGGAAATGATTGCTTTGGCAACGAATCAGGCATTACAAGAGATAGAAAAGGACTCCGGTCAGGAAATGGGTAAGCTGACCGGTGGAATGGGCTTAGGATTTTAATGGAATATTTTTCCAAGGACATGGATAAGCTGGTGCAAGAGCTTTCGCGTCTTCCCGGAATTGGGCAGAAGTCGGCACAGAGGCTGGCGTATCAGATTATTACCGGAGATAAGGGAGAGTGTATGCACTTTCCGACAGTATAAAAAAGAGCAAGGGACAGCATAAGGTATTGTAAGCTTTTGCTGTACGCTGACAGATGAAGAGTACTGTCCGGTATGCTCCGATAGCGGAAGAGATCACAAACAGATTATGGTTGTGGAAAATCCGCGGGATATGGGAGCGTATGAAAGAGTAGGAAAGTACAAAGGAGTGTATCATGTACTTCATGGGGCGATTTCTCCGCTTCTCGGCATAGGACCGGATGACATTCGCTTAAAAGAGCTGATGCGGCTTGCAGGGGGAAGAAGTGGAGGAAATTATCATCGCCACGAATTCATCCTTGAAGGGGAAACTACCGCAAGTTATATTGTGAAAACTGTGCAAGCCGTTGGGAATTGATTGAGTCGTATTGCTTCGGGGGTTCCGGTTGGCGGTGATATTGAGAATATAGATGAAATCACACCCTTAGAGCATTGGACGGTAGAGTCAGCTTATAAAAGGATAAAGGGGAAATATGGATAAGTACGAGTTTAGCATTAAGGCGGAGCAAATTAAAAAAATTGATTGGCCAGGAAGATTATAAGACGGCTAGTGCAAAATTGCGTGACACTATCGATTGGAATAGAGTATGCAGTGTGAATTTGCTTTTCCTCTATTGCGGAAATTTATGAAAAACGGAGAATATGAGGAAGCAAAGGATATTTTACTGCTTTGCTTTTTGAAAGAGCTCCGGTAGGAAAGCGCTTTTTGTATAAGCTTTCCGAGTTATCCTTAAGCTCCGGATCTATTGACGATGCTGTAGAGTTTTATCATGAATTTTTGGATGTGAGTCCTGAGGATCCCAGAAAATATCTTTTACAATATATGATCTTTAAAAGGCAAAAGGGGCAAGGGCATCTCAGCTTATAGGGCCTTTGGAAAAATTATACGGAAACAGAGCTTGAAGAGCAGTGGCTATATGAGCTTGCGAAGCTGTATGGGGAAGCCGGAAGAGAGGATGACTGCGTTCGAATCTGCGACAAGATGATTCTTCTTTTCGGAATGGGAAAAATATGTGGATAAGGCGATGGATTTAAAGCTCCACTACTGTCCTGTAAAGGAGGAAAAGGAGTACAACACGATTTCCGAAAAAGCCGGAAGAGACAGAGGACACGGTAGAGACAGAAGCTTTGTCTCCGGACGGAGAAGAAGACGAATTTTACGATGAGGAAGATTCGGAAACGGAGGAAAACAACGAGAACACTTCCAAAGAAGAAGTAAATGAGAATTTTTCCAAAGAAGTAGAACAGGAAAACACTTCCGGAGAAGTAGAACAAGAGGACGCTTCCGAAGAAGAAAAACAAGAATGCTCAGGAGCAGGAGGGGAAGAAGGAAAGCTCTTCCGTAGAGAATCGTGCCGACGACGATGAATCTCCCCGCTACAATATGATTATTGAAGCGGAAACTTTGGAAAAGCCTTTCATATTGCCGTAGAGGAGATTAAGTATTTTACAAGAAATACGGAGTTGATTTTAAGGTTGCAAAGATTAACGCCGATAAGTTAAAATGAGAAAGGTTTTGCCTCTTTTTAAGGATAAACTCGAAGAGCGTGATTTGATTATAGAAAGTGCCGGAAAGCTGAAATATTCCGTACTGGATGAAATTGAGCAGTATATTAAAGAAGTAAAGGAGAGCTCTTCTATTGTTTTAATTGATGAAGTCGATCATTTTGATCAGCTTGGCGGAAGACAGGCCTAAATTCTGGAGTACTTTTTGATATTGTCTCCGGAGGAGAAGAGGAGGATGACCTCTTAGAGGATGTTGACCTTGATGCGCGGTAAAACAGGAGGAAGAGAAGCCTGAGGAAAAGAAAGAGGAGACGGTTTCCGGATGAGGAGTACTTTTGACGAGGAGGAAGAGCTGGAAGAAGAGTATGTTCCTCATAAGCCTTCTATCTTTTGAGCGCCCGGCAAGACCGTATAAAGAGGTTCTTGAAGAAGAAGCGAGAAGGAACAACCGCGAAAGGAAGAGCTTTCAGAGCCTGTAACGAAACAGCAGGAAGCTTCGGCATTTCCGGAAAAAGGAAGAACAGACATGGAGAGATAAAAAGCCATCTTCCAAGTCCATGGATATAGAGGATTTTTGCCCGTTATGCGATTGATTACGCGTCGAGCATTGACTGCAGTATTACGGATAAGGGAATTACCGCCTTTTTATGAGCGTATTCAGCTTATGGAAGAAGACGGTATTGTTTTAAATGAAGAAAGTGCCAGAGATTTAATCGAAGAAACTGCGGATCAAGTGAAAAAGCCCGGTCTTGGAAAAGAAAAATCGGATCCTTATTCCGTCCGAAGTATGATAAGGACGATAAACTTATCTTTAAGAGAAGAACATTTTATGGGGTAAATGATGATAAGCAGTGAAATAGGGGTAGGACTTATCCTACTCCTTTCCTTTTATTATTTTTGCAGGAATCGGATATAGAAAGGGCGTGATAAAAAGATTTTTTTCCGTTCTTTCCCTGTTTATGTCTATTATATTGGCAAAGCTCCTCTATCCTTTTTGCCATAAGGGCTGTTGTAGAAAAAACGAGTTTCTAAAAAGGAATATTTTCGAAAATTTGGTCTTTTTCTTTTTACCGGTTAAGAATAATATCGTTTTAATTCCCAAAGCGAATAACGGATTTTCTGCCGTCTCAGCCTCAAACCGGATGAGCCGCCTGTTTTTAGCGGAATATATGAAACAATGGGAAAATGGCAGGATTATTTCGCCCAACAAATCATCAGCTTCATTAACGGAATTCTATTTTGTCTTTATATTATTTTTAGATTGCTTTCTAAAATTGTAGCAAAGAGGTTTTGGAATACCTTTTCCGCTTGCCGGTTCTGCATTTTGGAAACAGAGTTCTCGGGCTTCTTCTCGGGGGAATAGAATGGCTTTTTTTTGTCTGGCTCATACTGATTTTCTTCAGTTTTCTTCCGGAGACGAAGTTCAGCCTTTGGGTTTTAAACGGCTTTTTCTATAGAGGGGACGATTCCTTATTTTATTAAGGGAAAATAACCTGATTGCGCAGATTTTTCTGGGATAAAGAGGCGCTCTTGCATTTATCCGGAAACATTTTCGGTATAAAGTGCAGAAGGAGAAGAAAAGGAGGGGAACATGGAGAAAAAAATACTCTATATTAATAAGAAAGATGTCGATAAAGTAAAGGGAGTGTATACGCTGGCATTGCTTCGCAAAAGTAAAGATTCTTTCGGCGCCCCGGAAGAGCTTTAGGGAGCTTCCCTGAGTGATGCGGAGCTTTTTAAAAATTTATCGGCTTCAGCAGTAATGAAGTGGGGCAGTTTCTGCAGGATATGAGAAAGCTGGGACTCAGAGTTGACCTAAAGTGCATGGAAACGGAGCACAATAAAAGACTGGAGCCTCAAGGCACTTCATAAGGAGCTGATGGAAGAACATGCCTTTATGAAAGGAGAGCAGAAGGAGTAAGAACTTACCTTTATGAAAAGAGGGCAGGAGGAGTAAAAAACTGCTTTTTATAAAAAGAGAGCAGGAGAAGCAGAAATCTGAGTATAGCATAGGGGAAGGTTTCGTTAGTTGCAAAACGAGTACTGAGGCGCATACGCACGATATCTCGTTGAGAGGAAGGACTATGGAAGAAAAAGGAAAAGAAAAGCGGGGAAGCAGAAAGAAACCGCAAAGCTTTGTAAGGGAGCTTTTTGAATGGATTAAAATCTTCCTTGTTGCAGGGATAGCCGCATTTTTACTGAATAACTTTGTCATTGCCAATTCCACGATTCCTACGGGATCCATGCGAAAAATACAATTATGGCGGGAAGCAGGGTTTTTCGGCTCGTCTCAAGTATCGTTTTGGTGAAGTAAAACGGAACGATATTGCCATTTTCCCTCTACGGCTCATAAATGTAGGAATGACGGGCAGACTTACAGAGAAACAGAGGAGGGCGTTTGTCCTGTTTGCGGGCGGAAGATAAGCGGAACCAGCCGATTTACTATGTAAAACGGGTTATTGGCATGCCCGGAGATCATGTAGAGGTTAAAAACCGGCGAGGGTGGATGCGAACTATATCACGAAGATTAATGTGCGATCCGCTACCGGAAAAAAATTCCGGTGGGAAAGACAGTGTATATAAAACGGAGAAGCAATAGAGGAAAAATATCTTCCGGAGCCGATGATTGTAGACGGAAATCAGTTCCCTCGAGATAGATGTAACCGTGCGGAGAATTGTTATTTTATGATGGGAGATAATAGAAATAATTCTGCGGATGCGCGTTTTTGGGGAAACAATCAATTTGTAAAGAGAGAAAAGATAGTTGGCAAAGGTGATATTTGCTATTGGCCACTGGAAAGATTCGGCCCGGTAAAATAAAAGCCTAAGTAAAAAACTAAGTTTTCCGAAAAGAGCTTCTTCGCTTTTCGAAATGGATGCGTTTCACATTTTCAACACAAGGAAGAGTTAGGCTCTGTGCGTGAGTGCACGATTTTTGTTTATAGATAAAAATTTAGCGATATTTAAAGGAGGGGTAATCTGTGAGTAAGACAGAAGGACAAAAAGTTGGAAGAAAAATTATTTTTTTAAGCCTAAGCATATTGCAAAGGACCATGCGGAGGACATAGAAAAGGCGATGGACTTTGCGGAGGGTAGAGAGCTTTTGGACCATTCCAAGATAGAGAGAATGTGTTTCCTATAGCGTCTCTTTAGCGGAAAAAGCGGGGTACAAGCCGTTTAGCCGCGGAGTAAAGACCAAGGCAGGGGATAAATTCTACTATATTAACAGAGGAAAGAACCTTTATCTTGTGACCATCGGAAAAACCTTTGAATGAAGGAATTCACTTTCAATATTGCTCATATCGATTCTCCGAGAATCGACTTAAAGCCGAATCCACTTTTATGAGACGGAGGAACTGGCATACTTTAAGACCCATTATTACGGCGGAATCAAGAAGTACCAGTGGACGACTATTCCGCTTGCTCTTCACGGAAGAATTATGCTTTCTGACGGAAAGGCAATCGATGTGGATTTCGGAGAGAAGCCGGGTGATCCTGTACTCGTCATTACCGACCTCTTACCGCATCTCGGGAGAGCACAGGGTGAGAGAAAGCTGAACGAAGGAATTAAGGGCGAAGAGTTGAATATTCTTTTAGGTTCCTTCCGGTAGAAGATAAGGAAGTAAAGGAAGCCTTTTAAGCTGAAGGTTTTGTCTATTTTACATGAGAAGTACGGCATTACCGAGAAAGATTTTATGCGCTCTGAATTAACTTTGGTTCCGGCGCAGAAAGCGGTCGATGTAGGTCTCGACAGCTCCATGGTCGGTGCATACGGACAGGATGACAAGGTCTGTGCTTACACAGCTCTTATGGCAGAAATAGAGTGCACGAAGCCGGAATATACCTCTTTAACCGCTTTAGTGGATAAGGAAGAAATCGGTTCTACCGGTAATACCGGAATGGAGTCCGATGCTTTACTGCATTTTGTAGAGGATCTTGCAGAGTGCGAAGGAGAGAGAGTACGAGATATTCTGAGAAATTCCCTTTGTCTTTCCTCCGATGTCAATGCAGATCCCTATGATCCAACCTTCCCGGATGTATATGAGAAGCAGAATTCGTCTTTCTTTAACCATGGGCCTGTACTTACTAAGTACACCGGTGTAAGAGGAAAAAGGCGGTTCCAATGATGCTTCCGCGAAACCCATGCAGAAGGTTATCGGCTATATGGAAAGATGCCGGAGTAGCTTGGCAGATTGGAGAGCTTGGAAAAAGTAGATGAAGGCGGTGGAGGAACCATTGCCATGTTTATGGGAAATATGGATGTGGATACCGTAGACCTCGGCGTTGCAGTGCTTTCCATGCATGCACCTTTTTGAATTGACAGCAAAGCTGGATGTTTACTATACTTATAAAGCATTTTTGGCCTTTTAACAGATAGGTAAAAATGCATTACGTCAAAAGAGAGCAGGAGAAGTGACGAGAGAAAAATAAGCGTTTTTCTCCTTTTCAAAAAAATAGTTAACTAAGGAGTATTATGAGAAAAAGAAGATTTTTGCCGTAGCGACCATTTTTAGCTATGGCGGTATTTGCAGGGCAGCCATGGAAAGAAGGGGCGGAAAGCGCTTCCGCATCGGATGTTAAGGGATCTGCAGCGGGCGAGCCCTCTACCTTAACAGAGGACAGTCCGGAGATTAAGGAACTGGAAAACATGAAAGTTCCCGAGGAGCCGAAGGTTTCTGAAATGGGAAGATTACACTCGGATTTAAAGAGCATTACCGTTACGGTTTCTCCTATGGAGAATGTAACACAAGAGGAAGTGGATAGTGCCATTAATCAGGCACTGGAAGAGAATCTGACAAGCGTTCAGGACGCAGACTGAAGGAAGGGGATACCGTAAATATTGACTACAGCGGTACCATTGACGGAAAGAAGTTTGACGGCGGAACAGCGGAAAAGCAGGATTTGAAGCTCGGGTCCGGACAGTTTATTCCGGGATTTGAGGATCAAATTGATTGGAAAGAAAGCTGGCGATACCGTAACGGTAAAGGTGACTTTCCCGGAGAAGTATCAGAATGCGGATCTTGCAGGTAAGGCAGCAGAGTTCGAAGTAAAAGTGAATGAAGTGAAAACGTCAGCCGGAGCTTACGGATGAGTGGGTAAAGAAGTATGACGGCACTACTGCGGAAACGGTGGAGAGCTATCGTGACCAAATAAGAGAACAGTTTGCAGAATAGAAAAGAATTTGCATATCACTCGGAAATTCAGGATCAGGCTATACAGCAGATTTCCGATAAGACCGAGGTAGAACTTTCCAAGACTATCCAAGATTATGCCAAGGCGTACATTTTAAATGCCCAGTTAAATCAGTACAAGCAGTATGGGATGGGAGCTGCCGATGTGATCAATATGTCCGGAAAGACGGTCGAACAGTTTTAAGGAAGATGTCTATGCCAATGCGGATGCTTACGCAAAGCAGCTTTTCATTATGAGAAAAATTGCCGATGAGCAAAATATTCGTGCAACCGATGAGCTTCTCGACGAGCTTGCCAAGGCGGAGTCTTCCCTTACGGGAGAAGAGACCAATCGCATTAAGCTGATTGAGCAGTACGGTAAGGAGCTTGTAGAAGAAGCGGCTATCCGGAATAAGGTTATGGAATACATCGAGTCTCAGATTACCGTTAAGGAAGAAGAGCCTCCTGTAGAAACACAGATGGATGCTGGGGAAAAAGAAAAAAGGAAACTAAACGAGATACTGTACGATTCGAGAGAGATACTTGTTTAGAATAGATAAAAAGAGCTATCTCTGGATGTACTGACCCTCCAAAGTTAGACTCAAAAATCTAACGTTTGGGAGGTCGGTATTTTTATTCCTCTTTTTAAATAGAAAAGGAAAAGTGGTGCAGGCGAAGCCGTAGGCATCTTGTTCACAATTTTCGCTTATCAAGCAAAAGAATAGAAAAAAGCCAATAAATTTTTAAATCTGTCGAAATACATGAGAGACATTAATTTATGGTGTAAGTAATCAAAAACTTTGCATATTTTTAATGAATGTGCATTTGAAAAATAGCGTAATATTTGTGTTAGAAAAAAATACCTTAATACGGTGTTAGAAAAAAATATCTTAATACACTTTTGAATTAGAAAAATAATTTAATGCATTTTCAGTATTAGAAAAATACCTTACTACTTGCATTAAAAAACAGCGTATTGCGGAAAATGGAGGATGTGATGAGAGTGCAACGGACAAAAACAATTCTATTTTCTTTGCCTTTTTCTCTTTCTTTTCTCAAAGAAGTCTATAGCGGGAGAATGGGTTCAGACGGGGTACAGCTGGGGAATACCGGGAGGAGGGAGTAAAAGTTACAAACCGCTGGATAGAAGACAACGGGCAGTGGTTTTACTTTAAAGAAGACGGGACAATGGCGAAATCCGAATGGATTACACAATCCGGCATGTTTTATTACATGATGGAGGATGGAGCCATGGCACAGAGCCAATGGATAGAAATTAAAGGGAAGTGGTATTACCTTGGGAAAACCGGTGCTATGGCGAGAAACCAAAGTATAGACGGCTATTTTTGAGCGCGGACGGCATATGTAGAAAACAGGAAACAAGAAGGTCGGCATGTAAAAGCGGAAGAATTGATGATGCAGGATATCTTGTGAACGGAGAGTTGGCCAAACGTAGCAATAGCTCTGACGAAGAGGACATAGAAGAGGATACCGGGGATGAGTATACGGATGAAGAGGAGATGGACGAGGAATGTGGGAACCCTGCGAAGTGACTACGCCTGATACAGGCTATGAATACGGTTGGCTGAAAAGGGTGAATAAAAGCGAGCTTTGATTATGTTCGCTATGCGGAGGATTATCCGGAGCTTTATGCATTGTATGGCTATGACAAAGAAAAACTGTTTCAACACTATACCGATTATGGAGAAAGGAAGGGCGCATAGCGCACACTCTTTTCTTTCAGCCGGAAAAGACAAGACATGACATTTATCGGCTATCATGGAGAAAAAATATGGATCGTGAACGATATCGTAGAGAGAATCCGGATGTGATGCAAGCCAATCCGAAACTATCCCCTATGATTGGGGAGACGGGAGAGTATGGCAGCATTATCAGGTTATCGGGCGTCCGGAAGGGCGCAGGGTCTATGCAACAGACAATGACTCCGATCAGACCAGGGCGCGACGCATGGCATATGATATTGCAAAACGAATCACAAAAGGATTCTATGACGGATAGAGAAAAAAATTAAGGCGGTACATGACTGGATTATCAAAAATGTAAAATATAATAACATTATTTTTCCTTGCAACAGTATTCGAGTGCAATACTGTATCACAAGGCAAATTGTGCAGGCTATGCGGACACTTTTGACTTTTTTTATGTATCTTCTAGGCATAGAGCATGAGTATGTATTAGGAGGCACTAGAGGGAAGCCACATGCTTGGAATCGAGTGCTCCTCGATGGAACTTGGCTCTATGTGGACTGCACCTGGGATGACCCCATAGGCGGTCCCTAAAGACACGATTCAACGTAAATACTTTCTCTGCACGAGGAAGGAAATGGATAAAGACCATAAATTGTACCAAGTGGAAAAACGATACTAATTTCCTCCTCCCTAAAAAGACTTAGTCTAGACTTGTAACGATTTCTACGCTGTCCGGTAAAATCTCCGCATTCACTACGGGATTTCCGGACAGTTTTTACTCTTTTAAGTTCGGGAAATTCCGAAGGGCGGAGACATCGGAGATGTAATTGTCCGAAATATCCAGCTCTTCCAAAGTGGAAAAGCCCCTCAATACAATCCAGATTTTTCCAGGTTGTTTCTGCTGATATAGAGCTTTCTAACGCCTTAAAGTGGGAAAAGGTAGGCCTTGGCGTTCGGGTAGAAATTACGGGAATCATCGTCCAGACTATGAATATCCGAGCGAGATAGTTGCAATACCTCTACAGTATGGTCATCTTCCACCTTGGATAAGGAGAGAGGCAGCTCGGGATTATCGGAAGTACTGGTGCTGCTTAAGTCCTTCGGAAGAAAATACATCTCCTTTACACCGGTATTGGAGAGAGCTAAGCTGTAGTCCTGATAGCCGTCCATGGGGGTGTCACGGAAAATAAGCTTTTCCAAGGCGGGAAGTTCCCGTAAAACAGGGCCCAGAGAGGGACCGACTTCTCCAATAATGCCATTTCCGATAATCGTTAAATCGCTTAAGGCATTCATGCCGCGAAGGGAGTCTGCTTCATATTCGCCGGACTGATTATGGATAATCAAGGACTTAATGGAGGGCATATTGGAAATGCTCTTTAAATCAACGGTGAAATTTCAGCTTCTTCCAAAGCGGATAAGCCGTGTAAATCGGGGATAGTATAATTATGGTATCCGAAGCCTAATTTCTGTAAGGAAGAAAGGCTTGCTAAAGCATCGGTGTTTGTCAGATCACTACAATCCAGATACAGGCTGTTAAGAGACTGCAAATCTCGTAAGCCCTCTAGGGAAAGAATCAGAGATTCGCAAGATGAGAGACTTTAACTTCGGCATATTCTGTGCAAATTGTAAATCCTTCAAGTTGATAATTTGATGAAGAATCAGTGTTTCCATCTGCGGCATACCGGACAGGACACTGACATTTTCCACGCCCTGCTGATAGTCGCCATCAATTTCCAGTGTTTTTACACTGACTTAAAGAAGAAAGTGGGGAGAGGTCAAGCGGGCTATTTCTATTCCCCATGATCTGCACAGCCAGTAAATCGAGCTGCGGAAAAAAGCTAAGTGGACTGATTCCCGGCTCAAAATCGTTGTCTACAGAGACAGACAGTTCCCTAAGAGAAGAAAAGGCCTTGTAGATATCGGCACTATCCTCCTCTTCTTCCCCCATAGCTGGAGGAGGAATCCTCAGTAAGATAGACACCGTAGAGCCCGAGGATTTGCTCGGGATTGGCAACGAGGTTTTTGATTTCTTTAAAGCTCCCGGAACCTATGGTCAAATATTGCAAATTCGTAAGAGATTTTAAGTCATCGCTATATCCGTCGTCATAGGGAAAAAGCGAAGATTATAGTCAAAGGAAAGACGTACAAGACCGGTAAAGGGCTGTAAATCTTCTTTATTAAGATAGTCGTCTCCACTTAGGTAGACTGTCTTTTTGGAAACGGCATTTCCCGTTTCATCTACAGAATCGGAATAGTCAAAGCGCCATTTATCCTGTCCGTCAGAAGGATCCTTACTCCTTTGCAGCTGGCGAGGTACCGTAAGGAAGCATAGTCCTCTCGCCGTAATCTCTGAAAACGGTTTTGGAAAAAGGCTACTTCGGAGAAGCTCTTCATCACTTCCTCTTCCGGTGCACTGCGATAACTTGCACTGCTGATTATCGGCGAATAAGAATGATAGCGGTGAAGGGAAGAAAAAATCGTAAAGATAAGAATAGCAAAAGCATACCCAAACAGGCTACAATGGCGACCACATTCGGTTCCTTCGAATCATTACGCACGGTAGCACCCGGGCTTATTATAGTTTACTTCCTTGATATGAATATTCTGGGTAATGTTCGGCTTATTCGGCTCGATATATACCTTGGTCTTACAATACTTACAGCTGACAAAGCCTTCTTTCATTCCCTCCGGAATATCAAGTTAGCCATGGCAATTGGGGCATTCCATTTTTGTGACAGTCATAGTCTTTCCTCTTTATCTCTTTTTATATACTTCCGCTTTTTCTGTATAGAGTTTTAAAGAAGCGCAGGAAAGTGCAGTGTAATACAGCATTCTCATTTTACAATAGGAATGTCAGTAAGTTCAAGGAAAGGGATTTTCATATGATTATAGTTTTTGAAATATAATTGAGACAATTTCTTATTTTCTCTTTAATTTAGTCGATAAGGAAAAGGAATACCTGCGTATTGTCTAAAAAGGAGAAGAAGAAATGAAAAAGTCGGGGAAAGTGGAGCAGAGTCGCTGATGCTAGCTTTAAAAAGACAAAAAGAAAAGAAAAGCGGAAAAGACGATGAAGCTTTCCGTAAGAATGTCGATTCTTTTAGGGATTACTTGCTTTTTTTCGGAATGAGCATTGTGAATTTCGGTACGCTTCGTTTAACAAGACTATCCTTTACAAAAGCCATGGATCGGTACATGGAGGATAAAGGAAAGGCGTCAGGAGAGGAGTTGGCTGCAATTATATCCAAAATGGAGGGAGTCTCTTCCATCATGGAGAGCGGTATTCAGGAAACGGGAAATAAGCTCGCACCGTCTTGGACCATTCTTGACTTGGAACAAGAAAAACAGGCCATTATTCCCATGAAGGAATCCAGCTTCCGCTCTCGTGTTGTAAACCATGCCATAAGTTCATCGCAATATAATGCGGAGTCCGTACTCATAGGTTCGCTTTACGGAGCTATGGCATCCAATGAGCATCTGGTTGGAGCAGGAGTTTTTTTTGAACCGAATGCTTTTTTTGAGGGGGTGGAGGATTATGCTCCCTATATCGGAAGAGAAGGCTTTCAAAACCGGAGCATCACCAATTATCCCTATAGTCAGTTTCAGGATAAGCCTTATTATACTGAGGCCAAAGAAAGAAGAAAACGATAATAACCGATGTTTATGAGACGGTTCTTGATAAGAAAAAAGTGATTACGATATCCCGTCCGGTACTTTTCCGGGATCGTTTTGTGGGGGCTATCTTACTGGACATTGACATGAATCTTTTTTCCGCTGCAGAGCAGAAAGATAGTCATTATCCCAGCTTGGAAACCGATATTGTAGATGAGAGAGGAAATTTTGTCTTTAGTAAAGATACGGAACTGATCGGTACCCCTCTTTCGGAAGATAAGACAGAGAAAGATTATCAGAAGATTTCAGCAGAAATGGGGAAGGAAATGCATTTCGCCTTTTGGAAAGAGAGAAGGACGGTGTAGAAAGAAGAGTTTACTATGTACCGACAGATATCATGGGAAACACTTGGTGGATTATGCTTTCCGTAGACGAGCAGGATTTTTATGGCACCGATTTTTCCGAATCGTCTTCCCTTTGTTTTAGCCTTGCAACGGTGGGAATCGCCGTTATTATCTTTAGGAATCTATCTTCTGACAAAAAGAGTTTGGCACCGCTTGAAGCTATTGCGAGAGTCGGAAGAAAGGTGTCCAATGGAGACTTCAGCGAAAAGGTAGCCTATCTTAAAAATGATGAAATCGGGTATATCGGGCAGGGCTTCCAGCAAGTCATGGATACCATCAAAGGCATTTCAGAGGACCTAAGGGAAAAGCTCAGCGAACTGTCGGAAGGAAATTTCCGGGTGAATTTGGAAGAAGATAAACTTTATCAGGGAGAATATTACCCGCTTATCGAATCGCTAAGAAACATACGAAATGAGCTGAATAGCACAATTTTGGAGATACAAAAGTCCGCTTCCGAGGTTAGCGCCACTTCCTCTTTGGTTTCGAATGGGGCGCAGTCTCTTTCTCAGGGAGCAACAGAGCAGGCATCCTCGGTAGAAGAGCTTTTCCGCCGGCATGAATGAAATTTCCGACTCTATAAAGCTGACGACCAAGAAAGCGGAAGAGGCAAAGCGCTTAAGTAGAGATAGCTGGACAAGCGGTTACCTGAGTACGGAGAAGATGGAAGAGATGTCCAGGGCAATGGAGGAAATCACGGAGAAGTCCAATGAAATAGGGAAGATTATCAAAAACTATTGATGATATTGCTTTTCAGACCAATATCCTTTCTTAATGCGGCTATTGAGGCGGCAAGAGCAGGGCGAGAGGAAAGGGCTTTGCGGTTGTGGCGGATGAAGTGGGGAATCTGGCACAGAAATCCGCTAAAGCGGCGCAGAACACGGGCATTTTGATTGAAGAAACCAAAGAAGCGGTGGAACGAGGCGCAAAGATTACAAAGGAAAACAGAAGAGGCACTTTCTACAGTGGCAGAACATGCGGATAGAATTAACAATATGGTTTTCGAGATATCCAAAGAATCGGGCGGGAATCACAGAGTATGGGTCAGCTGACTGTCGGGATGGAACAGATTTCTTCCGTGGTACAGACCAATTCCGCAACAGCGGAAGAAAGTGCGGCGGCTTCAGAAGAGTTGTCCGGTCAGGCTGTGATTCTGGATGATTTGGTAGCAAAATTTCGTTTACAGGAATAAGCGGATTGACATTTACTATAGTAAATTTATAATGATTTGTGGATATTTTACAGATTTCTTTTTCATACCGAATATTACCTGTATGAACCTCGTTACAAAGCATTGCTTATGAAAAGGAGAAGATTTTAGGAGGAGTAGAAATGACAACACAAACCATTATGATCATTGCAGTAGTAGCCGTAGTGTGGGCGGTAGCCTTCACCGTAATGCTTTCCATGGGAAAAAAGAGAGAGAACAGTGAGAAGAAGTTTAATGAGGACAACAGGGATAAGGGAGTTCTTCACATTTACGGGAAGCAGATTAAGGTAGATGGAAGTGACCTTGTCAACGTGCCCTTTACTACAGGAAAGGACTTGGAAACTGTCGTAGCCTTGACTCCCGGCCAGCATACCATCGAAGGAGTTTATCAGTCCACGGAAACGGTAGGCACGAAGACAAGAAATGTCAAAACGGAGAAGGTGAGCTTTGATCTTTCCGTAGAGGCCGGACACAGCTATTCCGCCGGAATGTATTTCTACCTGCCGAGGAGAGAGAGCTATTATAAGGGACAGACGGGGAAAGTTGTTTTGAAGTTCCGCTCACTATCGTGGAGGGCGCTGATTATATAAAGGCATATATCCTTGTCTATAGAGAAGACTAAAAAGAGTCTTCGAAAAGAATATAGTAAGATGAAAAAGGGAATACATACCCGGATGAAAATGGAAATTGCCATTGGGAAATCACACATTATTCTCCCAATCCTATTTCGGCTTTGTTTTGTTCTGTCGCTGCCGGGCTTTTTCTCTTCTTCTATGCACACGTGGGATGGGACAGTAGCATTTGGTTTATCTTTGTACTACTTCTCCTTTGCGGTTTTGTTGCTCTTCGGGAGCTTTATCAGTTTTTCTTCCAATCCTATATTGTGGAAGCCGTTTTTTATGAAGAGGAAATAGTGCTACACTATCGAAAAGGAGAAAGCCGGAGTATTCCCTATACGGGAATCGGCTTCATAGATTTTCAGCTACACGACGGAACAGGGAGCAGAATTCATTTTTATCCTCATTTTACTTTCTATAAGAAAAACAGCACCTCCAAGATTCTGGACTCTGATTTATAAAGGGGATTATCTACTGTTTATAGGAGAACTGTCTTCTTTCGAGGATTATCAGAGGATTAAAGAGTGTTTAGCGGAAAAGGGAAAGCATTTCTTTGAGCCTCGGGAAACCGAGGAGTGCTTTAAAAGGAGTAGACTAACCAGAAAAAGCAAGGAGGGACGCGGGAGTATAGCTTAGATATAAGCATGCCGAATTCCCATAACGGATAAACTTAAAAGATATGAATAAGATTTTATCTAAAGTGAAAAACTAATTTGGACATAGTGGCTGTAAAAATAAAAACGTCCTTTATACAGCCACTAAGGTTTAAATCTTCGTTCTAAAGGAATTGACAATGCCGCATACTGCACCGTAGCCTACTCCGGCTACCGGCCAGACAATCCAGCTGATGTCCCAGCGCCGGGTAATAAAGCTGTAGCCCAGATAGATGGCGGTTACCAAACACCAGTAAATTTGTCCGACGGTTTCATTTTTATGCTCGTCCATCTTTTTCTCCCTTCTATACTCTCCCTGCTCTAAAAAGCATGTTCATGGAATCCCAAATGATATTCGTCTTAACAATCAGAAACACACAACAGCCACAAAAAGCAGAAGGAAAGGCACGGCAAGAGCGGTATGGAAATCATCTTCTCCGTAGAGAATCATACTGATGAAGATGGGACTTACCGCAATGATGCAAAGAAAAATGCCTAAAATCATCTGAGAAGTATAAGTTCCCTGAAACGGGATTTTTTTCTCCTGTACCATACCGTTTACCCCGTAAGCGGTATTCAGAAGCTCTTTTTCCATATAGTGGAAACGTCCCCCTTCTATAGAGCTTTTGATAAATAAGGCCACTGCAATGCCAACCAAAAGGAAGAGGAAGAGTACCCCGATACCGACTGCTTTTTCCCTCTGAGAGGAGAAGAGCGGCATTTTCCTGAAGGGTGGTTAAGGTAATCAATAGGGCAGGGGAAAGGATACAGAGCAATACGCCTAGAGCAATCTGAGGGAAGTCGCTGATTCTTGTGTTCTAAAAAGACATTGGCCTCCTCCATGGAAACAGGGAACTTCTTTAAAGGAAGAGTCCGTATCAACCTTTGGGGATTCTCCCGGGATGTCCAGCTCTATCTCATCCTTTAAAAAGATAATCCGTGCTTACGGAAAAGACCTCGGATAACTTCAAAAATCTTATTCATATCCGGAATGGACTGGGCTCCTTCCCATTTGGAAATAGACTGCCTGCTGACATCCAGCTTCTCTGCGAGATCTTCTTGGGACCAGCCGTTTTTTTCTTTCTTAATTCAATAATCTTGTCTGCAAGTATCATACTCTACTCCTTTTATGATGCTATATTCGAGCCGATGCACTTTCTTCTTCATAGCTTTATGGAGCCTGCCTTTTTGTGTCAGAGCGCATTCTATAAGATAGGAAAGAATGTTTGCCTTGAAAAATGCTTTTGCTCACTCCGTCTTTACGCCTCTCATACTATCGGAAAATCCGGTTGCAGGGAAGAAATCAGGGCTTGTCAATTTGACAACCGAGAGTTGCAAAAGCCTTGATTTTAGAGTGAAAAACGAGATTCGGTATGCGCTTGACGAGGGATTATTATATCCCGAACCTGATTTTAGTGGAAGAAGAAAAGAAGGATCGGGTGACCATTGAACTCCTGCTTGCATGAGATTGTAATTCACTTGATTTACTAAGAAAAGTATAGTACGATTGCATTACAAACAAATGCAGATTTCAATGGAGGTGTAATCATGGCAAATGGATTACTTCAGCTTCGTATAGACGACAACCTTCGGAAGGAAGCTTCCGATGTATATTCTCAGCTCGGCCTTAGATCTTCCCACGGCAATCCGCATGTTCCTCGACTCGCTCTGTGCAGGTGCGCGGCATTCCGTTCAGCATGATTCTGTCGGAAGAGAACTATAAGGCGACGGCGACTGTCGCGACCCATGAAGCGTATGAGTAATGATGCGGAGAATGCCGGTGTAGCCGACATGACACTGGATGAAATCAATGCGGAGATTGAAGCCGTAAGGATTGGGAAATAACGTATGAAGCTATATGCAGTGATAGACACCAATGTCCTGGTTTCCGCTCTTCTTCGCTGGGACTCCGTACCCGGAGCGGTTCTGGAACAGGCCCTTGTCGGAAGCATTGTTCCGCTCCTCAGCGATGAAATCATGGCTGAATACGAAGAGGTCGTCGCGGCGGAAGAAATTCCCCTTTAAGGAAGAGGATATCCAAACCGTGACGGATGGGATTCGGATGCGTGGTGTGTTCCTTGACCCGGAGAAGCTGGAGGAAAACCTGCTTGACCCGAAGGACGTAATCTTTTATGCGGTCACTATGGAAGCCAGAAAAGACAGTGACGCCTATCTGGTAACCGAAACATCAAACATTTCCCCTGAAGCCCTATGTGGTGACGCTGAGGAAATGCTAACGATCCTAGAGAATGGCGGAAAGTCACTCCCGGAGGAAGCAAATAGTGATGAATGATGCGCTCATCGAAGGTTTTTCTATCTCTTGGAGTGCAAAAAGTCCAATTCTCCGTTATCAATTTTCTGATAAAGTGATTCTGGAGTGGGGGGCAAGAAAGCCTTTTCATTTTTGTCTTGCTGTTCTGCTCTATCGCATTATTCTGTTTGCTTTTCCAAAAAGGAAATGGCCTCACTGTAACTTAGGGCAGAAGTTTTCTTTTTCTCTTCTCCTCCAAAAGTTACTAATCAAACTTTTCGGATTTTTTTCCTCAATTCTATTTTTAAAGGCGTAGTAGTCTGCTTTTTCTACAGGCTTATCATAGAGGATAAATTCTTCATCGGAACGCTTAGGAGAAGTTTCGTCATTTTCCAACCCTTTCTCCGGGTCATAGCTATAGCTTGCCTGCTTGTCCCACTCCAACGGGAAATTGCCGGACATAGGGAGAAGGTAAAGGACATCCGTTTCTTTTGGCATCGAAGTCAATTTGCTCAAGATAGAGGCGCTTGTCCTTTTCCGTCAGGAAAAATGTTGTACACAGCGCCGCCACCTACCTGATAATCCAGATTTTCCTTCTTCGCCATTTCCACAGGCTTTCCGTCTTGAAAGCTGTAAATGTGGAGATTCTGCGCGAATGGCAGTCCCTCCCCGTTATTTTCCTCTGCATCGATAAAAAGCAACTCGGGCGTGCTGTCTCCATAAACATCGGCTATGGCAATCCCTTCGTTTCTACACTGATAGGTGCTCCGTCTTTATCTTCCTCGTAAGCTTGCCAGGTATAGGCTTCAATGTCTTTTTGCCTTTTCTTTTAAGAGGGTTAAATAGGCGGTGTAGACAGCTTTTGAATCAACTGCTTCGGAGTTGTGTTCTCGGAACTTGTTTCCCGCTTCGTTTACCCCTTTTTCTTTATCGGATTTTGTTGCCTCACTCTGTGTTTCAGAGGAGGATTGGCTATTTTTCTCCACAGAGGCAGTATTTCCTCTCCACTGTATAACAAGATAAACAGGTCGCTAAAAAGCGAGACTGATGATGGTGGGCTTATGAATTTTCATGTTTTTCCTTTCCTTATTTTTCTTTATACAGTATCACAAAGCCGAGAAAAAGATATAGAAAGTGCTATTTTCATATTCTTACGATTTTATTTTTATCCTTTTTATCACAAGATTGAATTATAATTCTTAACGAGATATCCCACGCTTTTCGAGCAGTACCTTGTTTTACTCATAATACGATTGTGAGAAAAAGGACTATCTCATATTCATTAAAGCATATATATTAGAGTAAGGATAAGGGATAAGCCCCTTATCCTTAAGAAACATGGAATTACGATATCATTTGCAGAGGGAAATATGACAACAACAAAAACTTTGGAATCGAAATTTTCAGCTTGGTGATTCTTGCGTCTCACGATGGGAACGATTGGGGGAATTGCAGGAGGTTTTTGCACTGGCGTTCCTGGTTTTCGATGAAACCGGGAGCACTTTGGCATCCGCTCTGATTGTGGCAATACAGCTTCTTCCCTTCCTGTTTATCCCTATCGTCATTGCGCCTATTATGGATAGGCTTCCGAGAAAGACCTTTCTGGTCATGGGGAGATGTTGCCAATTCCTTTTTGATTTTCGGCATGGGACTATGGCTCTTGTTTTTTTCATTTTTCCCTACATCGGGTATCTCGCGCTGTCTTTGCTCCTGGCTTGTCTCGGATCGGTGGACGAGTTGGCGTTCACCAGTATTTATCCGGAATTGATTCCGAAAGGCGCGGAGCAAAAGGGCTATGCGGTATCTTCCATGCTTTATCCGGTTTTAACGGTGATTATGACGCCGTTTGCCGCAGTGCTTTTGGACACGTTCGGTGTGGCATGGATTCTGATTGCGCAGGGCGGACTATCGCTTCTTGCCGCTATCACGGAGAGTTTTATTCGTCTGGATGAAACGGGAACGGCATCATTCCGAACCCTATTCTCTTAAGGCATGGGGCTCGGATATACGGGAGGCAGTACAGTATTTAAAGAAAGAACGCGGTCTTTTAGGTCTTTATGAATATATGGCGGTGAGCAATGGTGTTGACTGTGCCTATTCTCCCCTTCTCATCGCTTTTTCCGTACTTTTCCGGGCTTCACGGCGGCAATGTATGCCGCATTTTCCGTGGTGGAGTTTATAGGAAGGTCCATCGGCAGTGCATTACAATATCGAATTAAAATTCCGGATAAGAAGAAATTCGGTTTCGTGTTTTTGGTCTATCAAAAGCTATTCCGCGATGGACATGTGTTTGCTCTGGCTTCCTTATCCTTTGATGCTTTTAAACAGAGGAATTTGCGGTTTTCTCGGGAGTAACAGCGCCATCATAAGAAAATGCAGCCGTGCAGACTTATATTCCGGAGAGACTTAGGTCTCGTGTCAATGCTTTCCAGGGGGTTCTGGTTACAGCCGGTTGCAGTGCATTTTCTTTAGTGATGGGCTTTCTTGGAGAGATACTGGATTATCGATGGTGCATTACGATTGGCGGAACAATTCACCCTTCTGGCCGGTTTTTGTTCTGATTTTGGGAAGGCAGAAAGCGCTTCGCAGGATTTATGAATCGGAGGAAGAAAGGAGCCCTATCTTAACCATGAAAATTCCTTTTGAACTCCTTAGCGGGATTATCCTGCTTGACGTTTCTGTAAACGGTAAGTGCGGGAAAATGGCGTTTTGATACCGGTGCCATGCAAACATGTCTGAACAGCAGTCATTTTAAAAATTTTGAGGGAGAGCGGAAAGAAGTATCCAAGTTTGACGGAGCGGTAAAGACGGAAACTACCGTAAAGGGAATGTGCGATATGCAGTGTCGGGATTGGAACTTGACCGACTTACCGGTCATTCTTCTGGATATGGATTATGTGGAGAAGCCTCTTAAGGCAGTGCGCTCTGATCTTATTTTCCTGGGAACCATGGGAATAGACGTTATCAGGAGCCATAAAGTGCTTCTACATTATGCCGCTTCAGAGTTGATATTGGATGAAGAATTTCCCGTTCCTGCTGAATCCTACAAGATGAATACGGATATTCTCCCGGTAGTGGACGTCTTTATCGGAGAAGAAAGTTATAAGTTTGTTTTGGATACCGGCGCGAATACTTGTATGTTGGAGGATTCCTTTAAAGAGAAAGACTTTCCGGCTGTGAATGCGGCTTCCGCTGTAGTTCAAATTCGAAAAATGACTGCGCTTGGAAAAAGAGTACAGTGATGTAATGGCGGTTATAACGGATATGTCTGCCATTCAATCCAAACTTCCCGTATCAGGCGTCATCGGATATCAGATTCTAAAAGATGGCATTTCTTATTTTTGATTTTGAAGAGGAAAAGATCTTTATAGGCAGAAAGGCGCGGTAATTTAGAAAGAAATGTATATTTCCGCCTGTCATAGATTTTATCCTCTTTAGAGGTTCATACTATATCGTCAAGAGAGATGTGTTTGAATCATAGAGATTAAAAATAAATCTATATATTTATAGTAAAAACCAATTTCTATCTTATCCGCCATGGTCGTATACTCTCCCGTTACAGTTTGAAAAAGAGTGGCTTAAGGAGGAAAAATGAAAAAGCGTAAAGGTCATGTTGCTCTTGGGAACAGTAGGAATGCTTATGGTCGCCTGCGGAAATAAAGGTCGCAAGTAATGTAGAAACAAGTGCAAAGGGCACAGAGAAGAGCACAGAATCTGTTGCCGCAACGGAGAAGAGCTCTGAGAAGGAGACGGAAAAAGGCAGAAGCTTCCGAAAAGAAGGTGGTTGAGGGGCAGTAAACAATACCATTGACTTATCCAAGTACGAAAAGGGAAAGAAGGTTCGCCTTTGGATTCCGGTTCCGCAAAGCAGTGAATATCAGACCATTGAGGACGTAAAGTATGATGCCGGAAAGGCTAAAGCGGAAATGAACACGGACGACTGGGGCAATAAGATGCTCTATGTGGAATGGGATGAAAATGCCGAGCCTGCCGATAGAGTGGTTAAGCTGGATTTACAGGTAAAGAGAGAAGAAATCGTCAGTCCTGAATTAAAGGAGGATGAAAAAGGCGGAGATTCCTGCGGATGTAAAGAAGTATTTAGAGCCTTCCAAGAACCTTCCCTTAAATGATCAGGTGAAGAATAAAAGTCTGGAAGTAACCGAAGGAAAGACCACTGATTTAGAGAAGGCAAGAGCAATCTATGACTGGGTTATTGCCAATATGAATCGTGACGAAAGTGTAAAAGGCTGCGGTGAGGGAGATGTTTGTGCTCTTTTAGATACCACCATGACCGGAAAAATGTACCGACATTAACTCTATGTTCGTAGCCCTTTGTCGTGCATCCGGAATTCCTGCCAGAGAGCATTTCGGAATCCGTATCAATGCAGAGGATATTACCAAGAATCAGCACTGCTGGGCAGAGTTTTATTTAAAGGGAACCGGTTGGGTTTCCGCGGATCCCGCTCGACGTGTTAAAGGCTGTTTTAAAGAATAATTGGAAAAAAGACCAGGCTGAAACCAAGGAGAAGCAGGAATACTACTTCGGTAACTGCGATGCAGAGCGTATGATTTTGTCCGATGGAAGAGATCTTACCTTGAATCCTGCACAGGATGGAGAGGCTTTAAATGATTTCGGCTATCCATACGCAGAGGTTGACGGGGTAAAGCTCGATAACTACACTCCGGATCAATTCGTTTATACCTACAGCTTTTACGAAGAAGGCTTAACCGGAAAGGACGAATACTTTGTAGTAATTATTCTGTATCACCATTTATTTATGAGAAGAGCACTTTGCATGATGCAGGGTGCTTTTTCGTGCTATTTTTTTCTTACGTGCTCCGCGACCAACGCGACGGTCAGAATCGATAAAAGCCTTCATTTATTTTTGTGTTTTTGTAGCGTATAGTCAAGATAGCGCGCCGACTCGCTTAACAGAAGATATAAAAGAAATTTCTGAGTCAAAAATTCATAGTAACTTTGTCTGACATAGCAAGTGTGCTATACTGCGTCTATCGGCAGTAGGAGGTGCAGATATGTATCAGAAGAAGCTTGAAGAGGACATCCGTTGTCCATTGGAATACGGATTGGAAATCTTCGGAGATAAATGGAAGAAAATATATTTTCTTTTAAAGTTTTGCGTAAAAAGCAAGAGGAGTCGAGTATGAAAAGATTGTGCTGTCACTGACCGCAGAATTTAAAAATCAAAGAAAAATTTGTTACCAAGCAGAAACTAATGAAGAGTTCCTACTTGATAGCGTGCGATACTACTCAGTGCGACAAAGATAACTTTGTGGATTTTAACATTTTAATATTTAGGATTGGTGGGAGAGTTATTATGAACAAAATTTTTGACCTTAAAAATTTTTATAAATATAAAGAAGACAACTCTCTGAGGTCAAAAAGCAGATGGCGGTTTGCCTATTACACTATGGGAAACCTATTCTTCATTCGCTAATTCTAATGGTGGGGTTATTATACTGGGCGTCGGTGAAAGACAGGATGGAAGTTGGTACACCGCAGGATTGCAAAACGCTGAGAAAATAAAGAAAAAAATTTTTGGAACACAATTCATGATACAAAAAAAGTAAGTATAAATCTGCTATCTGATAAAGATGTAGAGTCCTATGAAGTTGGCGGAGATACTATTCTTGTTATTCATATTCCAAGAGCAAGAAGAAATCAGAAACCGGTATTTATCAATAATGATTTATTTGGCGGCTGCTATAGAAGAGATTGGGAAGGCGATTACCATTGCTCGAAAGCAGAAGTAAAAGCAATGTTAAGAGACGCTGTTGAAGATACTGCTGATATGAAAATCGTTGAGCACTTTGATCTATCAGTGCTTAACCGCGAATCATTGCAGGGATACCGTAACTATCATAGAAATTATAAGCCGGAACACGTTTTCCACAGGCTTTCAGATGAAGAATATCTGATAAGAATTGGCGCAGCTGCTAGAAAAGAGGATGGCAAAGTTCATCCTACAATTGCCGGTCTCCTGATGTTTGGTGACGAGTATAACATTACTCGAGAATTACCTGAGTATTTCCTTGACTATAGAGAAATGCTGGATCCGACAACCAGATGGACAGATCGGGTACAGTCAAGTTCAGGGATTGGACCGGGAACATACAAGACTTTTCTTCCGTGTTAATAGTAAGATTGCTCAAGATATAAAAACTCCCTTTTAAACTTGAGGGCATTACAAGAGTTGATGATACACCTATCCACAAAGCTGTGCGAGAAGCTTTAGTCAACTGCCTTGTGAATGCTGACTTTTACCTGCCTCAGGGAATCGTGATTAAGAAAGATGTAAAGTCATTGGTAATTGAGAATCCGGGCAGTATTCGGATTGGTAAAAACAGATAGCTTCTCGGTGGTATTTCCGATCCCAGAAACAAGAATTTGATGAAAATGTTTAATTTACTTGGTATCGGTGAAAAGAGCCGGAGGTGGAATTCCTGATATTTATCAGGGTGTGGGCTGATCAGGGGTGGAATAGTCCGGTTGTGGAAGAATTATACAACCCTGATAGGGACTAGGTTATCACTTGATTTCAGCCCCAAAGCAACGAAAAAACAAACGAAGAAAAACAAGCGAAGAAAACAAGCGAAGAAAACAAGCGAAGAAAACAAGCGAAGAAAAACGGAAGAAAATTATATAGCAATCAGGAAATATTTGCAAAGAACATGGGTTATCCAAAACTGTTGATATTGTCTGCTGCAATTGAACTAAGTCCGGCTCGGACAAGAGTTTTTGCTAAAAGAAATACCGGGGGTTTACTTTGAAGGCACAAATACAAATAGGAAATATTATTTGATTGAAGAATAAGCAGAATAGACTGGATATAAAAAGGTATTGGATGAACCCGCATAGAAATCAATATGAAAATTAGGACTTTATTAGTTGTGAAAGCAATTGGTGAAGTCCTTTTTGTATAAAGCTAAATGGAATGAAAATGTCTAAATGGACTTTGATTTTTTTGCTGTAAGGGAAGTAATCTAAATATAGATTAGTTGTTACTAACCGACAATTTATGACTGGAGGTTCCGGAATGAATTCAATCAGGACTTTGGGAGATAACGTAAAGGTTCTGGCACAGGACGAGAGCCATGCCATTCTTGAAGTTAAAGATGAGAGCGGGGAGGGTATCATGACGATATATACACCATTTGTGGGAGTATATATCAATATTTGTGATATGCATATGCAACGTTGCAGATCCGGATTTTTTTTGGAGGAAAATGCAAATGTCATCTGTTTTGACCACTGCAAGGAGGGGCGGATTGAACTGGAGACAGTGGAGGGCGGTTATAGCGTACTCCAGGAAAAACAGCTTAGGGATTGATGACCGCAGGCATCATAGCGGGCAGGTATTTATGCCGCTCAACCATTTCCATGGGATTAGTATTTATTTGAATGTTGATACCGCCCCACAAGGGATTGCTGCGTTTGTACCACAATTCTCTGCCGATATTCATAAACTAAAAAGTAAGTTCTGTAAAGAAGGTGTTCCCGGTATTCTAGAAGACGATATGGCAGTGAATGGCATTATGGAGTGCTTATATAACTCTCCTGCCAATATTGGCCCTGATTACTACAGACTTAAAAATACTTGAACTGCTTCTGTATCTGGATGCTGTGGAGATACAGGAAGGAAAGCAAAAAGAGACCTGCTTTTTTTCCTAAGCCATGCCGATAAGCTTCGGGAGATTCACAAACAGATTACAGAAAATCTATCCGTACATTTTTACAATCAGGGAATTATCTGAAGAATATGACATCCCGCAGACGGAACTTAAAATCAGCTTTAAGGAGATGTATGGGGATTCCATCTATTCTTACGTAAAAAGGTGCCGTGTGAATACTGCGGCTCTACTGATAAAAAAATCCTGACCTTAGCGTATCTGAGATTGCGCACCTTGTAGGATACGAGACTACAGGCAAATTTGCAGCAAAGATTTCGGCAAATTATCGGTACTACGCCTTTAGACTATCGCAAGTACCGTACAAAGCTTGTAGACAATTTGATTAACATATAGGAGGATAAAGAAATAATGAACGAAAACCGAAAACTGACAGGAAAAAGATGTCATCGCAATCGGTATCTATTCCGCAATTTACTTTGTACTAAATTTTATGGCAATGATGACAGGATTCATTCCCTTACTCTGGATTGTGCTTCCCGGAACCGTGGCATTACTCACGGGACTTCCCTTTTTATTGATGGCGGTAAAGGTTGCTAAGCCCGGAGCTATCCTAATCATGGGGTTCATCACTGCATTTTTATATTTTATTACAGGTCAGTTTACTGTCCTCATTCTGATTACGATGTTCATCGCCTGTGTTGTTTCAGAAGCCTATAGGTATATAACGAAATATAATCTTAAATTCAGTAATCTTGCAGTCACTTTCATCTTGTTTAGTTACGGAATGGCAGGATCGCCGCTTGCTTTATTTGTGTATCGTGAGAGTTTTCTGGCGCAGATCGGCGAGACTATGAGTCAGGAATATGTTGCGACAATTTCTTCTTATATCACCGCCCCTATGTTGATTCTTCTGTTGATTTCCCCGATTGTCGGCGGCGTCTTTGGCGCACTGATTGCCGGAGGGATATTCAAAAACATTTTAAGAAAGCAGGTATCGTCTAAATGTGCTTTAGGAAGCCTGACCCTCGCGCCGGTCTTTTTCATTCTTCTGCTTGCCAACATAGGGATGTTCTTAGAAAGAACCGGTAAGCAGGAAATGTTTTAACGGGGGTAATTATCGTAGTTCTCATTTTGTATGGTCGCCCTAAAATTGCGGCAGGCGGAGCAGGATTTCTGCTTTGCTGTTATATTGTCTACAGGCCTTCGTGCTTCCTGCATCGCCTATAGCTTTTACTGCTCTGTTTTTCCGTGTTTGTGAATATGACAAGACGGATGTTGCCTGTCTTTTGACAGGGGGCATTGTTAGTTAAGAAGTGCAGCGTCCATGAGTTTGTTGCCGCCTTGCGAAAGATGCATCTCCCTAAAAATCTTATTACGGCCATGGCTGTCACGGTTCGTTACTTTCCGGCTATTCAAGAAGAGATTCGTCACATTAAGGACGCAATGAAGCTTCAGAGCATTCCGGTAGGGAGAAAAAAATAGAGTGTTATCTGGTGCCAATCATGCTTTCTGCCACAAAAACTGCGGAAGAACTTTCCGCAGCGGCAACAGTCAGGGGGATTGACAGCCCGAAAAAAAAGACCTGTGCGGTAGAAATTCGTTTCAGTCTGACAGATATTTTCTGCATATTGTTTTACAGCCCTAGGAGTTGTTCTTATCTTGAACTTTGTGAAAGGATAAAATGATTGAGTTTATTGTGTGAACTATAGAGTAGCCGATTATGTGATTTTGACGGGAATAAACTTGAAGATACACAGGGGTGAATGTGTCCTCCTTTCAGGAGAAAGCGGTAGTGGCAAGACGACTTTAACGAAACTGATCAATGGCTTGATTCCTCATTTCTATTCCAATGGGAAGCTTAACGGAGGTGTAAGTATTCAGGGAGAGAAAGTGGCGGAAACGGAGATATATAGACTGTCGGAAAAGATAGGAAGTGTATTTCAAAACCCTAAATCGCAATTTTTTTATACAGATTCCTCTGCTGAGATTGCATTCGGACTGGAAAACCGTGGTGTTCCGTCGGAAAAGATTCGACAGAGGACTGCGACAACAGCGAATGAGTTAGGAATTGAAAAATCTGCTTGGCCGCAATATTTTCAAACTCTCAGGTGGAGAAAAGCAGATTATCGCATTTGCTTCGGTCTATGCGGGAGAGCCGGAAATTTATGTGCTTGACGAACCATCCTCCAATCTGGACAACCTGTCTGCTGCACGACTAACGAAACTGCTTCACTATATCAAGGCACAGGGGAAAACTTTGATTATTGCGGAGCATCGGTTGAATTATCTTAGATCCGTCATAGATCGAGTTGTATATCTAAAAAGGCGGACGGATTATGCAGGAATTTAGTGCAGAACAGTTTCTTGCACTCTCTGAAAGCGAACGGATTGCAATGGGACTTCGTAGCTTAAAAAGAAACGCGAATCACAATCCCTGCATGTAAAGCCGTAAAGGGGAACTTTGTATCGAAAGGATTATCAGCCCCCTACAAGGAACAGGAAATCAGCTTCGGAGCTTCTTCAGGAGATGTGATTGGGATTGTGGGAAAGAATGGAGCAGGAAAAAACAACTTTGTGCAAGATAATATGCGGATTACTAAAGGAGCAATCCGGCAGAGTCATCTACCAAGGGAAAAAAGGCTTTACAAGGAAACAAAGACAGAGGCTCTGTGCCATGGTTATGCAGGATGTAAACCATCAGTTATTTACAGACAGTATTGTAGAGGAATGTGAGCTTGCGGCACCGGAAGCATCGAAAGAAAAGATTGATAAACTTCTGCAAGGGTTTGATTTGCTTCCCTATAAAGAGGTGCATCCTGCCGTCTTGTCAGGAGGTCAGCGTCAACGGCTGGCAGTATGTCAGGCAGTGCTGTCAGGGGAAAAAAGCTAGTGATATTCGATGAGCCGACAAGTGGCCTAGACTATAAGCACATGATGCAGACAGGGGAGATTATTCAGAAGCTGTCCCACGAGGGATATATAGTTCTGGTAATTACACATGATTATGAATTCCTGAACCTAGTCTGTCACAGTGTGATTCAATTAGGTGAGCAAAGTGCTGTGAAAGGGGGGATGTAGAGTGAAGAAGCAAGGGAAGAAAAAGAAACAAAATTGGTTTAGGATACTACTGTCTTATGCAGATGGAAGAGAGCGTAGAATGTGGCTTTCAGTTATCCTCTCGATTGTCAGTATTGTGAGCGGACTTATTCCTTTTTACTGTGTTTATCGGATGGCTGATGCCTACATTACAGGGACGCTTGAAAACGCAGTCATTATCTTTTTGGGGAGCAATTGCTGCTCTCGCCTATACAGTCAAAAGTAGTTTGTTTTGGCTTTTCAACAGGGCTTTCACACTATGTTGCGTACTATGTTTTGGAGGGCTTACGGCTTAAAATCGCAGAGTCTTTTTTTGAAAGCGCCTCTTGGGGAGGTGCAGGCGCACTCAATCGGAGAGATCAAAAAAATGTGATTGTGGACAGAATAGAGGAGATAGAACCTCCTTTAGCGCACATGATTCCGGAGGGCAGTGGGCATATTGTACTTCCGGCGATTAGTCTGATTGCGCTATTCTTTCTTGATTTCAGGGTGGCACTTGGTTCCCTGCTATCGCTTCCAATTGGCTTTATGTTCATGTTACTTACCTTCGCCATCAGTGGAAAGAGCATGAAAAAGTATATGGAATCCAATGTGCGTATGAACAGTGTAATTGTCGAATACATTGAGGGAATTGAGGTCATCAGGGCTTTTGGGAAGGCAGGCAGCAGTTACAAAAAATATGCCGACACTGTCCTTGAATACAAAGACTTTGTAATCGATTGGATGAGAAACACATGGGTGACAATGAAACTTGCCTTTTGCCTTCATGCCGGCAACACTTCTTGGTGTTGTTCCTGTCAGTCTCATCTGGTTTCCCGTGGCGACCTTTCAGTATCGGAGATGACACTTGCCGTTATGTTAGCCATGTCTATGGTCGTAAGCTTTGCAAAACTGGAAATTTTCGCCAATAGTATACGGCAGATGAAATATACTGTTGATCAGACAGAAACTTTTCTCAACATGACAAGATTGTCTGAACCGGAATCTGAAGCGATACTGGAGGGCAGGGATGTGCAGACTGAAAAATGTCCGATTTTCCTACTCGGTAAAGAGCGGAGAAATCCTACACGGAATTGATCTCCACACTTCCCGAGGGGAGCTATACCGCTCTGGTCGGTCCAAGTGGAGGGGAAAATCCACCTTGGCTAGGCTGATTGCGAGGGTTTTGGGATGTTTGTGACGGAAGCTATCGAAATAGGAGGGAGTGAACATACGAAACATGCCCATTGCACAGCTATCAGAACTGGTGAGCTTTTGTTACGCAGGATAATTTTCTATTTCAGGCTTCCATTAAAAGAAAACATCCGCATTGGCAACCCTTTAGCAACGGATGAAGAGGGTGATAGCCGCAAGAAAGAAAGCCTCGTTTGCGATGAGTTTATTTCAAAGTCGCCGGACGGATATGATACGTCTGCAGGAGAAGCGGGAAAAAGACTTTCCGGAGGAGAAAAAGCGCGTATAGCCATCGCACGTATTATGCTGAAAAATGCACCGATTGTTATTTTGGATGAAGCCACTGCTTTTTACCGATTCGGAAAAATGAGCAGTTAATTCAACAGTCCATTTCAGAACTCACAAAAGGAAAGACCCTTCTTGTCATTGCGCATCGGCTGTCTACGGTGAAAGACGCAGATAAGATTGTTGTCTTAAATGAAGGCATTGTAGAAGCTGAAGGTACCCATGAGGAACTTTTTAAAAAGCTTCGACACTCTATGAGAAAATGTGGAGTGCACACATCGGGGCAAAGGGATGGACACTGAAAGGAAAGGAGGATAAGCTCAATGTTTAGAACAATAAGGCGAATCATCCGCTGGTGTGGGGATTTCAGAAAGAGGCTCTACATAAGCTTCTTCTTTTCATTCCTCTCCGGTTTATCCGCTGCCGCTCCTATTATATATGCCGGTTATATCATTGGAAATGTTGTGCAGTGGCAAGTTGAAGGCCTCGAGTATACCATCCGGACTTTGGTTTCAAAGTCTTAGCGTGATTTTTGCTACAATTCTGCTTCGGTTTCTGCTTGACTATATAAAAGCAAGATTTCAGGAAACCATCAGCTATGAGCTCGTTGCAAGAGATCGACTGGCGATAGGGACAGCGTTGAAGAGAGTCTCACTGGGGTATTTTTCAGGAGAAAGACACAGGCACTATACTCAATTCCATTACTACAGGACTCTATACTCTGGAAAATATGGGAATGCGGATGATAGATACCTTTGTCGGAGGATATTTGAGCTTTTTGTATTTTTTTATCCTGCTTTTTGTCATACACCCCTTTGGCGCATTGATTTGCCTGGTAGGGGTTCTTCTGTCCTTTCTCTGCCTATCTCTCATTTCAAGGTACAGCAAAAGAAATACACTCGTCCAGAACGAAGTGAACGAAAAACTGACGAGAGCGGCAGTCGAATATACCAGAGGCTTGCCTGTGGTGAAATCGTTCGGTATGGAGGGGGCGTCTTTTTCCGCATTTCGAAAGGCCTGTGTAGAAGCAAGAAAGATTGCCCTGAAAATAGAATGGGGCTTTATTCCATTTAACTGCTTACATCTCTTTGCGTTAAAGCTGTCCGGTATCGTTATGATTATTTCCGTTATGACAACCGGTCTCTCCGGTAATCTTTCCCTGCCCATGGTTTTGGTATTCTCTCTGCTTTCCCTGACAGTATTTCATTCGCTTGAGCCGATTGCAGACAGTGCACATATCCTTTCTGTTATAAACAATGCCATGGATCAGATAGAAGCCCTGTCACCCGATAACTATATTGATGAGGACGGTAAAGACATTTCACCTTCGGGATATGATATCCATTTTGAGCAGGTGCAATTTTCTTACGGCAAGGGGGATGAGAAAAGGAATGTAATGGAAGGCGTGAGCTTTACAGCCCAAGAAGGCATGACAACGGCAATTGTCGGACCGTCCGGGAGCGGAAAGACAACGCTTTGCAGGCTTTTGGCACGCTTCTACGACGTGAGTGGAGGAAGGATTACTCTCGGTGGACATAATCTAAAGGAATTTACTTGTGACAGCCTATTGTCGAATATTTCCATGGTGTTCCAGAATGTTTACCTGTTTCATGACACGGTCAGGGCAAATATCTGTTTCGGGAAAGAGCAGGCATCCGAGGAAGAGATGATTCGTCTCTGCGAAGCAGGCACGTTGCCACGACTTTTATCATGGCTCTTCCGGAGGGGTATGATACCGTAATAGGAGAGGGAGGCTCCACACTTTCCGGTGGAGAAAAACAACGCATCTCTATTGCCCGCGCCATTTTGAAGAATGCTCCCGTTATTATACTTGATGAGGCCACTGCGAGCCTTGATCCTGAAAAATGAGCATCTGATACAGGAGGCATTGACTGAACTGACAGTTGGAAAGACGGTGATTGTGATCGCCCATCGGCTGGCAACAATTGAAAACGCCGATCAAATTCTTGTGCTTGACGATGGGCACATCGTTCAGAAAAGGCACACATAGGCAATTAATCAGGCAGGAGGGGATTTATCAGAGGTTTGTCAAGATACGCGAACTGGTCGAGGGCTGGTCTATTGTCTGAAAGTCTCTAGTCCGCCAAGGTAGCCGGATACAAAGATGAACATGAATGAACGTGATCTAAAAAAATCATGGCATACGCTGTATATGTGAATACATTTCAAAAGCTTATTGACACAAAAAAATATAAAAAGACTAATATCAATTTTAACAAAATGCGGCATAATATAGATTGTGCCGTGTTTTGTTTAAAAAGAGATTTGTATGGATAATAGATGTAGAGGTGGGCGAGGATGAAAGAATACTCAAAAAGTTTCCAATGAGCAATTGTTTTTTCTATTCAAGAACTAAAAAGACAAAAGGCTTGTCATATTACAAAAATCAACCAGTTGGTTAAACAGGGGATTCTCATAAAAACTAAATAAGAAATATTATGAAAATACGAATTTTGATGGAGAAGAGTCTGACTTCTATTATGCTTATGCGTATGTACCAAATGGCGTCATTTGTCTTCTGAGCGCCGCTGTTCATTATAACCTGTCTACTTATCGTCCGGATGCCATAGATATAGCAATTCCAAGAAAAGCAAAGGGTATCGACTCTTCCGGAATGGCCGGAATTAAAAATATACTATTTTACAGATGAACGTTTTTTTCTGTAGGTGCAGAAATCATAGAAGTTGGTAAAAAAATAAGTTTCGTATTTATGATATAGAGAAAAACGGTTGTGGATATCGTGTTTTTATAGAGAAAAAAATGGGTGTTGAGGAAACAAAGGAAGTTCTTAGCAATTATCTTCATAGAAAAAGATCGTAATTTGAATAAGCTGATTAGATATGCAGAAATGCTTAAGTGTAAGGATATTATAAACAAGTATCTGGAGGTGCTGGTATGATAAGTGCAATATCTGTAAAAAGACAGGTTAAAGAAGCAGGCTATTGAAGAAAAGAAGACTATGCAGGACAAAATTGTAATGTATGGCCTGGAAAGAACCATTTATAGATTGAGTATTTCAGAGTATGCGGAGCGATTTACTTTAAAGGGCGGAATTTTCTTTATATGCATTATTCAATGGAGACTATACTCGTGCTACTACTGATATTGACCTTTTGGCACAATGCATTTCAAATGATATAGAAGAGATGAAAAAGGTATTTAAAGAAATCTTTTCTATAAAGTGTGATGACGCACTACGTTTTGATTCATAACGAGTATCGCTCGCAAAGCGTGCGGTATCTCGTTTGAATACATTAGATGTAATCTACATCACTGAGTTTAAGGAGTATCATGGAGTCAAGGTTTCTATTTTAGGATATCTTGATAAAAACTAAAGTGCCCATATCCATAGATATCGGTTTCGGAGATATAGTCTATCCTGAAAGAATGAAAATGGATTTTCCTGTACTGTTGGATATGGATATTCCTAAAGTGTATGCTTATTCCATTAGTTCTGTAGTAGCAGAAAAAAATTTGAGGCATTTGTTTCTCTCGGGCTTGCCAATAGTAGATATAAGGACTTTTATGATATATATGTTTTGTCTGACAGATATAATTTTTGACGGAAAAGAACTTACGAATGCGATAAAAGAGACTTTTTAACCACCGTGGTACTTCGTTTGATGATATTCTTTCGCTTTTTGAGGATGGATTCGCAGATGATAAAACAAGGCTGATGAGATGGAATTCATTTGTGAAAAAGAAAAAGCCTTAGTAAAAACTTAGTTTTGAAGAAACAGTACAATTATTAAAAATATTACTGTTTCCTATTGTGGATGCTATAAAAAAAGAATGAGTTATTTGAGCGAACTTGGAGTCACGAGAAAAAGATGTGGAAGTGATAGATAAGAATGAATAGTAAGTTAAGATATAAAAATAGTTTTTTTATCCTGCTAATGGATTCTGAAAAAGGTAGATACTTCATTAGCAAAAAGAGTGAGGATAGCACAAAAAAAGTGTCGGTATAAGTGTCGGTACAAATGTGGTATAAATAAAACAGAAAAAAGCTGTACTAGAAATATTGATCAGTAATCCGAAAAAAACGGCTGAGGAGATGGCTATAGAAATAGAATCCACGGCATTTTAGGAGGGAAAACACTATGCAAAAAATCTGTTTCGTCTGCCACGGTAACATCTGTCGCAGTCCCATGGCGGAATTTATCTTTAAAAAAATATTGGAAGAAAACGGAAGAACGGAGGACTTTTTTGTTTCTTCCAAAGCGACTTCTTCGGAAGAAATCTATCACGGGCAGGGTAATCCCGTCTATCCTCCTGTACGGAAAAATTCTGGAAGGGTTGGGAATTGATTGCAGTAAAAAAGAGCCTGCCAATTGCAAAAAGAAGACTACGAAAAAAATACGATTATTTTATCGGGATGGATGAGCGGAATCGGGAGAACATGAAACGCATTTTCGGAGGCGATTCGAAAAGAAAAGTTTCTCTCCTTGGGGATTATACCGAGCATCCTCATCCCATTGCAGATCCTTGGTACAGCGGAGAATTTCAAGACTGCTATGAAGATATTGCAGAGGGCTGTGAAGGGCTTTTTGAAAAAAATAAAAAGTGGAGTAATATAGAAAAGAAAAAGTGCAAAAAAATGCGCAAGAAAAAAATGCAATAGAAAAAGTACAAAAATGCGCAAGAGAAAATGGAATAGAAATCGCAAAAATACGTAAAAGAAAAGCGCACTGAAATAGCATAATGGAAAAAGCACAACGGAGGAGGCGTTCAAATGGAAAAACAATCAAAAATAATAATGAGAAGCCGGGGAAAGGCAAGCATTACCTTATTGTGGTAGATATGCAAAAGGACTTTATTGACGGTTCTCTTGGTACGGAAGAAGCACAAAGCATTGTAGAAAAAGTAAAAAGCGAAGATTCTTTCTTATCCAAAGGAAAGGGTCTATGCCACCTTGGATACACACGGAGAGGATTATTTATCCACGCAGGAGGGAAAAAGGTCGCCTGTGCCTCACTGTATCAAAGGGACAGAAGGCTGGGGACTGCATCCTATGCTTAAAGATCTTATTCTTCCGGATCATTTCTTTGAAAAGGGGAGTTTTGGAAGCCTCCGATTAGCAGAATCCATGCGGGAGCTTTTTCAGGCGACAGGATAATATAGAGGGGCTTCTATAGAGCTTGTCGGCTTATGCACGGATATTTGCGTGGTATCGAATGCTCTTTTATTGAAAGCTTTTCTTCCGGAGATTCCTATTTCCGTGGACAGCAAATTTCTGCGCGGGTGTGACAAAAGAGAAGCATTTGGCGGCGCTGGAAACCCTGCGCTCTTGTCAGGTAGAGGTTCGTTAAAGGGAAAATACATATGGTCAACCACTTGATTCATTAGGAAAAAAATTATTGAAAAGAAATAAATTATTTTACAGATAGAAAAATCCAAATAGATAACTCAATCTATCAGAATAAGCAAATATACAGGGAAAAAGGCCGGAGTTATAATCAATAAAGATAACTAATATCAAAAATGGAGGTACAACGATGTCGATTTATTGTGAGGCTAGAAATTTTTGCAGAGAAATTCATTGATCCTTGTAGCAAAAAGGTAGATGAAGAAGGAGTATTTCCTGTAGAAGCGTTTGCGGAGATTAAAAATCGGATTTTTAACTCTGCTCATTCCTAAGGAGCAGGGAGGCTTAGGGTTTAGGAATTCAAGAGCATGTAGAGGTTTGTCGAGCTTTTTGCCAAAAGTGATGCGACAACCGGACTATGCTATATGATGCATAATGTGGCTTTGACAGTGGTTTTGTCTCGAGGAAGTGAAGAGATGAAGAAGAGAATTGTCAAAGAAGTGGTAGAAGAAAGAAAGCTTCTGGCTCTGGCATACAGTGAGCTGGGAACAGGAACCCATTTCTATATTTCCGATTTGAAGGCGGAAAATGATGGAGACAAGAAACTCCTAAGCGGTGTAAAGAGCATGGTTACCTCCGCAGGGCAGGCTTCCTATTATCTGGTATTAGCGCCCTCCGATGTGGAAGGAGCTATTGATAACTGGTTAGTTCCGCTCGAGACTCCGGGGGCTTAAGTTTGAACAGAATACCTGGCATGGTCTTGGCATGAGAGGAAATGTTTCCTGCCAGATGCATTTGAATAAGGCAGAGGTTTCTGTAAGCAATCGAATCGGTGAGGAAGGTGCCGGACAGGAACATGTATTTAATGTTGTAGCACCTTACTTTATCGCAGGACTTGCAGGAGTCTATTCCGGACTTGGTGAGCACATGTTAGAGGAAACCGTTGCGCATGCAAAAGAAAGAAAATACACTTCCGGAACTTCCCTGGCAGAAATCGAAACCGTTCAGATTCATCTGGCGAAGATGTACAATCTGGTGAATTCCTCCGTTTGCGCGGCAAAGGAAGCGACCAGAAGTGCTGCAGCAGGAGAAGAGGATGCTTTGGCAAAGATTTTGTCCGCTCGTATCATTGCCTGCGAAATGGTTATTGAAGTCGGAAGATTGGGTATGAGAGTCGGAGGCGGAAAGGCTTACAACAAGGCCGGTCGCATGGAAAGACTCCTAAGAGATGCTTATGCAGGACAGATTATGGCGCCCAGTGCAGACGTACTTACCGTTTGGCTCGGAAAAAGCCATTACAGGCTTGCCCTTGGTATAAGCTTTTAAGGATGAAGAAAGGGGAGAGGGATTGCCTCTTCCTTTCTTTTGATTATTCATAACAAGTGGCGCAGGCGAAGCCTGAGACATCTTGTTTCAAGAAGGAACAGGAGGAAAAAGACTTTTTGCTTTGGCTTAGTCTCAATCCTCTACTGTACTTTGATTATTTACAGGGATGATATAAAGAAAAGAGGATAAAATGGAAAAGATAAAGTTAGGGGCAGTTATTTATGCGCCAAAGGTAACCGTTATTTGGGGAATTATTCAAGAGTTTTTCGAGAAGGAAAATTGCCCGATAGAGCCGGTTTTTTATAAGGATTATAAGAGTCAGGTGGACGGACTGATGAGCGGGGAAATCGATATTGCCTGGAACTCTCCTCTGGCTTGGCTGGACAGTTATTTACGGACTAAGGGAGAATGCTTAAACGGCTCCATGCGTGATACGGATCAGGATCGCAAGAGCTATCTTGTGGTAAGAAAGGACAAGGGCTATCAGACTATTTCGGATATCAAGGGAAAGACCATTGGCTTCGGAGCCTATGATTCTCCTCAGGCGCGTTTAATTCTATATATCATTTACATAAGAATGGATTAGAGTTTGAAAAGGACTATACGGAAAAACGCTTTGATATCGGACTTGGCCTCCACGGAGATCATGTGGGAGGAGAGTTGGATGCGGCAAAGGCCATGCTTTCCGGTGAAGTGGACGGAAGCTGGATGCTGGATTTAAACTACAAGGCTTGGATTTTAGACGGAACTTTGGACGAAGCGCAGGTGCAGATTTTGTCCGAGACAGATTTCTTTGACCATTGCATTTTTTTACCGGAAGAGCGGATTTTTCCAAGGAGGCCTTTGCTCATTTTACAGAGGTTCTGCATAAGATGGATTATAAGAATCCCGCCCATAAGGAAATGATGGACATGGAAGGTTTGAAGGCTTGGGTACCGGGAAGAACCAAGAATTTTGAGCAGATTAAGAAGGCCAATGAGTACCTGCATTTTTTTGAGAAGGAGAATGCATGAGTAAGCACTTTCTCCCCTTTACCAGCTCCCTAATTGGGAGTATGCCAAGAACGAAGGAATTGCTTTCGGGAAAGCGTCGCCTGCAAAAACGGACAGCTTTCCCGGGAGGACTATGAGGCCATGCTTCTAGAGAAACGGAAGAAGTAATTCGTTTACAGGAAAGAAATGGAATAGATATTCTTACCGGAGGAGAGTTAAGCCGGGACAATTACGTTTCCTTTGTTGCGGAAAAAGTTGGAAGGTGCCACCATGATGAGCATGGCGGATATGCTACCCTACATGGAAGATAAGCAGGGCTTTGAAGAAATTCTGGATACCCTGGATGTACCTGCAGTCAGTATCAAAAATGCCATTTGCACCGGGAAAATCAAAAGGAAGGAAAGCCTTTTTAAAAGGAAGAAATCTTAGAATCCGACAGTTTTCCGATAAGGAGATTAAGGCGACTCTTCCCGGCCCTTACCTGATGACCCGTTCCATGTGGCTTCCGGCTCTTTCGTCCAAGGCTTATGACAGCAAAGAAGAGCTGGGAAAAGATGTAGTGGCTCTTTTAAAAGAAGAGATTGAAGAGCTTAGGCAAATGGGCGTATCGGTCATTCAGTTGGATGAGCCGGTACTTACGGAGGTAGTCTTTAGCAAGGGAAAAACCAGATCCTTTATGTGTGCCGCCTTGTCGGAGAAGAAAGACCCGACAGAGGAGTTGGAGTTTGCCGCTTCTTTATTGAAAGAAGTGGTGGATTTTATGAAGGAAAAAGGAGCTTTGCAGCTGTTCTTCATGTTTGCAGGGGCAACTGGAGTAAGAACGAGGGAATCCTTTTAAGCGGATCCTACACGCCGCTCGTACCTCTATTTGCCAAGGTACTTCCTTCGGTTTTGGCTCTGGAATACTCCACCAAGAGAGCGGGAGACTTATCCTCTCTTTTGGAAAAATGAAGTAATTAGGGAGAATTGTATTTTGGGATTAGGTGTGATAAATCCGAGAATTGATTTGGTAGAATCCGGGGAAAGCATAGTACAACGAGCAGAAGAGGCTTTTGCAATATTTGCCAAAGGAAAGAGTATGGCTGAATCCGGACTGCGGCTTTGCTACTTTTGCCAATCGTCCTGTCAATGAATTTCCCTGTATTGAGGCGAAACTAAAGGAGTTACAAAGGGCTCAGGAATTTTTACGGAAAAAATATTAGGAGGAAGCTTGTGGAGAGCCATGAATATGAAATGCACCATCAAGACTTACGCTATAGAGGGATTGTAAGGCAGGATGGTCGTGTTCAGGTCTATATGCAAAACCATTGTATAGATTCTTCTAAAGAAATGGAATTTGACAGCAAAAAGATACCGATACCTCCGTGAATCTTTTCTGCGCAGGCTTGCTTTCCGGAATTCTTCATGGCATCTGCAGTTTTATGAAGAAGGAAGGGAATCCTCTGGAGGATGTGGAAGCAAAGGCGAGGGTGGTTTTAGACCACCCTCTATCCTACTTAGGGGTAAAGGGATATGAAGAAACCCCTAGAATCTCTAAAAATCACCATTGACCTGTATTTCTATAGCTTTTTGGAAGAGGAAGAGGCGATTGAACGGTGTAAGGAGGCCTTAAAGAAGAATATTTTGTATCAAACAATTCTTCCGGCAATGGAGATAGAGCTTCGTTACCATGTTTCACTGTAATAATTAAGTAAGGATAAGGATCCGTGCGGAAGAGTAGAAAAGAGAACTTTCAGGATTTCGCTTATGAACGAATTGCAAGCGAAATCCCGAAAGTTTTTCCTTGACAATAATACTTTAGCATGCTAATGTGTTATCACACTAAACAAGAAAATAGTAAGGGAGGAGTAGAATGGCTATGTGGGGAAAAAGTGAGTGGAAAAAGGAAGCGAAAGTGGAAAAGGAAAATGGACGAGTGCATTGGTATTGGGAATCTTGGCTTTATCTGCCTTGGTTTTGACCGCCTGCGGCGGAAAAAAGGCGGAACAGGCGAGCAGTTTTACGGTAGGATTTGACCAGGAGTTTCCGCCCATGGGATTTGTAGCGGAGGACGGTAGCTACACCGGCTATGACTTGGAGCTTGCGGAGGAGGTGGCGAAGCGCCTGAACCCAAAGTTTGTGGCGAAACCGATTAACTGGGACGGAAAGGATCTGGAGCTGAACTCCGGAAATATTGACTGCATCTGGAACGGCTTCAGTATGAACGGAAGAGAAGAGAACTATACTTTTGTCGGCCCTTACATGGCAAACAAGCAGGTCTTTTGTGGTAAAAGCGGACAGCAATATCAGCACCCTTTCCGACTTGGCCGGAAAAAAACGGTAGAAGTGCAGAAGGATTCTTCAGGCTTAGAGGCTTTTTAAGCCGTGAGGAAAAATAAGAGCTTGAAGGACAGCTTTTCCTCTTTAGTGGAGGTGGGAGACTACCAAAGCGCCATGATGGATTTGGAAACCGGCGCCTGCGATGTTATTTGCATGGACTCCGTGGTGGCGGAGTATCAGATTAAAAACGGCGAATAAGCCTTTTGTCTTGTTAAAGGACACCCTTTCCAAAGAGGAGTACGGAATCGGTTTTAAGAAAGGCAATACGGAGCTTGCGGAAAAAGTAAAGAAGACGCTTTTGGAAATGAAGGCGGACGGAACCGTAGATAAAATCACGGAGAAATGGTTCGGCTCAAAGGACAGCTTTGTTTTGGAGTAAAAAAGACGAGGTTCCCAATTTGTCCGGTAGACGGATTTGAATGATATATTGTAAGGTACTAATTTAAAAAAAGAACGGCCTCCTCGGAAGAGGAGGCATTTTACGGGAAACGGGAGCGGTCGAAATAGGGAGATACAGGGTAAGAGGGAGGAATGCAGATGCAGTGGTACGTAATTTTATCTAAACTTTTAGGAGGACTCGGCGTGAGCCTGAGCATCTTCCTGATTACGCTTCTCTTTTCTCTTCCGCTCGGGCTTCTCCTTTCTTTCGGCAGAATGAGCAGGAATCTGATTTTACAAAATGCCACAAAGGTCTATATTTCCATCATGCGCGGAACACCGCTTATGCTCCAGCTTTTCGTGGTGTACTACGGCCCCTATTACATTTTCAAAATCCAGCTCCACCCGGGCTACCGGATGATGGCGGTCTATATCGGTTTCGTTCTAAACTATGCAGGTTATTTTGCGGAGATTTACCGCTCCGGAATCCAGGCAATGGATAAGGGACAACTGGAAGCGGCGGAAATTCTGGGCTACAGTAGAAGGCAGGCCTTCCTGCACATCATTTTTTTCCGCAGGTATGGAAAAATATCCTACCCTCCATCACGAATGAGGTGATTACGCTCGTAAAGGGACACTTCGCTTGCCTTTTTCCATTTCCGTTATGGAAATGTTCACGACCGCGAAGGCGATTTCTTCTTCGCAAAGTTCCATGCTTCCCCTCATCATGGCGGGAATTCTGTACTATATCTTTAACTTTATCGTGGCCTTTCTTATGGAACGCTTCGAGAAAAAAATTGGACTATTACAGTTGACTATAGTGCCAAATAGGGAAAATAGAGAAAGCTATAGGTGATAGGATGCAACGCCCTTTGTTTTAAGCGAAGGTTATCAAAAATTCGGGATGGAAATGGCATAATTAGACGGCGGTAAGCGAAGAGGATAGTGCGTAATTATCGGATAGCAAGCGAAGAGAATATAATAATGCATCATTAGCAGACGGTAAGAAAAAAAGGGGAACAGAAAATATGGCAATATTGGAAATGAAGGGAATAAAAAAAGCGCTTTTCAGGGAGGAAATCTTAAAGGGCATCGACCTCAGTTGCAAGGAGGGAGAGGTGCTCAGTATTATCGGCCCGTCCGGCTCCGGAAAGTCCACTTTGCTTCGGATTGCGACCTTTTTGGAAAATGCGGATTCCGGAACGATTATCTATGACGGAAAGACGGTTTTTCAGAGAGAAGCACAGTCTGAGTCGTTCCGGAAAGAGGGAGAGGCTATAGGCTGGGATACAGCAAACAGGCGACAGAGACGAAGTCTCTTTTTGGTTTGGTTTTTCAGAATTTCAATCTTTTCCCCCATTGGACGGTTTTTGGAAAATATCATCGACCCCCTCATTCATGTACAGAAGAAGGAGAAGACCTTTGTCGTAGAAAAAAAGGAATGGCATTATTAGAGAGAATGGGACTTTCGGATAAGGCGGGACAATATCCCTACTCTTTCGGGAGGGCAGAAACAGAGGGTAGCGATTGCCAGAGCGCTCGCCTTGGAACCGAAGATTCTCTTTTTGATGAGCCGACCTCGGCGCTGGATCCGGAGCTGACCGGAGAGGTTTTGGAGCTCATTAGATCCTTAAAGAATGAGCAAATGGCGATGGTCATCGTGACCCATGAGATGAACTTTGCTCGGGAGATTTCTGATGAAGTGATTTTTTTATGGCGGAGGGAGAAGTACTTTGCCGGGGAAGTTCTGAAGCGGTATTCACGGCGGAAAATGAGCGTCTGCGGAGCTTTTAGGGAAAAATCAGGATAAACTAAAAGGAGCATTGTGGGAGAAAAGCTTCGCTTTTTGCGAGAAAAATAGCCGATTTAGTGGGAAAAAGTCTTAAAAAGTGACCGGAAAAAAACAAAGAATAAGACCTGAAAAAAATCGTAAAGTAAAAACGTAACTTTTTATTTGCTTTCCTCGGAAAAATAAAGGAAAACGAAAAGATGAAAAAAAGAGCTTGGCAATGTGTAAAAGTGTAATTCTTGTGGATAAGTCAAAGATTTTTCCGATTTTTACAAGAAATTTGGCGACTTATCCACATTTTGGGAATAATATAAGAAAAACCACGTGCTAATCGAGTAAAGATTTTGTCAGTTGATAAAAATATAAAAAGAGAGTAATCATTAATCCTTCGATACCATTGTCTTGCTTGTCAGAACAGCGGGAAGAACTTATAATAAAGACTTAGGGTAAAGGGCACCTGTTCAGAACATAGGTTCATTGTTTTCCGCTAATGAAGATGATGAATGAGGCAAGAAGCAATAAGTGCTTTTACTTGTGATTTCTTTGCAAGACTTTTGCAGAGAGGAATTGAAGGAGGAAGAGGAATGAAGAAAAGAATCTTGGCGGGGCTTCTGGCTATGGTCATGACCGCAAGCCTTGCCGCATGCGGCGTATCCAAAGGCGGAGCGACGTCCACAGAGAAGGCATCTGAGGCCGGTACGGAGAAGGCCGGTGAAGAAAGCGAAAAAGCCGAGGGAAAAGCGGAGAACGCGAAGGACATTAAGGTGGGAATCGTTACCGATACAGGAGGAGTGAATGACGGCTCCTTCAACCAGTCAGCTTGGGAAGGCCTGCAAAGAGCGCAGAAGGATCTGGGGATTCAGGCTAAGTACTTGGAGAGCAAGACCGATGCGGATTATAAGCCGAATATCGAGACTTTCGTAGATGAAGACTATGACTTAATTATTTGCGTAGGCTATGCTTTTAGCGGATGCTTTTAAAGGAAGAGTCTGCAGCGAATCCCGATGTAAAATTCGCAATCATTGACGATGCATCTCTCAGTGATGTTCCCAATGTAAGCTCTCTTATGTTTGAGCAGGCGCAGGTATCTTACCTTGCAGGATATGTAGCAGGAAAGACAACGAAGTCCAATACGGTAGGTATCGTTCTCGGTATGGCTACAGAACTGATGAACCAGTTCGGATACGGCTATACTGCCGGTGTTTTGGATGCCAACAAGGATGCCAAGGTTTTGCAGACCAATGTAAACTCTTTTTGCAGATACGGCCGGCGGAAAGACTGCGGCAAACAATATGGTGGCACAGGGAGCCGATGTGATTTACTCTGTTGCCGGCGGTACGGGACTCGGCGTTATTGACGGATGCAAAGAAGCCGGTATTTGGGCCATAGGCGTAGACAGCGACCAGTATGCCATCGCTCCAAGCACTATCCTAACTTCCGCAATGAAGAGAGTAGACAATGCGGTTTACGATGTAACCAAGGAAGCCGTAGAGGGCAATGTTAAGGCCGGCGTGAAGACCTATACTCTTGCAGATGAGGGTGTAGACTTATCCCTGAGTACACAGAACCTGAACCCGGATGTTCTTAAAGAAGTAGAAGAAATCAAGAAAAAGATTATCGCCGGAGATATCAAAGTTCCGAATAACAAGGCTGATTTCGAAGCGAAATACGGAGACGTTTACGAGCTGGATAACTAATTTTTTTCCGCGAAATACGGGCGGAAAGAGGCCTGTATCCATAGATTAGCTTTAGTCATTGCTTTACATAGGAAGCAAGAAATGCAGATAAGGAGAGTCGGTATATGTACCGGCTCTCTTTTTAAAAATGAAAAAAAGTAAAGATTTTGTCCGTGCATTAAAAATAAGATTGCTTTTGCATTTTTGCATTTAGTAATATAATAGAAGAGCCGAGCTTGCTTGGTGAGCATTGAAGTTTTTGAAGGATATTTTATATAAAAAACTGACAAAATCGGTAAAACTTTGACAGTTTATTCTTAACGGGTATTGCTCGTAAAGCGTGCGACACCTCAATGAAAGAGTTATGGGATGAAGGAGGATACCATGAAGGAAATATCCATGGAAAGAGTGAATAAAGCACGGGAGGCCATGTTGGACACTGTAAAATCCAAGACCTTGACGCATGAGCAGAAGGTCTCTGCCATGGCAAATCATGCGGATTCTCTCTTGGACGTTTTAGATTACCCGGAAGGGCTGGACGAGCTTTTAAACTGTCCTTTAGAAGAGCAGTGTATCTGTGATTTGTTTGAGGGAAGAGCACCGCTTCGTCCTCGCTATATCATTCCGGACTATGCGAAGTATTTTAGGGAGGGCTCCAAGTTCCTGCAGATGGAGCCGCCAAAGGACTTGTATGAAGCCATCAATGCTTTGGAAATATTCTATAAGCATGTGCCGTCCGTAACGAACTATCCCTGTTTACGTGGGAAAGCTCGATGAGCTCCTGGATCCTTTCGTTAAGGACTTTGATGAAGAACTTGCCCTAAAGCTGATTAAGCTTTTTCTGCATCAATATGGACCGGACCATTTTGGATTCCTTCTCCCATGCCAACATCGGACCGGAGAAGACAAAAAGCCGGAGAACTCCTGTTAAAAAGCGGTGAAGGAGACCAAGGACGCAGTTCCGAATCTCACGATGAAGTACGAGGAGGAGGTTACTCCGGACGATTTTGCTCTTCTCGGCGTTGAGGCGGCACTTGCCAGTGCAAAAACCGAGTTTTGCCAACCATAAGATGTTTTCGAAGGAATTTAGCGGAGAGTATGTGATTGCTTCCTGCTATAACGGTCTTCCCTATGGAGGAGGTTCCTATACTCTTTTGCCGTTTGATTCTCGGCAATATTGCGAAGAAGGCGAAGGATACAGAGGATTATTTGGAAAATGTGCTTCCTCATGTGATGGATATCATGGCGCGTTATATGGATGAGCGTATTCGCTTCATAGTGGAAGAGTCGGGATTCTTTGAAAATAACTTCCCTCGCGAAGGAAGGCTTTATTAAGAGGAGAGATTTTCCGCTATGTTCGGCTTTGGTAGGTCTTGCGGAAGCGGTAGACATTCTTTTAGAGAAGGAGGGGAAGGGAAATCTTCGTTTCGGACATTCCGAAGAAGCCACTGCGCTTGGCGTGAAGATTATGGATACGATTGAACGCTTTAACAATGCCCATGAAAAATAAATATTGTGAAGTTTCTGGAAATCATTTCCTTCTACATGCACAGGTAGGCATTTCCTCGGACATCAATGTTTCCCCGGGAACCAGAATTCCCATTGGGGAGGAGCCGGAGAACTTAAAGGATCATTTTGAGGTACTTTCTCATTTCCATAAATACTTCCTCCGGAACCGGCGACATTTTCCCGATTGACATGACGGTACACAGAAATCCGGAATTTGTACTGGACATCATCAAGGGTTGCTTTTAAGGAAGACCTAAGGTATCTCTCCTTCTACTCCAGTGACTCGATGTCATCCGTATTACCGGATATCTTGTAAAGAAGTCGGAAATCCTGAAGCTGGAAAAGCGGAGAAAATGTAAAACACGATACTACGGCACTCGGCATGGGCGCGCACATAACGGAAAAATCCTGAGAGAAAGGTGCGATAAAATCGCACCTTTTTTTCTGTAATGAGTATCGCGTGTAAAGCGTGTAGTATCTCGTTAGCATAAATTATTTTCTTCTTAAGAGCATGATTTAATGCTAAAATGATAAAATAGCTTTTGGAAAAATTCTCCTGTAAAGACGGATATCCTACTAAAACCCTGTGAAAAGCCCGGCTTAAGGCTAAGTGTAAAACGAATCGGAGGAGTACATTGTTAGAGAACAAATTAGGCATTCAAGATGCTGTAGAGCTTGCTAAGGTAGAGGAACAGCTCAGTAAGAAAAAGAGCAAAAGAGCTGTTTGAAAAAGGAATTCTGGATAACTTGCCTGCAGGTACCGTTTCCTCATTGCAAAAGATTCATCAGTACTTATTTCAAGATTTGTATCCCTTTGCAGGGGAGATCCGCAAGGTGAATTTGGCGAAGGGGAATTTTCGTTTTGCACCATTGATGTACCTAACGGAGGCGTCGCAAAAATATTGAGAAAAATGCCACAAAGTTCTTTTGATGAAATTGTAGAGAAATATGTGGAAATGAATATCGCCCATCCCTTTCGAGAGGGAAATGGAAGAAGTACACGGATTTGGCTGGATTTGATTTTTAAAAAGGAACTGAAACAGGTGGTGGACTGGAGCAGGATAGATAAAGAGGAGTATCTTATGGCCATGGAGCGCAGTCCGGTAAAAGATACGGAAATTAAAAGTACTGCTAAAAGCTTCTCTGACCGATGAAATTCACAATCGAGAAGTGTATATGAAGGGAATAGATCACAGCTACTACTATGAGGGATATCAACAGTATAAGACAGAAGAGATAGACTGAATTTAAAAAAACGGAAAAATCGCCTTAAAGGAGTGTTTTTAAGTGTAAAACGAATCGGAGGAGTACATTGTTAGAGAACAAAAAAAGTACCGGTCAATCGAATCATACCCTTTAGCTCTGTGGACGGTCCGGGAAACCGGACTGCCGTTTTTGCAGAGTCGCAATCTGGATTGCAAATATTGTCATAACCCGGAAACAAGAGCGCTCTGCATCCATTGCGGAGACTGCGTTCCGGGATGCCCGACAGGGGCTATTTTTGGAGAAAGGGCGCGTGCACTTTGCTCCTGAAAAAAATGCGTTGCCTGTGACCAATGTATCAAGGCTTGCGCACATAACGCGAGTCCGAGAATCCGAGAAATGACGGCGGAAGAAGTGTTCCGTGAGGCCGCCGACAATCTTCCCCTATATTCGAGGTCTTACGGTATCCGGCGGAGAATGTAGTCTATATCCGGATTTCCTGAGGGAACTCGGAAAGTGCTGTAAGAAAGAAGGTTTGGGATTTTTGCTGGATTCCAACGGCTATTACGACTATGAAGCGGATGAAAAAGACCTGCTTCCTTATATAGACGGTGTAATGCTGGATATTAAGGCATACCGTGAAGAGGAACACCGCAGTGTCTGCGGAGAGGGGAACCAAAAAAATTTTAAAAAAATATGCGTTTCCTCGCGAATGTGATAAACTTTACGAAGTACGAACTGTGGTGGTGCCGGGGCTGTTTTCCGCAGAGGATACCGTGCGAAAAGACTTCTTCCGCGCTTTCAGAATATATCCGAAAAGGAAGAAAAATTCGCTATAAAATCATAGCGTATCGCCCCATGGGAGTGAGAGAGAAATATAAAGATTTTCGGAGTCCAAACAGGGAAGAATTAAAGGCCCTGGAAGAGATAGCAAGAGAAGAAGGAATGGAAGATATCGTTCTCATCTGATCTTTTCCGGAGAAAGAGCGTGGTTTTTCTTTGGATAAATCCGTTCCTTTTTACTTTCTTTAAAGATTTTCCTTAAAGGAAGACAGAGCGGACAATGAAGGAGAAAGAAGAAAGGGGAAGCGAGCAAATATGGCGGAACAGGATGTCGTGAAACAGGAGAACACGGCTAAAGCGGAGATTCCCGTGATAGAGATGCGGGATATCGTGAAAAAGTTTGGCGATTTTGTCGCCAACGATCACATTCAGTTGAAGCTCTATAAGGGAGAGGTTTTTAGCGATTTTTAGGGGAAAACGGTGCAGGAAAGTCCACTCTGATGAATGTGCTTTACGGTATGTACAGACCGACTTCCGGAGAGATTTTTAGTTCGCGGGGAAAAGGTGGAGATTGACAGCCCGGAGAAGGCGATTGCTCTGGGAATCGGTATGGTGCATCAGCACTTTATGCTGATTCCGCCTTTTAGCGTTGCAGGAAAAATATCATTCTCGGCGCAGAGCCTGTGAAGGGCCTAAGTGTCAATCTTTCCGATTCCAAAAAGAAGATTCGGGAACTTTCCGAGCAATATAATCTGAAGGTGGATGTTGATGCCAAGGTAGAGGATATCAGTGTCGGCATGCGGCAGAGAGTGGAGATATTAAAGGTCTTATATCGTGAGCGGATATTTTTGATTTTTGGACGAGCCGACCGCATCTCTCACACCGCAGGAAATTGACGAGCTGATGGAAATCATTGAGAATCTGACGAAAGCCGGAAAGTCAGTTCTCATTATTACGCATAAATTAAAGGAAATTAAAAACCAGTGCGCATAAGTGTATGATTATCCGTCGCGGAAAATATATCGATACGGTAGATGTAGAGAGCTGTTCGGAGGATGACCTGGCTTCCATGATGGTGGGGAGAAAGGTCAATATGCAGAGTGGATAAGAAGGAGCTTGAGCCGGGGCGGTCGTTCTCTCCGTAAAAGATCTGCATGCGAAAGATTATAGAGGAGTGGAAATCCTTAAAGGCTTGAATCTCGAGGTTCGGGCAGGAGAAATCCTCGGACTTGCCGGAATAGACGGAAACGGGCAGTCGGAGCTTGTGGAGATTCTTACCGGCCTTTCTCACGGGACCGCAGGAGAAATCACCTTTACACGGTAAGAACATCATGAATTTAAGCCCCAAGGCTATTTTTGAAGAGGGACTTTCCAGTATTCCGGAGGACAGGCAGAAGCATGGTCTGGTTTTGGAGTTTTCCGTATCGGAAAATCTGATTTTACAGAATTTCGGAAAAAGCTCCATTTTCAAAGAAAGGAATATTACAGAAAAAGCGATTCGGGAGCATGCCAAGGAGCTGATTGCAAAGTTTGACATTCGCCCCACCGGCTGTGAGGAGCGCCTCGCAGGCCAGCTATCCGGAGGAAACCAGCAGAAGGTCATCATTGCGCGCGAGGTGGAAAATGACAAGGATCTTCTCATTGCCTTTAACCCGACAAGAGGTCTCGATGTGGGGAGCCATTGAATTCGTCCACAAGTATCTTGTGGAACAGCGAAATAAGGGAAGAGCGATTCTTCTGGTGTCCTTTGAACTGGATGAAATATTAGGTCTTTCAGACCGTATTTCCGTTATTTTTGACGGAAAAATCAATGCGAGTATTACTCAGGCGGAGGCCAATGAATATACCTCGGCTTATACATGGCGGGAGGAAAAGAGAAGGAGGAAGGGAATAGGAATGAAAGAGAAGATTTTAAAGAGCAATATATTCTATACCTTTTTATCCATTCTCATCGGTTTTTTTAGTGGGTGCGATTCTCCTGCAAATTATCGGCGTATCTTCTTTAAAAAGCATACGGAAAACTGATTCAGGGAGTCTTCGGAAAGCCCAAGTTTATGTTTTACAGCTTGGTTTATGCGGCACCCTCGTCTTTACAGGTTTATCTGTGGCTTTTTCTTTTCGAACCGGTATCTTCAATATCGGCGCGGAAGGGCAGTTTGTTGTAGGAAGCCTTGCTCGCAGTAGTCATCGGCATTCTTTTGCCCGATGCCGGCACCGCTTCATGCGATTGTCTGTATCCTTGCGGCGCGGCTGCCGGTGCTTTGGGGCTTCTTGGTAGGTCTTCTGAAAGTAAAAAAAGGTATCAATGAAGTCTTATCCTATATCATGTTTAACTGGATTGCTTTTTTATCTTTTCGAATTTCATTGTGAATTTAAAAAGCGATTCACACTGAGCAGGGGGCAGAAGCCACCAGGAACATTTTGGAGTCGGCATCGTTAAAGATTCCCCTTCCTTAGTACCTTTCGCAGGAGGCGCGGATATTCATTGGGGCTTGATTTTAGCAGTTTTAGCGGCAGTGCTCATCTGGTTTATTATGGCGAAAACAACCTTCGGCTATCAGCTCGCGCGGTAGGCTATTCGCAGTCTGCAGCAGAGTACGGCGGAATCAGCGCGAAGAGAGTCTTCCTCTTATCCATGTCGATTTCCGGCGCTCTTGCGGCCTTGGGCGGTGCGGTACAGACTCTCGGTATGGCGGGGCGAGTATCTCACCTTTGCCGCGCAGGAAGGATACGGCTCCAAGGAATTACCGTAGCCTTGATTGGCGCCACGAATCCCTATCGGATGTATCTTTTCCGGCATTTTCTACGGTGCTATGAAGTACGGCGGAAACAAACTGACTACCGTAGATGTTCCCGCAGAGTGGTTAGCTATCATTATGGGCTGTATCATCATTTTCATTGCGATTACCCTGTTTTCCGGAATCTTTTCGAAAAATATTTTAAAGAGCAAGAAGGAGAGAGCCATGCTGATCACTAATTTGGGATTGTCTGCTGAATGCAGTTTTTGATTTCTACACCGCCCTTACTTCTTGCCGGTCTCGGCTCCTGCTTTTCGGAGAGATCGGGAGTGGTCAATATCGGGATAGAGGGCATGATGACCTTGGGCGCCTTTTGTCGGAGCCTGCGTGGCCTATTTTACGGGAAACGGTTGGCTCGGATTTTTTTGCCGGAGGACTTGCCGGAGCCGCACTGGGACTAATTCATGCGGTAGTTTGCATCAGCTTTCATGCGGATCAGACCATTGCCGGAACAGCTATCAATTTTATAGGTCCGGGCTTTGCGATTTTCCTCTGTAAGGCTATTTTTGAAAATTCTTCGGACAGTCCGGCTCTGGATACAGCGGCGAAACTTCCGAAAATGTTTGTGGGACAGTTCCCCGCAGGCTCTTTCCTCTATAATGTGGTCAGCACCTCATTCGGTGGCATATCTTAGTTTTGTGCTGGTACTGGTGCTTTGGTTTGTTTTCTTTAAAAACACGCTATGGCATGCGACTTCGTGCCTGCGGAGAGCATCCCCGTGCCTGTGAAACCTTGGGAATCAATGTCTATCGCGTCCGCTATATTGCGGTTATTCTCTCCGGTTTTTGTCCGGACTTGGCGGTGCCTTCGTTACGCTTGCAACGGTATCCCAGTTCAGGCCTTCCGTTATTGTGGGACAGGGCTTTATTGCCATTGCGACGGTTATTTTCGGAAAGTTTACTCCGCAGGGAACGTTCCTCGGCTGTTTAATCTTCGGACTCTGCAACGGGCTTCGCTCCTTGCTTGGAACCGGAAATGTGGTATCTCCGCATATCCTTTCCATGATTCCGTATATTGTGACTATTTTAACTTTGATTTTCTTTGTGGGAGCAGGACATGTTCCCAGGCGAGACAGCAAGCCGTTCTTTAGAACAAGATAAAGACTTTTTGAGTAAGGGTAGGGAAAAATGAATTGGAAGAATTTATGGAATAAAAATATGCTTTAGGGGTATTTTTACCTTTTCTTTCGCTTGCGCTTTTGTATCAGCTGGGAATTCGCTTTCTGGATAATTTCCGCGACTGGGGAAACCGTCTTGCAACGCTTTTTCCCTGGGCATCGCAGGTCTTTTCTCCCCTACTTCTCGGCTTTTCCATTGCGTATCTTTTTAAGCCCGATTTGCCGTTTTTGAGAAAATGCTTTCGAAAAATCCCTTTCTTTCGAAGAAGCAAAAGGCTTTGCCGGAATACTTCTATTCTTTTAACTTTTACCTTACTGATTCTGGGGATCATTCTTCTAGGATCCCTTCTTCTTTCCACCTTGACAAAAAAAGTATACAACTTCTGCGTTTCGATGATTTATTTCAGAGTATAGGAGATTTTGCGTCTACCGTGGAAAAGTTTTATTCCGACCTTTATGTGAGGCTCGGTAATTTACCTATAGGAGGGAGGACGCGAAGGAGGCGATACAAAGTCTTCTGCAAAAAGCGATGGTTTTCTTCCAAAAATATGGGAAATAGCGTATTCTCCTCTTTGGGAAACCTTTGCAGGGGCACTCAGCACAGTGGTTTTCGGTGTTATCTTTTCGCTTTATTTTTTTAGCGGACGGAAAGAGAATCGCAGATTACTGGGATAAGGTATTCCGCTCCCTTTTCGGAAATACAAGAATGGAGAAGTTCCACCGCTTTCTTAAAGATACTGGATCGCGTGTTTGCAGGGATACCTTCGCGGACAGATTATAGACGGCATGATTATGGCGGTGCTTGTGAGTGTTAGCCTCAGTATTTTGCAGGTACGCTACGCTGTGGTTATCGGAGTACTGACCGGGTTCGGAAATCTCATTCCCTACGTAGGTCCTTTTATTGCTTACGGACTGACAACTCTGGTTTGCCTTGTGTACGGCGATTTTTCACGGATTTTGCCTTCACTCGTTGCACTTTTTGTAATTCAAACATTGGACGGCAATGTTATTAACCTGAGGCTTCTTTCTGAAAATATCGATGTTCATCCGCTTGTAGTTATCATTTCTTTAATTATAGGCGGGAGTCTCGGCGGATTTCTGGGGATTTTTCTTGGCGGCTCCCGTAGCCAGTCTTGTTAAGCTGGAGCTCGATAAGTTTATGGAGAAAAAAACGTCTTAGGTCGCGGAACGCCCGTCTTGCTCTTCCGGGCAAGTTCTTTTTGCAAAATTTTTTCCCGAAACCGCCTTTTGTCAATGCATAATTTAATTGTATTTTAAGAATAAAAAAAGTGGAAACAGTTTGCGGAAAAATGAAGATGAATACGTTATATAAAAAAATCTTTATGCAAAACCATCAAAAATAAAAACAATATTTATTTAAAAAAATAGTCAAAATGCTAAATATAATCTTAAAAAGCTTGACCTTTAGAAATGAATAGGGTAGAATACAGTTGTCTGAACGAAGAGCGTTCAGCATTAAAAATTGGCGAACAGGTTTTAATCGACCCTTACTACTCTATACAGCAGAAAGCCCGACGGAAACGCCGGGCTTTTTGCTGTATAAAAATAGCGTTATGGGAAAAATCGTTGTTGATATGATATAAGCTGATTATTTAAATAATTTAAGATTTAAATAAGTAGAGATTTAGATAATTTAAGATTTAGATTATCAAATAAGGAGATTATCAAATAAGGAGATCATTAAATAAGGAGATCATTAAATATAGAGATAATTAATGATTTAGATAACTAAAGAGATAATTTATACTTTAAATAGTTCAATGGTTTTTAGTTAATAGGAATATACAATCAAAACAAAGATAAATTACGTTTATCAATTAGAAAAATTAAGTAAATTGATAGAATGAAACGGTTAGTCACTTAATTATTTTTACCATTTCTTATTTGGTCAGGAAATAAGAAAGTACGAAAAGGAGCACTTATGTTGGAGTCTATTGTTACGTATCACGCAAAAGAGGTGAGCCCTCATGCCGTTTTAAAGAATGCGGAAGAGCTTTATGCCGGCGGATTTTTCTGCTGTGAGGCGGTGATGAAAGCCATTCGCGATGCTTTCCAGGCGGATGTACCGAGTCCGTTATTGCGATGTCTTCCGGGATGTCTATCGGAGCAGGTCGTTCCGGATGCATGTGCGGTGCATTAAACGGAGGAATCCTTGCCCTCGGTATGTTCTTCGGAAGAACGACACCGGACGGCCCGAAGGATCCGAAGGTGAATGCCCTTATGGCACTTTCCAAGGAACTGCATGACTGGTTTAGAGAGGCAAATGCAAAGCATGCCGCTTGCTGCCGTGTCCTTACCAGAGGTTTTGAGATGGCGGAAGGGGAGCACAAGAAGCAGTGTATCGCCTTTACCGGACTTTGCGCAGGAAAGGTCGCCGAGATTCTTTGTAGAGAGCTGGGCGTTAAAAATGTGGATGCGGAACCGATTCAAGGGCCTGGAAGCGCCTTTCCTTCCCCCTGTACACGAAGTAAAAAGCAGTATAAGGAGCTGGCATTAATGGAAAAAAATAAAAATCCCTTTGCCTTCTCGGGCGTAATGCTCGGCATGGCGGCACTTGGTAATTTGTTACAAAGCTATGGAGAAGGCATCCGTTATATTTTTCGGGTCGCATTGCCTTTGTGATTCTAATCCTCCTTCTCTTAAAGCTCGTCCTTTTCCCGAATGCGGTAAAGGAAGAGCTCTCCACTCCCATCGGAGCGGGTGTTTTTGCAACCTTTCCCATGGCGCTCATGCTGTTTTCCGTGTATGTGAAGCCTTTTATTCCGGGAATCTCTTTCCCGCTTTGGGTTTTTGCGAATGCCATCCACATTGTGTTGATTCTCTACTTTACGAAGACGTATATTCTTCGTTTTGACGAGAAAAATGTGCATACCGTGTGGTATATCGTTTATGTCGGGATTGTTGTAGCATCCCTGACCACACCGGCATATAAGACCTTCGCTTACGGGCAGGCTGCTTTTTATTTCGGTTTCGTCGCTTTACTGATTCTGCTTTGTGTTGTTACAAAGCGCTATGTGAAGCTTCCCGTGCCGGATCCCGCTAAACCGTTAATGATGATTTATGCGGCACCGATGGCACTTTGCACGGCAGGCTATATTCAGGCTTTTCCGGAGAAGAATAAGAGCTTTGTCCTGTTCTTACTGCTGGCAACTTCCGTGATTTACCTGTTTGCCCTCTTTAAGAGCGTACAGTTCCTTCGCTTCCCCTTCTACCCGAGCTATGCGGCTTTCACCTTCCCTTCGTGATTTCCGCGATTGCAACGAAGCAGTGCTTTGCGGTACTGACAAAGATGGGCATGAATGTTGCCTTTTTACAGCCTGTGGTTTTTAGTAGAGACGATTATTGCGGCGGCATTTACGATTTATGCTTGCTTACGGTATTTCCAATTTATCCTTGCAAAGAAGTAGGAGAACGGCGCTTCGCCGGTGTCAGTGCTAAACTGCTTTTAGGTTTATAAAAGGAATAGAATACGCTCTCAAAGAAAAAGTGCCCAGACGGGCACTTTTTGTTCATAATTACTTCCGTTTTTAAAAACTACTTTGAATACTTTGCTTTTTATTCGTAAGAAAAAGGTTTTATATAAAAATTTACACATATAGAAGCGAAATCCTTTTTGTTATAAATATAGGGTTTTATATAAAAACCTATTATCAAATCAAATGAAAAATTGCTATAGTTGAGAAGTAGGGAGGTATGACATCATGAAGAAATCAAAGAAGGATTCTTCCTATTTATGGCACCGGCTTTAGTTGCTTTTACTTTGGTCCAATTGATTCCTACGGTGATGGGAATTGGTTACTCTTTTACAGATTGGAATGGGATCAGCAAAGCTAAGCATTTTGTAGGGTGCAGAATTATATAACAATACTGACAAGCGATTTGTCGTTTAGAAATGCATTTATTTTTACCTTTTTATTTTCTGTGTGTGCGGTTATTTCAGTAAATCTGATTGGCTTTGTCTTGGCTACACTGGTTACACAAAGAATAAAAAGGTGTAAATTTTTACGTGGAATCTTTTTTATGCCAAACTTGATTGGCGGAATTTTTACTAGGGATTTACTTGGCAGTTTATATTTGTGCAGGTTTTTGAAGCAATAGGGAAAAACTGGGTATTTTTGTGGCTTAGGGGATGGCTTACAGATCAGCGAACCGGATTTTTGGGATTACTGATTGTTGTGACCTGGCAATTATCGGGATACATGATGATGATTTATATTGCGCAGTTGCAGAACATTCCTGAAGATGTATTGGAAGCTGCAGAACTGGATAATGCAGTAGGTTGGAATAGAATGCGCTATATTATCCTACCTCTTATGATGCCTGCCTTTACGATTGGATTATTTTTATCCATTTCAAACGCCTTTAAACTTTTTGACCAGAATCTTTCTTTGACAGGTGGAGGTCCGGTTAACAGCACGCAGATGCTTGCGCTGAATATTTATACTACGGCTTTTGGAGAGAATAGATTCGGCCTCGCCCAAGCAAAGGCTGTAATTTTCATGATTGTGGTAATGGCCATTTCGGTTATTCAACTTTCCATTACGAAGAGAAGGGAGGTTGAAGCATAATGAAAAGTAAGCGGGTAATAAAGCGACTTTCTATCATGGCAGTAGGTTTTGTCTTGGCACTACTGTTTGTATCTCCCGTATTTATTCTTGTTAATAGCTCCTTTAAGTCGTTGCAGGATATCTATATAAATGTTCTTGCTTTACCGAAACAACTCTCTTTTCAGAATTATACTAAGGCTTTTAAAGAGATGGATTATGTAAAAGCATTTATGAATTCTTTTGCAATAACGTGGATTTCTACGGCTTTGATTATTTTAATTTCTTCCATGGCGGCATGGGTGCTTGTGCGGTATAAGACAAGAACCAGCAAAAATTCTGTTCCTTATGTTTGCGGCAGTCCAGTTGATTCCGTTTCAATGTGTCATGCTTCCGCTTGTGGATATTATGAGTAAATTGCATCTGATGAACAGGCCCGGTCTGGTTTTTATGTATATGGGTTTTTGGATGTGCAATGTCCATCATTTTTATTTCACGGGTTTATTAAAAAAACATTCCGATAGAGTTGGAGGAAGCGGCAATTATAGATGGATGCAATATGGTACAGACTTTTATCAATATTGTCTTACCACTGTTGAAGGGAATAATTGCCACTGTGGCGGTAATCAACGTGATGTGGATTTGGAATGATTTTCTTCTTCCTTCCCTTGTTATTAATAAGAATGGCATGCAGACACTGCCGCTTCGTACTTATCTCTTCTTTGGACAATTTACAAAAGAAATGGGATCTTGCCACTGCGTCATTAATGCTATGCATGATTCCGATTGTGCTGTTCTACCTTAGCTGCCAAAAAAATATTGTGAAGGGAATTACGGCCGGAGTAGGAAAAGTAAATCTTCTATTTTGAAGGAAAGAGAAAGATTAGAATTTCAAGAAAAATCATAAATTTAACACAAGTCATTATAGAAGACTTTTTGTCTTGTAAAGAACTTGTGTCAAGATAGTTTTTCAATTATAAGGAGGAAAAAGATGGTGAAGAAAAAGAGATGGCTGTACTTCTCGTCGGAGCAATTACACTTGGCATGATGAGCGGATGTGGAAGTAAAACCGGTGCAGGAAGTGCTGAAGGGACACAGTAACGATTAATTTGTATCAGAATAAGTCGGAAATTGCGGATCCTTTACAGAAGGTAGCTGACGCATACACGAAAGAGCATCCTAATGTAAAAATAAATGTAGAGAGCATTCAGGGGAATGACTATAACACAAACTTAAAAAGCAAAACTCATGGGAAATAATGCCGTTGATATTTTTTTGCATTGGGTGACAATATTACAAACATGATGGATTATGTAGAAGATTTAAGCGCAGAACCATGGGTGAAAAAAATGCAGTAGATGGAAGTATTGATGATGTGACTGTTGACGGAAAAGTATATGGGCTTCCTGTCAGTGTGGAAGGTTATGGATTGGTATACAATAAAGGAAATATTTAAAGATGCCGGAATTGATGCATCAACCCTTACCAGTTACGATGCAATCGACAAGGCTTTTGCCGACTTACAGGAGCAGATTGATAGTGGAAAACTGAAGGATAAGTATCCACAACTTGAAGCGGTGGAAGATTATGCAGCAAAAGAGACTTGGATTCCAGGCTTCATACTTTGAATGTTCCTTTGTCTTGCGAATATAAAAGTGCAACGGAATTAAGAAATGCAGATGAGCTGGGATTAAAATATGCAGATTCTTTAAAGGCATTGCTGGATCTTGAGACAAAATATACTCCGTCAAGAAATGATTTGTCGAAGCTGAATGCAGTGGATTATTCTACAGAAATCGGTGGAGGCCTTGCTATTGAGCGAATTGCGGTTGTACAGCAGGGAAACTGGATTGGACCGGAATTAAAAAGGGATTGATGAGAAAACTGCGAATAAGATGGGGATGCTTCCTATTCCGACAAAGGGTGTAAAAAGAAGACTGTATTTCCGTCGGAATTTCCATTCACTGGTGTGTAAATAAGCAGTCTGACGAAAAAAGTAAAAAAGTAGCAGCAAAAGGATTTTCTTGAATTGGCTGTTTCAGTCAGATGAAGGGAAGCAACTGGTTGTGAATGAATTGGGATTTGTTCCGGCATTTAAGAATTATGAGGAATAGAGATTTCCGATCCCCTTTCGCAAGAGGTAAAGAGATATATTGATGCCGGAAAAAAACAACTTCATGGGTAATGGGCGGCTTTCCTTCCGGGTTTGAGCCTAAAGCAGCAGCAGATTTTTCAAGGCTATTTTAGCGGAGAATATAGTTTTGACGATATGATTTCTCACTTAAAGGCCGATTTTAAGGAATTAAAGAAATCATAGTAAAACAAAAAGAGACAAGAAAAAAAGCGGAATGTAAATGAAATGAGAAAAGACAGGCACTCATAACTTGAGTGCCTGATGGTATCATATGGAAAAAAATATAGGCCTAAATTTCACTTTTTCGGCAGAAAAATATATTATTAATGATCCGAATGGGTTGGTGTATTATGAAGGAGAATATCACCTGTTTCATCAATATAACATACAGGAGGAAATCTACTGAGGGACATGCGGTGAGTAGAGATCTCATTCATTGGAAGAGACTTGCCAATGCCATTGCTCCGGATGAACATGGACAAATATGGTCGGGAAGTGCTGTTGTAGATGAAGAAAAATCACAGGCTGGTCTGCTTTTTACTTACTGTGAGCGAGGGAACAGAAAAGCAAAGCCAGGGCTTGGCTTTTAGCTATGATAAAGGACGAAGCTGGGAAAAATATGAGAAGAATCCGGTTCTTACAGAGGAGAGAAAAGATTTTCGAGATCCTAAAGTTTTTCGCTATAAAGATAAATGGGTGATGGTTGTTACCGGAGGGATTGTGTCCTTCTTTATGAGTCTAAAGACCTGATTCATTGGAAACAGATATCTTCTTTTAGCGGGACTGAGTCAGACCATGTCGGTACGTGGGAATGCCCGGATCTTTTTCCGTTAAAAGTACAGGACTCCGAAGAAAAAAAATGGATTCTTATCATCAGTGTAAATAACGGCTCTCCTGCAGGCGGTACCGGAATGAAGTATTTTATCGGAGAGTTTGATGGAATCAGTTTTAGACCGGATGAGGAAAAGCAGGAAGGGCATTGGCTGGACTACGGGAAGGACTTTTATGCGGGTGTAAGTTGGAATAATCTTCCGGATGACAGAAGGTTGATGATTGCCTGGGCTGATAATTGGCAGTATCGGGATTTCTTACCGACCAGTCCCTTTTAAAGGACAGATGTCTTCTGTAAGGGAATTAAAATTGAAAAAGAGGAAGGAAATTTTTATCTGACGCAGATTCCGATAGAAGAGATGTGTGCACTTCGGAAAAATAAGCAAGAAATGCATAAAATGAAAATGGGAGCGGGAGAGGAATGGACACTTAAGGATTGCTCGGAGGCATTGGATTTGGAGCTTTATTATCCTACAAACAAAATGGGCGCTTCCTCGTTTCGGAATCAGAGTAGTAACAGGACAGGGTAAACAATTGGAGATTCTTTTTCAAAGGAGGAACAGTCCTGCACTGTAGATAGATTGAATACAGGACTAAATCCCTCATGAAAAATTTTCCGGGGAAAATATAAAGCGAAAGTTGACTTTGAAAGAGAATATCTAAATCTAAGATTGATTCTGGATGTTTCGCAGTCAGAACTCTTTATAAATGATGGAGAACTGGTTTTTTCCAATCTTATTTTTCCGGAAGAACCTTATCAACTTAAGCTTTTTGCTGAAGGTGGAGACTTGGAAATTGAGAGAAGTGCAATTTATGAATTGACCGGAGATGTCATTAGCTAGACTGATTTCGTCACATAATGACTTCAATTAAGTGAAGAAAAAAAGCGTGAAGGATACAGAATGATGATTATAAAGAGATTGCCGAGCAGGCAGGTGTAAAGTATGACCACTGTCTATAATGTTTTACACGGCAATGTAAAGAAAGTATCAAAAGAGAATACAAAAAAGATTCAAAAACTTTTGGATGAATACCATTATGTTCCCAAATTAGGGCTTCGTGCTTTGAAGAATAACAGCTCCAAAATCATCGGAGTTGTTATTCATTCTTCACGTTATTATGAGAATTCTGCTATTTCAGACACATTTTACAGCCATATCATCGGCGCAATGGAAGAAATGCTTCGTAAAGCCGGATATTATATGATGCTATATGCAGCGCAGAACTTAGAAGAGATTTTTTTCATATGGCATTGGCGTGGAATGTAGACGGACTCATAGCCATTACTTTCACCTACAGGGACTATATAAAGCTGAAAACACTGGTGAATAAACCGATTGTTGCTATTGATCTGATTAATAAAGAAAATTCGGATTATGTTAATGTGGGACTGCAGGATAAAAAAAGGTGGCTATATTATGACGAAAATATCTTCTGGAAAAAGGATACGAGTCAGTTTATGTATGTGCTCGGAAGAATATAGGCGTTGATCACGAGCGTTGGTTGGGCTATAGAGAGGCGTGGAAAAGAAGCGGGAAAAGAATTTCTTTTCAAATGATTTTCTTTGTCTTTATGAAACAGAACAAAGGAGAAATGAAAATTATAAAATGATGAGTAGGTTTGCAGGAAAAACCGCATTCTTCTTTCTGGCGGATGCATTTGCAGTAGAAGCTATGCATTATTTTCATGATTTGGGAATCAAAATACCGGAAGACATCGGAATTGCAGGTTTTGACGGCAATATTTTAGGAAAATATTGTTATCCGAGATTAACGACTGTCTATCAGGATGTATCAGAGAAAAGGAAGAATGGCAGTAAAATTAATGATCGATCTTTTTGGAGAAACGATTGTTAGACGGACTGGATGTAAGCCGCCCGGTAACACTGATTCCGGGTCATTCAACATGAGAAGCCATCAACACGTTTTGTCCTGTAACTTTAAAATGTAATAAATCCCCGAGTCGTTTTGGCCCGGGGATTTTGTGGCTTATTGTTGTCTTTGCGTTTCCGGTTTAGGAGATGTGCTAAAAAGAATAACCCAATAAGACTTACCATTCCCATCAACATAATATCCAGAACCAAAAGTTAGAAACCTCTATCCAACATTAATTCATTATGCTGCTTACTTACATGAAAAAAAGCATGAAAAGGCATCTTTTGGAGTTTTCGGTCCTTTTGTAATAATTTCACCATTAACACCATATCTACTAGCTAGTTCACCATTCGGTCTAATATGAGACATCCGTATACTTAATTCTTCAGCCCTAGTCTGTGCCATTTCATTTAGATAGTCATTTTTCTTCCAAAGAGTTCAAACCTTTTTCTCTGTATTTGTTCACTCTTCTTAAAGAGATCTTCACGATATTCATCTTGCTTTTCACTAAAAATCTTCATTACCTTGATTTTTCTTCATTATTTCTTGTTTCGCTAAGATTCTTATTTTTTGTTTCTGTGAAAGTATTGCTTACAGTGTCAGTATTGTTATTCGTATTATTCTGAGAAATCAAATTGCACTTTTAGTTTGGACAATGTTATCAACCGTCCAAGCCCCGTTTTCATTTACAGTAAACCTATCCGGCGTAATGGCATTTTTCAAACATCCATCCATTTTCATCAAAACAGTAACACTCTGCAATGCCGTCATGATTGCCGTCAATCCATTGCCAAGAGGACTGTAGTACTTTCCGTTTCAAGATCATACCACCATGCATTTTTAGAAATTCCCCTTTACCCAGTCTGCTTTAGCGGTTCCGGAAAGAAGAAAGACGAAACTCATGAAGGCGCAGAGTAAGCCCGGTAAGATACAGAGCGAGTTTCCGGGCTATGCATAAGATTCTTCGGCGTACAGAAAAAGCCTTGCTTTTTCCCTTATTTTCTTTTCATTGCATTCCTCCCTATTTCCGTATTGAAAAAGGAAGGATAAGAGAGTGCCTTCCCATGCCTTTCCTATCGGCAGGAGAGAAAAATATAAAGGGGGAGGGAAAAGGGCGGAAAAACCGGAGGAAAGCGCTCAGCGGTCTTTTTCTGCAGGGCATTGCTGAAAGCGAGAAAAAAAGCATTATCATAGAGAAAAGAAAAGCGGGTGTCCCACAGGGGACACCGGAAAAGGAAAGGAGAAACAATGAGCCCATTCTCATTTAACCACTTTAACTTTAATGTACTGGATCTGGAAAGAAGCATGAAATTCTACGAAGAGGCACTGGACCTTCACGAGCTTAGCAGAAATGAAAGGGATGATTTTATCATTGTCTTTTTTGGGGACGATTCTACGGACTTCCGTCTGGAGCTAACGTATATGAAGGATAGAACAGAGCCTTATGATCTCGGGGAGCAGGAGTATCACCTCGCACTTCGCACGGAGGATATCGGGGCGCCCATGCGCTCCACGCAGAAAGATGGGTTGTATCTGCTTTGAAAAATCACGGTATGGGCATTTATTTTATTGAAGATCCGGACGGCTACTGGATTGAAATCATTCCGGACAGAACGAAGCCGATTACTTGGCAGTAGAAGAAGGGAGAGAGCGCGGTTTTACGGCTTCTGAATAGAGAATGTGAAGGGGAGAGATGGATTTATTTAGCTATCAGGCAGAGAAAATCAAGAGAAAATGGCGCCTTTGGCAGTTCGGATGCGTCCCGGAACACTGGAAGAGTTTGTCGGTCAGGAGCATATTATCGGGGAAAAATAAATTGCTTTCCCGCTTAATTCGTGCAGACCAGCTGCAATCTCTCCTTTTTCGGCCCGCCGGGAACAGGGAAAACCTCTCTTGCGAAGCTCATTGCCAACCATACGAAGGCGGAATTTATTCAAATCAATGCCACTACCGCCGGGAAAAAGGATATGGAGGAAGCGGTGAGTCGTGCAAAGGAGAATCTGGGAGGCTACGGCAGAAAAAAACCATACTCTTTGTGGATGAGATTCATCGCTTTAATAAGGCACAGCAGGATTATTTGCTTCCCTATGTGGAAGACGGAACCGTGATTCTCATTGGGGCGACAACCGAGAATCCTTATTTTGAGGTGAATTCCGCCTTGCTTTCCCGCTCCCGCCTCTTTTGAACTAAAACCCTTATCTAAAGGAGGCTTTGTCGCGTCTTACGGACGAGGCTTTGTCGGATAAGAAGAGGGGCTCGGGAATTTTCGGACTAGCCTTTCGGAGGAAGGGAAGGAATTTTTACTGGAAAATGCATCGGGCGATGCCAGAGTGCTTTTAAACACGCTGGAGCTTGCCGTTCTCAGTACGAATCCCGATTCCGACGGGGTTATCCGCCTTGGTAAAGAAAATATCGGCGAATGTATGCAAAAGAAGATTCTTCGCTATGATGACAGTTCGGAGCATTACGATACGATTTCCGCCTTTATTAAGTCCATGCGGGGAAGTGACCCCGATGCTACGGTGTATTATCTTGCGAAAAATGCTCCAGTCCGGAGAGGACATTCGTTTTATCGCAAGAAGAATCATGATTTGCGCTTCGGAGGATGTGGGAAATGCGGACCCGCAGGCTCTTATTCTTGCCGTGAACGCTTCCCTTGCGGTAGAGCGGGTAGGCATGCCGGAGGCACAGATTATTCTTACCCAGGCGGCATGCTATATTGCGACGGCAAAAAAGTCCAATGCCGCGGTGAAGGCGATTTTTGCGGCAAGTGATGTAGTCAGAAAGAAGGGAACTTGGAGATTCCTTCTTATCTTAGAGATGCGCATTACAGCGGGCATGAAAATGCTCGGAAGAGGCATAGGCTATAAGTATCCTCATGACTATCCGGGGCACTTCGTTGAACAGCAATATTTGCCGGAGGAAATTAAAGATTACCGTTTTTATGAGGAAGAGCTAGATACTACGAAATTTAGCTTTCGTAGAAGGAAAAGTGAGGATACCCATACGCAAAAATATGCTATTCTTTAGAAATAATACAGAAAAAAAGGCAAATTTATTTTATAGACTTCGTGTTAGGATAGAGGACAAGTAAAGTAAGGAGGATTGAATTATGAAAAAGCGATATACTTGTGCCTCGCCGGTCTTATGCTTTTTACCGTATCATGCGGAAAGAAAGAACGACACGAAAGGATACAGCAGTCAGGCGGCACAGGAAGAACCCAGCTCCGAGGCTTTAACGGAGAACAGTTTAAGTGCTACCGTGCAGAAGCTGGAAGGAGATAAGCTGAGTGTAGAAACCGGTGACGGAAAGGCGATGAACTTCGATGTGAAGGGCGCGACCTTGGATAAGAACTTGGGAGCTTAAGCCGGGCGATGAGGTGGAAATCAGCTATGCAGGAACGGAGCCGCAGGACGGCATGACGGTTAAAGCCGTTACGGTTTCCGTACCCTATGAGTTTACAACGGAAGAATTTAACGATGAGCAGAATCTGTACGGCGAGATTACAGCCGTTACCGACAGCAGCATTTCCGTAAAGGAGATTCCGGACTTCCGTGAAGCGAGCACTGGAAGGGGAGAATACGGAAGGAAAGAAATATGGGAAACTGTGACCTTCCAAAGACCGAGCTTTGAAATCGACCTGACTCAGGGTGGACTTAAGGTAGGAAGCGAAAATCAGTGTATACTACTTGGGCGACTTAAACAATAATCCGGTAGCCTTCTACACCGTTACCGAAGATAGTCTTTAGATGAAGACGGTGCGGATACTTTAAAAGATTAAGGAGCAGTATCGAAAGTGTTGATGGTGATGTCTTCACCTTGAAGGCGGATGACACGCACAGCTTCCGTTTTACTACGGACGGAAACAATGATTTAACGAAGGAAGTGGAAGCGGATAAGGGGAAGACCGTGGAGGTAAGCTACAGCACCTCTTTAAAGGCCAGAGTTTCCCTTGCAGAAAGCATTAAAGTTGCAGAGTAAGAATATAAAGAAGGAGGCGGCGAAAAATCTCGCTGCCTCCTTTTGATTAGAACCAATCTTGCTTGCAAATGGCAGGGGCTTTCCATCTTGGACTAGAAAAGAACCCTCGCTTTTACAATGTGCTATGTTGCGTCACTATCATACATGATGGTGAAGGGACCGTCATTCACAAGACTCACCTTCATATCGGCTCCGAACTGTCCGTGCGATGTCGGAATCCCGGCTTCTTCCGCCTTCTTTAGAAAATATTCGTAGAGTGCATTGGCATGTGCGGGATCTCCGGCTTGGATAAAGCTTGGGCGATTCCCTTTTTGGTTTCGGCATAGAGGGTAAACTGACTGACCACAAGGAGGGAGCCGGAAATATCCCGTATGGAAAGATTCGTTTTTCCGTTTTCATCTTCAAAGAGACGGGCATCCAAAATTTTTTTCAACATTTTATCGCTAACTGCTTCCGTATCCGTATTTTTTACACCAAGAAGGACAAGATAGCCCTTTTCTATACTGCCTATTGTCTTTCCTTCTACGGAAACCGAGGCGGAAAAGCACTCTTTGTACTAAACAACGCATCATTTTCTCCTTTCCTATTTTGCTTTTTATTCATAACGAGTATCGCTCGCAAAAGCGTGCAGTATCTCGTTTATCGCTGACAGTTTAGTGTAATCGCAAATGCAACAATTCCCTTTTTCTGCATTGCTATAGCTCTATTTAAATTGCCTTTGCTACATTACTATAGTTCTATTTAAATTGCTTTTGCTCCGCATTGTACTGAAAGCCGATTTCTTCCAGCTTCTTTTTCAGGGCTTCGATATCCAGATTGTGCTCCTTGCAAAAATCTTCTAAACTATGGTATTCATCCCGAAGCTTCGTGTTTACAAAAGCTCAGTAAAATCATCGGATCCTTGGGGATATTCATTTTCTGTTTCCTTTCTGCGTAAGGGAGAGATTTATAAAAAGATCCTCTACAGACAAGATAGCGCGAACTTACAAAGCATACTCGCAATGCATCAAGGCTTTTCGGGCATTGCAAATGGCAATCATTATGCATCAAAAGCTTTTCCAGCTTTGCAAAGCCTGCCATCATTTTTCTGCCCTGCATTGTCGAACAGTACGGTTACCAGATAGTCCTTTACATCTTCTTCAATTTTTAAAAACGCTTCCTTCGCCAAACTTTGTGTGCTTTACCCGGTCGCCTTCCTGATAGGCGGGGCTTGTCTTTCCTCGGATGAAAAGCCTTTTTGGAGAAAGGCCTGACTGTTTCAACTTGTCCAGGCTTCCGTATTTCAGGGCATCTGTGCCTTGACCTTTTCCGAAGCCTCTCCCTTGCCTTCCGTAAGGCTCTCCGAAGCCTCTTTCTTGTCTTTCGTAAGAGCCTCCGCTGTAGCCTTTTTGCTCCGTGGCCGCCTTCTCCACTCCTTCCAAGGTATGACGCAATGGAACTTTCGGCATTTTTAAATAACTGTTATAGTAGGATTTTCCGCTATTTTCCAAGAAAAAGCTCTTCCTCGGAGGCGTTTCGGGCGAGTAGAAACAGATTCTTTTTCAAAAGTTCGTCGGGAATATCCTCAAAAGAAGCGACTGATTTTTAAAAATACTGTGTTTGTCCGTTCACCATGCGATTTTTCGCGGAGCTTAGGTAGAGTTCTTCCTCCGCACGGGTGATTCCGACATAGCAAAGTCGTCTTTCTTCCTCGATTTCTTCGTCATCTCCAAGGCTTAGTGCGCTTGGGAAGAGGCCGTCACTAAGTCCCACCAAAAATCACGACCGGAAATTCCAAGCCCTTTGCCCCGTGCAGAGTCATGAGCGTGATTTTATCTTCTGTAAGGTCACTTCTATCGAGGTCGGAAAGGAGGAGACTTCTTCCAGGAAGGCGGCAAGACTCGCGTCTTCTCCATTTTCCTGAATATAGGAAAAGAAGCTTTCCTTCCAGCTCTCGGATGTTTTTCCATACGGCTTTCGGCTTCGATTGCTCCTTCCGAAAGAAGCTCCGTCTCATAGCCTGTGTCGTCAAGGATTCGCTCGATAAGCTTTCCGAGTTCTTCTTTTTCCAGCCTTCCATCATTTGACTGAACTTATCGATTTCCGAGAGAGCTTTTCCGGAGAGGCCGGCCGCCTTGGCAAAGGGGACTGTTTCTATAAGAGAGAATCCGCCGAACTGAAGTCCATACTGCCGAAGTTTTTCTATGCTGGCATTTCCGATACCGCGCTTTGGTACATTGATGATTCGTTCGAAGGCGATATCGTCCTTTTGGTTCACCATAATCTTCATATAGGCGAGGAGATCCTTAATTTCTCTTCGTTGATAGAAGTTTACTCCTCCTACAATTTGGTAAGGAATGTTCCAAGCGATGCACTGCTCCTCAAAAAGACAGGGACTGGGCGTTTGTGCGGTAGAGGATAGCAAAAGTCTTTATAGAAGCGGTTTTCGCCCCGGATATGGCGGATGACTTCTCTTGCTTCTTCCTCCGCAGTCTCATATTCCTGAAAGAGGACTTCCTTTCCCTCTGTTTTTCCGTCCAGAGTTTTTGATTTTTCTACGCCTATTTTTCCTGAATAACTGCATTCGCAAGATAGCAGAATCGGAGAGGTGGAACGGTAATTTTGCTCCAGCTTTATCGTGTAGCATCCGGAAATTCCGCTTCAAAGGACAGAATATTTTCAAGATTTGCGCCTCTAAAACGGTAAATACTCTGATCGTCATCTCCCACTACACAGATATTGCTATACTTCTTGGCAAGCGAGTAAATCAGACGAAACTGCACATCATTGGTGTCCTGATACTCGTCCACAAGAATATAGCGAAAACGCTCCTGATACTGTAAAAAGGACCTCGGGAAAGCGCTCAAAAAGCTCCAAGGTTTTTAACAAAAGATCATCAAAGTCCAGAGCGTTGTTCTCTTTCAGCTTCTCCTCATAACGCTTGAAACATTGGTAAATGAGTTTGCTAATATAATCTCCGTCCGATTCGGATAGGTAGTCCTCCGCGTTTCCGCCTCGGTTCTTCGTTTGCGATATCTGAGAGAGAACCGCCCGCTCCCGAAGCGTTTTACTGTCGATTTTCAGCTCTTTTAAAATTTGTCGCATCAGGGTTCTCTGGTCGTCCGTATCATAAATGGAAAAAGTCCCGTTCATATCCCAGATGTTCAATTTCTCTACGGAGAATGCGGAGGCACATACTGTGGAAGGTGGAGACCCATACACTGTTTCCTTCTCCCGGAAGGAGCTTTTTCCACTCTTTTCCCGCATTTCGGTCGCGGCTTTATTGGTGAAGGTTATCGCCAAAATATGGGAGGAAAACCCCTTTTTCTTGTATCAGATAAGCGATTCTATGTGTTAAGACGCGGGTTTTTCCCGATCCTGCACCGGCAAGGACCAAAAGAGGGCCTTCCGTTCTTTGCACAGCTTCTGCTTGTTCTTTATTTAAAATTGCATCTAAGTCCATGGGACCTCCTTGAAAGTTTATGGAGTATAGGGAAAATAGGAATGAAAGTGTAGCTGTTTCATAAGATTAAAAGATTCTATGCTTTCCTATAGTCGGCTCACTATTGTACCATTTTTTTCAGTGAATAGAAAAATCAAAAGCTTAGTCGGAGAAAGACATAGAGAAGAGAAAAATATAGCTTGAGAGGAGAAGGGCTTATACAGACAGAAAAGAATCCGCAATTCTATTTTGTCGAAAAGCATTTTGTCGAAAATTTGTATTTTCGGCTTTGAAGAGTGCTATTCTATGCTATAATTTTCAACATGGACGAACAGTTTTTAAATGAATTAATCGAATACTTAAAAAATCTACATCATGTACATGCGTCACAGCTTCCCTCCTTGGATCTGTATATGGACCAAGTGACCGGCTTTTATGGAGGACATCTTGCTCCTATGAGACAGTATGCAGAGGACAAGGCATTGACCAAGACCATGATTAATAATTATGCCAAAAATAAGATTCTGCCTGCTCCTGCGGAAAAGCGCTACACAAAGAATCATATGCTGGTTTTACTTTTTATTTACTATTATAAAAGTATGTTAAGCCTTTCCGACATTGCTACGATTCTTCGTCCGCTGAATGAAAACTATTTTCACAGCAGAAAAAAACCGCAATTAACGGATATTTATGAAGAAATCTTCTCCTTTGCCAATATGGAGATGCAAAACGTAATGGAGGATGTGAAGACGCGTTATGAAAAGGCGCTAAAGCTCCTTCTCTGAAAAGGATCCCGGTTTTCAGGAACTTTCCGAAGAAGAAAGAGAGGAGCTAAGACAGTTCTTTTTCTTGAGTCTTTTAGCTTTTGATGTGTATTTGAAAAAACAGCTCATGGAAAAAATCGTGGATGATATGGCAAAAAAAGAAGGAAAAGACGAAGGAAAAAAGAGAAAAGGCTAAAAAGCAAAAATATCGATTTCGATGCACTTAGTATCAATCTATGCCCTTTCAATAGTATAAACCATGTCTTCCCATTCCTCGCCTCCCCAGGTGGAGGGAGGTGCCGAGATGCTCATAGTCAAAGTCCTCATAGAAGGGGAGTAAATGCTTATGGCAGGTAAGATAGATTTTCTCCGTACCGCGCTCCTTTTCTCTGTCTTGATAGCGCTCCATGAGACGGCTCGCTATGCCCTTTCTGCGATATTCCGGCCTTACCTCGAGGCTTAAGAGAAAGCAGTTCTTTCCTCCCTTCTTCTGTAAGGAGGCATTCGTAAAAACGCATCCAGCTTTTCGAGGTCAGAATGAATACCGCTTAAGAAGCCGGCGATTTTTTTGATTCACTTGATCGAAGACAATCAAAAAGTCCTCGGTCGCTTTTTCTACGCGGTCTTTACATTCTCATAGGAACAGACCTCATTTTCCGCAAAACAGATTTTTTTCCATTTCCGCCAATTCTTTGCAATCTTCTAAAACTGCGTTGCGGAAGATATAGCGTTCGTGAAGGTTCATATTTTCCATCCTTTCCGTATGTATTTATCCTGTTGATGCGCGCGTATCCCGTTCTTAAGCGGTGCTCCGGAGAAGCATGCGGTATCGGCTTATGGAGGACTATTGCTCGTGAAACATACACGGCCTCATTAAACTATAGTATAACCATAGCAGAGAAATGGGAAAAAAGCGAGACAGTGTTAAAAAGCCGAGGCTATATCGAAAAGGGGGATAAATATGATATAAGATGAACAAAAATGTTTTTAATTATCAAGAGAAATATAGCATAGTGACTAATTCCTCTAATACTGCTATGATTAGTAAAAACAAAGAAGAAAGGGAGGTTTGTTATGGAAGAAAGCTTATTGAAGAATTATACCGAAATCTTGGAAAATGAGCTGGTTCCTGCAATGGGTTGTACGGAGCCGATTGCCATTGCCTATGCGGCGGCGTCGGCGAGAAAGTCGCTTTCCGAAGAAGTTAAGCATATTGATTTATGCTGTTCGGGAAATATTGTAAAAAATGTGAAGGCGGTAACCGTCCCGAATTCCGGCGGGCAGAAGGGAATGCAGGCAGCCGCGATTTTAGGGGCTCTCGGAGGCGATCCGGAAAAGAAGCTTGAAGTGTTGAGTACCGTAACGGATGCGGATAGGGAAAAGTGCCGGTCTTTAGTCAATACCGGATTTTGCAAGGTGAGCTTTGAAGAAGGGAGTTCCGAAGCTGTACATTCGTATCGTGGCAAGCGGAGAAAAACACAAAGTTCGCTTGGATATTGCTAATCAGCATTCCAACATTGTCCTTATGGAAAAAAAGACGGAGAGGTGCTGTATAAGGAAGGGGAAGAGGATAAGCAGGATATTCTCTCCACCGGCGGAGATCGCAGCTTGATGTCTTTACAGGGGATTTTGGAGTATGCGAATACGGTGGATTTGGACACGGTTAAGCCCCTTTTGCAAAGACAGATTGAGATGAACCTTGCCATTTCTCAGGAAGGTTTGGACAATGCCTGGGGGAGCCAGTGTGGGAAAGACCATTTTGGAGACCTGGGGACATGATGTTAAGTCCTGTGCCTGCGCAAGAGCGGCAGCGGGATCGGATGCCAGAATGAGCGGTTGCCCATTGCCTGTAGTAATCAATTCCGGCTCGGGTAATCAGGGAATTACCGTAAGCATGCCGGTAGTGGAGTATGCAAAGTCTTTGGAGGTTTCAAGGAGAAACTCTATCGTGCTCTTATCGTAAGCAATCTGGTTTCCGTGTATATCAAACACTATATCGGTGCTCTTTCCGCTTTCTGCGGAGCGGTCAGTGCATCCTGCGGTGCCGGAGCGGGGATCACCTATCTTTGCGGAGGAGATTACGATAGGATTGGAAAAACAATCGGAGAATACTCTCGGGAACGTAGGCGGTATTGTATGTGACGGGGCAAAGCCAAGTTGTGCGGCAAAGATTGCGTCTTCCGTTCATGCGGCGATTTTGGCACACTCCATGAGTATGAAGGATCAGGGCTTTAAAAGTGGAGAAGGAATCGTCGGCGAGGATATTGAAAATACCATTAAGAATATCGGCTATATCGGAAAGGTCGGTATGCAGTCTACCGATAGAGATTCTCAATGTGATGACGGATCAGGTAGATGTGGATTCTTGCTTATAGTCCAATATTTTGAAGCAATTTCTTGACAGTACTACCTGTTTACTAGATGGTCGATTTTTCGGCCGTGTTCATACAAACATTTTGAAGGAGAAGTTTATGGAAAAGAAAGGCTTTATTCACAGTTTACCTTTTAAATTGCTTGTCGCGCTTCTTTTCGGTATATGCTTCGGTCTGTGGCTGAATTCCATGGATCAGTCCGCATTAGGAAAAGCACTTTTAAACATTGTGGTCACGGTGAAGTTTATCGTGGGGCAGTTTATCAGTTTCTGCGTACCGCTCATCATCATCGGCTTTTATTGCGCCCTCTATTACGCGCCTCGGAACAAATGCCTCCCGTATGCTGATTGTGGCACTGATTATTGCTATATTTCCTCCATCGGCGCTGCATTTTTTGCAACCGGAGCAGGCTACAGTATTTTACCGCATTTAAATATTAACCCGGATGTAGACGGCTTAAAGGAACTGCCGAAGGTTGTTTTTGAGTTGACCATTCCGCAAATCATGCCGGTTATGTCCGCCCTTTTTCTTCTCGGTTTTTAATCGGGCTGGCCGCAGACGTGGAACAGGTCTAAGCTTGTCACGGGAATTTTAGAGGAGTTTCAGCAGATTGTTCTTTCTATCGTTACCCGCTTTTGTCATTCCGGCTCTTCCGATTCTTATCGGCACCACTTTTTGTACTTTGGCATATGAAGGAACAATCACAAAACAGCTTCCGATCTTCCTGATTATCATTGTGATTGTCATGGTCGGACACTATATCTGGATGGCTTTACTTTATTCTATTGCGGGAGCCTATTCCGGAAGAAACCCGATGAATATTTTGAAGCACTATGGTCCGGCTTACATGACGGCAGTGGGGACTATGTCATCCGCAGCGACACTATCCGTTGCCTTGGAATGTGCCAAGAAGTCCGTACCGACTCTTCGAGATGATATGGTGGATTTCGGCATTCCGCTTTTTGCCAAACATTCATCTTTGCGGTTCCGTAATGACGGAAACTTTCTTCGTTATGGCTGTTTCCAAGATGCTTTTTACGGCGAATTCCCCTCTATTGAAAAAGATGATTCTCTTCTGCTTGCTTTTTGGGCGTTTTGCTATCGAGTGCTCCCGGTGTTCCCGGCGGAACGGTTATGGCCTCTCGGGACTGATTACCGGTGTTTTGGGATTTGATGAAACGGGAACTGCCCTTATGTTGACCATCTTCGCTTTGCAGGATTCCTTCGGAACGGCTTGCAATGTGACCGGAGACAGTGCACTGACTCTGATACTTACAGGCTATGCGGAGAAGCACGGAATCAAGGCACAAAAAAATAGAAGCAGTTTTATAAAGGGATTATTCCAAAGGGATTATCCTGAAAACGGATTAGAGTAAATATCGGAGTTTCTTTCGATTTCCTCCGATATTTACTCTTCTTTTGATTTATGCTAAACTTTCGTCGTTATCAAAACAGGAATGGGCGGATTCATCAAACGTCTTCCCTGTTTTTTATCCTGTGTGTTCGAGACCTTCCACACGTAAAACAAAAACTAAAGGAGAAAAAAATTATATGCAAGGAAAAACAAGATTAATGACGGAATCCGCTTTTGATTGCGGCTGTTTATGTGGCACTGGTGCTTCTATTTAAACCGATCAGCTTCGGCGCCATACAGTTTCGCATTGCGGAGGCGCTTTGTGTTCTTCCTTTTTTTCAGTCTGTCCGCGGTTCCGGGACTGGCCCTCGGTTGCCTGTTAGGAAATTTCTTTTCCGGAGCGGCAATGCCGGATGTGATTTTCGGAACATTTGCGACGCTTCTTGCGGCTATTTTAAGCTATAAACTTCGGACTGTAAGCAAATGGCTCGTTTGCCTGCCGCCGATTTTAGCGAACGCTGTCATCGTACCTTTTGTTTTGCAGTATGCGTATGGAGTAACGGACGGATATTTTTCTTTTTGCTACCGTAGGGAATAGGAGAGATTTTGGCAGTCGGCGTTTTAGGGAAATGTTTTTATTACTGGCTTTGGAGGGAAGAAAGAACTTATTTTCGGAACGGAATAAAGGTATGGGCTAAAAGAAGCTGAAAAGAGTAAATCTAGGGAATGTTGCTTTTCTAAGTGATATCTCCATTTTCATAGGAGGGCGTATGTACGATATTCATTTTGATAAACCCATCTGGGTTCATTTTATCGGTATAGGAGGAATATCCATGAGCGGGCTTGCGGAGATTCTGCACGAACGCGGATTTACCATTTCCGGCTCCGATAGGGTGGCTTCTCCTCTGACAATGCACCTCGAATCACTCGGCATTTCGGTGCGGGTTCCGCAATGTAAGGAAAAATATTGTGCCGGGAATTGAACTTTGTGTGTATACCGCTGCAATTTCCGAAGATAACCCGGAGTTTCAGGAGGCAAAAAGGCGGAATATTCCCATGATGACCAGGGCGGAACTCTTGGGACTCATTATGAAGAACTACAAGGAAGCGATTAATGTTTCCGGAACGCACGGAAAGACAACGACCACATCCATGATCGGAGAAATCCTTATAGAGGCCCAAATGGATCCTACCATAACGGTGGGGGGCATGATGAAGGACATCGGCGGTAAATTTGCGTGTGGGAAAGTCGGATGTCTTTTTGGCGGAAGCCTGTGAATACACCAACTCTTTTCTTTCTTTTTTCCGACTATGGAGGTGGTGCTGAATATAGAGGCGGATCATCTGGATTTCTTTAAGGACATCAATGATATTCGCGCTTCCTTTCGAAAATTCATTGAAAAAGTTACCGGAAAACGGAATTTTGATTTTTAATAAGGATATTCCTCACGCAGAGTATTTTTTTGCAAAAACCTTCCCGGGCGAAGATTATTACTTTCGGCCATAACGATGCTGGATTATACTGCGAATTTTATCTCTTATGACCATTATGCCCGTCCTACGTATACCCTTTTTGAAAGGGGAGAGGACAAAGGAAAGGTTACTTTAGGGGGTTAGCGGGGAGCATAACATTTATAATTCTCTTTCCGCTATTGCCGTTTCCAGAGCAATCGGCATTCCTTTTGAGACTATCAAAAAGGGACTTTTTGGAGTTTGCAGGGAACGGATCGCCGTTTCCAGTTGAAGGGAAAGGTAAACGGATTCACTATTATTGACGATTATGCTCATCATCCCCAGGAAATTGCGGCAACGATTGCGACGGCAAAAAGTATCCGCATAAGAAGCTTTGGGTTCTCTTCCAGCCGCATACTTACTCCAGAACTCTGGCGCTTATGGATGACTTCGCGGGAGCATTGTCTCAGGCGGATGAAATTATCTTAGCGGATATTTATGCGGCAAGAGAGAAAAATACGGTAGGGGTCAGTTCGAATGACCTTCGAAAGTTGATGCTTTCCCAGAATACCAATGTTTACTACATTCCGATTTTCCCTCTATTAAGGAATTTGTCCTTTCTCATGTGGAAGAGGGAGATCTTCTTATTACCATGGGGGCCGGAAATATTGTGGAGGTCGGAGAAGAGCTCCTTAGTCTTCCCGGTGCGGAAAAGAGCGGAGTAAAGAGTTCGGACTTTCACGGAAAGTGCTCCTCTGTATGTCTGAAAATATCTTCCATAGGCCTGAAAAAAACATCTTTGCAGCATGCTTGATAATATCTTGCATCATATCTTGCGGCATACCTGAAAATACTGCTTGACGGGGCTGTCCTTCCATGCTAGACTTGCATGGTACTTGGGGCAATGCCCTATTTTTTATGCACTAATTTCGTAGTCATGCGAAGTTAAAAATCATTGGAGGTGAAAGCCGTGCGTACAAAGATTATATTAGCATGTACAGAATGTAAGCAAAGAAATTACTTCATCACGAAGGAGAAGAAATTGCATCCTGAGCGTATGGAAGTGACGAAGTATTGTAAGTTCTGCAAAAAGCACACATTGCACAAGGAGACAAAAAGTAATGCAAGAGGAGAAAAAGTCCGGGCTGAGTTCCTTTTGTAGCAGGTCTGAAAACGGAATACAAGAAGATTGTCTTCCCGACAAAGGAGGACGTCATCAGGGAGTCTATCGCCACGATTGCCGTGAGTATCTTAATCGGTGCTTTAATTACCGGCTTGGATATTGCGATGAAGTGGGGTCTGGGATTTATTCTTGTAAAGTAAAGGTGGGAAGATGGCAGAGAAAAACACAGAAGCCCGCTGGTATGTGGCACATACTTATTCAGGGTTATGAAAATAAGGTTAAGATGGATTTGGAAAAGACCATTGACAATCGAGGCCTTCAAGATGTGATTTTTAGAGGTCAGTGTCCCCATGCACACCGGTTATTGAAGTGAAGAACGGCGTGGAGAAGAAAACGGATAAGAAGATGTTCCCCGGCTATGTTCTTGTAAACATGGTTATGAACGATGAGACTTGGTACGTGGTGCGAAATACCAGAGGCGTAACGGGTTTCGTAGGACCCGGATCCAAGCCGGTTCCCCTTTCCGAGGAAGAAATCCTGACCTTGGGATACAGGAAGTCCGAAGTTTTGGTAGACTTCACGGTAGGAGATACCGTAAGCGTAATCTCCGGTACATGGAGAGATACCATGGCGTTATCACACAGATCAATGACCAAAAGAAGACTGTCACCATTAACGTAGAAATGTTCGGCAGGGATACTCCGGTAGAACTGTCCTACGGTGAAGTGCAAAAGTTAAGATAATATTTGGTAATACCCGAGGGATTTTATCCCATGGAGTACATTTAGCCACCGCTTGCAAAAGCAAGCTCGTGGGAGGGTTTACCCGCAATTACCACAAGGAGGTGCCTATATGGCAAAGAAAGTAGAAGGTTACATTAAGTTACAGATTCCGGCTGGAAAAAGCAACTCCGGCTCCCCCCGTTGGTCCCGCTTTAGGACAACACGGTGTTAATATCGTTGCATTCACAAAGGAGTTCAATGCCAGAACTGCAAATGAAGGCGATATGATTATCCCCGTAGTTATCACGGTTTATGCAGATAGAAGTTTCAGCTTTATTACAAAGACTCCTCCGGTCGCTGTTCTCATTAAGAAAGCATGTAAGCTGCAGAAAGGCATCCGGCGAGCCCAATAAGAATAAAGTTGCAACGATTTCTAAAGCTGACCTTCAGAAGATTGCAGAGACAAAGATGAAAGACTTAAATGCCGCATCAATCGAAGCTGCAATGTCCATGATCGCAGGAACCCTGCAGATCCATGGGTGTCAACGTAGAACAATAAGAAGGGAGGCGATTGTTAAAATGAAACAGGGTAAAAGATATGCCGAGGTGGCAAAGACTGTAGAATGAGACAGGTTAAGTACAGTGAAGCAGATGCAATTTCCATGGTAAAGAAGAATGCAACTGCAAAGTTTGATGAGACTGTAGAGTTACATATCAGAACCGGTTGTGACGGACGTCATGCCGATCAGCAGGTTAGAGGATCTGTTGTTCTCCCTGCAGGAACAGGTAAGAATGTTCGTATCTTGGTTTTCGCTAAGGATGCGAAGGCGGATGAGGCTTTGGACGCCGGTGCGGATTTCGTTGGTGCAGATGACCTTGTACCGAGAATTCAGGGCGGTTGGTTCGACTACGATGTTGTTATCGCAACTCCCGACATGATGGGTGTAGTTGGACGTATCGGACGTTTGCTCGGACCGAAGGGGCTTGATGCCGAACCCGAAGCTCGGAACCGTTACGATGGATGTAGCGAAGGCTATCGCGGATACTAAAAGCCGGTAAGGTGAGAGTACAGACTGGACAAGGCGAACATCATCCACGTTCCTGTTGGAAAGGCTTCCTTCACTGAGGAGCAGTTGAAGTCCAACCTGGATGCTTTAATGGCAGCTATCGTTAAGGCTCGTCCGTCAAGCTTAAAGGGAGCTTATATGAAGTCTATTACTTTGACTTCCACTATGGGCCCCGGGTAAAGCTGGATGCAGTGCAGTTCGGAGCATAATGAAATTTCTAAAGACTACTCAAGTCAAAGGCTTGGGTAGTCTTTTTATCCTATAATACTAAAAGGTACTATATAAAAAAATAAATTACAGCAAATTTTGAATTTATTTAATATTTAATTCAAAATTAATAATCATTTTTCCGAATTTGCTTCTAAACTAAAAAGCTCAGTCGAAAAAAACTACATGTAACTTTTTTTGGAGAAGAAAGGAAGAAGAATGAAATTCAGAAATCAACTTACATTACTCTTTACCATGCCGGAGGACGCCGTTGGAAGCTGGAGATTTCCGTGGAAGAATTCCAAAGTGCATGACCTCTGGCTTGAGCATTTTTGAGTGCGGAATATGGGTAGGGAGACTATGTGGAAGCGGATAAAATGAAATATACCGATGAGCTGACCGTTTCCAACAGCCGTATTCGAAACAATTTTGCTGATGGAGTGAACTTTGCCCAGGAACAAGAAATTTCCAAGGTACAGAACTCCAATGTCCGTGGAAATGGAGATGACGGTCTGGCGATTTGGAGCAGTTCCAAGTGGGACAAGGAAAAACAAGGACTATCTCAATAAATACTAACGCAAGCACAAGTATAAAAATAGGCTAAAGTGACTTATCAGCCTATTTATGATATAATATATCTTAACAATAAAAACGGATAAGGGGTAATAATATGGCAATTTCTTATAAACCATTATGGCACTTATTGGTAGAAAGAAAATGAACAAAGAAGACTTAAAAAGAGCTGCAAACATAACAAGTAACATAGTTTCTAGAATGAGCAAAAAAACTCTTATGTGAACTTAGAATCATTAGAAAAGATTTGCCTGGCATTGGATTGCAGAATTGAAGATGTTATAGAAATTCATAGAAATGAGGTGGAATAAAATGAAGAAAATATTTTTTTAGAAAGGAGGAAATAAAGGGAGTCAAGAAAAATAAGATAAATCAATCTTGCTGAGGTTCAATACAAAAAAACCACTGGTACAGTGGAAGAAAAGCAAATTGCCCCAAATGTCACAAAAATAGGAGAAAAAGGTTAAGAATATAACTGTAAAGCATATGGTATCAGAAAAACCTTATGGGAAAGGTTGTAGATGAAGAAACTTACTATTTATGTATGAATGAAGATTGTGATGTCGTGTATTATAACTTAAACAATGAAAGAGTTTTTTTATAAGGAAGATGTAAAAGTTCCTATATGGTTTTAAAAAGGATGCAAATCCCAAATATATATGCTATTGCAACCAAGTTACAGAGCAACAAATTATAAACGCTGTTTTAGATGATGGTGCAAAAGAATATTAAAGATATTATTAGACTTACAGGGGCAATGAAAAAATGGAAAAGTGCGAAATTAACAATCCTTTGGGAAAATGCTGTAGTCCTTTTATTCAAGAAACCATCAATAAGGCATTAAAAAAAGCAAACAAAAGTTTGCGAAACATAATTTATAAAGTACGTCACAACAGTAATATAATTAAAAATAATAAAAAAACTATAGAATTAAAATTTTAACGGTTCAGATGTAAAAAGTCTGGGCCGCTTTTTATTTTTCCCGGAAAGGAGGTCACCTATATGGTAAATGATGAAGTTAATAATAAGGCTATAAATATTGAGATAAAAAGTGGCTCAGTATTCAGCAAAGGCTATTTTAAAAAGCTATGAAAAAAGATTATAGAAGATGCCGATGAAAAAAAGCCAACCACTTGCAGATTATATTAGTGAAAAAGAAAAAACTAATTCAAGGAAACTTAAGGATATGGTAAAAGAAAGGTCAGCTGGAAAAATATTGATGAGCAAATCGAAAATAAATTCTATGCTTTTTAAGGATTACGCATATAGGCGTAAAATAAATTGGGGGTTTTGTTAGAGATAAAGATACGAGACTTTATATTAACAATACAAACTACACAAAAGAAATGAATAATGAAAACTGGAAAAAGGCTAGAAGATTTATTTTTAATGAGGTGTTAAATGATGAAAACAATATTCCAAAAGTATTTATATCATATTCGTGGGAAAGCAAAAGAACACTCTGATTGGGTTAAATCTCTAGCAGATAAATTGTTAGCAGATGGTATTGAAGCCATAATAGATAGCTATGATGTAAGTCCAGGGGATGAGACTTCCAAAATTTATGGAAAGCTCGATAAGAGATAGTGATTATGTAATTATAATTTGCACTGAAGAGTATAAAAAGGAAAGCTAATAATAGAGAAAAAGGTGTAGGTTATGAAAGTCATATAATATCTGCGGAACTCTACAATAATCACAATGATAGGAAGTTTATTCCAGTCATTAGACAAGGAGATTTTTAATTCAGCTTTGCTTACTTACCTAGATGGAAAAACTTGCAATAGATTTAAGAGGTAATCCATTTAATGAAGATTCATATAAGGATCTTATTGCATCAATATTTAAAGTTAAAAAAAGAAACCTAAAAGTAGGTATAAGACCATATTATGTTGATGAATATGAACCAATAACAATTGAGGGAGACGATATAAAAAATAGTGGGCATTATAACAAATGAAGTTACCTTGCCAAAAAAATGATGGAACAAGAGGTTCTGCTTTGTATAGAATCCATTTTAGATTATCTAGCAAATACTGGGTGAAGAAGCTGGAAGGCATTCATCTGGACGAGTCCATGGAGTATTCCGTTGAGGACGGCACCAAGGTCTTCAACTTTACCCCGGATGACATTCCGAAGTATATCCCCGTTTCGGAACAGCCTTTGTAGAGGATTACTACTATGAAGGAGAGGACTGGATTCGTTGGGAAAGCCCGGAAGGGATAGAGTATGTGAAGATACGGTATTGGAGCTTGAAAGCTTGATGAAGTTTTTTCGCAATTCTTCGATATGGATTGACAAGTATTTTCCACCTATGCTAGCATACCAAGCTGAACTTCTTGGTAGGGAGAAGTAAGGCTAAAGTATAGAGTTAAGGTATAGAGAGGAAGATAATTTATGTCAGAGAAGAGTTTGGCGATTTTTGGTTGGGTTGGAACAACGATATCCGTGCTTATGTATGTATCTTACATTCCGCAGATTATGAACAACTTACATGGAGTTAAGGGATCACCGGTGCAACCCTTTGTAGCAGACGATTAATGGTTTGATTTGGGTTAGCTATGCGTTGTTGAAGGAAAAAGACTTTTCCTTTAGCGGCGGCGAATGCACCCGGAATTATCTTTGGATTGATTACGGGAATTACGGCCATCCTGTAAATCCGGAGTTATTTTCGAAAAATGGAATGCGACTATTTCGAACGCAGTTTTTGAAATAGACCTGATTTTTGCTTGACTTTTCCATTTTGACGTGCTAGTATCTGCAAGGTATTAACCGAAGACAGCAGGTATCTATAGCTTCCGTAGTCGTATATCGCATTTTTTCTGCGTCGACCGAAAAGCTAAAAGATGTAAAGAGTAATCGCCCGCCGAGGAAAGAATAAAGGATTGGCTTCAGAAATGAAGTTTTAGATTCGTGATTTCATCCCCTGTCTTTGGCAGGGGATTTTTTTAATCTTACAGGAGAGTTTCGTGAAGAAAGAACAACCCATTCGTGTTAATACTTTCTAAAAAAATAAAGAAGGAGGAAACCGAAGATGGCAAAAGGTTGGATTAAAGCGACCGATTATCGATGAAATCAAGGGATTTTTGGACGGCGCTGTGGCACCACTGTAGTGGACTATCGTGGACTTACCGTTGCGGAAGATACTGCACTTCGTAAGGCTTTGAGAGAAGCAGGTGTGCATTACAAGGTCTTCAAGAACACCCTGATTAAGAGAGCGAAAGAGGAACGGATTTTCGCTCAGTTGGATCCGGTTTTAGACGGACCTACCGCTCTTGCCGTATCGAAGGATGATGCTACTGCGGCGACCAGAATTTTTGCAAAATTTGCAAAAGACCTCTCCCGAAGTTGGAGTTTAAGGGAGCTGTTGTAGAAGGAAAGTTCTACGATGCAAAGGCTGTACAGGCACTTGCAGAGATTCCGTCCAGAGAAGAGCTTCTGGGAAGACTTCTCGGATCGATCAAGTCCCCTGTTACAAACTTCGCTCGTGTGCTTAACCAGATTGCACAGAAGGACGGCGGAGAAAGTCGCATAAGGCGGCTTTAAAAGAAGACTTCGAAACGCGAGTCAATGCGTAGAACTGGGGAGATTCCTGTTTTTGCGCTTTCGGAAGAAAGCAAAGGGAATCAAGAAAGGTAGTGGGATTTTTATCCGGAGGCAAGAGGTAGAATATCGCTTGTCGTTTAGCTAAGGAACAGAACATTTCTGTTCGAAAAAAATATTATTAATGGAGGAAAATACAATGGCAAAGTTAACTGTTGAAGAGTTTATTGCAAGCAATTAAGGAACTTTCCGTAATGGAATTAAATGATTTGGTAAAGGCTTGCGAAGAGGAATTTGGTGTTTCCGCAGAGACAGGTGTAGTAGTTGCAGAGACGAGGTGCCGTGCACTGCCGATGCAGACTGAGGGAAGAGAAGACTGAGTTCGACGTTGAGCTTACAGATGTAGGTCCGAACAAGATTAAGGTTATCAAGGTTGTTCGTGAGGCTACCGGTCTTGGACTTAAGGAAGCGAAGGATCTTGTTGAAGCAGCTCGAAGGTTCTTAAAGAGGGTGCTTCCAAGGCTGAGGCTGATGATATCAAGGCTAAGCTTGAAGCTGAAGGCGCTAAGGTTACTCTTAAGTAATTTTACGTATGAAGACGGCCGTGTATATGCATGGTTAATAAAAACGAGATACCGCACGCTTTGCGAGCGATACTCGTTATGAATACGGAAATGTGCATTGTACACCGAGTGTACAGTTCGCATTTTTGGAAAGAGAGGGCGGAGTTTCGCTCTCTCTTTTTGCAGAAAAAGAACTATTATCGGTGCCAATAAATTTATAGAGTAATAAGTTGAGGAAATAAGCAAATAGAACAAAGGCTTGTAAGTTGAGGAAATAAGCTAATAGAGGAAAGAGTTTTTAGCTCATAATAAAACTATTAAGGTAGACAAAACTAACTAAATGTTTTAAACTTAGCAGAAAGAAATAAGTTAGACTTGACTTAGTAATAATTCCTATTTTATACTACACACGTTTTTATTAAACTTTTGATTTTTTAGTTGTTTATACAAGGAGGTTAACTATGTTTTTAACAGATTTTGCATGGAAGAAACTCGGTATTTTTGCAGGCGGAGTTCTTTTCGGTACAGCAGGAATGAAGATTTTGGCTTCCAAGGATGCGAAGAAGGTGTACACCGAGGCAGCTGCAGCAGTGCTTCGCGGTCAGGACTGTGTTATGAAGGTCAGCACCGCCATTAAGGGAGAACTGCGAAGATATTTACGCTGATGCAAAGCGCATTAACGAGAAGAGAGCAGAAGAGGAAGAGAAGGCGTTGATTTGTGATGGAGAAGCGGAGTGCGACGGTAAAGAAGTTTAATTCGTATCGTTTGCAAAGTCTCGGGCATTTCATTCTAAAGGAGTGCTGTCTATAGAGAAAGTTTTTTCATGGAACACAAAGTAAGGAAAGGTAAGGGAAATGAAGTGTAAGATTTTACATGAATCCCGGGGTCGTATGAGGGTTCATGCCTTGCAGTATCGGATGACGATGGAGCAGGCGGATATTTTAGAGTATTACCTTAAGGGCCAGAAGGGAGTTCTTTACGCAAAGGTAAATGACAGAACCGGAGACGCCATTATTTCTTACGAAGGATCACGGGAGGGGATTATTCTTGCCCTTTCCCGTTTTTCTTATGAAGAGAATACGGCGCTGGTTCCGGAACATACCGGAAGAGAATTGAATCGGGAGTATGAGGACAAACTGGTTCTCACAGTGGTAAACCGTGTGGTAAATGTTCTCTTTTTCCCAATATCGTTAAAGCGGGTACTGACGGGACTAAAGGCAATTCCTTATGTTTTGAAAGGACTCGGCACGATTCTGAGAGGGAAAATAGAGGTGGCGCTCCTGGATGCGGTAGCGATTTCCGCATCCATTCTTACAGGAGACTATGATACGGCCTCTTCCGTTATGTTCTTGCTCCCGTATCGGGGAGATACTCGAAGAGTGGACACACAAGAAGTCGGTGGATGACCTTGCACGAACCATGTCGCTCGATGTAGATAAGGTTTGGACCTTGGTACAGGGAGAGGGAGGTTCTGCTTCCGGTAAATGAAGTGAAGGTTGGGGCGGAAATCATCGTCCGCACCGGAAACATGATTCCGTTAGACGGAAAGCTTTCATCCGGAGAAGCTATGGTTAATCAGGCTTCCATGACGGGCGAGTCCGTACCGGTCAGAAAGACGAAAAGGCGACTACGCCTATGCCGGAACGGTTATTGAAGAGGGAGAGTGCCATATTATTGTAGAGAAAGAGGCAGGCTCCGGTCGTTATGATCGTATCGTGAAAATGATAGAGGAGTCCGAGAAGTTGAAGAGCTCTACGGAGGACAAGGCTTCTCATCTTGCGGATAAAGCTTGTTCCGTATAGTCTTGGCGGTGCGGCGTTGGCTTATCTCTTTACTCGAAATGTGACGAAGGCTTTGGCCTTTTGATGGTGGATTTTTCTTGCGCATTGAAGCTATCAATGCCTGTTGCAGTGCTTTCTGCAATGCGGGAAGCCGGAAAGTATCATATTTCCGTTAAGGGCGGTAGGTTTATGGAAGTGGTTTCCGAGGCGGATACGATCGTCTTTGATAAGACGGGGACACTGACTTATGCGAAGCCCAAAGGTGGAAGAAATTATTACCTTTATGGGAGAGGATGAGGACGAGATGCTCCGTATGGCGGCATGTCTCGAAGAGCATTATCCGCATTCCATGGCAAACGCTGTTGTGACAGAGGCGGAGAGAAGAGATCTTCATCATGCGGAACGTCACTCCAAGGTCGAGTATGTTGTGGCACACGGTATTTCCAGTATTTATGAAGAGAAGAGAGTACTCATCGGAAGCTATCACTTTATCTTTGAGGATGAGAAGTGCACCGTGCCAAAGGGAGAGGAAAAAGAAGTTCGAGGAGATTCCGGAAGAATATTCCGCACTTTATCTTGCTGTAAACGGAAAGCTCGCCGCAGTGATTCTTGTTTCCGATCCGCTTCGTGCGGAGGCCAAAGATGTTATCCGTAAGTTAAAAGCACTTGAGCATCAATAAGGTTGTTATGATGACCGGGGACAATAAGCACACGGCGAAAGCGGTAGCCAAGAAGGTCGGTGTAGACGAGTTCTATGCGGAAGTACTTCCGGAGGATAAGGCAAGATTTATTCAGGAAGAACATAAGAAGGGTCGAAAGGTTATCATGGTAGGAGACGGAATCAATGATTCGCCTGCTCTTTCCGAAGCGGATGCCGGGAATTGCCATTTCCGCAGGAGCTGCGATTGCGAAAGAAGTTGCCGATATTACCGTGAAAGAGGGAGATCTTTACGAGCTTGTTATTTTGAAAAGAAATTAGTAATCGCTTGATGCGTCGAATCCATGACAATTATCGTTTTATCATAGGATTTAATTCGGCACTCATTGCACTTGGCTTTTTCGGGGTACTTTCTCCGTCCGGCTCCGCTCTCTTCCATAACGTTTCCACGATTGCAACCGGTTTGAAGAGCATGACCGCACTTTTTACCGGAGGAGAAAGAGGAAGAAGTAAAACTTTTAGAGCAAAATGCCAGGGCTTTAAATGAAGCCTCCGCTATGACAGAGGTAAAATCCGCATAAGTATAGTGGGACAGGGAAGAGGCGGATACCGCTACGAAAAAGATTTATTTTTCAGCTAAGCGAAGAGGAGGAGGTGCTATGAAACCGTATGAGAGCCATGAATCCGAGGAAAAATTATTTGGAAGCGATTTTAATGCTTTCTTTGGATCACAGAAAGGTTCGTGCTATCGATATTGCAAACATGCTCGGATTTTCCAAACCCAGTGTAAGTATTGCTCTAAAGAGGCTGAAGGAAGAGGGAAAAGTAGAGGTTGACGAGAAGGGATCTTTGACTCTGACGGAACATGGTCTTAGTATTGCACAAAGTACCTATGAAAAAGCATACGGTGCTGACCGATGTTTTGGTTGCTTTGGGGGTAAATGCTTATACTGCATCCCAGGATGCCTGCCGTATGGAGCATGTTTTAAGTCCGGAATCCTTCGGAAAAATCAAGGATTTTTATGCGAAGTGGAAAGAAGGAGCCTACAATAAAAAGTAGCTAAAGAAGGTAAGCATAGGAGAAAAAAGGCTGTGAGAGAAATTATCTACAGTCTTTTTGTTATTAAGGACAATTTTTAGAGGAAGTTTTTACCGATTTTTTTATCGGAATTTTACGTTTTTTTCAATATCCGGGCTTTTCCTGTTTCTCAGTTGACAATTTAGTTAGATGGTGCTAATTTAATGGATGGTTTTTAGATACTAACCGAAGTATAGATTTAGTTCTCTTTTTATGCATGACTGGAGTAGAGGGTGCAGAGAGCAGAAAGGAGGGCAGTATGCCACTGACATTAGCCGGCACGGGAGTTCCACTTGTTATTCAGAGAATCGGTGGAAACGCGGAGCTGAAACAGCATTTATCTGACCTTGGTTTTGTGGTTGGAGGAGAAGTTACCGTGATATCCACTTCTCTGGGAAATGTCATTGTGAAGATTAAGGATTCAAGAGTCGCTATCAGTAAAGAGATGGCAAAACAAAATTATGGTGTAGAGGATAATGACGCAGGTTTGTTTTTCGTTCCTGCTCGTTATAGATTAGGTAAGAAAGAAGGCGGAGGGCAGTATGACACTGAAAGATTTGAGACCGGGGCAGAGCGCCGTGGTGAAGAAGTTGACAGGAGAAGGAGCTGTAAAGCGGAGAATCATGGATATGGGACTCACAAAGGGCGCAGAGCTTTTTGTTCGTAAAGTAGCTCCACTGGGAGATCCGTTAGAGATTACCGTTCGAGGGTATGAACTTTCTGTTCGTAAGGCAGATGCGGAGATGATTGAAGTAGAAGAGAAGGTTTAGGGAGGGCGAAATGGCTATTACAATAGCACTTGCCGGCAATCCGAATGCCGGAAAAAAACAACATTATTTAACCAGTTAACAGGCTCGAACCAGTATGTTGGTAACTGGCCGGGTGTTACCGTGGAGAAGAAGGAAGGAAAGTTAAGAGGACATAAGGATGTGACTATCGCCGACCTTCCCGGTATTTATTCTCTTTCTCCCTATACATTGGAAGAAGTTGTTGCCAGAAACTATCTGATTAACAACCGTCCGGATGCGATTATGAATATCGTAGACGGAACAAACCTCGAGAGAAACCTCTATCTCTCCACACAGTTGAAGGAGCTTGGCGTTCCGGTCATTATGGCGATCAACATGATGGACGTGGTAGAGAAAAACGGCGATGTTTTGAACCTCGATTCCCTTGGACAGGCAATGGGCTGTAAGGTTGTCAGCATTTCTGCTCTTCGGAATAAAGGCGTGGATGAACTGATTCGGATTGCTGTAAGTGAAGCGGAACAGAAGACAGCCACCGACATTCAGCTTAAGTTCTCCGATAATGTGGAGAAAGCGATTCAGTCTATCGAGAGAAGATTTCCGGAAATGTTCCCGAGAAGCTTGTCCGGTTTTTTTCGCTGTGAAGCTTTTCGAACGGGATGACAAGATTCGAAATGAACTTCCGGAAGCGGCAAAGAATGTCGATGTAGAAAGCATCATTTCCGCTATTGAGAAGGAAGAGGACGATGATGCGGAAAGCATCATTACCAATGAGCGGTATAAGTACATTCAGAGTATCATTTCCTCGGCATACGAGAAGAGAAAAAAACCGGTCTTACGACATCGGATAAGATTGACTCTATTGTTACGAATCGTTTCATTGCTCTCCCGCTTTTTGCGCTCATCATGTTTGCCGTGTACTATATCTCCATTTCCACAGTGGGAACCAAGATGACCGACTGGGTAAACGATGTTCTTTTCGGTTCGGATCCCTGGTCCTTCTTCGGGCTTTTCGATCTTCCGTCTATTCCGGGAGCGGTAACAAGTCTTCTGGAGTCCATGAACGTGAATGAGGCTTTACAGGGTCTTGTGATTGACGGAATCGTAGCCGAGTATGGGTGCCGTAATCGGATTCCTTCCTCAGATAGCACGTTCTTCTTCTTCCTTGCTATCCTTGAAGGATGCGGATACATGGCGAGAGTTGCGTTCATCATGGACCGTGTATTCCGTAAGTTTGGTCTTTCCGGAAAGTCCTTTATCCCGATGCTAATCGGTACCGGTTGCGGTGTACCGGGTGTCATGAGTTCCCGTACCGTAGAGAATGAGAGAGACCGTCGTATGACCATTATGACGACGACCTTCATTCCCTGCTCCGCAAAGCGCCGGTTATTGCCCTTCTTGCCGGAGCCTTATTCAATAACTCGGCGTGGGTAGGCTGGAGTGCTTATTTCCTCGGCGTTTGTGCCATCGTGTTCTCCGGTATCGTATTAAAGAAGACAAAGATGTTCGCAGGACAGCCGGCGCCTTTCGTTATGGAGCTCCCGGCATACCATATGCCCCGTCCTATTGATATCTTAAAGAGCATGGGAGAGAGGAATGTCTTTCGTAAAGAAGGCGGGTACCATTATTCTCCTTGCGACCATCCTCGTTTGGTTCCTGTCAGATTTAATTTCCGGATGCAGTATCTTCCGGAAGAACATGGATACATCCATTCTTGCCGCTTTTGGTAATGCTTTTACATGGCTCTTTGCTCCTCTTGGTTGGGGGCAAGTGGAAGGCTGTAGTGGCGACCCTTACCGGACTCATTGCAAAGGAAAAATGTAGTAGGTACTTTCGGAACCCTCTTCCACTATCAGGGTGCAGAAGAGCTTGCCGAGGCCGGTGATCAGATTTGGGCACAGGTTCGTGAGTATTTTTGGAAATGGTATCGCAGGATACAGTTTCCTTGCTTTCAACTTGCTCTGTGCTCCTGCTTCGCGACAATCAGTGCCATCAGAGAGAGATGAACAATGGTCGTTGGACGATGTTTGCCATTGGTTGGGAGTGCTTCTTGGCTTACTGCGTATCTCTCGTAATCTACCAGATTGGCGGACTCATCGCCGGTGTTGTCAGCTTCAATTTCTTCACCATTGTGGCAATTGCGCTGATTCTGATTGGCATTTGGGGACTCCTACGTCCGTACAAGGAAGCGGAAACGCTTTCCGAGAAACAGGAAAGAGCCGTAGAAAAAGCTATGGCATAAAGTGAAAGCAATACCGATTCAATCTATAGAACGGAAAGAATAAAGAAAAAGGCCTTTGCCGGAGAAGGGAAAAATCCTCTTCGGCAGAGGCTTTTTATCTACTTTAAGTTGTAAACTTTAGTTGAAGGAAAAAAAGGGAAGAAAGAACAAGCTGTAAACTTTAGTTGAAACGGATAAGAAGATCTTTTTGCTATAATGGTAATAACGATAGCAGTCGATAAAACAAATGGTAAAAGCCGGAAACAAAATCGTAAGGTCGAAAAATCAAATTGCACGACTGCAATGAAAATTCTTAAAAGAAAAACTTAAAAAGAAAAAGCGATGGGAGGAAAGAAGTATGCAATGTCACAACTGCGGAAAAGAGGTTGCCAATGGAGCAAAATTCTGTAAATATTGCGGAAGTCGCCTGACAGAGAAGCAGGAATCTTCGGACATAGCAGAGAAGCAGGACGTTCCGGAAGAAGGAGAGGACAAGGAAGCCTCGGAAACTGTGAAGCAGGAAGCTTTGGATATAACAGAGAAGCAGGAATCTTCAGGAGCAGTAGAGGATGAGCAGGCTATGCCATCGAAAGAGAGAAATCTTTGCATCGGAAAAGAGGAAAAGCAAGTCCGATAGTGCTCATTTCCGCGGCGGTGGGCCTTGTTGTTTTACTTTTTCTTACTTTGTTTTTAACTTCTTTCGGAAGCGGTATCAATCTGAATAAATATATGAGTTTGGAAACGGAAGGCTACGAAGGCTACGGAAAAACAAAGTTGTCTATAGATTGGGACGCAATAGAAAAATACGCTTCCAAAAATGAGTTTTACGGAAGCGGCAAAAGAGGAGTACGGTATGTTTCTCTCTATGATGAGTCCTGTTGAAATTCTGCGTGAAAATGTAAGAGTGGAGGTAGATAAGAGTAGCGATTTATCGAACGGAGATGAGTTGAAATATACCTGGCATGTGAATGAAGAGAGGATTAATAAGTATGTAAAATGCAAGCTGAAGTGGAAAGACGGAGAATATAAGGTATCTTCTCTTAAAAAAAGTGGAGAAGATGGATGCTTTTAGTGGGCTGGGACTGCAGTTTTTCGGGTATTGCTCCAAATGGAGAAGTCAGACTGCAATATAACGGAAAGGGAATAGATGTTTCTGACTTTCGATGTGATAAGACAAGCGAATTGGAAAACGGAGATATCGTGACGGTTACCTTGTCTGAAGACGCTATTCCGAAGCTTGTAGAGAGCTATGGCATGGTTCCGCAGGAAATGAAAAAAAGCAATATACGGTTAGCGGACTTGATAAGTATATCAGTAAAAACGGAGGAAATTGACCCGGTAACAATAAAAGGCACTTCAGGATCAGGCATGGGATGAATATCAGGAATATATGGCCAATTCCTGGTCCAAAGAGGCAAAGTCTGGAATCTTTTGACTATCTCGGTACCTATCTTTTGACCAATAAGTCGAAGGAAGAATGGGAACAGAATCGTCTGTATTTGGTATACCGGGTGAAATCCCGAATTAACTATAGCGGAAGTTACGGAAATTATAATCAGGTCAATGATATCTACTGGTTTATTTCATTTCCGAATTTAATTTTGAAAGCGAATGGAAAGGTTGAAGTAGAGGACATTTTGAACGGTTCCACGCCCTTATCCACTTTCGACGTGGATTCCGGCTTAAGTGACGGCTGGTTTGGTACATTAAAATGGTCATACTACGGTTTTGGCAGTTTGGAGAGTTTATATAAATTTGCCGTTACCGCTAATTTATCTTCCTTTAATCACGAAGACCACGTTGAGGAAAGCGGAATAAAACAAGATTCCGCTAATGCCTCTTCCTCTCAGGAAAGTTCCGCTGAGATGAATAGCGCCGTGAATTCTACTGAGGCGAGCTCTACTGCGGAAAAGCACTGCTACGGAAGGCTCTGCGAGCATTAAAGATTAGCGGAGCGGGAAATGGAGAGTATATTCTCCCCGACAGTGATAAGAGACTTATTGGCAGGGAGGATTTGATGAATCTCAGTCCTGAGCAATGCAAGATGGCAAGAAATGAAATCTATGCACGGCATGGCAGAAAGTTTAAGGATGCGGCTTTGCAAAACTATTTCGACTCCTGCCCTTGGTATAGCGGAAGAATTGAGCCGGACAGTTTTTCGGATTCATACTTGTCCGAGGTGGAGAAAAAGAATAGGGATACGATTGTCGCATTTGAGCAGGAAATGGGCTACAATAAACGCTAAAGATACTTTCAGTTCGATAAGGGAGGATACTTTCTTGCTCAGTCCGGAAAGTGAGACAGAAGGCATGAATAGAAAAGAAGAGGAGAGCTATATGGCGGAAAATAATAGAAAATCTTTGGTCACGGCAAGACAGATTATGCGGGTTCTTTCGTTTATCTGTATCGTAGTGGTTTTTGTCCAAGCTTTTTAGTTTCCTGCTCGGGGCAAAAGCAAGGAGCATCAGTGTTCTGACAGCGGCGGGAGGTCTTTCCGTATATGGGGAAACCATTGCAAAGCCACAGCCTCTTATGCTTGTTTGTTTGCTATTACCGGCAGTAATTTTAGCGCTCCTTTTTATGAAAAAACTTTCCGAGAAGCAAAATGCACTGATTATAGCTATATGCGGAATATCGGATTTTGTCATCTGGATGATCTTTAAAGCTGTAGTGAAAAAAATTGCAGAGGATCATTACTGTGAGTTTAAAACAACAGGCTGGTACTTATTGAATAATCTGGCTTTGTTTTTCCTTATCCTCTTTGCACTCCTTATTCTTTTACAAAAATTGGAAATGGATACGGATATTCTCGCTCTCCTTTCCGGAGGAGGTACAGAGGGAGCAATGAATAAGATGTCCGAATCACTGGCGAAGATATCCGACTCGCTGACGAAGAGCTCCGACTCGGTAGCGAAGGTTTCCGACTCGCTGACGAAGAGCCCCGACTCGGTAGCGAAGGTTTCCGACTCGCCGATGAAGAGCCCCGACTCGGTAGCGAAGATATCCGACTCGCTGACGAAGAGCTCCGACTCGGTAGAGAAAAAAGGAAGAAAAAGCCTAAGTTTTTGTCAGGAATGCGGAAAACCGCTGGATCCCGATGCGGCATTCTGCAAGTACTGTGGAACTAAGTGTTAAAACGCATGGCTATGGAAATAATTAAATTTCTATAATGTATACCCTGATTCTGAAAAAAATGTTGTACAATGTTTCGTGGTTATATATGACTAACACAAAGGGTATCTACTGAGCTTTAAGCTTTTAGTCTATGAGTTTGTGGTTAAATCCTAAAGCTTCACGCTTCGAACTTTAGGCTTCGAGCTTTGCACTTCAAGATATAGGAGATTCCCGAAGTAGAAAGAAGGTTATTTTATGGGAAATGCCGTTGTGATTTTGTTGGTAGCTTTATTGATTTTGTTCATTATACGGGTTCTTCGAAAGGAGCACAAAGAGAGCGGATCCTGTGCATTTTTGCGAGCTATGCCAAGGCGGGAAAAATGCAATCATGTAGGGGCATGAAGAATTGGATCATCAGGATTTTCATCTTACGAAGGAACAACAGGCTATTCTGGATCGACATAGCAGAAATAGAAAAGAAAGCATAGTAGTTTTTTTAGAATTTGGGTACAATACAAGGGAAAACACAATGTTTTTTCGTAAAGGAGTGCTTTTATGTTGTGTATTGAATCACCCAAATTACGTGTAGAAATAAAAGAAAAGGGAGCCGAACTCACCTCTGTTTACGATAAAGAAAAGGGGAGGGAAATGCTATGGCAGGGAGAAAAAAACCGTGGCAGGAGCAGGCTCCTATTTTGTTTCCTTTTGTTGGAAGACTGCAGGGAAAACACTATTTTTATAATGATACCCGATGGGCTTACACGGCTTTGCAAAAGGAAAGTCTGTTTCGTGTGGTGGAGTGTGACAAGAATTCCTGCCTTTTTAGAACTTCGAGATACTGCATTAAGCAGGGTTTCTTATCCTTTTTCGTTTCGATTAAGACAGTCTTACAAGCTGGAAGGAGCAGAATCTTCTCGTAGAGACGAAGGTGGAGAATCTCGGGTGGAGACTATTCATTTTGCTTTAGGATTTCATCCCGGCTTTCACATCTTTTCGGAAGAAGAAAAGATTTCGGATTTTGAGGTCGGTTTTCCGAAACTGAAGGAAGACAAGCTTGAGCAGGTTTATTTCTCGGAAGACTGTCTGACAGAGAAGGAGAGAGGATATTTTAGCTTGAAGAACAAGAGTGTTTCTCTTTCTTCCGCGCTTTTCCGGAAGGATGCCTTTAGTGTTTTTCGGAACGGAATCCGCAGTATTTCTGCATAAGAGGGGAGAAAAGGGGGAATCTATATGGAATATCCGGATTACCCTTATATCGGATTATGGCGACCTTACAAAAAAATCGGCTTCTTTCCTTTTGCATTGAGCCGTGGACATCGCTCCAGGGAAGAGTGGGTGTAGAGGAAGACATTGCGAAAAAGAGGATTTTATTACTCTGTTACCGGAAGAAGAAAGGAGTTTTTCATATTAAAAATCAGCTTTTTCATAATAGTTTTGAAAAAAATCCGAGTTTAAATATAACAGCTTTGGAAATATGCTGATTTATATTTTGAGTCTTCCGTTTTCTTTCTGCTCTTTTTTTGATAATAGTATAAAAATCACGAGGGAAGGAAAAAGGCTTCCGAACAGGGAAGGCAAAGCCATACACCGAGCATTTTCAAATAGAAGAGAAGCGACAGGGCGAAGAAAAATGATAGCAAAGGTACCTCGAATGAGGGAAGTAAGAAAAGGCCAGCTTCGGGTTGTTTGTTGCGGAAAAAAATAGGACACCAGGAGGGTGTTTATCCCGCCGAAGAGAAATGCCCAAAAATAAACGGCGATTCCCTCTTTTGCGGAGGCATGAAGTCCTGCGTCATTTTCACTGTTAAAAAGGGCAATAAAGAAGTCGCTTTTTATAATTTACAAAAGAAAATAATGAGTACGGAAAAAATGAGGGAGGCGATAATGCCGTATTGCAGATATTTTTTTCAGTTCTTTCCTCTCTTTTTCCGTAGCTTTGACTCATTAAGGGCTGAACACCCTGTGCCAAACCGTTAAAGATTGCAGTACAAACGGAGGAAATGTTGGCAATGACGCCGTAGCTGGCAACACCGATATTTCCGGATAGATTCAGAATCAGCATATTAAAGGTCGTAATGGTGACGGCATTCGCAATTTCTCCGATAAAAATTCGAAAGACCGAGCTTGCGAGCAGGCAAAGAGGTGCTTGATGCGCGGAACTTGCCAGCCGAAAGGTATAGTATTTTTTTCTTCCCGCAGTAATGAATGAGACAGAAAAGAGAGCTTACGATAGGGGAAATTCCGGTTGCGAGTGCAGACGCCCGCCATACCCATATTCATGGAAAAACATAAAGATATAGTCAAAGACAATGTTAAAGAAACTGGCAAAAACGGAACCCATCATGGCTATAGAGGGATGATTGTCGTTTCGAACATAGGCAGTTGTTGTGTAATTCGACATATAGAAGAAGGCAAAGGGCAGAATGGTGCGAACATAGGGATTCCCAGCTCTTGAAGTGTACGGTCTGCGCCAAGAAGTTGTAAAAGCGACTCGGGGAAGAAAAAGACCGCAAAACATAAAGGGGAGACTGAAAACGGCATTCCAAAAAGAGACTGCAAAAAAGGAACTTACATCCTTTCCTCTTGCCTTTCTGATGCTGTATCTTGTAGCGCTTCCGATTCCGAGCATGGAGCCGAGAGCATTCATTAAACCGTAGAGCGGAAGAACCAGATTTAAGACAGCAAGTCCGTCGGTACCAGCATAGAAGCGATAAAATAGGTGTCTGCTAAAATATAAATAGAAATCCCAATCATAGCGGCTACGCTATGACTCCATAGTGGATAAAAATTCTTCATAGATAATCCCCTAAAAATAATTCCCTGCATTTTTCATCATAAAAGTGTTCATCATAAAAGGCGGATTTCGCGTTTTGGTAAAAAGGTACTGAAACAGTTTGCTTTTGTACAGTGGGTACTGTAACAATTGCACTTTTTGCAAAATAGGTACTGCAACAGGAGCGTTTTTTTGCAAAAAAAGTATTACAGTAGTATGATAGTAAAGCGCATTTAAGAGAACCCGTCCGCCGGATTGATATTTTGTTATCCTAACACGGAACGGAGAGGCTTTGCAAGGCATGGATTTGCAAAAGTATTTCGCGGTATATATCGGATGTTCTGCCGGGTACCGACTTTTTTTGTTGTAGGGGAGAGAAACGGATGAGAAAAGTTTTGTCGGAAGAAGAAAAATATAAACAAATGATGGAAGAGCCGGTACAGTCTTTGATTCCGCGTCTTGCCGTTCCGTCCATGGTATCGATGATTGTGGTGGCTGTGTACAATATGGCAGAACACTTTTTTTGTGTCTCGTCTCGGTACTTCCGCTTCCAGCGCCGTAGGCGTGGTCTATTCTATGGTGGCGATTATTCAGGCGATTGCCTTTATGATCGGCATGGGCTCAGGGAATGAAATTTCCCGTTTGCTTGGCGCAAAAAAACAGGAGGAAGCGGAGCACTATGTGGCTATCGGATTTTTTACGGAGCTTATTCTGGGAACGTTTATTGCCCTTTTTGCATTATTTATGTGAGAACTCTCGTCTATGCACTGGGGTCGACGAAAACGATAGCGCCTTATGCGATAAGTTATGCCCAATATGTTCTTCTCGGAACCCCTTTTATTATGGCTTCTCTCGGGATGAATAATATGCTTCGTTTTCAGGGAAATTCCTTTTTATTCCATGCTGGGAATTGCCACCGGCAGTATTTTAAATATGTTCCTTGATCCGCTTTTTTTATCTATGGCTTCCATATGGGAATCATAGGTGCCGCAGTTGCTACAACACTTAGCCAGATTGTATCCTTCTCTATTTTGCTGTATCAATGCAATAAGATGTCGGCTTGTATCAGCGTTTCCTTAAAGAACTTTAAGCCGAGCCTGAAGCGCTATAATCTGATTTTACAGTTTGGTCTCCCAAGTCTTGCCAGACAGGGAGTTGCCGGAGTATCTACGATTATTCTGAACTTTTCCGCACATCCTTACGGAGACGCGGCGATTGCCGCTATGGCGATTGTCATGCGTATTATTATGTTTTTAAATTCTCTCGTTATCGGCTTCGGACAAGGATTTCAGCCGGTTTGCGGTTATTGCTACGGGGCAAAAATTATAAGAGAGTGGAAGAGCTTTATCGTTTCAGCTTAAAGGTTTGCTTCCTTATGCTGATTGTTATGGGAACGGTAGTTTTTATCTTTGCCAAGCCCTTGATTACGGTATTCAGAAAAGAGGATGCGGAGGTGATTCGCATCGGCTATCTGGCGCTCCGACTGCAATGCCTTACTATTCCGCTTGCGACTCAGATTACGATGGCCAATATGTTCAGTCAAACTACGGGCTATCCTTTCCGCGCAAGCATTGTGGCTCTCCTTCGGCAAGGAATCTGTTTGATTCCGGTGCTCTTTATTTTACCTCCTCTCTTCGGCCTGCTCGGGGTTCAGATGTCGCAGCCGATAAGCGACATTTTTGCGGCAGGAATTGCCTTTTTTTATAACAAACGGAATCTTACAGGAGCTTCGTGTGAAGTCAGGGAAAATAGGGGAATTCATGTTTTTCTTGTTTACTACTGATTATATATCTTTCTTTCATCAGCCTGGGAGTCGCCGGATGCTCTTCTTGGCTCTGCTTGGCCGATTATGCATGAGGAGTTGCGCGTTCCCATTTCCTATTCGGGCGGCATTTATATGCTGATTTCCTGCTGTACAATTCTGTCCAGTTTAAAAAGTGAAAGCTTAAATCTTCATTTCGGAACGGGAAAAATTACCGCTTTTTCCGTATTACTTACCGCTCTTGCCCTCTTCGGTTTTTCTCAGAGTCATTCCTTCTATATGCTGATTTTGTTTGCCATTCCCTACGGGCTCGGGGCGGGCTCGGTGGATGCGGCTTTAAACCACTATGTGGCTTTGCACTATTCCAGCAGACACATGAACTGGCTCCATTGTATGTGGGGAATCGGGGCTTCTCTCGGGCCTTATATTATGGGCTATGTTTTACAAAGAGGAGAATCCTGGAGCAGGGGCTATCTTTTGATTGCCATGCTTCAGGCGGCACTGACATTTATTCTTTTCTTAAGCCTCGGGCTTTGGAAGGGGAAGGACGCTGAGAAAAGAAAGCGGAAAAGTTTTTCTGAAAGCGACAAGGAAAGTTCCAAGAAAGCTTTCAGAAAAAAAGCTCCGCGGATGGGAAAAAGCTCTTATCTTTTTCGGGAGATTTTTTGCCCTTCCAGGAGCAAAAAGAGTGCATTGCCGCCTTCTTCTTCTACTGTGCCATAGAACAGACTATAGGACTTTGGTCAGGCTCTTTTATGGTGTATTCTTTGCAAATTGACGCGAAAGCTTGCCGCATCACTCGTCGCCTTATTTTACTTTGGAATCACCTTCGGACGTTTTCTTGCCGGAATCTTTTCCGCTAAATGGACTGATGAGGAGATGATATTGGGAGGAATCAGTATTCTTTTTGGCGGGATTCTTCTTCTTTTTCTTGCCGCGTATTTTTTTCCGAAAGGCGAGTTTTCGGAAGTGAGTTTAGACAGCTTATCATAATCCTCAGCCTGCTTTTTCATGGGCCTTGGGCGCGCTCCGATTTATCCTGCGATTATTCATTCCACTCCGCGCAATTTCGGTGCGGAAAAATACCTCCGCTTTTAATTGGAAAGCAGATGGGTCGCGGCTTATATCAGCAGTCTCAGTCTGCCGCCCCTTTTCGGCGTTTTAGCAAAGGGCTTCGGGACGGGACTTTTTCCTTTTTACGCTGTCTGCTTAGCTTTTTGCATGGTATATATGTATAAAGAGGCTTCTTGTAAAGACGCGAGAAGCGAGAAGAAACGGGAAACTGTAGAAAAGAGAAGTAAAGCGAGAAGAAACAGAAAATTGTAGAAAAGAGAAGTAAAGCGAGAAGAAACAGAAAAATTGTAGAAAAGAGAAGTAAAGCGAGAAGAAACGGAAAATTGTGGAAAAGAGAAGTAAAGCAAGAAGAAACAGGGAAATTGTAGAAAATGGAATCAAAAAGAAGAGGGGGACAAAAGACTTGGATAAGGATAAGGATATAGCTGTAAAAAACGAGATACGGCACGCTCCGCGAACGATACTTGTTAAGAATTAAAGATTCGCTTATGGTGAATTTCGGGATTTTTGATTGTAGCAGTCGCAATTTTTCTTCTTTCAGGTGCCGAGTCAGGTTGCCGTATCCTCTATTTCAGGGACTTGCCATTATTCTGAATCATTTTCTGCCTCTTTCCGTGGCGACCTTGACCATGATTCTGAATGTGATATTGCTTGTCATTGCCTATTTCTTTTTGAGCCACAGCTTTGCATATAAAACGGCTTATGCAACCATAGTCCTCCCTCTTATCCTGCTTCTTTTTGAGAAAAATCTTTCCGCATAATCAGTCTCTAACGGGAGATGTGCTCCTGGATGTGATTGCGTATATCTTTTTGTCAGCATTGGTCTTGCAATTTTATTTTAATAGAAATACCTGCTCGGGAGGTCTTGATGTTGTGGCAAAAGCTCATGCAGAAATATCTTCACATGGAGCTTGGAAAGGCACTGGGGATTTCAGGGGCTTTTTATCGCGTCCTTATCCGTTTTTGCTTTTGACAAAAAGCGGTGATTTTATCTATTCTGGGAACCTACTTTAACGGTATTATTCTGGATTATTTTATCTTCGGACAAACGATAAAAACGGGTTTGTGTGATTACCGACAAGTCGGAAGAAGTAACGGATTATATTTTAAATCGCCTGCATAGCGGAATGAGCATTTATGACATTGTGGGAGCTTACAGCCACGAGAGAAAGAAGGAGATTGTGGCGGTGGTGGACAGGCAGGAGTATCAAAAGCTGATGCGTTTTTGGAAAAAGGAGGATCCAAAAGGCTTTTTATCACGGTCTACAATGTGGCGGAGATTCATTACACACCCAAAAAATGGTGAATATCGATCTCGTTCTATTTCTGATTACAACAAAAATTTCCGATTAAAAAAATGCTTTTTACTAAAGGATTTTTAATCCAAAAATAATCTTTACTTCAAAGATTCTTTAATTCAAAAAAATAATTTTCACTTCAAAAACAAGAAAGATTTATTTGATAAATAAGAGACAAAAAAAGAAATTATATGCTATAATCCTGTTAATACATTAACAATCTGAAAGACAGATTTGTTAGGGAATCCGTGGGGCGACCGTATAGCAGGGAAGCAGGAAGTATACCGGTCTTATGCTACCGCTACGGAATACTATTGAGAGGAGAAAAAGGAAATGAAAGCTTATGCAATGCTGAAAAATTGGAGAATCAGGATGGATTGAGAAGGAGCGTCCCGCATGCGGCCCGATGGATGCTATTTGTACACCGCTCGCAGTAGCTATTTGTACTTCTGATGTGCATACCCTTTGGGAGGGGAGCAATCGGAGAAAGACACAACATGATTTTTAGGGGCATGAGTGCTGTGCGGAAATCGTGGAAGTCGGAGATATGGTTAAGGATTTCAAGGTAGGAGACCGTGTCCTCGTTCCGGCTATTACTCCGGATTGGAATTCTTTGGAAGCACAGGCCGGATTTTCCATGCACTCCGGCGGAATGCTTGCAGGCTGGAAGTTCTCTAACTTTAAGGATGGTGTTTTTGGAGAGTATTTCCATGTGAATGATGCTGACGGAAACTTGGCACTTCTTCCGAAGGGAATCGACCCGATTGATGCTTGTATGCTTTCCGACATGGTGCCAACAGGCTTCCATGGAGTAGAGCTTGCCGATGTACAGTTCGGTGATACGGTGCTCGTTATCGGTATCGGCCCTGTTGGACTTATGTCCGTAGCGGGAACCGCACTTCGAGAGCCAGCAGAATCATCTGCGTAGGAACGAGACCGGCTTGTATCGAGGTGGCCAAGAAGTATGGCGGGACCGATTTTGTAAGTTATAAGAACGGTACTATCGAAGACCAGGTTCTTGCGTTGACGGACGGAAAGGGTGTGAGATAGAGTTGTGATTGCCGGTGGAGAAGTGGATACCTTTGCTTCTGCAGTAAAGTGCATGAAGCCGGGCGCAAAAATCGGAAATGTAAACTACCTCGGAAAAGGAGAAGCATCGGCATTCCTCGTATCCAGTGGGGCGTAGGTATGGGACATAAGGCTATTAACGGCGGTCTTATGCCCGGAGGAAGACTTCGTATGGAGAAGCTTGGCGCTGGGTTGCCTCCGGAAAGCTTGATGTACATCCGCTCGTATCTCATGTTTTCGAAGGCTGGGAGAATCTGGAGAAGGCACTCTTCATGATGAGAGATAAGCCTGCAGACCTCATTAAGCCGGTAGTATCCATTAAGAAGTAGAGAGACAGATAAAATAATAGATATTTAAAAAGAGGCTGTAAAATCCAAACTGAACTTTTTATTGCTGTGCAGGTTCGTTTCGGGGCAATCTGAGCCCGTGGGTACTTGCGAAAAACAAATGTAATGCAGTTTTTCGCTTAGTATCCCTACGTGGCGAGGTTAGCGAGAGCGTGCCCCGGAACGAACCTGCACATATAAGGGAGTTTGGTTGTTTTACAGCCTCTTTTCTTTACAACAATGTGCGCAATTTTTCCTTTCATGACTTACCCTTCCTTCTGATGCAGAAAATAACTTTCTTTCCTAATTATCCCGTTATCGCTTCAGAAATATACAAGATAGAACAAAGGGGAACAATATCATTAAAAAAATAATATTGTTAAAAAGATTGACATTTAAAAAATTCGGAGAGTAATATGGGGGCGTAAAAAGTTGGAAGGTCTATTTAAGGAGGCTTAAGATGAGATTTACATTACCAAGAGACATTTATCACGGAGAGAATGCATTAGAGGCACTGAAGACTTTTAAAGGAAAGAAGGCTTTTTGTCTGCGTGGGCGGCGGATCGATGAAGCGTTTCGGCTTTTTTTGGACAGAGTAGTACAGTACTTGCAGGAAGCCGGTATGGAAAGTAAAAGCTTTTTGAAGGGATTGAGTCCGATCCTTCTGTAGATACCGTAATGAAGGGCGCGAAGGAAATGCAGGACTTCGGACCGGATTGGATTGTTGCCATCGGCGGAGGTTCTCCTATTGATGCGGCTAAGGCAATGTGGATTAAGTATGAGTATCCGGATTTGCACCTTTGAAGATATGTGTAAAGTATTCGGTATCCCGACACTGAGGAACAAAAGCTAAGTTCTGTGCGATTTCTTCTACTTCCGGAACAGCTACCGAGGTAACCGCATTTTCTATTATTACAGATTACAAGAAGGGTATTAAGTATCCGCTTGCCGATTTTTGAGATTACTCCGGATGTTGCTATCGTTGACCCGGCTCTGGCACAGACCATGCCGAAGAAGCTCGTTGCGCATACCGGAATGGATGCATTAACTCATGCGATTGAAGCTTATGTTTCTACCGCAAATTGCGACTACACGGATCCTTTGGCACTGCATGCCATTGAGATGATTCAGGGATGACCTGGTAGATTCCTATAATGAAGATAAGAACGCCAGAAATGAAATGCACAATGCACAGTGTCTTGCCGGAATGGCATTTTCCAATGCACTTCTCGGAATCGTGCATTCCATGGCGCATAAGACCGGTGCCATATTCGGAGACTTAGGCGCTCACATTATTCACGGTGCGGCAAATGCCATGTATCTTCCGAAGGTTATCGCCTTCAATGCGAAGGATGAGACTGCGAAGAAGCGTTATGCCAAGATTGCCGATGTAATCGGTCTTTCCGGACATACTGATGACGAAAAGGTAAAGGCATTGATTACTTACGTAAGAGGCTTAAACGACAAGCTGAACATTCCGCATTGCATTAAGAACTATGGCGCAGATTCCTATCCGACAGAGCAGGGATTCGTTCGGAGAAGGTTTTCTTGAGAGACTGCATGATATCGCAGTAAACGCCGTTGCCGATGCCTGCACAGGCTCCAACCCCCGTCAGCCGAGCGTAGAGGAGATGGAAAAGCTCTTAAAGTCTTTGCTATTATGACACGGAAGTGGATTTCTAAGCGGTGTTTTTCGCTTAGTATCTTCTTTTGAGGCGAAGTTAGCGGGAGCTTTTCCCCGTAACGAAGCTGTACAGCGTATAGGTATTTTTAAATTTTTGAAGTTTTTCACAAAGAGAGGAAGACAAAAGCGCAGAAATCTCAAAGATTTCGCAGTTTTGTCTCCTTTTTGTTTTCAGAAAAAAATATACAATCATTTTTCAACAGTATTTTTTTGTGTTTTTGACACAAAAGTATACACATTGAATAAGGAGGAAAATATGAAAAAACTTTGTCGGTACTTCTTGCTATGGCGATGACCATAGGGGCTTGTAGCTTGCGGAGGAGCAAGTGCAAACAAAACGACCACCAGGGGTAGATCAGACTACGGCAGCCGGTTCCGAAAAAGGAAGCGGGAGGACAATAAGAAGGCGGAGAATCTGACGGAAACCCAGAAGATCATTCAGGAAGCACAGGGGAATGACCATGGAGGAGCTGGCTAAGAAGGCGATTGAGGAGTCGAACGGAAAAAAATGTTTTACGGTGTTGGTAACTCCAGCCGCGGTAAGACTGCACTTCCCCTCTTCATTGATTATTTAAAGACGATTGATCCCTCTTATAATATGGATTTCGAGTGGCGCGACCGAAGAACAATAAAATCTTTGACCAGCTGAACGCGGACAATAAGAAGGATGTCGGAACTTTTGCGATGACATTAATTCAGGACGGAAACCAGATTAAGACCAAGATGACGGATACCGGAATTCTGGACACCTTCATTCCGAAGGAGTGGGCTGAGGCAAACGGAACGACTCCGGATCAGTATAAGGGCTTCCTTCCGTTACAGACTTTGAATAAGGTATTTATGTATAACTCAACCGGAAACAAGACCTACAACAATGTTTGGGATTTTGTGGCAGAAGGTGAGCATGGCCTTTTTCATGGGTGTGGATTCCGAAATTGTAGGAAAGAACTTCCTCTATATGTTAACCGAGGACAAGTATGCCGCTTGGATGAAGGAAGCCTTTGATGCCCTTCCGGAAGATAAGAAGGCTTATTTTGAGCCGACCGTAAAAGAGTGTAAAAGCTACGGCGGAAGAGTTCGGACTCAGTGATGATCGAAAGCATACTCCTTGGCTTGGATTAAGCTTTGGATGGCGAGCTACAATGAGCAGACGGATGACGGTCCGATTTGCACAACTTTGACCGATGCATCCGCTAAGGATCAGTTCGGACTTCTGGTTTATTCAAGCTTCGTTCCATTGAAGAATCTCCGACCGTTTCCGTAAACAACATCAAGGTAGTCGCTTATCAGGATGGCTATAAAGGGTGTCGGCGGTTTCGGATACTGCCATTATCTCTTTGTTACGGATAACAGTCCGCTTCCTTGGACAGCTTGTGCATTTATCGCTTATTTAACCACTACCGAAGACGGCTTCTCCGCATGGGGTAAGGATATGGGAGGATATTCCTCTAATCCGGTTGTTGCGAAGGAAAATGAGGAAAAGTTCCATCATGAAAAAAAGGCGGTATGGCGGAAGATGGGAAAAACAGTAGAATTTGACGCCAAGAATGACCGCGGCTATGGTGGTGGACAACAGACGGAAAGCTTGTTTTAGAGGATCCGGACTATTGTGCCGAGGCCGCTTTCGGAATCGGTTCCTGGATTGAAGTATTAGATAAGAACAGTGCGCAGTAAAAGCTTTACTTTGCTAACTTTTAAGGAGTAATCATGGCAAATAACGTGACATTAAAGACTTCGACGGTACGAAGAAATAAGATTCGAACTTATTTCTCCAAGCCTCATAACGTAATCTTGCTTTTGATGGGCATTGTGCTGACTTTTTACGACTGTGGCACCGATTGTAGCCATTATTCGGGATACTTTCGTGATTCATCCGGGTACCATTGATGCACATTTAACGGGGCAATCGGAAGGCTTTACTTTAATCAATTACATTGATTTGTTTACCAGTAAGTTAGCAAAGACGAATCTTTGGATACCACTCTTAAATACGATCTTGCTTGCCGTCGGTACTTGTGTGGTATCCATCCTCTTCGGAGGAATCATGGCTTTTCTGGTTACCAGAACAAATCTTGCCTGGAAAAAATATTTAAGTTCCATCTTTATTTTTCCCTATATTATGCCGCAATGGACTTTGGCCGTTGTATGGCGACATATGTTCAACAGTAATGCGGTAACGGGAACACAGAATGGCCTTTTGGCGGCACTTTCAGGCATTACGATGCCGCTATGGTGGTGTAGAGGGGCTTTTCCCGAGCCTTCTTGTTCTCAGGGATGCACTATGCGCCTTTCGCCTATATTCTGATTGGCGGTATTTTTCAGAAATATGGATGCCAACCTGGAAGAGGCGGCAACGATTCTCGATACACCCAAGTGGAAAATCATGACCAGGATTACGCTTCCCATGGTAAAGCCGGCAATTCTCTCTACCATTCTTTTTGGTTTTCGGCTCTGCAATGGGCTCCTATCCGGTTCCGCACTACTTGGGCCTCACCACCCTTTCCACGAAGTATGTATCCATGAACTCCAAGTACACGGGAGAAGCTTCCGTGCTTGCCATCATCATGATGCTCTTTGGTGTAGCCATCATGCTGATGAATCAGATTTCTCTTACAAGCAGAAAGAACTATACTACCGTGACGGGAAAGTCCGGACAGATTTCCAAGATTCAGCTCGGAAAGCTGGGGCGTTATATTATTGCTTTCATTTTTAGTGATACTGACCTTCTTTACGTCCATTTTCCCCATCTTAAGCTTTGCGGTGGAAACTTTCCTGCCGAACCCCGGAGACTATTCTTTCCTTTATACGGGAGACCTCTCCAACCTCACGACAAAATGGTGGATTACGGCGGAGAATATTACGGAAAACGGCATGTACGGGCAGATGGGAATCCTGTACAACAACACCATTAGGACGGCCTTCTTTGGAACGCTTTTGGTATCCTTTGCCTGCGCCATCCTTGCAGGAACCATCGGAACGCTGATTGGCTATGCCGTTTCCAAAAACAGGCGCTCCAAATGGGCGAATTACGTGAATGCGGTAGCCTTCCTTCCTTACCTCATGCCTTCTATTGCCGTGGGAGTCGCCTATTTTATCCTCTTTTTCCAACAAATACATTAACCTCTTTAATACCTATTGGCTGTTAATCATTGTAGGAACGATTAAATACATTCCCTTTAGCTTCCAAGGCGGCACTGAATTCCATGCTGCAACTTTCGGGCGAGATTGAAGAATCGGCAATCATCTTGAACATTCCTTGGATACAGAGAATGACAAGAATCATCATTCCGATTCAGAAGTCTTCCATCATCAGCGGATATTTGCTTCCCTTTATGACCTGCTTAAGAGAATTGTCGCTCTTTTATGCTTTGCTTTGCGTACAGGGATTCATCTTATCGACGACCTTGGATTATTTTGACGAAATGGGACTTTATGCATTCTCCAGCGGAATCAATCTGATTCTGATTGTCACGATTTTTGATTTGTAATTCGATTGTGAACAAGGTGACCGGAGCAAGCTTGGATAAGGGTATAGGAGGTTAGTATGCCGAAGATTCAATTAGAACATGTTACAAAAACGCTGGAATAAGTTTTACGCTACAGAGGATGTCTCTCTGGAGATTGAAGACAATGCCTTTATCACCCTTCTCGGACCTTCCGGCTGTGGTAAAACAACCATTCTTCGTATGATTGCAGGTCTGGAGACACCGACCAGCGGAAAAAAATTACGATTGGGGATCAGGTCGTGTTTGACAGTGAGCAGGGGATTAATATTCCTGCCAACAAGCGCCGTGTAGGATTCCTTTTTCCAAAACTATGCCCTTTGGCCGAATATGACGGTACAGGAAAAATATTTCCTTCGGCCTGCAAAACGTGAAGGATGTCCTTCCCAAGGTGGATTTTGAAACTAAGGTATCTGCCGATTTGGCGCGTTGCCTGGAAAAAGCCGGAGGAAATAAAGCGTCTTACGGAAGAATGCAAGGACAGAAACGGAAAAAAATAGACGAAAAGCGTTGCCTGATTAAACTGATTGACTATTTTACGATTTCCATGCCGACGGCGAAAAAGCTTTACGCCTATCACCTGGAGGAGGGAAAAGATGTCCGGGAAGAGCTTTCAGCCTTAAAAAAAGAAAGTGCAGGAAACCTGCATTGCCGAAGGACTGAATGAGAAATTCCAGTATGTGAAAAAAACGGCGAAGTGGTGAAGGAAGAGAAAAACTTTCAGCGGAAGAAATGGATTTGGCGCTTCGCAGAGTTTCCCGCATCGTAAAAAAATCGGAATGTTTATGGACCGTTATCCGGCAGAGCTTTCCGGAGGACAGCAGACAAAGAGTGGCGATTGCCCGTACCCTAGCTCCAAAGCCCAGAGTGCTTTTTCATGGATGAACCCCTCTCCAACCTCGATGCTAGCTAAGGCTCGAAATGCGCTATGAGTTGCAAAGACTGCATGTAGAGACAGGCTCCACCTTTGTTTATGTTACCCATGACCAGATGGAGGCCATGACCCTCGCCACCAAGATATGCTTACTGAACAACGGCGTTTTACAGCAGTATGCCGTTCCGCTTACCGTGTATAGCGAGCCGGAAAAATACCTTTGTTGCCGATTTCGTGGAAATCCCTCCATCAATTTCATTGAGGCTAAGGGGGCACAGAAGGATGACGGAACGATTGCCTTACAGCTCTTAGGGAAAGATGCGGTATTCACTCCGGAGAAAGAGCTGAAGCTTGCCGAATGGTTCTTAGAAAGAGACAGGAAGAAAGAGAGAGAAAAGGAGCAGAAAAAAACGTTCGGAAGAGAAGGGCTATGTGGAAAAAGGAAACAAAGATGAAATCTTCCGCTATCCGATTTCCTACGTGAACGGAGAGGAGGGAGAATTCCACCCCGAAACGATGACAAACGAAGACCTTTTACTCGCTGTAAGACCGGAGTTTATCGACATTAAATCCGGAGAAGGAATTGAGGGCGAAATCTACGGCGTAATGCCTACTGGAATGGAAACCACCGTGAAGGTGCGTGTAGGGGAGTATCTTTTTAACCGGAATGGTTTTCGGAGTGACCTCTTCACCATCGGGGAGAAGTTGAAGCTCAGCTTTAAGGGAATGAAGCTGATGCTTTTTGACAGAAAAGAGCGGAGAGAGAATCGTTAACGAAGTCTTCGTTTTTCCCTAAAAGAAATATGCTATAATGGTACAAATCCAGCTGATGAAGGAGTGGTACCGCAGATGTTTTCTTTTAGAAAAGAGAAAGTAAACAAGATGTCTCAGGCTTCGCCTATGCCACTTGGTAAGAATAAGGAAGAGAAGCGGAAGTCTATTCTGCTTCTCTTTTTGTCATAACGAGTATAGCTCTCGTAGTACGCAGTATCTTGTTTGTGAAGGGGGCATTCCGCAAATTGTACGGGGGGATTTTTAGGAATTTCCGTTTTCCTCCTCCTTTTCAGTTCTTGCGGAAGAAGAACGGAGGGGAGGCGATGAAGACTCCGGCAGAGGATAAGAGACTGCTTATCTATACCTCCCATAAGGAAGAGCTGTGGAAGCCGATTGTGAAAAGAGTTTGAAGAGCGAACGGGAATCTGGGTGGAAGTGGTTTCCGGGGAACGAACCTCCTTTTTGGAGGATATCGCGGAAAAAAGAAGGGAGGGGATGCTGACCTCTTTTTTTGGAGGCAGGGGTGGAAAAGCCTGAATGCCTTTTCGGAGTATTTTATTCCCTACGAGGCAAAGGGGATAGAAGAGGTAGATCCTCAATTTAGAAGTACGGAAGGAGTTTGGACGCCCTTTTCGGCTTTGCCCGTTGTGTTAATTTATAATGACAAGTTACTTTCGCCGGAGGAATTAAGCTCTTGGGAGGATGTACTGAGTCCGAAGTTTAAAGGGAAAATTGCGATAGCGAACCCTCTCACTCCGCATCCGCCTTTACAGGGATTATGAGCCTTGTAAAAAGCCGTGCAGGGAAGATACGGATTCTACGGAAGAAAGCTCCGGGGAGAAGGAAATTCTTCCGCGCATTGCGAAACAACTGGACGGAAAAAGAATATGCGGATTCCGGAGAAGTACCGGAAGCAGTTGCGGACAGCTCAGCTCTTCTTGGCATTACTTTGGAAGAAACTGCTTTAAAGTATATGGCAAAAGGGAAAAATATCGGCATTATTTATCCGAAAGAAGGAACCACTGTGGTGCCGGATGCGGGAGCGATATTAAAGGGAGCGAAGCATTTGGAAAATGCACAAAAATTTTTGGATTTCAGTATTTCGAAAGATTGTCAGGAAATTTTACAGAAACATTTTCCACAGAAGGCCCGTACTAAATAGTATGGCAGGGAAGGGAAATCCACCTCTTCTTAAGATAAAGCGACTGCATTATGATATTTCCGAAATCAGTGCGGAGCGGAGCAGAGTTCTTACGGATTGGAGCTTTTACATGGGACTGATAGAAGAAGAGGAAAAGCTATCATGAAAGGTTTGCTTCTTTCCGGCGGTATTTTCAGAATTCTTTTTCGAAGGCGTCTTTTCGGGGCGTTTCTTTTTGTGTTCTCTCATTCCTCTGCTTTTAAGTCTTCTGGTTTTTGTTCTCCGCCATTCGAGGAAGTAGAAAGGAACAGGTAGTAAGGGAGGGAGGAGTCTCTCAAAGCTTATCCGGGAGAGCCTTATCGAGGAAGGAGACGGCATTACTCTCGCATTGCAGGAACTTTCCGCGTCGGTATCATTGCAAAGAGCTTTGGCGGAGGAATTCACGGAAAAAAACGGAAGTAAACCGGCTTCTTTTCTCTTTGACGGAGGGGCTTCGCGATACCGTCCGTTTTTGACATTTACGATAAAGAAGGGAACTTGCGCTATTCCACCGTGCCAAATCTTGAGAGCCTCAGTCTTCCGACAGATTGGGGGATTTTGCAACGCGCGAGAGGTGCGGACAGTCCGGTTTATGAAAGCTTGGAGAGTCCTTATTCCGGCTCTCCGCTTTTTCAGATTGCAGAGGCAATTACAGGACAGGGAGGAGAAGGACGTGACGGCAGTAAGAAGGAAATACAGGGCTATATCCTCGCGAGTCTTGATGAGGAAGCGTTTCGCACGCTTTTGTCCGGAAAATACGGTATGCAGAACGGTATTTTTGTTGCTTAGTTCTTATTTTACTCAGGGTCTACAGTGAGAATATTTTTGCGCCCTACAGAACTGCTCTCTACACTAAGAAAAGAGTTTTTACAGGGGAAGCAATTAGAGGATCCGGAGGGGGAGTTTATCTATACAGTAAGTTCCGTAGAGGGAATGGGATTGTACATCGTCCTTAGGCAGGAAAAACCCATCAGCAGGAACATGGGATTTCTTATGCTCTTGCTTCTCTGCTTGTCCATTCTTTTCGGCGTAGCCCTGTCTTTCCTTATGGGCTCTATGATGAGCAGAAGACTTTTTACGCCTATTGAAAGACTCAGAAGCGCAATGCGGGAGGTGACGTTGGATCATCTCGATGTACGACTTAGGGAAAGTGAAGATGAATTGGGAGAGCTGGCAGGGGCGTTTTAATCGTATGACGGAGGCTTTGGCGGAAAACAGAAGAGCTCTCCTCCTTAACCAGGAAAAGCCTGTTGAAAAAACCAAAAGGAATTAAACGAAGCGCAGATTCGCATGTTACAGGCTCAGCTAAACCCCATTTTCTTGGAAATACACTGGACGCGATGAAGTGGATGGGGAAAAATTCATCAGATTCCGGAAGTAGCGGAAATAGCGACAGATCTTGCAGACATTCTTCGCTTTGCCATTTCCCCCAAAAGAATTTGTCCCACTGGAGAGAAATAGATATCCTAAAGCGCTATATGGAAATCCAAAAATACGGGGATATAGTAAAATCGAATTTCATCTTAACGTTCCGGAGAACTTGCAGAATGCCCGGGTTCCCCAGTATGGTTTTACAGCCCCTCGTGGAAAATGCCATTTTGCAGGGATTTCTTCGGAAGGGAAATCGAACTTTGTGCGGAGGAGCAGGATAATGAGCTTCGGATTTTGGTAAAAGACAATGGGAAAGGAATCAGGAAAGAGTTGATAGGTCCATATACTCCGCCTAAAGAAGACCTTGGGCATCATTTGGGGCTTTATAATGTAGACACCATCTTAAAGAAGCACTATGGGGAGTGTTACGGACTCACGATTTTAGACAGAAAAGAGGAAGAGGGAGTTTGCGGCACGATAGTACTGGCGGTTTTACCTTTGCAAAGAGAAAGACTCGAGGGATAAAAATGTGGAAAGTTCTGCTTGTAGAAGATGAAAGCTTAATTCGAAAAGGGATACGCATGACGGTAAATTGGGGTGCTCTTAACTGTATGGTTGTAGGGAGAAGCGGAAAATGGAGAAGAGGGACTTAAAAGCCGTCTCCGCCTTTGCATCCGGACTTGATCATTACGGACCTTCGGATGCCCAAAATGGACGGTTTGGAAATGCTGAAAAAATTGAGAGAAGAAGGGAATGAAGCGGCAGTCATTGTACTGACCGCCTATGACCAGTTCTCTTATGCCAGAAGTGCACTGCGTCTTGGCGTTGTGGATTATCTTTTGAAGCCATTTTCATGACGGAGAATTGAGGAGGCCATTCTTCGGATAAAGAGGAAAGAGGGGAGCGGAAGGAAAAAGCCTTTTGTATTTTCAGAATTAAAAACGGAAGGAATGAGTCGCTATATTTCGGAAGCGGCAGAGTACATTTCGCTCCATTCCGGGAATCCTGACCTCACGGTAGGGGAAATTGCCGAAAAGCTGGAGCATCAGCGAGGGGCATCTCAGTCATACTTTTTAAGAAGGAAACAGGGCAAACCATCTTAAGTTATATTACCGGATGCAGGATACAGAAGGTCGCTCTTGCCCTAAAGAGCGGAAAGTATAAGGTCTATGAGGTTGCGGAAATGGCCGGATACCGGGATATTACCTACTTTTCAACGACCTTTAAGAAGCTGGTGGGAAAGAGCCCCTCGGAATATCAAAAGTACAGCCGGAAAATAATGTATAAATTTTTTCTTCATAGATTGTAAATAGCGTTCTTTTTGATACAATAGGTCTATTGCTGTCATCAGCAGTAAAAATAGAGAAGGGGGTTTTTATGAGTTGGAAAAAACGCTGATTGATTTAAGAGGAATTACCAAATCTTTTGATGGAGAGTTGATTTTTGGATGACCTTAACCTTTCCATAAGAGAGAACAGTTTTGTGACTTTGCTCGGACCTTCGGGTTGCGGAAAGACCACGACACTTCGTATTATCGGAGGCTTTGTACAGCCTGATAAAGGGCAGGTATTTTTGAGGGGAAAGACATCACCAATTTGCCGGCAAACAAACGGCAGTTAAATACGGTATTTCAGAAATATGCTTTGTTTCCTCATATGAATATTGCGGACAATATTGCCTTCGGACTCAGAATACGAAAAAAATCGGAGGAGTATATTCGGGAAAAGATTCAATATGCCTTGAAGCTTGTGAACTTACAGGGCTATGAGAATCGTTCCGTGACTTCGCTTTCCGGCGGACAGCGACAAGAATTGCCATAGCGAGAGCGATCGTGAATGAGCCCAGAGTCTTACTTTTGGACGAACCCTTGGGGGCATTGGACTTAAAGCTTCGGCAGGAGATGCAATGAACTGATTCGCTTGAAAAATGAATTGGGAATTACCTTTATCTATGTCACCCATGATCAGGAAGAGGCATTGACCATGTCTGATTATGTGGTGGTTATGAATCAGGGTTATATCCAGCAGGCAGGCTCCCCGAGCAGATTTATAATGAGCCGGAAAATGCTTTTGTGGCGGATTTTATCGGCGATTCCAATATCGTACCGGGCATTATGTTAGAAGACCGACTGGTACAAATTTTTTTGGTGCAAATTTTTCCCTTGTATTGATGAGGGCTTCGGCAGAAACAAGCCGGTCGATGTGGTTATCCGACCGGAGGACGTGGAAATTTTGGAAGACGGAGATGATCGTGCGATTCTTAAAGGGGAACGATGACGCACATCATTTTCAAAGGGAAATCTATGAGATGGAATGCACTACCGAGGACGGTTTCAGTGGTTGGTGCACTCCACGGAGATGCATGAGCCGGGAAAGAAGGTGGGGCTCTATGTCAGACCTTCCAATATTCAGATCATGAATAAGCCCGAGTCTGAGGACGAGGAGGCTATCGGCGTTGAAGAATAAAGAGAATACCTTACTGGCCACACCTTACCTCATTTGGATGTGCGGTTTTATTGTCATTCCGCTGGCACTCGTGATTTACTATGCTTTTACGACAAAGTCCGGGGCCTTTACCTTAGAAAATGTAGGGCAGATTTTACTGTGGGAAAAATTACAAGCCCTTTGGTTTTGGCACTGCTTCTTTCTTTTTGCAAGTACGGTGCTTTGTTTTGTTTTTGCTTTTCCGCTTGCTTTGATTCTTCGCAATAAGAAAAATCAGGAAAAGGCTCTTTTGTGGCATTTATTTTTATTCTGCCGATGTGGATGAATTCCCTGCTTCGGATTCTTGCTTGGCAGACTTTACTCGAGAGAAAAGGAGTACTGAATGAGTTTTTGCTCTCCTTCCATTTACCGAGACAAAACCTGATTAACACTCCCTATGCCATCATTCTCGGTATGGTCTATGACTTCCTGCCCTTTTATGATTTTACCGATTTACAACACCTTAAGTAAAATCGATGACAACACCATTGATACGGCTTATGACCTTGGAGCAAGCTTCTTTACCACACTTTTGGAAGGTGATTTTACCGCTTTCCGTTCCGGGCATTGTATCGGGGGTGACCATGGTTTTTCGTTCCGGCACTCACCACCTTTGCTATTTCGAATATTCTCGGAGGAGGAAAGATTTACCTAATCGGAAATGTCATCGAGCAGGAATTTACAACGAATTCCAACTGGAATGTGGGTTCGGGTCTTTCCATGATCCTCATGCTCTTCATCATTCTTTCCATGGCGGTTCTCTCCCGCTATGACAACGGAGAGGGGGCGATGTTCTGATGAAAAAAGAGGAAAAAATGGCTGGAAAACGGGTATCTCGGCTTTGTGGTGCTTTTTCTTTATGCCCCTATATTTATGCTAAGCGTTCTTTCCTTTAATGCGGGACGAAGCAGGGCTCATTTTTCCGGCTTCAGCCTTCAATGGTATGTGGAGATGTTTCAGGATGAGGCCATCTTGCAAGCCTTACAGAATACGTTGATTATTGCATTTTTGTCCGCTTTTATTGCAACAGTGCTGCGGAACTATGGCGGCGATTGCGATTCGGAAAAATGAAGAAGTTGCCGAGAAATTTGATTATCGGGGTGACGAATGTCCCGATGCTGAATGCCGACATCGTAACCGGTATTTCTTTAATGCTGATGTTTATTGCTTTTCGCTTTACCTTGGGATTTAATACGATACTCATTTCCCATTACCTTTAACCTGCCCTATGTTCTTTTGTCGGTTCTTCCAAAGATACGGCAGAGCTCGCAGGTGAACTATGAGGCGGCTTTAGACCTTGGGGCGAGTCCGCTTTATGCCTTTTTTAAGGTAGTGCTTCCGGATATTATGCCGGGGGTTTTATCAGGATTTTTACTGGCCTTTACCATGAGCCTCGATGACTTTATCATCACGCACTTTACCAGAGGTGCGGGAATTGATACGATATCCACCCTTGTGTATTCCGAAGCGAGAAAGGGAATCAAGCCGACAATGTATGCCCTGTCTACCCTGATTTTTGTGACGGTTTTTGTGGTTTTACTTTGTGCGAACTTTGCGCCGGGTTTTTGAGCGGAAGGAGAAGACAGGATAAAAGCGGATATTTGCCGAATCACCTTTGCACATCTCTTCAAAAGGCGCTTTCAAGCACTCTTTTATCGAGCTCTTTTCGCTGTATATTCCCCTCAAGACCCACTGCGTTCCCTATTTGTTCCATGCACTTATTCACTCGTGCTCCTAGCGAACTCGCTACGCTCAAACACGCTCCGCACTCGTTAGTTAGCATGGAACAAATAACGGGAGCCTCGCGATGGTCTTTTCGTGAAATATACAGAGAAAGAACATGCTTTAAGAAGAGCAATCCTAAAAAAAGAGTGCGACTTGACAAAAGAAAAGTTAGTATATTGTTATAACGTTTTGAAAGTTTGAAATTTTCAATACTAAGAGTAGGAAAAAGATTATGTTAAAAAGGGGAATAATAGTAAAAGAATTTTTCGTACCAGCGGATGCTCTCGAAAGATTGCTATAGTTCTTTCATTGCTTTGCATTTGTCTTACGTCCGCTTATTTAACCGCTTGTGGAAGAGACAAAGAGGAGACGAATCTTTGCGGAGCAAGGGGATCAGGCGGATGCACAGGGGCGACAATGTCGTTATGGTGTACAATGCGGGAGAGTATATTGACCCCGAGGTACCGAAACTTTTCGAAAAAAGAAACGGGAATCAAGGTTGTCTATGATACTTTTGAAACCAACGAGGAGATGTATCCGGTGATTCAGGCCGGAGGAGTCATTTATGATGCGGTTTGTCCTTCCGACTATATGATAGAAAAAAATGATGCAAAATCATCTCTTGCAGGAGGTCGATTTTGACAATGTCCCGAACATCAAGGAAATCAGGGAAGGACTACATGAAGATGTGTGAACAGTTCGATCCGGGGAACAAATATGTTGTGCCTTACACTACGGGGACGGTTGGAATTCTTTATAACAAGAAAATGCTGGACGAACTCGGTGTGCCCTACCCGACCAAGTGGGCGGACTTATGGAATCCGAAGCTTAAGGGAGAGATTCTTATGCAGGATTCCGTACGGGATGCCTTTATGGTGGCACTAAAAAAAGAAGGACACTCCATGAATACCGTGAGCGATGAGGGATCTCGATGAAGCCCTGCAAGATTTAATTAAACAGAAACCTCTGGTACAGGCCTATGTAGTCGATCAGGTAAGAGATAAGATGATTGGAGAAGAGGCTGCGGTCGGTGTCATCTATTCCGGGGAAATTCTCTATGTACAGGGAGAGCTGGAAGGAACGGATGTGGAAGTTGACTATGTAATTCCTGAGGAAGGAACGAATGTCTGGTTTGACGGCTGGGTGATTCCTTGGAATGCAAAACATAAGGAAAATGCGGAGAAGTGGATGAATTTCCTTTGTCGTCCGGACATTGCCGCGAAAAAAATTTTGAGTATATTACCTATCCGACACCGAATGTAGGTGCCCTTGCACTTTTAGATAAAAGTTATACGGAAAATAAGGCTCTTTTTCCGGACATGAAAGAGGTCCTGAAAAAAGGGGAGGTTTATACTTACCTTGAGAGGAAAATGAGGCCAAAGTACAATAATCGCTGGAAGATATTGAAGGCGTCGTGAAAGCTTTTCACGGCATATTAGGGAAGCTTTTATAAAGAATAAAAATAGAAGATAAGAAAAAAGGCGAGACAGCAGAAGCGCCTCGCTTTTCTATTAATCCGACCGGGACATGGGGATTCCGAGAGAAAGTGCCGTGCAGGAGCTTAGAGCAAGGGCAAACAAGCTGAAATCCATTTCAGAAAGCTTTTGGCAGAGCATTTACAGTCTGCGGCTGCGTCCAGTGAACTGAACCATCAGCTTATAAAAGAGTTAGAACAAGTCGATAAGAATAAACCCATGATGGAAAGAGAATGGAAAGAGAAGGACGAACACGTTATCGCCGACTTTGCCTTTAGCGGAAAAACCGCTGTATGATGAGATGATTCGATAGGAGGAAAAATCAATGAAAAAAAGGAATGAAAAATGATCACGTTAATGCTTCTTACATCCGCTCTTCTTTTTCCCGGGGGCTGTAGCATATGCAGAGCCAAACTATGCCTATGAAAAGAATCACAGCGGAAAACTTCGATGCGGATCGTTACGCGTCCGATAACCCGGATCTTCTCGCCGCCTTCGGGAGAAATCGAAATCTGCTTTTTCAGCATTATCGGAATAATGGGAAACAGGAGGGAAGATTGGCACATGCTCTCCCCTATAAACCGAGCAGACTGGCTGTTTTTGAACTGAAAAGGATGAGTCCTATTACTTTGACGCGGATCGATATGCCTCGGACTATCCGGATCTTCTCGCCGCCTTCGGCCGGAATAAGAAAGCCCTATGGAATCACTACAAAAAAATATGGTTTTTATGAGGGAAGAAAGGCTTACGGAACATCGGACAGTGTAGAAGCAAAAGCGAAAGGTTTTTGACGTAGCGGAGGCCATTACGAATGACGGTATGACGGAAAGGGAAAAGATTAAGGCGGTTCATGACTGGATTATTAATCATACAAGCTATGACAATGTCAATTATGAAAACAACACAATCCCCGAGGACTCTTATAACATTACCGGAGTTATGCTGAAAAGGCGTTGCAGTTTGCTCAGGTTATGCCAGAACCTTTGATTATTTTATGTATGTCTTGGGAATAGAGCATGAGCATGTTGCAGGGGCTCGTCGATTCTCCGAAAGGAGGAAGAGGAGGGCATGCTTGGAACAGGGTACTTTTTGGATAATACCTGGTACTATATCGATTGCACCTGGGATGATGAACCGCTCTTTGGAGGCGGAGAAAGACTTCGCTATAAATACTATTTAATTTCCTATGATGAGATGGCAAAAGATCATGAAGCGAAGGAATTTTATAAAAACATACTAATAAGACGGAAATAAAGGGAAAAAGGAGGAAGAAAAATGTTTAAAAAAATGTGAATCAGCTGTGCCATCCCATCGTGAAATAGAGCTTGTACTGTATTGATTTTTTTATGCTATAAGTTAGTGTGAAAACTGAATAGTGCTTAGCAAAGTCGCTGTTTTGAAGAATTAGTATTGGACGCTCCGAGGGTGGAGTCTGTCCATTTGGGGATTCTTTAAAACAGCGACTTTTTAGTCGTTCCCCGGCACCTTGAAAACAGAATTCGCAAATGAGCGGACGGCCAACCAGGGGAAGCCGCGCGATGATAGGAGCGGGCCAAGGAATAGTTTGTCTCAGATTGCGAGGAAATGAGGAAATGTACTTTGTGTTTTTAAAGGGAAACAGCTTGTATCCAAGAAATTCGGAATATTCGATTTTTCTTTTTACAGACTGCAAGTTTAGGGAGAAAGCGAGGAACGACAAATGAAAAAGCAAATGAATGTTGAAATGAAAAAAATTTTTACTAATGTAGTGGAATTGTATATGGAAAGTGCGGAAATGAATTATGGAGTGGAAATGGAGATGGCAAAAGCTGTCGGAGCGTTTTTTTAGGTTCTGCAAGACTTCTTCCGAAACAGGATTTCCTTGGGTGGCAGATTGTACTGAAGAAGGGCGAGAGAATAGTAAGTCACTGCTTTTTCTTCTTCAGAAGGAAAAAGTGGGAAGTGAAGATTTTTCAATGGATATGGCAGGGCTATGCGAACTTGAGAAGCAGAGAGAAAAAGTGTAATACAGGAACTTTTTCAAGCAGGAAGGAAGGTGTATCGTCTTGCCGTCCTGACAGAGAAAAAGAATGCTAGTTCTTCCGCTGACGGGATGCAGGGGATTCCCTACCGCCCGGGGGATTTTGACGGCTGGTCTTCCGGAAATTATTTTTCGGAATTGTTTACCTTGCTAAGTGAAGAGGGCGCCATTCTTTATGGTATTGCAAAATCAACGGCTATGGGGGGGCGTAGGAAAGGGGGCATTTTTATCAGTCTTCCCAAGGAAATGTGCTTAAGAATGAAAACAATGATTTCCTCTCTTTTCTCCTATGAAAGTAGAGGAAATGGAAAAATAAGGCAGTAGAGGAGGAAAAAAACTGTTGCCCGGTGACCTGTTTATAATGGCAATGACTCGCTTCTTCTTGGAAATACGGAAGAGAAAGAAACTGCAATTCTCTGAAGGAGAGCGAGAGTTTAGGGGATATGCAGAAGAATCAGACAGATATGCAGACGGAAAAAAAGAGAATAAGGGATAAAGGAATCGTTTACTCCTATTGAAACTATGGATTTCAGCGTCAGGTCTTATAACTGTTTAAAAACGAGCAGGAGTGGTCAGTGTGGAGAAGTTAAGGAGTCTTTCTGAAGAAGAGCTAATGAGAATAAGAAATATGGGAAGAAAAAAAGTTTTTCCGAAATTCAAAAATAAGCTGATGGAGATGGACTTGCATTCTGAAGATAGAGATACGGAGGCTGCAGAATGGAAGTCCATAAATGAGGTCTACAGATTATCGGGAGAGTCTAAACCGGCTAATCGGTCTTAAAGAGGCGAAAGAACAGATTAAAAAGATTATCGCTTTTTGCAAAAAATGAAAAAGGACATGGCTAAAAAGGGAAAAGAGTATTTATCTATGGCACTTAATATGGAATTTGTCGGAAATCCGGGAACAGCGAAGACAACATTTGCCCGTATTACAGCGGGACTTCTCTATGAAATCGGCTTAGTTCACGAGAACGAGCTTATAGAAGTCGGAAGAGCCGACTTGGTTTCGAAAGTATTTAGGGCAGACAGCAGTACAGGTAAAAAGAAATTTTTGCCAGGGCAAAGGGTAAGCTTTTGTTTATTGATGAGGCTTATTCTCTTCTGGAAGGGCATGACGGGGATTATGGAAGAGAAGCCATCAGTACTATTGTGCAGGAAATGGAAAATAATAGAGAGGATACAGTGGTGATTTTTGCAGGGTATCCGAATAGAATGAAAGGCCTTTTTCCGTAAATCCGGGACTGCGTTCCCGCGTTCCCTTCCGGATTTCGTTTCAAGATTATTCCGTAGAGGAGATGCTGAAATTACGGAGCTGGAGGCAAAAAGAGAGGATTTTCTATTTCCGAAGAGGCAAAGGATAAGCTCTTGTCTCTCTGCGGAGTTGCGGTAGGAAAGGCGGAAATGGGAAACGGACGTTTCTGCAGGAACCTTGTGGAAAATGCCATTCTGGACTATGCACTTAGGGTATACGAAGAGGATGGCGAAGAGAAAGACAGTGAATTTATCCTTCTTCCGGAAGACTTTTCCGCGCCTTCTTTGCAAGATAATCCGAAGTGCAGCCCGAAGAAACAGCCTATGGGATTTCGTATAACGGAATAAGTATGCATGCCGGATAAAAAGAGAATACGGAGTTTATCCGCTGATAAAGAAATAAAATAGAGTAATCATTCATCCCGAACAAAAATAAAGCTATTATCAAGAGATAAATTTTGTTAGAATGGAAAAAAACAATCAGGAACTGCTTAGTCTTAAAGGGGAAGAAAAATGCGCTCAAAATATGTGGCTTATATCGGTTCTTATTCCTATACCGGTTCGGCAAAGGAATCACCATCTGTGATGTGGATATGGAAAAGGGAAGATTTATCAAGAGAACGGAAATTGAAGTAAATAATTCTTCCTATGTAGCCGTATCAAGAGATGAAAAACACTCTACTCCATTGCAGATGAGGGGGTTATCGCGTTTCGAATTTTAGATAACGGCGGCTTAAGTAAAGCTGAACACCAGAAATATTCGCGGAATGAGAGGTTGCCACTTGGCGGTGGATAAGAGCGGTCAGTATCTGATGGTTTCCGGTTATCATGACGGAAAGGCCACCCTTCTTGCTTTGAATCCTGACGGTTCTGTGGGAAATATCATTGACGGTGTCTATGACCAGGGGGTCGGCTCCGTTGCGGAAAGGACCTTCCGTCCGCATGTTTCCTGTGCCAGAATGACAGACGATCAAAAGTACATTTTGATTGCGGATTTGGGAATTGACCAGGTTAAAATCTTCCGCTTTGATAAGATAGACGGGAAAAATGCGGCAAATTGATACCCTTCGTTGCGAGTTGCAATCCGGCCCGAGACATCTTCGCTTCTGTCCGGACAGAAAGTACCTCTATTTGCTTTATGAGCTGAAAAATGTGATTGATGTGTATCGTTTTCATGAGGAAGAAGGAGGAGATGAAGTTTCCCTTGAGAAAATTCAGACGATTTCCACCTTCCTTGAAAAGGATAGAGATCCTTTGATTGCAGCCTGCCAAATGCGCTTTTCTCCGGATAAGGATGCGTCTCATCTTTTTGTTTCAATGCGGAATCAATACCATTTCCATTTATGACAGGGATTTAAAGACCGGTCTTCTTACCATGAAAGGAAGTCTTCCGATCGGAGGAGAGTATCCTAAGGATTTCTGTATTTTTCCGGATGAAAAACATATTGCCGTAGCGAATAACGAGAGCGGCACGATTACCTTCTTGAATGTGGATTATGAGCACGGTCTTCTTTCCATGAGTGCAAGAGAGCTGGAGGTTGACGAACCGAACAGTATTTGTATGGTAAAATGCAGAGGATAAAAAGAGTTTTAAAGGAGAAGTATGGGCGGAAACAGTTTTGGAAAAAAATTTTTCCGTATCAGTACCTTTTGGGGAGTCTCACAGGGGTAGCCTTAGGCGTTATTGTAGACAGCTGTCCCGCGGGACTTCCGCTTTCGGAAGAAGATATTCAGCGCTATTTAGAGAGAAGAAGGCCGGGGAAAAAACCTGAAAATGACAGCAAGGAAAGAGGGAGATAGAGTTGAGATTCTTTCCGGCGTTTTTGAAGGATATAGTACGGGAACGGCCATAGCTTTGCTGGTTCGAAATGAGGATCAGAGGTCTAAGGACTATAGTGCCATTAAAGAGTGCTTCAGACCGGGGCATGCCGACTATGGATTTTTCAGTAAATACGGGTTTCAGGGATTACCGCGGAGGAGGGCGTTCTTCCGGTAGGGAAACCGTTTCTAGAGTAGCTGCCGGCGCAATAGCGAAGAAGATTTTAGAGGAGCTGGAGATTCAAGTAGAGGCTCGGGTAGTGGAGCTTTGCGGAATAAAAGCTCTCGGGAGAAAAAGGAAAAAGAAGAGGCTGATGCACGACTTCTTCAGCTACGGGAAGAAGGAGATTCTGCGGGCGGTATCGTGGAATGTAGAGTCAACGGTCTTTGCCCCGGAATTGGAGAGCCCGTATTTGATAAACTGGACGCGAGACTTGCGGAAGCAATCATGTCTATCGGGGCGGTGAAAGCGGTAGAAATCGGTGACGGACTTTTAGCGACGAAACGGAGAGGTTCGGAAAACAACGATCCGTTTATTCCGGGAGAAGGAGAGCGTTCCCTTTACGGAAGGCATCGAACCATAGCGGCGGGATTCTGGGCGGAATGAGTGACGGGGCGGAAATCATAGTAAGAGCGGGATTTAAACCTACGCCCTCTATTTCGAGGGAGCAAAAGACGGTAAGGGAAAACGGGGAGCCTACTACGATAGCGATAAAGGGAAGACATGATCCTACGGTGGTGGAAAGAGCGACTGTGGTCGTTGAGGCCATGACGGCTATAGTAGTGTTGGATTGCCTTCTTGAGAATATGAGCGCCAAGCTGGAAAAATGTTAAAAAAATATATCGGAAATAAGACTTGGCCATGAAAAGAGTAGTATTTCGTTTTAGTAGGGGTAAGTTGAATAGGGGGAAGGAATGAAATTGATTAAAAGTGTCCATACGGTAGACACCCATACAGAAGGAGAGTCCACCAGAGTGGTTGTAGGAGGAATTCCCAAAATTGCGGGAAAATCGATGCCGGAAAAAAAAGAGTGGTTGGAAGAACATATGGATTATCTTAGGACGGCGCTGATGCTTGAGCCGAGAGGCCATAATGATATGTTTGGGGCGATTCTTACCGAGCCTACATTGGAGGACGCGGATTATGGCATCATTTTTCATGGATGGAGGCGGCTACTTAATATGTGCGGACACGGCACTATCGGGGGCAATGACGGTGGCTGTAGAGACCGGAATAGTGGAAGTCACCGAGCCGATTACAAAAGTTGTACAGGAAGCTCCTGCAGGGATAATCAGAGGGAAGTTTTTGGTGGAAAATTCCAAGGCGAAGACTGTCAGCTTTCAAAATGTTCCATCCTTCCTCTATAAAAAGAGATCAGGAGCTGGAGCTTCCCGGATATGGGAAAATCAAGTTTGAGATTTCCTTTGGGGGGTCTTTCTTTGCCATTGTAAAAGGCGGAGCAGGTGGGACTTTCCATTATTCCGGAAAATGCAGAGAAGCTGAAGGAGTTGGGTATCATTTTACGGGAGCTAATTAATAAAGGAAATTCCGGTGCAGCACCCGAGTCTTCCGCATATTCATACTGTCGATTTAGTGGAATGGTGGTCAGAAACGGAAACGAAGGAGCAACACTTAGGAATTGTGTGGTTTTCGGGCAGGGACAGGTCGACCGTTCTCCCTGCGGAACGGGAACGTCTGCAAAGATGGCGACACTTTTTGCTAAAGGGGAGTTGAAGATAGGAGAAGAGTTTTACTATGAGTCTATTCTGGGAACGATATTTAAAGGGGAAATTCTCGGAACAACAAAAAGTAGGAGAATATGAAGCGGTTATCCCGCGGATTAGCGGTTCTGCGTATATTACGGCATTCAATCATTTTGTGATAGAGGAAGAGGATCCCTTGAAGTACGGTTTTGTATTGAAATAATAGAAGATATGCTTTCTCTTGTATAAGAGTGATTGAGAAGAATTGTTCCGAGGAGTGATTTAGAAGCGTTCAAAGGAGTGATTCAAAGGAGTAATTCAGAGGAGTCAGTAAGAGAAGCGATTCAGGGAGTAATCATGATGTAAGGGAAAGAGCTGAGACTTACGGAGAAATGCAGAATGGAAAAATAATGGCAATGGACTTGGTATAAAAAGAGCGGGAAGGGAAAACTTCGTTTTTCTCTTCTTCCTCTGCTTTACTTTACTTTTGCTCCTTTCGCTTCTTCCTGGATAGCGGAAATGCAAAACGACTTATGGAAACGAAAAATCTCCTCGCCCTTAGTGAACTGTGTTTGCTTTTTCTCTATATTTTTGCCGTCTTGCTTTTTTTCGAAAAAAGATCTGTATAAGCAAAAAAACGTTTTTCTTTTGTTTTTCTCTTCCGCTCCTTCTTTCCGCTTATCTTCATCGTTTTTTTCTTCCGCTGGCGGTTTCTTTTTATTGCTCTCTTTTAACGCTTCTCTTTGGCTTTCTTCTTTCAGGGAAAATAAGCTATGTTCCCAAGAGGGATGGGAGAAATACTCTCCACATTACCTTGCCAAGTAGAGCTGTTTTTATTTTACCTTTTCTCTATATCCAAATTAGTCGCATGACAATATTGCGTTAGACTACGATTCTCTTCGTTATGGGCTGAGGAGCGCCTATATTCTTTTTCACCTCCGGATTCCGTTTCCACGGGGATTTTTGCTCTCCTGAAAGGCTTTTTCCACTCCCATGGTTTACTCAATGCGGTCTACAGCTATCCGAAGGGCTTGAGGCTCTTACAGCTCCGCTGTCTTTTTTGCCAGGGGTACGGATTTCTTCTTGCTTTTTCAGTTCTGGATTTACCTTGCACTCGGTTTTACTTTATTTTTGCTGGCAAGAAATAGCAATTCCAAGAGCGCCGTGTGGGTAGTTCTCTTGCTTTTTCTTTTTTTCCCTTCTATCGGAAATATGGTGGTCACGGTAAAAACAGATAACATTACACTTCTTTTTGCAAGTATTGAGTCTGTATTTTTATGCAAGGGGAACGGAAAAACAGTCTTTCCATGCTGATTCTCAGCTATAGCTTCAAACCCACTGCAGTGGTTTTCAGTACCTTGATTTTAATAGGACTTTTTGGGACAGCCTTTTAAGAAGAAATAGCAAAGGCTTTTTTTCTATGAGGGAAAAAAATAGTAGAAAGAGGCAGTGTTGTACAGCACTTCACTCTTTTAGGAAGTCGAAAAAGAGGGCTCTACGGCATTGCTTCTTTTTGCTCTTTTGTTTACCTTTCTCATTACCCTTCGTACTTACCTGATTACTGGCCTGCCTTTTTCCACCACCTTTACAGGAATCTTTAAGGCCATGGGGTTTTCCGTTAAATGGCCTTTTTAATCTGGATGCGCATGTGGACTATAGCGGAGAAAAAGGCCGGAGTAGAGATTTTCCTCTTTTTCTTCGCAGAGTTTTCTCCTTCTCTTTTTATCCCGTAGGAGAGGATATGGCTCACGTCAGTATTGCTTGGAGCAGTGTTTTATTTCCGGGACTCCTTTTCTTTGCATTTAAGAATGCGATCTACGGTACTTTTTAAAAAGGAAAAATATGCCGTGCAAGGGGACGGAGGTTCTGAATGTGAGGAAAAACTCTTCTTATCTGCGGCTTGTTTTTCTCTTAATCAGTTTTTTCTTTCCTCAGTTTTTATGCTTTGGCAGATTGACGGAAATTACTACAGTTTATGGGAGTGCTTAGCTCTTTTTACTTGCCCTGTCTTCTCCTATAGGGAGTGAAAAAGTTGCTCTTTCAGGGAAAGGAGGTGGATTAAGGGATTTTTCCCTTTAGTTTATCTTAGCTCGGTTTTCATTACCCTTGTCACTTCTTGAGCGGGAGCAGTAGGCTTCACGCCGATTGATCCAGTAAATAAGGGTTATTATGATCACTTTTCCATGGAAATGGAGAAGCAGGCAGAACGGGGAAGTTTGCCTCTCTTTTTGAAAATGGCGGAAAACTCGAGGAATCATATTCTCGCTGTGGCAGAGACTCCGGAATGTTATTGGATTCCTGCCGTGGTAGAGAGTATTACGGATGTGGAAGGCTCCGGAGGAAGCCCCGGACTCTACGACGATCCGCTTTACTTTGCTTGGTTCTTAAAGTGGGCGAAGACGGATTACATTTACATAGAAAAAAATCCTTCTTGGAGGAGGAAAGGGAAGAGAGGGCGAAGGCAATGCTCATACAAATGGCAAACCTTGGTATCCTAATAGAGCCGGAATTTGCAAATTTAACAAAAAAACGCAAGAGAGTCTTCCGGAATACCTCCTTGTGAAAGTGAATCAGCCCTCGCTTAGAATATGCGTGGAGGGAAGAACCGTATCCTGCACTCACAAAAGAGGAAGAAGAGGATGCGAAGAGCGTGAGAAACTGGATAGAGAACGGAGACGCCTCGCAGGATAAGTGTATACAGAGAGCTAAATGAGAATATTGATGTTCTACCGGCGGTAGAAAATGAGGGAAAAGAGCTTTTTTTAAGGAGGGATGGCATGCAAGGAAAAGGATAGTACAGAAGAGAATCGTAGAATGCCCGAGAATTATCACTTGCAGGATGATGCAAGCAGGAAGAAAAAAAGGGAGAGAATCTTTACTGTTCTTTCTCTCTTCTGCAGTTTTTGTGCACTGATGATTTTTTTGCCTTCTATGTCAATCGGCATATTCATATTAAAAGCCTTATATATGGACGATCTTTACCTCTTCTCCTTTTTCCGGGAGCAGGATTTCTTCACCTTTAGTTTCCCTATCGGAAATGCCGTGCGTTTTTCGTCCGGTGTACTGGGCGCTCAGTTATATTGAGATGGTTTTTGTAGGAAACGATCCCAACCGTTACTGGTACTTTAATGTGGCATTGAATGGCCTTTTAGCCTGTTTCCTTTGCTATTTTTTTCTTGGGTGGTTTCCAAGGAAAGAAGCTGATTCCGCTCTTTCTCAGTGTTGTTTTTTCTCTGCGCATTTTGCGTATTATCAGATTGCGCAGGCACTCGGGATACTCGAGACCCTAGCACTGGGCTTTTTCGCTCCTTACCCTTTATTTCCTGTATCAAGAGTTAAATGAAGAAAAGCATTTTCTGCGAAACCTTGTGCTTTCTCATCTCTTTTTCTTTTTACTTGTATTTACGCATGAGCGCTATATTGCGCTCTTACCTTTATTCTATGTGCTGCGCTTTTTAGAGGAAGAGCAGGGAAAGCGAAGATTTTGACAGGAGGAAAAAAATGAGGGACATCAAGGACAGACAGACAGAGATAGAGCAGGACAAGACACTGTCGAAGCGGAGTGGAAAGAAAGGGAAGAAAAAGAGAAGAAAAAGAAGATATTTTTTTCTTTACTTCGCATCTTCCTTATATCCTCCCTCTTGCTCAAGCTTTTCTTTTTATGCTATCCGTAAGTTTGCGATTGGCTCTTTTTGTTCCTAAGGGACGGGCGGAACGGAAGTTTCGGAGAGTTTCAAACTGGGAGAAGCCTTACAGAATGCCTTCGCTGAGGTCTACTATATCTTCGGTTTTCAGAAGGGTCCGGAGCACCTGAACGGAATCCCTTTGGGAGAAGGTCAGTCCGGATATACGGAAACTGGTCTATGCATCGATTGCCGTACTGGCTTTCACGGTAATGCTCTCCTGATTTTTGCGCTTGTCCGCATTTTTAAGACGGAGAAAAGCACAGGAAGAAGTGCAGGAAGCAGTATGGAAAGCGGCAGTGGAAGCGAAGCATAGAAAACAGTATAGGCAAGAAGGCTACAAAAAGATTTAGTAAACAATTTGGTAAGTGACTCGGTGAATAACTTAAGAAAAGACCAAAAAGCGTGAAAAAGCTCGCCCGTCTTCGCAACTTTATCGGAAACAATATTTTATTCTTACTGTTTATCGCGATGTGTATCGGTTCTTCTTCCGTGACGATTCGCGTGGAAATGCGCTGGGTTTATGTGAGTTTTGCGACTCTCTCCTCTATTTTTCGTATTTGCTGGGCGTGAGCAGGTCGCCGCTCGGTACGATTTTCTGCCTGGCATTTATTTGCCTGCGCCTTCCGGTGGAGCGCTACTATCGTTCCCTATTTTCCACAGATTTATTTCTGGGAGGATCAGGATCGCATGAATTCTCTTGCCGAGCAAACGATTGAGAAATATGGCAGAGAGGGCGTTCTCGGGAAGCAGGTTTATATTTTGGAAAACAAATACAAGATGAGTAAGTTCTACGGAGATACTTTCTTTCAGGTTTTTGACGAGGATTTCAGCGGTCACGGCACGAAGATTCATTTCATACAGGATCTGACAAGGCTTCCTAAGAATTCGAACCGGGAAAACAGTCTGGTTCTCGAGGAAGTTCCGGAACAAAAGAGCTTACAGGGATATTACGGGGAGGTTTTCCATGAGTAAAGAAAAGTTCCGCACTTCGTTCCTTTTCTTTGTTTCGATTCTTTGCACGGTATTTCTCGGCTTTTTATATCCTGTCCGCCAGCGCGGATATCGTCTATTCCGACTATATCCGCTTGACGAGTCGTATTTGGGCGAGCCTTTCTCTTTCCATGACTTACTGACGAAGGACATCTTGACGAGAATACCCGTGAGCTTCCTTTTTCGGGAAATCAATATCGCTTTTTCATTATTCCATTACTTTTGACCGGTTTCTTGGGCTTTTCGGTCTGTTTTCTTACGAGTATTCCGCTCCTTCTCTTTATGGCAAAGCGAAGAATAGGCGGTTTTTCAGTGTTGCGATTTTACTCATTTTCACAGCTTAAATAAGTGGGAAATGCTCTTGAACGGTTCGGGATATGCGCATTTTCTTTCTTTTGCGCTCTTTTATCTCTTTTTCTATCTGCTTTCCAAAAAGAGTCGGAGAGGGCAGTTCCTTTTGTCGCTCTCCGTTTTTCCCTTCCTCTTCCTACTTACGGAGGGCCTTATGCTATCGCGGTTTATGGTGCGACCATTCTCTCTCTTTTTCTTTTGTTCTTAGCCGGTAAAAATCCGGGACAAAAGAGGGAGCCTTATTTTACTTCTTTCGAGCTTTGTTTCGACCTTCCTCTATTTTCTCAGTAATCATTATGCGATCTATGAATACGCCGGGGCGAAAAAGCATTTCTCTGAAGGAAGTCTTGCTCACGAAAAATGACTTTTGTGCTGAAGTTTTTCGGCTTCGGTTTTTTTCTTCCCTGCTTTTCTCCGGAGAAAAACTTGGAGGAGTGGCTATCGAGCAGGGGCAGTACAGGGAAAGCAACTCTTTCTGCTCGGTGGCTTGATTCTTCTCTTTTTCCTCCTTATGGTGCTTTTTCTTCTTGAAGGATTTGTTTTTGGAGAAAAAGGATTCGAACGACGACTGTATTCCGGGAAAAGAGAGGACAAGAGCCTGACAGGGCTTTTTCCGGCGCTCCTTCTTCTCCATGGTCTCCTTAGCTTTGCTCTGGTTTTTCTGTCCAGATACATTTTTCTCCGTCCGGAATATGCCGTGCAGAGCCGTTATGCCTTGCAGTATCAAAGCGCCTTAATCGGTGCATTGCTTCTTTTGTATCTGAATACAGGACGACAGGAGGCGGGAGTGGAAAAAGGCAGAGAGAGTAAAGCTTGAAGGGAATATTGAAGGGAATATTGAAGGGAATATAGAGAAGAAGAGGGGAGTGAAAAAGGAAGCCGGAGGATAGGGAGAAAGATGAGAATGGGGAGAGAGTAGAGCGGATAGAGTTCATCAAAGGCAACAAAGTATGTAGAAAATAGGAAAAAAGCAGGAAGAAAAAGCTGAACCGCGGAGGGCACTGCTTCGAATCATTTCCGTAGGAATTACCCTCCTTTTTCTTAGGGAGGCACCCTTCATACCGCAAAGACGGAACTACTGAAGGCGCCTTATAGAAAGCTCCATTATGAAACGATGCTTCGCTCAGTGAATCGAATCGAGGAAATGGACGAAGAAGAGCTGGAAAGGCTCTATGAATATCGCCATGGGAAAGAAAGAATTCTAAAGGCTTTTTCCATTCTTAAAGAGCGAAAACTGAACTGTTTTTACGGAAAAATAAAGGAAGATTTGCCTTCTTCTCAGGAGGCACTTTGTCTTCATGATTCATGCGAAAGATGCAGAATCTCATTTTTGTAGCCTGCGTGCGGTATCTCGTTTTCGCGCATGCAGTAGCTCGTTTTGGAATTGACAGATTCTTATCCTATGCTAGAATAAAAAGAGGAATCGCGTTCTCATAGTTAAATGGATATAACAAGCGCCTCCTAAGCACTAGTTGTGGGTTCGATTCCCGCTGAGAACATTTTTAGACAGTAATGATGGAAACGTCATTGCTGTTTTTTTATTCTGAATAAGTGGTGTAGACAAGCATGAGATATTTTGTTTTTTTAACGAACATCACTCGCAAAGCGCCCGGTATCTTGTTTAAAAAGTAATCCGAAGAACGTGAGTGGATTATAGAATGCACAGTGCAGGGAAGTGGTTGAACAAAAAGCTTGCGCTTGCTGTTTGTTTATGTATACTAATATTAATAAAAACATGATATATTGTTTATAATAGAAAAATATTAATAAGCGGTGAATAGTATGAAGAAAGCGGCATATAACATACTTCCGGGAACGGAAGAAATACTAAAAACCATGGGTGAGCAGATTAAGCTTGCCAGACTCAGACGGTGCCTATCTTCAGGGCTGACTGCAGAACGTGCCGGAATCAGCCGAGCATCTTTGTGGAAGGTTGAAAAAGGCGACCCATCCGTAGCAATGGGAATCTATGCGGCAGTTTTGCATGCTCTAAACAATCTTGATAAAGATCTTCTACTGCTTGCAAAGGATGATGCGCTTGGTAGGCAAATTCAAGATTTGAATCTGATAACAAGAAAGCGTGCACCAAGGAGGAATAAATAGTGGTATCTAAAGAAAAGACAATTTTCGTCTACGATGACTTTAGCATGCAGAATCCAACACTAATGGGAATCCTCTATATTAATAGCTTAAAGGGCGGGGAGTCTTATTCCTTTGAATATGACAGAGAGTGGCTCAAAAAAAGACATCGCTAAAAAATCACATTGGATCCTGAACTTATGCCGTATTCCGGAAGACAATATCCCTTCGGTAAAGCAATCTTTTGGACTGTTTTCAGATTCTTCTCCCGATCGTTGGGGGACGTGTTCTTATGAATAAACGCGAAAAGAATTTTGGCAGGGAAGGAAGGTCGTAAACCGGCCAAACTCTATGACAGTGATTATCTACTGGGGGTATATGATGAAACGAGGCTGGGGGGCATTCGATTTAAAAACAGAGCCTAATGGGGCCTTCCTTTCAGATGATAAAGAAACAGTCGCGCTGCCTTGGGCAAGTCTTCGGACTTTAGAGGAAGCTTCCAGAAATTTTTGAAAAATGAGGATACTGCATTATCTGAAAAATGGTTAAATCAATTAATAAGACCCAGTTCATCTCTTGGCGGGTGCCAGACCCAAAAGCTACTGTAATAGATCCGAAAGAACAGCTTTTGGATTGCAAAAATTCCTTCCAAGAATGATGAAAATGATAGCGGAGCATGGGAGATGGTAACACATGATTTGGCGAAGCTCTGTGGACTCACATGTTCCGGAGGCAAAACTTGAAAAATTTTTCCAATCTTGGAAGCACCTATTTGGTTAAGCGCTTTGATCGTATTTTGAGTAAGCGAATACACTTCGCTTCTGCTATGACGTTGCTTGGAAAAAACAGATGGAGCTTCATGCAGATGGGACAAAGTTATCTGGATATTGTCTGCTTTTATAAAAATCCTATGGCGCGCGACCAAAGCAAGATTTGATTGAACTATGGAAACGTATTGTTTTTAATATGGCTGTTAGTAACACGGATGATCATCTACGAAACCATGCTTTCATTTTCACAGAAAATGGCTGAGAACCTCGCCTCTTTACGATGTAAATCCGGTTCCCTATGGCGATGAATTATCCTTAAATGTTGACGAAGAGGATAATAGCATCAACATTGACCTTGTAATACAGACGGCTGTCCGATTTGGAATTTCGAGACGGATGCAACGACCTACGCAAAAAGATATTCTGACCATTGTAAAAAGAAAACTGGGAGAAACGAGCTACAGCTTTAGGATTGTCCCGCCGGCTTATAGAAGAAATGCGTCCCGCCTTTAGTGCTTGCTATAGATAAAATAAGCTTTGGCAGTAGTACAAATAGCCTCAAAAGTACATTACAGCACTGCTCTGTAGCGTGTGGTAAGGCTTCCGCCCAGTTTTATGATCTGCCCCCGATCCACCATGGTTTTTAGAATGCGGCCCGCAGTAGACTGGCTGACTTCCAATAGCTCTTGCACTTCCTTTCTGGTGATTTCTTTTTGTCTGGAAAGGACTTGCAGGATTTGCGCTTCAGCGGAGGGCAGGGGTAGAAGAGGATGCGACAGAATAAGGAGCTACAGAATAGATGGCACTGTCCTCTTTTACGATTTGTCCTGCATTGGTATTGGGAAGGACGATTTTAAAGGCATTATTGCTACAGATAATGGAGGGTTGTTTCCATTTTCCCATGTAGCTGTCCATGATTTTTTTAATGCCGGTTCCATAGGCTTCTATGAATTGCAATCGATAGAAAATATTGGCAAGATGGGGATTTCGGCAAACGGAAATCCCTATCTTGATATCCTGAAAGTTCCAATCCTGTGGGTAGACCGCCAAGAGTCACAAACTCTATATGATCCGGATAAATACGGATGAGGATAGCGGCATGGAAGGCGTAATCCCTATGTACCAAAGAATTGAGCAGTGCCTCTCGGACGGCTACTTCCGGATAATCTCGATTGTCAATCCGCAATAGTTTATCAAAGCTTGCATGTACTTGGTTGTGAAGGTCGATATAGTCGTATACATCATGAAGCTGTTGCATAAGGGAGCCGGAAAAACTCTCTACGATCTTTAAAGATAGTTTCGTACCGCTCTCAAAAACGGCAACTTTAATAGAGTAGGGACATTGATCGGAGAGTAATAGGGCAAGATTTGTGTAGAGCTTGTCGGCGGACTGCATGTGGAGCGTTTGCATTTGCGCCTCTGCGAAAGGAATCTTACGCGTTTTAAATTCCTGTTTTAGAGCATCAAAACTTAAAGCTTGATTTAGGGAACGCATCTCTTCGAAACTGTCACTTTCTGATTCTTGAAACTTCATATTATCACCTTCCGCTTTCTCAGGATGCTCTAATTTATATTTCAATTCATTCTATTTAATTTACTTTGCTCTTTCTGCTCGCTCTAGTTTCTAATTTCTAATTTCTCTACTCTTTCTGCTCATTCTACTCATTCTAATCATATTTATCAAGAAGAGTGATTAGAGTATGCTATTTCTAGTCTCTACCGGAATTTGACTGTAATGTGGAAAGGTATTATTCTGGTCGAATGGAAAGCTTTTTTTAAAGAATGTCTGAAGTAAAGCAGACCGGAGTGCCGAGAATTTTAGAGAGCATTCGGAAAGGATATAGGGAGGATTATTATGTTGGAAGTAGGAACAAAAGCGCTGGATTTTGGAGAGCGGAGCTGATATGCGAATCATTTTTTTCCCCTGCAAAAAGATGCGATACGATGAAAATGGGCCCGAGGCCCGGGATTTACCTGTTTTTCTTTCCGATGCCGAAAAAGATAATGTCTGTCTTGAAAGAGAAATCCTTTTTCGGAGCTGAAGGCACTTTGGGCCTGTAATGATAAGATTACCGAGCAGAATATAGAGCGTCTTTCGTCTATGAATTTAAGAGAGAAACTCACTCCGGCAATTCTTTCCTATGACGGAATTGCCTATCAATACATGGCGCCGACCGTTTTCGAGACGGAAATGCTCCGTTATGTGCAGGAACATCTTCGGATTCTTTCCGGTTTCTATGGAATATTAAAGCCGATGGACGGGTGAGCCCTTACCGCCTGGAAATGCAGGCAAAGCTCGAGATATGCGGCGCGAAAAAAATCTCTATGCCTACTGGGGAGACAGACTGTACAGGGAGCTTAGGGATAGTAGCGGAATCATTGTGAATCTCGCCTCGAAGGAATACGCAAAATGCATCGAGAAGTATTTGCGGCCGGAAGACCGCTATATCAGCTGCAATTTTTATGAAGAAGCACAGGGAAAGCTTGTGCAAAAGGGCGTATGTGTAAGATGGCTCGCGGAGAAATGGTTCGTTTTATGGCGGAAAACCGGATTGAAGAGCCGGAGAAAATCAAGCTTTTTCTCTGTTATGGGATATCGCTTTTCCAAAGATTTATCCTCGGAAAAGGAATATATCTTTGTGCGGAAATGAGTCACAAAAAAATAGTTAACAAAAAGAATCAAGAATAAAGAAAAATGCATCAGATGCAAATCTATTTAAAAAGAGGAGCCCTATGAACGCTTTGCTAAAATGGTTGGATAATCCGGAAATTTTCGTGTGAATCAATTGGATGCACATAGTGACCATTCATACTATCTGAATTATGCGGATATGGAAAAAAACCGGAAAAATCCTTTGTTCCAGTCACTGAATGGCCAGTGGGACTTTGCCTTTAGCAAAAATGCGCGAGTAGGCCCGGCAACTTTTATGAAGAGGGGTTTGATGCTTCCGGTTTTGATAAAATCATGGTGCCCAGGCACATTGAACTGGCAGGATATGATCAGATTCGCTATATCAATACCATGTATCCTTAGGGAAGGAAAAGAGTACCACCGAGTCGCGTATAGCCTGGACAGCAGGGGAGCGGAGGAAGGAATGTTTTCAGGCGCGCTATAATCCGGTGGGCTCGTATCTGAAACATTTTGATTTAAAACCAACGATGATTGGAAAAAGAATCCGTATTTGCTTCGAAGGAGTAGAGGAAGCGATGTATTTGTGGATCAATGGACAATTTGTCGGATACGCTGAGGATAGTTTTACACCCTCTGAGTTTGATCTTACACCTTATATTCGTGAAAAGGAGAATGTCCTTGCCGTGCAGGTTCATAAAATGAGTACGGCGGCATTTTTTTGGAAGATCAGGATTTCTTCCGTTTCTTTGGAATCTTTAGAAATGTCACATTGAAAGCGGTGCCTGATGTTCACATGGAGGATCTGTGGTTTAAGCCTGTATTAAAAGCATGACAATGAGCAGGGGAAGCGTGGCAGTAAGCATGAAAGTATCTGCCCGAAAGAAAGTCGCTGTCCATGCGCAGTTTGTGTTGAGAGATAGAGAAGGAAATGTGGTCGCGGAGAGCAGTACGCCATTACAGGGCGGAAACGGAAATCTCACGGGAGAAATATATACGGAGGTTGGAGTAATCCAATCTTGGGATAACCATCATCCGTATCGATATCAAGCAATGATTGCATTAAAAAAATGCCGAGAATGGAGATTTATTAGAGCTTATACCGTATGATATCGGCTTTAGAAGAGTGGAAATCATGGATAAGGTCATTTATCTGAACGGAAAGCGTCTCGTCATCACTGGAGTCAACCGTCATGAATGGAGTCCAAAGACCGGAAGGTGCATCGGATTGGAGGAGATGCATTCCGATATAGCGTGTATTTTGAAAAAAATAATATCAATTCCGTACGGACCTGCCATTATCCGAATCAAATCCCGTGGTATTTCCTCTGCGATGAAGCCGGAATTTATGTTATGGCAGAGTGCAATCTGGAAAGCCATGGAAGTTTTCAAAAGCTTGGCGCTACTGAACCGTCCTGTAACGTGCCCGGTTCCATTCCGCAGTGGAAAGAGGTTGTTCTGGATCGTGCAAGAACCTGTTTTGAAACGTTTAAAAAATCATCCTTCTATTTTGTTTTGGTCTCTGGGAAATGAGTCTTATGCAGGCGATGATATTGAGGCGATGAATGCTTATTTTAAGGATAAGAAGGATGGACGTTTGGTGCATTACGAAAGTTCCTATTACAATAGAGCATACGAAGATACAATTTCAGATGTGGAGAGCAGAATGTACGTAAGGCCGAAGGATATAGCGGCATATTTAAGCGGTAAACCGAAAAAAGCCATTTATTTTATGCGAGTTTATGCACGATATGGGGAACTCAATGGGCGGCCTTGGGGATTACATGAAGCTGATTGATACATTTGACCTGTATCAAGGCGGATTTATTTGGGACTTCATAGATCAGGCAATCTTGGTCAAAGATCCAGTTACAGGGAAGGATGTTCTCCGTTATGGCGGAGATTTTGATGATCGACCCAGCGATTACGAATTCTCTGCAAACGGCATTTTATTCGCAGACCGCAGAGAAAAACCGGCAATGCAGGAAGTGAGATATTACTATGGCTTATATAGATAATGAAAAATTAAGAGTGGTGTACGGCGATTTTACGCTTGGCGTACATGGAGCGAGGGTTTCATTATATTTTTTTCCTATGCCCGGGGAGGGCTTGAATCGATTGTGAAGGATGGATATGAATGGCTGTTTCGCTGTCCCGGCCTACATTTTTGGAGAGCGTTGACAGACAATGACAGAGGAAGTAAATTTCACATTAAAAGTGGTAATTGGCTTGCGACGGATATGTTCATTGATTGTCAGGGTATTACGGTCATTACGGATGGCACGGTGCAGAAGTATAAGGCACCGGAGAACAACAGCTATGGTGGAGATGTACCGGCAAAGGAGGTTACGGTCCGGTATCTGTATAAGACCATTTCTGTTCCCTCTACGACCGTTATCGTGTCGTATACCGTAAATCCGTCCGGAAAAAAATCAAAGTAGATGTGCACTACGATGGAAAGAAGGATCTTCCGGAACTTCCGGTTTTTGGTATGCGGTTTATTCTGCCCACACTTGCAGAAAAGTATATTTATAAAGGTTTGTCAGGAGAGACGTATCCGGATCGAAAAAGCGGGTGCGCAACGAGGCGTATTTGAAGTTACCGATCTTAGTTTGACACCCTATATCGTGCCGCAGGAATGTGGTATGAGAATGGATGCGGAATGGCTTGAAGTGATACGCCGTACAGGTCTAAATAGAAGCAAAACGGATGGATCTCGACATACGCTTCGGATTGAAATGGCAGATGAAAAATTCGATTTTTCATGTCTGCCCTATACTGCAAGTGAAATAGAGAATGCTTTACACCACGAAGAATTACCGCCGGCGAGAAGAACGGTGTTATGCATCTATGGTGCAGTTCGTGGAGTCGGTGGCATAGACAGTTGGGGGAGCGATGTTGAAGAGGCGTATCATATCAGCGCAGAAAAAGATATCGACTATTCGTTCTATATTTGTTGATGGAAATGGACATGGCGTGCTATTCCAAGCCTCATGGACAGAGGGAGACTTTTATCATTGCCGCCAGTTTGTTTCCGCATAGGATTCCCAGGAGACAGCACAGGACACTCAGCGCGATATAGAATCCGCTTTAGGGTGTATTGCTTGTGTTCCAGCAGATGAAATGCTTCCAGTGAAAAAAAGTAGAAGGTAGTGAATCCGCCGCATACCCGGTTTTCCAGAAAAGTACGGTGTTTCCGGAGATATTGTCTCTACTACTCGCAAATCCTACAATAAAACCGATCAAGATCGCGCCTAAAACATTTGTAATCAGGGTCAAGATGGGAAATTCCGATTTAATAGGGATAAGGCTGATAGCATATCTTGCCATAGCGCCAATCGCACCGCCCATTGCAACAAATAGAAACTCCATAATTAACGTTCCTCCCTGTAAAGTGTATAATGATGGTGTGGAAAAGAAAGTCCGTAGAATACCGTAGAACTATGTCTATTCTACCGTTTCTTTTTATAGATTGCAAAGACGGATATGCGTAGCGAAGAGACGGAGCGCAGAAATACATGGCGGAGGAAACTCTATGTACGAACAAGAAATCGGTGCTTTACAGAAAATCATTGATGAAAGCAAAAATATTGTATTTTTGGCGGGGCGGGCGTTTCCACGGAAAGCAGGGATTCCGGACTTTCGGAGTGAGGACGGGCTCTATCATGAAAAAAATACAGTTATCCGCCGGAACGAATCATCAGCCACAGTTTTTTTCCTTACGAATCCGGAAGTATTTTTACCGCTTTTATAAGGAGAAGATGCTTTTGTCTTGATGCGGAGCCGAATGCGGCACATCGGAAACTTGCGGAGCTGGAACGAGCCGGAAAATTGAAAGCGGTGGTAACGCAGAATATTGACGGGTTACATCAGAAGGCGGGAAGTAAGATAGTTTATGAACTGCATGGCAGTATTTATCGGAATTACTGCCTGCGTTGTCACAAGTTTTATCCTGCGGAGTTTATCAAAGAAGCGGAGGGGATTCCCTATTGTTCCTGCGGCGGCGTTATTAAACCGGATGTGGTGCTGTATGAAGAAAGTTTAGATGGTAAGACGATAGAGGATGCCGTTACGGCTGTGCCCATGCGGATACACTGATTATTGGCGGGACCTCTCTTGTGGTCTATCCGGCGGCGGGCTTTATCGATTATTTCCGAGGAAAAACACCTTGTGCTTATCAATAAAGCGGAGACGGGAAGGGCGGTGAGAGCAGAGCTGTCTATTCATGCTCCGATAGGGGAAATCTTAGCCGAAATAAACAAAAATGTCTTAGGAGGAACCTGCAACAGTTGCTAAGAATTAAAAAAATATTGCAGTAAAAACAAAATATTTATCATAAATTAATATTTTTTTCTTATTCTACATTTCATTTTCGTCGATAATAAGGTATGGAGAAGAGCAAGAACTGGGAATAGAAATTTCTTTAAAAAGAAAAAAACTGTGAGAAAAGTGCGTGAAAACAGTTTTTTTGTGGAGGAAAATGTAAAAATGAATAAGAAAAACGCGGCTACAAAGACATCATTTTGGAGGAGAATTAAGCTGAGCTCGAGAATGTCTTTATCTATAGGACTTCTCAGTGTACTGGTTCTCACCGGTTTGAGTTTTGCCCTTATTTCCATGGGAAAAACAGCCATTAACAGTGCTCTGCAGGGGAAATATGAAGGATAAAAATTTATCTGGGCATTGCAGACCTGGACAACGTAGTTACGCAGGCGGAAATAACGGCCAATACCATAAAGGAAGGGATTGTCGGTATTTATGACCAAAGCGATATGGCCGGGGGAGTACCCTCGAATCCTTGGACGATACAGGATGATAAACATACTATTTTGCACCCTAAAAAAATATGGCGGGCACCATGTTTCGTTCCCGTGTTGTTGATGCGGTGATTCCTGCCAGTCGGTATAATGCGGAGACCACTTTATTGGATTCCATTTATTCTTCCATGTCTTCGAACGAGTCTTACGTGGGAATAGGTGTTTTTTTGGAGCCGAATGCATTTTACCCGGGAATAGAAAACTATGGCCCTTATATGAGTAAGGCGGATGCCAAGACGAAAACGATTATGGTATATCCTTATACCATGTATGAAAAGAAAGAGTATTATTTAAAAGCCAAGGAATCAGAAGGGCTGAACTTAACCAATGCCTATGAAGATGATAGTGAAGAGGGCGGTTATGTTGTTTCCGTTGTCTTGCCCATTTTTTTATAAAGAAGAATTTAAGGGAGTCGTCATCATTGACATCAGTATGTCCGTCTTTGAAATCATTGAGCAAAAAGACGAGCGCTTCTCCACGCTTTACAGCAGTGTTTTTGATACTAACGGGAGAATTCTGTACAGCATGAATAAAGAAACGGAGGGCAAAGAGCTACAGGAGATTTATCCGGAGAAGAGTATGGAGAGTCTTAACGCTTTTATGGAGAAGAATGAGCCTTTCAATGCCTTCTTAAAGAATGGAAAGGGAGATTTGGTGCAGGTAAGCGCCATACCGATTCATCTTAATGATGTCAGCTGGTGGGTTTCGGTAGAAGTTTCGGAAAAAGGAATTTACGAAGGCTATTTCTAAAATGATCCTTCTGGCTATACCGGTTTCTCTTCTTGGGATACTCCTTCTTGTAGGCTTCTGTCATTTTTATATCCGTACATCGCTGAATCCCATAAAGAGAATCGCAAAGGTGGGAGATTATGTAGCGGACGGAGATTTTTCTCATGAAATCAACTATTCTCATCAGGATGAAATAGGGCAAATTGCGGAGAGTATGGCTAAAGTAGTCAGGGCGTATTCGTGCGATTATCAAAGACCTGCTTGGAAAACTGGATCAAATGTCGCAGGGGAATTTTTGCCTTTGAATTCTGGAACCCGGAGCTCTATAAGGGAGAATACGCACCGCTTTTTGGACGGCCTTTATGATATTTTTGGATGATTTAAATGTGACTATGGGGAAATCCATATGAGTACACAGCAGGTGGATTTCTCCGCGGAACAGGTTAGCGACTTTGCGCAGTCTCTTTCTCAGGGCGCAACGGAGCAAGCGACTTCCATTGAGGAGCTCAGCACGACGATGGATGATATTTCCTTAAAGATTAAGGAGACTGCGGAAATGTCCACGCATGCTTCCACACTTTCAAAGGAAAGCGGCAAAGCAGTAGAAATCAGTAATGAGAAAATGGATGAGATGTCCAGGGCTATGCGGGAAATCACCGAGAAGTCCAATGAAATCAGTAAGATTATTAAGACGATTGACGACATTGCTTTCCAAACCAATATCCTTTCTCTGAATGCCGCAATAGAGGCGGCCAGAGCCAGTCTTTGCAGGAAAAGGCTTTGCCGTTGTTGCCGATGAAGTAGAAACCTCGCACAAAAATCCGCCAAAGCCGCACAGAACACGGCGGGACTGATTGAAGAAACGATGATGCGGTGAATAAGGGAGCAAGAATCACGGAAGAAACAGCGGAGTCTCTTTCCGTAGTTTCACAAAAAACAGAGAAGATTAATGAGATAATTGCGTCTATCTCGACTGCTTCCGAAATAGAGGAAAACAGGGATTAAACAGCTGAGTAACGGTCTTAATCAAATCGCTGTAGTGGTGCAAAGCAACACTTCTACTGCGGAGGAAAGTGCTTCGACATCCGAAGAGCTTTCCGGACAGTCCGGTCGCCTTAATCATCTGCTCGGTAAGTTCAATTTGAAAACGGAGCCGTATGTAAGAATATACGGGAATGAAAAAGCGGATGATCATGAAAACGATTAGGACTTTTTGATAACGAGCTGTCTCGAGGCTTAGCCCCATGTTAAGGATGAGATATAGCACGCTCCGCGAGCGATACTTATGAGAATCAAAACGGCCCTCTCCATCGTCCATGTTTCGAGGAAGATGAGAGGACCGTTTTTGTTATAGATGCGCCTAGCGGCGCACGTTTCTAACAGGGTTAAAGTCCCGAATCCGCCCGGTAGTGGGAAGGATATAGCCGAAGGCAAGGGGTGTCGAGGGTGACCTCGAATCTGAAGGAAGCTGGATGTGAGGAAGATACTAACTCATGGGCAAATCTCTGGTCTGACGAACAGAAATCTCATATGAGGTTATGCATGAGGATAAGGTCGCTATACAAGTCGAAGTCCAATAACTACACGGAATCATGTATGATAAATGAGGCAGACGGATGGAGAGGAAGAAACGTGTGGAACCTAGGGAGGTCTGTGTGATATGCCTCGAAAGAGGTAACCATTGCCCGAAGCAATGCTGAACACACAGAAGTCAGCAGAGGTCATAGTAGTCGAGAGACAAAGGACCGAATCAGTAGGAGTCTCAAGTATGACTGAGAAAGGAGGAATGACTAGACATGGCAGAAAACACTAAAAGCAGTGGCTGTTTGCAGAGAGATAGTGCGGAACATGAAGGGTATGCAAAAGCGCGCAGGTCATTCAATCTGATATGGAAAGAAAGAGACAGTGCACAGCCGAAACTCTTAGAAGCGATACTGCATAAAGATAACTTTAACAGAGCGTATAAGAGAGTGAAGGCAAACAAGGGAGCACCCGGAATTGATGGAATGACCATCAAAGAGGCACTTCCTTATCTTCAGGAACATCAACAGGAGTTAACTAACCGTATCTATCGTGGAAAGTATACTCCGTCTCCAGTAAGACGAGTTGAGATTCCTAAACCAGATGGTGGTGTGCGAAAGCTAGCATACCAACAGTGATAGACCGTACACTTCAACAGGCGATAACACAGCAGTTAGTGCCAATCTATGAACCACTTTTTGCAGACGGCAGTTACGGCTACCGCCCAAACAGAGATGCAAAAGGAGCGATACTAAAGGTCAAGGAGTACGCTGAACAGGGTTACACATATGCGGTAGTTCTAGACCTATCGAAATATTTCGATACAATCAACCACGAGATTCTTATCAACCTTCTGAGGAAAAACGTAAAAGATGAACGTGTGGTGCAACTTATAAAGAGGTATCTGAAAAGTGGTGTAATGGAAAATGGAGTGGTTATCGAAACAGAGGAAGGGTCGCTACAAGGAGGAAATATATCTCCCTTTGCTTGCGAATATCTACCTCAATGAGTTTCGACCGGGAGTTCTTGAAGACGAGGTGTCCCATGCATAAGGTATGCAGATGACATAGTCCTTCTTGCGAAAAGCAGGAAGGCATCAGAGAGACTCTTAGAGAGCAGTACGAGGTATCTTGAGGAGAAACTGAAACTCACAGTGAATCGAGAGAAAAGCCGTACTGTCAGTGTATTTGCAATCCAAAATTTTAAATTCCTTGGCTTTGCACTGGGAAGGAACAGAAGTGGCATATATGTCCGAGTTCATGCAAAGTCTTGGGAGAAGTTTAAGTCGAAACTGAAAGAACTTTCTTCCCGTAAGCTCTGTCAGTCAATCAAGCCGAGCCTAGAAAGAATCAAGGTATACGCAAGAGGGTGGCTTAACTACTATGGAATAGCAAGTATGAAGAGCAACATGAATGAGGTCAACGGATGGCTCTATCACAGAATACGTATGTGTATATGGAAACAATGGAAACGTGTGCGAAGCAGATATCGAAACCTGAAGGGCATGGGAGTTCCCAAAGACCTGGCATGGAAAGCGGCAAACAGCAGACGAGGCTATTGGTTTACAACACATACAGTTGTCATAAATATGGCAATGACAAAAGAAAGACTGATAAACAGTGGGCTTTTACGATTTAGCCACAGCCTATCAGTCTGTGCACGTCAACTATTGAAAGCGCTGTATACGAGAACCGTACGTACAGTGCTGTGAGAGGACGGCGGTTAGTCACCGCCTCCTACTCGATTGCTCTTATTCGTTTTCCTTTAAGATGAATTTACTCATCAGGTCATTCAGGATTTGCGCCTGCCCGGAAAGCTCTTCCGATCTTTGCCGCACTTTCTTCAGCAGTTGCGGTATTACTTTTGCACTACGGAAGAAATTTTGGTCCATTCCTACGCTGATTTGGGTGATGCCCTCCGCCTCGGATTCCGATGCAGAGGTGATTTCTCCAATAAGCTGATTGATTGTTTGTGTTCTTTTCCGACACATTCTTGAGAGAATTTGCGGTTTCATCGGATATTTTTGCGCCTTTTTGATGGCATCAATCGCTTCTTCAATCAATACCCCGGTGTTTTGCGCAGCTTTTGCAGACTTTTGTGCAAGGTTTCCTACCTCATCGGCAACAACGGCAAAGCCTTTTCCTGCGGCACCGGCTCTGGCCGCCTCTATTGCGGCATTCAGAGAAAGGATATTGGTTTGGAAAGCAATGTCGTCTATGGTCTTAATAATCTTACTGATTTCATTGGATTTTCTCGGTGATATCCTGCATGGCGAGAGAAAGTTCACCCATCTTTTCGTTACTGTCATTTACTGCATCTCCGGCATCCTTACTCATGGAAGAGGCTTTTTCCGCCATAAGAGCTGTGCCCTTAATTTTATCGGAAATATCATTCATAGTGGCACTCAATTCCTCGATAGAGGAAGCCTGTTCCGTAGCACCCTGTGATAAAGACTGGGAAGCGCTGCTGACCTGCTCCGCGCCGTTATTTACCTGGTCTGCCGAGGAAGAAATTTCTGAAACCGTATGGGAGAGATCATCCGTGATATCCACTAAAGAGCTTAGGAGCGGTCGATAAGCACCTTGATAATAGCCTTGCTTATCTTCCAGATTCATGGCAAAGTTGCCTCTTGAAAGCTCTGTAAGTTTTTCGGAAAGGTCGGTAATAATGGAACGAATACGTTCGACAACACTTTTGCATAGCCTGCATAACATCACCGATTTCGTCTTGCTTATGGTAATTAAATTGGATATCGAAATTGCCTTCCGCAAGTTTCTTTCCGGCATCGGCTACATGTTGTAAGGGCTTTAAGTCGCGACGAATAATCACGGTAGTGACGACTACAAGCACAATGACGCAGAGTACGCCGAAGAGGATTCCGAGGTTAACCAGTCTGTCCACTTCTCTGTCATAGTCTGTTTCCGTAACGGAGAGGCGCACCCACCAGACATTTCCGTGAAGGTCGATAGGATTGTAAAATTCTCTTCTTTCCACTCCGAGCTCGTTGACAATCAATCGGCTGAAGGGCTTTCCTCCGTCTAATCCTTCCTGTATTTTTCATAGCTTTTTCGGGAAGAATTTCTCTAAATCCCTTCCGTCAAAATCAGGGATTTTCGCTGTGAATGATATAGTTACTGTCAAGAATATTGGTGAACATACTCGGAAAGCGTCGTCCTTTTGGTGGATGTTGTCTAAAACGGAGGCATCCACATCGGTGATGACGGTTCCCTTGAATTCTCCGTTTAGGACAATGGGATTACTGAAGGTCAGCTCCGTGTTCTTCTTACCGTCCTCTTCTTCCACATAAAGATTGGTAACATACTTGGATTTACTTTCTTTTACGGCAGTATAGTATTTTTCGAACTGATATCTTCATAGCGGTAGTTCGAGACAATCATTTCTTTTTACTGCTTTGAGACATATAAGGAGAGTAATTTTTCTCGTCAGGAAGAAAAAGCATTTGGCTCAAAAAGAACTCCGGCACCGATTACCTCCGGGTTTCCCTCTAAAAATGGAATAAAGAGAGTTCAGCATAAATACTTCCCAACATGCTTGTTGTAGGGGATTTCTCTATTCACAATCTGGCTTTTTCAGCGTGATGGGGTCCATTTTTCCGTGGCGGAAGGTTCAATACCGTCTCCCGTAGCAATTTTTCCACGGATTTACGGGAGATAGCTCTACGCTTTCGCTCGGAGAGTTCATACTGAGTTCGATGCCGTGTAAAAGGTTATCGGAAATTCCCTCTACCGTATTCATGACAGATTCAAAGCCCGAGCTTGCCGCCTTTGCTTTGTCATTCAAATTAAGCGTCAATCTTTTTTTATCAATAGCGATTTCAAACGAATGAATTAAATAGTATAAAAGAGCGGTTAAGATACAAAAGGCCACTACTCCTAAAAATAAGAGACATTCTGGCGCTTAAGTTCAACCTTTTTATGGAGACTCTTCTTTCTGCTTTTTCTTTTTCATTCCGCTTCTTCCTCCTTGAAAAATGAATCCTTGCTTCTTAAAAATGGATTAAAACTGTAAAAACGACATTTTATCTTATCGTATACATCATCGGTAAAAAGAGAGAAAAGATAAATGGGAATTTGTCTGCTTCCATGCTATACTCTTAACAATTTGGCGCCGGATGATTCGCGAAAAGGAAAAAGATGAATGAAAAAGAGATTGGTTTAAGAGAAATACTTTTTGTTGCCTCCATGTTTTTTTCAGGATAGCTTTTTGGAGCGGGAAATCTGATTTTTCCCGTATCCATGGGGCAAAAAGGCCGGAGTAGAGATATTGAGAGCGGCTTGGGGCTTTTGTATCACGGGGTAGGATTGCCCCTGCTTTCCGTTGTGGCAATGGCAGTCAGTAAGACATCCAGCCTGACTGATATGGCAAGTTTCGTCGGAAGAGGCTTTGCGCTATTCTTTACGACCATTTTATATCTTTGTATCGGCCCTCTTTTTGCGATTCCGAGGACGGCAACCGTACCCTTTCAGGTAGGGATTGTTCCCTATTTAACGGAAGAAATGCGGAAGCCCGGACTGTTCCTTTTCAGCTTATTCTTCTTCTTTCTTGCTTTGTCTCTCTTTAAAGCCCGGAAAAGTCGCTACCTATGTGGGAAAGATTTTTGAATCCGATATTTTTACTTTTCCTCTCTCTTCTTTTACTTACGGCGATTCTTTTTCCCATGGGGAAAAATAACGACACTGCCCTGCTGTCTCCGGCTATGAAAACGGCAGTTTTTAAAGGGACTCTTTGAGGGGTACAACACGATGGATATACTGGGTGCCTTGGCATTCGGAAATGTGCTTATTAAGACCATAAGAACCTTGCAGGAGAAAAACGGGGAAGCGGAGAGCACGGAGACGGAGAACATAAAGGCGGAGAGCTCGAAAATGGAGAATACGGAGATGGAGAGTGGGAGGAGAACCTTGGGAAAAAGGGGGAGAAGAGAGAAGAGCAGTCGCTTCCCGTTATTTCCATTCTTTCCGGATCTATTGCGGCAGTGATGATGGTAATCATTTACTTTGCTCTAACCTATGCAGGGGCACAGAGTCGAATTGTTTTCTCCGTGCAGGAAAACGGAGGAGATGTTCTGCATTCCCTTTCTACTTATTATTTCAAAAGCTTTGGAGGAGTTCTGCTTGCCGGAATCATTTTCTTTTCCTGCTTAAAAACGGCGGTGGGACTGATTACTTCGGCGGCAATGGCTTTTGTGGAAATGTTCCCGAGGAGCCTTCCCTATAAGGCCTATGTCTGTATTTTTTTACTTTTTTTCTCTTTTGCCATATCCAATGTCGGCTTAAGTAAAATCATCGCTTACAGTGTACCGGCTCTTTTCTTTATTTATCCGTTAAGCATAGTGCTGATTCTGCTCTGCCTGTTTGGACGCTTTTTTTCCCTACGACAGGACGGTCTTCAGAGTCTGTATTTACCTTACTCTACCTTTTGCCTTGCTGGATTCTTTTGAAGATTTTATTGGAGAGCGACTTTTCTTCACTTGGATTTTGTCAAAAAGCCTTCTTACGGCATTTGGGCATATTCCGCTTTTTAAGATGGGCTTAACTTGGCTTCTCCCCTCTTTATTGGGCTTCGTTTTAGGTCTGATTTTGTGTTATACTAAAAAAAGTCGGGAGAAAAATCAGAGTGCGGTAGGTATTTCAGTTTACTATAGCATTGTTATTTACTATATTTTTTTAAGAATGAAGGAGAAAACGGATGAAAGTCGTTATCTTAGCGGGAGGTCTCGGAACCAGAATTTCTGAAGAATCACATTTAAAAGCCTAAGCCCATGATTGAAGTGGGGAAATGCCTATTTTTGTGGCATATTATGAAGTACTATTCCTCCTACGGCTTTAATGAATTTGTTATCCTTGCGGGCTATAAGCAGTATGTCATCAAAGAGTTTTTGCCAATTATTTTTCTGCACAATGCGGACATTACTTTTGACATGAGTAAGAACAGTCTGGAAGTGCATAACAGCGAGGCGGAGGACTGGAAAGTTACCGTGGTGGATACGGGACTGCATACGATGACGGGAGGCCGAATCAGACGTGTGGAGAAGTATCTGAAGGATGAGCCTTTTATGCTGACTTACGGTGACGGAGTTTCCAACGTGGATTTACATGCGCTTTTGGATTTCCATAAGAAAAAAAGGGAAAGACGGCTACGATTACCATGGTGAATCTTACCCAGCAAAAGGGTGTTCTGGATGTGGATTCCGAGGGGATTATCCGTTCTTTCCGGGAAAAAGAAGAGAAGGACGGAGCGGTCATTAATGGCGGTTTTATGGTCTTCGAGCCTGCTATTTTTTTAAGTATTTTTGAAGATGATAAGACGATTTTGGAGCAAAGCTCCATGCAAAGATTGGCAGAAGAAGGTGAGCTTGCGGGATATTATCACGAAGGCTTTTTGGCAGTGTATGGACACGCAGAGAAAAAGAAACTCCTGGAAGATTTGTGGGCAAGCGAAAGGCACCCTGGAAAAAGGTGGTAAGGATGAATTTTCAAGATTTAAAAGAGTTTTATACCGGAAAGCGAGTTTTTTTATTACAGGGCACACCGGTTTTTAAAGGCTCCTGGCTTAGTCTTATTTTGGAGAATTTAGGAGCAAAGGTATACGGCTATGCTTTGGAGGCGAAAGAAGGGGAGCTTTTTTCGCTACTCTATCCGGAACTTTCTTCTCCGGAAAAAGAAGGAAGGGGAAAAGGATTTGTTCTTTTGTCGGAGACGTACGAAATTATGAGCATTTACGCTCTGTACTGGAATGGGTGAAACCGGAGATTGTCTTTCATCTTGCTTTGCACAGCCCTTGGTGCGGGAATCCTATCTTTTCCCGAGAGAAACCTATGAAACCAATGTGATGGGGACGGTGAATTTACTGGAGGCGGTACGACTTACGCCGTCTGTAAAATCCGTTTTAAATGTCACTACGGATAAAGTTTATGAAAAATGAGGACATAGAGAATCATGCCTTTACGGAGGATGAGAAGCTGGACGGCTTCGACCCTTATTCCAACTCCAAGTCCTGCTCTGAAATTTTGACACACTGCTATAAAAAGTCTTTCTTTACGGAGCCGGAAGGCAGGGGAAAGAAGCAGGTTCATCTTCCGAGAATTTCTACGGCAAGAGCCGGAAATGTGATTGGGGGAGGGATTTTGCCAAGGACAGAATCATCCCGGACGCGGTAAGAGCATCGGTAAAGGGAAAAACGATAGGCGTTCGAAATCCCTACTCGGTCTCGTCCCTACCAGCATGTTTTAGAACCGCTTGCCGTGTATCTGGAGATTGCGGCGAGGCAGGAAGGCTTTGTGAAGGGACTTTCGGGGAGGATTTTTCCTATGAGAAGGGAAGGTCTTTTTGCGGGGTATTACAATGTAGGACCAAGCCTTCAGGATGCCATTACTACAGGAAAGCTTGCGGAGTTATTTGTAGAATTCTGGGGGATAAAGCTTCTTGGACCAATATGGCGGAGAAAAAATGCACCTCATGAAGCGGGATTTTTACAACTGAATACCAACAAAGTACGAAGAACTTTTCCGCTGGACCCCCGATACACGGTAAAAGAGGCAGTGAAGGAGACGGTAGATTGGTATAAGGCATGGTCTAAGGGCGAGGATATGCGGAAGTACAGTATGGAACAGATTAGGCATTTCTTTGCTGTAGACTAAGGACTATTTGACTAAATGATTTTTTTCATTCGGATGACTTTTTGAGATAAGTGATTTTAAAGGGAAAGTTTAGAGAGATGGAACTAAAAGAGAAGCAGGAGAAAGGCCTTGGCATTCTTCTGGAAATAGACAGGATATGCAAAAAAACACGGTATTGCGTACCGTTTGGATGCGGGAACTCTTCTTGGGGCAATTCGTCATAAAGGATTTATTCCTGGGATGATGATGTGGATCTTTGTTTTTAAGGAAAGACTGGGAGAGATTTGCCGCCGTGGCAAAGGAAGAGCTTCCTGATCCTCTTTCACTTATACTACCGAATGAATTTCAAGAAGGAAAGGCCTTCTATGACTTTGTTCCGAGAGTCGTGGATAGTAGTACAAGGAGGAGAGAGAAGGATACGGAAGGGGATCGCTTCTATGAGGGAAAGATGAACCATCTCTGGGTGGACTGTTTTTATTTTTGGATGATTTACCGGCTTCTCCTCTTCTGGCAAGGCTCTTTACCTTTCGGCAACAAATGATTTTTCGGTCTTGCCATGGGGCATAGGAGGCAAATTCTTTTTTTCAAAATACAAGGGACTTTCCCGCATTTTTTTGTTTTTGTCTTGTCACAAGCGGGGCGTCTTATGCCGATGCCTTTTCTTTTTCTTTTGCAGGAAAAAAATGGGCAAGAGCGGAGGAGCTTCGGAGGAGAAGAGGAGTGGGAAAGAAAAAAGCGGAGAAAAGGATAATAGCGGAGAGAAAGTAAAGAAAGAGAAAACGTACTCCGATGGGGACAGAGGCCTGTATTTTTCCAATTATCAGCCGGATTTCCAGTATTGTGTTTCTCGCTATTCTTGGGAAAAAGCCTCTGATTTGTGCTAAATTTGAGTCCTATGAGCTTCCCTGTTCCGAAGGGCTATGATAAGCTTCTTCGTATGCTTTACGGAAAGTATGAAATACTGCCCAAAGAAGAGAATAGAGAGCCAAGTCACGAGGAAATGATTTAAAGGGAGAAGAAAGTGAAGAAGCTGAGCATTATCGTTTCCGTATACAATGAAGAAGCAAGTCTGGAAAAAGTATTTTTGAGGCTTGCTTCTCCGCTTTGCAGGGTTTTTGCCTTGTAAAAAGAGATTACTCGGATTTTTCCGAGCTTCCCTTTGAAAGTGAAAAATCAGAGCTTCTTTCGGAAAAATAAAAAACCATGCTTCCGGGCAGAAAAAGGGAAGAACAGGGGAGTGGAAGAATATCAAGCGGAACTTCTTTTTGTAGACGACGGATCCTCGGACAGAAGCCCTTTGATTTTGGATCGGCTTGCCTCGGAAAAATCCGGATTTGGTACGAGTGATTCATTTTTCCAAAAACTTCGGGCATGAAGCGGCAATGACGGCGGGGCTGGATTATGCCAAGGGAGATTTTTGATTTTTATGGATGCGGATTTTACAGCATTCTCCTAAGCTTATTCCGGAAATGCTTCGGAAACATGAGGAGGGCTTTCATGTCGTGTCTATGGTTCGGACAAAGAACAGTTCTGCGGGACTGTTGAAAAAATCTGACTTCCTCCGCCTTTTATTTTGTACTAAACCGATTGTCTCCGCTTCATTTTGAAGCCAATGCTTCCGACTTTTTTCGGAATTTCCAAAGAGGTACAGGAAGTGCTAAAGAAATATTACCGGGAGAAGGTTCGTTATTTAAGAGGCTATGTGCAATCTGTGGGATTCTCTAAAACGACAATCAAGTATGAGGCGGGAGAGAGACAGGGAGGAAGGAGTCATTACTCCATCCGAAAGCTGTGGAACTTCTCCAAAAAAATACTTTACTTTCGTTTTCCAATCTACCCTTAAAGCTTGGGATTTTTGCCTCTGTTTGCAGTGCGTTTTTAGGCCTTATTCTCCTGATTTATACTCTACTGACCAGAAAGGGCGCCCCCTCCGGCTATGCTACTATTGTGGTTTTGCTCTGCTTTATGTTTGCGGTTCTCTTTTTTGTGGTGGGAATCATAGGGGAGTACATTGCCCCTGCTCTTTGAAGAAATCAAGGACAGACCGATATATATATATCTCCGAAGTGAAGAATTTGGATAAAAATTTTTTATCCAAAGGAAAGAAAAATTTTAGAAAAAGAATTTCAAAGATGTATAAAAAGAAATCTCTATTTTTCTGCATCATGGCGATTATAATCCTCTAAAGAATAAAAACAATTCGTAATTTTCGAGGAGGAAAAAAATGAAAAATTCTAAGCGTTTTAACAGTATCGGCAATGGCAGTTTCCATGCTTGTCGCTTGCGGAAGTTCTGCAAAAGACGGAGACCACAAAAGGTCGCTGAAACAACTGCGACCGAAGACAAAGCTACAGAAGCAACTAAAGGTCGCCGTAGAGGCGATGAGCGAGACCTTTCCGATAAGAAGGTCGGCATCTGCATCTATCAGTTCTCCGATAACTTTATGACCTTTATTCCGTACAGAGACTCGAGAGCTATCTTGTATCCAAGGGATTCAAGAAAGAAAACATCAAAGTTATGGACGGTGCAAACGACCAGGCAACGCAGACCAACCAGATTCAGAACTTCATTACCGATAAAGGTTGATGTACTGATCGTTAACCCGGTTAACTCTTCTTCCGCATGACTACCATCACGGATATGGTGCAGGTCGCAGGCATTCCTCTTGTTTACATCAACAGAGAGCCGGATCAGGACGAAGAGAGAGATGGGAAGATAAGAAGTGGGATGTATGTTATGTAGGTTTGTGACGCACGTCAGTCCGGAACATTCCAGGGTGAAATCATTGCGGATATCGGCATGGACAAGCTCGACATGAACGGGAATGGCAAGGTTGACTACATCATGATTAAGGGTGACCCCGAAAACATCGATGCGCAGTACAGAACAGAGTACTCCGTAAAGGCTTTACAGGATGCCGGTATGGAAGTAAACAAGCTGGATGAGCAGGTTGGTAACTGGGATCAGAGCTACCGCACGGTCTTTGGTTGCTAATGCTCTTGCGAAGAACGGTAAGGACATTGAGGTTGTTTTCTGTAATAACGACTCTATGGCTCTTGGCGCATTGCAGGCTATTCAGGTCTGCAGGAAGAACCGTAGGAACGGACATCTATCTTGTAGGTGTTGATGCACTGGAAGAGGCATGCCAGAATGTACTCGCCGGTACACAGACAGGAACCGTATTTAATGACTTCCTTACACAGTCTCACACAGCCGGAGATGCGGCAATCAATTATCTTACCGGTGCCGGAAACGATCACTATATCGGTTGCGACTATGTAAAGGTTACCAAGGACAATGCAAAAGATATTTTGGCTCTTTTAAAGTAATGTTTTAAGGAAATGAAGGAGTGAAGTCATGCTCTCTCCTTCATTTTTAATAAAAAGAAATGGAGGACTAGATGGCGGAATTTAAGTTGGAAATGAAAAATATTGCCAAGTCATTTCCGGGTGTTAAAGCACTGGACAATGTGCGACTTTCTGTCCGTCCGGGAACGGTTCATGCTCTTATGGGGGAGAATGGAGCAGGAAAATCTACTTTGATGAAGTGCCTTTTCGGCATTTACAAGATGGATCAGGGAGAAATATTTCTGGATGGAGAAAAAGTAGAAATCAATAATCCGGATGAGGCGATGGAACATGGAGTGGCAATGGTGCATCAGGAGTTGCGACCCGTGCTTGCCCGTTCCGTTGCGGAAAAATATGTATCTGGGAAGATTTCCGGTGCATAAGTTCAGCCCTCTTTCAGATTATTAATCATAAAGAAATGCATAGGAAACGGAAAAGTGGCTGTCGGAGCTGGGACTCGATTATGATGTTAAGGCACCATTATCCTCCCTTTCTATCGGACAGATGCAGATGGTGGAGATTGCCGAGGCGGTTTCCATGATGCCAAGGTCATCATCTTCGACGAGCCGACATCTTCTCTTTCCGATAAGGAAGTAGAATTCCTCTTTAAGGTAATGGGGGATTTGAAGAAAAAGGCGTATCCATGATTTATATCTCTCACAAGATGGATGAGATTAAGCGATTTCCGATGACATTACCATCATGCGAGACGGTACTTATGTGGAACCTGGCCCGCAGAGGATATGACAACGGATCAGATTATCGCGAAGATGGTAGGACGTGAACTGAACAACATTTATCCGGAACACCACCACGAAGTCAGGAGACCATTATGGAAGTGGAGGACTATACCTCTATCCATGAGAAATCCTTCCGAGGGAGTAAGCTTCTCCGTAAGAAAGGAGAAATTCTCAGATTCGGCGGTCTTGTAGAGTGCGCAGAGAACGGAGCTTATGGAAGGAATCTTCGGAATTCGTCATATCACAAAAGGAAAGTTGAAGGGTTCATGGCAAAAGAAGTCAGTGTGAAAAAGACCGCGGGATGCGATGGACAGCGGAATCGGTATGATTACCGAGGACAGAAGAGAAACGGAATCTTCGGCTGTCTTTCCATAAAGGATAATGTCGGTGTTTCCATCTATAATAAATTCTTGAAGGCCGGTTTTGTGCTCGATCATCCTTCCATTAATAAGGTGGTGGATAATAATATCAAGAGACTGTCCATAAAAACACCCAGTATGAAGGAACAAATAGGCAATCTTTCGGGAGGAAACCAGCAGAAGGTTATTATTTCCAGATGGCTTGCCAAGGATCCGGATATCCTGATCATGGATGAGCCGACAAGAGGAATCGATATCGGAGCAAAGCATGAAATCTACGAAATTATGGAAGAGCTTGCCAAGCAGGGAAAAGCCATTATCATGATCTCTTCCGAGATGCCCGAACTTCTCGGTATGGCAGACAGAATCTGCGTAATGTGTAACGGAAAAACTTACAGGAGAGTTGAATAATAAGGAAGAGATGACACAGGAAAAATGTCATGAACTTTGCGACGATGTTCTAGGGGAGTGGGAAAATGCAAAAGACACAAAAACAAAAAATTACGGATTTTCTAATCAATAACGGTGTTATTATCGTTATGTTTATCTTGGTCATCTACACAGGCTTGACAACCAAGAACTTTTTAACTCCGGATAACGGAATGAATCTTCTTGCCAATATGTCTTACCGTCTGGTTATTGCTCTCGGTATCGCAGGCTGTGTCATCACGGCAGGCTGTGACCTTTCCGCAGGACGAATGATCGGATTCGGGGCCTGTCTTGCAGGAACCCTTCTTCAGAAGGTGGACTACTCCGGAAGATTCTTCCAGCAGGAGCCTTGGGCTTCCCTTGGAAACGGCTTCCTTTTAAAGATTACTCCGTTAAATCCTTTCGTGGTTTTACTGCTTGTTATGGTGGTTTGCGCGATTTTCGGAACGATAACCGGTTGGTTCATCGCTTATCTCTCCGTACCGCCTTTCATTGCCACTCTGGCTATGATGGAAATCATCTACGGTTTGGGACTTTTTGTTCACGAACGCAACTCCGCTAGGCGGATATGTTAAGTCCCTACACCCTGTTCTCCACAGGAACGTTCTTGGGCTTAAGCTTCTTGATCTGGATGGCTCTTCTTATGGCGGGAATCACCTGGTTTTATTTTCAACATGACTCGTCATGGAAAATATATGTATGCTATCGGCGGAAATCCTCAGGGTGCGCGGAAGTTGCCGGCGTACCTGTGAATATGACACTTGTTATGATTTATGCAAAAGTGCGCCGCTTTTTACGGTATGGCAGGATATATGCTCGGTGCAAAAAGCGGGCGGTGCTTCGGTAAATACCGGTCTCAGTTATGAGATGGAGGCCATTGCGGCATGCGCACTCGGCGGTGTATCCGTAACCGGCGGACGAGGAAAGGTTTCCAGTGCCTTTATCGGCGTAGCCGTACTGGAGCTTTTGAAGACGGCACTGCAGTATCTCGGTGTGAATGCGAACGCACGGTACATTGCCATCGGTATCGTTATCTTTATTGCGGCATCTCTGGATATTCGAAAGTATCTTACCAAAGTAAAATCATTTTGCACTTTCTCATAAGAAGAAAGGGGCTGTAAAATAAGTCCCCACAAAAGACCGATAAACCGGCATTAACCGGATTTATCGGTCTTTTTCTAACTCATAACGAGTATCGTGCGCAAAGCGTGCGATATCTCGTTTTACAGCCCCTTTCACGGCCCTCCTTTCCGTAAAAGCATTGACCGCGTAGGGAAAAGGTTTTATTATCAAATTGTTTGTGGAAAAAAATTTTTCTGAATCGAAGAGGACGGAGGATGGGAATATGAAATTCAAAGAGATGCAGTATGAGCGGATTTCCGTGGAAAAATAGCGGAAGATGTGAAGGCGCTTTATAGAAGAATTGAAGGGCTCGCAAAGAGCTTTTCCGAAGCGGAGGAAGTTTTTAAGAAGCGAAGCTTTTGCAGGGACACATCGATACGATGTCCACGCTAACCGCTATTCGACACTCCATCAATACCGAAGATAAGTTCTATGATGAGGAGAGAATTATTGGAACAATGCTTCTCGAAGATTCAGGAGTACAGACAGGAATGGATTAAGGCTCTGCTTGCTTCTCCCTTTTAAAGAGGATTTTGAAAAGAAATACGGCGATATCATGTTTTGTGAATGCCGAGATGGATTTAAAGACCTTTTCTCCGGAGATTATTCCGGATTTACAGAAGGAAAAATGAACTGGTCACCGCCTATGAGAAGCTCCTTGCGAGCGCCCAGATTCCTTTACGGGGAAAGGTATACACCTGTCTCAGATTACCCCCTTTAAGAATGATAAAGATGATACAAGAAGACTTTCCGCATGGAAGGCGGAAGGACAGTGGTATAAGGACAATCAACAGGAACTGGACAGACTCTATGATGAACTTGTCAAGCTTCGCGACGGCATGGGAAAGAAGCTCGGATACAAGGACTTTACGGAGCTTAGCTACTACAGAATGAAGAGAAACTGTTACAAGAAGCAGGATGTAGAAGTTCAGAGAAGCGGTGCAGAAGTATCTGGTTCCCCTTGCGGCGAGAATCTATGAAAAAACAGGCGGAAAGACTGGGGAAAGAGCTATCCCTTAAGCTATGCCGATCGACTATCGAGTTCCGTTCCGGAAATCCGAAGCCTGCAGGAAATCCGGATGAGATTGTGGAAGCCGGAAAGAAGTTCTATGACTGGCTTTCTCCGGAAACTTCCGAATTCTTTAATCATATGATTCAGGATGAACTGATGGATCTTCTTTCCACGAAGGGAAAGCAGGGGAGGCGGTTACTGTACTTCAATTATGGATTATAAGACACCGTTTATCTTTGCCAACTTTAACGGCACACAGCATGATATTGAAGTGATTACCCACGAAGCGGGGCATGCCTTTGCGGCCTATATCAACCGGAACAGAGTGCCGGCTGAGACGATTTGGCCGGGTATGGAGGCCTGTGAGGTACATTCCATGTCCATGGAGTTCTTTGCCGAGGCCTTTTCCGAGGAGTTTTTCGGAAAGGATGCGAGAAAAGTACAACTACTCTCACCTTGCGGGAGCCCTGACCTTTATCCCGTACGGCACGATGGTGGATCATTTCCAGCACATTGTTTATGAAAACCCGCACTTAAGTCCGGCGGAGAGACATGCCGAGTGGAAGAAGCTTGTCAAGATTTATCAGCCGTGGCTTAAGCTCGACGGAGAGATTCCCTTCTATAGTGAAGGAGAAGGATGGCAGAGACAGCACCATATCTATTCCATGCCTTTCTACTATATTGATTATTGCCTTTGCACAGACGGTGGCTCTGGAATTCTGGAATAAGATGCAGAAAGATCGGAAGGATGCCTGGAAGCACTATATGGACTATACCAGACAGGGCGGATCCGTGGTATTTACAGAGCTCTTAAAGAATGCCGGCATGGAGAGTCCTTTCGAGGAAAGGTGCTTAAGAGGAATCTGTGAAACAGCGGCAAAGTATCTTTCCGACTATGATCTTACGGGGATAGAATAATGGGGATGTTTCAATCCCCCTATGATCGCGGAGGCGTCCTTTCCAAAGAAGCTATAGAGGAACGAAAGAAGATTTACCGGGATCGAAGAAGCCCGGAAATCCGAAAAAAAGGAAAATATTCGATTGTTTCTTTATTTTCTTCCTCTCTTCCCCTCATGCTTCTTCCCGGATTCTTTTTCCAAGGCGGCGCTCTCCCGAACGGCCTATCTTATGATTCCCTACGCTATGGAAGTAGTGGCGGTTGTTCTTACTGCGGTGAGCTTCTTTTGCTTCCTTTATCTTTCTCGAGGAGGAAAAAGTCCGGAGAGAGGACGGATCCTTTGCGGAAGGGGCTATAGACAGGGCTAATCTACAGGAAATATTTTTCAAAACCTGCAGGGAAGGGCGGCGGTGTCCTGTATTCTCGGAGTCGGATTTTTCACTTATAGAAATTCTCTATCTACTGTTTGCAAAAGAGAAAAAACTACGGTTTGGAGTTTTGCATTCTTTTCATTCAACTGAGCTTTATTGTGTTTTCCCGTTTTTGGATAAGACTTCGTCGTGTAATTTGTAATTGGACGTTGTGAAATAGCTTTTTACTTTATAATGAACCAGATATTTTTATTTACAGCGAGTGTCGTGAACGCATGACAGCTCGTTTACAGAAGGAGATTGTACTATGAAAATGAGAAAAAAGTCATTGCTTCCCTGCTTTGCGGCAGTATGGCCACCTCGCTTCTTGCCGGCTGTTCCAAAGGCACAGCGGAAAAGAAGGCGGATCAAGAAAGTTCCGGAGATACGAAAGCCGATGCTTCCAGTGCCATGGTGTTTGCAACGGATGAGTTCAATGCAAAGTTCTCTCCATTTTTTTGCGGATACCGTTCCCGATCAGACTATTTCCGACCTTGTTAGTGTAGCATTACTGCGACAAGACAGAAGCGGTGCCATAGTGTACAAGGGCATTGAAGGAGAGAGAGAGAGTATAACGGGAAAAGAATATACCTATAACGGCATTTCAGACCTCGTGGTAACCGAGAACAGTGACGGAACCGTATACTACGATTTTACGATGAAGGACGGCTTAAAGTTCTCTGATGGAGAGCCTCTTACCGTAGATGATGTTATTTTCTCCATGTATGTATTCGCTGACCCCACCTATGACGGAAATGCTTCCTTCTTCTCCCTTCCCATTCAGGGCATGCAGGAGTATAGAAGCGGTGTGGACACCCTCTTTAACCTGATTCTGGTGCGCCGGAGAAGAGAACAAAAGACTTCTCCAAGTGGACGGAAGAGCGACAGAAGACCTTCTGGACAGACTATAAGAGCGCGGTAGATGCTTTTGTAAAGGAAATCGTAGACCTTTGCGTGTCTAACGGCTCCAACAAGGAAGGGGATTCCATTGCGGCTTGTGCGGCAAATTACGGCTATGAAGGCTTGAAGGACGATGCTACGGCTATGGACTTCTTCAATGCTATGCTTGCAAAGTATGACGGAAGTGTATCCAAGATGAGTGCGGCAGAGAGTGCCGGAACGCAGTTTGCCGATCTTATGCCGAGCTATAAGGAGTTTGCTGTCGGCGTAGAGACGGGAGAGTCCGCACCGAACATCAGCGGTATTCAGAAGACCGGCGAGAACACGCTCCGTGTTATCGCGACGAAAGTGGATGCACAGATGATTTATCAGCTGGCTATCAATGTAGCACCGCTTCATTACTATGGTGATAAGGCAAAGTTCGACTATGATAAGAATCAGTTCGGTTTCCCAAAGGGTGATCTTTCTTCTATAAGAGAAAAGACCTCCAAGCCGCTCGGTGCAGGTTACTATGTTTTTGACAAGTATGAGAACGGTGTTATTTCCTTTACGGCAAATGAGAATTATTTTGACGGCGTACCGAAGGTAAAGAACTTAAAGAGTGAATTATGTAATGGGAAGCCGACAGATTGAACTCTATTTTGGCGGGAACCGTAGATATTGCTACTCCTTCCTTCACGACGGAAGTGGCGGACGCCATCAAGAAGGCAAACAGTAACGGAGAGCTTTCCGGTGATAAAATTCATACTGTAGCGGTTGACGCTTTAGGATACGGCTATATCGGAATCAATACCCACAATGTTTCCGTAAACAAAGAACCGGGAAGTGATGCATCGAAGAACCTTCGTCGTGCATTTGCAACCATTTTTCCGCATATAGAGACCTTGCCATCAGCACCTATTACGGAGACAGAGCAAGTGTCATCAACTACCCGATTTCCAACACTTCTTGGGCAGCTCCGCAGCCTACCGATGACGGCTATGAAATTGCATTCTCCAAGGATGCACAGGGCAACCCGATTTATACCTCCGGCATGAGCGATGAAGATAAGTATGCGGCGGCCGAAGAAGGCGGCTCTCGGATTCTTCGAGGGCGGCAGGATACACCGTAGAGAACGGAAAGATTACGGCGGCACCTGCAGGCGCAAAGATGGAGTATGAGGTTATGATCGGCGGAAGCGGAAACGGTGACCATCCTTCCTTCATGATTTTTAACCGAGGCAAAAAAGCCCTTGCCGAAATGGGAATCACCTTAACGATTAATGACCTTTCCAACACAGCAGATCTTTGGAACAAGTTACAGGCAAGACAGGCTGAGATGTGGTGTGCGGCATGGGAATACAACACCGGATCCCGATATGTACCAGATTTACTATTCCGACATTGCAAAACGGCGGAAAAAGAGCCAGAGCAGTTCCAACTACATGTATCAGATTGAAGATCCGAAGCTCGATGAAATGATTTTGCAGGCCAGAGAGTCTACCGATCAGGAATATCGTAAGACGATGTACAAGGCTTGCTTAAATGACATTATTGACTGGGCTTGTGAAGTTCCTATTTACCAGAGACAGGAAGTAACCACTTTCTCCGCTGAGAGAATCAATATCGATACCATTACACCGGATATGACATCCTTCTATAAGTGGTATGCAGAAATTCAGAACTATCAGTTGGCAAAGTAAAGTTGCAGAGTTTAGTCCGAGAATCATGTTTCGAGGGATAACCGCGTTCCTTAAGAATAAAGGGAATGCGGTTTTTCCCGATACTAAGCGGATAAAATGCGGGAGATTTACCGCCCATTTGGAAGAAACAGGTTTGTAGTGAAAAAGTATATTATCAAACGATTATTATGGTCTGTGTTGATTTTATTCATCGTGGCCTTTTTGCTTTTATATTTTGATGAGAAGTCTTCCTACCTCTTATCTGGAACAGATTGCCAGACAGAAGTCGCAGGACCGGGTTCCAAGACTTTTGAGGAGTGGATGACAACAGCTCAAGCAACCTATGGAATGGATAAAGGGATTGTTCCGGGCTTCTTTGCGTGGCTTTCCAAAGGCCGTTCGAGGGACTTCGGCGACAGCTGGAAGTATACCAGTACCGGTAACCCAGAAATTTACCGAAGTAGTGGGAATTTCCTTTTTGGATGGGCCTGATTGTCATGGTTCTGGAGATGTTGATTTCCATTCCCCTCGGAATCATTGCGGCAACCAAGCAGTATTCACGACTGACAACGCCATTTCCATTCTTGCCTTGGCGAGGGATTTCTCTTCCTACCTTCTTTACAGCATCCTTACTGAAGCTCATTTTTCCGTAAAGCTCGGTTGGTTTTGATTTAAACGGTCTGGTGGGAAGAAATTATGATTTTTCTTTCCCCATGGGAAAAGAAATGGGATATTGCCATGCATCTTGTGCTTCCGATTATCACCTTACTGATTGCGAGTATCGGTGCCTATATGCGATATATCCGAACGAATATGCTTGAGGTCTTAAGCTCCGATTATATTCGTACGGCGCGGGCAAAGGGACTTTCCGAGCACCGTGTTATTTATCATCACGCTTTCCGAAACACCTTGATTACTTTGGTTACCATCTGGGGAACATCTCTTCCGGGGCTTTTTCTCCGGTGCCATGATTACAAAGCGACTATTCTCTATTCCCGGAATAGGGCTATACGTCTTATCAGGCCATGATTTCCGGAGATATTCCCTTCTCCATGTTCTACTTGGTATTTATTCTCTGCATTGACTTTAGTCAGAGACTTAATTACCGATATTTTATACGCGGTTGTTGATCCCCGTGTTCGTATTGCGTAGGAAGGGAGGGAAAAAGATGTCTGAGATGACACAGTAGATGAACATACTGCGGTTGAAGAAGCAGTAGTAGAACAGAAAATGGAAGAAGCTGTCGCAGCGGACAGCAGAACAGATGAATCTACTGCGGAAAAGGAAAAAACAAAGGCGGAATACTCCCTAAACGATGACCGTCGTGTGAAAACCTTGTCTCCCGGTGCCATGGTGGCAAAGCGTTTCTTCCGAAACCGCATTGCGGTATTCAGGATGATTATATTGCTGGCCATGTTTCTCTTTTCCTTTTTGGGCGGTGCACTTTCCCCTTATAAGGAGTCCCAGCTCTTTTACAGAAAGGATGTACAAAGTCAGAAGTATGCCGGCGTAAAAGTAAACACCGAGCTTCGTTATCAGCAGGCGGAAAAGGATGCTTTCCCCGCTCTTGCACAGGCACAGTTTGTTTTGGCAAAGGGAAAAGAAACAGACCGAGTTTTCCGCAGGGGATAAAACTTACAGCTATGAGGAAGCCGGAAAAAGACTTTTTATATCATCAGTGTGAAGGGAAGTTCGACTCCTGTCGCTTTTTGCCGCAGTGGACTTGGTAACGGAGCGCCGGTGCGGACACGCCGACGTTTAATGAGCAGTTGAATATCCTGAAGGCATATAGCAATAAAGGAATCCTCCTTTCAGTCTGGGACAGGGGTGAACTATACTATTTCGGATGACGGCACTGTGGACGGAACGGTTTATGCAACGGCAGGAAGGTATGTCATCAACACCATTATGAGTGATATCCAGCTGTCAAAGGAGTTTAAGGAGAAATTGCTGTCGGAGATCCAAGCGGAGAGTAAGAGCTTTACCTATCAGGATGCGGACGGTAAAGAATCCGTATATAACATTGAATATGATGCTCCGTCTAAAGCCTACAACATCAGACAAACCAGAGGCAGATGGTCTATGATACCTATTCCGCGCCGAGTAAGGCACATCCTCTCGGAACCGATAAGAACGGAATGGATATGCTGACGAGACTGATGTATGGAGGAAGAGTGTCTCTCTATATCGGTTTTGTCGTAGTGATCATTGAGACGATTATCGGTATGATTATGGGCGGAATTTCCGGATACTTCGGCGGATGGGTTGATAATCTGATTATGAGAATAGTGGATGTGTTCTACTGCATTCCGACTATTCCTATCTATATCATCATCGGTGCCGCAATGGATGCGATGCGTGTCGATCCGAAGCTTCGAGATGTTCTATCTGATGATTATACTCGGCTTCTTCGGCTGGCCGTCCATCACAAAGACTTGTCCGCGGACAGATTTTGACTCTCCGTGAGCAGGAGTTTATGACGGCAACGGAAGCAACAGGTATTAAGCCTGTACACCGTATTTTCAGACACTTACTGCCAAACGTCATTCCGCAGCTCATCGTAACCTGTACTATGAGCCTCGGCGGAGTCATCCTTACGGAAGCGGTTCTGTCCTTCCTGGGACTCGGTGTAAAGTTCCCCTTCGCTTCTTGGGGAAATATTATTAACGACGTGAATAACACGTATGTACTAAGTAACTATCTATTTATTTGGGTTCCAGCCGGGTTTGCTTACTCTTAACGGTACTTGCATTCAACTTGGTGGGCGATGGCTTACGAGATGCCTTTGACCCGAAGATGAAACGATAGAATCGAGGAAAAACTATGGCAAGAAATGACGGTTATCTTTCGCAAAAAAGAATCCCGGAGGATATCGAAAAGAAAATAAAGCAATTACATCCAAGCTGGAAAAAAGAAACGTACACGGAAAAATGTTCCTGAAAGTGAATATCTCACAGAGATGAAGAATCCGAACAATGCGGTGGGTTTGAAAATCTTCATACTTTCTTTTTCACCGATGCGGGAACTGTAAAGAGTGTGGATTCCGTAAGTTTTGATGTTCCTCTGGGAAAAACAGTCAGGGGTTGTAGGAGAATCCGGTTGCAGTAAATCCGTAACCAGCCTTTCTCTTATGCAACTGTTGCAGCGTCCGCAGGGACAGGTTGTGGAAGGCTCCATTCGCTTAAATACGGGTGAAAAGGTTTATGAAATAACCAAGACTCCGGAGCATGTTATGCAGCATCTTCGCGGAAACTTCATGTCCATGATTTTCCAGGAGCCGATGACCTCCTTGAATCCGGTTTTCAGGATTGGAGATCAGGTTGATGAGGTTTCTTCTCTTCCATAAAAATGAATACAATACGAAGGAAGCAATTAAGAAGAGAACTATAGAGCTTTTGGAGATGGTCGGGATTGCAAACAGTGAGGGAGTCTATAAGATGTATCCTCACGAGCTCTCCGGCGGTATGCGACAGCGTGTTATGATTGCGATGGCACTCGCCTGCAATCCGAAGCTCATCATTGCCGATGAGCCGACAACAGCGCTCGATGTAACCATTCAGGCGCAGATTTTGGATCTTTTACGAGGATTAAAAGATAAGATTAATTCTTCTATCATGCTGATTACCCATGACCTCGGTGTTATTGCGGAGATGGCGGACTATGTCGTGGTCATGTACTCCGGACGCGTAGTGGAAGCCGGAACGGCAAAGGAAATCTTTGCCCATCCCGCACACCCCTATACCATCGGACTTATGGCTTCCAAACCGGTAGTAGGAAGAGAAGTGGATAAGCTTTATTCCATTCCGGGTAAGGTGCCGAATCCGATTAATATGCCGAATTATTGCTATTTCCGAGATCGTTGCTGACAAGCGGAAGCCCTGTTGCGACGGATTATATCCGGGCGAGATTTTGGTTATCCGAGACACACAGAGTCAGCTGTTATCTCTATGATGAAAACAAGAAAGATAAAAGCGAGAGTAATAGATGAGGCTTGAATCAAGGGCAAACTGTAGAGAAGCTGTGGATAAGACCGGGATATGGAGCTAATCCTGCCGATAAGGCAGAGTGCCATGTAGATTCATTAGTAGAGAAATGTAAAGAAGAAAACGAGGAAATGATGGAAAAAGCGAAATGAAAGAGTTCACGCCTATTGTTCACAATGAAGAGAATATTCTGGAAGTGAACGGATTAAAAAATATTTTTCCGATTAAGGGCGGATTCTTCAATACCGTTGTCGGTCAGGGTAAAAGCAATTGACGGAATCTCTTTCCATATCAAGAGAGGAACGACCATGGGCCTCGTTGAGAGTCCGGTTGCGGAAAGACCACTACCGGAAGAGCAATTTTACGACTTAGCGAGAAAAGAGACTGCAGGGCAGGTTCTCTTTAACGGAAGAGAGGTTTACGATATTCCGAAGAATGAGATGAATGAGGATGCGTACCAAGATGCAAATCATCTTTCAGGATCCTTTCTCCTCTCTCTCTCCAAGACTTCCGGTCGGAGAAATCATCGGAGAAGCGGTGAAGGAGCATAAACTCGTTCCGATGAAGGAATATGAGGAGTATATTGATAAAATCATGGACGAGTGCGGTCTGCAGCCCTTCCATAAGGGCCGGTATCCGCATGAGTTTTCCGGCGGACAGAGACAGAGAATTTGTATTGCGAGAGCTTTGGCTTTAAATCCCGAGTTCGTAGTCTGCGATGAGCCGGTTTCCGCACTGGACGTATCCATTCAGGCACAGGTAATTAACCTTCTGGAGGATTTGCAGGAGAAGTTCAAACTGACGTATCTCTTTATCTCTCATGACCTTTCCGTAGTGGAACATATTTCCGATACGGTCGGTGTTATGTATCTTGGAAATATTGTGGAGTTTGGAGATACAAAGGATCTCTTTGCTAATCCGCTTCATCCTTATACGAAGGCGCTCTTCTCCGCGATTCCGATTCCGGATCCGGAGGCTAAGATGAGCCGAATCATTCTGGAAGGAAGCATTCCATCTCCGGCGAATCCACCTTCCGGATGTAAGTTTCATACCCGTTGTAAGGAGTGTATGGAAATCTGTAAGACTCAGGTTCCTAAAAAGAAGGATATGGGGAACTGGCCATATCGTATACTGCCATCTTTATGATGATGTAAAAAGCTGCCAGAGAAGATTAATCTCTATACCTGGGTAGAAGGTAACGAGGTATCGCGTGTAAGAGCACGGTGCCTCGTTTACTTTATATAGCAAACAAAGGTAGAATATTGCAAGAAATGGGGCATATTGCAAGAAATAAGGATATGGCTAGAAATAAGGATATGGCTAGAAAGAGGTACATTGCAAGAAATAGGTATATGGCAGGAAATAGGGATATTGCAAGGAAATAAAGATATTACAAGAAAATAGGCCTATTGTAAGAAAATATGGAGGAAAAATGTAACGAATGAAAAGCTAAGTATGTCTATAATGATAAATGCGGCAAATGGAGAACTGGTTATGCCCATAATGGTAATAGGAGACTTGGCATAGAAGATTCGTGTCATGAACAAAGGGTTACAAATAAGACGCGGATAAAACAAAAAGGTAGAAAAACAAAAAGGTAGAAAAATAAAAAGGAGTGAAACGATGAAAAAGTGCAGACATGGAAATTCTTCAAACCTTTTTCGGGAAAAATAAAGAAAAGAGAGACTTAGCGACGCAGTCGATCGTTATCTTTAAACAGAATGAGTTCATTTATCTTAGTCCTTCTCCTTGCTGTTCTTGGACTTTTTACTTTTTGGGGAAGACAAGCTATGCGGAAGAAAATGAGGACATCGTCTAAAGAGTTATTACAGTTTGTATTATAAGGGAATAGGCTTCCAAAACTACAGTAATGATGCGCAACGCCAAAGTAGAAACGATGCCTATCCACAGGAGTTAAAGATTTGTCTAAAACATCAGCCGGAGGGAATGAGCGGTACCGTTCAGTATCAGGCAAACATTTCCGGATCGGGTTGGTCCAACACGTATGAAAATGGTCAAGCCATCGGGGAAGGGCAGGAAATGCCGCTTGAAGGAATCCGCGTATTTTTGAACGGAGAACTGAAGGAGAAATATGATGTTTATTATCGCACACTTGTTCTCGGGGAGTGGCAGCCATGGGCAAAGAACGGAGAAGACAGTAATCCTGTCGGAGTGGGGAAACACATCGACGGAATCCTGATTACGGTTGTAACTAAAGGTGAAAAATCAAGCGAAGAGAAAGCGGCTGTGGAAGAAAAGAGTTCCGGAAAATGAGGAAAGCATGAGAGTTGATCCGTCTAAGCCTATGGTCGCTTTGACTTTTGATGACGGTCCGGGAAATTATGAGGATAGAATACTTACCGCTTTACAAAAGAATAACGCGAAAGCCACATTTTTCTACGTAGGAACACAGGCAACGAAATTTCCTTCTACGGTAAAGCGTGTGGCAGAAGCAGGAAATGAAATTGGAAATCACAGCTATAAGCATGAAAAACCTTCCCGAAAGCTTTCCGAGGGGCAATCGAGGCATCTATCAATAAGACGAATGAGATTTTACGGCAGTACTCCGGGCAGTCTGTGAGACTTGTTCGTCCGCCCTACGGAGCTACGTCAGGGGAGTGTAAAACCGGCATTAAAAGCGACAGGGCAACCGTCTATTTCTATGGTCTATTGATACCTTGGATTGGAAGACAAAGAATACCCATAATACAGTTAATGTTGTTTTAACACAGGGTAAAGGACGGAGACATTATTCTGATGCATTCTGTTATAAGCAAAGTGCAGAAGGCGCAGAGCAGATCATTCCGGCATTGAAAGAGAGAGGATATCAGCTCGTTACCGTATCGGAACTTGCGAAAAGCAAGAGGAATTACCATGGAAGCCAGGGAAGAACTATGGATCTTTCCGCCCGAAGAAAATAAAAGGGATAAAAATGGGACTGCAGAATAGTTATTTCTAACGCAATATGGGTCTGAAGTCGGGCACGCTCTCGCTAACTTCGCCCAGTAGCAGTACTAAGCTTCAAGCGTCGCTCTCGCTTGCTTTTCAGCAAGTACTGACGGGCTCAGATTACCCGCATTCAGACCTACAACTGCATGAAAAATCGGAACTTTTCTACAGTCCTTTTTACTCTATTATCTACAGTCCTATTTTTTATAATTCATAACGAGTATCGTGCGCAAAGCGTGCGATATCTCGTTTTAAATCAGAAGGTAGGAATAATCGTTGTAAACGGTATCTACGATTTCTGCGAGACGATAGAAGAGCTTTGTATTCTTATCGCCTACCTTGTAGTTCATCTTCTCGCCACCTACGCGAACAATGGCATTTCCTTCACAGTCAACGAAGGCAAATCCGTCGTTTGTGGAGTCTTCCATTTCCTCGGCTCTGTGGAAGAGGGTGAACTTCTCCTTGTAAGGAGCGGAGTCATATGGACAGAAGGTCTCACAGTTACCACACTCGTTACACATATAATCCACGTGGATAATCTGGTGCATCTCTACGCCGGGAACCTTAATGGCGAAGTTTGCACGGTTGGGACATACATCATGACAGTTCTCACAGATATGGTCGCAGAGCAAGACAACGCTTATCAGGATTGAGTCCCTTCTCCGGCTCTTGAAGATTACCCTTCTTTCCGTAAATCTTCTCGTCTGTAGTCTCGGAAGGACGATCGGTTCCGATGGTCTTGTTTAAGATGGCTTCACAAGCAAAGCTTGGCATTTGCAATAGCCTTTACGATTACGGAGAGCGCCGAAAAGCACCGTCTCCTGCGGCGTAAACACCTGAAACGGAAGTCTCGTTCGTTTCCTTCTTTAATACAGGGAAGTCCCTTCTCATTAACGGTAATACCGTTCTTCTCATAGAAAGCACCGTCTACCTTCTCACCGATGGAAGCGATTACGGTATCACAGGGAACCTCAAGCGCTTCATCACTTTCCTTAACGGAACGTCTTCCGGAAAGCATCCACATCGGAGAGTACCATGCGGTGGCAAAGTAACTTGCCGTTCTCATGGGTAAATGGAGCAAGGAGCTCCTTAAAGATTACGCCCTCTTCGATAGCCTCTTCCAATTCTTCCTGATCCGCAGGCATGTAGCGCTTTGTTCTTCTGTAAACGAGGTAAACATTTTCTACTCCTGCATTTCTCTTAGCGACTCTTGCCACGTCCATAGCGGTATTTCCTGCACCGACTACAACAACGTTCTTTCCTAAGTTTAACTTGCCGTCCTGTGCCTTGAAGTCAGCGAGGAAATGAAGCGCATTGTAAGCTTCTCCCTTTTTCCAGAACAAGGGAGCTTCCTTGTAGGGCACCGATAGCAAGATTACCGCGTCGAAGTTATTTTTCCTTACGGAAAGCGTCAATATCGTTCACTTCCTGTCCGAGGTGGAACTGAGGCGCCGTACTGCTGTAGCGAGGGTTTTACGTCCTTCTGAATTTCTTCAGCAGGGATACGGAAGCCCGGAATAACGTTCGCCACTACACCACCGGCTACCGCGTCTTTATCGTAAACATGTACTTCTACGCCTGCTCTTGCCAGGAAGAAAGCGGCAGAGATACCAGCAGGTCCTGCTCCGATAACACCGACCTTCTTCTGCACGGCACCTTCCTGCTTTAATTCGGGAAGAACCGTGTCATATCCGCTTCTTGCGGCGATTAACTTGTTGGTGCGAATCTGTACGTCTGTCTCATAGTGATTTCTGGTACAAGCAGACTGACAGGTATGAGTACAGATGTTTCCGGTCATGAAGGGAAGCGGGTTCTTGTCTAAGATAACCTCTAAAGCTTCCTTGAACTTACCTTCATTGACCAAGCGGCCATAGCTTGTAATATCCTGATGAATCGGACAACGGTCACGGCAAGGCATGGTGAAACAGTCTACTAAAGGAACTTTCTTATCGGACTTTCTGTTCGGGATAGGCTTCACAGGCTTAACCATGTGCTTATCGGTTTTCGCATCGTCAATCATTTTTGTTACTAAAGGGAAGTTCCACCTTTTTCCCAAAGGCTGCAAGGTTCTTCTCTAAAAGTTCAGCTATCTGGATAAAACGGAGGTATCCGCCGGTCTTTAAGAGGGTGGTTGCCATGGTTACAGGCCAGATTCCGGCTTCCACGATACGCTCGATATTGAAGTAATCCGCACCGCCGGAGAAGGAGATACGAAGTGTCCCGTTAAAGTCTCTGGTCAGCATTTCCGCTACAGACATGGATAGTGCAAAGAGGGACTTACCGGACATATACATTTCCTGAGAAGGAAGTTCGTTGTTCTTCACATCTACCGGGAAAGTGTTGGTAATCTTTACACCGAAGTTTAAGTTTAAGCCCTTTGCCAATTCCTGCAAACGCTTTAACATCGGAACAGCATCGCTGTACTGAAGATCATCCTTAAAGTGGAAGTCTGTGAAAGCGATGTGAGTCGTAGCCCATTTCATCCAGAATTGCACGAGGCTGTTTTCATAGCCTAAAGTAGGGATTACACTTTACGAAGGTATGCAAATGCTTTTCCTGAATCAGGTAGAAGCAATCGCCTCAATCTCGGAAGGAGGACAGCCGTGAAGGGTGGGAAACGGTTACGCTGTTGATGATTTCAGACTGAATCGCCGCTACATCTTCCTTGGTTACTTTCTTAAAACGGTCAAGGTTTGCGAGAAGCCAAAGCCTTACACTCCTTAAAAAGATTTCGGTATCCTTGGCGTCCTTCATCTCATTGATGAAACGGTCAACCTTAGGGAAGCTTGATTCCTTCCAGATCATATCCTACGGAAATGTTGAACTGGAAAGCTTATCGGGATCTCTAAATCGTACTCTTTTGCCATGACCTTACAAAGCAAACCAAGCTTTTTACATACTCTGCATAGGCCTGCGGTACTTCCAGCTCTGTGGACCACTCACAGTTGTAACACTCATCCTCTGCAGTAATACAGGGCTTTGCTACACAGGCGGCGAGTTCTCTACCGTCCATCTTCTGTACGGTCTTTAACTCGAAGAAACGAGCTCCGCCGTAGTAGGAAGCTACGATGTTCTGGGAGCAAGCTGGGTGTTGGGGCCTGCGAGCAGGTCCGATTTGTCCTTCTAACTTTTCTGCCAAATAAAGGTATTTGGCTGAAGGTTCTTTGCACGGTAGCATTTCTGCATACCAAAAACAGCTCCCTCCTGATGCTCCACTAAAATACGGTTCATCAATCTGTCGAAGGGAATCGGGGTCATAATATCGCTCATAAAATCTCCTTTGCGGGAAGGCTCTTCCCTGATGAGGTATTCTTGCCTGACCAAGAATGGCCCATAAATGTTGCAAACAAAGCTTCCAGAAGAAAAAGGGTTCTCAGCTATCCTTTTCTTCTATAGAAAGACTTTTGCCGTATGTAAAATTTAACCGTTGATTTTTCTTTGCCAGTCTTGCTCTGCGCCTCTCTCTTTGCAGGCAAGGACCTTTTCTTCGTCTACGCAGAGCACTTCTCTGTCCTTCATGAGGACTTTTCCGTTTCCGACCGTGGTGGTTACAAAACGACCGTTTGTTCCGAAAAGCATATGGCCGTTCAGATTGGCCGGGCTCATCGGTGTGTTCGGGATATAGTCCATAATAATGACGTCGGCGGAAGCACCTTTTTCAAGAACACCCAGCTTCTTCTTGAAATAACGGTTTTGCAATTTTGGCATTCCCGTTAAAAGAACTATCTCAGGGAACCTCGCTCCAAGCGGCACCCGGGTCACAGAGATGGTGCTTATGAGAATATTTGCCACCTTCCAGGATTCTATCATATCATGCGTATATCCGTCTGTACCTAATCCTGTAAGAATCCCTTTATGTACAATTTCCATCGTGGGCGGGCAACCGCAGGCATTTCCCATATTGGATTCCGGGTTATGAACTACCATAGTGTCGGTATCCCGAATCAAATCCATCTCGTGCGGGTTCACGTAAATGCAGTGCGCAGGGAGCGTCTTCTCTCCGAGAATATCCCAATCGTAAAGTCTGTCCACAATTCTCTTTCCGTGCTCCTTTAAGCAACGATGAAGGTCCAGAATATCTTCCGCAACGTGGATATGATAGCCGATTTCCTTCGGTTTTTCTTGACGGCACTTTTTCCATGGTTTCATCAGAGATGGTAAAGCTTTGCGTGCATTCCCATCATTGCGGCAATGAAATCATCAGTTTGGGAGAGGGCATGACGGGCAAAATCAACATTTTCCTTAATTGCGCATCCGCCTTCTCTTTTCCGTCACGGTCGGAAATTTCATAACAAAGAACGGAACGTACGCCGAATTCTCTTGCGGCCTCTTCTATGGCGAAAAGAGGCCTTTGATTTCTCGAAGGAAGCATGGTGGTCAAAAATAGTGGTTACTCCGTTCTTGATACACTCCAGATAGGTAGCTTTTGCGGAAATCTTGGTGAGTTCATTATCCAGATTCCGGTCGATGGTCCACCAAAGTCCGTCCAGAATCTCTAAGAATCCGTTCGGATTATAGCCTTTTATAGAAAGACCTCTTGCCAAAGCGGAATAGATATGCTCATGAGTATTGATGAATGCGGGAAGAATCAGTCCCCTTTGCATCAATAAACTCCGCATCCTGAAATTTTTGCAAATCGTGAAAAATTACCAACTTCCACGATGGTATTTCCCTCCGTTACCACGGCTCCATTCTCATAAAAGGAACCGTTCTCGTCTCTGGTAAACAGTCGACCGTTGCCCAGTAAAAGCATAATTTCCTCCTCCTGACTCCTAAAAATTGTATACATTATTAATAGAAAAATGTGTTTTTAAAAAGGATTTTATCATTCACTTTAGACAAGTGCAATACGATTAAGAAAAATTTCAGAGCTTATTTGAAAAAGCATTGCAAATCAAAAATAAGTGTTAAGATGTGAGTATGAAAAATTTTTAGCTTGACAAATATCAAGCGAAGGACTTTGAGTCGGAAATCCCTTAAGGAAAGGAGGAAAAAGTGGATAAAGAGAACAGCTTGGAGATGCTGGTAACGACCGCGCACGGAATAGCCAGACATTTTGGAAAAAGACTGTGAAGTTTGTATTCATGATATCGGAACTAAGGATTTGGATCATACGATTGTTTTTATTGTCAACGGGCATGTGACGGGTCGAAGCGTGGGAGACGGAGCATCCAAAGTGGTTTTGGAAACCTTGGAAGCCTTGGAAAAAGGCGAATGCATTGTGGATCACTTGGGATATCGCATACAAACACAGGACGGGAGAATCTTGAAATCCTCCACTATTTTCCTTAAGGATGACAGCGGGAAGTACCGTTGGATTTTAGGAATCAATTATGACGTGACGGCTTTGGTTAATGTGGGTAGTGCCTTGCAGGCCATTACTACGGTGGAAAAAGGATGAAAAAGCCAACGAAGGGAGAATTCCTCTTAATGTAAACGAGCTCTTGGACAGTCTCATTAATGAGAGCGTAAAGAAAATAGGAAAGCCGCCGGCTCTTATGAATAAGGAAGAAAAGATTAGGGCAATTCATTTTTGCGGGATGCCGGAGCTTTTCTGATTACGAGGTCGGGAGATAAGGTATCCAATTTTTACGGAATCAGTAAATTTACCCTTTACAGTTATATCGACCAGAGTAAGCGCTAAAGAGAGTTTTTCAAATGTTTTTTCTTTTCCGTATTTCGGAGAAGGAGTGGAAATAAAAGTAAGGAGATTGAGGAGGAAAAAATGCAGGATTTACAATGGAAAATGAATAACATGCCAAAGACAGAGGACAAGAATCTTCCGCTTATGTCTATGGAAGAAGTGAAGAGGGCTAGAACCTTCCATGAGAGCTTTCCGCAGTATTCGAGACCCCTCTTTGCAAGCTTCCCCACATGGCAAAGTATCTGGGACTGGGAAATGTTTTTGTAAAGGATGAGTCTTATCGTTTCGGCTTAAATGCCTTTAAGGTACTCGGCGGTTCCTATGCTATTGCGCGTTACATTGCCGAGGAGACCGGAAAAGACATTTCCGAGTCGCCCTACAATGTCTTAACCTCGGATAAGCTGAAGGAAGAATTCGGAACGGCGACTTTTTCTCCGCTACCGACGGAAACCACGGAAGAGGAGTGGCTTGGGCGACTAATAAGTTAAAGCAGAACTGTGTCATCATTATGCCGAAGGGCTCCACGGAGACACGTTTGAATCACATCAAGGCGGAGAATGCCAAAGCATGGATTTTCGATGTAAACTATGATGAGTGTGTAAGGCAGGTCTGCGCTCTTGCCAAGAAGGAAGAGCACGGAGTTGTAGTACAGGATACCGCGTGGGAAGGCTATGAGAAGATTCCGGCATGGATTATGGAAGGCTATGGTACCATGGCGGATGAGGTCGCCGACCAGCTGGGAGAAAGACCGACTCACGTATTTGTACAGGCAGGTGTAGGTTCTCTTGCCGGTGCGGTGGTAGGGTACTTTGCAAACCGCTATAGGAGAATCCGCCCATCATGGTCGTGGTAGAGGCTTCCGTTGCGGCCTGTCTCTATAAAGGAGCTGTGGCTAGTGACGGTGATATCCGCATCGTAGACGGAGATATGATTACCATTATGGCAGGTCTTGCCTGCGGTGAGCCGAACATCACTTCCTGGGATATCTTAAAGAACCATGTGAAGGCCTTTATCTCTGCGGAAGATATCGTGGCTGCAAGAGGAATGAGGATGCTGAACGCTCCGCTAAAGGGAGATGATCAGGTGTATGCCGGAGAATCCGGGGCAGCAGGTTTCGGCGCATTGGCGACCATCATGCTGGAAGATGAGTTCAAGGAATTAAGAGAAAAGTTACAGCTGAATGAGAACAGTAAAGTTCTTTGCTTTAATACCGAGGGAGATACGGATCCCGAACGTTGGAAAAATATCATTTGGGAAGCAAAGGAAAAGTAGTGATGCATCATTCATTCAAAGTAACATGCATGAGTGCATGATGACTCATGTAAAGAGAGGGTTCATTTTTAAAAATAAGGAGGAAAAAAATGGGACAGTTAAGTAAGGATGTACTGGAGGAGATTAAGAAGAGAGCGGAAGGCTATAAGGCTGACATGAGCGCTTTCTTAAGAGCAATCGTAAAGAATCCGGGAGAGTCCGCAGACGAAGCAAAGCATGTTGAGACCATCAAGAAAGAGATGGAGAAGGTTGGCTTTGACGAAGTTAAGGTTGATCCGCAGGGTAACGTAATGGGATTCATGGGATCCGGAAAGACCCTGATTTGCTTCGACGGACATATCGATACCGTAGGAATTGGTAACAGAGCTAACTGGAACTTCGATCCGTACGATGGATATGAGGATGATACCAAGATCGGTGGCAGAGGCGTCTCCGACCAGCTTGGCGGAACCGTTTCTGCAGTATATGCCGCTAAGATTATGAAGGACATGGGACTTCTGAACGATAAGTACCGCGTTATGGTAGTCGGAACGGTACAGGAAGAGGACTGTGACGGTCTTTGCTGGCAGTACATCATCAACGAAGACAAGATTCGTCCGGAGTTCGTTGTATCTTCCGAGCCTACAGACGGCGGATTATACAGAGGACAGAGAGGACGTATGGAGATCCGCATTGATGTGAAGGGTGTTTCCTGCCACGGTTCCGCTCCGGAAAGAGGAGACAATGCAATCTACAAGATGGCTGACATCCTTTCCGATGTTCGTGCATTAAACAACAACGGCGATGCAGAGTCTACTTCTATCCGCGGATTGGTTAAGATGTTAAATCCGAAGTACAATGGGCAGTGGAAAGAGGCTCGTTTCTTAGGAAGAGGAACGGTTACCGCTTCCGAGATCTTCTTCACTTCTCCTTCTCGTTGTGCAGTAGCGGATAGTCGCGCTGTATCTTTAGACAGAAGAATGACTGCCGGAGAGACTTGGGAGTCCTGCCTTGAGGAAATCAGACAGCTTCCTGCAGTAAAGAAGTACGGCGAGGATGTAGTAGTTTCCATGTACAACTATGATCGTCCTTCCTTCACAGGCTGTGTATACCCGATTGAGTGCTACTTCCCGACATGGGTACTTCCGGAGGACCACAAGTTATGTAAGGCTTCCGTTTCCGCATACAAGGATCTTTTCGGTGAGAAGAGAATCGGTGAAGTAGATACAGTGGCTGAGAGAGAGCCGAGACCTCTTCTTGACAAGTGGACCTTCTCCACAAACGGTGTTTCCATCATGGGAAGAAACGGAATCCCTGTAATCGGATTCGGACCCGGAGCTGAGGCTCAGGCACATGCACCGAACGAGATTACCTGGAAGAAGGATTTGGTAACCTGTCGAAAGATTCTACGCAGAGCACTTCCGCAGTATTATCAGTGACTAATATTTTCCCTTAGGAAAAATGTTTGTTGAGCGTAGGCAGTAGGTAATTACGGCGGGTGTTAAGCCCGCCTAATCATAAAAACAAGGCTGAGCCTTAAAGGAGAAAAAAATGGATAAGAAAAAGCATTTGAAGAGCTGGTAAAAAGAGATTAAAGGGATTGAAGACAGAGGATATGTACTTAAATGACTTCTTCCTTACATGGGAAAAAGTCGGATGATGAGTTGAAGGCAGTATGGGATGTTGCAGATGCACTCAGAAACTTAAGAGAGAGAAATATCTCTACGAAGGTTTTTGATTCCGGACTTGGCATTTCCTTATTCCGTGATAACTCCACAAGAACTCGTTTCTCCTTCGCTTCCGCTTGTAACCTTCTCGGATTAGAGGTTCAGGACTTGGATGAAGGAAAGTCTCAGGTTGCGCACGGCGAGACTGTAAGAGAGACCGCTAACATGATTTCCTTCATGGCGGATATTATCGGTATTCGTGATGATATGTATATCGGTAAGGGGAAATGCTTACATGCACGAAGTTGCTAACGCCGTAGAGGCGGGAAACAAGGACGGCGTTCTCGAGCAGAGACCGACTTCGTTAACTTACAGTGCGATATTGACCACCCGACACAGTGTATGGCGGATAGCTTTACACGTAATCCACGAGATGGGCGGAATCGAGAACTTAAAGGGAAAGAAGCTCGCTATGACTTGGGCTTATTCTCCCTCTTACGGAAAGCCGCTTTCCGTTCCGCAGGGTGTAATCGGCCTTTTCACAAGACTTGGCATGGACGTTGTTCTTGCGCATCCGGAAGGATATGACGTAATGGGCGATGTTGTAGATGTTGCTAAGAAGAACGCCAAGGAATCCGGCGGTTCCTTCAAGGTAACCAACGATATGAAGGAAGCATTTAAGGATGCGGATATCGTTTATCCGAAGTCTTGGGCTCCGTTTGCCGCTATGGAGAAGAGAACCAACCTTTACGGTGAGGGGTGATACAGAGGGCATCAAGGCTCTCGAGAAGGAGCTTCTTGCACAGAATGCACAGCACAAGGATTGGGCTTGTACTGAAGAAATGATGAAGCTTACCAAGGGCGGAAAGGCTCTCTACATGCACTGCTTGCCGGCTGACATCACCGGCGTATCCTGTAAGGAAGGGGAAGTAGATGCTTCCGTATTTGATCGCTACAGAGATCCTCTTTACAAGGAGGCTTCCTTCAAACCGTATGTTATTGCGACTATGATTCTTTTTGAGAAGTTCAAGAATCCTGCAAAGGTTCTGAAAAGAGCTGGAGAAGCGCGGACAGGATCGTATCATGGACATCGAGAAGTAAAATGGCGTAAAAAGTGAGCTCGGATACAGTTCATAAGACTTTAAAAAGGCTTTTCAAAGGCTGTGGGAAAGATTTATTTTTCCCTACAGCCTTTTGTGATAGAATAAGCAGGATAACGGAAGGGACATAAGGAGAAGGAAAAATGGAGTTTTTGCAGAAGCATAGGGGAAAGATACTCAATTATTTGCAAATCATTGCAGGCTGTTTTATTACGGGATTTGGGGTGAATTGCATTTTAATACCGAATAAGCTGTCTACAAGCGGTGTGACGGGAATTTCCCAGATGATGGAGAAGTTTACGGGCTTGAATTACAGCTATATTTACTATTTCTTCAGTATTACAATTTTGATTTTTGGCTTTTTACACTGAAGAGGGAAGAGTTTATGAAGATTATTTTTGTTTCCTTTCTCTACCCCACGGTTTTGGTGCTTACCAGAATGTTCCACTTTGTCTTTGTACAGGGAGAAATGTTTTTGGTCTGCATTTATTTTTCGCTTTTCTACGGCTTCGGGTCCGGTCTGGTACTGAGAGCGGGAGTGACTTTTGGCGGTACGGATACTATCGCGAGAATCCTGAACAGAAAAAGTATTTAAAGGAATTGCTTTAAGTAAAATCATGCTTATTCTGGATGGAAGTATTCTCATTTCACTCGGTTTTGTATTTAATAAAGATGTGGCACTTTATGCCCTGGTTAACCATGTTATTTGCATTTATATCATGGACTATATGCTCTTCGGCTTTAGGCAGAAGCTGTACAAGGCAAGCATCATTCCCCATGACAAGGAAGACAGTGAAGAAATCAGTCGATATATTTTAGGACTGGGAAGAGGTGTTACGCTTTACAATGCAGTAGGAGCGTATACCAAAACGGATAAGATTTTACTTTTCCTCCATCGTGTCTCCGAGACAGTCCGCAATGATTCGCTCATATCTCGCGGAGCATTATCCCAATGCTTTTATGGAGGTCTCTCCGATTGTGACAGTTTATGGCGTGGGTGAAAGATTTGTACGTATTCAGGGAGAAGATTAAGGACTAAAAAAGGGAGCTTGAGAAGAAGTCATGGATAGCACGGAAATGCAGGACAATAAGGGATACGGTATTTGGGAAAACAGTAAGCTGGATGGGGTGCAGCTGGGAAAACAGATTAAAAAGTACAGAGTGGAAAGGGGATTAAGACAAAAAGGATCTGGCGAAGCGCGTCTATAGTACGACCAATACGATTTCCCGTCTGGAGATTGGAAATACAGGTTGCAGTTTAGAAATGCTTTTAGCGATTGCCAATGCCCTGGAATTAAGCCCGGATGTCCTGCTATTTGGTAATTTCAATCCGATGTTCAGCCGTTTTTATCCTTATTTTCTTAATATGAAGGATAGCCTTTCCGAAATGTTTCAGGAGGCGGTGGAAAGAATCTTCCGTGATATGGATAAAAAGAACGACTTTTATCCGTAGAACAGGATTTTCACGAGTGGATTGAAAATTTCGTCATGGGAGACCTTGGGGGAAAAGAAAACGATTTTCAACAAAAAGGAAAAGAGAGTCGGAAAATGCGAGAAATATAGAAAATGCAACAAATACAGTAAATGCCGTCAACACAGTCCATGCAGGGAAGGCGCATTCACTTTCCCGGAGCGATATAACGAGGGAATCGCACCCCAAGGAAAAAGAAGGAAACGGAAAGCGACTTTGGAATGGAAAGCGGCTATTAGCGGAGGAAAAAAAGAAAAGTTCCTGGCTATTAGAAGAATTTAATAAGGAAAAAGCGTCGAAAAACTGGAGGAGGAAGAGGCGGTAAGAAAGTCCCGCTTTTAGAAGAGATTCGAAAAGAAGAAGAAAAGATTCAAAAAAATGGAAGAGGAGTCATGAAGCCAAAGAAAGACTGGAAGAAAAGGAAAGAAGGGAGAATTCCTTCTATTACGCGGCAGAGAGCTTTTTGTTTCCGAAGACAGCTGTAGCGGAAGAAGGAGAAAGAGAACAAGGCGGCAAGAAGGAAAAAAACCGAAGAAGAGAGTTCGTCTACTGCGTGGCGAAAAATCGTCCCTAAAAGCGGAAAAATTTGTAAAAAAGACCGCAATATGCTAGTATATGATACTTAGTTAAGAATTCGTAGGGGTGAATGGTATGCTAATACTTAATTAAGAATTCGTAGGGGTGAATGGTATGCTAATACTTAGTTAAGAATTCGTAGAGGTGAATGATATGGGGTCGTATACTGTATTGCAGTGGACTACTTTTTTTATGCTCTATTCTATTTTTCGGTTGGTGCTTTGAATCGGCTTATTGCTCTATCAAATCGGGACATTTACAGAATAGGGGATTTTGCCATGGTCCGTGGGTTCCGCTTTACGGCGTAGGAAGTTGCCTTTTGGTTTTTTTAACCCATGGTTACGAGGAAAATAGCATTTATCTTTTTATGACCGGCCTTGTGGGAGGAACCTTATTGGAACTCATCACAGGGGTCATCATGAATAAGATTTTCCATATGAGATGGTGGGATTACTCTAAAAATCCTTTAAACTTCCGCGGCTATGTTTGCCTTCCGGCGTCCATTGGCTGGGGAGCCGCGGCACTCATTGTGATGAAGCTTCTGCATCCGAGAATTTCTTCCATTCCGGAGCATTGGTCATATATTACTTTTGTGGTTTTAAACACGATGTTTTTACACCCTTTTTGTGGAGGATTTGATTTTTCCACCATAGCGGCATTGGAGTTGAGGGAGAGAGTATCTCGTCTGGCGGCCAATTCCGAAGAAATCCGGTCTCTCAGGGAAGTCGATTGCGGAAGTGTAGAAAAAAACTATCCGAGGCAAAAAGCGGGTTTAGAGCTTTCCGCGGAAGAACTTCGTTATGTGCAAAAATGAGGGAAATGTTGCTCGCGGCGAAATTTATGGCTGACACGGTTAAGGATTCCACTGTGGCGATGGCAACAAGCATGAAGGATTCCACTGTGGCGATGGCAAACAGTGTGAAAAAGATCCACGGTTATGATGGCCGGAACGGTCAAGGATTCCGTTTCCGCCGTAGCCAGTACTGTGATGGACAGGTCGCCTTTCCAAAAAGAAAAGCTGGGAAGCCTTGGAAGAGGATAAAGATAGAATGGAAGAGAGGCTTGCCGTTTTAGAAGACGGAGGAAATGCGCGAAGCGGAAAGATGCATTGGTGGACTAAAACCATGTTGCGGAACAATCCGGAGGCGGTTTCTTCGGACAAGGGTTTTGATGATTTTGAAGTCGGCCGCACTTAAACCCTTAAAAGAGAAGAAGAGAGAAAGTCTTCTTTAGGAGGAAAGAATGGTGTTAGCAAAGAGTATGGAAAGTCTTATGGAGGGCAATTCCGTTATTCGGAAAATGTTCGAACTGGGACGGGAAATGGCAAAAAAATACGGAAAAAGACGCAGTTTATGATTTTAGCCTGGGAAATCCTGTTGCAGAGGTGCCCTATGAAGTAAAAAACGCGATTATCAGTCTCTTGGAAAATCAAGACCCTCATGAAATTCACGGTTATATGCAGAATGCGGGTTTTGAAGATGTAAGAGAGGCGGTGGCGGAGCATCTGAAAAAGCGCTTTTCTGTAGACTATACGAAGGAAAATATTCTTCTTTGCGCCGGTGCGGCGGGCGGCTTAAATATCCTCGCGCGCTGCCTTTTGGATGAGGAAGATGAGGTTCTCTGCTTTGCTCCCTATTTTACGGAATATAAATCTTATGTATTGCATTATAAAGGGAAGCTCACGGTTATTCCGGTGAAAGAAAATGATTTTTCTTTAAATGTGGAAGAAGCGGAGAAGCGAATCGGAAGAAGAACCAAGGCGGTCATTTTAAATAATCCCAACAATCCGAGCGGAATCATTTACAGCGAGGAAGAACTGCGAGCACTGGCTCTTATGCTGGAGAAGGCGGAGGAAAGAGTTGGACATCCGATTTATCTGATTTGTGATGAGCCCTATAGAGAACTGGGTTTATGACGGAAGAGAAGTTCTTTTTATGCCTAAGCTGTATAAGAACAGTATTTATCTCTACTCCTTTTCCAAAACTTTATCCATTCCCGGAGAACGAATAGGTTATCTTGCCATTTCCGATTCCGTAGAGGAAGGGAAGATTCTCATGCAGGCGCCTATAATAGCGGGAAGAACGCTGGGCTTTGTCAATGCGCCGTCTCTTTTTCAAAAAGGTTATCGGGCAGTGCTTGGATGTGAAAGTTGACGTCGGTTTCTATGATAGAAACCGAAAGTCGCTTATACGGAGCTTACGGATATGGGATTTCATTGCATACCGCCTGAGGGAGCGTTTTATCTTCTTATTAAATCTCCTATGGAAGATACGGGAAGCTTTTATAAAACTCTGTGAGGAAGAACATATCATATTGGTTCCGACGGATGGATTCGGGCTTCCCGGATACTTTAGAATTGCTTATTGTGTTCCTTATGAGAAGATAGAGGCATCGCTTCCGGCCTTTCGTGCACTGGCTGAGAAATGTAGGGAAAGAGAGGCCGCTTTCGACTTATAGGAAGTTACAGGTCGCAACTTGAGTTATGGAACAAAACGAGATATCGCGTGCCTCGCGAGGGATACTGTTAAGAAACAAAAAGAGCAGGGTGTTTACCTTGCTCTTTTTCGCTATCATTTTGAAGGGGGGCTCCGAAACCGTTTTTATCAGGGAGAAGGCTCCGGAGCTGAGTATGAAAAGCTTTTTGTAGTTACATCTTATGTAACTGTGTATAGGATACCGCCCTTCTGTGATGAAATTATGTTTTATGACTTAAAAGAAAAATAAAAAAATATAAAGAAATATTTTTAGTAAGTGAAAAATTTCTTACACTGCGGATTGGAATTTTTGCGCTTTTAAGTATTTTCCGTGATTCTCCTTGAGCACTTTTTCCGCATTTTGCTACAAGTTCACCTCTTAAAAAGACCTCTTCTATCACGCCTTGATTTCCAAGCCTTCCAAGGGTGCGTAGTCGGAACGGGAAACTTGGGTCTCCTTGCTGATCTTTTTTTCTTTTTGTTCGGATCCATCAGGACGATGTCGCATCAAAGCCTTCTTCCAATCTTCCTTTTTTTCCGGATACATTCCGTAGAGCTTTGCCGGATTTTCAGAAAGCAGAGCGCACATTCTCTCCTTTGTGATTCGTCCCTTTACAACGCCTTCCGAAAAATCACTTCTCCTCTTGTCTCTACACCGGGCATTCCACCGGGGATTTTTCGGAAATCTTCTTTCCCCAGTGCTTTTTGTGCAAGAGTAAAGGAGCAGTGGTCGGTACAGACGGTCTGAATTTCATTGTCCCGAAGAGCTTTCCATAAGGCCTCCTGGTCCGATTTCTTTCTAAGAGGAGGTGCGATAACATAGCGTGCAGAGCGGAGAAAATCATCCGAATTATATAAATCTTCCGTCATCGTCAGATATTGAGGGCAGGTCTCGGCAAAAACGGTTTGTCCTCTTTTTTTCTTGCCGCACGAATCTCATTCAATCCCTTCTCACAGGTCAGATGAACATCGATAATCGGCGTATCCACTACATTGGCAATGTAGAGCATACGGTTAATGGCTTCGGCCTCTGCGTCGTCCGGTCTGGAAAGATAATGGGAGGAAACTTTCGTCTTTGTGTGGGGATCCTCGGCAAGTTCTTTTTGTAAGGCGGCAATCATACCTGTATTTTCACAGTGAACCCCTGTGATGCCGCCTCACCCTTTTTCAACTCCTCCAGAATTTCAAACATTTCTTCATCGTCTACTTGGATATCGTAGGTCATGTAGATTTTTGAAGGTGCTTAAACCTTCTTCCATCATTTTCCGGCATTCTTCTTTACTGTTTTCGTTCCAATCGGTTATCGACATGGGAAAACCGTAGTCGCAGGAGGCGCCTTTTTCCGCTTTCTTCTGCCAATTATGGAAGCCCTCCATCAGGCTTTCTCCCTTATACTGTGTTCCGAAGTCCACAATACTTGTGGTTCCTCCCGATATAGCCGCTTTCGTACCGGAGGGAAGTCGTCACAGGTCACCGTTCCTGCTACATGCAGATCAAAATGAGTGTGACAGTCAATAAAGCCCGGAAAAAGCGACTTTTCCCTCGGCATTGATTCTCTCAGGCATTTCCGGCAAAGATTGAAGGAATTTTTGCTCTTCCTCTCGTTCCTCTTCATGAAATATTTTTGATTTTTTTCTCCTTCTATATAGAGATTTCCTTTGAAACTGTTTTCGGGACGGACAATCGTTCCCTTTTCAATACAAAGCATAAAGCCTCCTTTGTTAAAGCATAAATTCACTTGGTGTAACCAGTATAGCACGCCTTATTCGGAGGTACAGAGGAAATTTTGTAAGACGGCTGCACAAGGAAAAATAAAAATCTAAGAGGGGAAAAAGCATAGAATGAAAAAGTAAAGAACTGAAAAATCAATAATAAGATACATATCCTGCAGGTCTTGCAAGAAAAAGCAAAGAATTACTGGACAAAGTTAGCATAAGCTAATATAATTTGCCTTGTGGTTAGTTTACATAAACTAACTTTTTGGGAGGATATAGATGATTCAAAAAGATTATTTCTTCAAAAAACAGTAGAGGATTCCGTCAAAGAACATATTTGTCTTAATGCGCCGGTACTTATGGGATTGAAGCCAGGTCGCAATCTTCTACGGTTACAAAGGCGGAGAAGGAAATTCTGGAAGAAATTTTCTCAAAAGATTCGGATCTCTTTTATTGAAACGCTCCATTCCGGAACAAAGGACAGCATTCTGCTTTACCGAAAAAGCACTGATGGAGAGACAGCTTGCACAGAAAAAGATAAAGCGCTTTCTCTTCGTTAAAGCTCGGATACCTGGAGGGAGAGAACAGCTTATGTCGCTTCAAAGAGCGTTTTAGAAGATATAAGGAAGAAGGAGAGATTTTTCCCCATGAAGTAGGGGTTTTTCTTGGGCTATCCATTATGGGACATTCGCGCTTTTATAGAAACACCGGAGAAAAAAAGCACAGTTTACAGGCTATTGGAAGGTGTATTTCGATCCGGAAGGCGCCTTTGAAACGCTTTTCGGCTTTTTGATCAATGTATAAACGAATTCATGGATATGGCAAAGCACAGTGAAAGCTTAAGCGGAATGGTGGAGATTTGTTTTAAAGGCAGGTACAGGCGGCATAAGGCAGTCATCTTTCTTTTAACCCGGGAAAGAAAGTAAAGGCGCTAAGGTCAGTTTTGCAACTATTTTAGAGGAAATGTTGCGAAAGCAACACACAAATCCTACTAGAATAGTATGATATAAGCATAAAGAAAAAAAGGAGGACAGAAAGATGATTAAGGTTGTATTTTGGAGTCAGACAGGGAACACGGAGGCTATGGCCGATGCGGTAGTAGAGGGAATTAAGGCGGCAGGAAAAGAAGGAAAGGCGATCAGTGTATCCGATGTTTCCGCGTCCGAAATTGCAGGAGAAGAAGTGTTTGCTTTGGGTTGCCCGGCAATGGGAGATGAGACCTTGGATGAGGGAGAAATGGAGCCGTTTGTAGAGGAACTTCTTCCTTCCGTTTCCGGAAAAGAAGATTGCTCTTTTCGGATCTTATGATTGGGGAGACGGAGAGTGGATGCGCAGTTGGGAGGCGAGAATGAAGGAAGCGGGAGCGCTTTTGGTGGCAGAGCCCGTTATTTGCAATCTTACTCCCGATGAGGAAGGTCTTGCGAACTGTAAGGTCTTGGAGAGGCGCTTGCCAAGGCATAAAGCGCAAGTATGAAAGACAGTAAAAGAATATAGAGAAATAAGAAAAAGCAGAAAAAGAGGTCCTGTTGAGGCAGGGCCTCTTTTTGCGTTTCAAAAATATTTAATAAAAACAAGAATATCCTTTTTAAAAAACTACTTTACCGAAATTCTTAAAAGATTTAAGATAAGACATCCATATAATTAAAATATATTGAATTATATGGATGAAAAAAATGAGGGTAGACAATGGATCATCTGAAAAAGAGGTTTGGAACTTCCTCTGATACAGGGCGGTATGGGAGTGGGAGTATCCTTTCCGGCCTCGGCTGGGCTGTGCAGAGACCGGTGCTATGGGTTCTATTAGTACGGCTGATTGCGGATACCGTGAAGAAGATTTTCTTCGCTGTCCGGAAGAGGCGAATCTTCGGGCATTAAGAAAGGAAATTCGAAGGGCAAAGGAGCTTAGCGGAGGGAGAGGACTTCTTTCCGTCAATGCAATGGTGGCTACAAGACAGTGGGCGGATGCGGTAAAAGTTGCCGTGGAAGAGGGAATTGACGCAGTCATTTCCGGGGCAGGACTGCCTCTGAATCTGCCTGAGCTTGTGCCGGAGGAAGGCTTTCATTGCCCCTATCATTTCCGGCGGGAGAGCGGCGAAGATTTTATTAAAAAACTGGAGTCAAAAATATGGAAGAACTGCTGATTTTGTAGTGCTGGAAGGGCCTTTGGCAGGAGGACATCTGGGATTTAAAGCCTCGGAGGTAGAGGAAGGAAAGGCAGAAAAAGTCTTACGGCATTGATTCCGGAGGTTCTCTCCGTCCTGCAGAGTTTTGAAGAGGAATTCGGAAGGAAGATTCCGCTTTTTGCGGCAGGAGGAATATGGAGCAGAGAAGACGTTCTCCGAACGCAAGAGGAGGGGGCCTATGGAGTACAAGATGGCCACCCGCTTTATCGGGACGATGGAATGACGCAAGTAATGCCTATAAACAATATCTTATCAGTAAAGGGAAGGAAGATCTCGATATCATTCACAGTCCGGTGGGAATGCCGGGAAGAGCGGTGAAGAGTCCCTTCTTGGAACAATTGGGGCTTACAGGACGAATTCCTCCGAAGCACTGCTCCCGCTGTATTAACAGCTGTGACCCGGGAACAGTGAAATACTGTATTACGCATGCTCTGATTTCCGCCGTAGAGGGTAATACAGAGGAGGGGCTTTTTCTCCGGAGCGAATATCGATAAGCTTCAGGAAATTGTACCCGTGAAGGAGATAGTGGAGGAACTGTTTTCTTAATGCAAATGTTCGCCCAACCACTCCGCAAGGACAACCGCTTGGTTTCTCTTTTTCCTCTTTGGAGGCAAAAAGCAGAGTGACGTCTTCCCTTTCCAGTTTTTCTTGCACAAGCTGAATAAAGGCCTCCTTTTCCGGATTTTTTTATCCAGCTCTTCTCTGTATAACTCTCGAAAAAACGGGAAAGAGCTCTTCTTCGTGATTGTACCATTTTCTCAAATAGGTAGAAGGGCTGATATCTTTTGGCCCAATAGTCAATGGCCGCTTTTTCTTTGCTACGCCTCTTGGCCATAAGCGGTCTGTCAGTATACGAAAAACCGTCTTTTTCGGACTTTCCCTCATAAATACGTTTGATTTGTATTTGATTCATACTGCACTCTCTTTCTCCCGTTTTGGGAAAGATAAAGTGGAATGCATAGGAAAAACAAGTACCCAAGTGAATTCCGGAAAGCTTGTTTTCCCTAAGAACTACACTGCTTAAATCGAGTATTATGTAAAATTTATTGTATATATAAATATATCATATGGAAAAATCTATTTTCTACTTAATTTTTGGAGTGAAAGAAGAATACAAATTTTAAAAATAAGCTTTTTCTTGAAAGAAAAAGAACTATAAAAAAATCAAAGTGTAAATAAATTTTTGATTTTTACAGCTCTTTTATCTGTTCTTACGTATTATGGCAAAATGGAGATTTACATACTTTCCACCCTGCTTTATGCATTACAAACTGTTTTGAACAACAATGAATTACAGGTTTAGGCCGTCTCCGGGAAGAAAATCTTCATGTCGTCTTCTACGGTTCCGATTCCGGCAATACCGAAGTTCTCTACGAGAACCTTTGCTACATTCGGAGACAGGAAGGCGGGAAGAGTAGGGCCTAAGTGAATGTTCTTTACCCCTAAGTAGAGAAGGGCAAGAAGAACAATAACAGCCTTCTGCTCGTACCAGGCAATGTTGTATGCCAATGGTAACTTGTTTACGTCGTCTAAGCCGAATACTTCCTTCAGCTTTAAAGCGATTAAGGCTAAGGAGTAGGAGTCGTTACACTGTCCGGCATCGAGGACTCTTGGGATTCCGCCGATATCGCCAAGATTAAGCTTTATTGTACTTATACTTTGCACATCCTGCGGTTAAGATTACGGCATCCTTTGGAAGTGCCTTGGCAAACTCTGTATAGTAATCTCTCTTCTTCTGTCTTCCGTCACAACCTGCCATAACCACGAACTTCTTGATGGCGCCGGACTTTACAGCCTCCACCACCTTATCGGAAAGAGCAACACCCTGCTCATGCGCAAATCCGCCTACGATGGTTCCGGTCTCGATTTCTGTTGGAGCGGGGCAGGACTTAGCCTGTTCAATGATAGCGGAGGAAATCCTCGATCTCGCCGTATTTTTCCGCCGATGTGCTTGCATCCGGGGAAACCCGCCGCACCGGTAGTCCAAAGTCTGTCCTTATAGCTGTCCTTTGGAGGAACGATACAGTTGGTGGTCATCAGGATTGGTCCGTTAAACGGCTCGAACTCTTCCTTCTGCTTCCACCAAGCATTTCCGTAGTTTCCTGCGAAGTGCTTATGCTCTTAAAGAATGGATAGTAGTGGGCAGGAAGTATCTCCAGGTAGGTGTAAACATCTACGCCGATGTGCCTTCTGTCTGATCAAGGAGCATTTCCAGATCCTTAAGGTCATGTCCGGAAACCAGAATTCCGGGATTGTTACGAACACCGATATTTACGGTAGTGATTTCAGGATTTCCGTAAGCGGAAGTATTTTGCTCCGTCAAGAAGAGCCATACCCTCTACGCCGGCCCTTACCGGTCTCTAAGGTAAGAGCTACTCAAATCATCTGCGAAAGACTGTCGTCCAATGTTTTTGCAAGAGCCTTCTGGATGAAAGCGTCAACATTGGCATCATCCTTTAAAGCGCATTGGCATGCTTAGAGTAAGCGGCAAGACCGCTGAGTCCATAAGTGATTAACTCTCTTAAAGAGCGGATATCTTCATTTTCCGTAGCTAAAACACCTCGATGCTCTGGGCGAAGATCTCGTAATCCTTCTCTGCGACTTCCACGGTTGCGGCCTTTGGGAAGCTTTGTGCTGTCGGAGAGTGTTGCTCTAGCCCGCATCTCTCTCATGGCGAAGGTTTCCTTGATATGTATCTACGATAGTATCTTTATCAAAGTTTGCATTGGTAATGGTGATGAAAAAGGTTCATGGTTACTCTGTGGTTTAACTCCGGAGAAACTTCCTTTCCCTCGGCTCTTAACTGCTCAGCCACAGCGGACAAGCCCTTGGTAGCGTAAACCAAAAGATCCTGCATAGCCGCTACATCCGGCTTCTTTCCGCAAACACCGGATACGGTACATCCGGAACAGTTTGCCGTTTCCTGACACTGATAACAAAACATCTTATTCTCCATTTTTCCCTCCTAAGAAAAAGTTTCGACTCAAAATTACTCTGCCAAAAAGCGATTAAAGTAAGAAGAAAGTGCAGAAATCGCTCCAGGCGCTTGATGTTCTTCATTTTGCAATAAAGAAGGAAGAAAAATATGTTGCGCGTGCAACAAAAAGAGATTACACTATGCATAAATAAAATACAAAAAAGGATAAAGAATGTATGTCGGAAGAGAAGAATGCTTCTTGCGGTTGCGCTTGCCATGCCATGGAAGAACGGAAGAGTTTGAATGAGGAGGATAGAAAGAATCAGAACAAAGCAGAACAACCTGCTTAATCCGAATAAAGCTCAACCATTTTGCATAAGCTGAATGAGCTGAACAAGGAAGAAATTCTCCGCTACTCGGATATGGAGATTTTTAGAGGGATTGAGAAAGAAAATCTGAATGCCCTGCTCTACTGTATGAAGAGCTATCTACGTTCTTATAAAAAAGGGGAACTCATTCATTTGGAGGAAAAATCACGAGAAGCATGTAGGTGTAGTGCTTTTTCAGGAGTATTCACATGATTAAGACGGATGTTTGGGGGCGGGAAACTCTGCTCACTTATATGGGAGAAGGGGAAAATCTTTGGAGAAACTTTTGAAACAGCGCTTTCCGAGGGATGAATATGTTTCCTTCCTTTCCGTTGCAAAGACGGAGGTGCTTTTCCTTTCTTTTGAAAAGGCAATTCATGTTTGTAAAAATCAATGCAGTTTCACTTCCGCTTAATCGAGAATCTCTTTGATTTAATCAGTAAAAATATCCAGCTTATGGAGAAAAATAGAGTTGCTTTACTCGAGGCAGTCTCCGGGAGAAAATATTGAAAACTACTTATCGTTACAGGCACAGAAGCAGAGATCGAAGTATATCGAGCTTTCTTTGAGTCGTACGGATATGGCACAGTTCCTCTGCACAAACCGCTCGGCCATGACGAGAGAGCTTTGCCTTAAAAAGAGGAGGGAATCATTGACTTTGATAGAAATACCTTCATTTTTAAAAACGCAGAAGGGAGCTATAGAGCGAGATAACTATTGCGAGCGTTAGTTTTGTCGCAGGGTAAAAACAGGAGGTCTCGGGCGTTGTTGCCGTCATTAAAACAAAGAAGTCTCGGGCTTTTGCTAAGTCACCTGTTTAGCATAAAAGAGGACAACCACAACGGGAAGTCCTCTTTTTGTATTCATAACAAATTGCTGTTAACCGGTTGTCTTTTTCGGCAGAGTCGTACGGGAAAAACCCTGTACAACCCTTTCTCGACTGTCGCTAAAGTTCGACAGCTTGTTTATAAAAATACTCTATACGCCATATAAGTATAGCATAAACCGCATAAAAAAGAACAGTAAAAATAATAAAAATCAAAATCCAAAAATAGAAAAATGGAAAGAAGAAACTATCTTTTTAGCCATCTTTTAGCTTTACATTCCGTAGCAGTTACTATAGATACTTTTTCCAAGCTTTCCAGTATATTCAAGTATTTTTTTCCTGTATGCCTTCGCTCAGCCTCAAAGGCTTCGGATTTTTCATTGATCAGTTGAAAATCTTCCGGACTTAAGCTTCTCTCTGCAAAGGGGTAGACCACACTGTTTTCTTTTTCGATATGAAGTTGTAAGAGGTGGGCATAAGCCATAGCATGGAAAGGATATCCAGCCTAAGCTCCGAAGTGGGCGTTTTCCGATATTCATTTAGCGCTGTTTCTAAATTGAGGATATCGGCTCTTCCGGAGATCATGCTCCACAAGCATACCGTGGGTGACCAGTTTATCCGCGACGGGGACCCATTTTTCTACCATAAGCGGAAAAGAGGAACTTTTCTTCCTTTCCATGATGATGTTTATCCGCATAGTTCCGGATAAAGTCGATAATTAGCCGAAAATCACTGTCCGGCACTTCTTCTCCACGCATAAGCTTTAGGCAAATGCTGCGAATCACGGCAAGCGCTCTATTGATATTGCTGTGCTCTTCTTCCATAATGGTAATACTTGTATTCATCTTCCCCCTCTTTCCGGTATGCCATTATACGAAAAAGAAAGTATTTTGCTTAAAGATGGAAAACCGCGTCCATAAGCAGGCAAACCGCGTAATATTCGTTTTCTTATCCGGCCTGTCGTCGTTCTACCGGATATTTTTATTGATATAAACTGTAATGCCATTCCTCGTCAGAGTCGAAGTGGAGGGCAGTTTTTAGAAAGCATTCCTTCCATAATTTTTCCTTCTGAGTCGGTAGTATACGGAAGGATCTCCGCTCTACAGCATTCCAGAACGGAGCGTGAATGTCCTCTTCCTGCACCCAAGAGGTACGGGAAGGATCCTGCTCCGTGATGACATTTACTCTGTCAGAGGGCATCCCGTTTAAAAGCGAGTCGTCTAATTTCCTGTAGGCATCAACGGCATCGGAGGAAGGATCAATTGCCCTCTCTTTTCCGAACTGAAAGGCAAGTTCCTCCAAAGAGGAAAGTCTTTCAGGGTCTTCCGACAGGATACTTGTTACGAGAAGAGCGTAGCGCGATTCCGCATCCTGCACTCTTTCCTGCAGCCAGCCGTGGATATTCATCACATCGATGAGTTCGTTCAGGGACGGAGCTCCTTGTTTTACCGTTTTTTCCTCCAAGTGCTTTTCGGAAAATACTGCCCAGCTTGATTTTTCACCGTACGCGGCAATATCTTGGATAAGCTCTTCTTGTAGCTGAATTTTGTTATAAAGCCAATAGTGAATTGGTCCTAAAAAAGCACTCATTACTCGGAAACCTCACTTAATTTTTGGTTTAGACTCTCGAGAACCGCATTCGGGTTTAAAACCCAAAGTGTACCATGCAGGCATCCTCAAGAGACTCCATCTGGGAACTCGGACAGCCCAAGCAGTGCATGCCTGCTTCCAGTAAGGTATCAATTAACTCCGGGTGCTCATTTACAATCTGTCCTACTAACATATCGCTGGAAATTTTCAGCCATTTTACAATCCTCCTCAAATTATCAATCGATTCGCGGGATATCTCCGGGATTTGCAAACAAAAGAAATCCCTGCTCCGAATCACGAGGTAGTATAGCAAATCTCCTAAAAAAATTGGTGTTGCAAATGCAACAATCAGAATTATTGCCATGGATGAAAAGTCACGAGGGAGAAAAATGCAGTATCTTAGAGGAATTTGTGAAAAATAAACTTAGTAAATCATCCTATACTTCTCAAGCATTCTTCTTTCCTGTATAATGCTTCAAGGTAGAGAAAGGAGATTTTATGGCGACAAATAAAGCGACAGAGATAAAGAAGCTGAACAGAAAGCTGATGGATTTTTGGACAAAAAGCGTTAACGCCTTCTTTGCAGTGGAGAACATGAAGAACACTCTCGAAGAGGAAGGATTTCAATCACTATATGAGGAGAAGATTGGAAATTAAAGAAGGGGGGGAAGTATTTTGTAACAAGAAACGGTTCCGCGCTCATTGCCTTTGTCCTCCCGGAAAAGCCTTTCAAAGGTTTTCAGATGATGGCAAGTCACAGTGATTCTCCCGTGTTTAAGATAAAGGGGGATCCGGAGCTTGAAGTTGATAAAGGCTTACATTCAGCTCAATGTTGAAAAAGTATGGCGGCATGATTTGCTCTCCTTGGTTGGACAGACCTTTGTCCGTTGCGGGACGGGTGCTGGTAAAGAGTACGAAGGGGGTGGAAACAAAGCTTGTTAATATCGACCGTGATTTAGTGATTATTCCGAATCTTGCCATTCACATGAATAGGGAAGTGAACGACGGCTACAAGTTCAATGCACAGAAGGATATGCTCCCCTTATTTTCCACAATGGAAGGAAAAGGAAGCTTTAAAGAAGACGGTGGCCAAATGCCGCGTCCGTAAAAGAAGAGGATATTCTGGACTGGGACCTGTTCCTTTACAACAGACAGAAGGCTACGATTTTAGGCGGCAAGGAAGAGTTCATCGGAAGCGGAAGACTGGATGACCTGCAGTGTGCCTTTTCTTCTTTACAAGGAATTCTTTCCGCAAAGCCGAAGGAGAGTGTAGCGCTTCACTGTGTTTACGATAACGAAGAGGTGGGAAGCGGTACAAAACAGGGAGCAGCATCCACTTTTCTAAAGGATGTACTGCATAGAATTCTTTATGCCTTCGGGATGGGCGAAGAAGACTATATCAAGGCTTTACAGAACAGCTTCCTCGTTTCTGCGGACAATGCCCATGCCGTGCACCCGGCGCATCTTGACAAGGCGGATGCGCTTAAACAGACCGTATATGAATAAAGGGGATTGTGCTGAAGTACAGTGCGAACCAGAAGTATACTACAGATGCGGTTTTCGGTCGCCGTTTTCAAGAGTTTCTGTGAAAAAGCGAAGGTGCCTTACCAAAGCTTTGCCAATCGCTCCGATATGCTGGGGGGATCCACGCTGGGAAATATCTCGAACAGTCAGGTGGCGCTAAACACCGTGGATATCGGACTTCCATGACTTTCCATGCATTCCCCGTATGAGACGGCAGGCGTGGAGGATATCTTCTACCTTGTGGAAGTGGCTAAACTTTTCTATTCTTCTTCCGTGCTTGGAAGAGGGGACGGCAATTTGAAATCAAGTTTTAAAGCGCTGTCGCAGAAGCGGATACGGCATGCGACAGAGGACAGGAGCAAAAGGATGTTTTACAGGAGAGGAATAGTCCTTTTACTGAAAAAACGATGCATTTTTATTCATAACGAGTATCGTGCGTGAGGCGTAATATTTCGTTTAGAGGAGAGAGTATGGAACAAAAAAAGATTAATTGGAAATTACTTGCGTTTATGGCGTTTTCCACGGTTTGGGGTTTTGGTAACGTCGTAAACGGCTTTGTATGGTTTAACGGAATTCAGGTCATTTTCAGCTGGATTTTCATGTTTGCCTTGTACTTTGTACCCTATGCTTTAATGGTGGGAGAGCTCGGTTCCGCATTTAAGAACGCGGGTGGCGGAGTAAGTTCCTGGATTCGTGAAACCATGGGGACCAAGCTTGCATACTATGCAGGCTGGACATACTGGGCTTGTCACATCACCTATATTGCCAGCAAGCCGAGTGGCGGTTTGAAGGCGCTGTCTTGGGTCATCTTCCGTAGTGCAGAGCTCTATGATCGTCTGCCGAGTATTTACATTCAGCTGATTACCTTTGCCCTGCTCTTAATTTTCTGCTATGTGGCAAGCAGAGGTTTGAATCCCTTGAAGAAGATGGCAACTCTTGCGGGATCCAGCATGTTTATCATGTCTCTCTTGTATATTCTGATGATGTTTGCCGCACCGGTAATCAACCCGAAGGCGGATTATGTCAGCTTGGACTTTAGTTTAAAGAACTTGATTCCGAATTTCCGTTTGGAGTATTTTACCTCCCTTTCCATTCTGGTTTTCGCGGTGGGCGGATGTGAGAAAGATTTCTCCGTATGTAAACAAAGTAGAGAACCCGAGTAAAGGGATTCCCGAAGGGGATGATTGCGCTAGCTATCATGGTTGTGGTTTGTGCTATGCTCGGAACGATTGCCATGGGCATGATGTTTGATCCGACGGTGATCAATGCTTCGGAAGAGAGCTTTAACTCTTATGCGGCAAACGGTGCTTACTGGGCATTCCAGCGTCTGGGAGAGTACTATGGCATTGGCGATACTCTTTTTGGTGATTTATGCACTTTGCAATATGATTGGACAGTTTGCCGTTCTCATTATGAGTATTGATGCACCGCTTCGTATGCTTCTCGATAATGAAGATACAAAGCAGTTTATTCCGAAGAAGCTCTTAAAAGCAGAATGATGTTGGCGCTTACACAAACGGGATTATCATGGTGGCTGTACTTTCCGGTTCCATTATTCTTGTGCAGTCCTTTGTGCCGGGTGCTGCAGCAGTATTAAAGCAGCTTACCAAGTTAAACTCCGTATGTATGCCGCTTCGTTACCTTTGGGTATTTGCTGCCTACATTGCTCTTCGTAAGGCGGGAGATAAATTCCATCCGGAATATCGTTTTGTAAAGAACAATGCTGTGGCTTTGGCTTTCGGTGTTTGGTGTTTTCTGATTACTGCAGTAAGCTGTCTCCTCGGGATGCACTCCAAGGATACGTTTACTATGGCATTAAATGTCATTACTCCTCTGGTGCTTTCCGTCTTGGGAATCATCATGCCGCTTCTGGCGAAACGAGAAGCAAGAGCTTAGGCTGATAAGTCCTGTTTCACTCTGTGCTAGGCAGTGTGAAACAGGACTTTTTTATTCTTCACAAATGGCTGAAGTAAAGTCCGATACATCTTGTTCATAAGTGCTTGAAGTAAAGCTCGATACATCTCTTTCAGAAGTGACAAGTACGAAGGACATCTTGTTGTATAAATTTTACGGATTATTTTCAGAAATTTAGGTATAATAAAAAACGGCAGGCCTCTTGAAAGAGATTGTGAAGAGATAATTTTCTTTGTAAAATTGGTCGATTTATATTTTATAATCTGTGCGTCAAAGGGTTGAAAATTTGCTTTTAAAGGCAAGCTTACGTCAGATATTAAAGCGTTCGATTTTGGGATAAGACTTAAAATAAAGAGTAAAGCCGGAAGGAGAAGAGACAATGAAGGAAAACAGACAATGCTATCGGAACAGAGAATTATCCTGAGCTTTTATTTAATGAAAGAGTTTTAAATGAGGTACGCCAACCCCAGAGTTCCTCTTATGGAACGCCTGCAGTTTGTTTCCATTTACCAGACCAATTTAGACGAATTTTTTATGGTTCGAGTAGGAACCCTTATGGAGCAGACCGGAGGGAAGAAAACAAGGACAATAAAAACAGGTTTTAAGCGACAAGGAACAGATTAAGCTCATTTTACAGGAAGTAGAGCGCCTGGAGCTGAAACGAAAAGAAATCTATGAGCGACTGATGGGAGAGCTTGAGCCGGCAGGCATCCACATCATTAACTTCCAGAAGCTTTCCAAACAGGAGCAAAGCCAGTTGGAGGCTTATTTTTGATAAGGGCGATTCGTCCTTACCTTTCTCCTATGATTGTTGGAAAACAGCACCCTTCCCCTTCCTCCAAAAATCGAGAGCTTTATGCGGTGGCAAGGCTAGAGACAAAGGGCGGAAAAGAAACGACTGGGGATTGTGCCCTGTTGGAACCCCCGTCTTTAAGAGACTGATTGAAATTCCCGGTAGAAAAAGGCTACCACATGCTTTCGAGGAACTCATTCTCCATTTTGTATCGAAGCTTTATCCCGCTTACCAGATTCGGAAAAATCCATTATCCGCATTACCAGAAACGCGGACATCGATGCAGGGGGATGTTTACGATGAGGATCTGGACTACCGCGGGATGATGGAACAGCTTTTAAAGAAGAGAAGCGCTTGAACCCGGTTAGGCTGGAATTGAGTAGAGATCTTCACAAGTCAATCCGGAAGAAATTGGCCGGCTTCCTCGGAATTTCCGAAGAACATGTCTTGCATTGCGGTACTCCGCTTGACTTATCCTATATGTTTACATTGCAAAACACGATGCGAGAACATCAGGAATGGTATTACCCGAGGTACAGTCCAAGAATGAGTCCGGAGATTCGAAAAGAGGAAAATATCCTTTCACAGGTCGAAAAGAAAGATATCCTCCTTTCCTATCCTTATGAAAGCATGAAGAATTTCATTGCCTTCCTGCAAAGTCTGCGGCGGTGGACAAGACGGTGCGTTCCATCAAAATCACCCTCTATCGCATGGCAAGCCACAGTCAGATTGTCGAGGCACTTTGCGATCTTTGCGGAAAATGGAAAAGAAGTACTTGCTCTCGTGGAATTACGTGCGAGATTTGACGAGGTCGCCAACATTGAAAATGTCGAGAAGACTGGAGGATGCGGGCTGTCAAGTGATCTACAGGCTGCCCGCCTTCAAAGGTACATTCCAAGCTTTGTCTCATTACAAGACAAACGGAAGAGGGGTTTCATTCCTCACACAGGTGGGAACGGGAAATTACAATGAGAAAACGGCAACACTGTACACGGATTTATGCCTGATGACGGCAAACCGGAAGATTGGACAGGATGCGCAGGAGGTTTTCCGCACCCTGCTTCTTGGGGAAACGGTAGAGGAGGCTCCGCCCTGCTCGTTGCACCGAAGGGTCTGCAGAATGCGATATTGGAGAAAAATCAAGGAAGAGGGGAAGAAAAAGCGGAAGAAGGCCGAGGAGGCTATATCGGCTTGAAACTGAATGCTCTTACGGATAAAGATATTATAGACGCTTTAATCCTGGCTTCACAAAAGGGCGTAGTCATTCAACTATTGATTCGCGGTATCTGCTGTCTCATTCCGGGAATTCCGGGAAGACGGAAAATATCCAGGGTGCACAGTATTGTAGGGCGTTTCCTTGAGCACTCTCGTATTTACCGTTTCGGACAGGGGTGAGGAAGAGGAGATTTATATTGCCAGTGCAGACTTTATGACCAGAAATACACTGCGAAGAGTAGAGGTGGCCGCTCCGGTTTATGACAGAGCACTGCAGGGCGAGAGTGAGAGAAATCTTTGATCTCGGCTTTAAGGATACGGAAAAGGAAAATGGCTTCTTTCCGACGGCTTCTATCATGATCCCGAGGGCCTTTTGGAAGAACGTTTTGACTCACAGGACTTCTTTTTATCGAGAGGCCTATAGGAATTTGGAGTAAAAATACTATGACTTTATCTTTAGAGGCCTATAAGAATTTGGAGTAAAACACTATGATTTTTATCTTTGCGGCGCATTACGGCGAAGTGGAAGAAACATTATAAAGCGGAAGAAAAATGGGAAACGAAAGATTTCGTTTCCCTTTTTGCAATATTTTTCGAAGGGACTTTCGAAAGCAAAAGGAGAGAGTGGGAAGAAATGCAGAGGAAATGCAGAGAGAATAGAAGTTTTGGAGAGGGGAGGACATTTTTGCTCACCTTGACAGGGAAGGACGGAACAATGCAGCAGTTTGCAGTTGCAGCGACCCTAACAAAAGAGGGAGCGAAGAGAGGACATTCTGCTTTCTATCAGGGAGTGCAGCAATGCTTAAAGGCGAGCAGGGGAAGATCGTCTTTTAGGAAAATGGTTTTTGATTCATGCTCTGGAAGAGGAAGGAAGCGGAAGGACATTTTATCCGGAGCTTCTCTATCGGACCGACTTTCCCACGGCAAGACTCATCACAGGGGATAAAGTATTACGGCGTTCCGGATGTAACATGGGCTACAGAGACGAAGTCTTACTCTTCTACGAAAAAGGAGATTTCTCCGGCAAGTGACAGTGGGAAGAGAATGTTTCGCCTTTCAGGACGAATGAGTTTAGTGCTGATGTGCGGTGAAAGACCGGAGCGCATGGATACTGCGGAAACCTTACTTTACGACATGGAGTCCACAGCGGTTTTCCAGTCCGCCAACGCTTTTTCTTTCCTTGGAAAATTTTATTTTTCCTCCGCTCAGCAACGGACTTCGGGTAGGGAAAACGGAAGCAGGCAACTCGGAAGCAGGAAAAACTGTGCCGGAAATGCTTGCGGGAGCAGATGCGGAAGGAAGAGGAGAAGGTCTTTTCCTTGCTTTCTTTTTTAGAGCGACTGGATGCGGAGAAAGAAAAAGAGAGAGAAAAAGAAGAGGCATTTCTTAGGGAAAGCACAACTCTAGCAGAAGAACTGCGTCTATCCTTTGTCCTTGAGAAAAAGCTGGAACGACTGCTTTCCTATGCGGAGAGCCTTTCTTCGGAGTGGAGATCCTATTTTTCAGAAAGGGAAGAAGGGCTCCTTCCCTGTCGGGACAAGCAGGGGAGGGCAGAAAGTGCTTTCCGATTTCACGGCGTGGCTTCTAGTTCAGGAAAAGCAGGGAAGGCAGGAAAAAGGAAGAAGCGGCAGATGCATTAGGTGCCATGAAAGAAGCATCTACACTAAGTAGGAAGAAGGAAGAGTTTCGGCAGAAAAGGAGAAAAGAGTCGGAGAAGGCTCTTCCGCTCTATCCGCCTTTCTCCCATATCTATGTGGAGAAGGAACTGCTTGGAGGAGAGGAAGTGCAGGCAATTTTAGAGAAATTTCCGAAGGCGAAGCTCATTCCGATTCGGCATTATAAAGACCTCTTTAACAGGAGGAAGCAGAATCGTGCCTTGCAGGAGAAGAGCCGAAAACTCATCCTTGCCAAGAAGGAAGGGCAGAGGATTTACACGGGAGCACCCGTCTGCCAAAGCTTTTCCGAGAGCAGTTTCTATTATGCGTCTCTTCTTATGAACTGTCCCTTCCATTGTGAATACTGCTACTTACAGGGGATGTACCCCTCCGCCAATTTGGTGCTCTTCCTGAATCTCGAGGATTATTTTTCGGACTGTCAAAGGTTTATAAAAGAGAAGGGGAGTCTCTATCTTTGCATTTCCTATGACACGGATTTACTGGCGTTGGAAGAGCTCTATCCCTTTGTGGAGCGCTTCGCCCGCTTTTTGGAGAAAGAGCCGAATCTCCGCATTGAAGTACGGACGAAGGCGGGGGGAGAAAGCCTTTTTCGAAGAATCCTCAAAATGCATTTATCCGAGGAGGCGAAAAAACGCCTGATTTTTGCCTTTACCTCTCGCCGGAGAAAATCGTTTCGGAAGCGGAGCATGGAACGGCAGGCCTTAAGGGGAGACTGAGGGCCATTAAAAATGGCGATGGAAGAGGGCTTTACTCTGCGCCTTTGCTTTGATCCCATGCTTTATCATGCGGACTGGGAGAGCTTGTATACCGCACTTTTGGAAAAAGGTTTTCCGGGAAATCCCCATGGAAAAAAACTATATGACGTGAGTGTCGGAAGCTTCCGTATTTCGGAGAGTTACTTAAAAGAGCATGACGAAGTCCTGCGGTGCTTCTCCCTATACTTCTTTTCCCCTATGAAAATACAGACGAGTTATTATCATTATCCGAAGGAGCTTCTTCTGAAGATGGAAGGCTTCTTGGAACAGCGGCTCCTCGAGAAGCTTCCGAAAGAGAAGATTTTCCGTTGGACGGAAGAAGAAAAAGCGGGATAACGGCAACGAGATAGACGAAACGGAAAGGATGCGCTAAGAGCGAGGGAAAATAGAGCGTTCGCACGCCATTTGTACATGGAAAGAAAAAGGAAATTGTTATGAAGAAGGGACAAAAAGAAAGGAATAGTGCCGGGAATACGGAAAAGAAGCTTGCTCTGGTGACCGGAGCATCCGGCGGAATAGGACGAGCGATTGCGGAGAAACTTTCGGAAATGGGCTATTTTGTCTATAGGGATAGGGACAGGGATTTTAAAAGAAGAAGAGGAAGCGCCTTTCTTCCCGTTTCCCATAATTTACGGGATGCCAAAGCCTCGGAGGAATTTTTCCGGAAGCTGAAAAATGGAGGGCAAACTCTCGGTTCTCGTGCATTCTGCGGGGGTCGCCTACTACGGTTTTCACGAGTGCTTAAATGCAGAGAAGATTACGGAAATGGTAGAAGTGAACTTTACGATTCCACTCTCGATAACGCAGTTTTTCCTGCGGGATTTGAAAGAAGAGAAAGGGCATATATTCTTTTCTTTCCTCCGTGACCGCCCTTCATGAAAACGGATACGGGGCGGCTTACGGAGCGACAAAGGCGGGGCTTCTCTCCTTCGCGCGTAGTCTTTTTAGTGAAAACAGGAAGTCCGGGCTAAAGGTGCACAGCATTTTACCGGACATGACGGATAGCAATTTATACCGCAATGCGGATTTTTACAGTGGGGAAAATGCGGAAAGCTATCTCCTTCCTTCCGATGTGGCTTCCGCCGTGGAAATGATGCTCCGGCAAAGGGCGGGTGTGGTATTGGAAGAGGTACATTTGCGACCGCAAGTTTTTCAAATAACGAGAAGACCTTCCAAAGCAGATAAAAGGACTTAGATAGAGGTGTTTTTCTTCATAAAATGGTAAAAAGGATTTTAAAGCGAAGGGCAGCTTTGTAGAAACTTGTAATATTCCATACTGGATACAATATTTTTAAAAAAGAGACGCGAATACTTTTATAAGAAAACGATAGAGTACCAGCTCAAAAACTAAAAAAATGACAAAATAATGAACTATAGTCCCAAGATGTTTTTGGACAAAATAACAAAGTTTTGAAAATTTGCCCAAATGGAGATCGCCTTTAATCTTTGTCTTGCGGTGATAAATTCAGAATTTTATAATATTTTCGTAAAAAGAGAAAAAGAGTGGAGGCAAAAATTATGGTTAGCTTTTTGTATGTCTTTTTATCCTGATTGGAGGGTATTTCACATACGGTAAGTTTGTAGAAAAATACTTTCGGCCCGGATGATAGAGAGACACCGGCAGTGCAGAATCAACGACGGAGTGGACTATGTTGTCATGCCGGAATGGAAATTGTTCTTAGTACAGCTCTTAAACATTGCAGGTCTGGGACCGATTTTCGGTGCTTTGACAGGTGCAGAGTGGGGGCCGGTTGTGTTCTTGTGGATTACCTTCGGTACAGTTTTTGCCGGCGGTGTGCATGACTACTTCTCCGGAATGCTTAGTGAAAGAACGGACGGGGCATCCATTTCCGAGGTTACCGGAAACTATCTCGGACTCAGCATGAAGAACGTCATGCGTGTCTTTTCCGTAGTGCTCCTTATTATGGTCGGTACCGTATTTGCAGTAGGCCCTGCCGGACTGATTGTAACCTTGATTAAAGCGGGAGGATCGGCAAATGCGATTCTTACAAATAAAGAGGTGTGGCTGTGGATTATCCTTCTCTATTATTTGATTGCGACCTTCTGTCCGATTGATAAGATTATCGGTAAGATTTATCCGGTATTCGGTATCTGCTTAATTGCTATGGCACTCGGCGTAGGAATCGGTATCTTCACCCATGGTTACCAAATTCCCGAGATTTTTCACCCACTTTGGAAATGAGCATCCGACCGGACTTCGATTTGGTCTTTCATGTTTCATTACGGTAGCCTGCGGTGCCATTTCCGGCTTCCATGCTACTCAGTCCCCTCTTATGGCGCGTTGTATGAAGAGCGAGAAACAAGGACGTTTCGTGTTCTATGGTGCCATGGTGGCAGAGGGTATCATTGCTCTTATCTGGGCAGTGGCAGGTTGCGCGATTTATGGCGGAGCAAAGCTCCTTGAAGCAGGCGGCGGAAATTCAACAACCGTTTATGATATCTGTAAGACGACGATGGGATCTCTCGGTATGGTTCTTGCGATGATGGGGGTTATCGCTTGCCCGATTACCTCGGGAGACACGGCTTTCCGTTCTGCACGTCTTACCATTGCAGACTGGTTTAAGATTGACCAGAACGATTTCAAAAAGCGTGGTATTCTGACGATTCCGATTCTGGGAGCAGGTGCAGTCATTTCCCACTTGGACTATGCTATCGTATGGCGTTATTTCAGCTGGACAAACCAGACCCTTGCGATGATTGTGCTTTGGGCGGCGTCGATGTATCTCTACAGAGAGAAGAAGAATTACTGGATTACAGCGGTGCCGGCGGTGTTCATGAGTGCGGTTTCCATGACCTACTTCTTCTGTGCACCGGAGTGTCTCGGTGCTTTCGGATTGACCACAACCGTGGCTTACCCGGTAGGAATTATTCTTGCGGCAGTTTTCTTAATCCTTTTCTTAAGAGCGACAAAGAAGCCTTTCTCCGGAGAAGGCGGAGCACAGGCCCTAAGGAAAAGAGGAACAGTTTCACAGGAATGTAGCGGAATTTATTATGTTTAATAATTCACCTCGCTTTTCTACGAAGGCGGGTGAATTTTATGATTCTTAACAAGTGTCGCAGGGAGACGCCTGAGACATCCGGTTCATAATGAGTATCCGTCTCGCAGAGTGCGAGAAGTTGTTTTAATAAAAAATCGGACAGGGGATCCGGATAGCAGGAGTATATAGCAGTAGCGTATAGAAAGGGCAGTTAATATGAATTTTTCCCTGAGTGAGAAAAACTGGATAAGGAAATTTTAAAAAGATAAAAGAGAGGCTAAGCATATCGGCCCGGTAGGCATCGGAGAGAAGGCTTTGTACTTAAATTCTTTTTATATCGATAGGATGTACTATATTCCAATAGAAGCGATAGAACGAGTTTATAAGCGCGTTGCGATGAGTAAGGAGGATTTTTCCGGAAGAGGAATGTTTGCCAGCCTTTCCTATCTTGTGGTGGAATATGACGGCGGAAAGGAAAAGGCCTGTTTGATTAGGAAGGGTGGAAGCTTGATGAAGCGCTTTCGGAAATCAGAAAAACGTTTTCCGAATCTCCCACTATGAGTAAAAAGAGCGGAAGAAAAGCTTCGTGACGAGGAGGAAGAAGAGAAGGCCAAACTTTTACCGAAGCTTTCGGAGGAAGCGGAAAAAGGCCGTTTTTGAGATAGAAGAGGCGGATAAGATTTTACAGGAAAGAGAAGAACTCTACAAAAATCTTGCATTGCAGGCAAAACAGGAAAGAATGGTGCAGAGTACGAGATCCGTACTATCGGTATTTTGCATGGCTTCTTTTCTTCGGCGGAAAATTTTGCTCTGCCTCTTATCTGCAGGGGTTTTTATAAAAAAATGGAGATCAGAGCCATGCCATCGTACTTTTCGGCTTCTTCCTCATGCTTTTTGGTGGGCTTTCGTGTCCGTCCGACCGGGAGGCAGAATAAGGAAGAGGTAGAAAGAGAGTATGAGGGAGTCTATTCGGAAGATGAAGGACTCTCTTCCGAAAGACTTTCCCCTTCCGGCGCAGTATGCTCATCCAATCTGCCTATTATGGATGAAGCAAAATATTTTGGAGGGAAAGGCGGAGACTTTTTCGTCTTCCTATGAGCTACTGAAGAAGGAACTGAAAGAACTCGACAGCACGAAAGAGGTTACGCAGAAAGTGTATGACCGGCTTATTGTTATTAAGCCCATGTTCCTCGCTTACGGATATCGGGATGAAGAATCAAGATAATGAAGAAAACGCTGATGAAAAAAAGCAGGGAATAGGCTTTAAAAGAAGGAAAAAGTCTGCTTGTTTCGAAGCAAAAATTCCGGTTTTATGCAGAGTAAATAGACTCTTGCGATTCTGTTTTCCATGGGGTAGAATCAACAAATAGTTTTACCGGAGAGAGGATATCGGAAGAGATTCCGGCGAAAATATACTTCGAGCGGATTACTCCGAGGGCGGAGTCGGAAGGAAACGGATTCCGGAATACATAGAAAAAGGTTCAAGAGGGGGCAATATGGCGGATAAGAAATTGGTGGAGCAGATTACTTCCAGGGAGGAAGATTTTTGCGCAGTGGTACACGGATGTGGTGAAGAAGGCGGAGCTGACCGACTATTCTTCGGTAAAGGGCTTTATGGTCATTCGTCCTGCAGGGTATGCCATCTGGGAGAGAATTCAAGAGGAACTGGACAGTCGTTTTAAGGCGACGGGTGTGCAGAATTGTGCTATGCCGCTCCTGATTCCGGAGTCTCTTTTAGAGAAGGAAAGCGAGCACGTGGAGGGCTTTGCCCCTGAGGGTAGCTTAGGGTTACCTACGGCGGTTCCAAGAAACTGGAAGAAAGACTCTGCGTTCGTCCGACATCGGAGGTACTTTTCTGTGACTACTATTCCAAGGTGGTAAAGTCTTACAGAGATTTGCCCCAGCTTTTAAATCAATGGTGCTCCGTAGTGCGCTGGGAGAAGACAACCAGACCGTTTTTAAGAACCAGAGAGTTCTTATGGCAGGAGGGACATACCGTACATGCTACAGCGGAAGAGGCGGAGGAGAGAACGCGGATGATGCTGGATATTTATGCGGATGTTTTGGAAAATGAGTTGGCTATCCCTGTGGTAAAAGGAAGAAAGACGGAGAAAGAGAAGTTTGCCGGTGCGATAGCAACATACACGGTTGAGGGCTTTGATGCATGACGGACAGGCTCTGCAGTGCGCGACTTCCCATAATTTCGGAGACGGCTTTGCGAAAGCTTTTTGATGTGCAGTATTTGAGTAAGGAAAATAAAAATAGAGCCGGTACACCAGACCTCCTGGGGAATTACAACGAGAACCATCGAGTGCGCTCATTATGGTGCACGGAGATGATTCCGGACTCGTGATTCCGCCGAGAATTGCACCGACGCAGGTTGTGATTGTCCCGATTCAGCAGAATAAAGAAGGAGTGCTCGACAAAGCCTATGCCTTAAAGAGGAGCTCTTAAAGGCCGGTATTCGTGTCAAGGTGGATGATTCCGATAAGACTCCCGGCTTTAAGTTTGCGGACGGAGAGGTTCGCGGTATTCCGCTTCGTCTGGAAATCGGACCGAAGGATATGGAAAAGAATCAGGCAGTCCTCGTTCAGAAGGGACAATAGAGAAAAGAGCGTGGCGGAGCTTTCAATCTGACAGAAGAGGTCACGGAGCTCTTAAAGAAGATGCAGAAGGATATGTTTGAAAGAGCCCTTTCCTTCCAAAAGGAAAGAACTTCGAATGCGAAGAGTCTGGATGAACTTGTGGCTTCCATCGATAAGAAGCCGGGCTTTGTCCGTGCGATGTGGTGCGGATGCAGAGAGTGTGAAGATAAGCTGAAGGAATATTCAGGAATTACTTCCCGTTGCATCCCTATGGAACAGGAAGTCATCTCCGATACCCGCGTGGTTTGCGGAAAGAAAGCGACAAAGATGGTTTATTGGGGAAGAGCCTATTAAGAGGAATTTGGGGGCTAAAAATCAAAATAGTTTTTCTAAGCAATATAGGTCTGCCATGGGGCACGCTTTCGCTAGCTTCGCCTCGTAGCGGATACTAAGCGAAAAACTGCGTTTTACTTGTTTTTCGCAGTACCGACAGGCTCAGACTACCCCATATTCAGACCTATATTGCCTAAAATTCATTTATTATTTTCATTTTTTTACAGACCTTTTTATCTACAATGGATATACCGTTTAAGATTTCCGGAAATAAGTTGCTTATGATTCTTAAAAAGGAGAGAAAAGTGAAGCAAAGTGATATTCGGGAAGAGCATTTGAGAAATGTATATGAATATGTCCTGCACCATTCCCGTGTCTCCAGAGCAAAAAAATAGCCAGAGAGTTGGAATTAAGCAGATCGAGCGACTCATCCCTTGTGGATGAGCTGATTTTTATGGGAGCTCTTTTATGAAGATGGAGAGAAAGAAGTGGACAAGGGTATAGGAAGAAATCCGATTCTTATCAAGACGGATTTTCGAAACTTATATTGTATTGTCCTTTTTTGGAAAGAAAAAGGGATTTCCGTATCGGTAGTGAGTATGGCTCAGGGGCTTAGTGTTAAAGAAAGAATGGCAGGGAGCGTATTTTCCGAAGTCGCCAATCCTTCTGACTATGGGATTCGCACAAGGAAGATCATTCGCAGGATTAAAAGAAGTATAGAAGAGAAGAACAGGTATCTGGGTAGCCTTATCATTTTTCCGGGCATAGTGGATTCCCTGAACCGAACTGTCTTTGCTCCTGACCTGGGCATTAACCGTGAAACAGGAAGGAGGATTCTTGAGGATATAAAAGAAGGAGGCGAAGATTTACCGGGTATTTTTGAGGAAAGTCTTATTCGGGGATATATCGCCATGCGTGCGTTTCACGAGGAGGAAGAAAAATACGCTGTACCTCCGGCTTACGGACGGAATAAGCGGCGCTTATTTTCTAAAAAAGGAGTATCCGTCAAAGCGGGAAGGAAGAGCTTTTTCGCCCGGACATTTTATTTTCAAAAGAGTTTTACAAAAAGCAATCAAAAGCCTAGTCTGTATGAGAAAAGAAGAACGAAAGGATTTCTACAGTCTGAATACGGAAATAGGAGAAAAAGCACTAAGGGAAGATATTTTAACGTATTTTGGGAAGGAAAAGATACTTTTGCAACCCTCGGAAATCACAGAGCTTACGGGGAGCGGAGAAGATGGAGAGGATAGGGAAGATAGAAGCGGAAAATATTTTTCATTTTTTTGCAGGAAACAAAAGAAACAGACCCGACATTTTACCATTTTATAAAAAGACAAGTATCTCTACTATACTTCTCTTGTTCTAGTGAATTGCTCGGTACTATTTTGTTCCAAGAAAGTCGCTCTTGGAGGATTTTTTCAGTTATTTGGAGATGATTTCAAAGAAGAACTGAAGTTAAAAATCAGACAAAGAGCGGATGAGTTGGATTTGGAGGTGCCGGAACTCTACTATTATGAAGCTTTAGAAGAGGAACTACCGGTAGCGTCTTCCGACTACTTCTTTACCAGGTACTATCATTTTACGGAAGGAAAGATTGACTCGCTTCCTTTTTGGCTTCCTTTTTTCTAGAGAAACTTTGCTTGTAAGTGGTCGGTATTTCCCCTATAATGCACTTTGTTTGGAATCGGGCTTTACGCTCCTGTTTTCTTTTTAGCTTAATACGAGCTTCGTATGGAATAACTGCGATATTTCGTTTTGTAAAAAGCTTGATTATGAGGAGGAAAAATATTTTGATTATTACAAAAACCCCCTTTCGTATGTCCTTTTTCGGCGGCGGAACGGATATGGAAGAGTATTTCAAGGAATATGGCGGTGCGGTGCTGTCCAGCAGTTTTTGATAAGTATTGCTATGTCAATGTCCGTCATTTGCCTCCTTTTTCAGTACAGTACGGAGCTTTCTTACTCGAAGACGGAGCGGGTGAACAGTTTGAGGAGATTCAGCATCCGGCGATACGTGAAGCGATGCGGATGCTGAATATGCAGGAAATACGTCTGATGTATGAAGCGGACTTGCCGGCAAGGTCGGGACTTGGGACGAGCTCTTCTTTTCGCAGTAGGAATGCTCCATGCCTTCCATGCCCTAAAAAGGAAAAGTATGTCGACAAGAAGACCCTGGCGGATCAGGCGATTTATCTGGAGAGAGTCCTTTGCAACGAGGCGGGAGGTTGGCAGGATCAGATTGCGGCATCTTACGGCGGATTGAATCGTATCGATTTCTCCGCCGAAGGCTACCGGGTAAGTCCGATTCTGATTTCCCCGGAACGAAAGAAGAAACTCAATGAGAATCTGATGCTCTTCTTTACCGGCTTCACCCGTTTTTCCTCTGAAATTCAGAAAGCGAATCAAAGCAGTTCTCCGGAGGACAAACTTGCCCTTCTTCGGGATATGAAAGAACTCGTGAATGAGGGAGAATCCATTCTCTGTAATCAGGATAGAGACTTGGATGATTTCGGTCGCCTTCTTCATACTACTTGGGAGTTAAAACGACGGACAGCGAAAAGCATCAGTACGGACAGCATAGATCAGCTTTATACAATCGGCATGCGTGCGGGCGCGCTTGGCGGAAAAGCTCCCTTGGTGCAGGCGGAGGCGGCTTCCTGCTTTTCTACGTGGAGAAAAGAAACAAGAGGGGGTTATGGAGGCCATGCGTGACCTGCTCTATATTCCTTTCGTCTTTGAAAAACGGAGGAACACAGGTGGTCTACTATTCGCCGAGACCTTTGAAAAGAAAGTGTGATAAGGATGCTTTAGTGAGTGGCTGGATTATCTCAGAACCGGTTTACAATCCACGGCAGGAGATTCCTTTTTCCCCTACTCTATGGGGTTTTTCTATTTCTTCAGTTGCTTGCGCTTTACCGAAGATTTTCTATTCTGAAAACCGGCGGGCATTTTTGGGACAGCTACCATATTACGGGGGATACCTTATATATTCATGCCGGGCTTTTCTGTATAGGAAGGCGGGATGTTCCTTTCTCGGAGATGAGGACGGTAGACATTGATTATACCAGAGGAAAAATGGGGCGGTAGGGTTTACCGTGAAGATTCATAGAGAAAAAGGCCTGATTAAGTGCTTTGTTCTTCCTGCAGATGAGAAAGGAAAGAGGCAAATTGAAAGACTTGGAGCGAGCACTTTTTTTCAGCACGGGATTGGCGTAAGAAAATGGGGGATATTAAGATGCATGTTTTTTATCCATGTGTTTTTGGAAAAAGAGTATCCATTCTGAGAAGAAAGGCAGGAAGAGATGACGGAGATACTGGAACAGTTTTCTATTTCCTGCAAGAGTGGTTCATGAATCCGCTTTTTCAATCCGTTTTAATTATTTATTACTGGCAGTCTGCGCCTTTTTGGTTGTTTCTGGAGAATATCCATTTTACAAAGCGGCGGGGGAGTTTTGGGAACCGTTTCATATCGTAGGGGATACTCTCTATATTCATGTCGCATTTTACTGCTTAGGAAGGCGCGTAGTGCCGTTCTCGAAATGACGTCAGTCCAAATCAGCCAAGGCGGCGGAGAGGGCGGCAGGGCGCTATATCGTAAAAATCCGGCGGAAGAAGGGAATTACCAAGTGCTTTATGATTGGAATGAATAAGAGAGGCCTTCAGAAGCTCGAGGAACTGGAAAAAGGCACTTAAAAACACTGGGTTGCAGTGAGTAGCGGAGATAGCCCTCTAAACTCTTAAAAAATTAATATTATTTTTGTCTTTTTGCCGATGTACTTTTGATACAGAGTGTGATGCTGTAGCAGAAGAAGAGGGGGAGATTCTTTGTCGAAAATCTCCGGGTGGATTTTTATTCTTAACGGGTATTCATCGCAGCGTGTGCGGTATCTCGTTCAGACGCACGAAGTAAAGAGTCGAGGCGTCTTAGGAAAGCGGGTAAAAGATGAAAGAAGTAATAGACAAGTTAAAATTGAGAAAAAGAGAAAACAGAAGGAAAACTCGTCAAGATTCCATTTTTATGCATGACGGTTTTTCTTTTTTTGTGTTTTTTTAGAACGGAAGCTTTTTCCGAAGGAAAATGGGTGGAAGTCTCCGGTGCATGGCAGTATCAGGAAAATGGAGTAGCCCGGAAAGGCTGGCTCCACCTGGGTGATTTCTGGTATTATCTGGATCCGGTGAGCGGAAAGATGGCGGACGGCTGGATTCTGGACAGTGGAAAAATGGTATTTCTAAAGACCGACGCGCGTGAGCAGGGAAAAATGGCAACCGGCTGGACCTGGGTAGACGGAAATTGCTATTTTTCTGAAAGAAAACGGTGCGATGGCATCGAACGAAAGCGTAGGCGGCTATCAGCTTGCAGAGTCCGGACAATGGACGGTACAGGGAAAAAGCGGTTTTCGAAAAGGATAAGGGCTATGCCAAAAGCTATAGTGCTTATTTACAGAAAAACGGAGCAGAAGGGAATGCTACGCAGTCTTCCGCTTCCGGAGAATCGGTGCCGCTTGGATTGGGAAGTTCCTCCGGCGGAGGTCTCGCCATGCGCAAAAGGCTCCGGCGGTGGAGGCGGTGGAGGTGGCTCCTCATCGGGCGGTTCCGGCGGTGGAGGCGGTTCTTTTTCAGGAAGTTCCGGTAGTAGTGGCGGAGGCGGCAGTTCCTCCTCAGGGCGCTTACAGTGGAACGTCGAGTGGCGCACCTTCTTTTCCCTTCCGGCACACCGGGAAAAGAAAGCCACAGTGCTTTCGTACCGAATGAAACAGCTTCCATAGAAGCCGGGAACACGAAAAACAGTACAAGTGAGGCAATACCGGCAGAGTCGGAAGAAGGAACGGATGCAAGAGAAAAATCCGAAAATTAAAAAGAAGATTCAGAGGCAGAAGACTCGAAAAGAGAAACGAAAGGATCGCATGCGGAAACAACAAAAGAGACGGAAGTAAAGACGGAGGAAGAGCATCAGCGTGATGCGGATAAGGTGGAAAGGGCACTGCAAGAAGGGGAAAATCAGAACACAGCGCAGTACACTGCCGCAAACGGAGAGATTTATACCGCCTTTTTTTGTGCAGGGTGTGCATATTCCTAACTTGAAGAGTACGGAAGAGGGCGGAGATTTTATCGAGAAGGAAGACTCCGCTTACTTTACCCGTGTGGCGAGATTTGTGCGCGGTCAGGGCTATTATGACACGAATAAGGCGAGAAACGGTGAGAATCAGGATGTGGACCGAAATCTTTGCTTTGCAACAACGGCATCGAATGTGTTGCATTGGTATTTGCAGGAAAATAAGGAGAAAATACAGGATTATATCAATTTGCATGGAGATGAGATTCGCCGCGTGGGACAGAAAAACTATTCTCTTCAAGATTTCCTAAAACCAGTCCGATCCGGATCAGTGGAACAGTCTGATTTTTGACTATTTTAAATTGATTTATGGGCATAGGGAAAATGGCTTTTAAGACCGGTCCCTTGGTGGATTTGTTTATTAACGGGTATACACCGGAAAAGTTGGTCAATTCGGAAGCGGATTTTGAAACAATGGACGAAAGAGGCGGTTTTTTGTACGGAATTTTGGGAAAGAAACTGCAGTCGGACATTACAAGGAGCTTCCATTTTACCTTCTCTACTGATGTAAAGGAGCTTCTTTCTACAGGGCACGCCCTTTGTATTTCTTATAGTTTTGGAAAGTATTCCCATGTAGTGAGTCTTTGGGGGGCGGATTTTGATGAAAGCGGGAATCTCGCGGGAGTTTATGTCACGGATTCCGATGACCAGGACGAAACCGGAGAAAAATCCGGAAGTAGGATTAAAGTACTATAGAATCACCTATGAGGACGGATGGCCATACTTGAACAACAGTTTAAGCAATAAGAAGGGTGGTTCACAAATTACTGATTTGCACAGCTTTAGATGGATAGAGTAAGAAGAAAGTGAAAATTTATAAAGTTCGACAGAAGAAGTAGATTGACAAGTTTTCTCGATTCTGCCATAATACAGCCTGAAAAAGATAGCCTAAACTAACTTTATGTTTGCTAAAGCTACTTATGAGGCTTATGGTATTCAAAAGACATCAGCCTATAAATGAATAGGGGGATGCTTTTTTTGTGTTTTTAACAAGTGCTGTGGAAAAATCTTGCGATGCATTGTGTACCAGGCTTGCCGCAAAGAAAAACAGTACTGTGTAGAAAAGGGGTATTATGAGAAAACATTGGATTCTTGGCGCGTCCGCCATCATTTTAGCATCCTCCGTAATGGCTTGCGGAAAGAAAGAGATACTGCCACCACAGCCGCAGGATCGGAGAAGGCTATGGAAAGCACTGTCGCCCAGGCGGAGAAGTCTGATTATGTCTTTGTAAAGATGACCGTTCCCTATGCGGACTTTTACTACGGAGAATTAAAGGATATTGCTCCGGAAGAGGGAAAGGATGTAAAGGCACAGCTGGATGCGGAAGATAGGGTGACGAAGGACGGTTTCCGCGAAACCGGAATGTATGATAGTGTAAGTTCTCCCACGAAAGAAAAAAAGTGGAAAAAAATATGTGATGGCAGACGGTGTAGTAGAGGGAGAAGGCTCCGTCTATAGGGAATTAAGCATGTGAATGTTGCCATTCCGAAGTCCCTCTATGAGGATGCCAAGAAGGCTTTAGAGGAGAAGAAGGAAAGCAAGAATGCGCTTCTTACGTTGATGGGGGCGATTGAAAGTGAAGTCAGTACGGAACCAAAGGAATATAAAGTATTAAACTCCGACGGAACCCTTTCCAAGACGCAGGGTACCACAAATGAGGCGAAGGATGTAAAAGCGGACATCACGACGACCTCTTCCTATGGAAATTATGAAATTGATGTGGACGGTTTGGATATCGACTCCGAAACCGTGCAGGGAGCGATTCTGGAAACCAAGGACGGTGCAAAGTATGGCTTAAAGCAGGAGGACAATATCTGGTTAAAGCCGGAGGAACTGGCATTTTCCGCAGTGGCTTTCGAGGATACCAACCACAAAGCCCAGAAGGAATTTAAGCGTTTTGAAGATATGCAGGACAAGGACATTGTAAAAATCACCTACTTCTTAATGGATGAGGATGACGTAGAGATTCCCGTAAATCTGCATGTAAAGAAGATTGCGCCGACAGAGTACAAGGTTAGCGGAGATGAGAAGGTGGCTACAGTCCGGAGGGAACGAAGGTCAACTATCAGCTTTCCACCGGGGAAGACAGCTACGCTCTTAGCAAGGTTCTCAGCAAGAAGAGTGAGGTAAAGGGAGAGGTGAATACAGATACCGCCGGCGTTTTGGTACTGCCGAAGGAGATGACGCCCGGAAAGTATCAGCTGGTATTCTCTAACGACAAGCTTTCCGATGTATCCTTCACTGTTTTGGTAGAATCCGGCTTAAAGGCGGAGGACTTCCATTTTGAAAACAATAAGTTAAGCCTTCAGGACAATACAGATCAGCTGACGATTGCAAACTACATTGCATCTACAAGCTCTGCAACTATCGGAGAGCAGGAGTTTAAGGGCGGTGCCGGAAGAAGATTCGGAAAGAACATTTTCAATGAAGACGGCAGTGTAAACACCGAGGCGACCTACAAGAAGGACGATCAGGAAGTAAAGTACTTTTGACGGCCCCGGAACCTATCCGGTAAGCATCAAGGCAGACGGGTATCCGGATGTGAAATTCGAGGTAGTCGTACAATGATTGTGATTCTTACTTTACTATGCAGTTTGGCGTTTTTCCATTTTTTTGGAAAAGCAGTAAAGAAGAAGCCGGCAGTGTTGTATGGGATTTGTATCCTCCTTTCCTTGGCAAAGCATCTTTTATCCAAGGGAGGAGGACTTCCCTTTTTGGACTTCTTTTTCAGAAAATCATGCAAAGGGGAATTCTCGCAGGCTCTCTCTTTATCTTAGTGATGATTGCGCCGGTGCTTCCGAAGCGCTTTTCCGGAAGAAAGACGATTTATCTCCTTCGGGGGGAAATGGCTATCTGTGCCTCTCTGATTACTTTTGGCGCACAACCTGGCCTTTGGCGGAAAAATACTTCGGTGCTGTATTTTTTTCGGGCAGGGACACATCAGTCTGATGGAGCTTCATGCGGCTATCGTGTCTTGTCTTATGATTCTTTTTGTTAATTCCGCTCACCATTACCTCCTTTCAAACCGTTCGGCGGAAAATGCAGGCAAAGAGCTGGAAGAAGGTACAAAAACTGGTCTTATCTTTTTACCTGCTTTTGTACCTGCACATTTTCTTTATCTATCAAGGAGCACTGATTCGAGGAAAGGGAGAGTATTTCTTCACCCTGATGTTTTACAGCTTCCTTTTCGGATTCTACGGATTCTTGCGGATTCGGCAGTATAGAATGCAGAAGGAGACTAGGGAGAAAAAGGCATTTCCCTGCTTCGCATTGCGGGATTTTACCCATTGTCTGTCTTTTTCTAAGCGTCTTTTTACAGTGCCGGGAAATACCGAGCAGCACTGGAGGAAAATGTAGATAAAATCAGAGCGCAGGAAACTGTAGCGGAAAGTAAGGGAAGCGCGGAAACTGAAGCGGAAAATAAAGGAAGTGTGGAAGACACCGGAAGCGCGGAAAGCAAAGGAGGCGGGGAGGAAAAAATCGATTCCTCCGAAAAAGCATCAGAAGCTGACGGAGATAAAGCCTCTGCGAATTCTTCGGATGGTTCTTCCGATTCTCAAGGCTCTGATGCGAACAGTACGTCCGGAAGCTATAAAGACGGAGAATATCTGGGAAAGGCTTCTGCCTACAATGGCAATGTGGAGGTAAAGGTTACCATTTCCGGTGGAAAGATGACCGCTATCGACATCGTGAAAACGAAGGATGATGAGGACTATTTCTTTGACGCACAGAAGAAGGTGATTCCGGAAATTCTGGAAAAGCAGAGCACCGATGTGGACGCCGTGGCTGGAGCCACTACCAGCAGTGAAGGCATTGCCCATGCGGTGGAGAAAGCTCTGGAACAAGCAAAAATAGTAGTGTAGGCTGAAAGAGGCAAAAATAATAGGAAAACAATAGGAATTGGAGATGGGCATTGCTATTTTTGTCTTGCAATACTACAATACTCCTGTGTTCTCTGTCGAGAAAAAGAATGTGCAGTACAGCACATTCTTTTTTTAGTTCATAACGAGTATTGCTCGCAAAGCGTGCGGTATCTCGTTCGTAACAAGCAGCTAAGGCGAAGCCTGAGACATCTTGTGTTTTAACGAGTATCACTTGAACAGAGCGCAGGTTTTTCTTCATAACGAGTATCGTACCAAGTGGCGCGAGTAGTTCACACGCACCCACGGGAGCGTGCTCTTACAAAAAGAGAATTTAGAAGTAGCGGGAAAGGAAAAGGAGTAAGATGCGTACAATTTTCGATACGGAAACATTTCATTTTGAAACAAAAGGGATGCTGGGAGGCGGACATAGCTTAACGGTTTCCAAGGATGGTTTTTCTTATCAGAGTGAAAATGGAAAGAAGTCGTTTTCCTTCCCTTTTTCAGCGATAAAAAGAACCTTCCTTACCAACTATTGCAATTCCAATCAGAATTACGACGTGCGTTGCTACTTGAAAGACAGTAAAGGAGATTCCCGAGTTTGAACTGGACACCGGGCTTGGAATAACGGGCACAATATTAAAAGAAACAAAAGCACTGCTTGTGGCACTTTCCGCGAGTAAATTAGGGAGCGCTTTTCCGAACAATCTGGACAGTCTGGAAACCGACCTCGGTTTTACCTTGGGAGAAAAGGATATTACTTTGAAGGACGGCGTGATTATCGGGGCAAAAAGCATCAGATTCCCCTTCATGCCATTAAGCGTTGTAAGTGTGTCAGTAACGGAACCCTCGGCTATCTTTGTGTTTATCTAAAAGGAAAAAAGGCGGGTTTTTCATCGATATTCCGGACATGAAACTGCCTATCAATGAAGTCACCCTCCCGGTTCTCGAGGGCGGTCATACGTAGGAATACAGGAACGGAATCGATTTTTCCGTGGAAACGGTTTTGACCAGAAGGATTCCGGCTACATCATTATTCGTTATATGAATGCGGACTTCTTTATCAGTGAAGACGGCACTTTCCGGGAGCCTTGGCAGGAGTCGGCTTACAGAAGGATTTGTATGCCTATGGCTATGATGTGGATACCAACTGGTGTGAGAGAATGGGGCAGTAAAGGAGAAGAGGATTTTATGGGAAAATGGAAGAGCGAAGCGGAAGCACGCGAAGAAATCAAGAATTTGGTAGCGGAGTATTACCACAGCTTTTAAAGAGAAGAAGAAAGCTGAGCCGGGGAGACAGAGTAGCTACGCTTCCCGCGTATTTGACGAGAAGGAAATGCTGTCCTTGACAGATGCTACTTTGGATTTTTGGCTCACAACGGGACGTTTTGCAGACGAGTTTGAGAAGAAGTTTGCAGAGTGGATTGGCGTAAAGCACGCCTATCTGGTCAATTCCGGATCTTCTGCGAATCTCCTTGCGTTTATGACGCTTACGGCAGCTGAGCTCGGAGAAAGACAGATTAAAAGAGGAGATGAGGTTATCACGGTGGCCTGCGGTTTTCCGACTACGGTAACCCCCTATGCTCCAGTATGGGGCGGTTCCCGTTTTCCTCGATGTCACAGTTCCGGAGTACAATATCGATGTAAGCCGTCTGGAAGATGCGCTCTCCGAGAAAACCAAGGCGGTGATGATTGCGCATACCTTGGGAAATCCCTTTAATCTGGAAGTCATCAAGAGATTCTGTGACAAGCATGGTCTCTGGCTGATCGAAGACAACTGTGACGCTCTGGGCTCCCGCTATACGATAGACGGAGAGACCCGCTTTACAGGAACCTGGGGCGATATCGGCACCAGCTCCTTCTATCCGCCACATCACAGCGACGATGGGCGAGGGGCGGCGCAGTGTACACGAACAATCCGAAGCTTAGTCGGCTGATTTTTGTCTTTCCGAGACTGGGGAAGAGACTGTATCTGCCCGTCCGGTCATGATAACTTCTGCGGACATCGTTTTTCAGGGACAGTACGGCCCAGCTTCCGAAGGGTTATGACCACAAGTACACCTACAGTCATTTCGGCTACAATCTGAAGGTGACCGATATGCAGGCGACTGTCGGCGTGGAACAGTTAAAGAAGTTCCCGAGCTTTATCGAGAGAGAAAGGCAAACTGGGCCTTTCTAAAGGAGGCGCTCTCCGATATCGAAGGCTTAATTCTTCCGGAAGCGGCGGAAAATGCGGATCCTTCCTGGTTCGGGTTCCTGCTTTCCGTGAAAGAGAGTCCGGTGTAAAACGAAATGACCTGACCGCTTTCCCTCGAAAAGGCAAATATCCAGACCAGACTGCTTTTCTCCGGAAATCTGATTAAGCACCCCTGCTTTGATCAAATTCGCGGAACGGATGCGTATCGCGTGGTGGGAGAGTTGAAGAATACCGATTATATTATGGAGCATAGCTTCTGGATTGGCGTCTATCCGGGGATGACGAAAGAAATGCTTCAGTATATGGCGGATAAGATTCATGAAGGCATGGAAGCGTGCAAGAAGAACTAAAAATTTGTGGATGATGTGTCTATTCTTCCTCTTCTTCCTGCTCATCGGAATCCGGAATTTCTTCCTCATCCACATCGTCCTCATCCTCATCCGGCGTTTCTGCCGGATCTTCTTCGAGTATCATATTGTTGCATATCCACATTTTTCTTTTTGGCCCACGGGTCGTTTGGCCGGGGTCGAAGACCCCTAGGGATTTAAGCCGTAACGGGCGGTAAAGCTGGGATTGCCGGGCCGGAAATCCGCGGTTTACTGACATCTTTCATTTTTCCTCCGCCTTTGCCATCAGCTCATCCATGACGGTGCTCGGTTTTGTGCGGTATCCGCTTTTTCCGTAGTACTTCGGTTTTTCCGTCCTCTTGAAGGTACTGACCCTGCTCATTTACCTGTACTTTCCTGAACGGTGGTTTTTCCGCCATAGCACCGCTTTCATCAAAATAATAAGCATAGCCGTCGATGGTTGCCCAGAAACGATGCATTTTACCGAGGTCTTTTTGATTCGTGCTCAGAAAATACCATTTTCCGCTATCGAATATCCAGCCGGTGGCCATACGCTCCCGATCCGGAGCAATGTAATACCAGCTTCCCTTATACGCTATCCATCCCGGAATGCTCCTGCCAAATGCGTCCGTATGGGTCCATTCTTTTCCAATCTGTACCCAGTTTCCTTTTTCTGCAAAAGTTTTTTTCCCCGGGAATAAGTAAGAAGAGCAGGAAAAGAAGGAAAAGTACATGTTTTTCAGTTCGTAACATAGCGCCCCTCGTTGAAACGAGATAGCGTGCGCTCACGCACGATACTCGTTATGTCTAAACATAGAAGAGATTGTCTCTTTATTTTTATCGGTGAAAAAATGGAAAAAGAATAATTCTATAGCTTTTTCCCAACTATGTCTTGTATCATGGAAAATATTTTTAAGCTGTAGTTGCGTATATTTATAGAAAAAAAGCGAAGGAAAACAGATGAAAAAGTCAATTTGGAAAAAGGATATTCGGCGCTTCGGAAGTTTGCTGTGTTTTATACTTCTGTCTTTAACGGCTTGTAGGAAAAGAGAGCGCTATCAGGATCAGTTTACGGATGTTTTTGATACGGCTTCCATGGTCATCGGTTATGAAGAATCAGAAGAAGCTTTTCGGGAGAAGGCGGAACAGATTCATGAGAGACTTTTGCATTATCATAAACTCTTTGATGTCTATACGGACTACGCGGAACTTGAAAATTTAAAGAAAGTGAATGAAGAGGCCGGGAAAGAAGCGGTAAAGGTAGATCCGGATATTATGGCACTCATAAGTTCAGGAAAGAAATGGAGAGAGATACGGAGGGAAGGGTGAATATTGCCTATGGCGCAGTGCTCTCTCTTTGGCATGACAAAAGGGAAGAAGGGATAGCCAATCCGGAACAGGCGAGCCTTCCGGATAAAGAGGCTTTGGAAGAAGCTGCGAAGCACTGCAATATAGATGACCTTATTTTGGATGAAGAAGATGACCGTGTATTTTTCAGGATCCGAAACTTCGTCTCGATGTCGGCGGGATTGCAAAGGGCTGGGCAGTGGAAAGAATTGCAGAACTTCTGGAAAAAGAAGGAGCCAAGTCATATCTTTTGAATATTGGAGGAAATCTTCGTGCCATCGGAAAGAAGGGAGACGGCACAAAGTGGATTTGCCCGGTACAAAATCCCTTCTATGTAGACGGGGAGGAGGCGATCCCTATGCGGTGTCCGGTGAGTGCGGAAATCTCTTTAGTAACAAGCGGCGACTATGAACGCTATTTTACCGTGGACGGCGTTCGCTATGCGCATATTGTGGATCCGGAGACGAGATATCCTGCGAATAGGCACCGTTCCGTGACGATTCTCACCAAAGACTCCGCTCTTGCGGACAGTCTTTCGACGGCGCTGTTTATTCTTTCCGTAGAAGACGGGAAAAAGCTTGCTTGAAAAATACGGAAAGAGTATTCCACGGAAATAGAAGCGATGTGGGTAGAACCGGATCATAGTATGGCGTATACGGGCATTTTCTGAATCAGATCGATGCGGAATAAACAATGTGCATAGAGGCAGGGACAAGGAAACAGATCTTAGACGGACTGGCTTTATCTGTGGCGAAGAAGGAAAAGATTTCTTTATGAGAATTGCAGAAATAGGGGCTTTACAAGGGCCTCTTTTTGATATAGTATTTATGACACGCACGGAGGCGTGTGAAAATAAAGAGTCTTAGGTTTTTGTCAGGATACTCCTTTGGAATAATAGTGGGTATGAGATCCGCTCGACAGACAGAAGAGAAACTTATGCTTGTTCTTGATTTAATACAAAACCGGAGAAAAATCTCTTGTCAGACTGAGGTGTGATGTGTTATCCTTGTACGGCTGTGGCATGATAGCGATGAAGGAAAAAGATTACTATAGAAATGAAAACCGCAAGGCATAAGTTTCTACAGAGAACTTTCCGGGCGAGATGTCAAGTTTAGAAACTGACGGCAGGTCACTGTACTACAATTTAAGCACCAAGCGCGGGTGCGGCGTGTGTATTGTGTATAAGATACGCGCGGAAACGTGTACAGTCACCAACTTATCGTCAATAACCCGATAGGGAGGCGACTTTTTATGGCAAGTCAAGTATGAGATCACCTTAAAGGCTTATGAGCATAGCCTTGTGGACAGATCCGCCGCAAAATCGTAGAGAACTGCAAGAAGACGGGTTCTCAGGTTTTCCGGCCTATGCCACTTCCACGAAGAAGGAAGTAGTTACCATCCTTCGTGCGGTGCACAAGTACAAGGACTCTCGCGAGCAGTTCGAGCAGAGACACACTAAAGAGATTGATTGATGTCATCAATCCGAACCAGAAAGACCATGGACAGTCTGCAGAGACTCGAAATGCCTGCAGGCGTATCCGTAGACATCAAGATGAAAAACAAATAATTCTAGTATGAACCGATGAGGTTCCGCTGTAGAAAAGGAGAACAAATGAAGAAAGCTATTTTGGCAACAAAAAGTCAGGAATGACACAGGTCTGGGATGAGAACGGCGTGTTGATTCCGGTAACTGTACTTCAGGCAGGCCTGTGTGGTAACTCAGGTGAAGACAGCTGAGAATGACGGTTACAAAGCGGTTCAGGTGGGATAGAGAGAGAGAGAGCTTTTTGAATAAGCCCCTTAAGGGACAGTTTGATAAAGCGGGCGTATCTTATAAGAGATTCTTAAGAGAATTCCGTTTTGAAAATGCTGAAGAGTACAAGGTAAAAGACGAGATTAAGGCAGATATCTTCGCAGAAGGAGATAAGGTGGATGTAAGTGCTACTTCCAAGGGTAGAGGTTGCATCTGCAATTAAGAAATATGGACAGCACAGAGGGCCGATGGCTCACGGTTCCAAGTTCCATCGTCATCAGGGTTCCAACGGTACATCCGCAACACCGTCCAGAGTACTTCCCGGTAAGGCAATGCCTTCCCACATGGGTGCGGTAAAGGTGACAACACAGAATCTTACTGTGGTTCGTGTTGATGCGGAGAGAGCTTATCCTTAGTGAAAAGGTGCAGTTCGGACCGAAGAAGGCTCTTGTTACTATTAAAGAAAGCTGTAAAGTCCCTAAGACGAAAGGAAGGAGGAAGATAGTATGGCTAACGTATCTGTATTTATATGCAGGGTCAGGAAGTCGGCAAGATGGATCTGAATGATGCGATTTTCATGACGCCGGTTCACGAGCACTTGTTACCCTTGCAGTTAGGCGTGACTGCCAATAAACGCCAAAGGCACACAGAAGGCGTAACTCGTTCGGAAGTTTCCGGAGGAGGAAGAAAAGCCTTGGAGACAAAAAGGACAGGTCATGACAAGACAGGGTTCCATTCGTGCTCCACAGTGGAAGGGCGGCGGAGTTGTATTTGCTCCGACACCGAGAGATTATACCACTACCATGAATAAGAAGGAAAAGAGAGCAGCACTTCGCGCAGCACTGTCCAACGCGGTAGCGGAGAATAAGCTGATTGTAGTGGATGAGATTCATTTCAGGTGAAATCAAGACCAAGAACTTCCAGAACATGCTGAATGCCTTCAAGGTGGAGAAAAGCTTTCGTTCTTTTGGATGAAAATGATAAGAATACCGTGCTTTCCGCAAGAAATATTCAGGACGTGAAGACGGCTCAGGTAAACGAGCTGAATGTCTACGACGTTTTTGAAGTATGGCACTGTATTGGCTACTAAGGCGGCTCTTTTAAAGGTTGAGGAGGTATACGCATAATGGCTAACTTACAATATTTTGATGTAATCCTTCGTCCTGTAGTAACAGAGAAGTCTATGGCTGATATGGCTGAGAAGAAATATACCTTCTTGGTGCATCCTGAAGCAAACAAGATTCAGATTAAAGAAGCTGTAGAGAAGATGTTTGAGGGCGCAAAGGTAAAGGCTGTGAATACCATGAACTTGGAAGGAAAGACAAAGAGAAGAGGTATGGTATTCGGAAAGACGGCAAAGAGGAAGAAAAGCAATCGTGACACTGACTGCAGATTCCAAGGAAATCGAGATTTTCAGCGCTCTGTAATGAAGTAAAGACCTGCGTGATTTCTCAATTATACGCAGGAAGAAAAAGGAGAAAAGTATTCATGGGTATTAAGACATATAAAGCTTATACACCGTCCAGAAGAAACATGACCGGCTCGGACTTCTCTGAAATCACAAAGAAGACTCCGGAAAGATCTCTTCTGGCGAAGAACAAGAAGACTGCCGGAAGAAATAACCAGGGTAAGATTACGGTTCGTCATCACGGCGGCGGAAACAGACAGAAGTACAGAATCATCGACTTCAAGAGAAATGCTAAGGACGGCGTAGTGGCAACGGTTATCGGTATTGAATACGATCCGAACCGTTCCGCAAACATCGCACTTCTTTCTTACGAGGACGGTTCCAAGGCATACATCCTTGCCCCGAACGGTTTAACCGACGGCATGAAAGTGATGTCCGGCGAGAATGCCGAGGCAAGAGTCGGAAACTGTTTGCCGCTTTCCATCATTCCGGTCGGTTCCGAGATTCATGCGATTGAGCTAAAGCCGGAGTAAGGGTGCACAGCTCGTTCGTTCCGCAGGAAATGCCGCACAGCTTATGGCAAGAGAAGGAAAGTACGCAACTTTGAGACTACCTTCCGGAGAAATGAGAATGGTTCCTATCGAGTGCCGCGCAACAATCGGTGTAGTAGGGTAACGGAGACCACAACCTCATTAACCTCGGTAAGGCGGGAAGAAAGCGTCACATGGGTATCCGCCCGACTGTCCGCGGTTCCGTTATGAACCCGAACGACCACCCGCACGGAGGTGGAGAAGGTAGGGCACCAATCGGACGTCCGGGTCCCTGCACACCTTGGGGTAAGCCTGCACTTGGTTTTGAAGACCAGAAACAAGAAGAAGCTTTCCAATAAAGCTTTATCGTAAGAAGACGTGATGGTAGAGCCATCAAATAATTGAGGAGGAGAAAGAATAATGGCACGTTCTATTAAAAAGGACCATTTGCAGATCAGAGTCTTTTTAAAGGCAATAGATACACAGAATGCACAGAATCAAAAAGACAGTTGTAAAAACCTGGTCTCGTCGTTCCCACAATCTTCCCGTCATTTGTTGGACACACATTGCGGTTCATGACGGAAGAAAGCATGTTCTATGCATATTACGGAGGATATGGTTGGACATAAGTTAGGCGAATTCGTTGCTACAGAACTTACCGCGGACATCACGGTAACGGTGACGAGAGAAAAAGGATAATCTGCATAATTGAAAGGGAGGACATGAAAAATGTCAAAGGGTCATAGATCTCAGATTAAAAGAGAGAAATGCAAACAGCGATAAAGACCTTCCGCTAAGCTTTCTTATGCTAGAGTATCTGTACAGAAAGCTTGCTTTGTTTTGATGCTATTCGTGGCAAGGGATTGGAAGAGGCCTTAGGAATTGTAACTTACAACCCAAGATATGCTTCTACATTGGTTAAAAACTTCTTGAGTCGCATAAATTTGCAAATGCAGAGAATAATAACAATATGAACAGGATACACTTTATAGTTGCAGAGTGCTTCGCAAACAGTGCTCCGACATTAAAGAGAATTCACCCCAGAGCACAGGGAAGAGCTTACAGAATCTTCAAGAAGCTCTCACATCACTGTTATTTTGGACGAAAAGAAAGTAAAAGGGAGGCAAGGAATGGGACAGAAAGTCAATCCGCACGGTATGAGAGTCGGTATCATTAAGGACTGGAATTCCAAATGGTACGCAGACAAGAAAAACTTTGCTGATACACTTATCGAAGATCATAAAATCAGAGAGTTTTTAAAGAAAAACCGTATTCCGCAAATGTCTCTAGATTGAAATCGAAAGAGCATTGAGGATAAGGTACGCGTTACGATTTACACTGCAAAGCCGGGATATGTAATCGGTAAGGGCGGTGCTGAAATCGAGAAATTAAAGAAAAGAAGTACAGAAGTTCACCGACAAGAATATCTTCATTGATATTAAAGAAATCAAGAGACCGGACAGAGATGCACAGCTTGTAGCGGAGAGCATCGCACTGTCCTTGGAGAACCGTGTTTCTTTCCGTAGAGCATTGAAGCAGGGCTATGAGCAGAACCATGAAAGCCGACGCACTCGGAATTAAAGCTTCCGTAGGCGGACGTCTTGGCGGTGCCGATATTGCCAGAAGAGAATTCTACAGCGAGGGAACCATTCCTCTTCAGACTCTTCGCGCAGATATCGACTATGGATTTGCAGAGGCCGATACAACCTATGGAAAAATTGGGTGTAAAGGTTTGGATTTATAAGGGCGAGGTTCTTCCTGCCAAGAAAAATAAGGAAGGGAGCGAGAAATAACTATGTTATGCCTAAGAGACGAAATTCCGTAAGCAGATGCGTGGCAGAATGACCGGTAAGGCTACACGAGGAAATACCGTAAGCCACGGTGAGTTCGGTATTGTTTCCATGGAACCTTGTTGGATCAGATCCAATCAGATCGAGGCGGCCAGAATCGCCCTTACGAGATATATCAAGCGTGGCGGTAAAGTTTGGATTGATATTTTTCCGGATAAGCCCGTGTCCGCTAAGCCGTTAGGAGTACGTATGGGATCCGGAAAGGTGCTACCGATTACTGGGTAGCCGTTATTAAGCCGGGCCGCGTTTTTATTCTGAGATTGCCGGTGTACCGGAAGAAGTTGCCAGAGAGGCACTTAGACTTGCTTCTCACAAGCTTCCTGTAACTGCAAGATCGTTGCAAAAAGCAGATCTGGAAGGCGGTGATAACTAATGAAAAAGAAAAACTTATTTAGAAGAGCTGAAGGCAAAGTCAGCTGAGCGACTGAATGAAGAGCTGGTATCGCAAAGAAAGAACTTTTTCAATCTGCGATTCCAGAATGCAACCAATCAGTTGGATAATACAGCCCGCATTACCGAGGTTCAGGAAAAACATCGCTCGGATTCAGACTGTTATCACTGAAAAGCGAAAGCGTGAGAAGGGAGAACAGAAGAATGGAAAGAAATCTGAGAAAAACCCGTACCGGTAAGGTGGTTAGTGCAAAGATGGACAAGACCATCGTTATCGCTATTGAAGATCACGTGAAGCATCCTCTTATCGGAAAGATTGTACAGCGTACTGTGAAGATTTATGCACATGACGAGAACAATGAAGCCGGTGAGGGAGATACAGTTAAGGTAATGGCAGCCAGACCTTTGTCCAAGACCAAGAGATGGAGACTCGTTTCCATCATTGAGAAGGCGAAGTAATACAGGAGCAAGGAAGGAGCATATATGATTCAGCAGGGAAACAAGACTGAGAGTTGCTGATAACACAGGTGCAAGAGAGCTTCTTTGCATCCGCGTTATGGGTGGCTCAACCAGAAGATATGCCGCCATTGGTGACACCATTGTGGCTTCCGTAAAGGATGCTATTCCAGGCGGACAGGTTAAAAAGGGTGATGTAGTAAAGGCTGTTGTGGTTCGTACTGTTGACGAGACTAGAAGAAAAGACGGAAGTTATATCCGCTTTGATGAAAACGCAGCGGTAATCCTCAAGGAGGATAACACTCCGAAGGGCACCCGTATCTTTGGACCGGTAGCAAGAGAGTTGAGAGATCATGGTTACATGAAGATCGTTTCCCTTGCCCCGGAAGTATTATAGGAGGGGAGCCGTATGCGTAGAATTAAGAAAGACGATATGGTAAGAATCATTACCGGTAAGGATAAAGGAAAAGAGGGTAAGGTTTTATCCTTCGATCCGAAGACCAACAAGGTAGTGGTAGAAGGCTGCAATATGGTAACCAAGCACCAGAAGCCGAGCCAGGCTAACCCGCAGGGCGGACTCTTAAAGAAGGAAGCTGCACTGGATGCCTCCAACGTTATGCTTGTAGTAGACGGACAGGCAACCAGAGTCGGATTCAAGGTTGAGGACAGCAAGAAGGTACGTGTAGCGAAGAAGACCGGTAAGGTTATTGATTAAGAGAAAGGAGGAATGAAGGATGGCTAGATTAAAGGATATTTACAATAGCGAAATCAAAGAAGCTATGCAGAAGAAGTTTAACTATAAAAATGTTAACGAAATTCCGAAGCTTGAAAAAATCGTCATCAACATGGGTGTTGGTGAAGCAAAAGAAAATTCCAAGGTTCTCGACAGTGCGGTTCGTGATTTAGAGATTATTACGGGACAGCACGCAGTAACCACCAAGGCTAGAAAGTCTGTTGCAAACTTTAAAATCAGAGAGGGACAGGCTATCGGTCGCAAGGTTACTCTTCGCGGAGAGAAGATGTATGAGTTTGCTGATCGTCTCATCAACCTCGCTCTTCCTCGAGTAAAGAGACTTCCGCGGTGTGAACCCGAATGCCTTCGATGGCAGAGGAAACTATGCCCTTGGAATCAAAGAGCAGATTATTTTCCCGGAAATCGAGTTCGATAAGGTAGACAAGGTTAGAGGAATGGATATCATCTTCGTTACAACGGCGAAGACCGATGAAGAGTCCAGAGAACTGCTTACCCTGTTCAATATGCCTTTTGCGAAATAATCGGAGGAAAAAATGGCAAAATTATCAATGAAATTAAAGCAGCAAAGACCTGCAAAGTTCTCCACAAGAGAATATACAAGATGTAAGATTTGCGGACGTCCGCACTCTGTACTTCGTAAGTACGGAATCTGCCGTGTATGCTTCCGTGAACTCGCCTATAAGGGAGAAATCCCCGGTGTTCGTAAAGGCATCTTGGTAAAATGTTTGTAAAACAGAATATCGTCTGCATCCGCATTCGATATTTCGTTTACATAGAGGATAGTGCATAGGGCGCATCCCAATAGATAAGAAGAAAGGATATCCGTAAACATGAGTATGAGTGATCCAATCGCAGATATGCTTACCAGAATTCGTAATGCAAATACTGCAAAGCATGATTCAGTATTAATTCCGGCATCGAAGATGAAGAAAGCCATTGCTGAAATTCTTCTTAAAGAAGGATACATCGCAAGCTGTGAAATCGTAGAGAACGGAAAGTTCAGGACATTAAGATCGGCTTAAAGTATGGAGCTACAAAGAACGACAAGATTATCTCCGGAATTCGCAAGATTTCCAAGCCGGGTCTTCGAGTTTATGCCGGCAAAGAGAATATGCCGAGAGTCCTTGGCGGACTTGGTACTGCAATCATTTCTACAAACCAGGGTGTAATCACCGACAAGGAAGCAAGACAAAAGGGTGTAGGTGGAGAAGTCCTTGCCTTTGTATGGTAATCTGTCGGAATATATTTTCTGAAAAACAGTATTTTACTGAGAATTTAAGAGAGGAGTATACTATGTCACGTATCGGAAAAATTACCGGTCGCGATCCGGCAGGTGTTACTGTTGAGATTAAGGACAATGTAGTAAAGGTAAAAGGGACCGAAGGGGACCTTAGAGAGAACCTTTGCAAAGAAATCGGAATTAAGGAAGAAGATGGCCACTTGGTGGTTACTCGTCCGAATGACAATAAGAAAGAGAAGTCTCTTCACGGATTAAGCAGGGCTTTACTGTTCAACATGGTTGAAGGGGTATCGAACGGCTACGAGAAGAAGCTGGAAATCAACGGTGTAGGATACAGAGCCGCAAAGCAGGGTAAGACCTTGACTTTAACTTTGGGATATTCTCACCCGGTAACCATGGAAGATCCGGAAGGTCTGGAGACTGTACTGGAAGGAACCAATACCATTTTCGTAAGAGGAATCGATAGGAAAAAGGTTGGACAGTACTGTCTGCAGAGATTCGCGGTAAGAGAGCCCCGGAACCCTATAAGGGCAAGGGAATTAAGTACTCTACCGAGGTTATCCGTCGTAAAGTCGGTAAGACAGGGTAAGAAATAATAGGAGGAAAGTAGAATGGTTAGTAAGAAAAATAAAGCCGAGCTTCGTCAAAAAAAGCACGCAAGAATCAGAAACCGTTTGTCCGGAACTCCTGAAAGACCTCGTCTTGCAGTTTTTCGTTCCAACAAGCACATGTATGCACAGCTTATTGATGATGTTGCAGGAAACACTTTATGTGCAGCTTCTACCTTAGATAAGAATGCAGGTCTGCAGTATACCGATACTGTGGAAGCAGCGCAGTTTGTCGGTAAGTCTATTGCCGAGAAGGCTATCGCAAAAGGAATCAAGGAAGTCGTTTTCGACAGAGCAGGTTTCCTGTATCATGGTAGGTTCAGGCCCTTGCAGATGTCGCAAGAGAAGCCGGACTTGTATTCTAATCGAGAGGAGAAATCACTAAGATGAAGCGCGAAAAATTGACGCAAATCAGTTAGAACTGAACGACAGTGTTGTAGCTATCAAGCGTGTAGCGAAGACTGTTAAGGGTGGTCGTACCATGAGATTCTCCGCTCTTGTAGTAGTTGGAGACGGTAATGGCCATGTGGGTTGCGGAACCGGTAAGGCAACTGAGGTTCCGGAGGCAATCCGTAAGGCAAAAGAGGCTGCAGTAAGAAATATGGTTACTGTACCTGTAAAATGAGGATAAGTCTGTTCCCGCATGATTATATCGGAAAGTTCGGTGCATCCACCGTTCTTCTGAAGAAGGCTCCGGAAGGAACCGGAATCATCGCCGGCGGTCCGGCGCGTATGGTCTGCGAGCTCGCAGGAATCAAGAACATTCGTACAAAAATCCTTTAGGATCCAATAATAAGACAAATGTGGTTTATGCTACTTTACAGGGTCTTACTTCCATGAAGACACCGGAGCAATTCGCAATTCTTCGCGGTAAGAGTGTAGCAGAAATTACAGGTTAAGGGAGGGTTATCATGGCAGATAAATTAAGAATTACTTTAGTAAAGTCTCCAATCGGTGCCATCCCGAAGCAGAAGGCAACCGTGCAAGCTCTTGGATTAAAGAAGATTCGTCAATCCGTTGAGCTTCCCTAACAACAGCGCTACCAAGGAATGATTCAGAAGGTCAATCACTTGGTTAAAGTGGAAGAGATTTAAGGAGGCGAAATATGGAGTTAGCAAAGTTATCCCCTGCAGAGGGCTCTAAGCACTCCCAGAATTTCCGCCGCGGCAGAGGCCACGGTTCAGAAATGGAAAGACAGCAGGCAAAGGGACATAAGGGACAGAAGGCTCGTTCCGGTGCACTCGAGACTTGGTTTTGAAGGTGGACAGATGCTTTTTGTTCCGTCGTATTCCGAAGAGAGGATTTACCGATCCCAACTCTAAGGTAATTACAGGAATCAACGTTTCCGTATTGGAAAATCGTTACAATGCCGGAGATGAGGTTACTTTGGAGAGTTTACTGGAAAAGGGAATTGTTCGTAAGTTAAATGACGGTGTAAAGATTCTTGGAAACGGAGAACTGACCAAGAAGCTTTAGCGTGAAGGTAAACGCATTTTCTCAGAGTGCAAAAAGAAAAGATTGAGGCTTGTGGCGGAACCTGTGAGGTGATTTAATGCTTCAAACAATACGGAATGCCTTTTAAAGTGAAGGATCTGCGGGATCGATTGATTTTCGTCTTCCTGATGCTTGTAGTAATTCGTTTTGGCTCTAATCTTCCTATCCCGGGTGTAAATCCGGGATATTTTGGAGATTTATTTAAGAGTATGTCCGGAAACGATGCTTTTGGCTGGTTTAACACCATGACCGGAGGATCCTTCGAGCAGCTCAGCATTTTTGCATTATCCATTACCCCTTACATCACTTCCTCCATCATCATTCAGCTTTTTGACTGTGGCGATTCCCGCTTTGGAAGAGATGCAGAAGGATGGAGAAGAGGGAAGAAGAAAACTTACGGAATATACCAGATATGTGACCATCGGCCTCGCCCTTTTTGGAGTCGACAGCGATGGCGGTAGGCTTTGGAGGTTCCGGACTTTTAATCGGATATGCGGAAGGAAGTGTTTTTCGTAAAATAGCAGGTGTTGTCATCTGTGTAGTAGCCATGACGGCGGGATCGGCACTTCTGATGTGGATTGGTGAAAGAATAACGGATAAAGGAGTGGAAACGGTATTTCCTTGTGCTCTTGTTCAACATTCTGTCTTCGATACCGCAGGATTTTATCACCTTATATGAACGCTTCATTATGAATCATAATATCGCGACAATGGTTGTTGCGGGGATTATCATAGTTGCGGCGATTTTTCTGCATGGTATGCTTTTACGGTAGTACCGCAGATGCGGAAAGGAGAATACCGGTACAGTACAGTAGACGTGTACAGGGAAGGGGAATGGTAGGAGGCCAGCAGTCTCAGATTCCTCTGAAGGTCAATACGGCAAACGTTATGCCGGTTATCTTCGCTTCCTCCCTTATGACGATGCCCGTAGTACTTGGACAGATTTTACATGTCAATAACGGAACAATTATCGGTAAGATTATTATGGCATTGAATTCGGTTCTTGGATGAATCCGAATGCACCGATTTCTTCGCTGGGACTGGTGCTCTATATTGCATTGCTGTATTTCTTCGCTTATTTCTATACTTCCATTTCGTTTAATCCATTGGAAGTAGCGAATAACATGAAGAAGCAGGGGGATTTATTCCGGGAATTCGTCCGGGAAAACCCACAAGTGATTATTTGGACGGAATACTTCGCTATATTATTTTTATCGGAGCAACGGGCCTCGCCATTGTGGCATTGGTGCCGATTATCATTTCCGGTGTTTTCAATGTGAGCCGTATTTCTTTCTCGGGAACCTCTCTATCATCATTGTAGGTGTTGTTCTGGAGACCTTGAAGGCAATTGACTCGCAGATGGTTATTCGTAATTATAAGGGATTTTTAGACAATTAATCTATCAGCCTCCTTAGTCGCAGACTTTATAGAATAGCTGTAAGTTAAGGGGGCTCATAGTAGTTTTTCACACTTTGGGAAGAGGCTGAAAAATGAAGATTATTATGTTAGGCGCTCCCGGTGCCGGAAAAAGGCGACCAGGCGAGTCGAATCGCAAAGGAATATCAGGCTGCCGCATATTTCTACAGGAGATATTTTCAGAGCTAATTTGAAAAGAAGAGACGGAGCTCGGAAAAAGAGCGAAGAGCTTTATGGACAAAGGAGAGCTCGTGCCGGATGATATTACCATTGCTATGCTTCTTGACCGCATCCACAAGGAGGATTGTAAAACGGGTATATTCTGGACGGATTCCGAGAACCATTCCACAGGCGGAAGCGTTGAAAGAGGCTCTAGCAAAAAAGGATGAGAAAATTGATTTGGCCTTGGATGTAGAGGCATCGGATGAACTCATTATCAAAAGAATGGCCGGAAGAAGAACCTGTCCCGCTTGCGGAGCAATTTATCACATAGTAACTTTACCGCCTAAAACCGAGGGAATTTGTGATCGTTGCGGGGCGGATTTAATTCAGCGAAAAGATGATAACGAAGAGACCGTGAAGAACCGATTGAAGATTTATCACGAAGTTACGGAACCGTTAATTTCTTATTATAAGAAGGAAGGAATTCTGGAGGAGATTGACGGGGCGGAGGAATTGGATAAAGTCTTTGAAAAAAGTGAAGCGGATAATCCATGAGCGAAGCCGGATTGATTGATACAGAAGAAAAAGCGGAATGGACAGTGCTTTATGTTTGCTTAATTCATCCGAAAGAGAAACAAAAAGCGCTGTAAGAAAAGGAAGAGAAAAGATTAAGCATGATTGAGATAAAGTCTAATAGAGAGATTGAACTCATGCGAGATAGGGAAAGGTACTGCGGAGGTTCATGAAAAAGTCGGAGAAGCGGTTGCTCCCGGAATAAGCACTTTTAGAGCTGAACGATTATGCGGAGAGGCTGATCCGAAAAGGCAGGTCACACACCCAGTTTTTACATTTGTATGACTTTCCCATGAAAGATGTTGTGTCTCTGTGAATGAAGAACTCATTCACGGAATTCCGACAAAGGACAGAATTTTAAAAGAGGGAGATATCGTTTCCTTCGATATCGGTACCAATTATAGAGGATATCATTCCGATGTCGCACGAACCTGGGCAGTGGGAGAGATTTCTGCGAAGCCAAGCGACTGGTGGAAACGGCAAAGGAAGCTTTTTCAGAGGAATTGAACAGGCTGTCCCGGAAAAATCATTTAAATGATATCTGCGGAACTATAGGAGATTTTTGTGGAAGGCCGAGGCTACGGAGTAGTCAGAGATTATGTTGGACACGGCATAGGACATGAAGTTCACATGGATCCGAAGTACCGAATTTCCGTATGAAGCGGAAAGGGCCAAAATTGCAGGCAGGCATGACGCTTGCGATTGAGCCTATGATTACAGAGGGAACCCCGCAGTAAGAGTGCTTTCCAATGACTGGACAGTAGTCCTCTGGACGGAAAGCTTACTGCCCACTATGAAAATACAATTTTAATCACAGACAACGGACCGGAAACCTGAGTCTCATGAAAGGGATAAACAGAGTATGTCGAAATCAGATGTGATCGAAATTACAGGAAAAGTACTGGAAAAGTTACCAAATGCGATGTTTCAGGTAGAACTGGAAAACGGACATCAGGTACTTGCCCATATTTCAGGAAAGCTTCGTATGAATTATATTCGTATCCTTCCCGGAGATAAGGTCACCATAGAACTTTTCTCCATATGACCTTTCCAAGGGAAGAATAATCTGGAGAGATAGTAAAGGTTTCGCTTTTACATTTATAGACTGTTTTGCTAGAATTATACGGCAACTCTGTTCAAATTCGTAAAGGAAAGGGGAATTTTACTTATGAAAGTAAGATCATCAGTAAAAACCGATCTGCGAAAAATGCAAAGTAATTAAGCGAAAGGAGCAGTCAGAATTATCTGCGAAAACCCGAAGCATAAGCAGAGACAAGGTTAATTAACAGGAGGAAACAAAAGATGGCTCGTATTGCAGGTGTGGATTTACCTAGAGAGAAGCGAATCGAAATCGGTTTGACTTTACATCTATGGAATCGGAAGATCATCCGCTGATAAGATTCTTCAGGCTACCGGCGTGAACCCGGATACCAGAGTGAAGGATCTGACAGACGATGAGGTGAAGGATCTTGCCAACTATATCGCAGAGAACCAGATGGTAGAGGGTGACCTTCGTAGAGAGATCGCTCTGAACATCAAGCGTTTACAGGAGATTGGTTGCTACAGAGGAATCCGTCACAGAAAGGGACTTCCGGTAAGAGGGCAGAAGACCAAGACCAATGCAAGAACCCGTAAGGGACCGAGAAAGACCGTTGCAAATAAGAAGAAATAAGGTCTCGGGCAAGTAACTAAGAGGATCTTCATGTTTTAATTACAGGAAGAAATAAAAAGGAAAGTAGGTTAGTTTAACTATGGCTAAGTCAACTGGTAGAGAGTGACAAAAAGCGCGTAAAGAAAAAAACGTTGAACGCGGACAGGCACATATCCAATCATCTTTCAATAACACAATCGTTACTTTGACAGATGCACAGGGAAATGCTCTTTCTTGGGCGAGTGCCGGCGGTCTGGGATTTAGAGGTTCAAGAAAATCTACTCCATATGCAGCTCAGATGGCTGCTGAAACTGCTGTAAAAGGCGGCTTTTGGTACATGGCTTAAAGTATGTGGATGTAATGGTAAAAGGACCGGGTTCCGGAAGAGAAGCAGCGATTCGTGCCTTACAGGCAAACGGACTCGAAGTAACATCCATTAAGGACGTTACACCGGTTCCCCACAACGGATGCCGCCCGCCGAAGCGCAGAAGAGTATAATTATTTTGCTTATCAATCTGTAAATGGCGTATATTTACAAGGAGAAAATCTGTTATAGTAGAGAAAATCTGTTATAGCGGAGTAAGCATTATACGAGAACAGTATGACCATATGGTCAGCCCGAAGAAGCCGATGGTGTAAAGGGCGTATCAAATTTTTTGGAGATGTTGCTTATTAAGCAACAGAACTTGATATTTAGGAGGATAATATGGCAGTAGATAAGGTTCCTGTGCTTAAAAGATGCAGGTCACTTGGACTTGACCCTGTATTCTTGGGAGTCGACAAGAAATCAAACAGACAGGTTAGAAATGCCAGAAGAAAGATGAGTGAGTACGGTCTTCAGCTTCGTGAAAAGCAGAAGGCGAAGTTCATCTACGGCGTTTTTGGAGAAGCCTTTCCGTAACTACTATGCAAAGGCAGAGAGACTTCCCGGTCAGACCGGTGAGAACTTAATGGTTCTTTTTGGAGTCAAGACTTGACAATGTCATTTTCCGTATGGGAATGGCAAGAACAAGACGTGAGGCAAGACAGGTGGTAGGTCACTCGTCACGTTACCGTAAACGGTAAGATTGTAAATATTCCTTCTTACCTTGTATCCGCAGGAGATATTGTGGCTATTAAAAGAGTCCATGAAGACTGCACAGAGATACAAGGACATCACGGAAGTAACCGGCGGCAGAATGGTACCCGCTTGGTTGGAAGTGGATGAAGAGAAGCTGAGTGCAACCGTTAAGAATTTACCGCACAGAGAAGAAATCGATGTTCCGGTAAACGAGATGTTAATCGTCGAGTTGTACTCTAAGTAAAGATAGCCTAAAAGGAGGCGGCATGTTTGATTTTGAAAACCAAACATTGAAATTCTTGAAATTTCAGAGGATAAGCGCTTCGGTCGTTTTGTTTGTGAACCTTTGGAAAGAGGTTACGGTGCGACCCTGGGGAATTCTTTTGCGGAGAATGATGCTGTCCTCTCTGCCCGGGGTCATGCGGTTTCTGCAATTAAGATTCAAGGACTTTCAGGAGATACGATTTCCGGAGTGAAGGAAAGTTATAGCGAAGTTCTAACCAACTTAAAGTCTATAGTAGTTTCCTTCCGGATGGTGTGGAGCAGTTGGAAGCACATTTGGAAGTCAGTGAAAAAGAGGAAGCGAAGGCTTCGGATTTTTAAAGCAGAGTCGGAATTTGCTGTTATTAATCCTGATTTACATATTGCTACTCTAGAAAAGGGAGCAAAGCTCTCCATCGGTATCGTTATTACGAGAGGACAGGGCTATGTAGGGACGGTAAAGGAAAAGGCATCACAGTATCCGAAAGGGTATATTCTTTTTGGATGCGTTATATACACCTGTAGACAGAGTCAATATGACTGTGGAAAAATACCCGTGTGGGAAATATGACAGATTATGACAAGTTGACTTTGGATGTATATACGGATGGCGGAATGCTTCCTCAGGATGCGGTATCCGCTCACAGACAAGATAGTCTTCCAGCATTTGGATCTCTTCGTAAATCTTTTCCTCCGAAGGGCTGAAACACAGCTCATGGTGGAAAAAGAAGAGGATGATAAGGGCAAAGTTTTAGAAATGAATATTGATGAACTGGAGCTGAGTGTCCGTTCTTATAACTGCTTGAAAAAGAGCGGGAATTAATACCGTGTCAGAATTAACTTCCAAGACACCGGAGGACATGATGAAGGTTCGTAACCTGGGGAAGAAAAGTCTCTTGAAGAAGTACTTGCAAAGCTTCGAGAATTAAACTTAGGACTTTCCACTCCGGAAGAGTAGATTCGGACTCAGGATTTTACCCGATAAGACTAAAAAGCACGGATAAGGAGAAAGTAAAATGGCAATGTATAGAAAATTAGAAAAGCTAGTGGCCCGAGAAAGGCTATGCTTAGATCTTTGACAACGGATGTTCTTCGCTATGGAAAGGTGTTTACCACGGAGGCAAGAGCTAAAGGAAGTCTCGTAAGCAGGTTGAGAAGCTTATCGCTCTTTCCGTAAGAGAAAAAGGATAACTATGAGATGGTTGCCGTGAAAGCAAAGGTAGCCAAGAAGGATAGCTGACGGAAAGAGAGTGAAGGAAGTTGTAGACGGAAAGAAGGTTACCGTTTACGATGAAGTAGAGAAGTCCATTCAGAAGGATAAGCCTCTCGTCTTCAGGCTCGTCGTCAGATTTTTAGCCGCAACCTATGTTCCGACCGAAAGACCGGGCACTGTGGCCGGCAGAAAGAAGAATACCAAGAAGGTGGACATCGCTAAGAAGCTTTTTCGATGAGATTGCGCCGAAGTATGTTGACCGTAAGGGTGGATATACCAGAATTGTTAAAGTAGGTCTTCGTAAGGGAGATGTCTGCTATGGAAGTTCTTTTTAGAGTTGGTATAAAGAATTTCGACAAGTACATTGTCGGAATATTACCGGCATAGTACTTGTAAAAAAACGAATGAACAGATTGCAAAGAAGCTGTGGAAGACCGCTGACTTCTTTTTCAGTATAAATAAGCAATTTAATTGGAAGAGAAACACAAGTAGATACTGAAAGTCAAAAATTTATTGTAAGAGAAACGTAGGTATATTCCAGAATTAAAATTGATTGTAAGAGAAACGCAAGTTGATTCCGAGATTAAAAAAATGTCTTATACTGAATACACATTAAAAATAATGAAATGACTGAGAGGGAGGTTACCATGTTTAGACAGAGAACAGGATTGATTATATCTATTATCCTGATAAGCTGACCGTTCCGGTTTTTGCTAAAGATACAAACAGTACAATTAGTAATATCAGTATTAGGGTAGATCAGAATTTGCGTACCTTGGAAGCGGGGTCATCTCTCGGAAACATCAGTGAGTCGGACTTCACAACGCCGGGAGACCGTTATCATGTTGATGCTGTGCAATGGGTAGACAGCGGTAATGCGGATACGCTCAAAGTAGGTAGTGAGCCCAAGGTTCTACTCTCATCTTGTGGCGGACAGTAAGGACAAGAATAACGGAGATACAATATACTATCAATTTTTCGGTGCATATACAGAAAACAATGTAAGAATATCCAATGGAAGCTTTGTGAGTGCAAAACGAATCAGTTCCACAGAATTGGAAATAGTGATTCAGTTAAAGGCCATTACAGGAACCTATGATACAGCGGATAATTTGAGCTGGTCTGTAAACAGCCTTGGAAGAGCAAGCTGGACAGCAGAAAAATAACAGCTCAGGGATTTTATGAAGTAAAACTTTTCAGAGATGGAAATTTTATCACTAAAAGTCACAACTGATAGCGTTAGTTTGAACTTTTACCCCTGGATGACAGAGGAAGGATCCTATACCTTTTACGGTAAAAACCATTCCATACACGGAAGCGCAGAAGAAGGCAGGAAAATCCTCAGAGGAAGTGGAATCCGATGTATTGAATATTACGGCAAGTACACGTTCCAACGGAGAAGGAAAGTATAGCGAGACACAGATTTTCGGACAAAACAAGTCGGGAGGAATTCCGGCGGAAAACCCGTCGAATACTATCGGTTGGAGCCAGTATAACGGAAAAATGGTATTTTCGTTATCCAAATAATCAACCGGCAATTAATACTTGGATTGACTGGAACGGTAGATGGTATCATTTTAACGGACAGGGAGAAATGGAAACCGCTTGGTTTAGAAATGCTTACGGAAAATGGTTTTATTTGGACAAGGTAAACGGGGATGCTAAGATAGGATGGCAACTCATTGACAATGTTTGGTATTATTTCTGCCGGACAGCGGAGATAGGCAGTGCATGATGTTATCTAACGGCATTTTCCAAATTGGAAAAGAAAGCTACTACTTTGATGAAAAAGGAGCAATGCGTACCGGTTGGGTTGGATTGACAATTAACGGGAAGCAGGTTTATTACTACTTTTACAATAACGGTTCCATGGCAAGGAATACAACGGTAGACAGCTTCCGGATAAATGAACAGGGACAATGGGTGCAGTAGAATGATGAAGTCCAGTGCGGTAGCTTTTCTTGTGTCCCGTTCTAAGCTATGTTAGAATAGCACGGGAGGAGGAGTTCATGAACGATTTTAGAGAGAAGAAAAATGCTCGCCTTATTATGGCGATTCATGGAATACAAAATGAGGGCGGAGTAAACTGGGAAGAAAAATTAATCGATGCCCTGATTCATCATGCCGAGTTTTATGTGCCTATGCGTACAGTGGGAGAGGGCGAAGAAAAGAAACCTGCTTTTGCTGTAGTACAGGATAAGGAAAAAAATCATTTTTACGTTTTGTTTACCTCACAGGAGAAGGCAAAACAGTGGCCGAACAGTACGGAAGGAAGCGCGGTATTCAGCTTTCATCAGCTGGCATTAATGGCGCTGGATGATCCGAGAATTTCCGGTTTCGTCATCGATATGAACAGCGAAAACTTCATACTCTGGAGGAAGTTTATTGTAAATTGTATTCATGTGGAACAGGCTGAACTTATGGGGGAAGTTCCGGTAAGACCGGGGGAGGATTTAGAATTCACAGAACCCTTAGGGGAGGCAAAGGAGCTTCAGGAAGCACTTACGGAATATATGCGTGATGATCAAAATGTTATGGTCGCTTATCTTTTGGGGGCCAAACAGAACGGAAAGAGCTTTAATCTCTGTATTGTAAGCCATAAGGGAAGCATACAGCCAAGCTTTGCCAATATTACTACTGTGGGAAATGATTTTTCCGGAGGAGTTCCCTTTGCGGTGATGTCCAATAGATCGAAGACTGCGGAAGATGCCATAAAAGACAAACTGCCGTTTTACAGAAGACCTTTCGTAGTCTAATTAATAAACCGGGAAACGGAATAGAAAGGAGTACCGGATAAACACACTTACGAAAAATAAGTAGTGAAAAATCATGCCTTAAAGGCAGTGATGAATAAGGAAGGAAAGGGCGGCTGTCACAGTAGTCTGCTCTTTTTATTATAATAAGAGTATCGGAAAAACGTGTTGATGAAATAAGGAATAGTCGCTTATAGGACAAATTAGCTGGAAATCTTGGGTTTTTCACTTCTTCATGAAACGAGTAGTATAAAAACGATTTTTGGCATGTATTTTTAATAGCCGGAGGAACAGTTCTTATGGCACTGTAAAGGTGGGTGACAGAGTGAAGGTGGATATTCAAAAAGTAAATTCTTATGAAGAAGAGCAAGCGGTGATTCGTGCTGTCAAAGTGACGGAGAACATTCAAACTGCCATCAATGCTCTAGAAAACAGTGCCCCTGTTATTACTGCCCGTTGTAATGGAGAAGCTGTTTTTCTGCCCAATGGATAAAATCTATTATATCGAATCCGTGGATAAAACGAACCTTTGTCTACACAAAGGATGATTGTTTGAAGTGCAATATAGATTATATGAACTGGAAAAATACGCTAAGTCGGAATTTCTTCAGAGCAAAGAAAGGCAATGATTATCAATATGAGGAAAATAAAAGTCAGTGCGAGCGGAAATTAACGGAAGAATGACGGCAGAACTTTTTGAATGGAGAGCGTGTGATTATTGCAAGATCCTATGTGAAAGAACTGAAAGAAAGGTTGGGATTATGATATGCAAAAAGTAAAAACTATTTTTAGTCAGACTTTAATGATTTCAACAGCCATTCTTTTTGGAATTGGAATTCTGATGTTTATTCAGCACTTTGTATCAGGAGTACAGACCCTAAGTTTGCAATGGAGTGACCCTCTTTCTATTTGCCTCACGGGATTTTTATCCTCCTTACCGACATATTTTATTTTGGATATGGATAGTTTGAAGAAAAGCGAAGTTCGGATCAGAATCGGAATCCACTTTGTCTCGGTTCTCGGAATCGTGGTTTTTGTGCAGGCCTTTTTCATTGGTTCGGACAAATCATCAACTACGCATCATTTGTCTTATGTACAGCCTCATTTATCTCTTTGTCTGGTGTGCGACGGCATGGATGGCAAAGGTAGATGAGATTAAAATCAATAGAGCTATTAAAGATCTGCAAGATTCGGAATAAGAAATAAAGCGTTTCATGAAAATAAAGTTTTTCATGGAAAAAGTGTAACTCAGTAAGCTGTAAATGCGACTTGGTAGGTGGCACTTTTAATGTTTACATGGTGATATGTTGATTTTTGTCTGAACCGGGGCAGAACTACAGTGCATAATTGCAGGAAGCAATACAGGATAGAACTATAAGATGGAAGCTACAGATAAAATATGACAAATGGGAACTGCGAGGGGCTATAGGACTGAATGATAAGAAGGAACTATAGGAAAAGAATTACAGAAAGAACTATAGAGGCGCCAAGAAGGGAGCGAATCGGATGAATGCAATCACGGTAAAGAACTTAAAGCAAAAACTATGATAAAAACGACTGCGGTGGATCATATCTCCTTTTCCGTGAAGGAGGGGGAGTTTTTTGCATTTCTCGGGGAAAATGGTGCAGGAAAATCCACAACCATCAATATCCTCTGTACTATTTTAAAAAAGACAGAGGGAGAGGTAGAAATCTTTTCCCACAAGCTTGGAAAAGAAGATGACAAGATTCGAGAGAAAATAGGCATCGTTTTTCAGAACTCGGTGTTGGACAATGTATTGACCGTAAAAGAAAATCTTCTGACGAGAGCGTCCTACTATGGAATTCGCAAAAAAGAAATTTTGGAGCGCTTGCATCCTTTGATGCAGGGCCTTTGCATTGGAAAAGCATCTGGAAACAGAAAAATATGAAAAATTATCCGGAGGGCAACGAAGAAGAGTGGATATTATCAGAGCACTTTTTACATAATCCAAAGATTCTCTTTTTGGATGAACCTACAACGGGACTGGATCCCTATGTCCAGAAAGCTGGTGTGGGAGTATATCAATTATCTTCGAAAAGAAAAACAAATGACGATATTTCTTACAACACATTATATGGAAGAAGTAAGAGATACAGACAGAGTTGTGATTCTGGATAAGGGACGAATTGTGGCAGAGGATACACCGGCGGCTTTAAAAAGGAAAATACACGAATACAAAACTGATTTGGTATGCAGAGAAATGCAGTGACAATGAGCTTGTGCTGAAAGATATGGTGTATTCTTATGAAGCGGATCACTATATTGTGCCATTGGAATCAAAGGAGAAATTTCTAAGTGAGTTTCTCATAAAAATCGAAACAAGATTAGAGATTGTGAAATTGTAAAAGGCAGTATGGATGACGTATTCTTTACATTTAACAGGGAGAAAGCTGGAGGCATAAGATGAGGGGGATTTTGGGACTTATCAAGAGAAATTTACTGTTGTTTTTCAAGGATTGGCAGAGCATTCTATTCTCTCTACTGACATCCATTATTGTACTTGTGCTGTATTTATTATTCCTGAAAGGCACTTTTTGTGAGTGCGATGCAAAGTGCAATGGAGCAGTATCCGGATCGGCTTCCATGGTTTCTGAAACAGACATCGATATGTTTGCAAAATCTTCTTTTATTAACCGGAATTTTGGGCTCTGCCATGATTTCAGTACCCTTCAGTTGTATCACTACGCTGGTAAGGGATAGAGCAAGTAAAGTGGATTATGATATTCTGGCAACACCACTAAAAAGAGGGCAGATTATCTTTGCTTATTTTGTATCGGCAGTGCTTTCCTCTACACTTTTGACCGGATTCATTCTGGCTATCGGTCTTGTTGGGGTTGGCTTGCAAGGGATACTCACCTTAATGGGATTCAGCTTGTAAGAGCTTTTATTGTTGTTGCACTTGGCTCTATCTCCGCAAGCGCAATTTTTATGATTATCGTTTTGTTTTTCAAAACCGTCAGTGCTTGCGAAGCTTTTTTGGAATACTATCAGCGACTTCGGGATTTGTGATTGAGCCTATATTCCAATTCTCGCAATTTTTCCAATGAAGTACAAAACCGTGTGTAACCTGTTTCCTGCGAGTCAAATAACGATTATGCTGAGAAATATACTGCTTAACGGACTCTTGACGCATATCAATCAGACCTTTGCAGGAGCGGATCAGGGAATGTTTGTTCTTAGTCTGAAAGAATACTTTTCTTTTCAAGCAAAAACTGTTTAACGGATATCTGGATATGAATAAAATGTTGGGATATATCCTGGGAGTAATACTATTCTGCATTGTGGCGCAGATTCTGATTTATTCCGGAAGCTATAAGAAAAACTAGGCTTGAGAAAAGATATTTCTTTCATTTTTAGAAAAGTGGTACAAGTACCCAAAATCTAAAATAAGCTCTTGACTATTTCCTTCCTATTACGCATACTTTAGAAAAGTGGTACAAGTACCCTAAAATCTAAAATGGAGCTGAGATATGGAAATTAAAAGAGATAGATATCTTAACAAACTGATTGCAAAAAGAATAACGGATTAATAAAAGTAATTACAGGCATTCGACGAAGCGGAAAATCTTATTTGCTTTTTGAGCTTTTATTATAAGTATTTGCTGTCTATAGGGATAACGGAGAATCATATTATAAGAATTCCACTGGATGATATTGAATTTGAAAAATATTATGATGCATATAAATTGTATGAATATATAAAAAGTCGAATTTCAGATTTAACACAGCAATATTATGTGTTCATTGATGAAGCCCAGTATGCAATTACAAAAGAAGAAATGAGAAATCCGGATGTGCCAATTCGATTATATGGTGTATTGAATTCGTTACTTAGGAAAAAAATAACGTGGATGTTTATATTACCGGGAGTAATTCTAAGTTTTATCTACGGATATTATGACCGAGTTCAGAGGACGTGGAGACGAGATCCGTATATCGCCTTTGGCATTTTCCGAGTTCTATCCCGCATGCGGAAAGGAAAAAGGGCGGATGCATGGCAGGAATACTTATATTTTGGAGGCCTTCCGCATATCTGTCGGAAGCTGATTATGAGGCAAAAAGCAATTATTTAAGCAGATTACATCGAGAAATCTATATGCGTGATTTATGTGATAGATATGATATTCACGATAGGACAGGTATGGAATCTCTAATGAAAGTCATTTCATCAGCTGTAGGTTCACTATCCAATCCCCATTGCGGATACATTTAAGAGCAGTGGTGAAAAAGCAATATCCATGCCGACAATCTCAAATTATCTCAAGTATTTGAAGAAAGCTCTTAGTATCCAAGGTAGAGCGTTATCGATATAAAAGGTAGAAAGTATATTAGTACACCATTCAAATATTACTATATGGATTTAGGGCTCAGAAATGCGCTACTTAATTTCCGACAGTTTGAAGAGCCCCATCTTATGGAAAATGCCATCTATAATGAACTCATTTACAGAGGATTTCATGTTGATGTCGGTGTAGTAGAGGTTAGAAAAAGATGATAATGGTAAAAAAATTAGAAAAAGTTGGAGGTCGACTTCGTTGTAAATCATGCCAGCCGGCGTTATTATATACAGTCTGCATTTTGCGCTTAGGGATCAAGAAAAATCGAGCAAGAACAGGCATCTCTACTAAAAATTCCTGATTCTTTTTAAAAATTATCATTTCAGGGAGCAATACACCTGTCTGGAGAAATGAAGCGGGCATTACTTTTATAGGTCTCTTTGACTTTATGCTGAACGAAAAATAGTCTTGAATTTTGATATGGAGGAAAATCATGGGGACTCTTAGACATCGTGAAGAAATTAGCTACAGGAGCTTCTGACGAGGATAATCGGAAAAATAAAGCAAGGATACAAGTCGCCGCTTCCTGGACAGGATTTTGTTCGGTTGCGAAGGAAGGAAAAATGTATCAGCTTGAGCCGATTACCTATTCGCCCGGGATCAACAGGGGAGCGAAGTATTGTGTGGCGGTAACGCAGTCCAGTGAAGAAGTTTTAGCTTTTCATAAGTTTTGTAAAGCCGGATTTTTAAAAGCAATATAAAGAAAAAGAGTATTTGACAAGGCAGGCACTTGCATTTTTGCAGGTGCTTTTTATTTTCCGAAAATTGCGTTTGAAAAAAATTACCGACTAATAGTCGAAAAACTTGACAGTCACCTTATGCTGTTTTTATCATAAAAACCGACCAATGGTCGAAAAATATCAAATGGAAACAAAAGATCAAATATGGAGCCTGGGAAGATATGAAAAATAGGGCGAATATGAAAAAGAAGGCAAACTAAGAAAAATGGAGTGGATATGAAAAAAGGGGAACAAAGAAAACAGGAGCTTTTTAAAGACTGCCTATCGCATGTTCATAGAAAAAGGCTATGAGAATACCAGCATTGACGAGATTGTGGGCCAAGGCCGCATCGCAAAAAGGAACTTACTATTATTATTTTGCGAGCAAAAGAAGCAACGCTGGAAGCAGTCATCGAAATGATGATAGAGAGAGAGTGCTGTAGCCAAAGAGCTTTTCAGGAATCGCTTTCCGTACCGAAGAAACTGGTTTCGGTTGTCAATGCCTTTCGTCCGGAGAAAGAGGAAGCGGTAATCACGGATGTTCTGGAAAGAAAGGAAAATATCGTCATGCACGATAAAATCTGCAAGAAAAATTGTAGAGGTGGCGGTACTGATTCTGGCAGAGATTGTTAAAGAAGGAATAGCACAGGGAGTTTTTGCGTGCACTCTTATTGAAGAGCGAGTGAAGATGCTCCTGGTAACGAGTCAACATATGTTCGATTATGGAGATTTTGGGGAAAAAAAGATGTAGCGGTGTATATCGACATGCTGGAGAAGTCTCTGGGGCAAAACCCGGAACCATGCATTTTATCAGCAAAGTCTTAGTAGAGGGGGCAAAGGAATGAATAGAGGACAGTCAATGCATCAGAAAAAAATGAATCTTTTCCTGCGTGTGCTGTTTATCATTCTTATCATAGCGATATCCGGTGCGGCAATACTACAGATTTTCGCACCGGAATATATGGGAAGGCACGCCGCGTATGGCATTTCTACAGGATGGCAGAGAGAAATCGGCTTTTTGGAATATTGCTGTTTTGGTCATATTGATTACGGCATATAGGCACTACAATTGGACCTATCTAAAGTCCATTTTACTTGCTCTGATCCTTGGAGGAATCGGTATCGGAAGCAATCATTTTGTCCATTATCTTAAGATGCATCAAATTGTAAATTTAATCGGTGCTGTGGAGAATTATCTTCTGGTTCTTGCTTGGATAATCGGATGGAAAATAGAAGAGAGAGGCAGAATTTATGAGAATATGCATAGTAGGCCTTGGCGTCATAGGCACAACGTACGGGTATGTGTTCCAAAAAAAGCCGGGCATCAAGTTGAACATTTGCTGAGAGAAGAGAAAAAATCGAAAGCGCCGGCAAGTCTAAACATCAGTTTATTAGATGGACGCTATAACAAAAAAGGAGAAGAAAAAGCGGGTCAATACAAGGTGAATCTTGCCGAGCCGAACACTGAGTATGATTTTATTATTTTGAGCGTGGCAAGCGGGAAAATAAAGGATAGCGATAACGACACTTTCACAAAAACCATATTACAGGAAGCTTGATTTTGTTTTGTAACTTTTGGAATAGTCGGGAAGAGATCGATGAAATAGTGGGTGATTATCCTTATATTATCGGCTTCCCTACTGCCGGCGGAAGCCTTGCGGGGAATGAGCTTGATTGTGTTCTCTTTGACCACATCATGCTGGAAAGCGAGAAAAAGCAGGGATTTCCAATTACAAAGCTTTAACAGCTCTTCTCGCTTCTGCAAATTTGAAAACGGAGATTCCTCACGATATAGGTGGAATGGATATGGCTTCATATGGCCATCAATGAGGGTCACCTCTTCTGCTGCCCGGGAAGGGAAAATTGAACACCCGGCGCAGCTTGCTCTTAACCTGATGAAGGATGCCCATGCCCTGTCTATTACAGTAAAGGCAATAAGAGAAACCATTCAGGTGGTCAAGGCGAGAGGAGTAGACTTAAGCTTCTATAAAAATGAACTTCTCCGTATAGAATTCCGGCACGCTTTTGCCGGAATTCTTATGAAACGAATGTTCAAAATGAATGAACTTACCCTGAAGAATCATGACTTTACATAGTGATGTAGGGGATATGCTATATGGGTGCAAATGTGTTTATGAGACCGGGAAGTTAAAGCATCTCGAGCTGCCGATATTTTACTCTACTATGGATAAAATCTTGGCATGATTTTTGATTGACTTTAGGGCTTGGATTTTAACATTGGGTTTAACATTTGTGCGGGCTTTTATTATTTGGAGAATCCTAAACGTTTATCCGCTTCAAATATTTTTCAATGTCTCTTGAATGCTGTCCAAAGAATCAACCATTCCCTCGGTCAATCCATTTGAAAAGCACATTCCAGATAGCTCCCACATTGAAGGCAATGAGGTAGTCCGCTCCAGTTCACCCATAAGCTTTTGTAAAGGGGTTCTTTGCTCATATCCTCTGTTTTACTGTACTCCGGAAGAAATTCATTCAAACGAATCAGGAGCAGATACAGCATTTTATTTTTGTGCAGTAAGGAAAGAAGGGCTTTATGTTTTATCGCAGAAGGAGAAGATTACGGAGAGAGGATTGGTAATAGTATCAACTTTTGCCGGTCGTATCAACAGAGATAGCTTCATCAAGATTTTTAGTGCTGGCAGGATTTTTTTCTTCATTTGCCTTGGAAAGTGCCGCAGTATATTCCCTATTAATTCATCCAGAATAGACCCAGTACATCATCTTTGGAATGAAAAATTCAGGTAAAATGTTTTTCAGGGCCAGGTTTGTTTCCATAACAATTTGCGTTACGGAAATTTCAGCATAGGGATGCTTTTGCATTAGCTTTAGTAAAGCAGTGGAAATTTCCCGCCTTGACCGTACAGCGGATGGATTTTTGGCTTTTTCATAGCATATTCTCCTAAAATACACAGAAAGCGAAGATTGAGTATCTTTTTGAAATGATTTACTTTTCCTTCAATGCTACAGTACCATGCCTTAGTGAGATACACAAGTGAGTAGCTTTGGAGGAGAAAATGCAAGTCTTAATCATCAATGGGAGCCCGAGAAAAAACAGGGGTAACAGCAGAGAGTGCTTCATAGAATTGAGGAAAATCTTCAAAAAGCAGATGTAGAAGTGTTTTTATAATCTGGGGAAATGAAAATGTCCCATTGTACCGGCTGTAACTACTGCTACAGGACAGGGCATTGCTGCATAGAGGATGATGCAGAGCTTCTCTCCAAAAGAATGGAAGAGGCGGACGGAATCGTTTTGGGATCTCCGACTTATGCAAGCAATGTATCCGGCTTGATGAAAGATTTTATCGATCGAGGACATTTTGTCATTGAACAACTGCTTCATAAAAAATATTGTATCGTGGTGGCAAGCGGGGAAAATTACGGAAGTCAAGATACCTTGAAAGTTCTAAAGAATCTTGTGTTATTTTCCGAGGGAGGTTGAGTGAAAGCTCCGAATTCAGTCCTCCTTTAACGATATTGAAGGAATGTTGAGAAAGAGACAAGAGCAGATTGATCAAGTTTCGCAAAGCTTTATCATGGGAATGAGGCATAAAGCAATACTATCCTTTTCAGAGCATAGTTCATTTGTTTATTTTCCATCTAGGGAATCAAGCCCTTTGTAAAGAAAAAAAGGGTGTTATATCAAGGAGTTAGGAAAAGATGGAGCAAATTGGGGATAGTATGAAAAGAAGATTTTTATTGTGTAAAGAAAAAGCTAAAGAAAAAGTATAAAAAATACTTGGCAAAAAGAAAAATTTCTTTATAATTGAGAATACCGTATTCTTTAAAAAGAGATATTGAAAGCTTATCTTGAGGATCCTGAAAATAATATCAGTGGAAAAGGAGATCGTAGATGTCAAAACAAAAATTAACCTTTTAGTAGGCTCCATTGGACATTTCTCAGAATTTTTGTCTTTATTGCTTATATTCCTCAAATTTTTCGCTAATCTGCAAGGGAACAAAGCGCAAACCGTTTCAACCGCTATTTGCCGCAATTTCCTGTTTGATTTGGGTTATTTATGGATGGACTAAAGAGCCGAAAAAGGACTGGATTCTTATTATTCCGAATACAGCAGGAGTGATTTTAGGGGACTTACCTTTCTTACGGCTTTATAGTTCTGCGTAGAAGTCAAAGAGGGGTTGGAAAAAACCAAAATAAATAATTCCATAGAAAGCATTATTTTGTTTTTTTAGCAGTCTTTTTGATACTTGCATTCCACTCAACCACCGGTGGAATAGGGTAGAACTCAACCGCCGGTTCCTGTCATTTTCGGCGGTCTCCTGTAGCTTATGCCGTGAAAGGAGGTGTCCGATATGGATCAAATCAAAATCGGAAAATTTATAGCTATCTTGCAGAAAGGAAGAGGGTATGACCCAGGCGGAGCTTGCGGAAAAAGCTTGGTATAAGTGACCGGGCGGTATCCAAATGGGAAACCGGAAAGTCTATACCGGATTCCGGGATTATGCTGGAGCTTTGCGGATTTCTGAAAATTAACGTAAACGAACTCCTGTCGGGCGAAAGAATCATGGCAGAATTCTATAGTAAACAAGTAGAAGAGAACCTTCTCACAATGAGACGAGAAGTGGAGGAAAGGGATAGGGAGAGCCCTTAAGCTGGAATATTGGCTGGGCTTCTCGGCAGTGCTATCCGGGTCGGTTTTAATTCTTTTGGCATCCTTCCTTGAGATGCCCTTCTGGCTAAGGATGATACTCTCTGCCTTTGCCCTGATGATAATTTTACTGGTCAGCTTTATCGCGGTTGGCATTGAACAGAAAGCCGGATACTATGAATGCGCGTGCTGCCATCATCGCTATGTGCCCTCTTACAGTAAGGTCATTCTATCCATGCATAAAGGGCGGGCAAGATATAGAAATGCCCGGTCTGCGGAAAACAAGCTGGCAGAAAAAGGTGTGGGGAAGAATAGAGAAATTTTTTTCATTTCATAAAAGTGCCGTTAATGGCAAAAAATATGAAATGGGAATAGTTTGTTGATTTAATTCATGAAGAGTATCGTGTGGAAAGCCCACGATACTTTTTTTATGGTATTGAACTCGTGAAAAAAAGGGTGGAATTCCACCTGAATTTTTCGAGTTTGTTTGTTGAATCAAAAAGGGGTGCTTGTGAAAAATTCAAAAGTCCCTTGAAAAAATTGTAAGAATCAATGAAAAGTCCCTTGGAAAAGTTGTAATAACCGAGAAAAAGTCCCTTGAAAAAGTTAGTTCTTATTCAATCTCTGTTTCCAGAGGTACGAAATATCCCTTGAAAAGAAGGGACTTTCATCGCAAACGATTCTATATTCTTGCTAATGCAGTTTTCCATCGTTATGATATAAGACGATGGAAGAAATTTCATCAATTGTGTACACAGCAAAGATAAAAACGCAACGCATACAAAGAGCTATGCCAGAGCCGGTAGGTAGCCCGGCCGTCACAGAATCTTGTGGTAAGTAACCTTCCCCTCCGGGTTGTCCATTCTTTGTTCATAAAGTAATTTTGGAGGGACAAATATGGACAAGATGACTTGTCAAATGACAGTGCTTTTTGAAGGAGCTTTTTGGGTGGGCGTTTTTGAGAAAACAGAGGGAAATCGCCTATCTGTTGCGAAGGTGACTTTCGGTGCAGAACCAAAGGATTTTGAGGTACGTGATTTTATCTTAAAGCATTTTTATGAGCTGAAATTCAGTCCGGAAGTCAAAACGCAAGTCAAGGAAAGAAAACAGAATCCGAAAAGAGCACAAAGAGAGGCAAAAAGCAATTGCAGTGTGGTGGCATCGGGACAAAATCGCAACAGGCGTTAAGTTTACAGCATGAAGAGAACAAACAAAAGCGCAAAGAAAAAGTAGAGAACAAAAACGTATTGAGGAAGAACGGCGATTCATGCTGAAGCAAGCGAAGAAAAAAAGAAAAACACAGAGGCAGATAAAGAAAATTGTGAGGAATAGCATGGCCGCTTTAAAACTAAGCCTTATACAAAAATACAAGTTGGAAAAAGCATACACCTATGTGTACAGCACAGGCTTTCTTTCAGGAGGTAGCGTTTTTAAAAGCAAGGCGCCTATTCCAGAAGAGGAAATGCCTGTATGTTTCCTGCGTGTCCGGAGCAAGTCGCGAGAGCTCTCCTCTTAACGAGAAGAGAAGAATCCCCGGAGCCTACACTGTTCTTGTCCTGTCCGAAACCGGCATACAAGAAATAGAGCTTGGGGAAGACTTTCTTGACCGGGAAAATGATCCGGTACTTTTTTCCTACGGGGACAGCTTCGGGGTAATCAAAGCGAAGAAAGAAATTGCCTATTTTACCGGAGATTTTTCTTCGCCGGAAATCATCCCGATTAAGAATGGATTTTTGCCCTTTAGCAAAGTACTGCCGGAAAATGCAAGAGAGCGGCATTTTCAGACCGTATCAGATGGCAGCCTGATTCCCGTCTGCTTTGAAAAGGACGTTTATTACGGCCTGTCCCGCTGTTTTGCTTTATTAGACTTTGACCCTGTAAAAAAAGAAGCCAAGTGGAAATGCTTTTCGGAAATAGAGAAAAATGCCTTTACCCATCATGATGAGAGGACGAAGGATGCTCCGAAAATCGACAGTTTAAAAATGGCAAATGAGGAACTCTACGCCTTTACTTCGGGAGAAAGCACAGGCTCGGTGAACAAATGGGGAATGGATTATTATGCTCTGGCAAAAAATTTCCCCTGAGGGCAAAGTAAAGGAAAAGCTCTTGGAGTCGGAGCAATTGAAGGCGGGCGGAAAAAAGTCCGGGGTGAACGGAACTTTCACCCATTCGGACTATCTTATTCTCACACCGCTTTTTAACAATGACGATTGGAAGGGAAAGCAGAAGCTATTTTCCCTTAGTAAAAGAGAATATCTGGATATTGTCATGCCAAGGGGGATGACGAAGCATAGCTTACACAATATTTGTGGAGAGCTATGCCTCACTGCTCTGTATGACAGAGGATTGAAAGAAATCGGACTTTGTAAAATAGAAGCGGCAGAATAAAGCAGAATAAAAAGCGTATCCGCGGAATCAAATTACCCCACAACGAATCTATAAGACAATAATGTAATTATTATTTTTTTATTCCCCTTCTCCTTCTTCCTATACGCCTCCCATGCTTTTTGTAAAAACCGCATAGATTCCCGACATTCATCCGGCTCAAGAATCACTGCCTCTTTTCCGAAGCGCCGAAAATATGCCTCCAGCTGTAGTCTTGGCCAGTGGAAATACAGCGTATTTCCCTCTTTTCTCAAGACATCCGGTCTGTTTTTGGTGACAAGATGAAACTTCTGCATACCCTTATCAGTGAAGAGAACTTTAGCTTCTACACTTTTTGGATGCAGATTGGGGGCTTCTTCCGGCAATTTCCTGTAGCTCCAGTTTTCTCGTTTCGTCCGGAAGAAATTTATCGGAAGAAGTAAATAGGGGCGTGAATTCTGGAAATACGGAAAGTTCGAGGAATTCCGCTGGCGTGGTCTGTGCAAAGAAGGTAATTGCATTGTTCTTCTTTGGATGCGGCAATAAAAATAGGGGCAAACCGTGAAATGCAGTTCAGGGGGCGGAGGTGGAAGAGAAGCTGATGATGCTGTTCTTCTGAATAGCGGTATTTAATTCCAAAAAGTGTCTTGGAAGAGGATTTTCTCCGGTCTTTTCTGGAAATAGAAAGATAGGAGCTGAAAAAGTCATTAAGATACTGAGAAAGAGAAACTCGGGAGAGCATATTGCTTTCGATGGAACGCATAATATTCAAGGAGCGCCCGCTAACCGTCAGGGTGATGGCAGCATTTCGCTCACTTTTTAATGCAGAACGAGTATTTCTCCCGGAACCTGCGGCAGTTTGCCTTGCAAGGGTACCTTGTGTAAAGTGCACGATATCCCGTTCCGGTCTTCGAAGATACGTATTCATGATTTTTATCCGCGATGGCATCGGCGTCTTCCCGGGAAATCGAGGAAAATGCACTGAGGTCGGACATAATAGTATCGAGAAGTCGCTCTTTCGTTTCACGATATTCATCAAAATATTGGAGTAAAAGCTCCTTCAAAAAGCCATTCAGATTTATAGAGCCATCCTTCTTATAAAAATCAAAGAGCTCCGCATCATTCAAAAGGCGTAATCGCATCTCTTCCGGAATATAAATTTTGTACTTCTCCGTCATGACGACCTCCATCAATACAGATACTTAAACATATCTCTGAATGCATCCTTTAAATATGTTTAAAAACACATTCAATCGACAATCTGAGCTACAATCGAAACTTCATTTAAAAACAATGTAAAGCGAGTATTCAGTAATTATTGGACTCCTAAATGGATATGTAAACTATTTATAATATAACGAATATACTGTAATAATTCAATAAATTTGGAGTTGAAAAATATTTATATTCCTCAGCTTTTTATCTCCTGAAAAAAACGATATATCATAAAGGCACGAAAGACACATACAGCAAATTGCATACATACATTTTAGAGTAAAAGCGGATGGTTCATCCTGTGTCTTGTACGTCTTAGTGGATTTCCACTAAGTATAACTTAAAACAGTCGGAAAGATACTAACAGCAAACAAAGTCATGGCGATATTTGGCTGAGATAGCCGGCGTGGGGCTAAAGTTCCAGTGCTTCCGGGGGTGCAACTCCCCTGCTGGAAGAGGCAACTGCCTCTTACCTTACAAAAGTATCTTGTGGCTGTTTCTTTTTTTAGAAGGAGGTAGAGCGATGTTTTTAGAAGAATTAAGAAAAGAAGAGAATAGGACTTATACGGAGAATGGCGCTCTTACCAACAGGAGCACGAACTCTTATTGTCTGGATCTTTTTGCTACCATTGGGGCTCTGCGAAATGCTGAGGACAATGAAATCATTTCCCGATTTATCAAGGCCTATACGGAAGACAGAAATATGGCGATGAAAATTCTTTTTCTTCGCAAGGGATATCCGAGGAGGACTTGGGGAGCGAAGAGCGTTCCGGTCTATATTCAAGTGGCTTTCTCTTCATGAGGGCGGACTCCGTTCGAAAGAATATTACAAATGTTCCCGAGTACGGAAGATTCGATGACCTGCTTTCTCTTCTGGACGGACCTTGCGAAAAGGATATGCTTAGCTTCATAAAAGAGCAGTTGGATAAGGATCTTGCTGCCCTGAAAATCGGAGATACTGTCTCTTTATTGGCCAAATGGCTTCCTTCCGTGAACACCAACAATAAAGACACGGTAAAAAAATGGCAAAGAAACTTGCAAAAAGCTTTGGGATTTAGCGATGCAGAGTATCGTAAAGTCCTTGTTTCTCTGCGGGCAGAAATAAAGTTGATGGAGAATTATCTTCGGAGAAGGATTACTCTTTTCTTATGAGAAGCAACCTTCTAAAGCCTTGTATAAGTATAGACTGGCTTTTCTCAGAAATGACAGGGAAAGATACTCTGCATTTTTTTAGATAAGGCGGAAAAGAATCCATCTGTAATGAATACGAGGACTTTGACCCCTTATGATGTCGTAGCATCCATTTTCCATAGAGATATGGAGGAAAGAGGACATCACGGAAGAAGAACGCCGTTCCATGGACATCACTTGGAAGGCACTTCCGGATTATACAGGGGCGGAAAATGCCCTTGCTGTAGTGGACGGATCCGGCTCCATGTATTGTGGTTTTGGATATACCCCTGCGACAGTAGCACAATCTTTGGGGATTTATTTTGCAGAGCACAACAAGGGTTGTTTCCATAATCATTTTATTACCTTTTTCCGAAAAACCCCAGTCTGGTGGAAGTTAAGGAAGAGATATTGTGGAAAAAACTCAGATACTGCATGAGTTTTGATGAATGTGCCAATACGGATTTACAGAGAACCTTTTGATTTAATCCTGAAAACGGCTATTCAAAAACAGGGCGAAGCAGGAGGACATCCCGGAAAAACTCTATATTATTTTCGGACATGGAATTCGACTATTGTGCGAACCATGGGGAAATGTCGAATTTTCGAGTACGCAAAAAAGGAATTTGCAAAGTATGGCTATAGGCTTCCGCAAATTATCTTTTGGAACGTGGAAAAGTAGAAATCGGCAGCACCTGTTACGAAAAAAATGAGCAGGGGTAGCCTTGGTATCCGGAACTTCTCCACAAATCTTTTCCATGCTCTCCAAAGGGATTTTTAGATCCTTATTCCTTTATGCTGGAAACGCTGTCTTCCGAGCGCTACGAAAGGATTTGTGCTTAGAGAGGGGAAATATGTTTAAGATAGAGGGTAAGGTCAATACGGCAGTTTGTTTTGCGTCAGTGGTGGAGGATTGCGCCATTCAGCAAAATAAAAAGAATGTGTGATTACGACTTCACAGCCGGGAGTCAAATCCGCATTATGCCGGATGTGCACGCCGGGAAGGGGTGCACGATTGGAACGACGATGACGGTTCACGACAAAGTCGTTCCGAATATTGTGGGCGTAGATATTGGCTGCGGAATGTACACGATTAATTTGGGAAGGGCGGAAATGGACTTAGAAAGACTGGATGAGGCTGCGCACTTTATTCCGTCCGGAATGAGTGTATGGGATAGAGAACAGGGAAGGGTTTGATTTAGAGGCATTTCACTGTTACGGGCGACTAAAAAATCCAAATCGTCTTCGGAAAAGTCTGGGAACTCTTGGAGGAGGAAATCATTTTATCGAAGTGGATATTTCGAAAGACGGAACGAAATATCTTGTTATTCATAGTGGAAGTCGAAATCTCGGGAAGCAGGTAGCAGAACTGTATCAGAAAAATCGCTATTGAACAGCATAAAGGAGTCTCGGACATTCCTGAGGACTTATGTTACCTATACGGAGAGACTTTACAAGACTATCTCCATGACGTTGAACTATGCCAGCATTTTGCAAAAAGAAATCGGGAGATTATGGCGAAGATTATTTTCGAAAAATGCAATTTATGCGGAACAGATGCTTTTCATACTGTGCATAATTATATTGATTCGGGAGAAAGGATACTTCGAAAAGGGGCTATAGTAGCACATGCAGGAAAGAGTTCTCATTCCTATCAATATGCGAGATGGAAGCATTCTGGCTCTTGGAAAGGGAAATACGGAATGGAATTATTCCGCACCGCATGGGGGCAGGACGGGTTATGTCCAGAACTAAGGCGCAAAATGAACTCAGCATGGAAGAATACCGGGAAAGCATGAAGGGGATTTACTCGAGCTCTATCAATCAAGAGACTTTGGATGAAGCGCCCATGGCCTATAAGTCTTTGGAGGATATATTAAATGTCTTGGAAGATACGGTGGATATTATCGAGGTGTTGAAACCGATATACAATTTTTAAAGGCATCTGAATAAGAAGAGGATTTGTGCGTAGATATGGTGTAAAAAGCGGAAATTGCTGAGAGTACAGCATTTTTCCGTTTTTGATTTTGTCTAAAACATTGACTTTTATTCTTATAAATATCATAATTTAAGAACAAAAAGGTGGTGATGGGGAAATGCGTAAACGGGAAACTCCTGCTAAAAATAAAAAGAAAATAATGGGATTATAACTACAAAAGAAGCCTTAAATCTTGGTATTCATAAGGATATTCTGAAAGAATTAACCATAAAAGAAGAACTTGAAAAATAGCCAACGGACTCTATGCACTTCCGGATCAGAATATCGATGAGTATCTTTATTTCTCATATAGAATACCCAAAAGGTATTTTTCTCACGAAACAGCAGCTGTATTTACAAGGATTATCAACACGAATTCCCTTGTTTATGTGATGACTGTAAAGGTAGGGAGATAATATCAGCAGAGTTAAGTCGGCAAGAGATAATATTGTTTTTAAGTATGTAAAAAGATTATTACGATATTGGGAAAATAACGATAACCAGCCCTTTTGGCAGAGAAATATCAGTGTATGACAAAGAAAGAACCATACTTGATATTATCAAAGATAAGGAAAGAATAGATGCATGAAGTATTTAGCGAAGCAATAAAAATCTTACTTTGCAGGTAAGGGGAAAAATTTATTAAAACTGTCGAAATATGCTATTAGGATGGGTATGGAGCAAGCTTTAAAACGATACACGGAGATGCTATTATGAAAACATCGGAACAGATAAAAGGAGCAATTAGAAACATATCTAAGAAAACAGGAGTTAATCCGAACTCTCTGCTTCAGATGTGCTTATTTGAAGGAATACTTGAAAAATCTCCAAATCAAAAATATAGGGAGAACTTTATACTAAAAGGCGGACTTCTTATATCCTCTCTTATCGGTGTTGATGTGCGTAGTACGATGGATATGGATACCACTCTTAGAGGCATTCCGCTAAATGAAGTTTCTATAACAAACATCTTAAATGAAATATTAGCGATTGAAATTGATGCAGATATTGAATATAAGCTGATTAAATTATCGCCAATAAGACAGGAAGATGTGTATGAAGATTTTTGTGCAAGTATATCCTGCATTTTTGGGAAAATAAATGCAAGCTTAAATATAGATATAACGACAGGAGATGTTATTACTCCAAGAGAAATGAATTATTCTTATTCAAAAAAATCTTAGAAGAAGGTACAATACCGATTATGACCTATACCATAGAAACTATACTTGCTGAAAAAAATTTGAAACCATTTCAAGCAGAAATATTACCACAACAAGAGCAAGGGATTTCTATGATTTGTGTATGATATACAGCATTTATAAAGATAAAATTGATAAAGACATATTAAGAAAAAGCAATAGAAAGAACGAGTAAATACAGAGGTTCTTTTGAAACAGCTTTACAGTATAAGGAAATAGTAGAGTTGTTCAGGAAAGTGAAACGCCAAAAAGAACTATGGAAAAAAATACACAGAATAACCCGTATGCTAAAGACGTTGATTTCTTAGATACGATATCAATCTATGAAGAAATAGGTACTGTATTAAATGTGAATGATGATACTAAATAGTCTTATGTGTGGTCTTTAGGGATACATCGGATAAGGATAGATTTTTCCTTTATAAAGTAAAGGGAGTTCTGTCTTTTTATTTTTACTCAATAGAGATTATGATTTACGCCAAGATTTTTCTGCTGAGGGATTTCGGTTTATGAATACTGGTTAAACCAAGGAAATAAGAAAGTGAGCGATAAATAAGAAAACAGATGTGGCATAGCATTTTTCCCTTTCCCTTGACAACGAAAGACTTTTGAACTATATAGTAAGCGGAATAAGTGAAAGGAGTAGTAACTATGGCAAATTACAATATCAATACGATCTGTGTGCAGGGCGGGTATGAGCCGAAAAATGGAGAGCCCAGAGTGGTTCCCATCGTGCAGTCCACGACCTTTAAATACGAAACTTCCGAGCAAATGGGGAATCTTTTCGACTTAAAGGAATCAGGCTATTTCTATTCCAGATTGTCGAACCCCACGAACGACGCGGTGGCCAACAAGATTTGCCAGTTGGAAGGCGGCGTAGCGGGAATTCTTACTTCTCCGGGCAGGCGGCGAATTTCTATGCTATCTTTAATATTGCCGCGGCGGGAGATCACGTGATTGCCTCTTCCGCAATATACAGCGGAACCTACAATTTAATCGCAAAGACCATGAAGAATATGGGCATTGACGCGACCTTTGTAGACCCGGACATTTCATGAAGACTTGGAGACAAAATTCCGTCCCAATCACAAAGGCGGTTTTTGGAGAAACTTTAGCGAATCCTCTTTAAAGATTTTGGACATTGAAAAAGTTTGCGAAGGCAGCGCATAAGCACGGTGTGCCGTTAATCGTGGATAATACCTTCCCCGACGCCCATTTTCTGTAGACCCTTCGAGTGGGGAGCGGATATTGTGACGCATTCCACTACAAAATACATGAACGGTTTTGCCAACTCCGTCGGCGGTGCTGTAGTCGATTCCGGAAATTTTGACTGGACAAAATATAGTGAGAAATTTCCGGGTCTCACCACTCCGGATGAAACCTATCATGGAACGGTTTACACGGGAGAGCTTCGGTAAGGCGCTACATTGTGAAAATGACGACCAATCTCATGCGTGACCTAGGCTCCATTCCTTCTCCGCAGAATTCCTTCTACCTTGGTGTTGGACTGGAAACATTGCACTTAAGAATGGAAAGACATTATGAAAATGCCTTGGCTCTCGCAAAAGCATCTGGAGAAGCACCCGAAAGTAGCCTGGGTTTCCTTCTCCGGTCTGGAAAAGGACAGCCAGCACGCTTTAGCGAAGAAGTATCTTCGAACGGCTCTTGCGGTGTCATTTCATTCGGCGTAGTTGGAGGAAGAGAGGCGGCTGTAAAGTTTATGGATTCTCTGAAGCTTGCGGCTATCGTTACGCACGTTGCGGATTCCAGAACCCTGTGTTACACCCGGCATCTACCACCCACAGACAGATGAACGATGAAGAGCTTCTGGCAGCAGGCGTATCTCCTGATTTAATCAGAATGTCGGTGGGAATTGAAGATATTCAGGATCTCATTCAGGATGTGGATCAGGCGTTAGGGAAGTAAACTGGGACGCTGAGATAGCGGATGGGTAAACAACTATGAAAATCATTGAAAATAATAGAATCTTTGCCTTTGACAGTAAAACGAACTGGTTGCGGAGGTCATGGACGGAGAGACGGTCCTTTTCCGTACCCATGACTGCTTTGATAACCAGCTTAGTGAAGAGGGAAGCTGTATCGAGCCCTGAACTGGGACCGTATCAATCCCTGCTACCGGCCCTGTCTATGTAGAGAATGCAAAGGCTGGAGATGTTCTCAAGGGTGGAAATCTGGAAATCACTCTGGATAAGCAGGGGTAATGTGTGCCCTTCCGGAGAATGGCGTCCTTGGCTCTTTGGTGAAAGAAGAGTCCGTAAAACGGATTCAGGTGGAAGAGGGCAAGGTTCATTTTAACGACAAACTTGTTTTTCGATGTTACGCCGATGATTGGCGTAATCGGTGTTGCGCCGGAAAATGGTTCCATCAACTGCGGTACACCGGGCTGTCACGGTGGAAACATGGACAACAAGCGCATTAAAGTTGGGGCAAGCCTGTATTTTCCGGTATTCCATGACGGTGCTTTTTCTCCTTGGGAGATGTGCACGCGGCGATGGGAGACGGAGAAATCATGGTCAGCGGTGTGGAAATTTCCGCAGATGTGAAAAGTAAGACTGTCCGTGATGAAGGGAATCCACATTGAAACACCTATGCTGGAAAAATGAAGAGCTCTGCGGCGTAATCTATTCTCATGAAGAGATAGAAAAAGGCGGTTTTCCATGCAGTACGAATCATGAATGAGAGAGTACAGGAGAATCTGGGAGCTCTCCTTTAACGAAGCCGGAATGCTTCTCAGCGCGGTGGGAGACCTGCGCTTCTGTCAGGTAGTGGATCCGGAAAGAACTGTCATGATGTGCGTACCGAAGAAAATCATGAAGGGAGCTATTTTAATTTATTCTTCCTTCACAAGCCTCTGTAAAAGGGGAATATTTTTCTCCATAAACCAAGAGTTTTTCTTAATCCAACCATAATTTAAGGGGCTGGGATGGACCAGCGGAAAAATCGATAGGGAGGAGCCGCTTTTCCGGGGAGAACGCTTTGTCCTCGACAGCATAGGAGTAAAGCAGTTCTTTTAAGGAAAGCTTTGCTCCTTTTTATCGTAGTGGGAAATGGCATACTTCCCGATTAAAACTCGAAGCTCAATCTTGGGAAGCAATGCGACAATTTCATCGTGATATTTACGCATAAAGCTCCGGGGTGGGAGGTCGCCGCCTTTTTCCTTTTCCGGGATAATAAAGGTCCATGGGAACAATGGAAATGGACGAGCCATAAAAGATTTCTTCGGAAATCCCCATCCACTCCATTAGCCTTTTTCCGGAAAGATCATGAAAGGGAATGCCGGATTCTTCTACCTTTCTTCCCGGCGCCTGCCCGACTAAAAGAATCTTCGCCTCTTTATGGAACTGAAAAATAGGCGGAATACCCCGCTCAGTATAGCTTTGATTTTCCGGTAAATGTTCTATTTCTTCTACTATTTTCTGTAAATCGGAATCCTGTTCGTTCATATTTTTGTAGTCCTTTTAAAAATATCATCTAAGATACAAGAATAACACCTTTCGGCATAGGGAAGAAAGCGATAGAATTTCTTTTCTTTTGCCGGGAAGAAAAGCGATAGAATTCTTATATTTTGCCATAGGAAGAAAGCAATAGCATTATTTTCATATTTGCTTTTAAAGGGATAAGGAGACGGGCGATGTCCAACGAAATGAAAGCAATATCCAACGAAACGGAAGTATTTTCCAAGAAAAAACAGAGAAGAAAAATCAGCTCAACGATTATCAAAGCGAAAATCCGGAGCAGACCTATGAAGAACTCGAAAAGGAGAACTTTCCGGATGGAAAACGGATCAGATTCATTGCGGAATTAGGGGCGTCTTCCAATATAGAGGGGCATTTTCCGACTGATTTGTCGGACTTGGAAAGAGGAGAAAAATCTGCGACTGGAAAGCAGTTTTGACCGACATGGAGAAGAGGGGCTTCGTTTTTACTTGAAAGACTTAAGAAAAACGGAAATATCCGATGCTTTGCGTCAGCGTCAGGAAGCCTCCGAAGAGCATAGGGAAGCTGTGTTTACGGCTTATCTTCTTGCGGAAATTCTTTCGCAGGAAGACATAGAGAGTATTTCTCTTCTTACTGCGAAGAACTCCTTCCCTTTCTCCTTCGATTTAGCGAAACGGAAGAGGATTTCCTTCGTGAGAAATGCCTGATTGCCCTGGGCTGGGTAGCCGGGGAGCGGGAGATTCCTTTTGACAGGGAAAAATGCTGGAAGACCGGGACGCGTTTTGCCGAGCATGGGCAACGAGCGACCCTTTATGCAAATGTCGTTCCATAGGGTAAATGGAGCAATCTTACAAGAAGAAACGAAGAAAGATTTTGCAAAAAGCAATCGAAGAAGAAAAGGATTTGCTAGGCCTGCGGCATCATGATAGAAGCGGCACAAACTTTATTTTCTAAAAAATGGCTCAGTGCGTCTGCGTTGGAAGCGGAAGACGAAGCGCAAATTGAAAAAGCAAGACGCTCTGCGGTACGGTTTTTGCTGAAGTAAGGTGTGGAAAGTCATGGATAAAAGATAGTTATTAGCTATATCGATTTAATACTCTTTTCATACTTTCAATATGGCTTTTTCCCATTCACGCTTTATGATTAGTACGTTGACATTTCCTATTTAAAAAAATTTAACGGGTCAAAAGAGAATCACTTTTCTTGTAAGTGAGTTATCGCTGATTTTTGATAGTGTTTGATATTTACATTACTAAAATTTAAAGGAGAAGAACATGAAAAAGTAGAAAACTTGATTATCGGATTCAGTAAGGCAGGGAAGACCCTCGCGAATTATCTGGGAAATAAGGGCGAGAAGACCGTTTTGGTGGAAAAGTCTCCTCTGATGTACGGCGGAACCTGTATCAATGTGGGCTGCATTCCCTCAAAGTTCCTGGCGACCGCTGCGGATAGAAGAAGCTTTAGCGGAGGAAGTGACGCGGAATACTATAAAAATGCCGTTTTACAGAAAAAAGCACTGATTGCCAAGCTGAATCAGGTGAACTACGACAAGGTGGCAAGCAATGAAAATGTCGAAGTGCTGGACGGACTCGCATCTTTTAAAGACGAGCACACCGTGCAGATTACGAATGGCAGCGAGGTGTCCGAGGTTTATGCGGAGCGCATCTTTGTAAAACACCGGGGCAAGACCGTTTTATCCCAAGTGTTCCCGGTTTGGAAGTCGGAAAACGCATTCATACCAGCGAAACGCTGATGAATCTGGAAGAATTCCCGAAGAGCCTGAGCGATTCTCGGCAGTGGCTTTATCGGACTGGAATTTGCGGCGAGCTACGCGAAGTTCGGTACAAAGGTTACGATTATTGACCAGGGAGATCGGATATTACCGAGAGAAGATGAGGATGTAGCGAAGGAAGTATTTGCATCTTATCAGGGATTAGGTGTGGACTTTCTCTTTGGCGCGGCGCTTCAGCAGGTATCGCAGGATGAAAAGGCAGTTCACCCTTTCCTACACGGTAAATGGAGAAAAGAAAGAACTTTCCGTAGATGCCTTTCTCGTTGCGACCGGACGACAGGCGAACACGGAAGAGTCGCACTTGGAAAAATGCGGGTGTGGAAGTTTCGAAAGAGGATTTATCAAGGTAAATGAACACCTGCAGAGCAATAAAGCGCACATTTTTCGCGATGGGAGATGTTAACGGAGGCCCGCAATTTACCTATATTTCCTTGGATGATTTCCGAATTCAGAAGAGCTTTTTGGATAATCATGGAAGCTACGGAAGAAATAATCGTCAGCCTGTTGCTTTCTCCGCCTTTCTTCATCCGACCTTTTTCCAGAGTGGGGCTCAGTGAAAAGAAGCGAGAGAAAAAGGTTACAAAGATTAAAGTGGCGACCTTACCGGTTACTGCGATTCCCAAGGCAAAAATCCTCGAAATCAAACCGGACTGTACAAGGCAGTTGTAGATGCTGAAAACAATCAGATTTTTGGGCGTGACCTTGTTCGGTGAAGAGTCCCACGAGTGATCAATATCGTAGTTTTGTGATGATGACGAAGCGCCCTACACGGTACTTGCTGAACCAGATTTTCACCCACCCGACTATGGCGGAAGCGCTGAATGATTTGTTCGGAGCGGTAAAAATAGTTCGACAGAACTAGTGCATGGTTTATGTTGTGAAAAATAGAAAAAGGAAAAATTATGTCTCCAAAGCCCATGGAAAATCGCTTGAAAAAAAGTACCAAAATCCTATAATGGCGCTCAATTAAAATATATTGCGTTTCTTTCCATGCTTCTTGACCATGTAAACAATGCTTTGCTAGTACCAATTTTTAGAAGGGAAAGGCTTTTTGCTTTGCAGGGTATCGAATCTGCTTTCGATTCTGGGAGGATTGCCTTTCCCTCTTTATGTTCTTTTAGTGGAGGGATTTTTAAGACGAGAAATCGGAGAAAGTACCTTCTGACTCTTTTTCTTTTGGCGTTCTTTCCGAAAGTGTCTTTGATTTATTTACTTCAAAAGTCTTCTTTAATCCAAATTGGAATAACATGATGTTTACTTTGGCATTATGTCTTAGTTGTATCTGGATCATCGACAGTTTTCAAAAAGGAAAATTCCGAACAGAATTTTATGGTATGGATTTTCTTTTGCTTCTTGTGGGGATTTTTAGTATTTTGGCAATGTTTTTTGAGCCTGGACCATGATTTCCATGCAGTAATAGTGGCTTATCTTTTTATATTTTTCTATCAAAAACCCCTTTGGGGCGCAGGGCTTGGATTTCTGTCTATCATAAAGGAGATTTATTCTTTTCTGGGATTTGGATTATGCCTAACGTATAATGGGGAAAGAGGAAAACAGAGTAAGTGGCTGAATTATGCATTCTATCCGGTCATCTTTTGATACTGGGGCTTTTACGCTTGTATTTCAATATATAGCCTTTTAATACTAGGCCTTTCAAAATAGCCTTTTAATATTTAGTAGATTAGCGTTTGCTTATTTTATTTAAAAGATAGTTTTTACTTATGCGATACTGAAATTTAGACTTTCGCTAGTTAGTTATGGAGACTTTTTATTACTATTTGTGCCGCCTGCTGAATGTGCTGGAATGGAGATTGCTATGAGATTGATTGTTGCATTTTTGTATTTTTGTTGGAGCTATGTTATATTCTTATCCGGTAAGATTGATTCATCATTTGAAATACAAGGACAAGAAAACTGAACATGATGCAAATTTTTATAGCTTGAAAAAAATAGCAAGAAAAATGCTCAAATTATTAGGCGTAAAAATGGATATTCAAGGCTGTACCATAGCAGTGAACCCGTGGTTTATATTGGAAATCATAGAAGTAATTTTGATAGCTTAATAATGATTGCAATAATGGAGAAACCATTGATTTTCATTGGAAAAGTGAGATTAAAAAAATTTCCATTTGATTGGTAAATGGTTTCGGGATATAGGGTGCTTGTTTTTAGAACGAGATGATATCAAAAAGTCAATAGAAGTTATTAATCAAGGCATTCAAAGAATAGAAAACGGGTATTCAGTCGTTATTTTTCCGGAGGGAGAAGAACGAAGGAAGACAGTGTGGAGGAATTTAAACCCGGTAGTTTTAAAAATGGCTTTTAAGGCAAATGCGCGTATTGTTCCAGTCTCATTCTATAATCAGAGGAGTGTTATGAGCTTTTTCATAGCTTTTCGCCCTGCTAATGTGGGTATTCGTATTGGGGAAAATTGTTAATCCAAAAGAACTTGAACTGAATAATACTGTACAGATGGCAAAATACGTACATACGGTGATTTCTCAGATTTATGAAGAGCAACGTATACATCAATGATGGCATTGTTGGCTTTTTTATGAGAGAAACCTTGAATTTTAGCTAAAAAAGTATATATTGGTATTAGCTAATATAAAAGAGAGGTGATACTATGATGGGAAATACGGCAACCGCTACAGCAACAGAGATGCAGAACAACTTTGCAGGTATCTTGCTATGGTTCAGGAGGGCAGTGAAATTATTGTCACAAAAACGGTAAAGAGGTGGGGCCGATTTATTCCGCGAGAAAGGGCGATATCTTATTTAACGGATTCTCTTGTAGGAATACTGAAAGGTGATACGGATATAGATAAGGCGAGAGAAAAAAGTTTGAAGGAGAAGTATGAAGTTACTAATTGACGGAAATATTCTTCTGGATGTGCTTCAGAGAAGAACACCCTACTTCAAAGACTCTGTTGGAATCTGGAAGATCTGTGAGACGAAGCAGGTGAGGGTATGTTTCAGCTCTAACTTTTGCCAATCTGGTTTACGTGATGGAAAAAGAATTGATGCAGAGAAAATAAACGAAATTTTAAAGCAACTTTCGCTCATTTTTATATTTGAGAATCTTAATGTAAGCGATATGAGTTCGGCCGCAGAAATGCAGTGGGATGATTTTGAAGATGCCATTCAGTCGGCTACAGCGAAGAGGATTCATGCTGATTATATTATTACAAGAAATGAGAGGGACTTTAGGGAAAGTGATGTTACAGCACTGACCGCGACAGAGTTTTTGGCAAGTTTGTGACGGGCGTGAAGTCCTTTGGATGTCTTAATCAGCGAATAAGGTGGAAATGATTGCTAAGGCCTTGGGTAAAAATTCTATGGAAAGGAAATGTGAAACCGTAGTTGCTCCATGATTACCGCAAAAAGAAGTAGCAGAACGGAGCTAATGATGAAGCATCCGCTTACGACAAAACTTGAGGGAATAATACTTTCTTTTCCTTTGGGGAGGATCCTAAATTCCAATAATGTGTCAATTCACTCATCACAAAGCAGATGACAACTGTGCTTTTCCGCAGTTTAAAAGTGCGGAAGAAATAGCATGGCTTTGGGAGTGAAAGAACAGATAGGTAAAGAAGCTTAAAAGAAGCATTCCGCGAAGAAAAAAACGGCTCCGCTTTAGTCCGTCATAGTTCGTCCTATCTTCTAATTTAACCCGGTGAAAACGGTCCTGCATACTCTGTCCAATGCGATAAAACCAATCCGGTACTTCTTTCTTCTTTTTCACGGCAAGCTCCAAAAGAAGGTAAAGATAAAAGGAGAAGCCGTAGAGCAAGACAAATAATAAAGGCAAAGAATAAATAGAACAAATAATAGCCCATATAATCTTAGCTCCCTTCTTAGCTTGGATTCTTCGTTTGATTTCCACGAACCAGTAATCACAGATTGCGCCACCTGTTGCCAATGTCTGCTCTCTATGCAATACACCCTTGTTTCGTTCCCACCGCAATGTGGTCAATGTCACAGCACAAGGGCAATAAATCAAGGTAGCCATTCTCTTGCGAATTTTTCCAAAGGGCATCGTGAAGTGATAATAGAAGCCGTCCTTATGCCGCTTTTTCATCAAAAATGAAAGTCCCAGGTTTTATCCTGATATTCCGGATGTGCCTCTCTACCCATTCTTCCGCCTTATGCATTCTTTCGGCAAATTTCTTCATGTCCGTCTCTTTTATTGAAATCTATGGAGCTCATGGCTTTTTCTGATGAAACGATTGTCCATAAATGCAAAGAATCACTTTCTAAAATCTTCTACCGAAAAGTTACCTGCTCTGCATACTGCCAGGAAAACATAGGCGGAATAAATATTGTGCGCCATAGGGTTCTTCTCCCCGATATCTTCCGTGTTTTCCAGCATTTCCCTCGATATAAGATACGTCCTTTTTGTAAGCTTTCCCTCGTCTTATCTTTCCCGAATTTTACCATCGGTTTTTCAGAAATAAACTGAATAAGCTAAAATAGATTCCTTTGCATTTCATTACACGCACCTCACCAAACTTTTTCATCAATGCGACTCAGGTTCTACTACTGAGTACATACCGTATGAGCTACAGAACTATAGGAATAAAACATAATGAGATAAGATAATGACATAAGCAGTAATAGTAAATTAGCTCTACTTAACTAATAGTAGCTTAACACTTTCAGCTATTTTGTCCATGCTGAATTTTCCTGCACATCAGCTTGTTTTATTGCTTTTCTCTGCTGGAAAACACTAGGATATTTTTGAGAAATAAGTAATTCTTATATCAGTTGTGCAAATGTAAGATAACAAAAGGCAAAGTCAGAGATTATCAGAGCAGGAAAGTATAGGTCTAAAATTGCTGGATCAGCATTTGAAATCATCAGAGATTTCAATGGTGGAGGTAAAGTTTATGAAGCATTTTTCATGGATTCTCAGAATATTCCATATTTTTATATTATACACTTGGATTGCTTTTTATACTCCTATTTCCGGCAAGCCCTCATATTCAGTTTACAGCTTTTATGTCTTATTGAATATCCTATTTGCCCTTGTGTTTAGCGGCTTTTTAATCACTCAGATTGTGGAGGCTTTTTAAAATTTTTAAAAGAGGGATAGTGAACAGTGCATAAAGGCTTTCCTTTTCTTTAAAATACAGTTCTCTTCCTGCCGTACTGATGGCAAATCTTTCTTGTGGTCTTACTTAAGTGGAATAGGGCTCCTTTCAGGATGTTAGTGTTACCGGACACCCTATTCATTGCTCCCTTTTCTTCGCCATGAGCTTAGTTGTGGCACCGCTTTTTCCTCGAATGTCTTTTTATGGCGGGATTAGCAGGACTTAGCTATGCCATTTGCCTGATTATACTGAGCAGAAAGCAAAAGGCTGGAAAAGTAGGACAATGTATCTGTATCTTATTTTCCAGAGTATTCCTGGCTTTGATATATTGGATGGTCTGTATATTACCCTGCGATATTGGAACAGGGGAAAAATCTTTTATCGATTATCACTGTAATTTCTGTTATCTTGGGATTGACGTTTATATTATTTATGCATTCTTAGAGAAAGACATTATGCATTCTTAGAGAAACATTATGCCGTTCTCAAGCAAAAGATATTAGTGTATTCTTAAAGAATGACAGTAAAGATAGCATTTTAGAAAGAGAGACAAGATGAGAAATTTATGTTTTTTATTGATCCCAATGGGAATTGCTCTATTGATTGTCAGCATTAGAAACATTATCCGCTTTGCGAAGGCAGAGCTATTCTTCGAAATGCCCCTGTTTAGAGGAAGAGGGAAGAGTTCACCTTCTCAGGGAAAAATACGGATTTGGCTTTAGCGGGAAGAAATTCACGAAATCTCCTCTTGGGAAAAATCGGTTTCCAGCTAGTAGAGGAGGAGACAGGTCAGAGCGTGAATCTTTTTCCAAGCCTTATGCGGCCTACGGTAAGTAGCTTTAAAATGGCAAGAATGGAGCTCTACTCTTTTCAGGTAGAAGAAGAGGGAAATTATACCCTGTCTTTAGATGGAGAAAGCAGCGTGAGAGACAGGCTGGAGGCGTCTATCGGAAATCTCTTCAAACAGCCTGTGGATTTGCCGCTTTCACCGTACAGATTCGAAAGGGAAGTTCTTTTGCTATGTTTTTCCTGTCTGTTTTTGGCATTAATATTGCCGTTTGGATGATTCTTGGAGGAGTTATGCTTCCCTTTATATTGGCTGAAGTAGGATATTAATATTTTTCCATAACGAATAGTCGACGGTTTGCCTGCTTTAGCAGATACAATTGCTCATTTCAGACTTCTGCAGTGTTTCGCGGACTTGCACGGAAGTTCTACTATTGACGTAAAGAGCCAGAAGGAAGACGGAAAATGCGCTCCATGAACTGCATTGATAGTGGAGTAGATATGATAAGCGTCTTCGGAAGAACTGAACTGCATTCTAAGTAAAAAGCAAGATTGGGTGGACTATTAAAGCCACGATGATTGTAGCAATGGCATCTTCATGCATTGATAGAGAGCGGCATGAGTGTCTCCCTGTTTTTATGGTATAGAAAAACAAAGGTCAAAACATTGACCAAAAGCCAAAGAAAGAGAAATAGGTTGGTATCTCGAAGAGTCTGGAATTCGTTGCATTTTCATATTCAATATGTACTCTTCCCTGAAAAGCTTGCCTGAATTTATAACCACTGAGGGATTTCCCTGCTTATTACGCCGTATAAAAGCTGAAAATAAATATAAAAAGGTAAGGAGAAAAGAGAGGCCAACAATAAGGCTGAAAAAGAATTCAAAGTTAAAAAGTTCATTTTTCATTATCCTTTCCTGATAGAATCATTCCCAAATCGATTGTTGAGCGTGATTCCGTAGTAGAATACAATTCCATTTGTATCAAAATAGGCATAAAGACTATAGTTTTTCCATAATGCATAGTCTTTTGTTTGCATAGTCAAAACATAATAGCTCTCATTCTGAATTTCTTTATAGTTAGCGGGTTTTAAAGAGAAAATATCCGTGATTGTCTTCGTCTGAAAGTCGGAAAGAGAGAGTGCAGTTAAGTTCACCTTATTCAATTGGACTTCTGCTAATTGGGTGCAATCTCCGGGATTTCATAACAGGTAATGGTACAATTCTTTAATGCATCCTCGTCCTTCCAGGTAGGGGTCACACTCATAAAACCGTAGGATTTTCCGTCCTTGTAATTTCCAGATATTCACCGTAATAAAAAGGGGTCATTTCTTTTTGTTGGTGATTTTACTCGGCGCTTTTCCCTGTAAAAGAAAATCCCGCATCTAAAAGTGCAGAGGCTTTTTGTACCGCCGATAGTCAATTTCGTTCCGCAATTTGTGCCATTATCGGTCTTTCCGGAAACCCCATGGTAGGACAAAGGAAGCCAAAAGGGAGCCTGAGAAGAAGGCTAGCCAAGAAAGTGCATTGCTTGTGGAATACCAATGCCGGGCTTCCCGTGAAGAATGAAAAGTCATTCTAAAAAACTGAAAGAGAGAATGAAGTATCATGGCTAAAAGCAGGATAAGGAACTGCAGCTACAACATTGATAGATAGTCTGATAATAGTTTTCGCTTTTTGTAATACAAAAAGCAAAGCTTAGAACATTGGAAAGAAGCCAGAAAAAAGGAAAATGTTGGCATCCCGAAGAGCTGTGGAAGTCGTTGCATTTTCATACTTCACACACACTCTTCCCTGAAAAGCTGCCCAAATTTATAAATCCACCGAGGGATTTCCCGGTTTTTCTTTACGCCGTATAAAAGTCGAAAAATAAATATAAAAGGTAAGGAGAAAAGAAAAGGCATACAATAAGAGCGAAAGATAATGCAAATCGAAAAAGAATCCACTTTTTCTTTCTCCTTTCCTATAGAGTGTTTTTCTTAGCAGTGTCGTAAGCGAGTGAAATTTATGACATTTAGCATCTATTAACGGGAACAGTATAGCATTTTTATGATGAGGACAAAAAGAAATAAACTGTGAAGCATAAAATGAAAAAACTTACTCTATTTTAGGTAAAGCATGGTAAAAATCCTCGTCTTTGGACAGTTGCGAAGAGTCAAGAGCTCATAAACGGCGTAATTACGCCATTTATGAGTTTGTCAGTGCTCTAGCGGCGCACGTTTCTAACGGGTTAAAGTCCCGAATCCGCCCGGTAGTGGGAAGGATAAGACTGCAACACAAGCCAAAAGTCCAATAACTACACGAAATCATGTATGATAAATGAGGCAGATATGGAGAGGAAGAAACGTGTGGTACCCTAGAGAGGTCTGTGTGATAAGCCTTGAAAGAGGTAAACATTGTCCAAAGCAATACTGAACGCACAGAAGTCAGCAGAGGTCATAGTAGTCGAGAGACAAAGGACCGAATCAATAGGAGTCTCAAGTATGACTGAGAAATGATGGAAAGAAAGTCTATCTAGACAAAAATACTCTATATGATTATAATTATGTTCATAATCATATAGATACTAAACTTCAGATACAAGTTACAAAAATAAGGAGGTATGGTTATGGCTACAAAAATATTTATGTTGCAGAAGCAGATCTACACTTATTTGATGATGCTCGCCAAGTACGCCGGAAGTGTTTCGCCGCTGTGATACAGGCACTTCAGGACTTTCTAAGTGTTCAACGCAACAAAAAGCGAAGGATATGACAAGATTGAGTTAAACCTCTATGAAAAAAAGGGTAAGAAGAAAGGTAATGTTCTATGGTATGGAGATTACTCGTAGAACGTCCGGTAGACGGTGGAATAAGGATTGACACGATTTATAAACTGCAAAAGGGCAGTCTTTGCAGTGGCAAACCAAGGTTCTGCAAGGAGCTTCCGAATTGCGAAAGGAAATCACACGTATGGGAAAACCCGCAGTCTTGGTCATATGATTTTGGAATCTGAGGACAGAGTGTTAAACGTATATCCGGACATAGAGAGCCCTAAAGGAGAAGGATGCGTATCTTAGCCGAGTGTCATGCGAATCTTCTCTCGGAAAAAGCCTTTATGAGTTTTTGGATATTTAGATTAGGTATAAATACTAGATTTATAGAACCATAACAAGCAAATAATGAGATAGCTTTGTGTTTATATATCATATGGGTTTCAGAGATGAAAAGAAGGAAGCTTTAATCAAAGCCTCATCGCGAACAGGCTGGAATAAAAACAATTTTTAATATTTTTCTATTTTGGGGGCAAAAATCCTGACATCTACATCTAGTAACGCTATCCAGCATCACGTTCACAACTTGACGATATAGAGCTTTTGATATTCCCTGTATTTGACAGTTGCGTGAAAGAGTCAAGAGCCCATAAACGGCGTAATTACGCCATTTATGAGCTCTTGTTTTTTTGAATTCTAGCAATATTTCTACTTTCTCGTTGTGGTTAAAAATCTTTTTATTTCTCTTTGAGATACAACTGTAATCCATTCTAAAACCAAATGTGTCGTGTAGTTTATCTGTAAGGTCGGTTCGTGTATACTCAGGATATATCCTTCACCGGGAGCTATCAGATGTCTCATTTCTTTCAGTGTTCTTATAATGCTTTTCAGTGGTATAACTCTCACCCAACCTCTTCTCCAGAATGCGATAAAGAATTAGGGCGGTGAAGCAGGTAATGAAATGTGTCGTGATTCGATCTTTTTCTACTGAGATATACCGGTCTGGCTTGAAATTCACTCTTCATAATCCGGAAACATTCTTCAATCCAAGGCCTGAGGAGATTTTGGAACGATTTAACTGTCAAACTACCGGAAAAACTTACTCTATTTTAGGTAAAGCGTGGTAAAATAAACCGATTATTTTTGAAGCGTATAGCAGTAGCTTTTTGGGAAATAGCGGATTTTTGCTATTTATAATTTAAAATTCACATATTTTTACTATAGATTATTTAATAGGAATTCGGAAATTACCAAAAAGAATTTATTTAATAGGAGTGAGAGACTTGTTGAAAATCTTTATTTTAGAGGATGAAAGAATACAACAATCCCGCATTGAAAAGGTGATAAAGGAGCTGATTAGTAGGAAGAGCTTGTCTTGTAAGGCGCCGGAAATCTTTGGAAATGCCGGGCAGCTTCTTAATGCGATTACGGAAAGAGGTTCTCATCAGCTTTTTCTTTTTGGATATTGAGATTAGAGAGAGGAAAAGAAGGGGCTGGATATTGCGAAAGAAATTCGAAGCAGGGATCCCAATGCCACTATCGTATGTTGTGACAACTCATTCGAATTTATGCCGATTACCTTTCGCTATAAGGTTTCGGCACTGGACTTTATTGACAAAGCTTTGGATGAGGAACATTTTTCCGAGCGTGTGGAGTCGGCTATTTGAGTACACGTTGGAAAAACTTGGCGCTACTGTATCAGAGGATTCTTTCAGTTTTGAAACGGCCATGGCCAGAGTGCAGGTTCCTTTTCATAAAAATTTTTGTATTTTGAGTCTTCGCCTACCGTTCATAAGGTGATTTTTACATACCAAGAGGAAAGAATCGAGTTCTATGCAGGGCTTTTCCGACCTGGAAAAGGCGGATTCCAGACTGTACCAATGTCACCGCTCCTTTGTGGTCAATCCGGAAAATATTGTGAAGATTGATAAAGAGGAGAAAATGGCGATATTCGAGAATCAGGAGAGCTGTCTGATTTCCCGGATGAAGTATAGAGGACTTCTGAACGGATGAAGTCGATGAAGCAGTAAAAAGATTTTCAGAGAGGAGGATGTATGGAATCTATGATGAATCTGACAATTGAATATGTGAAAAATAGTCAATGTGATGCTATTCTATCGTCAGATTAGCGATGAAAATATGCCTCTGGTCTTTTTCTCCTTGTCCGGTTCTTTTGAGCTACTGTTTCTTTCTTTTTTTCCGCCGCTTGCTTTCTTCGTATTTTGTGAGCTTTCGTGCTGTACAGCTTCTATCGAAATCGGGAGAAAGACGGAGGGCTGAGCTGTTTTTACGGTCTTTATCCTATTGTTTTAGAAAGCCTGCTGGGAAAGGATGCTGGCCTTCTATGTTTTTCCGTTCTTTGGCATCTCCGTTTACAATGAGGCGAGTATCGGCGGATATGATCTTCTGATTGAACTTCTGGTTTTTCCCCCTCTATCTTGTCCTCATAAAATCCCTGAAAATCAATTTTCAGGAGCTGAAGGCAGAGCTTTTGCGCGTGGCTTTTTCGCCGCTTTTTACTGCCAATCAATCTCTCGATGATGGTTTACACTGTTTTGATTACGGCCTTTTTGGTACTGCGTGACCACTTTTCTTGGGCGGACAGCTTTCGGGGACAGCTGAATAATCTCTATATCATTATCTTTTTCGTGGTGCTTTTATATATCAATGCCGTTTCCAAGGAAAGACTGGAAGCGGAAGTTTCTGGAGCAAAAGGATAGTGAGCTAAAGGCGCTTTCCGAATACAGTCATCATGTGGAGGAGTTATACGGAGAAATTCGCAGTTTTCGCCATGACTATATGAATATCTTAACCAGCTTGAAGCTGGGAATTGAGAGGAAAGACTTTGACAGCATTCAAAACATTTACAATACGGTTCTAAAAGATAGCGGAAAGCCCTTTTTACAGCAGTAAATTTGACCTTGCAAAGTTAAGCCGGATTGAAAATGATGTGGTAAAAAGTGTCTTATCCACGAAGCTCTGGAGGCCCAGAGTAAGGGGATAGAGACTTTCTGTAGAGATAGAAGAAGAGATTTATGATTTTCAAATCGAGCTGCTGGATTTCATCAAGATTCTTTCTATTCTTTGTGACAATGCCATAGAGGGATGTCTTACTGCCGAAGCACCGAAAATCGCCATCGCCTTGATTCGTGAGGAGAGAATGCTCATTTTGGTGGTGGAAAACAGCACAAAGGCGGAAAAACTGGAGCTCTCTCCTATTTTCGAGAAGGGGTATTCCTCTAAGGGGGAAGGCAGAGGACTGAGCTTTATAACGTGCATACAATTCTGGAAAAATACCCGAAATCCTCATCAGTACCACAGCGCCAATCATCTTTTTCTCAGACCATTCAGTTTTTGCAAATAGACCTTGGGGATCTTTCCTAAGGTCTATTTTTGTGCGTTCCTTTTAGGGATACCCTTTCCAAAATATCTCGCTCGCTATACGATTCTCTTTCAGTATGACTTTTTCCGGAAAAATTACCGTTCGCGACAAAAAGAATTACCGTTCGCGACAAGCTTATTTTTCTCTTCCGGCATACGTTCTATAATGAGCCTCGTAAACAAAAGAAAGGGAGGTTCACTGAGATGTTTAGAGTAGATGAAATCAAGAAGTCCTTTAAAAATAAAGAGGTATTAAAGGGTGTTTCCTTCTCCATAGAAGAAGGAGAAAAGGTCGCTTTACTGGGGAATAACGGAGCGGGAAAAAGCACGCTGATGAAAATCATTGCCGGTCAGTTGGAGGCAAATTCCGGTACCGTGAACACGGCACTGGATTATCAGACAGAAATCGGTATGATGCCCGCAGGGCGATATTTTTGATCGAGGATTTGACGGTTTCGGATTTAGTACAGCTGAAAAAGTGCGATGAATCGAATTCGATAGATTTGGATACTGCCTTGGAAAAAAGGTTTCCTTGCAGGATTTTAAAAAGCAATATGTGGGCGGTCTTTCCGGCGGGCAAAAGAGAAGACTTCCTTACTACTCAGCATTTTTAAATTCTCCGAAGCTGATTTTTTTCTGGATGAGCCAACCACAGGAATGGACCTGGAATCCGTAGACCGGTTTTTGGAAGCTTCTGGAGAAGGAAAAAAATATACTTCCGTGATTGTTACCCATGATTTTAATCAGATCGATCACTTTCTTTTACAAAAGTGATGATTTTAAAGAATGGACGAATTGCTGCAACTGGAATCCGTAGAAGAGATTCATCGGCAGGGGAAAAACAATTGAAGAGTTTTATAGAGAAAAGGTTGAAAAGGAGGCCTAAAAATGATTAGTATGATTCAATTAAAGCAGGTTTTACGAAACAGAAGATTTGTATTATTTACGATCCTTCTTCCGCTGGCTTGGTATATGTTCCTATACAATATTCAGGCGAATATGCTGCCGAATATTATGCTGGGGATTGCTGTATTTATCGGTATCATCGGAAACAGCCTGGCAACCTTTAGCAAAAAGAATTTCCTCCGACATCGGTTTTTTTATTCCTTTGAATCCCTGATTTTCCAACTACGGAATCAAAAACTTTCTTTTGGACCAGACCTTCGTACAAATCGTGTTAAATACCTTGATTTTTGTCGTGGTTTTTAGGCGTTGCGACGATATTTGCCAAATTCCGATTAACGGAAAAACTGGGAATTCAGTTTTTCTTATTGACTGTCATGGGGCATTTACTTCAGCATTATCGGCTTTGTGCTCGGTGTGAGATTGATGCAAAACTCATTGATACGGTGGGATTTCCGGTCATTATTCTGGCAGCTTTTGACCATTATGCCCTTCGCAAGCTTCGAGCGGAAAGCGGGTTTATTTCCCTTGTTGCCAAAGTACAAAGGATTTTCCCGCTATTATTACACGAATATGATGAATGCGATCTTGTCCGGAAATGGAATTCAGCTGAAGGATATGCTTCTTTATGGCAAGCTTTTGTACTGAATATCATTCCTCTGTACTTCCTTGTTCCCGAAGGTGAAATTAAGTAAGACAAAATAAGAGATCTTATGCAAAGAAAGAATTTCTATGCAAAGGAAAAGAATTTCTATGCAAGGAAAAGAGGAGTCTTATGAAAAATCCTTCGTTCTTATGTAGCATCTCCGTTACTTCGTTTGCAAAATAGAAGGCATATTTCAGCTTAATCGCCGTTTCTTCAATTCGCCATGCCTGAAGACTTTTCTTGTCTTTTGGCACGGCGAAGGAATACTGATCGTTATAATTTGCAAAATAAATCTGAGCTTCGTTGCTATAGAAGGAAAAACTTGCAGTCTGAAGTCATGCTGTTAAACCATTCGATAACAGTGGGAGTTAGGAACTTTCTTGCAGATTGTTCGTCCGTACAGTAAATGTTGTAGTGTTCGTTATGCTGTATATCTTCTACATCGATTTTCTTCCCGTCTTGCATGGTGCCGGGATAACTCCCTTGGGTTTCAAAGAAAAGGGTATGCTCTGTCGGAACAATTCGCAGTTCTCCTCTTAAAGAAAACGTGTTCTTTATCGAGTAGACCTGGTCGAGAAAGTCGGTTTACATCATCGTAACCGTCCTTTCCTTTTATGACACTATAGGCATATAAATCCACTGTTTTGAGATCTCTTTCATCGTTGAGCTTGAGTATTCCGGATTGGATATAGTATTCTGCAGAAGGAACTACTTCTTTACATTGTTCGGGGACATGTCATGTTCTGTGTCGATTTCTGAAGAAGGATAAAGGACTTGCAGGATCGTTGCAAGAATGTCTCGTTCATAAAGTTTGCGGAGCTTAGCTCTTTGCTTTGCTTCCCAACCGGGACCAACTGCTTATGACAGTAGGACACTGAGAATCTGAAGCACCACAAGAAAGATGCCCAATCTGGCGAGGAGCATCATAAGTGCATCTATAAATTCACTGCGGGGAAGAGCACCTTCATCAGTAAGGAGCATTAAACCGCCACCAAAAAAAGAAAGCAAAGAAACAAAAGAACCATATTCCGAGCAAAATAATGTTGTACTCTTTCTTTCCAAGTGATGATATTTCGTATGGCTTTCCAACTATGTTGAAACCGCACCGTATTCTGAAGGTCGTTTATTTTCTTTAGTTCTTCTTGGCTCAAATCCATTTTCGCTATCCCTTCTTCCACTCATCTCTATAAAATAGTAAATAATTGATTTTTATTATAACTTTTTAAGTATAACACAGGAGAGTTCTATTCGTGATACAATGAAATTATCTTTTTATAGAATTTTGATTCGATTACGTTGGAAAGAAGAGGAGAAATTATGGAATTTTATCATTGCGGAAGAGGGAGTTCCGATAAACCTTGGCTCTAACGGGGAAGCATCGCTTATTTCGGCAGTGAAAATAGACTTCCAATATGAAACAGAAGCACCTCATGGTGACGGAATTTTTTCCGCAAAGCTTCCGCTACTGGAAAGCAAGCTTCCCTTTTGCATTTATGGGCGGAATCTTCTGTTTTAGATGCCTATTATTTACTGGCGGAGACGGTGGAGAAAGGCAGTTGAGTCCGATTTGCAGTATGCTGATTAATATTCATTACGGACAATACTGCTTTTGGGACAGTGGTATAACACTGTGAGTATAGAGGGAAAAGGGAGTTCGCTTACAAAATGAGTTTGACGGCAGCAGCTTTTTCCTGGAAAATCCGAAAGAATTACAGTGGAATGACATCTAAGACTAAAATCCATTGACTTCCTGCTTCTTTAGGACAGATATAGTATAATTATCATCAGCTGTTAAGAAGAAGTGGAAGTGTTTTTGTGTTGAATATTCAGGATAAAATCGAATATTTATAATAAAAGAAGGCTGGAGGAGAAATGGACCTTATTCGGAAGATAAAGCGGATAGAGCAGTTCGTAGTAGAGAATTTTGAAGAACTGAACTTGGATGATCCGATAGAAGAGGGATATTGGGAGGAGTATCAAGAGATTCCCGGGGCTTCGCAGAAAGAGATAGAGGCTTTTGAGAAGAAGTTTTCCATCAAGCTACCAAAAGACTTTAAGGCACTTTACAGCTATAAAAACGGAAGCAAATATTTCAGCATTTTACCTTCTACAATCCATGATGTGGAAATGTCATTTTTCCTAATGAGTTTAGAGCAGATGGAGAAGACAAAAGCAATATTTTCAAAATAGAGATGCTCTTCTGACAGAGTTTCCGGACTTTTTCACCGAAGAAGAAATAGAGAAAATGCGAGATAGCAGGATTAAGCCTTATCTTTTTCATAAGCAATGGATTCCCTTTGCGGAGTATTGTGACAGCTGCTTTTTAATGCTGGATTTTGACCCGGATAAGGGAGGGAAAAGAGGGACAGATTCTTTGCTATATCCATGATCCGGATGAGGTGATTTATGCCGCAGCAGAGCTTTCAGAGTTCGTGGATGAGATTTTACAGACTATAGACTGAGAGGAATCCGGGTTTTGATATTACAGGGAAGCAGTATATGATAACGGGGATATTGTCCCGGAAAAGGGATGCTTATGGAAGCAATAAAAACTACCTAAGAAGTACCGAGACATTTGTGAGGAAAATCAAAAATGGCTCCTATGAAAGTTTGTCGAAGCTGGAAGCTTTTGAAAAGAAGTTTCCGCACCAAAATCTTGCGGTAGGGCCGGAGTGGAGTTTTTGACCGAAAGTATGAAGAGGCGGTGTCATACTCTTCTTCTCATGCCCTTTTTGGGATGAGTGGTATTATTCAATGTGGCTAACGAATATATGATGGCCATGTGCTTTGTCGGCAAAGAAAAATCGGACGGGAAGTGGAAGTCATTCGGGCTCTTCAAGAAGAACGAAAGTCGCTTTAATGGAAGCGGAGGAAGAGAAATGTCTTAAAGGCTCTTGCCAACGCTATAATTATTGCACGATTCTCTTGAACTATTTGCAGCAGGATATTTTTACCGGAATCAAGAAGCTAGGATTATCAGCCGCCAAAAGCACCGAAAAACGGCTTCGGAATTGATAGCAGAAGGAAAGCTGAATCCCTGAAAAAGACTTTTGATAAGATGAAGCTGAATTTACTTTTTATGAAGGGAAGTCCGAGGATACAGTGGCTATTATGAAACAATCAAGGACTTTGAAATCTTGGAGAATTGTATTACGAGCAAGCCTGTATTTGCTACCGGTATCTTGGGCAAAAAGACAAGGTATTGGAAGTGATAGAGCGCTGGGCAAAAAGCAAGCTTTGGGATGTAGCCAGTCCTACGCAGGTTCGCCCCATGAGCTTCTTTATGTATCCCTTTATGCATGAATATTTGGAAAAATGAAGAGAGTTTAAAAACGAATTAGGGAAGCTATCTTTGGATAAAGATCAGGGAGGAAAAGGATGAAAGAGAAAACCGTCAGAGTGATCAAAAATCGGTAAGGAAGCCCTGTACGAATTTCTCATGAAAATATGATTTCTGACAGAGGAAAATCTTCTGCAAGTTTCTGCTACAGAGGTGATGAATCACTTTGCCATAGACTGGGAAAAGGAAGAGTTTATTTTCATGGCACATCAGGCGGAAGATGCGGATGGAGAATTGATTTCGCTCCCGAAAGAAATCCATCTGGAAAACCTACTGTTAAAGCTTTGCCGGTAACGACTGAATCTCTACTGAAACGAGGGAAAGGTCTATCGGGACTATAGCTTTGAGGAATTAAAAGAGCTTTTATGCGAGAAAACGAAGATAACGACGGAAATATTCATAGATGTAAAAATCCTTCCGGGTTTTAAAAAAGAAGTGTTTTTTCACAGCCTTCAGTTATAATGGAAAACAGCAGAATCAAGATAGTATCCAAAGAAGCTAAGTAACAGAATCAAAGATGGATTAAAGAAGGAAACCAATAAAATCAGAAAAAGTCAAAAGAGAACCAAAATCATAGAAGAATCAAAGGAGGTTTCAGACAATGAAATTTTTAGAGGAAGCACGGGCGTATCAGGACAATATGATTGCTGACTTGCGAGAGCTGGTAAAGATTGAATCCGTGCGGGATGACGATGCGGCAACGAAGGAGGCTCCATTTGGTCCCAACATTGCAAAGTGTTTGGATAAGGCCTTGGAAATCGGTAAGCGAGACGGTTTTCAGGTGGAAAATGTCGATGGCTATGCCGGTGTAATTCAGTACGGGAATTTAGAGGAGTCGGTAGGCATACTGGGACACTTGGATGTCGTTCCTATCGGAGACGGCTGGCACTTTGACCCCTTTGGCAGGAGAAATTAAGGACGGCTATATCATGGGAAGAGGGACCTGTGATGACAAGGGCCCTGCCATTGCGGCATATTACGCTATGAAGATTTTAAAGGATAAGGGCTATAAGCTAAAGCACAATATCCAGATGATTTTAGGTACCGATGAGGAAAATACCTCTGCCGGCATTCTTTACTATAAGAAGGTGCGTAAGAATCCTATTATGGGAATCGTACCGGATGCGGAGTTCCCCTGTATCTACGCGGAAAAGGGAATTTTGGACTTTAGTGCTGAAGGAAAAATTGATTCCTGCATAAAGTCTATGCAGTCCGGCACAGCTTTTCAATGTAGTAATCGGTAAAGCGGATGTAATTGTGGATAAGCCGCTGGAAAAAGAGTATTTTGAGAAGTTCCTGCTTGCTAACGGACTAAGCGGAGAATGTCATCAGGATGAGGAAGGCGCACATTATCATATCGATGGTAAGCCCTTCCATGCTTCTCGCCCCTACATGGGTGTGAATGCGGCGGTGAAGATGTTTGAATTTGTCGGAAGCTGCTATAACGATGCCTTCAGTTTAAATGCAGTGAAGCTGTTCAAGGACCCGTACGGTGTCGGCCTGAAGGTGGATTATGACGGTGCCTATATGGGACCCTTGACCTTTAATTTAGGTAAGGCAAATATAGAAAATGCAAAGGTTTATTTTGCCTTGGATTACCGTTATCCGAATGAATGTGAAGGAAGCGATTTACTAAAAAGAAGTGCAGACATCATTCAGGAAGTCTTACATATCGACACGTGCTTAGTAGATGATTCCAAGTGGCTTCTGAATAATCCGGACAGTGAACTCATTAAAACTTGTCTGAAGCACTACCGTGCCTTTAGCGGAGATACCTATACACCGCCTCTTCGTATCGGCGGAGGAACCTATGCGCGCAGCTTTGAGAATTTTGCCGCCTTCGGTCCGATTTTCCCGACAAGAGAATATGCATCATGGGTTGGCGCAGAGCACGAGGCGGACGAGGGCTTTGAAATAGAGACGATGCTTCTCGCCTGCGCGATTTATGCTAATGTACTCTATGACTTTAGCATGTGAAAAATAAGAGCATTTGAAAAGAAGGGGCTGTAAAAAGATCGAAAGAATAACTTTTGCATATAGCTAATGAGGGGTGCTGAGCGTACTTGGCAAGTACGCATCTTTCGCTAGTATCCTCGTAGACAAATTTCTCAGAAAAGCTCGAGCAACTGAAGGAATTTGTTAGAGCCAGTGCTCACAAAACCACTGCTCGTCAGGCGAAAGCGAAAAGCGTCCTTCGCAAGTTCGGATCTGCATCAGACGACTTTTTATAGCTGTCTTATTTTTTCTACAGCGAACTATCCTCTTCTTCCCAGAACAACTCATCCAATGTTTTTCCCCTAGTACATGACAAATGGCAAGGCAGAGGCGGATGGTAGGGTTATAGTCCCCTTTTTCTATGGCATTGATGGTTTGCCTGCTAACGCCTACCAGATCGGCCAGCTCCTGCTGGGACAGATCTTTCCCGCTCTGAGCGGGATTTTAAACGGAGATTTCTTTCATTTTCCACCTCACTCTTTCATCATTCTTCATTCGATTCTTCAGTAGCATGAGAATCAAGGGCAATGGCAAAAAGATACTGAGAAGGAGAGGAACCATAAAGCGGCTGCTGAGCCTCCGGCAATCCATATTTTATCAGGAGAGATATTCTCTACGGTGTTAAAGACGTTCAGTACACTGAACAGAGCCCATACTGTAACAGCAATCCTTTTATTTTTTTATTGCTAAGCCCCCAGAAGGCATCGTGGAAAAGGCAGTATCCCATGAGGATCAGTCCCGAGAAAAGAAGAATGGCAAGGGGAATAATTCCCGGCTTCCAAATATTTCTCAATCGGCTCGGCAAAAGCAGCGTACAGCATGAGGAGTCCCATGGTGGTGAAAAAGCATATTGATAGCCCTTCCCGCGGACGATTACCTGCCTCTCATCATAGCAATCCTGTTGTATCCTTACTCAATCTGTTTCGAAAGAGAACTAAGAGGGAACTGGCAAAAAAACCTACAGCGATTCCTAAGTTGAAAATAATTCATCGAAAAACTCCTTTTCATTTCTTTGCTTTCTCACTCTTGGGTGAAAGCAATATGTATTACAAAAATGTCGTAAATACTTTACATGACCAATATACACTTTGTTTTTGATATGTCAAGTATATTTTTACAAAAAGACATCAGATAGGAAACTTTCTTCAGGAGTATCCGTCTCGATTTTCTTTACCGATCGTCCATTCTCCAAAAAGTTCTGCTACAATGAAACTGTTTGAGCAAAGGAACAGTACGAGTGAAGAACATAGAGCATTAATAAAAAGAAACAAAGTGAGGAGTAAGGAAGATGTTATTTTATTTTTCAGCTACCGGAAATACCAGGCATGTAGCAGAGAAAATTAAAGAGCCGCAGGAAGAAATGATATCCATTGAGGAAGCCTGCAAGGCAGAAAGCTATGAGTATACGGTTAAGGACGGAAGGTTTGGAATTTTAAGTCCCACCTATGATTGGGGACTACCCAGCATTGTTTATACGTTCTTGGAAAAGTTGAAGCTTCAGTATGAAACAAAAGCCCTACAGCTTTTATGTGGGAACCTTCTGGATGACAACGGAGCAGCCTCTTCGATTGCGGATAGTCTTTTAAAAGAAAAAGGTTTAGCCTTGGATGCGAAATTCGATATTCGTATGCCGGATACTTGGACTGTGATTTTTGACTTATCCAATGCCGAAAAAGCTTAAAACTAGCTTAAAGCAGGGCGGAAGAGGAAATCAATGAGCTTAAGGTATTACTTTCCGAAAAAGAAAAAGGAAAAGAGATGGATTTCACGGTGCCCGAATTTGTAGGAAGGGTGGCGAAAAAAGCTTTATGACGGTAAGATGCGAAAGACCAAGAATCTTTCTGTGTCCGATGCCTGCATCGGCTGCACACTTTTGCGCTAAGAAATGCCCGGTTCAGGCGATTGAAATGCAGAACAAAAAAAGCCGGCTTGGGTGAAGGAAGACTGCACCATGTGTCTGGGCTGTCTTCACCGTTGCCCGAAACATGCCATATATTACGGAGCGGCAAGGCGACCAACGCCCATGGACAATATACGTATCAAAAATACGCAGGAGAGAAGAGCATGTAGCGCTTCTTTGTGCTTTGAGAAAAATTTTTGCTGTCTCAAACGTATTTCTCATACCGGCACTGTTCGACGACTTCTTTTCCCAAAAAGCGTAATGGCTTTTTGGGGACAGGGAACTTATGCAACGATAACACATGGTGCATTTTTCCAGATTGACGGCTTTGCCGTTTTTGTATGCGTAGATTTCCCATGGGGCAGATGGAGCACATAATCCGCATCCAATGCAGTCATCACTGATTTTGAGCTTTTTACTATACCCGGTGGTTTTATTATAAAACCACAATCTTTGTCCGAATAATCCTGCGAGATGAGCCGGAAAGCTTAAGCCTTCCCGGGGATATTTTCAGTTTGTTTAATCGTGTTTGTTGCCTTTTTCGATTTTTCTATCCGCTTCATGGATGATTCTTCGGTTTCTTCTAAAGACTTTTTCAGTAATTTACTGTCACAAACCGCATCCGGCATACGAATCTGCAAAACCGCCAAGGATAATTGCACCATATAAAACTCTGGCAAGACACCCTGTTCCATCACCGGAAAATGCTCCCATAGTGGTTATTAAAAATATCTTTTCCCTTTCCAGACATCCTTATGCCGAATGATAAAATCTCTTACCATAAATGGCACATTGGAAAATTGTGTCGGATAGGCGAGGACAATCTCCTCGTTCTTTCGAATAGCATCTATCGATTTTTCTCTTCAATGGGAATGCACCTTGCATCGGAATCCAGTGCAGTAAGAAATTTTTGGATGCAGTGCTTTGTGTTTCCTGTACCACTTAAAAATACCCCTACCATTTATACTCCTCATATTATTGCTTGAGCCGAAAATCTGTTTCACTTTGTTCCCCTATACATGAATGGAGTTGGAAATCAATTCTGCTTTCTCCCTTATACAGTAATGGAGTCAAGAATCTGCTCTACTTCAGCTTCAAGATGATCCATGTCTACAGCCCCTTTCATGGTCACGATGGAAGACAGACCATGCACCAAGGACCAGAGCAGCAATAACTTTTTGCATGAAGAGAAGTACTATCCCAATTCTCGGATTTTTCTTTCCATACTTTTTCTGCGATATTTTTGAATAATACAAATGGCGGATAATTCTCATATCTATATCTTCTATAGAAAACAAGAACCGGTAATATAGAGGATTTTCATAAAAAAAGAGGACGTAACTTTTTCCCATATTGAAAAGAATTCTTGAATGGTCAGAACAATCTTCCGTGGCTTTCACCAATGTCGAATAAAATCGATGATTCATAATCACGGACTTCAGACAGAAAAAGCCTCCTTGTTTTTAAAAATGGGCATAGGGGCGCAGCAGGACTGACGCCTGTAGAATCTGCCAGTTTACGCATGGAAAGGGCTTCCAGACCATATCGATTGATATAGGCCAAGCCTTTTTCCACTAGTTCTTTTTTTAAATTCCCATGATGGTATGTATCGGATTTCAAAGCACTCCTTTTTGTTTCAATCTATACACTGTTTGGATTATAGCACTCAATCTAAATGATGTAAAGATGGAAAAATTTATAGGATAAAACTTAGCGATAGAGACATATTTTTCCCTGAAAGTATAAAAATATAAGATAACTGGCAGAGGAAAATGTGGGACAAAGATAGAATCCAGCCTGTTCCCTCAGCCATTTTTGATAAAAATCTATCCAGTAATTTTTCCTGTTTGTAAATGCTGTATGGAGGAAAAGAAATGGACTATAGAACAGAACACGATTCCATGGGGGAAGTGCAGGTTCCGGTGGAGAAATACTGGGGGGCACAAACCCAGAGAAGTTTTGAGAATTTTAAAATAGGAACGGAGAAGATGCCTACAGAGATTATTCGTGCCTTTGCCATTTTAAAGAAGGCGGCTGCAATGGCCAATAACCGACTTGGTAAACTGGATGAAAGACGAAAAACTTTGATTTCCGATGTCTGTGATGAGAGTTTTTGAGGGAAACTTTAACGAGCACTTTTCCTCTTGTGGTATGGCAGACCGGAAGCGGAACCCAGTCCAACATGAATGTGAACAGAAGTCATTGCCAATCGGGGAAATGAAGTGGCAGGAGAAAAACTTTTGCATCCCAATGACCATGTAAATATGTCCCAAAGCTCCAACGATACCTTCCCAACAGCCATGCATATCGCAGCAGCCTTGGAAATCGAGGAGAGACTTTTTCCCAGTCTTGACACCCTTATTAAATCTTTTGATAGACTTATGCAGGAAAAATGAAGGCATTGTAAAAACAGGCCGGACTCACTTACAGGATGCCACACCGATTAGCTTTTCTCAGGAAATCAGCGGTTGGAAAAGCTATGCTGGAAAAAAATCGCAGGAGATGCTTAAATTAAGCCTTCCCGGGCTTCGGGAACTGGCTCTTGGGGGAACTGCAGTGGGAACGGGACTGAATGCCCCGAAGGGATTTGATGTGGAAGTGGCTAAAGCAGTTTCGGAACTGACACATAAGGATTTTAAAACGGCGGACAACAAATTCCATTCCCTTAGCAGCAAGGATGAACTGGTTTTTCCCACGGTGCATTTTTAAAGCCTTGGCAGCGAATTTGATGAAAATAGCCAATGACATTCGCTGGCTTGGTAGCGGCCCAAGATGCGGTCTTGGAGAAATTTTCCTTCCGGAAAATGAGCCGGGAAGCTCCATTATGCCGGGAAAGGTCAATCCCACCCAGTGTGAGGCGCTTACCATGGTGTCCGTTCAGGTTATGGCCAATGATGTAGCAGTGGGCATGGCGGCTTCTCAGGGAAATTTTGAGCTAAAATGTATATATGCCGGTGTGTATCTACAATTTTTACAGTCTGTACGCCTACTTTCCGATGCCATGTTATCCTTTAATCAGAACTGTGTTGTTGGCATCAAGGCGAACAAGGAGAAAAATGCAGGAAAAACCTACATCGCTCTTTGATGCTGGTAACCTGCTTAAATCCCTATATCGGCTATGAAAATGCGGCGAAGACAGCGAAGAAGGCCTTTCAGGAAAATATCTCTTTAAAAGAAGCCTGCCTACAGCTTGGCTTCTGACGGAAGAGAAATTTGATGAAGTGTTTCAACCGGAAAAATGATATAAGGAGAAATGATATAAGAAACAATGAGTTAAGAAAGGCACATTATAAGGAGCGACTAAACCGGAAAGAAGTAATTCATAGGCAGAGGTAATAAAAATCAGAAGCAAAAAGTCAGAAATAGTAAAAAGGCAGAAATTACATAGAATAGAATTGAAATAAAGTATGGAGGAAGAAAAATGGATTATACGAAGGAATCATTGAAACTGCATTATGAATTAAAGGGAAAAGCTGGAAATTACACCGAGAGCCAAGGTGGATAGCAAAAGAGGCTTTAAGTCTTGCTTATACCCCGGGAGTTGCGGAACCCTGCCTAGTGATACAGAAGGATGTAGAAAAAGCTATGAGCTGACCAGACGCTGGAATACGGTGGCGGTGGTAACGGACGGAACTGCAGTGTTAGGGATTGGGAGACATAGGCCCTGAAGCCGGTATGCCGGTTATGGAAGGAAAATGTGTGCTGTTTAAGGCCTTTGGAGATGTGGATGCCATTCCGCTCTGCGTAAGAACGAAGGACGTGGAGAAATCGTAAAGACGGTGAGTCTCCTGGCCGGAAGCTTTGGGGAGTGAATCTGGAAGACATTTCCGCGCCCCGTTGTTTTCGAGATTGAGAAGAGACTAAAGGAAGTTTGCGATATTCTATTTTCCATGATGACCAGCATGGTACTGCGGTGGTGACTCTTGCAGGTCTGATCAATGCCTTAAAAGCTTACCGGGAAAAAATCGAAGAAGTGAAAATTGTGACCTCCGGAGCCAGGGGCAGCAGGCATCGCCATTATCAAACTGCTCTTAAGCATGGGAGCAAAACATGTGATTATGACGGACAGGGAAGGTGCTATTTATAAGGGGAGAGAGAACTTAAATCCCATTAAGATGGAAATGGCAGAGATGACCAATCTCTCTATGGAAAAGGGAAGTCTTTCTGATGTTATCAAAAATGCGGATGTCTTTTATCGGTGTTTTCTGCACCGGGAACCCTGAATAAGGATATGGTGAAGAGCATGGCGGAGAAGCCCATTATCTTTGCCTGTGCGAATCCTATTCCGGAAATTTTCCCGGAGGATGCGAAGGAGGCCAGTGCTGCAGTAGTATCTACAGGACGGTCGGATTTTCCAAACCAGATCAATAATGTACTATGCTTCCCGGGTATCTTTAGAGGGAGCCCTGGATGTGCGGGCAAAAGGATATCAATGATGAAATGAAGGTTGCCGCAGCCTATGCTATCGCAGGCCTTGTGAGCAATCAGGAATTAAATGCGGAGTACATTCTGCCGGCAGCCTTTGATGAAAGAGTGAAGGACGCAGTAGCTAAAAGCCGTAGCGGAAGCCGCAAAGAAAAGTGGAGTAGCTAGAGTATAACAATAACCATATATACAATAACGAAAGGGAATCGCATGACTACAGAAGAAAAATTAAAGAAGTATCAGGATTGGCTGTTTAAATGCTCTGCCTATCAAATGGCCTTAAATATCATTGGCATTGATAAGCAGACGGTGGCGCCGGAGGCAGGGGCAAGCTATAGGGGACGCGCGTTCCGCCTTTTTAGCAGGAGAACTTTTCAGTCTGGAAACCGATCCGGAAATTGTGGCATTACTGAAGGATTTGCAGGAAGATCCCGAGGTAGACGCGGAAAATAAGCGAGCCATTCAGCTTTTATTACAAGCAGGCCTTGGATACCCTTTTGCATTCCCAAGGAGGAGTTTGTAGCTTTTTAAAAAGCTTTGTGATGAGTCCTTTGATGCCTGGATTTTAGCAAAAGTCCAAGGCGGATTATTCTCTCTTTGCCCCTTATCTGAAAAAGGTAATTGAGAGTCAGAAGAAGCTTTACGGCTATCGAAAGAGTGATAAGAGTATTTATAATCAGATGCTGGATGACTTTGAGCCGAGGGATGGATGAGGAAAAAATATGATGCCTTCTTTTGCCGCTTTAAAGGGAAAGACTGGTGCCGCTCATTCAGAAGGTCACAAAAGGCTAAACAGCTTCAGGGAGGATTTTTCTTACGCAGAGTTTCCCTGTGGAAGAGCAGAAGAAGTTTATGGAAGGGCTCTTAGAGTACCTGCATTTTGATTCCTCCTGGGGCTACCAAAAATGAGTCCGAGCATCCCTTTACTTCCTGGACATGTGAAAATGACTGCCGTACCACTACAGAAGTATCTCGAGGACAATGTGATTTCTGCGATTTTTATCTACGGTGCATGAGGTAGGACATGCCTATTATGAGCACAATATTAACCCGAAGTATGACGGTATGATTTTATCCGAGGGAGTGTCTTCCGGTATGCATGAGTCCCAGTCCCGCCTTTGCGAAAATTATCTGGGAAGAACTTTGGCCTTTTGGAAATATCATTATCCTAAGCTGCAAAAGCATTTTCCAAAGCAACTGGGAGAGTTTCTTTAGAGGAGTTTTATCAGGCAATCAATGTGTCCAAGCCCTCCTTTATCCGTACAGGAAGCGGATGAATTGACCTATCCGTTGCATGTTCTCATTCGCTATGAAATCGAGAAGGGTTTATTTAACGGAAGCATTTCCACAGAGGGATTGGATAAGACCTGGAATGCAAAGTACAAGGAGTATTTGGGCGTGGATGTGCCAAATGATAAAGTGGGCATCTTACAGGATGTGCACTGGTCGGACGGAAGCTTCGGCTACTTCCCCACCTATGCCTTTGGGAACATCCTTTGCCGCCCAGTATATGCAAGCTATGCGAAAAGACCTGGATGTAGAAAAAGCTTTTGGAAGAAAACCGTTTTTGACGAAATCATGAACTGGCTAAAGAACATATCCATACCTACGGTTTCCGCTATGAGGCGCCGGAGCTGATGAAAATGGTGACCGGGGAAGAGTTCAATGTAAACTATTTCTTGGATTACATTGAGGGAGAAGTACACGAAGCTGTACCAGTTGTAGGAGAGAAATCACATCCCGGTATTCTGACTCGATATCGTAATTTAAAAACCGGTGTAATGATACCGGAAAAATACCATGTCGAGAATGTTACCGGGAACGGATTGATGCTTGAGCATTGCGGATACGAGTACATTGGTATCAATGACAGCAAAATATTTCATAAGATACTATTTCCGTGCTTCTATAATTTCTGCGTTGATTTCATCTAAGGACATATCGGAAATACCATATTCTTCCGCAATTTTACTGAGCTTTCTCCAAGGGCATAAATTCCCGGAGAATACTCTTTTCAAGGGTCATGCTAAACAGGTATACCGTTTTCCTGATTTAACCTAGACATACACATCCTAAGATAGGCAGGAAGAAAAGCCCCAGTTTTTCTAAGATTTGTATAGACTTTATCTTTTCCGTGTCTTCTGTTCGGAATTGAACCAGTGTACTTGCCATATTTTCGCCTCCATTCGTAGAGTTTATACTAAACATCTTCTTGTGGTATTAGTATAGCAGACAGAGACCGGAAAAAAACAATTATACGATTACTAATGATTACAAATAATTACGATTTGATTTATTAACGAAAGATGAGTAAAGGAGATTTTTGTGGCACGCTTTATTGTTTTTGATGTGGAGACACCGAACCGAAAAGAACAACCGTATGAGTGCGATTGGCATTACTGTGGTGGAAGAAGGAAAAATCAACAAGGAATTCTATTCTTTAGTGAATCCCGAGGCAGACTTTGACTATTTTCAATGTCAAGCTTACCGGAATCAGTAAGGCCAGTGTCAAGGATGCTCCCACCTTTCCGGAATTATGGCAGCAGATTGAGCCACTTTTTCCCGACGGAATGCTGGTAGCCCACAATGCCTCTTTTGACATGAATGTGTTGAAAAAAACTGCCTTTTGGACTATGGCATTGACTGGAAGCCCTATGCCCGCTATCTTTGCACGGTGAAAATGGGCAGAAGCCTCTTTCCCGATAGGAGCCATAAGTTAAATATGATCTGCGAGCATTTCAGGGATTCCTCTCAATCACCATAGGGCGGACAGTGATAGCCGTGCCTGTGCGGAGATTTTTGCTTCGCTATCTGGATGCTGGGGCAGAGGTGAAGGCTTTTTATAAGGACTTGCTCATTTAAAAATAAAGCATATTAGAGATTTTGCAGGAAGATATTATGAAGGACATTATCAAAGAAATTAGTAAAGGCGTTACTAAAGACGTAATCAAAAGACGTTATCATTAAAGAAGCTCTGCCGGAGGACGCTGAGCCAGAGATAGCCTACTCAAAACAGGTGGGTTCGGAAACAGATAATTTATCCTTTTGGAAAGGAAGGATTTCAATTTCCCTAGAGGAAGAGCAGGAGGAAATTCGATACCTTTCCAGGATCCGAAAATCTGTATGTTATTTTGCGTGGAAGAATGAAATCTAGTAGGCAGCGGAGAATTAAGGGCTTTTTCAGGAGGATGAGCCATAGGGGCAGAGCTGGGACTTACCGTGGTAAAGGCAGGTGGAATAGCGGTATCGGAACCAAACTATGCAAAAAGCTTATAGACTATGCCGGGGAAAATGACGTGGAACTCATTAATCTGGAAGTGCGAGGGGACAACAGCGAGCCATTCATTTTTGTATATGAGAAATTCGGTTTTTAAAAGTGGGGAACTTTACGGCGTATTTTAAGGTTGGGGAAGAATATATCGACTTTGACAGTATGTGTTGGATTTAAGATAGAGACATTAAGATACTGAAAAGGAAGATGTCGAAGCAGATATTTTCAATATCTTCTTCGACATGTGCTAAATATTCTTCTTTACTTACATGAAATAATTGATTTACTTTTTATGCTTGTTTGATATATTATACACAGCAAGAAAGTAAAAAGTGATTGCATGACAGTTCTCAGAAAATTCTGGAACTTGCAAAACAAGAATAATGCTGTTCTTACAACAGCCATGGTGGTTCATGCAGGATTTTCAGAGGAGTCTTCAGCATCTTGTAAAGGAGATTTAGAACGTTCCGGAAGAGGTCTATATTACCGGAAGCGTGGGACGATGAATTTGTTAATTTTGCAAACTCGACTATAAAGAGAATTTATGCCTTAGAAACAGCTCTTTTTCTCTGTGACTTGACGGATAGAACTCCTCTTAAGTTTCAAATGTTTTCCTGCTACTTATAATTTATCTAATCCCTAAAAGGATGGCATGATTAGCTAAGGGGGCAGAGGCCATTCTATAGCCTGGGGTCTACGAGACTTACTAGTCAGAGGAACCCCGTGAAGGCTTATTCTGCGGAACGTACACTGTGTGATATTTTGAAAACAAGAAACCACGTGGATGTACAGGTAGTAGTAGAGGCCTTTTAAACGATATATTTTGCGAAAAGACAAGAACATCCCTCTTCTTTCAAATTATGCCAGAGACCTTCATGTAGAGGAGAAGCTTAGACCGTATCTTGGGGTGCTTCTACTGACGAATGCAATGCAAGCTTAAAAGCGTTAATTAAAAATCTTGCAAAAGAAAAATGTATCTCAGCTCAACTTGTACTGCAAAAATTATATGCTGGAGCGTTTTTAGAGAATTTCTTTATCCTCATATCGCGATAACTTTATTATTAAAGGTGGATTTTTGATTGCTTCTATGGTGGGACTGGATACCAGGGCAACTATGGATATGGATGCAACCATCAAGGGATATCCGGTAAAGGAAGATAGTATTCGGAAGATGATAGAAGAGAGATTCTTGGCATTCCTATAGAAGACGGTATAACATTTCAGCTTGCAAAGTATTCACGAAATTAGAGAAGATGATGAATACTCCGGATATCGTGCGTCTTTAATTGCAGAGTACGGAGAATGGCTGTTCCTCTGAAATTGGATATCACTCAGTGGAGATAAAATCACTCCCAGAGAAATAGAGTATAGTTATAAGCTGATGTGGGAGAATCGTAGCATCAGCATTTTGGCATCTAATCTTTCTACTATTCTTGCTGAGAAGCTGGAAACCATTTTGTCCAGAGCAGACCAAAATACACGTCCCAGAGATTATTACGATGTTTATATTTTGACTAAATTACAGGGAGAAAATATAGATGATGAAAACTCTTAGTCTCACTCTTTCGGCAACAGCAGAGAAGCGAGGACCTGCATCATTACTTAGCTAATTTCAGGATATTCTTTCTACTGTAAAAAGTAGTAGTATTATGAAAATCCGGTGGGAGAATTATCAAAAAGACTTTGATTATACTAAAGGCATTGAGTTTGAAGAATGTTGTAATGCAATCATATCCTTATTAGAAAGTATGGAAGAAAGATAGGGGAGAGGTAACGTATGCATAGAAGAAATTACCTTCATGTAATCATAAACTAAAAGCTTATTTCAGGTGGAAAGTGGACCGCCCGCTGATTGTTTTTCACAGCTTTTTCCGATGAGGCGGTGTATCAGGAGCTTCGAAACAGAATGCGCCGGGTGTAATTATCTATCCATTGCCATTCATGACTGGCAGAGGAGATGTCCCCATGGTATGCGCCTGCGCTCTCGAAAGACGGAGAGGCCTTTTTCCGGAGGCGCGGACGCCTATCTGGAAAGTCTACTGTCCGCTATTTTACCTTGGGCTACGGAAAGAGTCACGGAAGGCGAGTTTTATGGGCATAGCCGGCTATTCTTTAGCCGGCTTATTTGCATGTATGCCATGTATAAGACGGATGTTTTTCCGTGTAGCCGGTATGTCGGGCTCTTTTTGGTTTCCGGAATTCAAGGAATTTTGCAAAGAAAATGCGATAAAAATCCTGCCGGAAAAAGCTGTATTTATCCATTGGAGATCAAGAGTCCAAAACAAGACATCCTATTTTAAAAACCATGCAGGAAAATACGGAAGATCTGCTCGAGTATTTTAGGAGCTTGAGGGATTCCCTGCAAATATGAGTTGAACCCGGGAAATCATTTTTCAAGACGTGAATCTCCGCTGTGCAAAAGGAATTATGGAGCTTTTGCAATAAAAATGGATGCAAGGAATTGTAGAGTTCCGGCTGCTTTGTCCTCGAAATGTACTGAGTACTTTGAGCAGAGAGAATCTTGTTCGATAGGGGCAAAGGCAGGAAAAGCAGAGGTATACGATGAAAAGCAGGAGTAGAGGAGAGAAAATGTTAAATAGTAAAGGTTTTGATTTATGGGCGGATGATTATGATAAATCAGTCGGGGTATCGGAAGAAGAGAATCGTTATCCCTTTGCAGGGTACAAAAGGATTCTGGGAGATATTTACAAAATTATAATGGAAAAAGCCTAATGCAGTAGTTTTGGACCTCGGGTTTGGGACAGGTACATTAACCACAAGACTATATGAGAACGGATGCACTATTTACGGACAAGATTTTTCCTCAAGAATGATAGAGCTTGCGCGTGAAAAGATGCCGGGTGCACATCTCTATCAGGAGATTTTTCAAAGGCTTAGCGGATGAACTGAAGCAAGAGTCCTTTGATTTTATTGTTACGACGTATTCTATTCATCCTTAACGGATGCGCAAAAGACTGTTTTGCTAAAAGATTTGCTTGCATCTGAAAGCCGGCGGAAAGATTCTAATCGGAGATGTCGCTTTTTCAAATCACAAAGGAATTGGATCAATGCAAAAAGAATATGCGGATGAATGGGATAATGATGAAATCTATTGCGTTGCGGATGAACTAGAACAAATTTCCGAATCTGATTTTTGAGAGAGGACATTCTGCTCCGGCATACTGATATTAGCAGGAGAAAAATTTTTGTCTTATACGAAACCATTGGTCTTGAGGAAAGTAGAAATGTCTGTAAAGCAGTTTTATTCATGTAAACAAAGCGGAAAATGATGGTTTTGATTTAGAAAAAAATTCAATAGGGAAATGGAAAAAGAAGTATCATGGGGCAGAGATAGAGCAGAGTAACAGTGCGTCATTTTCCTATGATCTTTGTTGGGAAAATTATGAGAGCCTTATCAGTTTACCCTACGAATGGATAAAAAGATCCACCTTTGCCATAGAGTATTTTTAATTCCGAAAATAGAATGAGGGATTATGCAAGCTTTATTATATGGCTAAGCCAGTTTTTAATCAAGAACAGGAATTGATCTTATGCGATGAAAATAATGAGGATACATTGATGCTTTCCATGAATACCTCCGTGGAAGATATTGAGGAGTGGTTAGGAAAATTAGGGCTATAAGGATGGGAGACAGAGATGGATTTTACGCAGGATAGGAAAAGTAATAATCTTTTTGGTTTGCATGATAGCAGGATAAAGAAGATTTAGCTTTAAAAACGATGTTCTAACAATAGAGTTGGATACAATATTTCAATATACGAAAGGTGAAGAAAAATTATATTCCGGAGAAGTTCTGTTTTTTTGACAGTGATTTAGAGATGTAATATTTTGATATTGATAGGACTGTATATGAGGGGGATTTTTCCGGAAAAAGCCATCGGATTAAAAAGAATATATGAGAGAATATGCCCATGCAGAATTTGAAATCTTAACAGAAGGATACTTCGGCTATAGTACAACATATACAGGCTGGCTTTGGGAGAAAGGAAAAGAACCTGTATCGGCCATCCTGTATATTTGGAATTCAGGGGATATGGTTTATAGAATTGGTTGCTAAATTGGAACGTGTGAGGATGGGATAATACGAGTGAATGAGAAAAATAATGAGATAATTTTATTTGAAACACATGATCAAGAAGTTAAGTTGTCAGTTTCTCTGGAAAATGAGACAGTATGGCTGAGTTCTAATCAAATGGCATTACTCTTTGATAGAGATGAAAAAACGGTTCGTAAACATGTTAATAATGTTTTTAAGGAAAATGAATTAGACAAAGAAAAACAACACGCAAAAATGCGTGTTGATGGATGTCAAAGCGGATTGCAGTATCCATTTTTGGAATTTCTAGGGAGAAATGACGCATTATTCCGGAATGAAGAAAAGGTAATTAGCAATGGAGCTTTAGTGGCAATCACACTTATGATTGCAGAGTCTAGCCGGAGGAAAAAGACATAATGACTACTTTGGTTATGAATCTATTGAAGATGTAGATAACTTTGAATTCATAGGAGGTAACGATGAACAAGATTACTTGTATTTGTTTAGGTGTGAAAGATATGGAAAGGTCAATAAAGTTTTATAGAGATGGTTTTAGGATATAAGACTGATTGCAGAGAAAATAATCCGCAGTATGCTTTTTGATACTCGGGAACAAAAGTTTGAACTATTTCCTTTGGAACAATTAGCAAAAGATATTGATGAAAATAATCCACCAAAAGGGAATGGATTTTCAGGAATTACATTAGCCTACAATGTTGAACATAAAGAAGATGTAGAGACTGTAATTGCATTAGTAAGAAAAGCAGGTGGAAAAATTGTAAAGAGCCACAGGAAGTTTCTTGGGGTGGATATCACGCATATTTTTCGGATTTAGATGGATACTATTAGGGAAGTTTCATGGGGACCAATTTTCAATTTGATGAAAATGGATTGCTAAAATTTTGAGGATAAATAGGAAAGAGTATGCCATAAAGTAAGGAATATTTGATTTTGAAGGAGGTAATCATAGTGAATGAATTTAATGAATTTGTTCGTGAGATTTTTCCGCAGCAGGTGATATTGTCATAAGATCCATGATGGGCGGATACCTATATATTTTAACGGTAAGCTGATAGGGTGACATTTGCGATAATGAACTATTTTAAAGAGAACGCCGACATCGGACAAACTTCTTGCAGACTCAGAATTGCGTTATCATATGAGGGTTCAAAGACATTGATGTATGCATTCGACGGATTTGAGGATATGGTTTGATTACTGAACTACTGAAAAGGTATGTATGCGGAACTGCCAGAAAAGAAAACCCAAAGAAAGCTAAATGAGGACAAACAAAGCTTCAGTTTGTTGAGACTTATGAGTATAAGTTTCTATGAGGATGAAACCTATAAAACTTGTACAGATAGTTGTAGAGTGTGAGAAAGAACTCTTCTTACTATACAAATAAACCGAAAGAAAGGAGGAAATAAAAATGAATATTATCAAGTCGTTTTAACAACACAATTGATTATCTTGAAACAGTTCTTGATGATGAAATTGATGAAAAGAAAGTAACTCAGTTATCCGGATATTCATATTCAATGTTCAGTCGCTTGTTTTCTATTCTGACTGAAACAACGCTTTCAGAATATTTAAGAAGCAGAGAAGATTGGTCGGAAGCAGCCGTTATATTAGAAATACGGATGATTATTGATGTTGCTGTAAAATTCGGATATGAGTCATCAGATTCATTTTGGAACAGCTTTTAAAAATTTTCATGGATTTACTCCTATCTGAGGAGTGAAACAGGAAACCATTCAAATTAGTATCACGAGTGCAATTAGCACTAAGTGTAAGAGGAGGAAGAGCATAGATACTAATTCAAAAGAAACAAGCATTTACAGTTGCTGGGGGTAAATGAACAAAGCATCAATTCATCATTATGTCCGAGTGTCTGGGACAAGCTGTATGAAAAATATAGTCACGATGAGACTGCAAGTTTAGGAAGCGGTCAAAAGTATGGGCGTTTGCCATGATGTGGAAAATCCAAGCACAATAGAATTATATGGCAGGCTATATTATTACAGGTGCAGACAAAGCAAGAGAGTATGGGATTAGATGTTTTGGAGTGGAAGAAAGCTAGAGTATGCAGTTGTAGAGTTAATAGGAAGTGTTCAGGTGCATTCATAACGGGTGGAAACATGCAGTGGAAGTATTCTTTCCCATGAGCATGGCTGTATTCATTCAGGAAAAACCTGACTTTAGAATATTATTATGAAGGTGATATGACAGCAATGATTATAAAATGGAGCTGTGGATTCCGATAACTAAAAACTTACAGGTTTTGTAAATATAAAAAGAGATTACATTTCAAAAGGTTTGGGAGATAGAAGAAGTATGCTGAACATCAGCCAACTGTCTACAAAGTATAGAATTATGGAGAAGAGGATATCTCAGGAGTTTTTGAATCTAGAGAATGGCAATCCCCAATACTTTTGCGTATTGCCCACCAAAGCCTATGTAGGAAACGGTACTGAATGATTTAAAAGCAATACCGGAGGAAAAGTGAGATAGATTTTCAGAAGAAATTGAAGATTCCCAGAGAAGTGGAACTTTTCGCTGGATATAGATAAAATGTGGGATGTACTGCATTTTTATGCTTACAGGAGGAAGAATGCAAAACTGCCGATTTGTATCTGAATATTTTTGGGGATGATGAGGGAAGGAAATCGATTAAATTAAGAAGAAATTATGGATTGTTTCAATGCATGAAAGAGTTTTATCATCATATTCCTGAGCAAATCGAAATATACTGATTACGATTTTGCTGAAAATAGTATTATTCTGGAAAGACTATAGTTTGATTATTAGGAGGTGTCATCAACATGCTGTTGAAAGATAGTGAAGATATGAAGCGGTTGTACTTGTATGCGCAAGGAGGCTATCAATCAACTCGATGATAACCACAAAAATAGAAGCCAGGATTCTCCATTGCAGAACAGGGATGGGAAAGCATTTCCTGATTCAGGAGCAAAAATGGAATCAAGCTTTATAACTATGCAAAACATTCTTTTTACGTGCTCTACAAAATATAATAATCTCCCATCACAAAAGCGATGGTTAGACAGAATGATGAGAACAATAATACTCTACATTTGTTTGAGTCTGAAATAGAACATATGCAAGCAAAATATGAATTTTGAAACCGGAAACAGGAGGAAGCTTTTCAACTATGGAAGAAACCTTTGTAAAACAAAAAGTTGGCTATAGATATTTTGAATACGATGATCCGAAGTATAAAGAGTTTTATAACACAAGAAAAGTAAATGTAAGAGTTGTTCTATATTTTTATTCGTAAGGGCTAGCAAAATATCAAAAAGAATAGAATAGTATGTATCGAAAAAAGGAGGTCTCCTTAAATGGATATAAAATCAGAATTTTTAAAATTATGGCTGAACAGAAAACGGAAATAGCCTTGGCAACATCTGTAAATAATGTTCCCAATGTAAGAATAGTAAATTTTTATTTTGAGCCGACTGAAAATATACTTTTTGCTGTCATTTTCAAAGGGAAACGACAAAGTAAAAGAAATAAACGCAAATCCAAAACGTAGCATTACCACCATTCCTCACGGAGGAAATGAGCATGTCAAAGCTAGAGGGATAGTGCAAAGTTCCAAGACGATTTTTGATCTTGCCGAGCAATTTATTGCTAAAATTCCGAGCTACAAAGACACGATAGAATATGCAGGAGAATCGTTGATTTTATTTGAAATCAGATTTGATACGGCTGTAGTTACCAGGATTTACAACATTAAAACTTTAAAGCTATAAATGGCAATCGAATATATTGAAAGCCAATGGGAAATCTATCGAGACTAATGGGAATGTATCGAAAGCCAAAGGAATGTGCTGATTATGATTTGCTGACATAGCGCAAACAAAATAGAATTTGTTTAGTTCCTTAGAGTAATGTATGAGCATTTGTATTGTCTGATGCTCTAAAATTGTTCTAAGACCTATATAGAAAGTAAGAGAATATGGGTAAAAAAAGTAGTAATTATTGGAGCAGGTGTTTCTGGCTTGAGTGCTGGAATATATGCATTGCAGGCTGGATATTCAGTAGAAATATACGAAAACAAAATGCCCGGTGGTGAGTGTGCAGGGTGGAACAGGCAAGGATATCATATAGATAATTGCATTCATTTTCTCGTTGGATGCAATAAGGATGAACAATTATATAAAATGTGGGAAAATCTAGGAGTTCTTTCTGATAGTTTGGAGATTTATCGTGAGCCATATTTTTATTGTATGGAAATGGACGGGGTAACACTACATTTGTGGAGAAATTTAGAGAAAGCAAGAAAAGAGTTTTTAGAACTTGCTCCAGAAGATACCAAAGAATTAAATTTGTTTTTTGACTGTGCTAAAAGCTTAGAGTGTATAAAGCCGCCATGTGATATTTCAATTGCTCATATGAACCTAATACAATTTATTAAACTAGGAATGAGTATGAAAGATGCTAATAAGGCTATAAAGGAATATGGAAAACAGTCTATGGAAGACTTTACAAATCGTTTTACAAATCATTACATTAGAGCGATTTTTAAAAATTACTTTAATAGCAACTTCATTGCCCTCTCCTTTGTTGCATCGTATGCTTTTTATACAAGTAATACAGCAGCTATTCCAGAGGGAGGTTCTGTTGGCTTGGTTAGTAGAATGCTTGCAAAAATTTGAATCTTTGGGTGGAAAAACTACATTTAGGCGTTAATATTGAAAAATAAATATTGCAGATAAGCAGGTTGTTAGTATTATTGGTAATAATGGAAAGGTTATCAACTCAGATAACTATATTTGGTGTGCAGACCCACATTCTCTTTTCTATGACTTAATTGATGAAGGATATTTGGATAAAAATCTTAGATACATGTATGAGAATCCGGAGGGTTATGTTTCTAATACAGGTTATCAGGTTGCATTTGGAATAGTTACTGAAGCGAATTTTGAAATTACCTGAAGGAAGCATTATTTTTCCCTTGTGACGAATATGATGTTGCAGGAGAAACACACAATTTTTGTGGAATGCGCGTTTATGATTATGATGAAACACTATTTCCTATGGGAAAGAGAGTTATTCAGTGTAATGTTTTACAAAAATGCTGAAAATTATGCTTACTGGTTTGGGCTAAAAAGATAATAAAGAGAAATATAATCAAGAAAAACAGCGAATTGCAGAAGAATTGAGATTAAGGGTTGAAAAAGTTCCCTCAGCTTGAGGGTAAACTCATCGTGCTTGGAACATATTCTCCAGTTACATTCACAACTGGTGTAATGCCTACAAAGGGGATATATGAGCTTTAATCCACAGAAAGGTTATAGAGTAAGTATGTTAAGAGCATTATCAAAGGTATAAACAATTTATACCTTGCAAGTCAATGGATTCAAACCGGTGGAGGGCTTCCTATAGCTGCAGCAAGTGGAAAGTTTGCCATAGATAATATGAAATCTCATAGATAAATTCAAGTTTTGCTAGTATGGGTAAATTTGAATTTGAGGGGTGTTTTTATGTCGGCCATTAAAATTGAAAACCTCACTTTCATATTATGGCTATGTAAAAACCTGTATTTGAAAAATGTATCCTCTTTTCATTTGATACGAACTGGAAAAACAGGGTTAATAGGAAGAAATGGAATTGGAAAATCAACACTATTTAAGCTACTTCTAAACCAAGAAGTTTATCAAGGTAAAAATCAGCAAAAAGCGTTGATTTTATTAAATTCCCACCCAATTTAAGTGATACTTCAAAATTAGGGATTGAGTTATATAAAGAACTAATCTCAGATGAGGAAGAATGGAAATTATTTAGAGAACTTAATTTGCTAAATGTAGATGAGAGTCTTGTTTACAGAAAGTTTGAAACGCTTTCTAAAGGGAGAACAAACAAAAATCCTTTTTAGCTATTTTGTTTACAAGAGAAGATGGTTTTTTTACTTATAGATGAACCAACAAACCATTTAGATATGGACGGAAGAAAAATTGTCAGTGAATATCTGAAAAAGTAAAAAAGGTTTTTTGCTTATATCTCATGATAGAGATTTTTTAGATGGCTGTATCAATCATGTTATTTCTCTTAACAGGAATTCTATTGATGTCCAATCAGGAAATTTTACATCATGGTATGAAAATAAATTGAGGAAAGACCAATTTGAAATTAGTCAAAATGAGAAATTAAGAAAAGATATTAAACGATTAAAAGAAGCTGCAAGACAAAAGTCAAATTTGGTCTGATAAAATTGAAAATACTAAAAACGCTGTGAAAATATCAGGTGTAAAACCGGACAAGGGACATATAGGTCATCAGTCAGCTAAGATGATGAAAAAATCTAAGAATTTGGAGCATAGACAAAATAAGGCAATAGAAGAAAAACAGAATTTACTAAAAGATATTGAAACAAAGGAAAGTTTATTATTGCATACGTTAGATTATCACAAAAATCCTCTAATATCGGTTAGAAATTTATCATTATGCTATGGAGAAAAGGCAGATATTAAGCGATGTAAGTTTTGATATAAAGCAAGAGGATATAGTGGCTATATATGGGGGAATGGTAGCGGAAAATCAAGCTTGATTAAAATTTTATTAGGGTTAAATCATGAGTATTCAGGTGATGTAAAAATTAGCAAGTAATTTAAAAATATCATATATTCCTCAAGATTCCTCCAATTTAACAGCTAGCCTAAATGAGTATATTGAAAGCCAAAGGTGTTGATGAAACATTGTGCAAAACAATTCTTAGAAAATTAGATTTTGCAAGAGAATTATTTGAAACAGATATGAAGAACTATAGCGATGGACAAAAAGAAAGTTTTAATTGCTGTGAGTTTATCAAAGCCGGCTCATATATTTGTTTGGGACGAACAGTTAAATTATATAGATGTAATATCAAGAATACAGATTGAGGAAATTATAAAAGAAGCAAATCCTACACTCCCTATTTGTGGAACACGATAAGAGGTTTGTAGAAGATATAGCGAATAAAAATAATACGATTGTAAGCTGTATCCATATTAAGTCACGAAAAGAATTTTTCTGAAATGGCCTTTCATGGTTGGATAAATATGGTGTCAATATCGAAAACCTCTTTTGCGGATATGAGTCTTGAAACCGTATGAGAGTGGGACACTTAATTATATTGGAGCACAGTATACTGTTTTTGATAATTTTACGAATGATAATCATATTATGTTGAAGATTTTAACATAAAGATTGCAGATTCACACTCCCATATCGAAATTGGTGATGAACACTTTGTTCCGAGTAATCCCTATTCATTTTATGATATTATCGATTAATGGATAATTCAGTTTTGTAGAAATAAAGTATGTGAATTTACAGAGGTAAAGGAAATGAAAAACAAGAGAAATGTCTGTTTACTTAATAGTGATAACTTTAGCTTTTTATGTGTTGCCTGCTTTCATTAATGATACAGGAACCGGTATATTCTTTTTACTTATTTTAACTCCATGTATTTGTTTTTAACTTCTCTGATTTATGGGATTAGACATTCTTTTTAACTTGATATTTTTATTGTTAATAATGGCCTCTTTATTCCAACAATATTTATATTTTACAATGAAAGTGCAGCTGTTTATGTATTAATATACGGCATAATTGCAACAATAGGAAATTTTTGGGAAGCTTTATTAAAAATAAGTAATTAATAAATTCCGGCTTTTGTAAGGGAGAGCAAAATGTTAAAAATAAAAGATTTTATATTTCAAGACGATTGGGGAGACAGAAGAAGCTGCCTCATGTTCTTAAAGAAGACCGGGAGGAAAAGCGCCTCATGGGCTGTAGACATTGGGTTTAAGCTCAGGATTTTGAGGAAATGAGATTTCTCCTTCCATCTGTATTAACTCGATAGATACGGATAAGAGCACAGTAAAGGAATTGGTGGGGACTACATTTTCAGTAAAGACAGTTGAGGAAAGCGAAGAGCGTGAAGATTCCTTTATATTTATGAAAATGAACCGCTAATGGAATACAGGATAGAAGTCTTAGATATAGTAGAGGCAAAAGCCCATATAAAATGCAATGGGAGTGCTTATTCTGGACAGCTATGCGGAACCATGGATAGAGGAAAGATCTGAAATAGACAGTTGGATTCCGGTAATAGAATCCATTTGCAGGATTAGGATAAGCTGGCTCTTATGACGGTAGTCATTCATGCGATCTCTGCTGCAGAAAGATCCTGCAGTAAGTATGCCGTGAATGCAAGTCGCCTGGGCAGTATTGACTTTTTGCACGCCAGATAGCATGTTGAGCCATTTAGTTCGCTGATATTTATTTTTGGATATGATTTGATTTTCAGCCAGATTACGAAGGATTGCAGTACTATAGGCTATGTAAAATTTACTATGGCTAAAGTCTGTGATTAAGAAAAGGAATTGATTACTAAATATAAAAATGAGGTGAGAAAAGAAATGGAGTTAAATAAAAACAATGTTATTGAAAAATGCTTATGATAAACTCTTTTTCACAGAAAAAAGCAGACAAAGGATATACAAATATATTGCTTTGAAACAATGATACAGGAACGGGTGAAATGCGCTGCTATAATCTTTTGGAAGGAATTCAACTTTCTTACAATACTTTGAATATGCAAACTACTTATCAAAAAATAGAGCCTAAGGAGGGTATGTTACAGATTGATCATTGTTTAGAAGGTTGTTATGAATTTATTTTAGAAAATAACGAGCATGCCTTTTTAGGGAGAGGAGATTTAAGTATTGTTGATCTTGGCAAAGCTTCATTTAAAAAGTCGTGTATCCCTATGAAGAAATATGTTGGACTTTCACTTTTTATTGATATAAATGTGGCTCAAAAATCAATTGATCAATATTTTCCGTATGGAAATATTGATTTGCATAGATTACGAGACAGATTGTGTAAAAATGGAGTATCTTTGATTATACGTTCTCGTGATGGAATAAATCATATTATCAACGAATTGTATGGGGTAGATGAAAGAGTAAAACTTCCATACTCTATTATAAAAACGATAGAGTTACTTTTGTTTTTAAGCTTGATAGAATCAAAAGATACAGAACAGTTTTCATCATTTTCCGAACCGGTATACAGAGCAACTCAAGAGTGTTATAAAATGATTATAGAAAATCCTTTTGAATGGCTGAAGATAAAAAGATTTAGCGAAAAAGTTTGCGGTTTCCGAATCAAGTCTTAAAAATTGCTTTCAATGTATTTCGGGGCAATCGATAGGTGCTTTTATGAGGACAAACAGAATAAAAGAAGCAGCAATTCTTTTGCATAAAAAACCATACTTAAGTATAGGGGAACTTGCCGAGATGACCGGTTATGAAAATCAAAGCAAGTTTTCAAAGGCGTTTAAAAGTATTATGGGTAAAACTCCAAGTGAATTTAAGTGAGAGCAATTTGTCTTTTTGGAGTAAAAAAATACCCAATTGGTTATAGAGCACTTCTAACATTGCAGGCATACTTAACATAAATGGTGATATAGGGCACTGGTACACCAGTGCCTTAATTTTTCATCAGGGTTAGTTGAAACTAATAAAGAACTGGAATTTAGGAGGAAGTTTATTATGAAGTTAAAAGACATTATTCAAATCACTGTATTTACAGTTATTGCTTTTTGTTTTAGAGTATGGCTGTATCAATGGGAACAGGAATGTTGGGAACCGTTTCTCTTTATGTTGCAAGCGGCTTTTTCTGCCCTTGTAATTGCTCCACCGTTTGTTGTAATGGCAAAAAAAGTTAAGAAAAAAACCTTCTGCTTTTTATCTTTTTTTATGTTGTTATCTGTTTTTTTGGTCACTAATGGGATATTGGCCGATGCTTATCATAAATTTAGTAGCGGGCATTGTGGCTGAACTTATCATAGGAAATTATGAAAATGATAAACGAATTGCAGTAGCTATTGCAACAGGAATGTTTTATCATTTCAATGCATGCTATGACCTTTGTTAAAGTTTTAGGTCCTGAAAAATTAGTGGAAGTATTTACTGTTTTTTCTCCGGAGCAAGCTCAATATATGTACACGTTTTTTACACCTAAAGCAATGTTGATTTCAATTATTGTAAATATTGTTTTGGTCACTTTGGCTGGTTTGTTCGGAATGTATATCAATAATAAATTTTTTGAAAAAAGAAAAGAGAAAGGGATACTTTGATGCAAAAAAACACAGTAAAAGAGACTTGCATAGTTAATAGTATAGTTTTGTTTATCCTCATCGTTTCATTTTCCATTACACTTTTTATTACTGATAAACTTGGCTATTACATTATGATGTCCGTTTCATTTATTTTGTTACTAACGCATTCAAAAAAAGCATTTCTTAGTGTGTCTGTAAAGTACCTGTTTCTTTTATTGCTTTTGCATTTGTTGGGGAAACTTCCTTATGAACTTGGAGTGGCGTCTTTTATAGGTTTACTCTTAATTGGGATAAAACTTTTTCCTATTTTTGTTTTAGGTAGGATACTGATTTCTTTATCGCCACTTACTATAATGAGTTCCTTAAGGAAAATTGGAATTCCAAATGACTTTAACCTTAGTATTGCTACGGGACTTAGATTTATGAGTGAAATGGAAATAAGGATTAAAGAAATACGAAATGGTATGAAAGTAAGGGGCTTAAAAATAAGCCTCTTACATCCTGTCCGTTCATTTGAACTTTATCTTATTCCATTGATGTATAAGTGTCTTCATGTAAGCGAAACTTTAACATCTTCCATTATTTCAAAAGGTGCAGAGTATACAAAATAAAAAACAAGTTACACTCCAACTAAATATAATATCTTTTGACTCTGATTTGTTTGTGCATTTGCTTTTTTTATTTAGTATGGAGATTGTTTTTAGATGCAGAGGATTATAAATGAACATTTTAGAAGTCAAAAATCAACAAATTTAAGTATAAAAACAGCAAAGAGATTATCTTAAAAAAATTTAAGTTTAAGTGTTAAGCCGGGTGAATTGATTGTTATAACAGGACTTTCAGGATGTGGAAAAAAACGACTTTGACAAGAATATTAAATGGCTTAATTCCCAATCACTATGAGGGTGATTTAGACGGAGAAGTAAAATTATTTGATAAAAATTTGCTGGACTACGAAAAAAAGGTGAGCTTGCAAAAATATATCGGCAATGTATTTCAAAATCCATCGGATCAGTTTTTTTGCTACCATTGCGGAAGAAGAAGTTGCCTTTGTCGGAGAAAAACTTAGGAATGCCCCTTGAGGAATTAAAAGCAAAAAAACAAAAAGAAGCCTTTGAGAAAAATGGGGATTTCACTTTGATGGAAAAAGAAACTTTCAGAACTTTCCGGCGGACAAAAACAAAAAAAGTGGCAATCGCTTCTACCTTTGCTATATGATACCAAAAATTATTTTTCTTTGATGAGCCTTCCTCCAATTTGGATTATCAAGGGATTGCTCAGTTTAGAGATATTGTCCGTACTTTTAAAAAGAAATGGGAAAGGCGATTATTATTGCGGAACATCGATTGTTTTTTTGAATGATTTATATGACCGCTTAATCTATATGAAAGACGGGACAATCGAGAGGGTGTTTTTCTCAAGGAGAACTCACAGAGGATGACTGTAAAAAAATATGGATTGCGAGCAATCCGTTATCAGTCTCTGAAAGCACAAAACTCGGATGAAGAGCAAGAAAAAGGTTGCCGAGATCGTAGATTTAAATATTGATATCAGGGAAAACAGGAACTCATAAAGAATCTTTCTTTTAATCTTCATTATGGAGAAATTATGGCAATCATCGGGAAAAATGGAATCGGAAAAAAACAACGTTAGGGAAGAACTTTGGCAGGGTTTAATTAAAAAAATAAAGGGAAAATAAGCTATGGAAAAAAACAACGAAAAGAAAGATTGAAAGCAATCATACTATATGATGCAGGATGTGGATTATCAAATTTTTCTTTGATACGGTGGAAAATGAACTGATTCCTAAAAAAATAAAGTGAAAGATAGTGAATACTTAAAAAGAAGTCACTACCTATATTCATGCAATTGATTTGTGGGATAAAAAAATGGATCACCCACAAGAACTTTCCGGTGGGCAAAAGCAAAGGCTTGCACTTGCCACTGCCTTTTTAAGTGAAAGAAAAATCATTATATTGGACGAGCCGACTTCAGGGCTTGATTATAAGAGAATGAAAGAAATAGGAGCTATGATAAGGAAATATGCCGCCAAGAGACCGGTGGTCATTATTACCCATGATTTAGAACTTCTCTTTGAAGTGTGTAATACGGTGTTGATGCTGGATGACAAGACTTATAAAAAAAGATAGCTGTAAAAAGGAAATGAAGGTAAAATATCGGATTTCTTATTTGCTCCCATAAGATAAAAATTTTTGGTATAAGAGGAGGATTTGGATTATGAATTTAATCAAACAGTATGTAAAAGAATATAAGAACACTTACATTCAATCCGTTCTATTGGCAGTTTTAGGAGTGGTATCCGGTCTTGCCGCATATATCGTATTAGCAAAAATGATTGTAGGACTGATTGGAAAAAACACAGAATTCGGATTTTATTTGCAATACGGTCTTATGGTATTAGCCGCAATGGTCTTGAAAGAAATCTTTGCGGCGGCTTCCACTCCATATCGCATCAGGCAACGTTTTATTCCTTAAAAAAGATAAGGGAAGAAATTTCAACTAAACTGTTTCGGATGCCCCTTGGAAAGGTTATGAATATTTCTTCCGGTAAGCTCAAGAATATTATTGTGGATCAGGTGGATTCCATGGAAACAACCTTAGCACATATTATTCCTGAAATGACTGCCAATATCATCGGTCCGATTCTCTTGCTGATTTATATGTTTATTTTTGGATTGGAGATTGGCACTTGTTTCCTTGATTCCTCTTGTGATTGGAATGTTCTGTATGAAATCGGTGATGGCATCTTATGGGAAAAAAAGTATCAGCAATCGGTGGAAATCAATCAGAAAATGAATAACGCAGTGGTGGAATACATTGGTGGAATTGAGGTCATCAAGATGTTCAATCAAAGCGAAACTTCCTACCAGAAATACAGTGAAGCAGTCCATGAAAATGCGGCATTTTATTATCATTGGATGAAAGAAACGATGATTGGTGTATCTGCATACAGAAAAATTTCACCTATGTCCTTGCTTACAATCCTGCCGTTAGGGAGTTTATTTCTATTTAAAATGGTTCCTTAACAATAGCGACTTTTATAACCATCATTGTACTTTCTTTTTGGAACGGTGGAAAATATATTGACGGCGACCAATTATATGGATGATCTGTCCAGAATAGGAACGATTACAAAGGAAATCGGATTGATTTTGGATGCCCCTGATCTTGAGCATGGTAAAGAGAATGTTTCGTTATCCGGTAGTGATATTGAACTGAAAAAAATGTGGATTTTTTTCCTATTCGGAAGATAAGAAAGTATTAGAAGGGGTCAGTTTGACGATTGGGGAAAATCAGGTAACGGCATTTGTCGGTCCGTCAGGAGGCGGAAAGTCAACCATTACGAAGCTGATCGCAGGTTTTTGGAATGCAGATGCCGGAGAAGTAAGTATCGGGGGAAAAAACATCAAAGAGATTCCGCTGGAACAGTTATCCGAAACCATCTCTTATGTATCACAGGACAATTATCTATTTGATATGTCTGTCAGAGAAAATATAAGAATCGGAAAACCGTCGGCAAGTGATAAGGAAGTAGAGGAAATGGCAAAATTATCCGGTTGTGATGAATTTATCCGAGGGTTATCCGCCGGGTATGACACGATTGTGGGAGAAGGCGGAGGACATTTGTCCGGAGGAGAAAAGCAACGAATTTCTATCGCAAGAGCCATGCTGAAAAATGCACCGATCGTTATTTTAGATGAAGCCACCTCCTATATGGATACCGAAAACGAAAGCATTGTGCAGGAAGCCATCAGTAATTTGGTGAAAGGAAAAACATTGATTTTAATTGCACATAGGCTTAGAACCATTGTCAATGCAGATAAAATATTTGTGGTCGAAAACAGGGAAGATTGAAAGCTGTGGAAAGCATGAGGAACTTTTAGAAAAATCGAATGTCTATTCTTCTTTGTGGAAAGCTGCGGTAAAGGAGGAGCGTTATGATTACAGTATTTAAGAAAATATGGAACTTTGCGGAAAAGGAACAGTCGAATATACAAAAGTCCATTATTGTCGGCTTTCCTTTGTGCGGCATTTAATGCAATGCAAATGGGCGGTGTGTATTATGTTCTCGTTAAAATATTTGACGAAACTCTTTCCATGAAGGATATAGCCATTGTCTTAGGGGATTCTTCTTGTCAGCTTAGTCGGAAAGATTATCACGCAATATATATCTCAGCTGGAGCAAACGCATGCCGGCTATTTTATGGCGGCGGATAAAAGAATCCGTATCGGAAACAAGCTGAAAAAAGTACCGATGGGATTTTTCAGTGAATTCAGTTTAGGAAAGATTACAACAATGAGTACCACCACTCTCAGCCAGATTGAAATGCAGGTACCGATGTTGCTTGTGCTTGTTTTAGGCGGATTACTCAATACTTTCGTCTTTGCCTTAGCCTTATTTTATTTGCACATAATGGTAGGAATTACCGCATTTTTGGGTATCCTTGCATTTTTTATTGTCACCTATTTTATGGAAAAAAAGTCAAGAGAAAATGCAAGCGAAATCGGTATTGCTCAAACACATTTGACAAAACAGGTACTGGAAACCGTACAAGGAATGCAGGTGATTAAATCATACAATTTAGGCGGCAAGAATAATAAAGAACTGAGTAATGCGTTTGAAGAAAACTGCAATATTACAATGAAACTGGAAAAAACCATGACGCCATATATCGCTTTACAGCGAATTGTTCTTGGAATCAGTATTGCCGCTATTATTATTTTATCTGCCAAGTATTACATTGAAGGAGATATGCTTTTGGCAGATGCGATTATGTCTATGATTGCCGGCTTTATTATTTTTGAAGGAATTAAGGCGGCAGGAAGCTCTATGGCGATACTGAGAATTGCAGAGAACTCCATCGACAGCTTGAAATATATGGAAAAGATTCCTGAAATAAAAGAAGGAGCTGAAACAAGCCCAATCCGTCACCCGGATATTGAATTTAAAGATGTTTCTTTCGCTTATGATGAAAAGACAATTTTAGATCATATTTCCTGTGAGATGAAGAAGAACACCATGACCGCCATTGTCGGTCCGTCCGGAAGCGGAAAGACGACCTTTTGCAATCTGATTGCAAGATTTTGGGATGTAAACGCAGGAGAAATCTTAATGAGCGGCAAAAACATTAAAGAGTATACCCTGCCCAATCTGATGAGTCATATCGCTATGGTATTCCAGAATGTATATCTCTTTGAGGATACGATTGAAAATAATATCAAGTTCGGTGTGCCAAGTGCCACAAGAGAAGAGGTCATAGAAGCTGCTAAAAAGGCGATGTGTCATGATTTTATAGAAGCCTTGCCAAATGGTTACGATACGTTGATTGGAGAAGGCGGAGCCACTCTTTCCGGAGGACAAAAACAGAGAATTTCCATTGCCAGAGCTATGTTAAAAGATGCCCCGATTGTCATTTTTGACGAAGCCACAGCAAATATTGATCCGGAAAATGAAGATAAGCTAAAGGCTGCCATTGAAGAACTGACAAAGAACAAGACCATTATTATGATTGCTCACAGGCTTTCTACCATACGAAACGCCGATCAGATTTTAGTTTTAAATAACGGGAAAATAGAACAACGAGGAAATCATGAAGGACTGATGAAAGCAGGGAGGTTTGTATAAAAACCTTGATAAGCATGAAAAATAAAGCAACTATTTGGAAGATTGCCAATTAGTGTAAAGTTAGCTTCATGATGAAGATGAGCTTGGAAATGTTGTTTGTTCAAAGAAGTGTGATTGATTTTGTAAGAGATTGAATGAAACCGCTTACAGAATATCTATTTTTTTCAAATTTAAGAAGCAGTATTCTTGATGGCGGTTTTGAAATGAAACTATTTCAAGCCGCCATTTCCTTTTTTATACTGGAACTCGGTGGAAATTTACGATTACTTGCTTTGAGCACGGTGGCAAAAGGAGGATTCACCGTGTTATTATAGACTTTGAAATTGAATTTGTTCGTGAGGCCTTTCCCGTAGCAGGTGATATTGCCATAAAAATCCATGATGGGCGGATATCTTGTATGGGACAGAAAGGAGTCTGTAAGTGAGATTACTCATATTTGGTCCGGGAGTGATAGGGCTCGCTGTATGCCTCGCTTTTTTTGCCGAAGCGGGTTTTGATACTACTGTTTATGCAAGAGGAGCCAGGCTGGAAACGCTCAAGAAGAAGGGTCTGCTTTTATTTGAAAAGAGAAAAAAAGTTACAAAAGCAAATGTTTCTGTTTTGTCTGAACTCAAGGATAATGACGAATATGATTTTATATTCTTGACAGTCAGAGAGAATCAGTTATATCAGGCACTTGATGAACTGAAAACCAATAATAGCAAATGCATTGTAACAATGACAAATTCTATGGATGACTACAATGAATGGGAGAATATTTGTGGAGAAGGCAAAATCCTTCCGGCATTTCCGGGTGCAGGAGGAAGGATTAAGGATGATGTATTGGATGCCACGCTTACTCCGAAAAATCATTCAACCGACTACCTTTGCAGAGATTTCCGGAATGAGAACGGATAGAGTAAGACGCCTTTCTTTGATTTTTTTAAGCAATCTTCTATTCCATATCAGATAGTGAAAGATATGCACATTTGGCAGCTTTGTCATCTTGCAATGGTAGTTCCTATTGCAGATGCATATTATGAAGCGGATAACCCCGCAAAAACCGGCTATGAACACAAGATTATGCATAAGACAGCAAAAGCTCTAAAACGAAACCTCCAATTTGTGAGGAAAACCTGCGGCAAGTTATCCCCATGGAAAATGAATATCTTTTTGTTTGTGCCGCTGCCGATATTGACTTTTATTATGTCGTTTGTATATAGAAGCATTTTTCGGCGAAAAAGTTCATGTATCAACATTCGATAAACGCACCGGATGAAATGAGAGAATTACACAAGAAATTTTATGAGTACATGGAAAAATGTTATAAATATAACTGAGGCTGAATCAATGCTTTAGAAGTAAAAGTAATGGAGGAATTTCAAATGGGATTCTGGATATTCATGTTCATTATGGTTTTACTTATTCCGTTAACTATGATTTTCTTCGGGTGGCTACTTTTCAGGAAAACACCGAAAGAAATTAATTATGTATACGGATACCGAACAAAAAGGTCAATGATGAATGAGGAAACATGGAGATTTGCGAATCAATATTTTGGGAAAGCATGGTATTTTTGTGGACTGATTTTCAGCCCCTCTCCGTGATTGCCATAGCCATTGTATTTGGGAAAGGACCGGGAACCGTGGGAACGGTTGGCGGTATTATCACGATGTTGCAGATGCTCCCCTTAATCGGAGCGATAGTTCCAACCGAAAGCGAATTAAAGAAAAATTTTGATGAAAACGGAAAAAGAAGATAAACAGAATTGACGGAGCTTTTTGAGTGAGATTTGTCAGTGCAAAATAGAAAAGGGCAGAGCAAATCTCTTAAGGAGGTGAGTGGATTTGAAGGAATATATTGCCGCATTAGAACAGGAATTTATCTTCGATAGAAAAATGGTTTCAAGACGGAAGAAAGTAGAGCATTTACAGGATTTTCAGTCCCATGATTTTGCTTATTGCAAGACTTTGGCATTTGCAGCTTTATCAATCTCCTGCTTTATCAAGTGAGAATGTATGGGGTATTTCTTTTCGGCTACTTATCTGAAGATGAAGAAATCCTCCATTTTATGAAGGAAGAAGTTACAAAGGATGAGAACTGGAGAGTGCAGGAGATTTTAGCGAAGTCCTTTGATACCTATTGTAAAAAATCGGAATGGAAAAAAAGCCCTCCCACGATTACGGAATGGCTACAAAGTCCTGAGCCGAACGCCCGAAGAGCCGTTACGGAAGGGCTAAGAATCTGGACAAGCAGAGCCTATTTTAAAGATCACCCGGAAGAAGCCATTCAGTCGTTTAGCTGCTTTAAAAAGAGGATCCCAGTGAATATGTCAGAAAATCCGTGGGCAATGCTTTACGAGATATCAGTAAGAAATTTCGGATTTTATTCGTAAAAGAAGTAGAGAGCTGGTCCTTAGATAGTAAAGAGATCAAAACAGGTTTATCACTTGGCAAGTAAATTTATCAAGGATTAAAGACATTGTTCTGTTACTTGCTATAATTGGAACGGAGAAGTTGAGAAGGAGGTATACTAAATTGAATTCTAAGAGACTGGCAAAAATTTCTTATCATTACATTCCTTATTTCTTGGATAGCATGGTGTGGGCTTGCTGCGTTAACAAGTCTCAATATTATTCCATTTTCCCATCCTTTAGGTACTATTCTGCATATTATAGGAGGCTTCGGACCAGCGATAGCAACTTTATTTGTATTGGAAGAAAAATACGATTAAATCTATAGTAAAAATACATTTTTGAGCACAGAAAAATCATTGAACTATCTGTTTCTATTTTCTGTTTTTGAAATACTGACAATAAGTTTATCTTCAAGAGAATTTAATGCTGCATTAAAGATGTATTTGATACCTTTAATTTTTTTCTACAAGCAACATTTATATATGGTGGTGAAGAAGAATTAGGTTGGAGAGGAGTTATGCAGCCTTTATTAGAGAAACAATTGAATTTTCCGATATCCGCCATCATTACAGGGTACAGTGTGGGGGATTTGGCATATACCGCTTTGGTTTATAAATGGGTCATCTCAACAAAATATGCCGTTTACCTTGTTTTTAGTATTAGCTATTATACTCAGTTTTTGGCTAGCAACAATTTACAAAAAAACGAAATGCATATTTGCTTGTAGTGTTTTTCATGGATTGACAAACACTCTTTTGTCTATGTTTATCATTAAATTGAATATTATACTTATAATAGGTGTTATTGCTATGCTTATATATTCAATATATATATGGTATTACGGAGAAGCAAAATCATAACTTCCAGTTTGTAGGGAGGAGAGAAAACGGAATGGAATTATGGGAGCAGATCAATAATAATACGGAACTTCATACTATGCTTATGCGAGAGTGTGACATTTGCTTTTACAAGCAGCTTCAGGAAATCCAGTTTATGGAGAATAATGAAATCTATTCTATGCAAGCTAAGGCATTTGCACATGATGCAAGTGGCGGAGAATTTGTGTTGTTACAGGATGAAAGTATTGGCTTTATCGGTAGTGAAGGAGAGGTGGGAAGAATTGCGGAAAGTCTTGCAGAGCTTCTGACCTTTTTAATTCACGCAGGAAATCTATTTGACTTTAACTGTAAGAGGATTTATCAAAAAGAAAGCTTACTGAGAGCCTTTTGCGAAGGCTATCTAGCCAAAATTCGAGAAGCGTATCGTAAAGAGCATAAGGACTGGGATAAGATTCGGGGGCGTTAGCGGAAGAACTGTCACTTCCGTTTCATCCGGAGCATTTGCAGGATGTGGCAATGCAGTTTTATAAAGCAGCGATAAGAGAGCCTTCATTTTCCTGCAAATATATGGACGGTATGGAGGAATATACTTGTGATTCCATACTTTCCGATACTGTAGGGATGTGGGTGAAAGAGCTTGAGCGGAATGACGAAAGAGGAGATGGAAAACAATCATGAACATCTATAATTGGATACAGAAAGTGTTCTTTGAGACTTATGAAGAATGGCACATGAAAGACCCCAGCTTACGATAGAAATGGATTTCATATCATCGGAATTGACAATGCTCTAAAAGCGATGCATGACGGATATACTACTTATGCAGAGATAAGCCCGTCCCATGCCGTAAAGGTTGTACGTCGATGAAAGCGGTAGTTGGGAAAAGCAAAGAGCTGGTCAAATTTATATTTGAAAATAGAGGATAAAAAAATATCTTATTTCCGACTTAAGCTACAGCGATGCCGTAAAGATTATGAGGGCATTTGTAAAAAAGGAAGTTCTTCCCGATGAAGAGACTTATACGGAAGTGATAGGAAATGATGATGCAATCGTAAAATCCGCATTTGAAGAATTAACAAAGCTCCTGCTGGCAGACCCCCAAAACGGCACAGCGTTTCCTGAAAAAGCACAAGCATGAAAGTATGGAAGATATGGATCATGCCTGGGAAGAGCTTTTTTTCGCGTTAGAGCGGAAAGGAAAAGTGATAGAACTGGATTGGAAAGCAAGGAAGGATAGCTTTATTCCTGCTGTGCGTAAATTAAGTGCCGGCCTAAATCTTGAGACGGATGAGAAAATACTGCATGATGAAGAGGATATTCCAAGGTGGGGAAAGATTCTGAATGCCCAGTGGACAGAATATGTTTTGTCTGCTATGGATATAGGAAGTGACAGCTATGCGATGATGGTTCTCAGCAAGGAAGACTTTGAAAAAAGCAAGGGAGCTGGCGAAAGGTGTTCTTGCATAGAATCGCAGTGATTGAAGAGATGTGAGAAGAGACATGAAAACAGAAGGTCTAAAGAATAATCTGAGGTGTAAATAGACATGGAGACACTAAACAGTATCATTCAAAAATGGAAACCGGAAATGCAAGATAACGAGGATTTTGAAACCGTTATGATGGACTGCATGGAAGAAATTGAAGAAAACTATAATCAATTAGACTCGGTACAGCCATTGCTTCGGCTGATGGAAAGGCATCCTTTGACAGATTTTGGAAGTCCCGGACCAATCGTCCATTTTGTGGAGAGATTTTATAAAAAAAGGATATGAAGAAGAACTTCTTCTGTCCTTAAAAAGAATGCCTACATTGCATACGGTTTGGATGCTAAATCGCCTTATCAATGGAACAGATCAGGCGGAAGTCTATTTAGATATTCTGAAGGGAATTTCTGAAAATGCATCATGCGATAAGGAAATCAGAGAAGAGGCATTGCATTTCTTATCGATTCACTAAAAGCACAATAGTTCAAAGTTTACTTTTTATAATGCTTGATTTAAAATAATAAAAGAAAACTTGAAATCTAAAGAATCTAAAGAATTTAAAAATTTAAGTAAGATAAAGAGCGAAAGGAAGAAAAATATGAACTTGGCAAAAATTTCAGCGAACGGTCAGATTACAGTGCCTGTAGAAGTGCGCCGCCAACTTGGTTTGAAAATCGTGATAAGCTTTTTATTTCTTCAAAAAGCAAAATGGAGAAATTACTGTTAGTAATGCCTCGCAACGGCCATCCGAAAGGCGCAAGCTGCATTTCAGGGAGTTGCAGAAGAAATGAGTATAAATAGTGAGGAGGATATTCAAGAATCTGGTAAATGAAGTGCGTTATGGAAGAAAGGTATAATGAATAATAAGTCGATTATGAAAGCATTTTTATTTCCAACATTGCTTCATATAACAGCAGTTGCAGTACTGGTTGGAATTCTAAAAGAAAAAGGATATGGATTAGGCTACCATTCTTTTTGGGGGATGGTTTTTATTATCATTGGAGGTGTGTCGTCTGCCTTTTGGGGCGTATTTTATCAAATTAAATACAATGGGAAAAAGCCTTTGCGTATAATAAAGGATTTTTTCAAGATAAAGCAGCCATTTAAAATCTATGCAATGGCAATTGTGTTTTTAATTATAGACTTTTGTTCTGTGGCAATAAGTAAGGGATTTAAAATTGAAAATGTATGGATTCCGATAGCTCTATTCTTTAAGGCCATTCTATTTGGTGGAATAGAAGAAATAGGATGGAGATATTCTTTTCAGCCCTGTTTAGAGAAAAAGCTTTCCTATATCGTTGCGACGATGATGACCTTTTTGTGCTGGGGAGTATGGCATTTTTGTTCTTTTTGTATTGATGAGTAGCATTGCACGGTTGATGTTCTTAATTTCTCGTTGGGACTATTCACAAACTGTTTCCTATACTATCGTCATTATTTGCCTATTCAAATAGTTTATGGATATGTGTAATGACACATGCACTAATGAATACATTATCTCAAATTACTTTCCATGATAATGTAATTATAGGGAATGCATCCAAAGTAATATGTATAGTTGCTGCTATTTTGTTAGTTCATGCGACAAAGAAGGCAAAAAGCAGCTTAATGAAAGCTGACAATGCCTCTACAGTAGGCTGAGCGGTCCTGCTGCCAAAAGTTCAGCGATTTGATAGGGACTATATCAAGAGCAAGGATGCGAGAATCAACGCATTATTGTAAAAAATACAGATTATATTGAAAGTGAGGTGAAGCGAGTGTTAATGAATTCGTCGGAGTATATCTCCATTGTTGAGAAGATCAAGAGTGAAATTACGAGTGCGCAGTATCGGGCAGCTGTTCATGTAAACGCAGATATGTTGCTCCTATATTATGACATCGGTTGTGTCATTAACGAGCACAAAACTTGGGGAAAACAGATTCATTGATAACCTTGCGTCCGATATTCGTATGGCGTTCCCGGAAAGCAAAGGTTACTCTGTTCGCAATCTAAAGTATATGGCAAAATTTGCCGAGACCTATCCCAATCGTGAATTTGTGCAACAGGTTGTTGCACAAATTCCATGGGGACATAATGTGGTATTGCTGGATAAAGTTTCTGATACAAATGAACGAGAATGGTATATCAATCAGCAGAAAATGGCTGGTCTCGTAATGTGCTGGTGCATCAGATTGAAAAGCGGACTATATCAGCGGCAGGTGCTGGTTGATAAGGTTTCTAATTTTGAAAGTCGCTTGCCGTCACCGCAAAGTGAGTTGGCAGCGCAGACCATGAAAGATCCGTATGTGTTCGACTTTATCCCATTCCGTGAGGAGATGTTGGAAAGAGATATTGAGCAGGCGCTTGTTCGCGACGTTACTAAGCTTCTGCTGGAACTTGGAACAGGATTTGCATTTTTAGGCAATCAGTATCATCTTAATGTCGGGGGCGATGATTTTTATATTGACCTATTGTTTTATAATCTGAACCTGCGGTGCTATGTAGTTATCGAGTTGAAAGCAGGAGATTTCAAACCGGAATATGCCGGTCAGCTGAACTTTCTATTTATCTGCAGTAGATGGAATCCTAAAGAAAGAGGAAGACAATCCGTCCATCGGCTTACTGCTCTGCAAAAGCAAGAATAATTTGGTTGCAGAATATTCCCTAAAGGACATTTCAAAAGCCGATTGGTGTGAGTGAGTATAAAGTTACGAGCAGTCTCCGAATGCCCTGGAAGAGCAGCTGCCGTCTGTTGAAGATATTCTAAAGAGAATTAAGTAAACTTGTGGAGAAAAAATATGAAAAAGTATATGGGAATCACCTTAGCTTTTTATTTTTATATTTGCTTAACAGCTTGCGGAGCGAAGAAGGAAATCAGCCTGCCGGAGGCAAAGGAAATAACAGAAATGGAAATTACGGAAAATCCTTCCGGAAATACTGTGAAAATCACGGAACAGGATGAAATAGCTAAAATCGTGAAGGACATCAAAGAAAATACTAAAAGATACAGGAGGGGAAAGTTATCATGAATCGCCTGCAAACATTAAAAATTTTCTGGCTGTTAGCTTTTTATTATAACAATACGGAAGGGAACTGGGAGGTCGTTTATCTATATGAAAATAGAAATAAGACCTATGCTGAACAACCCTATTCAGGGATTTGGAAAGATCAAAAAGAAGTATTTAAAGAGATTAGCGGTAAATTAAAAGTAATAAAAGGGACAATGTAAAAAGGATTTTGACACAGCTATAAGTGATGTAAAAAGCCATTTGCTGGACGACAGGGGCATTTTTCCCTACAATAAAAAAATGCTAGGGAGGTACAGTGGCATGGAGCATGATATTGGAAGTAAGATAAAGGCAGCTCGAAGGGAGAAGAAAAATGTCAGCTTATTATGATTTCCTTGAAGAAAATACGAATGTTGTAAAAAGTACCGGCAATAGAAACAAAATCATTATCATACTCTCCTATCTTCTGATTTGGGCACTTGCCATAATTGTGTTTTTGGTTTTTACAAGTGGAAGTGATGCTATGGGCTACAGTCTGATGTATCTTTGGATTATCCTTCCGGTAACAACATTTGTTGAGTCCGTGCTGATTGGGAAAAATGACTTTTTGGAAAAGGAAAATGGGGATCTACCCTTTTCTTTGGCCTAATGTATATGCTTGCTGAATATGGCACATTTAAAATGGCAAAACAACATTGCCGTTAACAAGATAAATGCCCCGGATTTCGGAATGATTGTAGCCGGAGTGATAATCTCTGCAATCGGTATGCTTGCTGGGTTCGTTGTGGAAGAAAAACACTATCATTTAAGGGAGGTAATTCCTTGCGTATATCCTTTTCCTTCGAGGCTGTCAATGTGGGTGGGAAAAATAAAGTTTCTATGACGGATTTAAAAAGCCTTATTGGATAATGCAGGGTTTTGAAAAATCTTGATTCCTATATCAACAGCGGCAATCTGTTTTTCAGTAGTGCGGAAAGTCGTGAGGCTTGTATCTTAAAGATAAGAAAAAGTCTTAGAAACAAACTACGACTTTTTCGATTCCTTTGCTTTACTTACGAAAGAGGAGTATCTGGAAGAACAAGCGGCATTACCGGATTGGTGGGAAGAGGAGTTGGCAAGAAGAGATGTTTTTGTTTTATTCCTGTACTATGGATAAATCTGGTATTCTTCACTTTATGAGAGAACGCCACATTTTACAATGAGAAAGTATATGTCGGGAAACAGGCTGTATTTTGGGGAAAAATGGATGAGGCGGAATATCTAAAAACCACCTACCATAAAAAACTCATGAAGCAGGATTTCTACAAGCAAATTACGATTCGAAACGGAAATACCTTTGATAAGATTGCAGAAATTTTGAGGAGCTCAGAATGAAAACAATAAAGCTAATAGGAAAAAATATAGGAGTTATAGTGCTTTCCATACTGGTGCTCATAATCGGTGCTATTGCGGAAAGTTTAGTGCAAGAATGTTTTTCCAATCAGTATTTGCGCCTTGTCATACCGGCTTTTGTAAGGATTGCGGTTACCGTTGCCCTTGCTCGTTTTGTATCGTCGAAGCTACTAAAAATGAGCGCAAAGGAGCTGGGACTAAAAACTCAAAAAGATGGATGTTAAGTTGTTCCTTATCTCTATAGCCCTACCGCTTACCGTTCTGGCTTTTTATGCGTATATACTGCCAAGTAAAGCTTACATTGCAAAACCGGGAAGCTTTTGGATATCTTTGATAAGAGGGATATTTAGTTTTGGGATTACGGCAGGAATCTGTGAGGAGCTGATTTTCAGGGGCATGATTTTTAGGTACATGCAGAGAACTTTAGGCTTAAAAGCTGCAGTGATACTACCCTCTCTTTTATTTGCCTGTGCCCATATCATGAATATGGAAAGTTTCAACCTTACGGATCTGGTACTTTTAATCTTGGCCGGTTCATCGGTTGCAGCCATGTTTACTCTATTTGCGTTACAATCAGATTCAATCTATCCGGGGGCATTTGCGCATGCAGCCTGGAATATCCTTATCATCGGCGGCGTTTTCGGAATAGGGGATACGGTAAATGGTATGGGGAACGATTCCTATCTTATCATTCCCATACAGTCTACAAATAAGCTACTTACAGGTGGTAATTTTGGCGTGGAAGCAGCTCTTCCGGCGATTATAGGATATATTGCAGTTGCTTTAATGATAGGATTTTTAGTAGAGAAGGAATTTAAAAAATGCGCACACAGAATCTAAATATGTGCGTATTTTTTTGATTATTTTGAGATTATGAGTATAATAAAAATCAGATACATAGAAGAATATTGTGCGTTTGATATTTTACAAAAGCAGGTATATTGATGGATATTCAAAAATCAAGTTAGCAGTATCTCATCGAGGAAACAATTTCAAAAACTATTATCAGAGAGGGGACGAGGAATCATAAACCGTATTTAATAAACACCGGATGATACACTCACTTTTGATAATACAAAACAAGACTTTATACGGCGACTAATCTAAAATTAGACTTTTAGATTGGTCATTTACTTTACTATGATGGCGACTATAATAAATTCAAACTTTAGATTAGTCGGAGGATAGGCATGGCATATATTCAAGAGCTATTTCGGATATTTTTAAAAAAGCAGAGTAAAAAACAGCAAATGTACATTGATTGTGAGGGCAAGACAGGTGGGGAAAATCCACACTGGTAAAGCAGGAATTCCTGAATTTAATCGAAGTAATTTTGATGATCGCTTAACCAGAGTGCAGGCCAAAGAGGAGCCTAAGCTTTTCTTTTTGAACAATCCCTGTCCCTTATTTATTGATGAAGTACAGAAGGAGTCTTCCATTTTGGAAGAGATTAAATTGAAGGTGGATGATTCTGATGAAAGAGGACAATTTATCCTATCCGGTTCTCAAAAAGCTGGAATTGATGAAGGGGTAAGCGAATCTTTGGCAGGCAGTATCGGTCTATGAGTTATCCGGCTTATCCTTACGGGAGCTTCATCAAATCCGTTTCAACCGTCCCTTTGTTCCCAAAGAAGAGTATATATCAAAAGAGCGGAGAAGGAATTGAAAGACTATGACAATATTTGGGAAATCATTCATCGAGGTTCATATCCGGAGCTTTATGATATAGAGAGGGACTGGCAGGAATTTTATTCTTCCTATGTTGCCACTTATTTGGAAAGAGATATCCATGAACTGATTGCTGCGGATAGTGTTACATTTACAAAAATTCCTGACGGCGGTTGCGGCAAGAACGGGGAGATGCTGAATTATAAAAACATTGCGGGAGATGTTGGCGTAAGTGAACCGACCATAAAAACTGGTTTCTATTCTGGAAGAACGGGAATCGTCTTTCTTTACAGGCTTACAGTGCGGGGGCTTTAAACAGGGCAATCAAAACCCCGAAGCTCTATTTTCGGGATACGGGTCTTGCTTGTTATTTGACCAGATGGTTAACTGCGGATGCTTTGAAAAATTCAGCAGTTGCCGGAAACATCTTTGAAACCTTTGTGGTGTCGGAGATTTTAAAATCCTATTCAATGCAGGAAAAAGACTACCGCTTTTAATATCTTCTACTATAGAGGAAAGGATAAGAATACCTTCGGTGAAAATGAAATCGACTTAATCATTGAAGAGGATGGAATCTTGTATCCGGTGGAAATAAAAATGTCGGGCAATCCTAAGGCTTCCATGGGAGCTACAAATCAAGTACTGGATAAGATTCCGGATAAAAAAGAGGTATGGGAATCATTCTTTGTCTAATTGATAAAAAGACCTATCTTAGAGAGAATTTATTGGCATTACCGCTTGAGTATATCTAGTGCAGATCTAGTAGAGATTATTACAAGTGTCTCTTCTGCTTTAGGGAACTTTTTTTACGAATAGGAGAAATACATAAAAAGTTCCCTAAAGTAGACGCCGAAGAGTGAAATTTAGTGAAATCCCCTCTACGCTGTAATACATTGTTCGGCGTTCCACATGGCAGTATATTTACCGTCCCAATGCAAAAGTTTGTCATGAGTTCCGGACTCCACAACTTTTCCACCGGACAGCACGAGATCTGGTCCGCGTTTTTATAATAGACAATGTGTGTGCAATCATCACAACGGTCTTGTTTTCTTGCAAAAGACTTACAATTGCCTGTTTTACAGCGAATTCATTTTCAATGTCCAAAGAGGCGGTTGCCTCATCAAGAAGCAGAATCGAGCTGTTTTTCAAAATGGCCCGGGCAATAGAAAGCCGCTGGCGTTCACCGCCGGAAAGCAGATTTCCATTTTCCCCGACGGGAGTATCATAGCCTTTTTCCATTTTGCGGATAAACGGGTCACAGTTCGCTTTTTGGCAGGCGGTTTCAATTTCTTCATCGGTGGCGGAGGGTTTTGCATGGCGTATATTTTCCCGAACTGTATCATTAAACAGGAAGGTGTCCTGATCCACCATGGAGATGCTATCCAGCACATCTTCCGCATTGACATTTCGGATAGATTGTCCTCCGATGGCAATTTCTCCGCTATCCGGATCATAATACTTTCGCAATCAGATTCAGAATTGTTGATTTGCCCGAGCCGGAGTCTCCCACGATTGCGGTTAGCTTGCAATCCGGGATGGAGAAGTTCATTTCTTTCAGAACAACTTCCCCCTGTACATAAGAAAAGGATACATCGTGAAAAGGAGATGTCGTGCTCTTTGGGAGAAAAACAGCTTGGCTTTTGCTTCTTCCTTTTTCCCGCCAACACGTTTTGAATGTTTGTCTTAGAGAGCAGGAGATTTCCTGTAACTGAACAGGTCGACCGAAAATCGCAGCGGTCAGACGAGCGAAAACCATTGGCATCATGCAGAGAAACAGGGAAAGTGACTGCGGAAATGTCTCCGGACTGCCATGGGATGAATCCAATCCACATCACAAGCGGAACAGTCAGCCAATTGACTATGTTAAAAGCGAAAATTAACAGGTATTCCGTGTGCCTCATATTGATAACTGACGGTGCTGAATTTCCGCAGGACATCTGTTGTATTTCTGTTTTTAACACCGCCCATTCCATAGGAACGGAAGGTCCGGATTCCGTCAATGTACTCAACGATTTGTCCTACGGCTTCCGCCGTAACGGAATTCTTCTCCTTGCCGTACTTTTCCACAATTCGAAACGACAGCACCATTTCCGGAATGAGGAGTAGAAGAGAAAACAGCAGGAGGATTGCGGCAGGAAAATAGAGAACACAGATCAAAGCAAGTACGATTACGGACAGAACTCCGTTTTTCACAAGGGAGGCAAGTTTGTGCGTCAGAATCTGCTCATAACTGTTTACATCTGCCGTCATGATATTGATATATTGTCCTTCCTGTTTCTCCGTAAAAGAGGATAGCGGAACTCTCCTTAGCTTATCGCCAAGGCCGAGACGGATATTTTTAGAAACCTCAGCGCCCCCGATTTGGCTTTGTGTATAGCCTGTGCTGTAAATGGCAAGCCGTATCAGGAAGATTACGCCGACGAGGACAGGATATACGGGTGATGCTCCTCATATCAGCAGACCCGTCGTACAGCATTTTCAGCACTGCGTAAAGGACAATGTAGTTACTTCCGGAAAGCAGTCCTTCCAAAACAGTCAATAACAGCCCGAGGTAAAACCGGGATTCTTATGGAAAAAGATTCATGTCTCTCATCTTATGTCTCCTCCCTTTTCCCATAACGGATATTTCTTGCCGCTTCATAGCTTTCCAACTTTTCCGATAGGTTCTGTTTCGCGTAAAAGCAGTTCATCATGGGTTCCTATATCGGAAATCGTGTGATTTTCTACTACCAGAACCCTGTCACACATACCGACCACACTAAGCCGATGGGCAATGATGATGACGGTTTTTCCTTTGCAGAGGTTCTTAATCGCCTTGTCAATCTCCATCTGATTTTCCGGATCCGCGGCACTTGTCGCTTCATCTAAAATCAGGATCGGCGCATTTTTCAAAAATGGCCCTAGCGATAGCGATTCGTTGTTTTTCTCCACCTGAAAGCGGGAACCATAACTTCCGACCTTTGTATCATATCCATCCGGAAGGGACATAATGAAATCATCAATCTGTGCTTTTCTTTGCAGCTTCCCGCACCTCCGTAAGAGATGCGTACCTCCCCCATACGGATATTGTCAAAGACAGAGTCACGGGTCAGAAAAGTCTTCTGAAAGACAAGAGAGATATGCTGAAGGAGCGTTTCATAGCGAATGCTTTTAACATTTTTTCCTCCGATCAAAACCTCTCCCTCGTCCACATCATGGAAACGGGCAATCAGTGCGGCAACCGTACTTTTCCCTGCCCCGGATGCGCCTACAACGGCAATCTTCTCGCCATCCCGGATGGACAGGTTGGCATTTTCCAGCACATTTATTTTCCCGTCATAAGAAAAGTGCACGCCTTTTAGCGTGATATCATGGCTTTCGGGGAAATCGTCTCCCCCTTCAAAGGTAGGAAGCGCCAGTATTTCTTTGACTTTGCTCATGCCGCTAAATGCCTGTGCAAAATTCCCGGAAAGCTGTTGAAGCGGAAGCAGTTCCGTTAAATACAAGGATCCGATGTAGGAAAAGAGGAGAAATACACTTGCCGGGATAGAACCGTGCAGGAAAAGTCTCCCGCCAAGAGGAACAAGGAGTAAAAGTCCGGACTCCAGTAGCAGGATAAACACGGCATATAGGGGAGCAGTCTTTTTTGCGATTTTATTCCATGCTCTGTTTTCGTCGAGAATGGCTTCTCTGAATTTTTTAAAGGATTTGCTGCCCATCCGGTATGCTTTAATGAGACGCATACCACGGACATATTCGACCATGATGGAATTGAAGTCGGCGAGAGAGGCGTTGGACTCCGGTAATAGGGCAGACATTTTTTGAAACACCGCCATCATCACCGGGATATCCAAAAAGAGAGGAATCAGGGAAATCAGTGCCAGCGGGATGTTCACGGTCATGAGGTATATAAAAATCACGACAGGACCGGTGAGATAACTGACAAGCTCCGGAATGTTATGGGCAAGACATAACTCCAGCTTCTCAATGTTCTCATTCAAGACCGTTTTGATTTCGCCTGTGCTCCGTTCGCTAACGTATCCGAGCGGCACTTTCGCGAGCTTTTCTATAATCATGCAGCGCACACGAAACAGCGCATTGTACGCCCCTTTGTGTGAGAGCACGCCGGACAGCCCCAAGAGAACCATGCGGAAAACAGTCGTGACACTTATGAGAACGATACAGTCCGTCAATCCTTTCCTTGTCAGTGTTCCGAGGAGGACGGCGTCCATCAGGTGATAAATGCCGACATACGGTCCGATTACAAACAGTCCGCTCAGAAAGCACAGAAAACTGAGGCAAATAAGTACCATTTGTCGCTGCCTGCCCATGTAAGAAGTAATTTTATCGGCTTTTCCCGGTTCTTATGCAAAGCAATTCCCTCCCTTTAACCATACATATTGAAATGAAAGAGATGCTGTGGTAATACATTGTTAGATGTCGCTAATCGCAAAAACAGTATAAAAAATCAGGAGAAGCGAAACAATACAGTCGAGCGTTGTTTGCCTGAACTGTACGAAATGATGTCCGATATGTATGATTTTGAGGGGATTCTATGGAAGTCAACGAATTTTACAGAGAATGGCTTACCCGCAGTGGTTTTGTTGAATGTGAATCTACACAGAACTTTAGCCCTGCCGGAAAATTGTATCTCGCGCCAAAGGAGCTGGCTTGTGGATATTACTGGGTCTACGGAGAAAAGGATTTGTTTGATATTAAAAATCCATGATTTCTATTTTTTTCGAGGATCACTTTATCTCCTTACTACGCCGGAGTGTTTAAGCATTACTTACTATGATTCCGTGTCCGGGGAGGAGTTGACCCCTTACCGCCGTTTAACTGCGGGATGCGTCAAAAACCTTTCATGGAGGGCATGCGCTTTATCAATCCATTATGCACAAGAATATTCCGATTCGTTCCGTAGGGGATTGAAGTATTTCCCGCATATTATGAAAAAAATATCTGCGGGAAAGCTATCCGGATGACTACCTTCCTCCCAATGAGGGCGTTTCGTCGCATCGGGCAGACGCTTGACTTTCCGGAGATGTCCCGTCTTTTACGCCAAGTTTGGGAGTATAAAGGAGAAGGCATACCGGCAAAAGTTATTTCTATGAGGGCAAGGTCATGAAGCGGTTTCTCTTGTTTATGAACACGGAAAGAAAAGCAAAAAGCGAGTTTATCTGCAAAAATATCCAAGCAGGACAGGGATGCCTTGAGTAACGTTACCTCCTATATCCATGACCATTTTAACTCGGCGCTTCCGCTGGATACGCTCGCGCGAATCGCCTGTATGGGTACAACAAAGTTGAAGACCTCTTTTAAGCATGTCTATCAACGCACCATTTCGGAGTACATCCAAGAGCGACGTATGAGTCATGCGGAAATGCTTCTGAGCTCCACAGACCTTACAGTCGACCAGGTAGCTTCGGCTGTCGGGTATTCCAATGCCGGAAGATTTGCGGCAAACTTTAAAAACAATACAGGACTCTTTCCGTCGGAATATCGTAAAAATGGCACGTAGGAAATAAGGCAGAATATTTTTCCATTTATACAATTTTTGCTATCCTAAAAGCTTGCAAAAGGTTATTTTTTTACAGATTAGTGAAACGACAGCTTAAACGAGGAGATATATGAAAAAATCAGTAAAAGCATAAAAATATGTATCGCTCTTGGCATCTTATTCGGGCTTATTCTTCTTTTTATTAAGCTACGGTTTCAGCTTAGTAAAGAAGAAACCATGCGCATCTACATTTCCTCGTCGATAGCAGTTCTACTCATCAGCGTTATTATAAACCTGTCCTATAATATCTGTTTACGGAAGGAAAAATTAACGCCCTAATGCCCTTGCTCGCTGAAGCAAAAGTATGATGAATATCTGGAAAAGATAACAGCGATTCGGGATAAGGTAAAATCCAAGCATCTTAGGGCTATTGCGAGCTGAATCGTACTGCGGCATTTAACAGGGAAAAAAAGAATATGCTACAGCAGTGGAAATTTCTAAAGGAATTGGAGCCGAGGGTAAAAGAAAATGCCTTCTGTAGAGATGGTGAGAAGGCTGAATCTCTGCTAAACTATTTTTACTTAAAAGGAATACAAGGAGGCGGAGACTCTTTATAAAGACAGCGAAGCGCTTTTCAGAAAAATACAAAGAGAATGCGTTCTATAAAAAGCACTTTACCATTCTGGATTTGTTTATGGATTCTGCTGCTATGGGAAAAAGGAGGGAGTGGCAGAACGGATTCAGGAAGCGAGAAGGATGTATTCGGAAAAAGCAATTGCAAGAAGATTTTTGAGTATTTGGAGGAACTTTTTGGAAGAAGGAAAGGAAAAATCTGCAGGGAAGACACCAAAAAGGAGATATATAGGGTAGAGGGAAAAGGAGGTGCAAAAAGCAGTATGATACAGTTTATACAAGGGAAATTTTTGAGAATGGACTGGCTAAGCCGGCTGTTTCGAGAGGCTTTTGGAACACTTTGGGATTGCTACGGAAAGCCGCATCGGAGGAAGTCTTCATTTCTTTTCTATGATTGTGTGAAAAATCACGGTTTTACCTTTGCGTCTTGATATTTGCCATTTCCTATATACAGAGCTTCTTTCCCGCCGGAAAGGACAAAGCGGATTATGGGGCGTTTTCACGGCATCCATGCCAATATCATAGCAGCTCTTTTGGGAACGATTACTCCTTTTTGTTCTTGTTCCTCCATTCCGATTTTTATGGGGTTTACGGCAGCAGGCATTCCTCTTGGAGTATCCTTTTCCTTTTTGATTTCCTCCCATGGTGGATTTGGGAGCCTTGTGTTACTCACCGGTATTTTTCGGTCTAAGGATTGCCTCTGTCTATGTGATATTGGGACTCTTGCTGGCGGTTCTAGGTGGCCTAGTGATAGAGCATTTGTCCTTGGAAAATGAGATAGAACCCATTCTTTGCAGCTGAAACCCGTGGAACAGGCGCTCCCTACCTTATCACGGAAAGAGCGTCTTTCTTATGCTGCCGAGCAGGTGAAAACGACCTTTCGAAAGGTTTTCCCTATATCCTTTTAGGGGTAGGCATCGGCTCTTTGATTCACAACTGGATTCCGGAGAACTGGATTATTTCTTTACTTGGGAAAGGGAATCCTGCCGGCGTGATTCTTGCAAGCTTGGTGGGAATCCCCATGTATGCGGATATTTTTCGAACGATACCGATTGCGGAATCCTTCTTTTAAAGGGGGCAGAGCTGGGAACGGTGCTGGCATTTATGATGGGGGTTACTACCCTTTCTCTTCCCTCTATGATTATGCTTAGGAAAGTCATTAAGCGAAGCTCTTGGGGACTTTTATAGGAATATGCATCCTCGGCATTATCCTGATCGGATATATTTTTAATGCCTTACAGGCGGTGCTTCTGTTATGATTTACAAGGTAGGAGATCATTTATGGAAAGAGAAAAATTATATGTTTTAACAGGCTTTTTGGGAGCCGGAAAAACCAGTCTTTTGCTGCATATCTTGGAAGAATTTTCCGATAAAAAGCTTTGCAGTCATTCAAAAACGAATTTGGAAAAAACCGGAATTGACGGCAGTATTCTGGAAAAGAAGGAACTGACCATCAAGGAAATCAATAGAGGATCCATTTTTTTGCTCCTGCCTGCAACTTTCCTTTGTAGAGGCATTGGCAGAGATGAGCAAGGGAGATATGGAATACCTTTTTGTGAAAGCTCAGTCTTGCTGATCCTTCGAATATTCGGGACATTTTAAAAGAGCGTAGAAGTTCTGGCCGGGGATGTCTATGATTTTTCAGGGTGTAATCTGCCTGATTGACGGCGTGCATTTTCCAAAGCAGGTTAAGGATACGGAAACGGTAGACAGGCAATTAAAGCATTGTGATGTAGCCATCGTGAACAAGATGGATTTGATTTCCGAGGAACAGTATACGGAAGTGTTTTTCTTTGATACGGGAAGTAAATCCCCACTGCCTGATTTTACATTGCGAAAAATGGAAGAGCAGATCTTAGCTTTTATTCGAGAGGGCTTTGAAAAGGGAAGCTGGGTAGATTCGGAAGAAAGCTTAAATACGGTGGACAACAAGCCGAAAACCATTTCTCTGGTATGTACGGAAAAATGTTTCCAAAGAGAATTTTTCATCAATTTTTACAAGCAGTTTTACCGGACTGTTATCGGATTAAAGGCTTTTTCCTTTTTGGACCATCACTGGATGCAGGTGGATGTGGTGGAAGAACTAATCGACTATAAGCCATGCCCTGAGAAGGAGATTTCCGAGCTGGTATTCTTGTCAAAGGTTGGCCCGAAGGTGATTCGGAGCATTGATGAGGCTTGGAAAAAGACGATGGATAGTCCCATGAAATTAAAAGAATTAAAGAGTAAGAAAAGTTGGAAAAGAAACGTAAAGAGGGATGAATATGGAAATCAAGGTTATCGGTGCAGGCTGTAAAGAATGTGATACATTATATCAAAATGTAAAAGAGGCGGTAAAAGAGCTGGGGAAGGATGCTAAAATCGAAAAAGTAGAGGAGTTAATCGAGATTGTAAAAGCTTGGGGGTACTCAGTGCTCCTTCTCTCATGATTGATGGGAAACTTATCGTAAGCGGACGGGTTCCCGGAGTCGGAGAGTTAAAAAAGCTATTGTCTTCAATCTGAATGTGGGACATGCCACTCCCAGAGCGATTCTTCCTTTTGGCATGATGGCGAAGGTGGATGTTTTGGCACAAAGAATCAGCTTTACGGAAGCGTAAGGCTGATTCTTAACTAAAAAAGACACATATTTTTCACAACTAAATTAGCACTCATCACTTGACAGTGCTAACAACTTGAGTATAATCATAATCAAGCAGAGGAACAGAGAAGACCGCAAGGACTTTAAAGGTTCTCACGATGATGAAGATTCTTCCCCTTGCTGAAAAAAATGACAAGAGATTAGAAGTCAAAAGAAGAGTATAGTATAAGGAGGAAAAAGATATGTTAGCACCTAGCATTTTTGGAGAGAATTTATTTGATGATTGGTTTGATTTTCCGAGTTTCGGAGGTCTTGGCAGAGTAGAGAATAAGCTTTACGGAGACCGCAGCGGAAGATTGATGAAGACGGATGTCCATGAGAAGGACGGACAGTACGATATGGATATCGACCTTCCGGGACTTTAAGAAAGAGGATATCAAGGTAGAGGCTTCATGACGGCTATCTTCAGGTCAGTGCCGTGAAGGGCTTAAATGAAGAAGAAAAGGATGAGAAAGGAAAAACTCATTCGTCAGGAACGTTACTCGGCTCTATGCAGAGAAGCTTTTTATGTTGGAGAGAGCATTAGCAGGAAGATGTAAAAGCGAAGTTTGAACAGGGGCGTTTTGAAGCTTTCTTTCCCGAAGGAAGGGAGAAGAAGCTTCCGGAAAAGCAGCCGATTATGATTGAAGGATAAGGCTGCCTTGTTGCGGAATTTAAGGCTAGGAAATGTAAAGAAAGAAGATAGAATTTAATAGATTCTATTTGGAGAAGGCACTCTTTATGATGAGAGATAAACCTGCTGATCTCATTAAAGTCGGTAGTATCTATTAAGAAGTAAATTTAGAAGCCTGAGTTTTTAGAGCTTTCCTAGATAAAGCTTCGACTGTTAAAAGAAATATCCGCTTGAAGGGGGATAAGAAAAGGTTTGTGAAAGATTCACTTTTACAGACCTTTTTATCCTAAATATTTTTCACACCTGGATATGCTTTTTACCAGTATATTTTTATAACTATTCATTTCGTTTCAATTTTTGAAAAAATAGGATTTTTCTATTAAATTCTTTAGGGAGGCGTTAATATAAAAGGGAAAAAGGAAGAGAGAGGAAAAAGCAGAACAGGAAAATAGATTGTTAAAATATTGACATATAAATAATAGAGGAGTAGCATGGGGGACGTAAAAAGTTGAAAGGTCTATTTAAGGAGGCTTAAGATGAGATTTACATTACCAAGAGACATTTATCACGGAGAGAATGCATTAGAGGCACTGAAGACTTTTAAAGGAAAGAAGGCTTTTTGTCTGCGTTGGCGGCGGATCGATGAAGCGTTTCGGCTTTTTGGACAGAGTAGTACAGTACTTGCAGGAAGCCGGTATGGAAGTAAAAGCTTTTTGAAGGGATTGAGTCCGATCCTTCTGTAGATACCGTAATGAAGGGCGCAAAGGAAATGCAGGACTTCGGACCGGATTGGATTGTTGCCATCGGCGGAGGTTCTCCTATTGATGCGGCTAAGGCAATGTGGATTAAGTATGAGTATCCGGATTGCACCTTTGAAGATATGTGTAAGGTCTTTGGCATCCCGACACTTCGAAATAAGGCAAAGTTCTGCAGCGATTTCCTCTACTTCCGGAACGGCAACAGAGGTAACTGCATTTTCCATTATCACGGACTATGAGAAGGGAATTAAGTATCCCATCGCAGACTTTGAAATCACCCCGGATGTGGCTATTGTTGATCCTGCTTTGGCACAGACCATGCCGAAGAAACTTGTTGCCCATACCGGAATGGACGCTTTAACCCATGCGATTGAGGCCTATGTTTCTACCGCAAATTGCGACTACACGGATCCTTTGGCACTGCATGCCATTGAGATGATTCGGGATGACCTGGTAGATTCCTATAATGAGGATAAGAAGGCCAGAAATGAGATGCACAACGCACAGTGCCTTGCCGGAATGGCATTTTTCCAATGCACTTCTCGGAATCGTGCATTCCATGGCGCACAAGACCGGTGCCGTATTCGGAGATTTAGGTGCACACATCATTCACGGTGCGGCAAATGCCATGTATCTCCCGAAGGTTATCGCATTCAATGCAAAGGATGAGACGGCGAAGAAGCGTTATGCCAAGATTGCCGATGTAATCGGTCTTTCCGGACATACTGATGACGAAAAGGTAAAGGCATTAATTACTTATGTAAGAGGTTTAAACGACAAGCTGAACATTCCGCATTGTATCAAGAACTACGGTGCAGACTCTTATCCCTACAGAGCAGGGATTCGTTCCGGAGAAGGTTTTCTTAGAGAGACTCCATGACATTGCGGTAAATGCCGTTGCCGATGCCTGCACAGGCTCCAACCCCCGTCAGCCGAGCGTAGAGGAAATGGAAAAGCTCTTAAAGTGCTGCTACTATGACACGGAAGTCGATTTCTAAACAAGAAACGAATTCTATTGGCATTGACCTGTTATGAATTAAAAAGCAAGCTCCTTGAATGGTTTTTAACGGGAGCTTGCTTTTTACATTATATATCATATAATTTGGTGGAAATTTATGTTTTTAATGATGAGAGAAAAGGAGAACTGATGGGAGAATCTTATTTTGACGGCGGTTTATTACAGTTAATCGGATGGAAGCTTTTGGGGGCTTTAATCATTTTGTGTACCTTTGGTATTTGTACTCCTTAGGGCAATATGCATGATTTATAACTGGAAATCTCTCATACGGTTGTCAATGGGCATCGTCTCCGCTTCACCGGAACGGCAATGGGCTTGTTCGGGCAGTGGGTTAAATGGTTTCTGCTTTGTATCATCACCCTTGGGATTTATAGTCTTTGGGTGGGAATTGCTTTAAAAAATGGCAGGTGGCACATACCGAATTTGCAAATTAAAATTTCTGCAGAATACAATTATGCGTAGGAGTAAGAGCTTTTTGGGGCGTTCCCGGCTCTTATTTTGACTATGGAAATATAATAAAAATTTTTTCTTTTTCATAGATTGTAAATGTCGCTGATTTTTGATACAATAGGCTCATTGCTGTTTTAGACAGTAAAAACGTAGAAGGGGTTTTTATGAGTTGGAAAAAACGCTGATTGATTTAAGAGGAATTACCAAATCTTTTGATGGAGAGCTGATTTTGGATGATCTGAATCTTTCCATTAGAGAGAACAGTTTCGTAACTTTGCTCGGGCCTTCGGGTTGTGGTAAAAACGACCACACTTCGTATTATTGGAGGCTTTGTGCATCCGGATAAGGACAGTATTTTTGAGGAAGGACATCACCAATTTGCCGGGCAAACAAACGGCAGTTAAATACGGTATTTCAAAAATATGCTCTATTTCCTCATATGAATATTGCGGAAAATATTGCCTTTGGACTGAGGATACGCAATAAGTCGGAGGCTTATATTCGGGATAAGATTCAATATGCCTTGAAGCTTGTGAACTTACAAGGCTATGAGAAGCGTTCCGTGACTTCGCTTTCCGGCGGGCAGCAGCAAAGAATCGCTCTAGCAGAGCGATCGTGAATGAGCCCAGAGTCTTACTGGACGAACCCTAGGGGCTTTGGACTTAAAGCTTCGGCAGGAGATGCAATACGAACTGATTCGCTTAAAAATGAATTGGGAATTACCTTTATCTATGTTACCCATGATCAGGAAGAGGCACTGACCATGTCCGATTATGTGGTGGTAATGAATCAGGGTTATATCCAGCAGGCAGGCTCCCCGAGCAGATTTATAATGAGCCGGAAAAATGCCTTTGTGGCGGATTTTATCGGCGATTCCAATATCGATACCGGGCATTATGTTAGAAAGATAGACTGGTACAAATTTTTGGTGCAAACTTCCCTTGTATTGACGAGGGCTTTGGCCGAAAACAAACCTGTCGATGTGGTTATCCGACCGGAGGACGTGGAAATTTTGGAAGACGGAGATGATCGTGCAATTCTTAAAGGAACAATGACGCACATCATTTTCAAGGGAGAAATCTATGAGATGGAATGCACCACCGAGGATGGCTTCGAGTGGTTGGTGCACTCCACGGAGATGCATGAGCCGGAAAGAAGGTGGGACTCTATGTCAGACCTTCCAATATTCAGATAATGAATAAGCCCGAGTCTGAGGACGAGGAGGCTATCGACGTTGAAGAATAAAGAGAATACCTTACTGGCCACACCCTACTTAGTTTGGATGTGTGGCTTTATTGTCATTCCGCTGGCACTCGTGATTTACTATGCCTTTACGACGAAGGCGGGTGCCTTTACGCTGGAAAATGTAGGGCAGATTTTACTGTGGGAAAATTACAAGCCCCTAGTTTTGGCACTGCTTCTTTCTTTAGCAAGTACGGTGCTCTGCTTTGTTTTTGCCTTTCCGCTTGCTTTAATTCTTCGCAATAAGAAAATCGGGAAAGGCTCTTTTGTAGCGTTTATTTTTATTCTTCCCATGTGGATGAATTCGCTGCTTCGGATTCTTGCGTGGCAGACTCTCTTGGAGCGAAAAGGGGTGCTGAACGAGATTTTGCTTTCTTTGCATTTACCAAGACAGAACCTCATCAATACTCCCTATGCCATTATTCTCGGCATGGTTTATGACTTCCTGCCCTTTATGATTTTACCGATTTACAACACGCTAAGTAAAATTGATGACAATACCATTGATGCGGCCTATGACCTTGGGGCAAGCTTCTTTACTACGCTTGGGAAGGTTATTTTACCGCTTTCCGTTCCGGGCATTGTCTCGGGGGTGACCATGGTTTTTGTTCCGGCACTCACTACCTTTGCCATTTCGAATATCCTTGGAGGTGGAAAGATTTACCTAATCGGAAATGTTATCGAGCAGGAGTTTACGACAAATTCCAATTGGAATGTGGGCTCCGGCCTTTCCATGATTCTGATGCTCTTTATCATTCTTTCCATGGCGGTCCTTTCCCGCTATGACAACGGAGAGGGGGCGATGTTTTAATGGAAAAAAGAGGAAAAAAATATTTGGAAAACGGTTATTTAGGCTTGGTGGTGCTCTTTCTCTATGCACCTATATTCATGCTGACCGCGCTTTCCTTTAATGCGGGACGAAGCAGAGCTCATTTTTCCGGCTTCAGTCTTCAGTGGTATGCGGAGATGTTTCAGGACGAGGCAATTTTGCAGGCCTTAAAGAATACATTGATCATTGCATTTTTGTCGGCCTTTATCGCGACTGTACTGGGTACCATGGCGGCGATTGCGATTCGGAAAATGAAGAAGCTGCCGAGAAATCTGATTATCGGGGTAAGTAATGTCCCGATGCTCAATGCCGACATTGTGACCGGTATTTCTTTGATGCTGATGTTTATTGCCTTCCGTTTTAGCTTGGGCTTTAACACCATACTCATTTCCCATATTACCTTTAATCTGCCTTATGTTCTTCTTTCCGTGCTTCCGAAGATTCGGGCAGAGCTCTACAGGTAAGCTATGAGGCGGCACTGACCTTGGGGCGACGCCGCTTTACGCTTTCTTTTCAAGGTAGTGCTTCCGGATATTATGCCGGGGTTTTATCGAGGACTTTTTACTGGCCTTTACCATGAGCCTCGATGACTTTATCATCACGCACTTTACCAGAGGCGCGGGCATCGATACCATTTCTACACTGGTCTATTCCGAGGCAAGAAAGGGAATCAAGCCGACGATGTATGCCCTCTCCACCCTCATTTTTTTGTGACGGTTTTTGTGGTTTTACTTTGTGCGAACTTTGCACCGGGATTTTTTGAGCGGAAGAAGGAGAAGACTGCATAAAGCGAATATTTGCCGAATCACCTTCGCACATCTCTTCAAAAGGTGTTTTAAAGCACTCTTTTATCGAGCTCTTTTCGCTGTATATTTCCTCAAGACCCACTGCGTTCCCTATTTGTTCCATGCACTTATTCACTCGTGCTCCTAGCGAACTCGCTACGCTCAAACACGCTTCGCACTCGTTAGTTAGCATGGAACAAATAACGGGAGCCTCGCGATGGTCTTTTTCGTGAAATATACAGATAAAAGACAGAGTTTAAATAGAGCAATCCTAAAAAGAGTGCGACTTGTAAAAAGTTGATATATTGTTATAACGTTTGAAATTTTCAATACTAAGAGTAGGAAAAAGATTATGTTAAAAAGGAAATAATAGTAAAAGAAATTTTCGTACCGGGCGGATGCTCTCGTAAGATCGCTATAGTTCTTTCGCTGCTCTGCATTTGTCTTACGTCACGCTTTTGTAACCGCTTGCGGAAGAGACAAGAGGAGACGAATGCTGCGGAGCAGGGGATCAGGCGGATGCGCAGGGGGACAATGTCGTTACGGTCTACAATGCGGGAGAGTATATCGATCCCGGAAGTTCCGAAGCTCTTTGAAGAAGAGACGGGAATCAAGGTGATTTACGATACTTTTGAGACAAACGAAGAAATGTATCCCGTTATTCAGGCCGGAGGGGTTGTTTACGATGTGGTTTGCCCTTCCGACTATATGATTGAGAAAATGATGCAAAATCATCTCCTGCAGGAGGTTGATTTTAACAATGTCCCGAATATCAAAGAAATCGGAAAACAGTATATGGAAATGTGCGAGCAGTTCGACCCCGGGAATAAATATGTTGTACCGTATACCACGGGAACGGTAGAATTCTTTATAATAAGAGAATGCTGGATGAACTCGGTGTGCCCTATCCGACCAAATGGGCAGACCTATGGGAATCCTAAGCTCAAGGGAGAAATTCTTATGCAGGACTCCGTAGCGAGATGCCTTTATGGTGGCATTAAAGATGGAAGGGCATTCCATGAATACCGTGAGCGATGCGGAGCTGGATGAAGCTTTGCAGGACCTTATCAAGCAGAAAGCCTTTGGTTCAGGCCTATGTAGTGGATCAGGTTAGAGACAAAATGATTGGAGAAGAGGCTGCGGTCGGTGTCATTTACTCCGGAGAAATCCTTTATGTACAGGATGAGCTGGAAGGCACGGATGTGAAATTGACTACGCAATCCCCGAGGAAGGCTACGAATGTCTGGTTTGACGGTTGGGTGATTCCTACAATGCAAAAGCATAAGGAAAATGCCGAAAAATGGATGAATTTCCTTTGCAGGCGGATATTGCCGCTAAAATTTTGAAGTACATTACTTACCCGACTCCCGAATACAGGAGCGCTTGCGCTTTTAGATAAGAGTTATACGGAAAAATAAGGCTGTTTTTCCCGGATATGGAAAAATTGTTGAAAAGGAGAGGTCTACTACCTTGGAGAGGAAAATGAGGCCAAGTACAACAATCGCTGGAAGATTTTGAAGGCATCGTAAGGTGATTATAATTATCTTTTTAGAAAAATTTTTCCGATATAGAAGAGTTCTTCCACTTCAAAAATAAAGCTATTCCCGGAAAGTAAATTTTTGTTAGAATAAAAAGAAATAAAAACTTTTTACGCAGTGTTAAAGGGGGAAAGATAATGCGCTCAAAATATATGGCTTATATCGGTTCTTATTCCTACACCGGTTCTGCAAAAGGGATTACTATCTGCGATGTGGATATAGAAAAAGGGAAATTTACGAAGAGAACAGAAATAGAAGTGAACAATTCTTCTTACGTTGCAGTTTTCGAGAGATCAGAAAACACTCTATTCCATTGCAGATGAGGGTGTAGTTGCTTTCCGGATTCTGGACAATGGAGGCTTAAGCAAGTTAAATACGAGAAATATTCGAGGCATGAGAGGCTGTCATTTGGCTGTGGATAAGAGTGGACAGTATCTTACGGTCTCCGGCTATCATGATGGAAAAGCCACATTACTGGCTTTGAATCCGGACGGTTCTGTGGGAAATATCATTGACGGCGTATATGATCAAGGTGTCGGATCCGTTGCCGAAAGAACCTTCCGTCCCCATGTTTCCTGTGCCAGAATGACGGATGACCAGAAATATATTTTAATTGCGGATTTGGGAATCGATCAGGTTAAAATTTTCGCTTTTGACAAGGCAGACGGAAAGATGCGCCAGATTGATACACTTCACTGTGAACTGCAATCGGTCCGAGACATTTCCGCTTCTGTCCTGATAGAAAATACTTGTATCTTCTCTATGAGTTGAAAAATGTAATCGATGTTTACGCTTTTTCATGAAGAAGAGGGGAGACGAGGTTACTCTTGAGAAGATTCAGACTATTCCCCACCTATAAGGAAAAGGATCAGGACCCTTTAATTGCGGCTTGTCAGATGCGTTTCTCTCCGGATAAGGATGCGTCTCATCTTTTTGTATCGAATGCGGGGGATTAATACCATTTCCATTTATGATAGAGATATTAAGACGGGGCTTCTGACCATGAAGGGGAGCTTGCCGATTGAGGGAGAATATCCGAAGGATTTCTGCATTTTCCCGGATGAAAAGCATATCGCCGTTGCAAATAACGAAAGCGGTACGATTACGTTCTTGAATATTGACTATGAGCACGGGCTGTCTATGTGCGAGAGAACTGGAAATTGATGAGCCGAGACAGCATATGCATGGTAAAGCTCAAGGTTAAAATGGGCTTTTGCAAAGGTGGCTCTTCAAAAGATAAAGATTACTGTGTAAGAGTTTGCTTGAAGCTTAAAGTTACTATGTAAGGAGAGGTATGGGCGGAAGTATTTTTGGAAAGATTTTCCGTATTAGTAGCTTTGGAGAGTCGCATGGAAAGGCTCTGGGGGTCGTTGTGGACGGTTGCCCGGCAGGACTTTCGCTTTCTGAAAGCGGATATTCAGCCTTATCTGGAGCGAAGAAGACCGAGAAAGAACTTGAAAAATGACCCAAAAGAAAAAGAGGGGATCAGGTAGAGATTCTCTCCGGTGTCTTTCAGGGACTGACTACGGGAACTCCGATTGCGTTAATGGTTCTGAAATGAGGATCAGCGTTCGAAGGACTATGGAGATATTGCCGAATCCTTTCCAGGCCGGGACATGCAGACTATGGCTTTTTCAGTAAATACGGGTTTCGAGGACTACCGTGGAGGCGGACGTTCTTCGGGAGAGAAACGCTTGCGAGAGTGGCTGCCGAGCGATTGCGAAGAAAGTATTGCAGGAGCTTCAAGTCGAAGTGGATGCCAAGGTAATGGAGCTTGCGGGAATCTCTTTCCACTTCGGAAGGCCGAGCAGAAGCGGATGCACGCATTCTTAAGCTAAGAGAAGAGCGATTCTGCAGGAGGTGTTAGTGGAATGCAGAGTGAATGGACTTTTCCCCGGTGTCGGAGAGCCGGTTTTTGATAAAGCTGGATGCCCGCATTGCAGAGGGATAATGTCTATCGGAGCGGTAAAAGCGGTCGAAATCGGAGACAGGGATGGCTGCTTCGAGGCCTTGGGTTCCGAAAAATAATGATTCGTTTTTACGGTTGAAGCTTTTCCGGAAAGTAGAAGGGGGATATTTCTACAGAGGAAGCGGGCGAATCAGATGAATCGGATGACTCGGAAAAGAGGGGGTACAGAAGGAGATTATTTTTAGAAAAATAATTTATTACGGCTGAAAAAGAAATCAAATCATAGCGGAGGGAATCCTGGGAGGAATGAGCGATGGATCCGAGATTCTTATCAGAGCGAGCTTTAAAACCGACTCCTTCCATCAGCAAAGTGCAAAATACGGTAAAGGAAAGCGGAGAGCCGATTTCTATAAAAATAAAGGGACGACATGATCCGACCGTGGTAGAACGTGCTACGGTAGTGGTAGAGGCGATGACAGCGATTGTGGTGCTGGACTGTTTACTGGAAAAATATGAGTGCAAGACTGGAGAACGTGAAAAATATATATCGGAAGGAGTAGCGCTATGGACGTTCATGCAAGTGTTACCGTGGTTTTACTTTTTATTTTGGCAGTTTTTGGGGTTCGTTTTTCCTTTTCTTTTTGTGGGTGATCTACGGAAAAACAGAGAGAATATGGAAAAAGAAACAAGTTTTTCTGGGCAGTCTGATTTCTTTTTGTTATCAATTTTTTTGATGTCTTCGGGATTGAGAATTTTTGCACCGGGAGCTTCCCTTTATAAAGGCTTAAAACAAACGGATGACCGCTTGATTCCGGGAACTTTAAATGTAGCTTGTACCATACCGGTTATTGCGGAGGCCTTTTTGTTTATTCATGGGGGTCAGGGTGGAACCGCTACCTTAGTGAGTATGATTGTGTCGGCTATGGTCGGGGCATGGGTTGGTGCAGGTTTCATTTTCCAGATTGTCGAAGGAAAAAATCCAGCTGGTTATGGGCGTGGCCATGACTTTAATTGCATTTGTTATTATAGCGCAGGTGACGAATCTGGTGCCGGTGGACGGAACAGCAATCGGTCTGCATGGGATCAAGCTCGTTATTGCGGTTACAGGTAACTTTTTTTCTTGGTGCAGTAATGACTGCCGGAGTCGGATTGTATGCACCTTGTCTTGCGCTTGTCTGTCTTTTGGGGAATCAATGTTTCTGTTGCCTTTCCGATTATGATGGGAGCCTGTGCTCATCTTATGCCGGTGGCTTCTATTCGTTTTTATCAAGCAGAACAGCTACAATCGGAAGCTGGCACTCAGCGAAATATCTTCGGTACGATTGCAGTTATTCTGGCTTTTCGAGTTTACCTCTTAATCAGTGGGTCGTTACCTTCGCATGCTTTGAAAATCATTGTAATCTGTGTGATGTTTTTATACTGCGATTTCTATGTTTTATTCTCTGTACAAGGAAGAAAAAGGGAGGAGCAAACATAGAGATATAGAATGACATAGAGGATAAGAGAATAAAAGGATAAGAGAATAAAAGGATAAGAGAATAAAAGATAAAGAACTAAACTATCAAGAGATGATAGATCATGGAATTATTAAACAAAAACGGAAAATAGATAAAAAAACAATAAGTTTTTAGAGAAAAGAAGAAATACCATAGCGAAATAAAGCATTGTGCAGTAAAATAAGAGGCTGTGAGTTAATATTGTGTAGAAAAAGACAGAGGGCGATATCGGCTTTGTCTTTTTACTGTGAAAGAAGAGGCTAAAAAAATGAAATTTATCAAGAGCATTCATGCTGTAGATTCTCATACAGCAGGTGAATCAACCAGAGTGGTAGTAGGGGGAATCCCTAAGATTCCGGGAAAGTCGATGCCGGAGAAAAAGAGTGGTTAGAGAAGAACTTGGATTACTTGAGAACCGCAATTATGCTTGAGCCAAGAGGCCATAACGATATGTTTGGTTCTATCATGACGCAGCCTACTGCAGATGAGGCGGATTATGGTATCATTTTTATGGACGGTGGCGGATACCTCAATATGTGCGGGCATGGTACTATCGGTGCGATGACCGTTGCGGTAGAAAACCGGCATGGTGGAGGTTACAGAGCCGGTTACAAAAGATTGTTCAGGAGGCTCCTGCGAGGAATCATTCTTGGTCATGTGCAGGGTAAAAATGGAAAAAGCGAAAGAAAGTAAGCTTCCAGAACGTTCCTGCTTTTCTTTACAAAAAGGATCAAGAGGTAGAAAGCTTCCCGGTCATGGAAAGATTAAGTTTGACATTTCCTTTGGCGGATCTTTCTTTTGCGATTGTTAAGGCGGATCAGGTAGGACTTGAGATTAAGCCGGAAAAATGCGGCGGAGTTACAGGAACTGAGGGATTCAGCTCAGAGACATTATCAATAAGGAAATTCCTGTACAGCATCCTACGCTTTCTCATATTCACAGCGTGGACTTGGTGGAGTGGTGGTCAGAGACAGAAACCAAGGATGCAACTTTAAAAGAACTGCGTGGTTTTTCGGACAGGGGACAGGTAGACCGTTCTCCCTGCGGAACCGGAACCTGCGCAAAGATGGCAACCTTTATTTGCTAAGGAGAACTGAAGGTCGGAGAAGTTCTATTATGAGTCCATCCTCGGCACTATTTTTGAGGGAGAGATTCTTGGTACGACCAAGGTGGGAGACTATGATGCCGTGATTCCGCAGATTACGGGTTCAGCTTATATTACCGGATTTAATCACTTTGTGATTGATGAGGAAGATCCTGTAAAATACGGCTTTGTTTTTGAAATAAAATGAGCTGTCTTGTGTTTTTGCCGGATGGTGCTCATTAGAATAAAAACGAACTAACCTAGCGAGGAATGGCAGTATGGAGGAAGACTTACTAGAGCTAGCGGCGAAAAAGAGCATAAAGAAGAGAAAAATTTATTTTTCTCTTCTTATTACTATTCTCTTTCTTTTTGCTTTTTCTCAATGGCGGAAATCTGGAAGACTGATGGAAAAGAAAAGCCTACTCGCCCTAGGCGAAGTAGAGTGCTTTCTCTCTGTATTTTTGCTGTTTTGTTTTTCGTAAGCGAATCTTTACAAGCAAAAAGAACTATCTGCTTTGCCTTTCTTTTTCCCTTTAGCTTCTTTCTGCATACCTACATCGTTTTCTTCTTCCTTTGGGGATTTCGCTCTTATATTTTTCTTTCATTGGCATCGGTTTTGGTTTTCTTCTTTCCGGAAAGCTAGCTATTTTTCAAAAGAAAATGGAAGGAACTGCTTCTTCATTACCCTATAAGGTAGAGGCTTTTCTCATCCTTCCATTTCTTTTTATCCAGATGAATCGCAGCAATATTGCCTTGGACTATGACTCGCTTCGCTATGGTCTAAGAATATACTCTTTTTCTTTTCCGGATGCTGTATTTACCGGAGGGCAATCATTGAGTGAAGGAATCCATTCATTCCTGAAAGGCTTTTTCAGTTCACTTTCGGTTTACTCAATGCCGTATACAGCTATCCAAAAGGGTCTGGAGCTTCTTACCGCCTCTCACTGTTTTACCGGGATATGGTTTTCTTCTGGCTTTTCAGATCTGGACTTATCTGAGCGATTGCTTTGGTCTTGTTTTTACTATCAAGAAGAATTCATCTCAAAAGCGGGATGCCGATACTTCTTTTGTTTTTCTTTTCCTCAATCGGAAATATGTCGATTACTGCAAAAACGGATAATATTACCTTGCTTTTTGCAAGTCTTAAGTCTATATTTTTATGCGAAGGGAGAACGAAAAACAGCGTTTCCATGCTGATTCTCAGTTATAGCTTTAAGCCGACAGCAGTGAGTCTTTAGTACTCTGATTTTTAGTCGGACTATTTCTAGACAGCCTTCTTGAAAGGAACAATCAGGAGTTTTTCTTTAAAAAGGATGACTTCGGAAGGGGAGAGAACTGAAGAAGTAGAGGTTAAAGAAGTAAGAGTTAAAGAGTAAGTGACAAAAAGAAGTAAGACATCCCAAAAGGAAAAAGAATCAGACAATTTTGTATTTTAGGAACTCGACAGGAGGGATCTACTGTCCTGTTACTGAGTTTCGCTTTTTACGTCCTAGTTACGCTTCATGCCTTCCTGATAACCGGTTTACCTCTACTACTTTTGCAGGAATCTTTAAAGGCAATGGGCTTTCCGTAAAGTGGCCCTTTTAATCTGGATGCTCATGTGGATTATAGCGGAGAAAAACCTGCTTTTTGAGGTTGTTTTTTCTGTTGTGAAGAGCGTCTTTTTCCTTTTTCTATCCTGTGGGTGAGGATATGGAGCATGTCAGCATTGCGTGGAGCGGAGTAGTATTTCAGCAGTTCTTTTTGGCATTTAAGATGCCGTTGTATCGTCTTCCCAAAGGGATATGCAATAGAAAGGTATCGAGGATTGGAAGATGAAGGAGGAATTACTCATATTTACGGATTGTTTTCTCTTAATCAGTTTTTCTCTCTTAAGCTTTTTCTATGCTTTGGCAGATTGACGAGAGTACTATATTTTTGTGGGAGTGTCTTGCGCTTTTTACTGGCGCTTCTTCTCCTTTATGGAGTGAAAAGCAGGGTTTTTGAGGACAAATAAGTGGATAAGGGCTTTCCCATTAACCTATCTCGCTTCAATATTGATTACACTTGTAACCTCTTGGGCGGGGAGCGGTCGGTTTACACCGATTGATTTTTGTGAATAAGGGCTATTATGACCATTTTTGCTGTGGAAAAAAGGATAAGCAGGCAAACAGGAAGTCTTCCTCTTTTTCTGAAAAATGGCAGAGAATCCGAACAATCATGTTCTCGGCTGTTGCAGAAACACCGGAATGCTATCAGATTCCCTGTATTGTGGAAAAGTATTACCGATGTGGAGGGATCCGGAGGAAACCCGGGCCTCCATAATGATCCGCTTTTACTGCGTGGTTTTTAAAATGGGCAAAAACAGTTACATTTACATAGAGAAACCCTTTTTGGAAGAAGAAAGAGAAAAGAGAACAAAGAAAATGCTCGGGCAGATGGCAGGCTCGGAATCCTGATAGAGCCGGAATTTTTCCACAGAGCCTTCTGCAATGATGAGCGTGGATGACTTTGACTTAGCATGGCTTTTAGGAAGACAAGAGGAGGAGAAAGATTTCAAGAATTTAACGAAAACGCAAGATAGTTTTCGAAATACCTTCTTGTGAAAGTGAATCAGTCTCGCTTAGAATATGCGTGGAGAGAGAAGAGCCATATCCTACGCTTACGAAGACGAAGAGGAGAATGCGAAGAGGGTGTGGACTTGGATAGAACGAGAATTAGATACAAAATAATGGAAGCGCATGAGGGCGAAATGGTAGTGTGAGAGAACAAAACAGTTTGCAAGCAGAAGACCGCTTGAAAGTCAAGATAGCGTGAAGAAGCAAAAGCTTGCAGGATGAAGATTATGTAGAGATAGTTTGCAAAGTGGAGGAGAAAAAGACAGAAAAGACGGAAACATATTCAGATTGCTTTTCTTCCTGTGCAGCTTTTGCCTGTTAATGCTTTTTGCCTTTTATGTAAACAGGCATATCCATATTAAAAGCCTTATATATGGATGACCTGTATCTCTTTTTCTTTCTTTCAGGAGCAGGATTTCTTGACCTTCAGCTTTCCGATAGGAGAGGCGGTGCGATTCACGTCGGTTTACTGGGCTCTTAGCTATATCGAAATGGTCTTTGTGGGGAACGATCCAACCGCTACTGGTATTTCAATGTGGTATTAAATGGCCTTTTGGCTTGTTTCCTTTGCTATTTCTCCTGGGTGGTTTCAAAGGGAAAGAAAATTGTCCTCTCTTTCTTTAAGCCTTATTTTTCTGTCACTCACTTTGCTTATTATCAGATTGCACAGAGCACTTGGAATACTGGAGACTTTGGCACTGGGTTTTCATTGATTACCCTATTTTCTTTATTTGCAATTAAATGAAAAAAGCATTTTCTCGCGAAACCTTGTCTTTTCTCATATTTTCTTCTTTTTACTTGTTTTTACACATGAACGTTATATAGCTTTGCTTCCTCTTTTCTATGTTCCGCTCTAGGGAGAGCAGGGGAAGCGAAAGATTTTTGACAGGAGGAAAAATCCTCCCTCTTGCTCAAGCACTTTTCTTTTTATGCTATCCATCAAGTTTGCCATTGGTTCTTTCATTCCTAAGGGGACGGGCGGAACGGAAGTTACAGAAAGCTTTAAACTTGAAAAGCCCTGCAGAATGCCTTTACAGAGGTTTATTACATCTTCGGCTTTCAGAAGGGCCGGAGCATTAAATGGAATCCCTTGGGAGAAGGTTAGCCCGGATATGCGGAAACTGGTCTACGCATCAGGTGCTGTTCTGGCTTTTCACAGTGCTCTTCTGCCTGATTTTTGCGTTCGTCTGCATTTTTAAGACGGATATGGCAGGAAGAAAGTGCGGAAGCAGTATCGAAAGCGAGCAGTGGAAGCAGCATGAAAACAGTATAGGAATAGAAGGCTACAAAAGATTTAGTAAACAATTCGGTAAGTGACTCGGTGAATAACTTAAGAAAGACCAAAAAGCGTGAAAAAGCTCGCCCGTCTTCGCAACTGCTCGGAAACAATATTTTGTCTTACTGTTTATCGCGATGTGTATCGGTTCTTCTTCCGTGACGATTCGCGTGGAAATGCGCTAGGGTTTATGTGAGGTTTTGCTGCTCTCTCCCTCTATTTTTTCGTATGTTGCTCGGGGCGTGAGGCAGACTGCCGCTCGGTACGATTTTCTGCCTGGCCTTTGTTGCCTGCGCCTTCCGGTGGAGCGCTACTACCGTTCCTATTTTCCACGGAATCTAGTTTCTGGGAGGATCAGGATAGGATGAATTCCTTAGCGAGACAGACCATATGAAAAGTACGGACGAGACTATGTTTTTGGGTAAAGCAGGTCTATATTCTGGAAAACAGCTATAAGATGAGTAAGTTCTGCGGAGATACCTTCTTTCAGGTCTTTTGATGAGGATTTCGCGGACACGGTACGAAGATTCATTTCTTCAAAGGATTTTGGGGAGCTTCCGTCGAAACAATTCCTCTAACAGTATTGTTTTAAAGGAAGTGCCGGAGGAAAAGAGGCTATAAGGATATTACCCAGGAGGTATTTCCAAACCTCTGATGTTAGAAGATTCTCCGGATCGGAGAAAGGATAAATCTGATTTTTCAGAAATGTAGAAGTGAAAAATAGATTTTGCTTCTATGCTTCGAAAAAGCAGAAAAATGTAGAGCAGTTTTTCGCTGATAGCATCGACTTAGTTGGAAAACCGCATCTAAAAAATGAATTTTGCTTCAAACTACTATAAAATAAAAGGACATAATTTTTGCTGAGAAAGGAAGGAGAGTATGGCAGGGCATGAGGAAAAACAGAAATATACCGGTGGCCGGGTCTGAAGTTTCTACTGCTACTTCCGGCGAAGAAGCTCTCGAGCAGAGCGGGTTCGTAGGAGACAGGTTTTGGGGTATCGGCTTCGTGCAAGCATCTGCTTTCAAGGGGAAAGAAGAGCTCCCTGTTGCTTTATTGCTCCTTTTCTTTCCTCATGGCGCTTGCCATTCTCTTTTATGTTCTTCTAAGTACTACGGATGTTTTGTATTCCGAGCTATATTCTGCCTGGTAGAAATTCCTATTTGGGAGAAAGCCGTTTCAGCATGGATTTACTGCAAAAAGGATATTTTACAACCAGAATTCCCTTGACCTAGTTTCTTTGGGAAATAAACCGTCATTCTTTTAGGTTTATACCCTGATTTTTGACCGGACGCATGGGGTACTGGGACTATTCTTAGCCAGTAAACCCTTACTGCTTTTATGAGAGCAGCTGTCCTTTTTGCAGCAGCTACTGTTTTTACTTCTTTTTACAGCTTAAATAAGTGGAAATGCTTTTTAAACAGCTCAGGTTATATTCATTTTCTGGCCTTTTCAGTATTTTTATGACTATTTCTATGCTGGATCAGGCCTTCAGCAAGAAAGCTCCTTGCGTGTTCTATCGATTTATCCGCCATTTTATTTTACTGGTGGCAGGGCCATATTGCTTAGCAGTATTCCTTTCCTGCTTTTGCTGTTCTTCTTCCTGGCTTTGGGGAAGAAGCTCTGGGATATGAAGGGGACGATTCTTCTCCTTATTTCCAATGGACTTTGCCTCTTTCTGTATCTTCTCAGTAACCACTATGCGGTGTATGAATATGCCGGGGCGGAAAGCATTTCCCTAAGGGAAGTACTGCAAAAATCATCTGCTTTTTGTGGTGAAATTTATCTTTTACAGCTTTTTCCTCCATGCTTGTTTCCGGGAAAATCTGGAGAATCTTCTACGAGACAGGTGATACAGGGAAAAGGATTGTTCTGATTGGCGCATTTGTACTTTTCTTTTATATGTCTTATGATACTGTTGTATCTTTGGAGGTTTTGCATCTACGGAAATGGAGGAGAAAGGCATTTGCCGGGAAGGGAAAGGAAGGTCTTTCTTCGGAGCAGGGCAAGAAAGCTAAAATATCCGATGAGACCCTATGGCAGCAGAAAATAGTGGAGAGACCTTTCTACTTTGGTTTATATGCCGGGACTACTAGCTCTTCACGGCTTAGCCAGTCATGCTCTGGTTTTCCTCCTCGCTATATGTTTTTAAAAGGAAAGCTATGCTTTTTCAAAGCCGTTATGCTCTGCAATACCAAAGTGCTTGCTGGGAGCATTTTTGCTCTTGTTCTTATGGAAAAATGAGAACCGAGCAAGTTTGGGATAGAAAAGCAAGAACAACACAGAGCAGACTTGCCGTTTGCCTCCTGATTAGTGAATCTTCCTTTTGGGAACCCTGTGGACAGATCGCAGTGAATGGGGAAAAATCCATGTATAGAAGGGAACATTATGAGCGTATGGGAGCTATTCCCATGACCTTTCCGCCTATTCCGATGAGGAACTGGAAGATGTTTTTGAGTATCGTCATGGCGGAGAACGAATTCGGAAAGGCCTTTGCCATCTGGGGAGCAGGTGAAAAAGGACTGGAGAGAAAGAAATAAGGAGGCTAATTTCCCAGCTCCAACGGTAGATACAACAGCTTTCATGGAGATAGCGAAGTTCCTACAGAGGCAAATAGATAAGGCTAAATTGAAAAAGTAAATTCCAGTGCAGAAGTAAATTCTACCTAGCAAAATAAATCCCAAAAATCAGGCAGTTTGAAATTTCATTTCTGCCTGATTTTGCTAATATAGTGTATAACAACCTCAAAAATCTCTTTCCGGGCATGGGAAATAAGCCAAGTGAACATTGATTAGATGAATTAATTAATTTATGGGTTTAAAGGTATTTCCCTATCTGTTACGGTGGATGTGAATATAGGAGATCAAATATCAGGGATTTCATTGTGAAAAAGGTTCAATTTTATGCCAATGATATTCCCCCGATCAAGGAGATGGTAAATGCTGGAAATCAAAGGCTTGAAGAAGAGCTTTAAAGCAAAAGAAGTTTTGAAAAATCTGAATTTTTCCATAAAGGAAGGAGAAATCGTCTGTTTGCTGGGGAATAATGAGCCGGAAAGACTACTGCAATTTAACTGTTTCTGCGAATGATACAGGCAGATGCGGCTCTATACTCTTGGATGGACGAGACATTTTTACGTATAATAACGAAGGAGTATTTTTCCGAGGTAAATGCTTTGCTGGAATCCAGTGTGAATGTTTATGATTATCTTACCGGATGGCAAAATATTGAGTACTTTTTCCGGACTTCTGAACATTGATTCCGGGAACGAGAAAATCAAAACGTATATTTCTCTATTCGAATTGGAAGAAGCAATCCATGAAGCTGTAGGGACTTATTCTCGAGGAATGCGACAAAAGCTGGCTTTATTGATTGCCCTAATGTCCTCTCTCCGAAGCTCTTGCTCCTAGATGAGCCTACTTTGGGGCTGGATATGAGTAAGTTATCCGTTATTCAGATATTGAATACCATTATAAAAACAGAAAATTGCAGATTACTCACGTCTCATCAAATGGATGTGGTACAAAAAGCTTCAAAGTAGGATACTGATTTTTAAAGGATGGAGTCGTACATGAATTCGATAAAACGGATTACGAAGACAAGGATTTATATATGGTTTCCTTTATAAAGGATAATGTGCCGGAATGTGACACGGTTCAGGGGAAGCTTTCAGGATATATATCAAAGCTATTATAAAAATATGAAATTCTGGAAATAGAAAAAGGAAAGAGACTTGGAAGAAATATTGCTGGAGGTTTTCCATGAAAATGATTAAGGCTGAATTCAAAAAGTCTGATAGAGGCGCCAGCTATTATCCGGATTATATCGTGGGCATATAACAGATATTTTTGTTACTCGTAATAGTCATGCATACGGAGGGGAACAAGAGGAAAAAGCTCTTTGCTTATGTTTTATGGGATTTTTGGTAAATGGTGTTTTTATCGGAAGCGTCTTTATGTATATCCACGGAAAAGCAGCATGGAACTTTGCAAAACCTGATGATTAAACCCTATTCCATTATGCACGTCATTAGCGTAAAAACCTTGGTTTGGTTTTTGCTAAATAGTGTTAAAGCTTGTATTTGCATAGGAATAGCCTCTTTGTTTATAAAGCTTAGCTTTCGATTTGAATATTTTTATATTGTTATCTTGGTGTGCTTTTGGCTGTATGGGGATATCCTATATACTGTCTGCCTTAACCTCATTTTACGAAAATGGCCTCTTTTCGTCAGCATTGTAGGCTATCTGTTTTATTTCTTTCTCGCAGTATCCTTTCTTTACCGGATATCTGAACTATACCAATCCGCTATCGGCAGGTTCCCATTTTTATGCTCTCTGGATTCGTAAAACAGCAGGTGTTAAAGATTTTTCATGTTACTGATTCTATGTGCAGTATATTTCTTTGTAGGAAAAGAAATTTTTGCCTTTGTTTTCGAAGAAGTAAACAGTTTAAATGGACCTATTAAGACTATAATGAAGTGTTGGTAACTAGATAAGTTCCTGCCCTGCATTGACAGAAAACTGCAGGATAGGTAAAATAATAGAGTTCCATTGTTCCCTTAGTTAAATGGATATAACAAGCGCCTCCTAAGCACTAGTTGTGGGTTCGATTCCGCAGGATATCCATTTCTTGCAGCAATGAGTAGAATGATTCGTTGCTGCAATTTTTATTTTTAGAATGGATTGTGAAGGCTGAAGACGATAGGGCAGTTATGATCTCAATTTCATAGATAGATGCTCAAAACATTTGGAAAGAAGGCGTAAAGTGCAGCACAAGAATATCAAAAGAAAGAATGCGAAGAGCTCTGGGCAAAAAGCTAAATATTATGTGCTGAGCAAATCGCATAAGGTATATCTCAATATCGAGAGTATTTGAAAGAAAAGGAAGTGGATATTGCATATCTACAGGAAAAATACAAAGCGCAAAGGATATAGAAGAGAGTAAAAAGATTTTCATAATGCCATTCTACATGTATGGGGATATTTCAAAAAGAAGCAAGTGAAACGGAAAAAACAAGGATTATTTCGATATTTTAGAGGAATATATGGAAGGGAAAAATAATCAGGAAGCTGTGATTCAATATCTTAACGCTTTACTAAAGAGATATCCCAATGAATATTTACAAGAATCCACTTTCTTAACAGGAGAACATGATGAGATTATGGCATGAACAAATGATAAGTATTTTGCCTAAAAATCAGCTGCTTGACAACACAGAGAATGCTGTGCTCTTAGAGGAAACGGGTGGAATAAGAAGCATAAAACGGTAGATTATGTATTTTCCTATCTCCCTATCACTTATTTATGTATCATTCCTTTAGTTATGGATGAAATGGAAAAAAAGAGGGTATAGGGGTGTCTATAGAGTGAGAGAAACAAGAATTATAGAGGAAAGACAGCGGAAAAATTATGATAATCTCGAAGAAAAAGGATAGAACGCCCAATTTACAAAAGAGCATAATGCGGAATATTTACTCGAGTGTATAGAAACCTACGAAATAAGGGTATAAAATTAGAACTGTAAAGGAGGATTACTATGTTAGAAGTAGGAACAAAGGCACCGGATTTTACATTGCCGGATCAAAACGGGAACATGCACTCTCTGTCAGAGTACAGAGGAAAGAAGGTTATTTTATATTTTTACCCGAAGGACAACACCCCGGTTGCACGAAGCAGGCCTGCATGGCTTTGCGGAGAGATATCCGCAGTTCATAGGAGAAGGGGGCCGTGGTTCTCGGGAATTAGTAAGGACAGCGTGGCATCTCATAAGAAGTTTGAAGAGAAATACGGACTTCCCTTTACGATTCTTTCCGATCCGGAGCTTGTAGGTATCCAGGCCTATGATGTATGGCAGGAGAAAAAGAACTACGGTAAGACCTATATGGGGTGTGGTTCGTACCACATATTTGATTGATGAAGAGGGAAAGATTGCCAAAGCCTTTTGACAAGGTAAAGGCTGCGGATAACCCAGAGCAGATGCTGGGAGAATTGGGATAGTAAGCAAAGGAGTGTAAAAATCAAAATAATTATTTTGATTTTTGCAGCTCTTTTTGTTGCCTTTTCAAAGGAAATCCCTAATGTTTACTCAGTTGCAAGTTTCACATGTTTTTGCTACGTGACTATGATTTCTGAAATTTCCGTATTATCGGCATTTGTCTTAATAAGAATCCAATCATCAAAAATACTTGTAGACATAAGGATATCTTTCAAATAGTTTGTAGCTTGAGGGCAGTCCGTCTTCGCTGATTTCTCAGGATTGTTTCGCTCCACCCATATTGCACGTGTCCATTTTTAGCCTTTTGGCAATAATACTGGTGTCTCCCATTGCTCTTCCTCCTTTCAAACTATTAGTAAAATTACTGGAATGTATCGCAAAAATGATAACTTACAGCACTGCTCTGTAGCGAGTGGTAAGGCTTCCGCCCAGTTTTATGATCTGCCCCCGATCCACCATGGTTTTTAGAATGCGGCCCGCAGTAGACTGGCTGACTTCCAATAGCTCTTGCACTTCCTTTCTGGTGATTTCTTTTTGTCTGGAAAGGACTTGCAGGATTTGGCTCTCAGGGATGGCAGGGTAGAAGAGCACGTGCTGAAGAGGGGGCTACAGAATAGAAGACATGATCCTCTCTTACCATTTGCCCTGCATTGGTATTGGGAAGGACGATTTTAAAAGCATTATTGCTACAGATACGGAGGGTTGTTTTCCTTTTTCCCAAAGTAGCTGTCCATAATATGCCAGGTTCCATAGGGCTTCTATTAATTGCAATCGATAGAAAATATTGGCAAGATGGGGATTTCGGCAAACGGAAATCCCTATCTTGATATCCGCAAGTTCCAATCCTGTGGGTAGACCGCCAAGAGTCACAAACTCTATATGATCCGGATAAATACGGATGAGGGTAGCGGCATGGAAGGCGTAGTCTCGGTGTATCAAGGAATTGAGCAGTGCCTCCCGGACGGCCACTTCCGATAGTCCCGATTATCAATCCGCAGTAATTTATCAAAGCTTGCATGTACTTGGTTATGAAGGTCGATATAGTCGTATACAATCATGAAGCTGTTGCATATGAACCGGAAAACTCTCTACGATCTTTAAAGACAGTTTCCGTACCGCTCTCAAAAACGGCAACTTTAATAGAGTAGGGACATTGATCGGAGAGTAGTAGGGCAAGATTTGTGTAGAGCTTGTCGGCGGACTGCATGTGGAGCGTTTGCATTTGCGCCTCTGCGAAAGGAATCTTACGCGTTTTAAATTCCTGCTTTAGGGCATCAACGCTTAAGGCTTGATTTAGGGAACGCATCTCTTCGAAACTGTCACCATCTGTTTCTTAATCATTTGCCGGATGGCAGTCATCGCTTGCAGGAACGGAAGAATATCCCTTGCCTTACATAGACCTCCTTCAGGCCGCAGTCCTTTTTGCTAGATAGTGATGGACGGCTGGTCCCTCTTGGACATGGACTGCGATAACGGATTTTCCCTCCAGTTCCACTGTCTCATAGTGGATGAACATGGTGACATCCGTTTAACACTGTCTCTAACCATGTTGGAGATTTGTAACGCGGAGTCATCTGCATTTTCTACGCCAATGATTTCTCCTTGATCTGTTATACCAACATAGATAGTCCCCCGTTATAGTTGGCAAAAGGGATTATTTCTTTCTTGATATCGTCTTGTACAATTGATTTTAGTTCGATACTTTCTGATTCTTGAAACTTCATTTCATCACCTACCGCTTTCTC